>MHCFR00700__coassemble_16551_pt1 | contig 1745 bp, 2 predicted proteins | sample MHCFR00700__metabat2_low_PE_038 | metagenome-assembled genome bin MHCFR00700 | reverse complement strand
GGATCACAGGTCTTTTTCTTGTGTGTGGATTCTATCCGAAGAAAACAACAAGCAACGCCAGATGCGAATGGCGTTGCTTGTTGTGTATTACTGGATAATTTGCATGCAAGAACGGGCGGAAGGTGTTCTTCAATTCAGCGTGTCCAGTTAAGTAGTTACACCGGACCTGTAGATTAACAGGAAAACACCCCATTCCAGTTACCGTGTCCCGCCGATCTCCTGGTTTCCGGTAGACCAGACGTGTTTTTCCTTCGCCGCTGCCGCTGTGTTCTGTGCCATAACTCCAACCAGAGGATGCGGTGTGTAAAGCTCCTCCAGATAGGTGCACTCTTCCGCCGTCAGGGTAAGGTCCACCGCCTTGGCTGCGCCCTCGATATGACTGATTTTGGTGGCCCCCACCACAGGGGCAGTGACGCGAGTCAGCAGCCAGGCCAGAGAGATTTCCGTCATGGAAACGCCCCGGCGGTCGGCCAGCTCTGCCACGCGAGCCAGGATGGGAGCGTCCTGATCCCGGGAAGCATCGTATTTCAGGCGGGCATAGCTGTCCTCACAAAAACGCCGGGAGCTTTCGCCGGGGTGCTTGGACAATCGTCCGCCCGCCAAAGGGCTGTAAGGCGTCATGGCGATGTTTTCTTCCCGGCAGTAGGGAGCCATCTCCCGTTCTTCTTCCCGGAAGATCAGGTTGTAATGGCCCTGCACGGAAACAAATTTGGTGAACCCTTCCCGCTCAGCGAAAGCATTTGCTTTGGCCAGCTGCCAGGCAAAGCAGTTGGAGATGCCGATGTACCGGGCCTTGCCCGCCTTTACTGCATTGTTCAGCCCCTCCAAGATGTCGGAAAGCGGAGTTTGATAATCCCACATGTGGTAGATGCAAAGATCCACATAGTCCATTCCCAGGTTTTTCAGGCTTTGGTCCAGCATTCGCCGGACATGATCCTGTCCGCTGATTCCCGCTTCAATTTCCTCGTTGGTGCGGGGCAGAAATTTGGTGGCCACCACTACTTCGTCCCGCCGGGCGAAATCCCGCAATGCCCGGCCCAGGTATTGCTCGCTGGTGCCGCTTTGGTAGGCAATGGCGGTATCAAAAAAATTAACGCCAAGCTCCAGTCCGCGGCGAATAATTTCCCGGGAATGGGATTCGTCGATGGTCCAGGAATGCTGGCCGTTTTGGGCATCCCCAAATCCCATGCAGCCCATACAGATGCGGGAAACCGTCAGGTCGGAATTGCCCAGTCTGGCATATTTCATTGCCGGTCCCACCCCTCTGCCCAGGTTTTCAGTTCGGACTCGCTCAGTCGGCCGTTCAGCATCCGACCTTCCACAATTCTGGCTCCGGGTGCGCTCGGCCGCAACTCCACGGCAGACTTGCCTAGGCCGCTGCCGCCGGATGTGGCGAACAAGACGATGGTTTTGCCGGTGAAATCGTAGGCTTCCAGAAAGGTGTTGAGAATGGTGGGGGCAACATACCACCAGACCGGGAAGCCCAGAAAAATCACATCGTAATCGGCGACTGGTGCGTCAGTGTCTGCCAGAGCAGGGCGGGAATGCTTATCGCGCATCTCCACACTGCTGCGGGAAGTTTTGTCCCGCCAGTCCAGATCTGCGCTGGTATAGGGAATGGCAGGCTTGATTTCATAAAGAGCGGCTCCGGTAGCCTGAGCCAGAGCCTTTGCTGCCGCTGCGGTGGTGCCGGTGGCAGAAAAATAAGCAATCAATGCGTTCATGGATACAACCTCCTTTGCCCT
>MHCFR00700__coassemble_10805_pt1 | contig 2392 bp, 2 predicted proteins | sample MHCFR00700__metabat2_low_PE_038 | metagenome-assembled genome bin MHCFR00700 | reverse complement strand
CCAGCTGGAAGATGGAGGCAAAGAACACCGTGCTGGGCGGCTGGGTGCAGTTCCGACTGGGCGACGCCGATGCAGCGCCCACCGACGCAGAGGCCGACCAGCAGGCGCGGGCGGACGAGGCCGAGCAGCTGTATGAGGACTGGGTGGCCAGCCAGTCCTCGCTCAGCCCCACGCCCACTCCCATGCCCATCGAAACGCTGAGCGGCGAGGGCTACCCCGAAGGGCCGGGTGCGCGCCCAGGGTTCGCTGGAGCTGGATGACCGTGCCCAGGATCTGGTGGCTTTGCAAATTCAGCCCCCCGAGGACGTGACCCTGGCCGAGGACGAGATATATCTGCAACTCTACTACCGGGACAGTCAGGCCGCCAACCCGGAGTTTGTAAAGGCCTTTGCCGGAAAGGTGAGCGTGTACCAGAATTTTTCCATTGACTACCGGGACGAAGAAGGCTGGCTGGTGACCCATACGACCCCGGAGGATGCGGTGTCCATGGAACTGGAAATCTGCCTGAGCGCCGAGCCGAGCGACCGCAGCACCGGCAAATGGCGGCATTACTGGGTGGACAAAAACGGAATCTCCACCAGCGGGGCCTGAGCGGGCCCGTGCTGCAAGCCCCCCCAAGTGTATACCGGCCACACCGGCCAAAGGGTGCTGATGGTTTCATCGGCACCCTTTTTTGTGCCGGTGCGCTTTGACAGCCGCTTTGCTTCGTGCTATAAACAGTATGAAACCATCATCCGTGGACCGGCCTGCGCCTTCACGGAAAAGCGAGAGGAGTTTTTCACTATGCAGTACCGCAAAATGGGAAATACCGGTGTGGAGGTTTCCGCGCTGGGCTTTGGCTGCATGCGCATGCCGGTTCTGGAAGGGCAGCCCGACAACTGCATCGACGAGGCCCGGGCCATCGGCATGATCCGCCACGCCATCGACAGCGGCGTGAACTACATCGACACTGCGTATTTTTATCACCACGAGGCCAGCGAGCCGCTGGTGGGCAAGGCCCTGCTGGACGGCTACCGGGAAAAGGTCAACCTGGCCACCAAAATGCCGGTGTATGCGGTGGAAAAGGAGGAGGACTTTGACTTCTTCCTCAACAACCAGCTGGAGCGTTTGCAGACCGACCACATCGACTTTTACCTGATGCATGCCCTCAGCCTGGACAGCTGGAAAAACAAGGTGCTGAAATTCGACCTGCTGACCAAGGCCCAAAAAGCCCGCGCGGAAGGGAAGATTCGCTATCTGGGCTTTTCCTTCCACGACAACGAGGCCGCCTTCCTGGAAATTCTGAACGGCTTTGACGGGTGGGATTTCTGTCAGATCCAGATGAACTACATCGACGTGGAAAATCAGGCCACCCTGCGCGGGCTGGAAGCCGCCCACAAAAAGGGCCTGGGCGTGGTCATCATGGAGCCGCTGCTGGGCGGCAAGCTGGCAAACCTGAGCCCGCAGGTGAAAAACACCCTGGATAGCAGCCGCACCCCGGTGGAGTGGGCGCTGGACTTCTTGTGGAACCGGCCGGAGGTGTCGGTGGTGCTCAGCGGCATGGGCAGCGAAGAGATGGTGGAGCAGAATCTGGAATATGCATCCCGCTCCTCCATCGGCATGCTGGATGCGGCCCAGCTGGAAATGCTGGCTAACACCCGCAGCGTATACCAGAAGATGGCGCTGGTGCCCTGCACCGGCTGCGCCTACTGCATGCCCTGCCCCTTCGGCCTGGACATCCCCGGCATCTACGAGATCTACAACCAGACCGTGAACGACACCCGCGCGGTGACCGTGCAGAAATATGCGTCCCTGGCAAAGCAGGCCGACGCCTGCCGCGCCTGCCGCAAGTGCGAGGGGATCTGCCCGCAGCACATTGAATCCAGCACCCTGATGCCGGTCATCCACGAAAAGATTTGCGGCATGAAAGCCGGTGTGGCATAAGAAAACGACGGTTCTGCCGTAGGATTTTGGCGCACAAAATGTTCAAAGAGGCGGACAAGCCACCAAGGCTTGCTCCGCCCCTTTTCGCACTTTCTGCATCCAAAATCCTGGGGCAGAACTGCGAAGCACCGGAAAAGGCACGATTTTGATGGGAGTGCAAGGAAAAGGCCCGCAGGCACCCTTGGTGGTTGTCAAGGGGCTTTGACGCTGCAATCCCGCAAAAGCGGGCCTTTTCCGGCGTTGTTTTCTTATGTCACGCCGGCTAAGGCCGAGCTGGAAAAGAAATAACCCGGTTTTGCCCAAAACAAAAGCGAAGCGTGTATGCGCTTCGCTTTTTTGCTGTTTTGGAATGGGTCAGTCCTCCGGCCGCTTGAGGCGGCGAGGGCGGCGTGGGGCTAGAAAGTCCACGGCGGTGTTCGGGTCAAAGGGGCGGCTGGTCTGCTGGGCCCAAGGCTGCATGTGGTACTTT
>MHCFR00700__coassemble_10389_pt1 | contig 2464 bp, 3 predicted proteins | sample MHCFR00700__metabat2_low_PE_038 | metagenome-assembled genome bin MHCFR00700 | reverse complement strand
CCTGGTCGGGGTGCCCCAGTATTCCGACGGGGTGATGACCCACGTGTATCTGGCGGTGAACGGCGACGAGGGCTGGACCATCGCGGACCAGTGGGGCAACTACAAGGGCAGCGAGCTGCCTGAACCCAGCTCCGACCCGGCCCAGGAGGAGCTGGGCCTGACCCGGAACCAGTGGCTCATGCTGCAAAACCAGACAAGGGCGCTGGCTCTTTCCGGCATCTTTCGGGACCTGAACGCCCCCTTAAACGACCTGACCGCCGAGGAATGGGCCAATTACCTGTACGCCCGGTCCGAAAGCTGGTCCGGCCTGACCGGGGAGGGCCGCACCGAAACGCCCGTGGGCTCCATCTTCCGGGCGGATTTCACTGACCGGATCAGCGGCGAGAACCCGACCCCCGCCGCGCTGGAAAACACAGAGGAGCCGCTGCCCGCCCCCTGTGCGGCCTGTGAGGAGATCAAAGCGCTGCTGAACGCGGACCCGAACGCCATTGTGTATGAACGCACCGGCGACACCGTGACCGCCACCCTGACCCTACCGCTGGAAAGCGGCACCGTGGCCATGGAATACACCTTCGGTCTTGTGCCGGACGACCCCGCCCCCTTCAGCCGCACGTATCTGCAAAGCGCCCACCGGGCGTGAGTTTTTCCCGCAACCCCGCCGCGCGTTTTTTCGGCAAGCCGAACGGTTTGCATGATTCCTCAAAAGGAGGGAGTTTTCATGACCCGCAGCGCTTTCCGCCTTGCCGCCCTGGCCCTCTGCGCCGGGCTGATTTTCACCGGCTGCGCCCCCGCCGCGCCCGCGTCCTCGGGGGCTCCGGCCGGTTCTGCCGCCGAAAGCACCCTCACCGTCACGCTGCCGGACCCGCTGCCCGAGCCCATCCAGCCCACCGAGGAGGACCTGACCGCCATCACCGATGTGCTGGAGACCCGGTTCCGTGTCGACTGGGACCGTCCGGGCCGATACCTCACCGCCCGGCTGGACAGCGTGCAGGTGATTCCGCCAAAGGAGTGGGCGGGCCTTCAGATCCCGCTGACCGACAACACCCCCTGGTTGGACGGCAGAAGCTGGATGGATTGCATCACCGCCCCGGGCGGCTGCCTGCTGATGGTGCGGACCACCACCGAATACACCCCCGAGGCCATTCTCTGCGCTCCCCAGTATTCCGACGGGGTTGCAGACCATGTGTATCTGGCGCTGAAGGAGGAAACCGGCTGGACCATCGCGGACGGCTGGAGATATTACATGGGCGGCGAGCCGCCCACTCCCAGCACCGACCCCATGCAGCAGGAGCTGGAGCTGACCATGCAGCAGTGGATCACGCTGCAGCACCAGACAAGGGCGCTGGCTCTTTCCGGCATCTTTCGGGACCTGAACGCCCCCTTAAACGACCTGACCGCCGAGGAATGGGCCAATTACCTGTACGCCCGGTCCGAAAGCTGGTCCGGCCTGACCGGGGAGGGCCGCACCGAAACGCCCGTGGGCTCCATCTTCCGGGCGGATTTCACTGACCGGATCAGCGGCGAGAACCCGACCCCCGCCGCGCTGGAAAACGCAGAGGAGCCGCTGCCCGCCCCCTGTGCGGCCTATGAGGAGATCAAAGCGCTGCTGAACGCGGACCCCCAGGCCATCGCCTACAGCCGCACCGGCGACGTGGTTACCGCCACCCTGACCCTTCCGCTGGAAAGCGGGACCATCGCCATGGAATACACCTTCGGCCTGGTGCCGGACAGCACCGGCCCGGTGAGCCGAACCTATCTGCAAAGCGCCCGCCGGGTGTGACCGCCGCCGGGCAACAAAACAGCCCCCGGGCCTGTACAATGCAGGCCGGGGGCTTGTTTTTTGTTCGGTCACCGCAGCAGCCACTGATAATCCTGTCTGCAATCCACGATCCAGTCCACATAAACGATATTATCACGAATCTGGTAAATCACCAGAAACCAATTTTCCACATACAGCTTGTGGTACTTGTTGACTGGGAGAGAAGGCTCATTCAGAAACGGAGTCCGTTGCGGCATCTGACGCAGCGACTGCAGTTTTTCCATAAATCGAGTGCGCAGGCGGGCAGCCGCCTTTTTATCCACCTGTGCCAAAAAACGAAGCTGACGCCCCAGCATCTCCTTCGCCCGTTCGGAAACGATCACCTGATACTGCATATCACACCTCGTCCAGCAGCTGACCCAAATAATCGTCCAGCTCCTCCAGGGTGCAGCCCATCCGGCCCATGGCCCGGTCCTCCTCCACTGCCAAAAGCTGCTCGCGCAATTCCAGCATTTTTTCCCGCCGGGTGAAGCTGTCAATATCCATTACCACCAGATCCCCTTCGCCATTTTTGGTCAGGTAGACCGGCTCCCGGGAGCTTCGGCAAAGCTCCGCAATCTCGTTATAATTCTGGCGGATCGCCGCAGACGGCCGAATGTTCATGCAAAGCAGCTCCTTTCCCTTATATATCAATATTCTAATTTT
>MHCFR00700__coassemble_9409_pt1 | contig 2643 bp, 2 predicted proteins | sample MHCFR00700__metabat2_low_PE_038 | metagenome-assembled genome bin MHCFR00700 | reverse complement strand
TTACAGCAGGCTGCGGTACAGAGCAGCGATCTCCTCCACGCTGGTGTCGCGGGGGTTGCCGGGGCGGCAGGCATCGGCGAAAGCGGACTCAGACAGGAACTGTACGTCCTCTTCCTTCACGATCTCCTTCAGGTCAGCGGGGATGCCCACGTCGGCGGAGAGCTTCTTCACAGCGTCCACAGCGGCCTTGATGTACTCTTCCTTGGTCATGGTTTCGGTGCCTTCCACGCCCATGGCCTTCGCGATGTCGCGGTACTTCTCACCGGTAGCGGGAGCGTTGTACTCCATCACGGTGGGCAGCAGGATGGCGTTGGCAACACCGTGGGGGGTGTCGTAAACAGCGCCCAAGCTGTGAGCCATGCTGTGAACGATGCCCAGGCCCACGTTGGAGAAGCCCTGACCGGCGATGTACTGCGCCAGAGCCATGCCCTCACGGCCCTCGGGAGTGTTCTCAACAGCGCCGCGCAGGTGCTTGGAGATCAGCTCGATGGCCTTCAGGTGGAACATATCGGTCATCTCCCAAGCGCCCTTGGTGATGTAGCCCTCGATAGCGTGGGTCAGGGCGTCCATACCGGTGGCAGCGGTCAGGCCCTTGGGCATGCTGCTCATCATGTCGGGATCAACCACGGCAACCTCGGGGATGTCGTTGGTGTCCACGCAGACGAACTTGCGCTTCTTCTCCACGTCGGTGATGACGTAGTTGATGGTAACCTCGGCAGCGGTACCGGCAGTGGTGGGAACAGCGATGGTGAACACGGCATGCTTCTTGGTGGGAGCAACGCCCTCCAGACTGCGCACGTCGGCAAATTCGGGGTTGTTGATGATGATGCCAACAGCCTTGGCGGTATCCATGGAAGAACCGCCGCCGATGGTCACGATGCAGTCCGCGCCGGAAGCCTTGAAGGCCTCAACGCCGTGCTGTACGTTCTCAATGGTGGGGTTGGGCTTGATCTCGCTGTAAACTTCGTAAGCGAAGCCGGCAGCGTCCAGCAGGTCGGTGACCTTCTTGGTCACGCCGAACTTGACCAGATCGGGGTCAGAGCAAACAAAAGCCTTCTTGTAGCCGCGGGCGGTCAGCTCGGGAACGATGTTCTCGATGGCGCCCTTGCCATGATAGGAAATGGTGTTCAGAACAATGCGGTTAGCCATGGGTAAACCTCTCCTTTTTGTTATGAAAGTAAAACCGGGACGCTTCTCTCGCTGCAATCCGGCGGGAAGCGTTTCACTGTTATTATTATAACAACATGATTTTCCTGTTTACAAGTTACACATGAATCCCAGTGTCACATTTCATAATTTTATCAAAAAGGCCAGAAAGGCGCGGTTCAGGCTTCCGGATGCAGATCCCGCAAAAGCAGCTCCAGCCGCTGGGGCATCGCCTCGATCAGCAGTTCCACCATCTGCTCCGGGCTGCGCTTCATGCCGCTCACCGCCCAGCTGGCGGTCATCTGAATGGAGGCGCGGCAATACATCTCCAGCAGGAAGGCCACATCCTCGGTGAGGGGCGCGCCGGTCTTGCGGGTGATGATCTCGCTGTAAAAGCGGTGGATGTATTCGTAGTCGTAAGCCATCAGCGAGTTGGCATCATGGCTGCCGAAGGCACAGGCGAAAAAGCTCTGCTCCGCCTTGATGAAGCGGAACTTGTTGAGCAGCCCTTCCCGCAGGGTAAGGCTTACGCCCATTTCTTTAAAGGACTGCTCCACCAGCCGCTCAAAATACCAGTTTACCAAATCGTATTTATCCAGAAAGCAGCGGTAGAAGGTCTGACGGCTCACGCCGCAGCCCTCCACGATCTGCTTGACAGTGATCTTATCCAGAGGTTCGCGGTCCACCAGCGCCTTCAGGGCATTGGCCAGTTTGTATTTGGTTTTCAGCGCGGATTCCATGGCGGGCGCCTCCTTTTGACAAATCGTTCTACCCTTCTACTTTATCACAAACCCGGTATAAAGTCACGATATTTGCCGCTTGTACAGCTTTTGCAGCTGTTATCGCACCAATTCGTTTGCGTTTTATAAAAGAAAAACGCACCGGTCACCCGATACGCATGAATGTGAGTATGTACAGACCGAACCAACGACCATTCCGAGCCCGGAAATTGTCGCGCTGCACCACGGGCCACAGGCCCGTGGCACATCTCTCTGTTTCCGGGCCCGCCTCCGCCTCGCTGCATCGCCCACCGGGCGCGCTCGGCTCCGGCGCAGTTAACAGCCGCCCCGCGCCGTTTTGTTTGTGCGTTCGGTTTTGCTTTGCTGCACCCCGCCAGCTCTTGCGGCTATTAACGCACAGGGTCGTTGGGCGCTTTGCAAAAGAAAAAGCGCACCGGTTGCTCGATACGCATGAATGCAAGCAGCTACAGACCGAACCAACGACCATTCCGAGCCCGGAAATTGTCGCGCTGCACCACGGGCCACAGGCCCGTGGCACATCTCTCTGTTTCCGGGCCCGCCTCCGCCTCGCTGCATCGCCCACTGGGCGCGCTCGGCTCCGGCGCAGTTAACAGCCGCCCCGAGCCGTTTTGTTTGTGCGTTCGGTTTTGCCTTGCTGCACCCCGCCAGCTCTTGCGGCTGTGAACGCACAGGGTCGTTGGCGCTTTGCAAAAGAAAAAGCGCACCGGTTACCCGATGCGCTTTTTTCTGGCTCCCC
>MHCFR00700__coassemble_9163_pt1 | contig 2698 bp, 1 predicted proteins | sample MHCFR00700__metabat2_low_PE_038 | metagenome-assembled genome bin MHCFR00700 | reverse complement strand
CGTAAAAGCACCTGTACTCCCGGCAGAAAACTGCCGGGAGTACAGGTGCTTTTTTATCCGTTCATTCCGCAAACCAAACCGGTTTGTTTTTTATTCTTTAGGTCGTGGTCTTGCTTTTTCTGCGCCACCGCACGATCACAATGGCTTCCACCACTGCCACCGCGGCAAGGATGCCCGCATCAATGGCAATGAAGGTCTTGACCATGGGGCTGAGACCGGTGCCGGCGGTGCTGCGGGTATAGGCACCGCTATTCACGGTGGTGAAGAAGATATTCTTCGCCGCCTGGCGCAGCGCCTTGACCAGCGTGGCGGAATCCCGGTCGGTCAGCTGATTGGACTTATGCTGCAAAAAGCCCAACATCAGATCGCCGCCGCCCCGCACCACGTCGTCGGTGAGCTGGTAACCATAGGAGCCGTCCCAATCTGTGAGTACCATGCCCTGGAAGCCCCATTCACCTCGCAGCACATCATTGAGCAATGCGGGATTGGAACCGCAGTAAACATCGCCGATGAAGTTGAAGGAGGTCATCACCGCCATGGGATACCCGGCAGCAGCGCCGCCCATATCCCGGTTTTCCTTCACGCAGATCTCAAACGGCTTCATGTAGATCTCCCGGATGGCCTGTTCGTCGGAATAGGTCAGCAGGAAGGAGCAGCGGTTGGTTTCCTGATCGTTGAGCACAAAGTGTTTGATGTAGGCGTAGATTCCATTGCTGGTACCGCCGTTCACCATGGCGGAAGCCATGTAGCCACCCAGCACGCCATCCTCGGAATAATACTCGAAATTACGGCCGCAGAAGGCGTTGCGGTGGGTGTTCATGCCCGGGCCGTACCAGCCCAGATCTCGCAATCGGCAAACTCTGCGCCCAGCGCCTCGCCGGTGCGGTAGGTGAGGTCGGTATTCCAGGTCTGGCAGATCAGCACTGCCGTGGGGAACGAGGTTCCGAATACGCCGATGTACCAGTCGTTCAGGCCGGTGCCGCCGTCGGAGTCCATGGTCTGCACCTTCCCCACCGACTTCATGGCCACCGTCTGGAAGCCGCCCAGGTTTACCAGGTTGAACATTTCATCAAAGGTCAGCTGATCCAGAAGCTCCTCCCACTGCGGGTCATCGTAGGCTTTGCCGGTGAAATCCGCCAGGCTCAGGCCATTGTCCGCGCCGGTGACAGGCATTTCATCGTTCGGATCGTCATACCGTGTGGGGTCATAATAGGCCACGGATTTTTTCGTGATGCGGGCCAGGGTATCCGCATCCATGGCATAGGCTTCTTCCGCTGGAGCTGCCGTCGCTTCGGCATAATTGGCAAAGCCGTCCGCGCGGGAAAGATAGGTCACGTTGCCGGCGGAATAGTCCTGGAACTGATTGGTGGGTACAGCACTGTCGGACGGGCGGCCGTTTGCGCTGTAGTCCACATCGCTTTCTACCGTAAAGGTCACGCTGTCCAGCACGGTGTGGGAATCTGCCCGGATGGACAGTGCATATTCCCCTGCCTCCAGCACATAGCCGCCGTCGGCCGTTTTGATACAGCCGGAATCATAGGAGGCGAAATCCTCCTTGTCGATGGTGAAGCTGACCGTCTCGGACGCGCCCGGCTCCAGCTGGGCAGTCTTGGCAAACTGCACCAGATTGACCGAAGCCTTTTCAATGCCGCCGTTCGTATAAGGCGGCGTGAAGTAAACCTCCACCACGTCCTTACCGGCCACATCGCCGGTATTGGTTACGTTGACGGTGAGGGATACCGTGTCCCCATTGTCGGAAAAGTCCGAGATCTCCTGGGCAAAGCTGGTGTAGCTCAGACCGTAACCAAAGGGATACTGGACCGTGGCATCGTAATCGATCAGACCTTCCTCTGCGGCCGTTAAGTACCGTGGATGATGGCATTCATATCGGTGGGGAGGTCCTGCCCTTCGCCGCCGGAGCGGGAGATGACGATCATCGCCGTATCGGAAAATTTCTGCACGTTGGCCATCAGCTCGTCCGTGTAGTATTCCACCGGCGGTTCCGGCAGCGACCAGTCCGTGTAAGTGACGCTTACCACATTTCCGCCCAGGTTGCGGGTGGGGCTGTATTCGGTGTACATGTCGGTGATTTCCTTGTTGTAGGAAATGCCGGCATCGGTCAGCGACTGCAGAATTCCCACCGAAGCGCTGCTGTCCGAAGAGCCGGAACCGGTGCCACCGAAGATCGGGTTGGTGGACGCCCAGCCGAACACGTTCAGATTGGTGGTATCGGTCAGCGGCAGAACGCCGTTGTTCTCCAGAAGAACCATGCCTTCCTCTCCAACCTCTTTGATCACCGCCTTGCTGTTCTGAATCGACTCCTCGCTCACCTGCGCTCGAGTGTTCATGATGGGCGAAAGATTATTATAAAGCGGACCAAAGCACATGATGTTGGCGATGATGGCCACAGCCAGGGCCCAGGCAAGACCCGCGCTCCAGCGCACCACGTGACGTGTTCCCTTTTTTACAAGAAAATGGGCGGCTACCATAACAATAACAGCCACTGCCAACAGGCCGATGATGGTGTAAATATAGCCGCTGAGCATGTTTACATAGGTCTGCACATCGGTTGTGCTGACGCCCATTGATGTGAAGATCGGAGTCAGCAGATCAATCAGCAGTTGAATCATTCAAATTGCCTCCTCTTTTTCGCTGTTGCTTGTGCAGCGCGCTGCCGCTGTTTACAGGAACGCACCGT
>MHCFR00700__coassemble_8996_pt1 | contig 2735 bp, 2 predicted proteins | sample MHCFR00700__metabat2_low_PE_038 | metagenome-assembled genome bin MHCFR00700 | reverse complement strand
GTTCGATGTTTCTTATTATCAGTACAATTTTATCCCTTTTCGGAAATGCCATTTTCCCGCATCAGAGTCTGTGCTTCCTGCATCAGCAGAAGTCCTGCGGAAAATCCGTGCTGAAAGCTGCCGGCGCAGGCAGCAGCTTCGGCGTCTTGGATGTAACACATCAGCTGTTCCAGAAGGAGATTATCCTCCTGCCCAATGCTCTCCATCAGCTGAACGCGGAAAAGTTCCGCCGCCCGCATGGCTTCCCGGTAGTCCTCGCGGTCCATAAATCCGGTTTCACCCGGACGGAAATCCCCGTTATAGATAGCATCCAGAATCATTTTTCATTTCCTCCTTATACAGACAGTTCTTTTTCCTGATGAGTCGCCAGCAAAAACCGGTAGGGTTCGCTGGGTGTACCATCCGGCAGATTGGGCGTCGGCAGGCTGTTCATCTGCTCTGCCATTTCCCGGATGGCATCGTTATATTTTGCCGTCAGCAGAATTCCCCGGGTGGGTTGGATGCCCTCCAGAACCAGGCCATCCCAGTACATTCGCAGCTGGTACAGGTCCTGCGGTTCCGCTTTGCGGGTCTTCAGCTCGTAGATATCGCATTTCCCGTTTGCTCCTTTGTCCACCACATCCACGCGGGTGCCGGTGGGCCAGACGGAGATCTCACTGGTCACATCGTCTTCCGGATTGGCGGCCTTGAGGATTTTCATCCACTTCTTTTTCAGTTCATCCTCGCTGAGTGCGGCGGCGTTTTTCTGCGGCGGGAAATCCGCCAGCGCTTCAAAGACCACATCCCAATCCGGGTCGTTGCGGTCGATGCCGGTCTTGTTGTTGAGAGTGGCCAGAACGCCCCGGGGAAGCTCTGGCAGAATCAGTTCTCCCACAAAATCGTTGTAGCTGTTGTGCCGGCAAAGAGGGCTGCCATCTTCCCGATGCCAAACTTCCCCCAACTGGGCGGTGGCAATTACCCGCTTGCCCAGCCGGATATCAATGCCCTGTGTGGGCTGGCTGCACTGATAGTAGTACCGGGCTTTGCTGCCCTGCACCAGATGTTCCTGTTTCGATTTATCGAGGGTGCCGTGGACGTATGTCACCGGCACCACCTGGCCACCCAGCTCCACCTCCAGCTTTTCAGTGCGGGCCATCATCATAGGGACCGGAATGGGCGGCACCAGCAGGCTGCTCTGGCCCACAGTCACCGCAATTTTGGCGCTGGGCTCCAGCGTGACCGGGTCCAGCTCCAGATAGCCCCGGTACGCAACACCCAGATGCTCAATCAGCCACATCCGAAGAGTGACCAGGTCGCTGAGCTTTCGGTTACCCTGCCGCTGCAAGGTACGGGCGATAGCCATCGGTACCCGCACATGGATGACCGTGGAGGGATCGGGCCACTGGAGATTCAGCCCTTCCGGCAGGTCGATGGTTTCGGCCATCTTGACGGTCATGTTCAGGTCAAAGGGGCCACTGACCTTGAAATACGGGCCGGGCTGGCTGCGGGTGTAGATACACCAGTCACCGGTGCCGCCGGACAGACAGGCCAGCGCGTTGTTGAGTCCGTATCCATGTTCATTCAGGCGGTCATTGCTCAGCGGAGCGCTGCCCAGCTGAAGCGCATTGGTAAGGGCGGCGAGCTCCATGCCACAGCCCCAGTCGGCCACCGCAATATTGAGATAGTTTTTGTCCGCGTCCGGAGCCAGCGCCACACAGACACGGGCCTTTTCGTTGGAAAGCGTGGCGGCGAGGGCGTCGTCACACAGCTCACAGATGCCCTGATGGCAGAGCATTCCCTGACGGGCAAGGCCTTCAAATGCCTTAAAGGTGATGTTGATGGAGATGTTGTATTCCTTATTCATGAGTTATACCTCTTTTCTGTAATCAAATCAGGTTCTCCAGCGCGGTCACGGCGCTGGCCAATGTATCATCGGAAATGTGAAGATAGTTCCCGGTTGTCTTGATGTCGGTGTGACCGGTGAGCCGGGCGATGGTTTCCATGGGTACGCCCTGACGCTGCAAAAGGGTCACATAGGTGTGACGGCAGCAGTGGGGTGACAGGCGGCGCACATCCGGATAGTTTTCCAACAGCTGGTAGTACTTGCGGCGCACGGTATAGGTGGCGTACAGAAGGCTTTCCCGCCGAGGAGCGCACCAGAGAAATGCCTGTCCGCCGTTTTCACGCAGCCAAAGCGGAATTTCCCGGTACTTGGGTGCGATGGGAATGACGCGACGGCTGGTATAGCTTTTGGGGTCGCCCAGCTTGGGGATGCCATCCACCATCTTGACTGCCTTGTCCACCCGAACCCAGCTGCCGTCCTCGGCAATGTCTCGGGGTGTCAGGGCCAGCAGTTCCTGCAAACGCAGGCCGGAAACAAGCATCAGACGAATGCTGTTGCCCAGCAGAGTGTCCGGCAGGTCGGAGAGCAGCCGCTCTGTCTCTTCCACCGAGAACGCGTCCTTGGCGTGAGTCTTTTTCTCCTTGCTCAGTTGCTTGGTGGTACGGAAAGCCCGCCGGGCGTAATTCTTTACCACCAGGTCATCCGCTTCGGCCACATCCAGAATCTGAATCAGCATGGACCGGCACTTGTTGATTTGAGAAGAGGAGTATCCCTTGGCCGCCAGCCCGTTGACGAACTGGTTCACCTGTGCAACCTTAACTTCGTTCAGCGGCAGCTTACCGAAGGTACCGTTTAGCAGCTTTAGGGTATAGCGGTAGTTGGCGTAGGTAGACTCCTCCACCTGAGAGCGGTA
>MHCFR00700__coassemble_8170_pt1 | contig 2934 bp, 3 predicted proteins | sample MHCFR00700__metabat2_low_PE_038 | metagenome-assembled genome bin MHCFR00700 | reverse complement strand
AGACGCGATCAAAGAGGGCCTCTTCTGTGTACCGTTCGCCCAGAGTTTTGAAGCGGACGGCATGTGTGTCACCGGGCATTTTGATGGTGGCGTATTTGTGGTTCGGGCTGAAATTCACCTCATATCCCATTTTGCTCAGGCGGGTGGGCAGCTCTTGGAAATGGTTGCATTCAAGGACTGCCCGATCAATGTCCTGCCTCATCACGTTGTAACGTGTGGGTTCGCCCGCCTTTTCCGCCTGAAAGAGATTCCGGGGTGTGCGGTGGCGGGAGGGGTCTTCCACCACCGAAAGCCCATGCTCCCGGCAGAGCGTATCTGACGCCTTTTGCAGCGCCCGATAGGTTTTCCGGCAATCGTTATACCGTTTGCCGTCCACAAAGGAGACGGAGTTCAGCACGAAATGGTTATGGCAGCAATTGGTATTCAGGTGAGTGGCAACCAACACCTGAAACCGGTCGCCCCAGAGCCTGCGGGCCAGCTCCACTCCAATGGCATGGCATTCTTCCGGGGTGACTTCTCCGGGCGGAAAGCTCTGGTAGGCATGGAATGCGACGATGCCTGCCGTGTCGCCAAACTGCCGTTTGGTCAGCTCCATCTGCTGGCGGGCGATCTCGGGCAGGCAGTTCACTCCGCTCACAAACAGCTGGCGATCCTGTGTTGTTTTGGAATGGTTGGCTGCGTACTGGAGCACCTCGGTCAGATCGTCCTTTGCCGGAGCCAGTCCCGTCAGGTCCGGCATTCGGGTTTTCTCTTCGTTTTCGGCGTAGCGGATGAGGGAATCCAGACGGCCCCTCACCGGCCAGATTTTGGTCACAGCCACAGGTCAGGTCTCCTTTCTGGGCAGGGTGGTGGACTGGATGGCCAGCAGAGTATTCAGCAGTTCTGCCTGCACCTGCGGGGTATTCTCCCGCTGGTAAAGCTCGGTGAGCCGGGTGAGAATCTGCTGGTATTCCAGCGGCGGAGTGGGCTGGGGTACTCGCCCGCTCAACCGCATCCGCACATAGCGGGACAGGGACAATCCGCAGGCTTTGGCGGCCTGCTCAAACCGCTGTTTTTCTTCCTGGGTCACGCGGATATTCAGCTGGATGGTTCGGTTCAGCATTTGTTTTCTCCTTTGTTAATGAAAAAGGACCGGGCGGTCTGGCCCGATCCTTTTGTGTTGTTGCGTTGTTGGGTTGATCGGGGGTTACAGAGGGATTCCCCCCTGTGCAGAGCTAGGCTCTGCGGCGGCGTATGGCTTCCAAAAAGCTATACAAAGCCAGTGCTCGTTCCCCCTGTGGACAGGCGTTTTTCTGTCCGGTCATTCCAGAGCTTCCGGATAGAGAAATTCCGGCAGAATCGCCTGCTCCGCAGCGTCCCGGATCAGGTTCATCCGGCGCACCCATTCCATGGGATTTGCGCGCTTGAGGGCTTCGTCCACCTGCTGCTGGCGAGCCATCCGGGCCACACATTCCTGCACGGCCTGCCGGGCCTCTTCGTCCACCTGGGACAGGTGCTGATTGAGCCGATCCTCCAGCAGCAACTGGTCCAGCAGGTCGGGGCGGTGGTTTTCCAGAAACTGACGGCGCATCTCGCCGTAGCGGCCAATGGGGCGGACCGTATCGGTGGAAATCAGGTTGGGCAGCAAATATCCGTTGACGTTTGTGTATTGCATGGTAAGACCTCCGTTATCGCTCGGGTTGATTTTTGTTGTAGCCTCGTTTGTGCTGCCAGTTGCGCAGCAGAAGCAGGATGGTATTGTGCATCTGTTCCGGTGTGTAGTTGGGCGGGAAGAACTTCTTCACGTCCTCCTGATTCAGAAAGAACTTCTGCCGCTGATTGGGCTTTTCCTCGGTGAGCAGATGGTGCAGGTATTCCCGCGTCAGGGTTCCGGCCTGACTCATCTGCTTGAGGGTACGGGACTGGGTGAGGGAGGGCGTAGCCTGGCAGGCATCCATTTCGTCTTTCAAAAGCTGCTGATCTTCCTCGGTGAGATAGGAGATCTCAACCGCCGGATTGAAGGCAATTCGGCCTTCGTCCACCATCTGAAGAATAGGGGGAATGAGACAGGTCAGGCGGATATACCGCTGGACAGTTTTATAGCTTTCGCCATTTGCTGCACCAATTTCTGTTCCACTTCTGTTCTTATCGGAGTTCGGGACAACTTGTCCCGAAGTTGCCTTTCCCTGATGCTTGATCGCCTCCATCTTCATTTTGTATGCAAAGGCTTTTTCGCTGGGCAGGATATGTTCCCGCTGGATGTTGCTGTCCACCAGAAGGATGATCGCTTCATCGTCGGTCATCGGGCGCACCAGCACCGGCAGTCGGGTGATGCCCAGCGCCTCGCAGGCAGCTTTGCGGCGATGGCCGCTCACGATCTCGTAGCTTCCGTTCAGCAGCGGGCGGGCCAGCAGGGGAGAAAGCACCCCGTATTCCTGAATGCTTTCTTTCAGCTGGTCCATTTCTTCTCCGGTGGCTACCCGGAACGGCTGGTTTTGAAAAGGTACCAGTACCACGGCATCCAGCATGGTCACCACCTGAGAATCGGGGGTATTTTGTGTGGTTTCGTTCATCTGTAACACGCTCCTTTATCTGCAAAAATAACGGGTTGCAAAGGGGGAAATGGGCCCGAAAATGTATATCGCAAAGTGGGTACATTTTTGAAAATACGGGCTGGAACCCCAAAGCCTTGTGAAAAATAGGCAGAAAAAATCCCCCTGCGCTGTTTGTCAGCGGCAGGGGGATTGGCGTATTACAGGTATACTTCCAGGTCGATGTCATGCCATCGACTGGGCTTTACCACGCAATTTCGCGCTTTCTGGAACGCATGGGCGTCCTCAAAGTGCAGCGTCAACTGCATGAGCCCGATCGGATTACTTCCGGGGGTTCTTGATGGCTGCCTGCGCTGTACCAGCTGTTCCAGTGTATGCTGCCTGTTTTCTTTGCTGCGCCATT
>MHCFR00700__coassemble_7368_pt1 | contig 3161 bp, 2 predicted proteins | sample MHCFR00700__metabat2_low_PE_038 | metagenome-assembled genome bin MHCFR00700 | reverse complement strand
TTTAGTGAAAAACGAAAAAGGGGTTCCCCCACACCTACAACTCATTCCAGTATCCTTTTTGTATCCAAAACAATAAAGCAACAGCTCACACAGCATTAACCGTGTGAGCTGTTGCTTGATAAAATCATTCTAACAATCGTTCAATCGTTGAAAATAGTTCTTCGACTTATAACCGCAAACAAATATTCACCATCTGATCGATTATCCCTGCATCTGCTCCGGCATATAGGGCTCCAGGAACATTCCATCCGCCTTCAATGTTGCCCGAAGCACATCAGTATCCAGTGCATTGGCAGGCTGACCCAGGGCTGCACTCTGAGCAGCAGCAGCACCTGCAGCCTGAGCCGCTGCCATTACGATCGGCGTGACCCGGATAGCTGCGCAAGCCTCATGGGTAGCACTGATGCATCGGCCAGCCACAATCAAATTTCGAACATTTTCAGTAATCAGACAGCGGTAAGGAATGCTGTACCAACTGCCAGGGCGCAGGAATCGATGTTTCATTGCCGCGCCGTCCGGCGAGTGCACATCGATGGGATAACCACCCATTGCAATGGCATCCGGGAACATACGGTTCTGCAGCAGGTCATCGGCCGTGAGTTTATATCTGCCGTCAATCTTGCGACTTTCCCGAATACCGATGTGCGGCCCGGTGGAAATCAGCCGGCAATTTTCGAAGCCAGGGATATACTTGCGCATAAACGCCACGATTTCCCAGGCCTGGCGACGGCCTTCGATCTCCGCATCGGTCAGGTCAAAGGCATCCACTGCCGATTTCTTAATGATACGGGACATATTCAAAATCATCTCGCCGGGCGTGTTGGTCTCAAAACAGAGCACCATATCCCGGTCCACATGGAGCTCTCCTCGCTCCTTTGCCAACCGGATCACTGAATAAGCCCCCTGCATGCCGGTGCGTGGAATCTGCTCCAGATGATCAAAGGGAATGGTGGAGAGCATGTCGTCCTGATGGCTCTTCACATATTCCATCATCTTCTGCCGATCCACATGATCCACCTTGATGTTCATGCTCATGGGCTGGGCCAGATGGTCGCTTTCCCGCCCGTAGCAGGAAGTAACCCCTGCATGGGTGGCAAGGTCCGCGTCGGCGCTGCAGTCCAGGAAGACCTTGGCGGTCACGTCGAAAAATCCGTTTTTCGAATACAGATGTACCCTGGTGATGGTTCCGTTCTCCACATCGCATCCGGTGTATACGGTATGATACAGCAGCTGTACCCCCGCTTCGCAGGCCATCTGCTCCAACACCAGCTTCATACCCTCTGCATCAAAGGGAGTCACACTGCTGGCATAGCCCACAAAGTCCTCCATATGGCCGGGGGAAAGCTTTTTCTCCTTCAGACGCTCAATGATTTCATCCGCAATGCCCCGTACCACCTGGGTCTCGCCCGCATGGAAGGTCATCTGCGGGCCGGTTCCGGCCATGGTCAGCATACCACCCAGGTATCCGTTCTGTTCCACAAGCAATACGCTGGCGCCATGCCGTGCCGCTGCGATGGCCGCTACCGACCCGGCGGGGCCGCCGCCGATTACAACCACATCATAGTTCAATGTCCGCCCCATGGTCTGCCTCCTTGCAAAGTTCATGATAAGTCCGCGCAAATGCGTGGGCGCCAATCTCCGACAACGCCCGAATCCCGGTATTTCCCAGCCGCAGCGGGCCCACGCACAGCATGGGCACCCGATATTCGCGGCTGGTCAGACCCAGACGGGTCCATTCAAGAAAATGAAAATACTCATGGCTCAGGATCAGGTTTTCTGCCTGCTTCAGTTCCATCCCATTCTGCTGTGCCCACAGACCAATGGATTTCAAATACAGGTTCACAACACTCTGACCGGCAATGTAGTCGCTGAAGTAACGCTGGTTCCCACTGACAAAATCCACGTCCTTTTCCACCAGCTTCAAACCACTGGCCCGGGCGATGGCGAAAAAGTCGTAGCTGCCCGCCTGTTCCCGATAAAGCGCACGGGCGGCGTTCGCACCCTTGTTCCAGGCCGATTCCACAATACCTGCCCGGTCCTGCGGGGGGATTCTGCCGTAGCACGGGTCACGCTCCAGTTCCCGGTCTGCCAAGGTACGGTCCGGAAAAGGAAGTTGCATCTCCTGCTGCATACGTTTCTCCTCAGCTTTCGCTTCTCTTGGTTGCCGCCAGAATCAGCGGCTCCTCCTTGCTGCATCCGGCAAGCTCCACATTGCCCAGGCTGGAGATCTGCTCCGGGCTCTGCATACCGGACAGGTCAATCACCCGCTTGCCCAGTACCACATATACATTGGGCAGATTTACGCCGCCGTCGTTGTAAACGGTCAGTTCTTCCAGAATCCAATCCAGATCGGTCTGCCAGCCGCCCACGGTGGTCTGGCGTACCAGAGCATTGTTCTTCTGCAGGCGGATTACGCCTTCCTCGTCCACCAGACGCAGCTGGCGCACGCTCTTTTTCAGAATGCCGAAAAGCTTCTTCTCCACCTTTTCGTGCAGCACCGCATACATGGAACCGTTGCGGGCTGCGATTGTCAGCTCATTGCTGGGCGCATCCAGGTTTTCGGCCACGACCTTCAGGATCTCTTCCTCGGTCAGCCGGCGGCTCATCCGGTCCTTGCTGCGCAGCTCAGTGGCACCCACGGCGATGGCCCGCACAATGCTGCGCTGGGTATCCACCTCCACGCTCACCTCAACGGTGCCCGGTGCGGCGCCGTTCTGAATGGCCTTGAGCTCAGCCTCACGGCGCACACTGATGATATCTTCCTCGGTGGGGTTAGTCACGCTTCGCTCCACCATATCCCGTACCATTGCCAGTGCCACGCCAATGGTGGAGATAACAGGGGCGTTCTTCGCAATGCGGTATTTATGCTGCATGGTCTCGGCCAGATGCGGCACAACCGTAGCCGCACCACCGCCACCGCCCACGAACACTGTGGTGCGAGGGTCCATTTTGTAATCCTTCATCAGCTGGGCTGCCACTTTGCTGTTCTTTGCTGCGGCGAAGGCAAGCACCTGCTTTGCCGCTTCCTCCACCGTGCATCCCATGGAATCCGCCAGCGGCTTCCAGGCTTTGCGCGCTGCTTCCGCGTTGCCATAGGCATAATCCTCCGGCCGCACATAGCCGGCGATGTTTGCCGCGCCTGCCATGGTCAGCGCCACCCG
>MHCFR00700__coassemble_6848_pt1 | contig 3315 bp, 3 predicted proteins | sample MHCFR00700__metabat2_low_PE_038 | metagenome-assembled genome bin MHCFR00700 | reverse complement strand
CTACGGTGATTTTCTTGTTCAAAACGATTCCCCCTCTGCGGCGGCCCGGGGCCGCCTTGTAAAACCAGAAACATTATAGCGCAAACAAATTTGGCTTTACAGTTGGAAAATTGACGATTCTCACAGAAAGTGCACGCGTAATTTGTGCACAATTTTGCCAACACCCGGTTTGGTTTACTTTTGCGGGGGTTTGTGATACCCTGATAAAGGATTTTTCGTGATTCTGAGCCATAAAGGAGGGCGCTTTTTGAACAGGACCATTCCCCGCACCGCCCGGCTGGCCGCTGCCGTACTGGCGGTGCTGGCGCTGGCCGCCGCGTTCGTGCTGCGGTTTTCCTATTCCACCAGCTTTTTGTACCCGGAATACTGCGGGTTTGACTCCGCCATCTTTCAGACCATCGGCAAGTACTGGGCCCAAGGGGTTACCCCCTATGCCCAGCTGTTCGACCACAAGGGCCCGCTGATCTTTTTTGTGGACGCGGTGGGCTACTGGCTCCACGGCCGGTCCGGGGTGCTGGTGGTGCAGACCCTCAGCCTGGCCGCCGCCATCTGGGGGCTGTACCGGCTGGGGCGCACCGCCCTGTCCCGTCCCTGGGCGATGGGGGCCGCGGCGCTGGCGCTGGTCTATCTGGCCCGCACCTTCGACGAGGGCAACATGACTGAGGAGTACAGCCTGCCTTTTCTGGCCGTCAGCCTGTATCTGGCGGCGCACTGGTGCCTTGCCCGCCGGAACGACCCGGCCAATCCCCATCCCTGGCAGTGGGCGGTGGTGTATGGGGTGTCCTTCGGGACCATTCTGATGCTGCGGGTCACCAGCGCGGTGGCGGTGTGCAGCTATGTGCTGGTGATCGCTCTGGCGCTGATGGTAAGCCGCCAGTGGAAAAACCTCTTCGCCAACATGGGCGGTTTTGTGGGCGGTTTTGCCCTCATTACCGGTCCCTTCGCGGTGTACTTTGCCTGCAAGGGCTCGCTGGGCGATATGCTCTACGGCACCATCGGGTACAACATCTTTTATGCCACAGAGTTTTCCATCGCGGAATACTACGGGAACAGCCAATGGGCAGCGCGTACCCTGACCCGGGTGCTCACGGATTTCGGCGCGCCGCTGTTTTTGCTGGCGGTGCTCTGTATCGCCAGCCTGGTACGGCGGAAAACCGACCTGCTGGCCTGGGGCGGGCTGCTGAGCACGGCGCTGAGTATGTATGTGCTGTTCACCAACCGCCCCTACGTGCATTACTTTATGATCGTCACCCCGCTGATTCCGCTGGCTTTTGTGCTGGCGGCGGAGCTTTTGCGGGGCGACAAGGGGCGTAAGCTGGCCTGGGCGGCGCCGGTGCTGTGCGGGCTGTGGGCGGTGACTCTGCTGATTCGCCTGCCCGGCTGGAACGGGGACAGCTTCATGGCTCGTTACCCCTACGAGGTGTTGGATTACAACAACGCCGCCCGGTCCGCCGCGGCGGTGATCCCGGCCGAGGAGCGGGATTCGGTGCTGGGCTACAATGTGGACGCCCAGTGGTATCTGGCCACGGACATCCGGCCCTGTCAGCGGTATTTCATCCATCAGGACTGGCAGGCCGCCGAGGACCCGGGCATGCGCGGAGAGATCAATGAATCGCTTCGGCAGGACCCGCCCCTGTGGCTGGTGGTGGCCGGCCCGGAGGAGGACACGGTACAGCAGCTGCTGGACGAGCAGTACACCGCCGTGAGCGGCGAGCAGCAGTTCGACGAATATGCAAACTATGTGCTGTACCGCCGCAACAGCTGAAAGGAGAGAAAAACGCATGAAAGGGAAACGAGGCGTTTTGGCCCTGGCGGCGGCGCTGTTGCTGTTGGCCTGCGGCTGCGCGGGGGAGCAGACTTCTTCCCAAAGCACGGCGCAGCTGCGCGCTTTGAAACCGGTGGAGGGCGCTGTGGTGGTGACCCAGCACGCCGGATTGTATGACGGGTATGAGGCGTACGGAGCCTTCACCGGCGATTGGGCCTTCGTGTATGGCCAGGGCCAGGCGGGCTACCGGGCGGCGGGCGGCGAGTACAAGCCCTTGTATACGGCCAGTGCGGATGTGATTCTGCAGCAGTACGACGGCCCGGCGGACGAGACCGGCCTGTGGCAGCGGATGGACTGGCTGGCCCAGCAGTATGCTTATCTGCCGGGAGCATCCATGGCCCCCTATTGCGCGGACGGGCTGTGGGGCTTCTGCGATCTGAACGGGACCCCTGTGCTGGAAGCCCAGTTCGCCAGTCTGGCGGAGCTGTGGGCCTATCAGGAAACGGTGGCCCCGCCGCTGCCCACCGCCGAGCCCCAGCAGCAGCCCGAGGGAGCCGAGACCTGGTGGGAGGACCCGGCGGACGAGGGCTTTTATGTGCTGGTGGGGGAGAAGATCCGCCGCTACAACGTCCAGGGCACCGAGCTGACCAGCCAGCCGCTGGCCCGGCTGACCCTGGAAACCGACGGCAAGGGAAAAAGCACCCTGACCATCACCGACCAGGACGGCTATCAGCTGCTGCAGCTGACCAGCACCCAGCCGGACCCGCTGTACACCGAAAGCGAGCTGCGGTTCGACGGGGACTGGTTCTACTGGAAAACCGACGAGGGCAGCGTGCTGCCCTGCCGCATCACGGTGGAATAACCAAACAGAAAACGTGCTGCGAGGATTCGCAGCGCGTTTTTTATTGCATCAGTTTAGCTACAAGGCTTCGACGAGCCTCGTCGTATTCCTGCTGTGTGATTAGCTCATTGGCCAGCATGTCGCTCAGTTCTTTCAGCTTGTCTGATGTGGCTTTTTCAGGGGGTGTATGCGGTGCGGGGGTCTGGCTTCGAGCAACCGTTTCATAGTCCTTGCCTGGCAGGAGGCGACGCAGATAGTTCAGGTCCTCAAAGGCCAGGTCAAACCGGTTGTCTGCGCCGTTTTCTTTGTAGTAAAGCTGGATGCAGCGGGTATCCTGAATGGTGGTGGATACGTTGATCGGATCGATCTTCCCGTGAAAGCCGGTGAGAAAGGAATAAGAGGAATTGCCGCCGGTTCCATTAATGATGGTGTTTACGTCTCCGGATTCTACATAAAAATAGATTTGATCCTTCGGAATCTGAACCAGCTTGAAATTTTCTTCTCCCACAGAAAGCTCAATGGGAAACCAACATAGTGATTGGTCGGTACACCACATCAGGTATTCCCCCTTACGAATCGATTCGGCATTTGCAGGGATTTGGCCTTCCACAGTGCCTCGAATGGAGTTGAGTTTGTGTTCTAAGTTCTGGCGTTCATCAGCATCAAGTTTTTCCCAAAAGCGACGCTCTGCTTTTTCTTTCTGATCGAT
>MHCFR00700__coassemble_6822_pt1 | contig 3324 bp, 5 predicted proteins | sample MHCFR00700__metabat2_low_PE_038 | metagenome-assembled genome bin MHCFR00700 | reverse complement strand
CAAGAATCTGAAAAGCCTGCTTGACCTTGGCGCCATTACCCAGGAAGAATTCGACGCGAAGAAAAAGCAGCTGCTGGGCTTGTGACTATCACCCTCCCTTCGTTTTCCGCCCCCTTTGTTCCAAAGGGGGCTTTTTCTTTTACGCCGCCGCACCCATAGGCATCCCCTCCTTTCGCCTTATCCTGCCGACCTCTCCCATCCCTTTTTCTGTGTGTTTCTTTTCGTGCTTTTTTGTCAGCCGAACGGCACCCGCGAATGGTTTGACCACCGGCCCGATGGCCGATGCCAGACCGGCGAAGCTGCCCGCCAGACCGGAAAGGTCCAGCCCCTGCATCCATGTGCCGGTGGCCTGCCCCAGCTTGGAGAACAGGGCAAGGATGCCGTCCAGCCCGGCGGTGAGCGGCGTAAGCAGACCGCTCAGGTCCACGCTGCTAAGCATACCCGCAGCGACCTCACTAACACTGCCCAGTACATTGCTCAGCAGCGGAGCTACCGTTTGGGCCAAGCCGCTGATGGTCTGGGCGAAGGTATCCACCAGCGGCAGCACCGCCTCGGTAATCGGAGCGAACGCGCCCTGCAGACTGGTCTGTACGCTTTTCAACGAGGCCTTCAGGGCTTCGTTTTCCTTGAGCATACCGGCAAGCCCGCCGCCCAGCATACCAAGCGCACCGGTCACCAGCGGCCCGCCGATGGCGGCAATACCCTTGCCCAAACCACTCATTCCGCTTTGCAGCTTTTTCAGCGACTGCTCACCCTTTGCGGCCCATTCCTCCAGCTTGGCCTTGCTCTTCTCCACCGCTTCCTTCTGCTTCTCCAGCGCCTTCGTTTGCAGCTCGGTGGCTTTTTTCTGGCTTTCCGCTCCTTTGACCGCTTCATTCATGGCTGCTTTTTGAGAATCCAGCGAATCTTTGTACACTCTTTTCAAAGCTCCCATAGCACTGGAGATTTTTGAGATTAGTTCCTTCTGTGTTTCCAACAATTTATTACTTTTTTCAATATCCGCCGTATTGATTTCTGCCAATTCATTTCACCTCCAACTTATATTTTGATTAGTCTCTTTCACAAACCAATCTCCTTTCATTGAAATTTTATCTTCACTATGCTATACTGTTTCCAAAATAGTAAGGAGGGTTTCTCATGACACTGGAGCAAGCATTTGAAGAATCACTTAGCGTAATCTCTACTGGTCTTTTCAGCAAAGTAAAGCGGGCTTTTGCTGAACCTCTCCCTCGGGATATCCGTGCAATCAAATCCTCTTTGCTGGAAAACGAAGATGTTTTGTTTGCTGCCAGAACCAACTTAAGCGACTCGCATGATAAGGTTAGTGGTCTTTGGGGAATTTTGATCATTACCAATCTACGTGTTTTGTACTATTACGGTCCTAATAAAGACAATTGGACCTTAGATCAGATTCCGGTGGATACCATTGAATCCATTGAATTTTCCCGCTCCTACACTTCTTCGTATTTAAGTGTTTATGGAAAATCCTCCATCTTCCATCTTAACAGCGACCGGCATATTTTAATGGAAAAAGCCCGCGACCTTATCAATCAGATGATTTACGACAAATCGCAAAATTCCGAATCCTCGGAATCCGAATCTTCGGCATCTGATAATATGGCTCAGGCCGCAGAAGCCTTAAAAAGCCTGAAAGAACTGCTCGACTCCGGCATCATCACCCAGGAAGAATTCGACACGAAGAAAAAGCAGCTGCTGAATTTATAAAATCGCCTTCCTTTCGCCTGTTTTGCCGCTCCCCGCTTTTTTGCGGGGAGCGGCTTTTTTCTGCCTGCCGTCAGCTGCCGAACGCCTTTGCCATCATCTGCTCCAGATCGTCCATCTGGCGGCGCAGCTGCTCGCCGGTGAAGGCTTTGGCCGCCTTTCGGGCCCGGAACGCTGCCCACTCGCTGCGCATTTTCCGCTGCTGTGGAGTGAATTTTTCCAGCATTTTTCGATCCCGCTCGCTGCGCACCGCCACCACCCGGCCCAGAGGGGTGTCGTCCATCAGGCCGCTCACCAGCTTGCTCCACTCCGGCCAACTCAGCTCCCCCTGCAAATGAGGCAGCACCCCATATTGCTTGGCGATGCTCTGCTCGATCAGCAGCGCGTCGAATTCCAGGTCATACCACTCAGGCCCGGGCGCTGTGCTTTGCCTGCTGAAATCGCTGCTCCATCGCCTGCTCCTCCTCGCCGGTCATGGCCGCCATCACCAGCTCGAACAGCTTCTGATAGGCGGGGAAGGGCAGGTCCATCTTGTCGATCTCCGCAAAGGCAGCCTCGCCCAGGGCCAGCTTCAGGGTCTGATCCATCTGCTCGCTCACCTGGCTGCCGTCCATCTGGTCGGTGTTGATCTGCATCAGCTTACGCACGGTTTTCTGCCGGTTATCCACCGGGTACAGCTTGTCCTTTACCCGAATCTCCGGGGTATCGGTGAGCAGCTTTTCGTCCAGGGTATACAGTTTTGCCATTTGTTTTACACTCCTTTTTCAATCAGTGCCCGGGGGCGGATGGCCCCCGGGCGTTTTCGGTTTTTCTCAGGCTGCCAGTCAGCCTTCCAGTGCAGGGGTGAAGGTGGGCTTGCCGTCGCTCATCACTTCCACCTCCAGAATGGCCACGTCGCGGCTCTCGCCGCCGCCGGGGTTGGTCACGTTCAGCACGCAGTCGAAGGCCAGCTTTGCGCCGCTGGGGAACTCCCACTCAAACTTGCTGGCGCAGCCGTCGCCGGTGGTCCAGGCGCTCTGGGCAACGTAATCGTTGCCCGCATCGCCCAGGCAGCGCTTGCCGGTGAGGGTGACGGTCAGTGCCTTGCCGGTCACCATACGTCTCAACCAACCCATGGCTGGCTCGGAACAGGGCGGCACTGGTTTTGGCTTAGGGGTTTGGCGCATAGGCGCATCGCAGCGGGCTTGGAAATACACCAAGTATTCCGCGCGCCCGCTTCAATGGCCTCTGCATCCAAACCCCGGCGCCAAAACTGCAAAGCACCCACGGCCCGGCGATTTTGCTGCAAATGCAAGGAAAAACGGCGAAGGCACCCTTGGTGGTTGTCGAGCCGGTTTGACGCAGTCAGTTGCACAAAATCGCCAGTCCGTGGGCAGCGCTGCCCTATTCCGAGTCAGCCCCTCTCCATGGGGCTCCACTCCACGGTGTTGCCGTCGATGCTCACCTCAAAGGTTTCCAGCTCGGCAATGGCGACCATATCGCCCTCTTCGCTTGCACGGCCATTGGTGCCGATCTTAAACTTGTTTTCGTATACGGGATAAACGCCAGTATTCATAGCCATAATTCAGTTCTCCTTTTCGTTGTCTGATTTTTGTTGTTTGA
>MHCFR00700__coassemble_6786_pt1 | contig 3336 bp, 3 predicted proteins | sample MHCFR00700__metabat2_low_PE_038 | metagenome-assembled genome bin MHCFR00700 | reverse complement strand
TGGCATGACATCGACCTGGAAGTATACCTGTAATACGCCAATCCCCCTGCCGCTGGAAACAGCGCAGGGGGATTTTTTCTGCCCATTTTTCACAAGGCTTAGGGGCCCCGGCCCTTATTTTCAAAAATGTACCCACTTTGCAGTGTACATTTTCGGGCCCATTTCCCCCTTTGCAACCCATCATTTTTGCAGATAAAGGAGCGTGTTACAGATGAACGAAACCACACAAAAGACCTCTGATTCTCAGGTGGTGACCATGCTGGATGCCGGGGTGCTGGTGCCTTTTCAGAACCAGCCGTTCCGGGTAGCCACCGGCGAAGAAATGGACCAGCTGAAGGAAAGCATTCAGGAATACGGGGTGCTTTCTCCCCTGCTGGCCCGCCCGCTGCCGAACGGAAGCTATGAGATCGTGAGCGGCCATCGCCGCAAAGCTGCCTGCGAGGCGCTGGGCATCACCCGACTGCCGGTGCTGGTGCGCCCGATGACCGACGATGAAGCAATCATCCTTCTGGTGGACAGCAACATCCAGCGGGAACATATCCTGCCCAGTGAAAAAGCCTTTGCGTACAAAATGAAGATGGAGGCGATCAAGCATCAGGGAAAGGCAACTTCGTGCCAACTTGGCACGAACACACGGTCAGATGGTAAATTGGCTGAACAAAGTAATGACAGTGCGCGTACAATTCAGCGTTACATCCGTCTGACCCACCTCATTCCCTCTATTCTTCAGATGGTGGACGAAGGTCGAATTGCCTTCAATCCGGCAGTGGAGATCTCTTATCTCACCGAGGAAGATCAGCAACTTTTGAAAGACGAAATGGATGCCTGCCAGGCTACGCCTTCCCTCACCCAGTCCCGTACCCTCAAGCAGATGAGTCAGGCCGGAACCCTGACGAGAGAATACCTGCACCATTTGCTCACCGAGGAAAAGCCCAATCAGCGGCAGAAGTTCTTTCTGAATCAGGAGGACGTGAAGAAGTTCTTCCCGCCCAACTACACACCGGAACAGATGCACAATACCATCCTGCTTCTGCTGCGCAACTGGCAGCACAAACGAGGCTACAACAAAAATCAACCCGAGCGATAACGGAGGTCTTACCATGCAATACACAAACGTCAACGGATATTTGCTGCCCAACCTGATTTCCACCGATACGGTCCGCCCCATTGGCCGCTACGGCGAGATGCGCCGTCAGTTTCTGGAAAACCACCGCCCCGACCTGCTGGACCAGTTGCTGCTGGAGGATCGGCTCAATCAGCACCTGTCCCAGGTGGACGAAGAGGCCCGGCAGGCCGTGCAGGAATGTGTGGCCCGGATGGCTCGCCAGCAGCAGGTGGACGAAGCCCTCAAGCGCGCAAATCCCATGGAATGGGTGCGCCGGATGAACCTGATCCGGGACGCTGCGGAGCAGGCGATTCTGCCGGAATTTCTCTATCCGGAAGCTCTGGAATGACCGGACAGAAAAACGCCTGTCCACAGGGGGAACGAGCACTGGCTTTGTATAGCTTTTTGGAAGCCATACGCCGCCGCAGAGCCTCGCTCTGCACAGGGGGAAATCCCCCTGTAACCCCCCGATCAACCAAACAACGCAACAACACAAAAGGATCGGGCCCGACCGCCCGATCCTTTGTTATTGAAGGCACCACCGCACAGTTCACGCCGATTGGCTCAGGCGGCGTATCGCGCCAAAATTTTCCGGCGCGCTCCACCACCTGGAATTATGCGGTGCTGCCTTAGCAAGGAGAAAACACATGCTGAACCGAACCATCCAGCTGAATATCCGCGTGACCCAGGAAGAAAAACAGCGGTTTGAGCAGGCCGCCAAAGCCTGCGGATTGTCCCTGTCCCGCTATGTGCGGATGCGGTTGAGCGGGCGAGTACCCCAGCCCACTCCGCCGCTGGAATACCAGCAGATTCTCACCCGGCTCACCGAGCTTTACCAGCGGGAGAATACCCCGCAGGTGCAGGCAGAACTGCTGAATACTCTGCTGGCCATCCAGTCCACCACCCTGCCCAGAAAGGAGACCTGACCTGTGGCTGTGACCAAAATCTGGCCGGTGAGGGGCCGTCTGGATTCCCTCATCCGCTACGCCGAAAACGAAGAGAAAACCCGAATGCCGGACCTGACGGGACTGGCTCCGGCAAAGGACGATCTGACCGAGGTGCTCCAGTACGCAGCCAACCATTCCAAAACAACACAGGATCGCCAGCTGTTTGTGAGCGGAGTGAACTGCCTGCCCGAGATCGCCCGCCAGCAGATGGAGCTGACCAAACGGCAGTTTGGCGACACGGCAGGCATCGTCGCATTCCATGCCTACCAGAGCTTTCCGCCCGGAGAAGTCACCCCGGAAGAATGCCATGCCATTGGAGTGGAGCTGGCCCGCAGGCTCTGGGGCGACCGGTTTCAGGTGTTGGTTGCCACTCACCTGAATACCAATTGCTGCCATAACCATTTCGTGCTGAACTCCGTCTCCTTTGTGGACGGCAAACGGTATAACGATTGCCGGAAAACCTATCGGGCACTGCAAAAGGCGTCGGATACGCTCTGCCGGGAGCACGGACTTTCGGTGGTGGAAGACCCCTCCCGTCACCGCACACCCCGGAATCTCTTTCAGGCGGAAAAGGCGGGCGAACTCACCCGTTACAACGTGATGCGGCAGGACATCGACCGGGCAGTCCTTGAATGCAACCATTTCCGGGAGCTGCCCACCCGCCTGAGGAAAATGGGCTATGAGGTGAATTTCAGCCCGAACCGCAAGTACGCCACCATTAAAATGCCCGGTGACGCACATGCTGTTCGCTTCAAAACTCTGGGCGAACGGTACACAGAAGAGGCCCTCTTTGATCGCGTCTGCGAAAACACCGTGTATTCTTCCCTCCTCACGCGGCAGGAACGGTACCGCAGGTGCTATCCTCCGGTTCATCCCCACGACCGGTGGAAACAGGAGGAGTTCAAAAAGGCCCTGCTCAAAACGCTGGGCATCTATCGTACCTATCTGTACTATTGCTACCTGCTGGGCAGATTGCCCGAGAAGATCCCCAATCATCGCCCGCCCCATCCGGCCATGCGGGAGGATCTGCGCCACTGGGAGCAGATCGAAGCCCAGCTGCATCTGCTGGAGCGATATTCGCTGCAAACCCGGGAGGAAGTGGAGCAATTCATCACCCAGAAAACCGAGGAGCTGCAAACTCTGGAGGCCCGGCGTATCCACTGCCGTAACCGGCTGCGCCGCTGCCACGATCCGGCAGAAAGCGCCGCCCTGCATACCGAGAAAGACCGGCTCACCGAAAAAATCTGTGCGGTACGCAAAGAGCTGCGCACCGCACAAAAAATC
>MHCFR00700__coassemble_6194_pt1 | contig 3558 bp, 3 predicted proteins | sample MHCFR00700__metabat2_low_PE_038 | metagenome-assembled genome bin MHCFR00700 | reverse complement strand
AAAAAATTTCCGGCGCGCTCCACCACCTGGAATCGTGCGGTATTGCCCAAAAACACAGGCCGCCGCGTACCCAAGCGGGTATGCGGCGGCCTGTGTTCCCTTGACCGACTCCGAAGAGATCGTGCAATTCCCCGCAGCTCCGCCCAAACCGGAACTGCGTACCATTATTATAACGCATTTTATGAAATAAAGAACAAAAAATGCACAGAATCAAGGCGATGCGACACAAAACGCGGGTTTTCTGCCCCAAAACGGCAGGCGAGTCTCAGCCGTTCTGCCAGCGCAGAAACTCCTGACGCAGTTGGGAAAAGCGCTTGACGCTCACCGGGATGCGCTGGCCGTTTTTCAGGATGACCATGTAGTTGGAGAACCGGTCCACATAGCGCAGGTTCACCACGAAGCTGCGCTGCACCCGCAGAAAGCCCCGGCCCTCCAGCCGGTCGGCGATTTCCTGAATCGACACCCGGAATACCCGGGTACTCCAGAGAGCCGCGGCGGAAAAATGGGCGGTGACCGTGTGCCCGGCGGCTTCAAAATAACAAATCTGCTCCAGCGGCAGGAACACGTCCTCCCGGTCCGCCCGCAGGCACAGGGTGTTGGCGGGGGAGAACAGGGTCTCCCACAGGCTGTCCATGCAGGCGGTGAAGCTCTCCGGCAGGCGGGTCTTGAGCAGGTAGGCGAAGGCCCGCACCCGGTAGCCGTCCGGCGCGCAGTCCAGGGAATCCGAGGTCAGAATCACCGGCGTTTCCGGGCTCAGCGCCCACAGGCGGCCGGCGATCTCCAGGTTGGGGCACCCTGCGGCGCTCACCTGCAGAAACACGGCGGTACAGGGGTAGCTGCGGCAGAATTCCAGCAGCAGCTCCGGGCGGCTGAACTGCTCCACCCGGCAGTGAAGGTCACGCTGCTCCAGATAACTCTCGAGCAGGTCGGAAAGACGCCGGGCATCGGCAGGCTGCGTGTCGCAGATGGCAAACAGCATGAGGGGGACACTCCTTTGGGGATCATGGGGATCAGGGCAACGGGGGGGACTGCAGGGCCCGGGCGATACGCTCCAGCGCCTCGGGGGTATCGGCGTCCCACAGCTCGCAGGGCGACTGGGCTTCGGTGAGCCGTATCTGCTGGGGGCACTGCTTCAGAACGGCGCTGCCGCCGGTTTTCGGGGGCAGGCTGGCCAGCGCGGAAAAATGGGCCGCGCCGAAGAGCACCGGGCTTGCGCCCACCCCCTGCCAGGCAAGGCGGTGGATGCACTCCGGCTGCCGTTCAAAAGCCTGCGCCAGCGCGGCCAGGCTGGCAGGGCGGCACAGGGGCTGGTCGCCCTGGCAGAACAGACAGCCGTCCATCCCCTCCATATACCGGATGCCCAGGCGGATCACATCGCTGCGGTCCTCCCGGTCGTGCAGCAGGCAGGCGACGCCCCGTGCCGCGCACAGGTCCGCCACCTGGGGCCAGCGGGTGACCACCAGCGTTTTGGCAAACACGCCGGCCGGCAGGCAGTCCAGGGTATGCGCCAGCAGCGGCCGGCCGCACAGGTCCGCCAACAGCTTGTTGGAGCCGAAGCGCTTGCCCTGGCCGCTGGCCAGGATCAGGCAGCCGATCTTCATGGCGCAAGCCCTCCTTTTTTACAGAAAATAAATGGTGACGAATGTCACTGTTTTTGGTTCTTATTGTAATATAATCGGGTAAGGGATGCAAGTATATGCGGCAAAACCCGTCGAATTGGTGGCATTTTTTGCAAAAAGAGCCTATAATGATGAAAACACCCGTGCGCCGGGCCTTCAAAGGAGAAGCGAGCATGATCCATTTCAACTATCCCAATTATCCCATGCAGTGGTACAAAAACAAGAACCCGGTGTCCGGCAACGCGGGCCAGTTCAACTACAAGGTCCTGCGGGACGGCGACGAGCTGGCCGCCTGGTGCTGGATGGGCATGTGGTGCATGGAAAAAACCAAGGACGTGAAGGAGCGGCGGTTTGCCTTTGGCGAGGAGGGCGTGGCCCAGGCCATTGCCTGGCTGAAGGAGGAATTCGACAGCCACAGCCGGGAGGAGATCGAGAGTAAGCTGGGCTTTTTCACCACCGAGCCCTATACCCCGCCGAAGGAAGAGAGCGGCGACGAACAATAAAACAGGGAGCGTCCCGGCCGGGGATGCTCCCTGTTTCTTTGATGAAAATGAAATTATACGGTTTTAATACGCCGCCAGCCGCCCCGCTTCCAGCGGATGACGAAGATCAGCGCCCGCAGATTTTCGTCCAGCGCAAAGGCCATCCACACGCCCACGAGCCCCAGCCCGAAGTGGATGCCCAGCAGCCAGGCCACGCCCACGCCCACGATCCACTGGCTGGCGATGCCCACCAGCACTGGAAAACGCACGTCGCCCACCGCCTGCAGGTTGCGCACCATCACGATGTTGAAGCAGCGGCCCAGCTCCAGAAAGACCTCCACGATCATCACGTTTCGGCCCAGCGCGATCACCTGCGGGTCGCTGCTGAACAGGCCCAGCAGCGGCTGGGCGAACACCGCCAGCACCGCCGCGATGATCAGGGTGATGGGGGTGAAGGTTTTCAGCGCGTTCCAGTTCTGCCGGTCCGCCTGGTCGAAGTCCTTCGCGCCCACGCAGTAGCCCACCACGATGGCCACCGCCTGGCTCACCGCGCTGATGAGCATGTAGCACACCTGGGCGAACATGGCGCAGTACATGCGGGTGGTCACCGCGAAGGTGCCCATCAGGTTCACGAACACCAGACTGGTGGACTGGGACAGATTGTAGGAAAGACCCTCGCCCCCGGCGGGCAGGCCGATGCCCAGAAACCGCTTGAGCAGACCGGTGGGGAAGGGCCGCAGCGCCTTCAGGCTCACCCGGGCGTTTTCAACCGTGTGGAAGAAGGCAAAGATCATCATCAGCATACCGGCGGTGCGGCAGATGCTGGTGGAGAGGGCCGCGCCCGCCGCGCCCAGCCGGGGCATGGGGCCGAGGCCATAGATGAAGGCGGTGTTGCCCACGATGTTGATCAGGTTGATCACGCCGGTGCTGAGCATGATGACCAGCATCTTTGCGTGGGCCCGCAAAAAGGCGCTGAAGGTGAGCATCAGCGCCTGGCAGGGCAGGCTGAGGGCGGTGATGAGCAGATAGCTCTTTGCTTCCGGCCGGGCCTCCATGGGCACCTGCATGATGCTGAACAGCCCGTCCGCGCCCAGCAGCAGGCCCCCGGTGATCACCAGGCTCACCGCCAGGTTCAGGCAGACGGCCAGGGTGTAGATCTGCTCCACCTTGTCGTACTCCCGCGCGCCCAGATACTGGCTGAGCATGATGGTGGCCGCCAGACTGATCACATTGAAGGTGAGGATCAGGGTGGTCATGATCTGGTTTGCGTTGCCCACGGCGGCAACGGCGGTGGCGTTGTAGCGGCTGAGCATGATCTGGTCGATGTTGCCCACCAGCATCTGCAAAAGCAGTTCGATGAACACCGGCCAGGTCATGGCCAGCAGCGAGAACTCGTGCCCCGCTACGGTGATTTTCTTGTTCAAAACGATTCCCCCTCTGCGGCGGCCCGGGGCCGC
>MHCFR00700__coassemble_5822_pt1 | contig 3707 bp, 3 predicted proteins | sample MHCFR00700__metabat2_low_PE_038 | metagenome-assembled genome bin MHCFR00700 | reverse complement strand
GTGTGGGTGTTGCCCTCGTTGTCCTTGATCTCGGTCTTGCCGTCGAATACATCCCACTCGCCGGAAACGATCTGGGCCTTCACCTCGTCGATCTTCTCAGCGGTGCCCTCAGCGATCAGATCCTCGCTCAGGGGAGCCAGGGTCACCAGGCCGTCGGCCATGTCGCCGAAGTAGTTGTCAACCTTCTCGCCGGCAACCCAGGTGCCGTCGATCACGTTCTGCACGGCCTGGGTGTAGTAAACGCTCCAGTCCCACATTACGCTGGTCAGGGTGGCAGCGGGAGCATCCTTGCTCATGTCGCTGTTGTAGCCAACGCCCCAGACACCGTGCTCCTCAGCGGCCAGCTGGGGACCGGCGGTGTCGCAGTGCTGACCGATCACGTCGCAGCCGGAAGCGATCAGAGCCTCGGCGGCCTGCTTCTCGCCTTCGGGATCGAACCAGCTGTTGGTCACCTTCACGTAAACCTGAGCATCCGGGTTCACGCTGGCAACGCCCATAGCGAAGGCGTTGATGCCGCTGGTAACCTCGCCGTTGTCCTTGCCCATGGCGGCCACGTAGCCGATCTTGTTGGACTCGGTCTTCAGGCCGGCGGCGATGCCGCTCAGGTAACGGGCCTGGTAGATGCGGCCGAAGTAGTTGTTGAAGTTGGTGCCGTTGGACTTGTAACCGGTGCCGTGGCTGAAGATGATCTCGGGATATTCCTCGGCCATGGCCTCACAGGTGTCCATGTAGCCCCAGGAGGTGGCGAAGATGATGTTGCAGCCTTCCTCCACCAGCTCGGTCAGAGCGTTCTGCACAGCGGCAGCGTCGGTATCGGACACGTTGATCTTCTCCACCAGCTGGTCCTCAGACAGACCGATGTTCTTCATCATGCCCTGGATGCCCTGCTCGTGGGTGTAGCTGTAGCCGGTGCCCTCAGCGGGGTCGGACAGGTGCACAACGCCCACCTTGATGTCTTCCTTGGCAATGCCGGCGCCGGTGGTCTCGGCGGAAGCGGCAGTGCTGCCGGAGGCGGCGGTGGAAGCAGTGCTGCCGGAAGCGGTGCTGCCGCCGCAGGCGGCCAGGCTTACGGCCATCACAGCGGCCAGCGCAAGGCTCAGAATCTTTTTCATGTGAAAAGTCCCCCTTACAAAGTTGTTGAGTCGTTCCATTCCCGGAAACGGCGCGAGCAGGCGGCCGGGCCGCCTGCTCCCGCAAGCTCGTTTCTTTGAGTACGTTACCCATTGTAGCCGTTCTTTTTCACGATTTCAACACTTTTCCCCGCGCCCGGCGCATCTTCGGCAAGATTCACGACGGCCCTTTCCATTTGCACGATCATTTTGTCTGTTAAGACAATGCAAAAACCCCGCAAACCGGCCTGCAATGCGGGTTCGCGGGGTTTTTCGCAGCTTCAAAAGTATTACTTTTAACTTTCGTTCATGAACGTTTGTGCAAACGTTTCCGGCGCGTCGAAGCGGCTCCTCTGACTGAGGGTAAAGGCGGTGCAGGCAAGGCCAGCGGCCAGCAAAGCCAGCTCGGTGAGCACCGACGCCACGGTGGTGTTCACCACATAGGACAGGCCCATCAGCAGTAGGGAAACCCCGGCGTTGAAGGCGGTGTGGGCCAGGATGGCCGCCAGATACAGCACCGGGCGGCGGCGCTTCACCGCCAGGAACACCAGACAGGTGGCGAACACGTGGTACATCACCGCGCTCACCCGCTCCAGCAGGCCCAGATAGACCATGAGCGGGCTGGCAGCGGCCAGCTGCTGGGTGACGGCCTGCAAAAGGTCATTGCCCACGCCCAGCGAAGCGGCCAGCTGGGGGTCCCGGACCATCAGGCAGAACAGCAGGTTGTTCAGCTGACCCAGACCAATGAGCAGGATCACCTCGCACAGGCCGTGGCCCAGACCGAAGCTGATCATATCCTTATAGGTGCGGTGCTTTTTCAGCAGCTTCGCCCCCACCAGCCGGGCGGTCTCCTCAAAGAGACCGGCGGAAAGGCCGCCCACTACGATCACGTACACCACGGTGTGCGCCGCAAAGGCCGCAAACCAGCTTTGTGTACCGAGCACCTGCAGCAGCGGAATGCGCAGCAGAATCTGGCTGATAAAAAAGCTCAGAAAACCCGCCAGCAGCGGCAGCGGATTCAGCTTGCGGGTAATGAGCAGCACCACCAGCAGCAGAACCGGCAAAATCAGAGTGCACACCAGCGAAATTCCAACGGAAACGATCAAGGCATTGGAAATCATGCTTTCTCTCCCCCTCTCAGTCCACAAAGCGCACGGCGGTGCCGTAGGCGATGCACTCGGCGGCGCTCTGCATCACGCTGGAGGAGGCGTAGCGCAGATTCAGCACCGCGTCCGCCCCCATTGCCTCGGCTTCCTTCACCATACGGCCGGTGGCGATCTGCCGGGCCTCGGCCAGCATCTCGGTGTAGTCGGCGATCTCGCCGCCCACCAGGCCCTTCATGGCGCTCATGAAGTCCTTGCCGAAGTTCTTGCTCTGCACCACGTTGCCCTTCACAACGCCCAGCACCTCGTAATTTCGGCCGGGAATGTGGTCAATCGTTACGATAATCATCAATTTCTCCTCCTTTGATTTCCCGAATGCGCTGCCGCAGCGCCAGCAGCGCCCCCACCAGAAACACCAGCGGGATGCTCAGCAGCAGCACCGCGATGCCCAGCGGCGCGGGCTCGGTGCTCAGCGCCCAGGCCAGAAAGGCCTCGGTCACCAGCATCAGAGCCACGAAGATGCCCGCCGCAAGCCAGGCGCCCCGGAAGCGTTTTTTCTTGTCCCGTTCGTTCACATCCACAAAGCGCACCCCCGTTTCCTCCAGCCGGGCCATCTCGTCCAGCCGTTTGGCCGCGTCCAGCTCCGCCAGTAGGCCCGGCTCCTTTGCCAGCTCGGCGCACAGCGCCTGGGCGGTGTCCAGGTTTTTGCGCCGGTTCTCCAGCGTCACCAGATGGCGGCGCATGCCCTGGGCCAGGGTCAGACGGCCCTCCAGCATCACGGCGATCTCGCTGAGCGGCACGTCCAGCTTGCGCAAAAGCTTGATGCGCCGCAGCCGGTCCACGTCCTCATCGGTGTAACTGCGGTAACCGTTGCCCGCTTCCCGGCGCGGACAGAGCAGGCCCTCCTTTTCATAAAAGCGGATGTTCTTCTGGCTCATTCCCACCAGAAGCTCCACCTGTTTGATCTGCATGGGCCTTCCCTCCCCGCCGAGCCAAACGGCCCCGGCTGTTTTGCGTGCGCCGCGCCCCATCGAGCCGCAGCGCACCGCCTGCTTTGCTATAACATATACCCTCTACCGGGTGGAAGGTCAAGTGTTTTTTGCCTTGGGCAACACCGCACAATTCACGCCTAACGGCTCAGGCGGCGTTTCGCGCCCAAAATTTCTGTGATATTTTCCAAAAATGCTCGCCAATCCACCAAGGATTGGCTGTGCTTTTTGGTTCATCTCACAAAAATTTTTCCGGCGCGCTCCACCACCCGGAATTATGCGGTGCCGCCCGTGTTTTGGGCAATTTTTTTGTTTCCCGCCGCTGGAAGCTTCCCGAAAGCAGCGCAAAAAGCCGCGGCCAGGAGCTTTGTCCTGGCCGCGGCCTTGCTGTTTCATTGGGATGGAGAATTATTCGCCTTCCGCGTTCTTCTTGCGGTTGATGGCCCACACGACAGCCGCGATCACCACGATGGCTGCCACAGCACCGCCGATCACCATGGGCATCA
>MHCFR00700__coassemble_4108_pt1 | contig 4823 bp, 3 predicted proteins | sample MHCFR00700__metabat2_low_PE_038 | metagenome-assembled genome bin MHCFR00700 | reverse complement strand
CCGGCCGCACATAGCCGGCGATGTTTGCCGCGCCTGCCATGGTCAGCGCCACCCGCAGACCGTTTGCGCATTCGATGCAGGCGTAGTCCGGGTCGGTCTCGGTGGGACGCACAGTGACCAGCTTGGGTTCCACGATCTGGTCCGCCTCGGTATAAACCTCATAGTCCAGCCCTGCAATGTGGGCACTGCGGGGACCAGTATCGCATGCCTTGCCGTCTTTGATCTGAACCATCGAACCGCCGCCGATGCCCACCGTGCGCACATCCAGGCTGTTCAGGTAGGTCTTGTGACCGCCTACCTCGGCGTACTGGATCATGACCTTGCCGTCCTTCACGCAGGAGATATCCGTGGAGGTGCCGCCCACCTCGAAGAAGATACCGTCGGTGAGCTTTTCATACATCAGCGCGCCCGCAACACCAGCCGCCGGGCCGCTCAGAATGGTCAGAATCGGGCGGCTGCGCACTTCATCCACCGTCATAACGCCGCCGTCACAGCGCATGACCATCAACGGGCTTTGAATGCCCGCGCCCTTGATGCTCTGATCGGTCATGGTGGCCGCCTCCAGCATCTTGGGCATAATGCTGGCATTCACCACGGCAGTACGGGTGCGGATCTTCAGGCCGTACAGCTTGGAAATGTCATTGGTGGCTGTTGCGGGCAGATCCCGCTCGCCGCACATTTCCACCACCTTGTTCTCGTTGGAGGGGTCATCCACGCTGAATGCTTCTGCCGCCACGATACTGGTGCACTGCTGTTTCTGCAGCGCATCCAGTGCACCGGCAATATCCCCTGTCAGATCAGAAGCCGATGTGTCCACATATTCGTTGCAGGATACCAGGAACTTGCCCGGTGCAAGCTCGATATTGCCCATGGTGGTATCGGACTTGCTCTTGGCTCCCTGCAAGCCGCTGCCCAGGGTGATCACGCCCACCTTGGCCACGTCGCCCTCCAGCAGTGCATTGGTGGCCTGCGTGGTTCCGTGTGCAATGAAGGTAACGTCTTCCGGACGAATGCTGCACTGCTCCATAACCTTGTGCAGCACCTGAACGATGCCGGCGGCAACGCCCTCCTTTGCGCTGTGCGTGGTGGGAACCTTGACCTGGCCGATCAGTTCGTATGTATCGTTGTTGATGGCGACTGCGTCGGTAAAGGTACCGCCCACGTCGATGCCGATACGCACTTTCATAGTTTGACCCTCCTATAATAAAAATCTTTGTTGTATAACGTCTTTCATGCGCCATTTCAGCACGGCTCTGGAAGTTTCAATCCGCGGTGCTTGCCGTGGGTTCAAACCTCCAGAGGAGCGGAGGCCGCGCGTGACCTCCGCTCCGCCAAAAAGGGGAGGAAAATTCTTCCGGTCAGAAGTACAGTACAGCGCTGATCACAACGCCGATGACCGCAATGATCCACAGGTAGGGCAGCAGCCGCTTGGTGACTGCGTTCACATCCACCTCGCAGAAGTTGGCGGTCCATACGTTCTGGGTGTTGGTGGGGTCACCGCAGCCCTGAATACGCTCGGCAGCCAGGAACGCACCCATAACCGCCATGGCAGGCAGAGTGCCTAGACCGATGATCAGAGCAGCGATGCCGCTGCCCAGGCCAAACAGGTTCATGGGTCCGCGATACAGGGACAGCGGAGCCAGAATGCTGAAGAACAGGATGTAAGGCAGCTTGCTGGTGGGAATCACCGCTACCAGGAACGGATTCAGCACTTCCTTAACCATGGTGTGGGTCACGGCCAGATACAGAATGCCGATGCCGATCATCAGGATGATGGCGGGGCCGCTGTCGGTAATGCCGTCATAGCAGGTCTTGACCAGCAGGTTCATGGCTTTGGAGAAGCTCTTGGAGGTGAATACCAGAATCCAGATGATGCCGACCATGAAGGCAGGGCATACCGGGAACTTGAATACCGCCACCAGAACGATGGGGATCAGCGGAGTGAGCATGGCCAGCGCGCCGGTCACACCGGTGAGCTGCTTGGTGGGCTGAGTATCCTGAACCGGAGCGGAGAAAGCGAACTTCACGCCGTTGCGCTTGAACTCCACAAACACCAGCACCAGAGTGGCAATAAAGGTGGCAACGAGCATGTAGATCTCGAAGCCCTTGATCTGCTCAAGCTCCAGCCCGAAGATGGTGGAGAAACTCTTCCAGTTTGCGATGTTGAAGGTCAGGCCGGTGGTGAACGCCATTAGGAAAATACAGGCGGCGCTGAGGGCCGGAACACCAACGGAGATCAGGATGGGCAGTACGATGGAGCCCACCATGATGATGGAGCCCAGGCCGTTCAGGGTAGTGAACAGCACGGCACAGGCAATCACCATAATCAAGGTGACGATCAACGGGCGGTCGCCGCCCAGCTCGGCACTCTTTTTGATAATGTTTTCCGTTACGCCGGTCTTGTTCATCAGCTGGCCCAGCCAGGCGCCGAAGATCACGGCCATGATGGCGCTACCCATACGAACCGTACCATTTTCCAATACAGTCTGCAACCAGCCAATCTGATTGCCTTCCGCATCGGTACCAATGGCCGGAACGCCGGCGATCACACAAATCACCACTGCCATCAGCGGCAGAGCAAGCAGAGTGGGGATTTTTTTCGTCATCATCAACGCCGCAATGATGAGAAATGCAACAATAATCAAAGAACCTTGTAGCATCTGATTACACTCCTTACTTTCGAATGTGCTGTGCAGCGCGTTGCTGCAACGGCTCTATCACATCGGGAAACGCGCCTCCCGCATGTTCTGAATCAAAGTGCCTCCACGGCTTCGCGGAAGGCGGCAGTGGCCTGCTTGAGCTGCTCCGGCCCCGGCTCCTTGCCCATGACAATGGCGCCGATCATCACAGCCTTGCAGCCGGCCTGATACAAATGCTTTACCTCGCAGGGTTTGATCTTGCGCTGGGTGGGAATCAGGCAGGGCTTGCCGCTCTTTTCCACCAGATCCGAATACCGCAGAATATCCGCGTAGTTCAGATCGGTGCCGTAATTTTCACCCGGCTGCACCGAGCATTCCAGCACGTCGATGGGGCTTCTGCGCACCGCATCCAGCGTGGCGGGGGTGTAAGTATAGTCGATGGCAACCATCTTGCTGAGCACCTGGCTCTCCATCATATGGCAGGGCAGATGCTGCGAATAGGAGCTGAAAAAGCCCAGGCCCATCTGCTCCAGCTCCAGCCGCTCCTCCGGCGTAATGAAGGCGTCCGCACCACCAGGCACAAGGCCTACCGGCACATCCCCGCATAGCTCGATCAGCTTGCGCAGGAACTCCTTGTTTTCCGCATAGCTGCCAAAGGTATGGCCGCTGGCCCGGTGCCACACGTTGCAGTGGACCTTTACCGCCTGCGCGCCGCCTTCCAGCGCCGCCTTCGCCAGTTCCAGATCATTGGAGGGCAGACTCACCACCAGGGAGAACTTGTTCTGCCGAATCATCTCTTTGAATTGCATAACAATGCCTTCTTTCCATAGATTTGATTATATGAAAAGCACTTTGCGTCAGCGGGCACACAAGGCTTTTTGCCGCACCGTATCTGCAAATAGCTTTATCGTATCTCCGTCATTTTTTCTCAACAGCTCAAATCTGGGCGCGCCGTCTTCCTGCAGCGCGGTCTTCACGTACCCCTCCACCGTGCTCAAAAAGCCCTGGGTATGCGCTGCGGTCCCGGACAAAAAGACCACATCCAGATTGAACAGGGTGCACAGAATCGCCGTCATTGCCCCGATCTGTCGCGCCAGCAGCCCCGGCTGCTCCCGGTTCAGACTGGTGGCCTCTTCCCCGCTCTCGCCGGACTTCAGTTCAAGCTGAGTCTCCGGTGTCATCAGAGGGGTCATATCTGCAATCACACCATTCTTTAACGGAATCGGGCGACCATCGATGTTCACACTGGCCACCACTGCAGCACCAACGGCAATGTGGGCACTGTTCACTTTTTCTTCCTTCATTCCCCGCATGGCCTGGGCCGCTGTATAATTCTGGCTGTATTCCTCCAGCACCGGAACCCGGAACTGGGTACGCAGCGCTTCCACCAGTGAAATACTTGCGGAGGAAAAGCCGGTGGAATACACCACGTTGAAATCGCTGGGGCGCATATCCTTCTGGAACAGCAGCCCGATTCCCATCAATGCCCCCTGCCGGATTGCCTCATGCCCCAGCAGATTGAACAATACCCGGGTTATCTCGGTAAGCAGTTCGTTGCTGGACAGATACTGTTCTGCCAGAACAACGCTCTGTTTCACCTGAAGTGCCAGGTCAAACAGGATCAGCCGGCTGCTTTTTCGGCCGATTTCCGCCACGGCCACCACTCCCCGGTCCCGGTTGACCGTAAGCGCGGTGCGGCTGCGCCCGCCGGTTGCGACCCGCACGCCGCTTTCCACCAGAAGGCCCTCCTCCAAAAGCTCACTCACCAGCCCGGAAACCGTACTGGGAGAAAGCTCGGTCAGATTTGCGATTTCGATGCGTGAAAGCGATTCGTGCTCCAGCACCGTTTGCAGCAAAACCCGTCGGTTCTGCTTTTTCATGTCCTGCAGTCCACTCTTTTTCATGGGACGTGAATTCACTCCTTACTTTCTTGCGCGCGCCTTATTTCGGATTCCGAAACATCTTTCTGCTTGCAGTATAACACCGCCCAAAACTTATTTCAATCTCCGAAATAAGTTTTTTTGAGATGTAGGCGGATTTTCTCTGTTTCGCTGTTTTCTCACACCAGGAATTGTGTATTCTAAACAATATTTTCTTTTTTGTTTTTCAAGAGCGATTTTCGTCTCTTCCTCGGCCGAATGTTTTCTTTCGTCGAACAATCCGGCTGCTGTTGTTCAATTCCTG
>MHCFR00700__coassemble_3890_pt1 | contig 5043 bp, 5 predicted proteins | sample MHCFR00700__metabat2_low_PE_038 | metagenome-assembled genome bin MHCFR00700 | reverse complement strand
CCGGCCAGGTGGGGTAGACCTCGCTGGAGGCCACGTTGGCGATGTAATGCCGGAAGCTCACCGTCACGTTGCGGGCGTTCTCCTTGGGCTTGCCCAGGTGCACCGTGATGGTGGTGGGCACGATGGGGGTGGCCAGCACCAGCGGAGCCGGGCAGTTTTCCGCCGGGGCCACGCTGGAGGGACCCTGGGGCCGGTAGAGAGAGTGGGGCGGAATGTCGAAGCTCTCGGGCTTGGGCTGGGGCGCGCCCAGACGCTGGGCGGGCAGCATCTCCAGCAAAATCAGGGCGGTCTGGCGGGCGAACACCTGCACCCCCTGCATGGTCACGGTCTGGTAGCCCTCCTTCTCCGCCGTCACCTCCCACACACTGTAGGGCTGTTGGGTGTTGTTTTCGTCCAGGCTGAGCGCTTCGTCCGGCGCGGGCAGCTTGATCACCGGCGCGGTGCCGGTCTCGTCGGTGACGATGGTCACAGGCGCATGGCCCTCGCCGCGCACCGTCACGGTCACACCAGGCACCGGGGCGCTTTGGCGGGCGGCGTAGCTCTGCACCAAAAGGCAGCCGTTCATCATGAGGCAAAACTCCTTTCTCTGTTTGGCATTTGGCGTGCGGGCGGTGCAAGCCGTCCGCTCTGGTTCCAGAATATTCCGCAAACGTGCCAACGGATACTCTTGGAATTTTGCCCCGGGTGTACTATACTGAAGATAACGTCTTTACCAAAAAGAAAGGGGCAGCGTTTTTATGCAGCATACCATTGAAAATGAATTTTTGACCGTCACCGTGGAGTCCAAGGGCGCAGAGCTGGTGAGCGTGGTGGACAAGGCCACCGGCGCCGAGATGATGTGGGACGGCCAGAAGGATGTGTGGCCCCGCCGCGCGCCCATCCTGTTCCCCTACTGCGGCAAGCTGAACGGCGGCCGCTACACCCTGGACGGCGAGACCTATGAGGGCGGCCAGCACGGCTTCGGCCGCGACCTGGAGCACGAGTTCCTGGGCGCGGAAAACGGCGTGATGCGCTTTGTGCTGCGCTCCAATGAGGAGACCCGCAAGAAGCTGCCCCGGGATTTTGCCCTGGAGAGCACCTTCACCCTGACCGGCCGCACCCTGCGCCAGACCATCGCCGTGACCAACACCGGCGACCGCAAGCTGCGCTTCGGCTTCGGCTTCCACCCGGGCTTCGCGCTGCCCTTTGACGAAAAGCACACCACCGCCGACTACGAGCTGCGCTTCGACGCGCCCCAGACCCCCGTGGTCATCGAGACCGGCGCCACCAGCGGCCTGGTCACCGGCGCCACCCGCGTGCTGATGGAGAACAGCGACGTCATCCCCATGGACGACCGGATGTTCGACCACGATTCCATCTGCATGAGCAAGCTGACCGCCAAGACCCTGAGCGTGGTGGAGAAGGACACCGGCCGCCGCATCACCGTTGGCCTGGAGGGCTTCCCCTACACCCTGATCTGGAGCGCCGTGGGCAACCCCGAGCTGCACTTCGTGTGCATCGAGCCCTGGCACAGCCTGCCGGACACCGAGACTGCCACCGGCAGCTGGAACGACAAGCCCTGCGCCGCCGCCCTGGCTGCCGGCGAGAGCTGGAGCACCGACCTGAACATGACCTTCGAGCGCTGAGCGCCCGCCGGGCCGGGGGAACACGCCCCCGGCCCTTTTTCATTCGGCCCCGCGCCGGAGATTCTGACCCCAAAAGGAGAACCAAGACCCATGAGCATCGCACCCTTTGAACGGCGCACCGCCCTTTTGCTTGGCGAGGAGGGCGTGAACGCCCTGCACGCCGCCCACGTGATTCTGTTCGGCGTTGGGGGCGTGGGCGGCTACGTGGCCGAGGCCCTGGCCCGGGCAGGCGTGGGCCGCCTGACTTTGGTGGACGACGACACCATCGCCGAGTCCAACCGCAACCGCCAGCTGATCGCCCTCACCGATACGGTGGGCCGCAGCAAGGTGGAGGTGGCCGCCGAGCGCATCCGGGCCATCAACCCGGACTGCCGGGTGGAAGCCCGCGCCCTGTTTTACATGCCGGATACCGCCGATCAGATCCCCTTTGAGGGGGCCAGCTATGTGGTGGACGCGGTGGATACCGTGACCGCCAAGCTGGAGATCATCGGCCGGGCGCTGGCCGCCGGGGTGCCGGTGATCTCCAGTATGGGCACCGGCAACAAGCTGCACCCGGAGCTGCTGGAGCTGACCACCATCGAAAAGACCACCGCCTGCCCCCTGGCCCGGGTAATGCGCCGGGAGTGCCGGGCAAGGGGCTACAGGAACATTCCGGTGGTGTATTCCACCGAGCCCGCCCTCACCCCCAAGCCGCTGGACGGCCCGGTCGAAGCGCCGGGCGGCGCGGTGCGGGCAGGCAGCCCCAAAAAGCAGACCCCCGGCAGCGTGAGCTTTGTGCCGGGGGCGGCGGGATTGATCATCGCCGGCAAGGTGGTGCGGGACCTGACCGGGCAGCCCTGAGGGCCCCGGCGGACCGGAAAACAAGACGGGAGGAAGACGGCTGTGAACGAAAAGCGCGGCGAATTACTGGAGCAGGTATGGAACCTGCAAAACCAGGCCTATGACCTGATGTGCGAATACGACGCCATGCCCCACCGCTACGGTGCGTGCATGCTGTATCAGGCCCAGGCCCACATGATCGACCTGATCGCCCTGTACCCGGGCATCACTGCGGCGGACCTGGCGAACATTCTGCGCAAGACCCCCAGCGCCTGCTCGCAGACGCTGCGCAAGCTGCGGGAGAAGGGGCTGGTGGAGCAGCTGCGCAACGCCGCCAACAACCGCCAGTACAAGCTGCGCCTGACCGAGAGCGGACAGGCGCTGTACCGGGACCACTCCGCCTTCAGTGCCGACTGCCAGCAGCGCACCTTTGACCGGCTGGCCCAGTTCAGCGAAGAGGAGCTGGCGCTCTATCTGCGGGTGCAGCAGCGCATCAACGAGGCCTACGCCGACGATGTGCGCCGCAGCCGGGAGCATTTTGCCTGAGCGCCCCAAAACTGAAAAAAACACAAGGCCCCCGCGGGGCGGCATAACAGCCGCTGCCCTGCGGGGGCCTTGTGCATGCTGGGGAGAAAATGCATAAAAAGAAGAAAATCAGAGTTTGCGGCGGCGGCCAAGACCCATGCAGCTGGCCAGCGCGCCCAGCACACCGCCCAGTACAGCGGGCAGCAGCCAGTAAAGGCCCTCGGCATACAGGGGCAGGCTCTCAAGGAAGGCCGCCACAGGGCCGCCCAGCAGCTTTGCCTGCACCAGGGCGCCGGGCACGCTCACCAGGATGGTGAAGGCCACAGCCACCGGGTAGCACAAAGGCGCTTTGCCGGTGATGCGATGGGTAAGGCCCAGCGCGATGAGCACGATGGCCACCGGGTAGATGGCGCTCAGGATGGGCACCGAGATGGCCAGGATGGTGTCCAGCCCGGCGATGGAAACGAAGAAGCTGATCACCGCAAAGATGACCACCCAGGCCTTGTAGGGAATTTTGGGCCACTGCAGGCTGAAATATTCACTGCAGCAGCTGAACAGACCGATGCAGGTGTTCAGGCAGGCGATCACGAAGATCAGGCCGAGCAGGGCGGTGCCCGCCGGGCCGTACATCCAGCTCATCAGGTTGGTGAGCACGCCCGCGCCGTTGGAGTAATTCTCGAAGCTGCCGCCGCTCACCGCGCCGATGTGGGCCAGCGCCGAGTAGACCAGCAGCAGAACCGCACCGGCGATCCAGCCCGCCCGGATGGTGTAGCGCACCACCGACTTTTCGTCGGTCACGCCCCGGTTCTGGATGTTCAGCGCGATAATGATGCCGAAGTTTAAGGCGGCGATGGTGTCCATGGTCTGGTAGCCGTCCACAAAGCCCTGGGCCACCACGTTGCCGGTGTAGTTGCCGCTGGGAGTGCCGTAGCCGCCGGGGGCGTTCACAAAGCAGCCCACCACCATCACCAGGATCAGCGCCAGCAGGATGGGCCCCAGCGCCTTGCCCAGCCGGTCGGTGAGCTTTTCCGGCTTGAAGGCCACCAGCATGGCCACCGCGAAGAATACAAAGGAATAGGCGCACAGCACCCAGAGGGGAGCATCCGGCCAGAAGGGGCTCACCGCCATCTCGAAGGAGGTGCTGGCGGTACGGGGGATGGCAAGCCCCGGCCCGATGGAAACATAAATGAGCAGGGTGAACAGCCAGGCGAATTTTTTGCCGACCCGGCCTGCCAATACCTGCAGTCCGCCGGACTGGGCCACCGCTACCACGCCCAGAACGGGAAGGCCGATGGCGCTGATGGCAAAGCCGATCATGGCGGGCCAGGTATCGGTGCCTGCCTGCGCGCCCAAAAAGGGCGGGAAGATCAGGTTACCCGCGCCGAAAAACATGGAAAACAGGGTCAGGCCCACAAAGAAGCTGTCCCTCTTGGATAATCGCTGCACGCTGCTCCCTCCTTGTTCTAAAAGCGTTGAATCGCTGCTGCGGAAAAAAGTAAGTTGTTCCAGTGTAGCACAAAAACGAACACTTGTCCACGGCAGAGCTGTAAATCGCACCGGCAAAACCGTCAAAAGCGGACGAATCGCAGGGGAAATTTGCACAAAAAAGCCCGGGAAACCCGGTGAATCAGACAAAAACCTATCTTGTCAATAGGCGAATTGGATGAAAAACAGAGAAAAACTTTGGCAGGGGAAAGAGCGGAGACCGGGGGTGTTGCTTGACGAAAACAGCACGGCTGCATACAATAAAGGCAGACAACCGCGCAAAGCAAAGGAGGCGGGGCAGGGATGGACCAGGAGCACTTAGCCGGACGGAATAGACTGCTGGAGCAGCTTCTGGCGGCAGAGGAGGACCGGGCAGCAGGCCGGATGGGCTGCACCCTGGAGGAGCTGGAACGTTTTCTGGAGGAAGCTCTGGAGCGGGTATGACAAAGACGGCAGCAGCCAGGGAATGGCAGAAAGAATAGCTTGCGGTTTTACGGTATATGCTATATAATAAAGATGGAAGAAGGGAATTCTCTTCTCCCCTTCGCTGGAAGATGATGAGGATGAGAAGCTGGCGCGTGAGCTGCAT
>MHCFR00700__coassemble_3801_pt1 | contig 5141 bp, 2 predicted proteins | sample MHCFR00700__metabat2_low_PE_038 | metagenome-assembled genome bin MHCFR00700 | reverse complement strand
TTTCCGGTCTGGCGGGCAGCTTCGCCGGTCTGGCATCGGCCATCGGGCCGGTGGTTCAGCTGGCCATGGGCGGCCTTGCCTGGGCCTGGCAGAACGTACTTCTGCCCTTGAGCGGCTGGGCCATCCAAAGCGTTGCCCCGGCGTTTTTCGATCTGCTGAGCGCGGCGCTTCAGGCACTGAACCCCATTATCGAGGTGTTCCAGCCCTTCGCCCAATTCTTATGGGAAAGCTTTTTGCAGCCCCTGGCCGAATGGACCGGCGGCGTTGTGGTGACCGTGATCGAGGGCATTGTGAACGGGCTGACCCTGTTCTCCGCCTGGATCAGCGAGAACATTGAGCTGGTGCAGGGTATCGTGACGGTGGTGGCCTCCTTTGCGGCGGCCTGGGTACTGGTGAATACCGCCATCGCGCTATGGAACGTGATCTGTCTGGTGGCCACTGCAGGAGCCACGGCCCTGGGCGCGGCGATGGCGCTTCTCACCTCGCCGGTCACGATTGCCATTCTTATTATCGGGGCGCTCATCGCCGTGGTCGCGCTGCTGATCACCCACTGGGATCAGGTGAAGCAGGTGGGTGCAGCCGCGCTGCAGTTCCTTCAGGAAGTATGGGCGGCGGCCTGCGAGTGGTTCAATGCGGTCGTGGTGCAACCGATCATCACGCTGTTCAGTACGTTCTGGCAGATCGTGCAGAATCTGGCCCAGCTGGCGTTGAGTAAGCTGCAGGCCCTCTGGGGTACGCTGTGCGGCTGGATGCAGCGGCTCGTGATTGACCCGCTGACCAGCGCCTGGACCGGATTCAAGGACATTGTCCTTAACCTGTGGGACGGCATCGCGGACGGTGTGCGCGGAGCGGTGAATTCCATCATCGGCTTTGTGAACGGCATGATCCGCGGAGCGGTGGAGGGCGTGAACACCGTGATCCGGTTGTTAAACGGCATCAGTTTCGAGATTCCCTCTTTGGTGCCGGAGATCGGCGGCATGACCTTCGGGTTCGACATCCCCACCGTGAGCGCGCCCCAGATCCCCATGCTGGCAAGGGGCGGTGTGATCCGCCAGCCGGTGCTGGCCATGATGGGCGAGTACGCGGGCGCGGCCACGAATCCCGAGATCGCCGCGCCGGAAAGCCGCCTGCGGGAATTGATGGCCGAGCAGAACGGCCCGGTGCTGGCAGCGATTTTGCAGCTGGCCCAGGCGGTGAGCAGCGGCGGCGCGCGGGAGCTGGTTGCAAATCAGCCCATCGAGGTCAAGCTGGACGGCCAGGTGCTGTACCGCGCCATGGCGAAGATCGAGGCAAACCGGGGCGTAAAGATTGGAGGTGCGTTCGCAAATGCCTATTGATTTGAAGGAAAACAAGGGCTTTATCTATCTGGGGGCCACGCCCCAGACCGACCGGAGCAATTATGCCATTGCGGCGCCTTACCCCACCCAGGGCAAGGCGCCTTTTACTACCAGCCGCATGGTGGATTCGGCCCGCAACGCCCAGGGCACCATGGTGGGCCGGATGGTGGGCCGCAGCGTGGACAAGCAGGAGCTGGGCTGGCAGACCATCAGCCCCGAGCTGTGGTGGGAGATGAACCGCTGGTTTGAGGACGGCCACTTCACCTTTTACTGCCACTATTTCAGCCATAACCTGGGCCGGTGGGAGACGCGGATGTTTTATCTCAGCGACGTGAGCTGCAGCCCGGTGAACGTGGATGCGGCCACCGGAATGCCGGAGTATTACGAGGATGCCAGCTTCAGTGTGGTGGATTGCGGGGTGATCTGATGCAGCAGGTAAGCGATGCCTACCGGCAGGAGATGACAAAGCCGGTGCTGGGCGCGGCCAAGCTGGCCGTGACCCTGAGCGTTGTGGACGAGGACGCGGCCCCCGGCGCGTCGGACAAAAGCGAGGGTCAGGCCTACTGGTCCAGCGTGGAAAGCGCCCTGACCCAGGACGGAGCGCAAAAGCGCAGCTACGCCACCTTCGAGCCGGGGCGCTGGAAGGCGGACGGGGCCCTTCGCATTGCGGACGAGCCCGGCGGCGCGCTGCTGACCGAGGGCTATGTGAGCGAGGCCATGAGCGGGGCGGACGGCCGTTTTGCGGCCCCGCCGGTGCTGGCACTGGAGTTTGAAACGCCGGTGAGCGTTCCGGCACTGAGCTTCCGGTTCGACCAGGTGGCGGAGGAATGGTGCACCGCGCTGACCGTGACCGCCTGGAGGGGCGGTGAGCAGCTGATGCAGCGGCAGGTGCTGCCCAAGGCGGTGGAGCACCAGGAGCCGGTGCAGATCGACCGGTTCGACCGGCTGGAGATCCGCTTTGAAGAAACCAGCCAGCCTTTGCGCCGGGCGCGGCTGAGCCGGCTGATGTTCGGCATGGAGCTGGTGTTTGGTCAGGCCGAGCTGACCGAGGCCGCCCAGACCATGGAGGTGGACCCCATCGGCCGCAGGCTGCCCACCGGGGAATTCAGCTTCTCGGCGGTGAACGTGAACCTGCTCACCGGGACTCAGAACGGTCTCTACGACCCGGACAATCCCCAGGGCATCTGGAAGTATTTTGAGCAGCGCAACCCCATCACGGTGCGCTACGGCCAGCAGCTCACCGGCGGCATGAAGTGGAGCGATGCGGCGGCGCTGAAGTGGGACGATCTGGCCCCCAGCGGCTGGAGAGAAATCTACCAGGGCGGTCTGGTTGAATGGATTCCCGGCGGGCGGTTCTATCTGACCGGCCAGCCCGTTGTGGAGGGACTGTATGCCAAATTCTCCGCCACCGACGCGCTGAGCCTTCTGGACGGCAGCTATTACAAGGGCGTATGGGATGGCGAATCCCACAGCCTGTGGGAGCTGGCCACGGCGGTGCTGGAGGATGCGAATCTGCCCCGCCGCAGGCAGGACGAGCAGCCCTGGGCTTTGTGGGAGGGCTTGAAGGAGCTCACCACCACCGCCCCGCTGCCGGCAAAGCAGCACCGGGAATGCCTGCAGCTGATCGCCCACGCGGCCTGCTGCCTTTTGTATGCCGACCGGGAGGGCGTGATCCGCATTGAGCCGGACGCAGGCAGCCAGACCGGGGCGAGCATCGGGCTTTCGGTCATGCTGGAAAGCGCGCCCAAGGTGGAAAAGACCGCCAGCCTTCTGCGGGTGGAATGTCCGGCCACGGTGTATGCCCCAACCGATAAGGAGAGCCAGCTGCACAAGGGTACTTATCAGGTGGACGGGCGGCTGGAGCTGCACCTGACCTGGAACCAGGCGGCGGAGGTTCGCGTGGAGTGCGAGGGCGCGCAGGTGACGGACCAGGCGCTGTACGCCGCCGCGGGGGACCTGGTGCTGGAGGGCAGCGGTCCGGCCACCCTGATCGTGAGCGGCAGGAAGCTGGAGACCAGCTGTCAGAATGCTGTGGCCCCGGTGGAAAACGCGGATGAAAACGGCATTGTGGAAACGCTGGATAATCCGCTCATCGCCGATCTGGACCGGGCGCTGGCGGTGGCGGACTGGGTGCGGGAGCATCTTTTGCGCCGCAGCACCTACACCTGCTCCACCCGGGGCAATCCGGAGATGGACCCCGCCGACCGGGTCCTGCTGGACACCCAATGGGAAACGGCCGCCCCGGCCCAGGTGCTGAAAAATCAGCTCACCTACACCGGCGGCGGATTGAAGGGAGAAATGATCTTGAAACGGGGGAACGAAGCATGAGAAAAAGCCAGAACTACCAGCTGCGTCTGCCGGAGCGGCTGGCCGAACGCAACGACCCGGCGGACATCGACGATCTGACCTATGATATGGAAATCATCGACCGGGAGCTGAAGCAGCAGGCGGACAAGGACGCCGAGCTGGACGATCTGAAGGCCAGCCGCACCGAGCTGAACGCCCACGCCTCGGCCTCGGTGCTGGCCCATCCGGACGGCAGCGTGACGGACGATAAGATCGGCACACGGACGGTCGGCGGGGTGAAAAACAAGCTGCAGGCGCTGCTGACCCTGATCGGCCAGCAGATCGCCGGGATCAAGGGCTCGAGCGCCTGGAACGACAGCCCGGCCATCACCCTGGCGGCGGCAAAGCAGACGCTGGACGAGCACAAGGCCGCGGCGAACGGCCTGCGGGAGGAATTCGACGCCCACGCGGCCAGCAAGACCAATCCCCACGCGGTGACCAAGGCCCAGGTGGGGCTTTCCAATGTGCCCAATGTGGCCACCAACGACCAGACTCCCACCTACACCGAGGCCGCCGGCCTGGAGCTGCTTTCCAGCGGCGAGAAGCTGACCGCCGCCTTCGGCAAGCTGGCAAAGGCGGTGCGCAGCCTGAGGGGGCACATATCGTCGCGGGAGAACCCGCATGGCGTGACCAGCGCACAGGTGGGCCTGGGCAACCTGACCAACGACGCCCAGGTCAAGCGCAGCGAGATGGGCAAGGCCGGGGGCGTGGCCACCCTGGACTCCGGCGGCAAGGTGCCCGCCAGCCAGCTGCCCAGCTTTGTGGACGACGTGCTGGAATACGCCAGCAAGAGCGCCTTCCCGGCCACGGGCGAGGCGGGCAAGATCTATGTGGCGATGGATACCAACCTCACCTGGCGCTGGAGCGGCACGGCCTATGTGGAGATCAGCAAGAGCCTGGCTCTGGGCGAAACGGCCTCCACCGCCTATGCGGGCGACAGGGGCAAGGCTCTGGCGGATGATTTGGCCGTAACCAAAACCACCGTGGCCGCCAACACCTCCGCCCGCCACAGCCACACCAACAAGGCGATACTGGACAAGCTCACCGATGCCATGTTCAATGCCTGGAACAACGCGATCCACACCATGCGCATCGGCAGCGTGACCAGCGGCGGTACCGCTTCGGCCAGCATCACCCAGAGCGGCAGCGAGGGCGTTCTGAACCTGGTGCTGCCCAAGGGCGACAAGGGCGAAAAAGGCGACAAGGGCGACCCCGGGCAGGACGGCCGGGACGGCGCCACCGGTGCCACCGGGCCGCAAGGGCCGCAGGGAGCCACCGGCTCCACCGGCCCGGCAGGCCCCAACCTGGTGAGCAAGTCCACCCAGGTGAGCGGCTTTTCCACCGGCCAGGTACTGTATGTGAACGGCAGCGTGGTGGGTGCAAAGACCCTGACCCCGTCGGTTATCGGCGCGGCCACCGCCGCCCAGGGCGGCAAGGCGGACACGGCGGTGCAGTCGG
>MHCFR00700__coassemble_3630_pt1 | contig 5322 bp, 5 predicted proteins | sample MHCFR00700__metabat2_low_PE_038 | metagenome-assembled genome bin MHCFR00700 | reverse complement strand
TCTGGTGGGCATCGTGCAGCTGTATCTGCTGGCCCGCGACCTGAGCCTGCCTCTGATCATCGGCAACGTGGCTTCCTTCATCTTCGCGCTGATCTTCTGCAACGTGCGCTCCAAGAGCCCGGACGTGCAGATGGAAATCAGCTACAAAGCCGCTTAACTCAAAATTACTCTCCGATCCCCCAATCTCTCTCTCACAAAAGAAAGGAAGCAGCGGCGCGCCGCTGCTTCCTTTCTTTTGTGAGAGAGAGATTGGGGGATCGGAGAGTAATTTTGAGTTAAGCGGCTTTGTAGCTGATTTCCATCTGCACGTCCGGGCTCTTGGAGCGCACGTTGCAGAAGATCAGCGCGAAGATGAAGGAAGCCACGTTGCCGATGATCAGAGGCAGGCTCAGGTCGCGGGCCAGCAGATACAGCTGCACGATGCCCACCAGAATTGCAACGCGGGACCAGACCTTCAGCATGCGGGGGCTCATCTTGAAGCTGGACTTCTCCCAGATTTCGGGAACCAGCTCCGGCAGCTTGGCCATCTTGTCGATGCCGAACATGTTCAGTGCCCAGAACAGGGTAAGCACGGCGATGGCGATCAGCTTTCGGGGAACCTGGGGCACGAAGGCCAGGAAGTAATCGGCAAAGCTGAGCGCGTACATGGACAGCGAGATGTTGGTGGCCACGTTGATGATGATAAACAGGCCGGACAGCTTCTTTCCGGCCAGCATGCCAACCATGGTGTACTGGCCGCCGCGGATGCGCACGGTGCCGGAGATGATGATGGGGGTGATGCCCAGCAGCACGAAGACGGCCGCGAACAGCAGCGAGATGGGAACGCTGCGGCCGGTCATGCCGATGGTGATGCCCATGATGGACATGATACCGGCGCCGATGATGCCGCCGATGCTGGTGAGCAACAGGTCCTTGAAGGTAAGAACCCGCTTCAAGTCTTTGGTTGTAACCGGAGCGGGAGTGGTTTCATTGGAAGCCATGATGATTCCTCCTCAGTAAACATTTTTGCCGCAGGGCTGCGGGCGTGGTCATTGAACGGTCTCGGGGAACTTTTCCTTCATTGCGGCGAGCAGCCGGTCCATGGCCTGCTCGATGACCCAGGTGGGGCAGGCCATGTTGATGCGCTCGAAGCCCTCGCTGGACTGGCCGAACATGTAGCCGTCGTCAAAGAACAGCTGGGCATCCATCTTCATGGAGTGCTCCAGCTCCTTGGCGCTCAGGCCGTAGGCGCGGAAGTCCAGCCACAGCAGATAGGTGCCCTCCAGCCGCTTCACCTTCACCTGGGGCAGGTGCCGGGCAACGAACTGTTTGATGTATTCCTTGTTGCGCACGATCACTTCCAGCAGTTCTTTCAGCCAGGCGTCGCAGTCGGTGTAGGCGATGCGGCAGGCTTCGTAGCCCAGGATGTTGGCGATGTACATGCCGCAGCTCTCCACCTGGTCGATGAACTTCTTGCGGATCTCCTCGTTGGCGATCATGATGTTGGAGGTCTGCATGCCGGCCAGGTTGAAGGTCTTGCTGGGAGCGGTGCACACGACGCAGTGCTGGTTGAACTCCTCGCTGATGGTGCTGAACACGGTGTGGTGGTAGCCGGGCATGATGAGGTCGAAATGGATCTCGTCGGATATGATCAGCACATCGTTGTCGATGCAGATGTGTCCAATGCGCTCCAGCTCCTCCCGGGTCCACACGCGGCCCACCGGGTTGTGGGGGCTGCACAGCAGGATCAGCTTGTTTTTGGGGTCCTTGGCCTTCCGCTCCAGGTCCTCAAAATCAATCCGGTAGCTGTCGCCGTCCTCGATCAGCGGGTTTTCCACCACCACACGCCCATTCGCAGTAACTGCGCCGTAGAAGGGGTAGTACACAGGAGTCATGATGATGACGCCGTCGCCCGGGTCGGTGTAGGCCTTGACCGCGAAGAACAGCGCGGATACAACGCCCGGCGTCTGGTAGATCCATTCCTTTTTCACGTCCCAGTCATGATGGCGCTTCATGAAGCCGATTACCGCATCCAGGTAGGCGTCGGTGGGGTTGGAGTAGCCCAAAACCGAGTTGTCGATGTAGCGCTTCAGGCCTTCCTGAATTTCCGGGGCGTTTTTCAGCTCCATGTCGGCCACGGAAAGGGGGATGATCCCCTTGGCCACGTTGGGGTTGTCGGCAAACATGTGCTCCCATTTGCAGGCGCCGGTGCCCGCACGGTCGATGACGGTTTCAAAGTCGTAATGCAGGGTGATTCCTCCTGTAAAAAATTTTTGTTTCGGTGCTTAACTATCTTGCGCTCTAAGTGTATATCCTTCCCTGGCAGAAATCAAGAGTTTAGGAGCATAATTATTTATATGCCTAATAATTAAGGGGCTTATTTGTTCAAAAAGTGAGGAAAACCAGGGGGCAAAGGCTGATATTTTCCAATTATTGTAATGATACTAAACCAAATGTGGGGGGATTAAGGAGCTATCGCTTTGATTCGCAAAATGGAAAAACCAACCGGTTCCCTGGCCGGATGCGCTTTTCCCGTTTCCTCCTTACCCCCGCATGAATGCTCCATGCGGGGGCTTTTGTGTGGAAAATGAGCGGCAGCATGGCCGCGGGAAATGGCCTTGTGCTATAATAGGAAAAAAGCCCGCGCCGGGACCGGGCGGGCTGCAATCAAAACGGAAGGGACGGGAGAACGAATGTATCCGGGACGAGTGGAGCTGCATCTGCATCTGGACGGGGCGCTGACCGAGGCCTTTGCGCGGGAGTGCCTGGCAAAACAGGGACTGGAAGTGCCGGAGGATCTGGCCGGGGCGCTGGCCGCCCGGCCGCTGTGCGAGAATCTGGTGGATTACCTCAAATGCTTCGATATCCCGCTGCGCATCCTGCAATACGCCGATGCGCTGGAGCGCTGCGCCTTTGACCTGGTCAGCCGCCTGGCCGGCAGGGGCTGGTATATGCCGAGCTGCGTTTTGCTCCCGCCAGCCACTGCGCCAAGGGCCTGACCCAGCAGCAGGCGGTGGAGGCGGTGCTGCGAGGCATCCGGGCCGCCCGGAAGGAGTACCCGGAGATCGGCATCGGGCTGCTGCTCTGCTTCATGGTGGGCGGCGACAAGGACCACGCGGCCACCCTGGACGCCGCCCGGCAGTATCTGGGCCAGGGCGTTGTGGGGGTGGACATTGCCGGGGCCGAGGGCATGGTGCCCATGGAGCAGTACCGGCCCCTGTTTGCCCGGGCGAAGGCGGAGGGCATTCCCTTCACCATCCACGCAGGGGAGTGCGGCAGCTGGGAGAACATTCTCACCGCCCTCTCCTTCGGGGCAAGGCGCATCGGCCACGGCACCGCGGCCATCCGGTCCAGGGAGTGCATGGACCGATTGCGGGAGAGCGGCGCGGCGCTGGAATGCTGCTTCACCAGCAACGTGCAGACCCGGGCGGTGGCGGACCCGGCGGAGCATCCCATCCGCAGCTTCCAGCAGGCGGGGCTACGGGTGACGGTGAACACCGACAATCCCACCGTCTCAGCCACCACCCTGGCCAACGAGCACCGGGTGCTGGCCGAGCGGTTCGGCTTTTCCGACGAGGAATTTTACCTCATGGACCGCACCGCGCTGGAAAGCGCCTTTGTGAGCGACGAAGAAAAGAAAAAACTGCTGACCCGGCTGGAAGAACTCTGGGCCCAGGGACAGGAATAAACGGAAAAGGGGTGCGGGTCCGACGAGGACCCGCACCCCTTGTGCGTCTTTTGGAAGGCCGGAGCCTTACCAGAAATTCTTTTTGCGGAAGTACCACAGGCTGCCCAGCAAAATTCCGGCGCTGACCAGGATCACCGCCGGGTAGCCGTAGGTCCATTGCAGCTCGGGCATGTGGGCGAAGTTCATGCCGTACCATCCGGCGATCAGCGAAAGGGGCAGGCAGAGGGTGGTCACCACCGTGAGCACCTTCATGATCCGGTTCTGCCCGATGTCGATCTGGGCCTGGTATTCGCTGGCGATCTGGCTGGCGTATTCCCGCAGCATCTGGCTTTCCGACCGCAGGCTCTCCACCCGGCGGCCGAAGTGGCCCATGCGCTGGGCGCTCTCCGGCCCCAGCAGATCCTCGGCATTTTCCAGAAGGATGTCCGCCAGGTCGTTCAGCTGGGCGTAAAACCGGTTGCACCGGTTCAGCTCCTTGCGCAGTGCGCTCATCCGGTGGATGAACCGGTCGGTACGCCCGGCCAGAATTTCCTGCTCCAGCTGGGCGGCCCGCTCCTCCAGCTGCTGGATGTAGGGCAGGCCGTCCTGAATCAGGGCGGTGAGCAGATCCACCAGAAAATCCCCCGCGCCGCCCTGGTCGTGGGGCCGCATGGCCAGCACCTGGGCCAAAAGCGCAGCGCCGGTCTCCTCCGAGGCCAGCACAAGAACGTTCGAGCCCTCCCACACGAAGGAAAGGCTTCTGGCGGGCTGCTTGGCCCGGGCGGGAATGTGCAGCACACCCAGAATGCGCCCGGCGTCGAAGTCCACCCGGCAGTAGCGCAGCTGGTCCGGCTGGGCAAAATGGGCGGGGGGCTTCAGCTGCTCGGGCAGGGGTGCGGCAGCGGCCTCTTCCGGTGTGAGCACCGCCAGCACCCGGTCCCAGTCAGCGGGCGGTGCGGCCAGGGGCTGCAGCGGTGCGGACAGTTGATAGTAAGGCATAACACAGCGCCTCCTTTGCCGCCCATTATAACACACCCGGCCCGGCGGGGCAAAGCGCGGGCGTTGACAGCGGCCCGCCCGGTGATTATGATGGAGATAATGATTTGGACAGCGGCCCAAGACGCCGCAAAAGCAAGGAGGCAATGAAACCATGGAAGAGGTTTGGAAGGCTCGCCGGGAGCGGGTACTGGGCGCGATGGAGGCCCAGGGGCTGGAGCAGATGATCGTGAGCGATCCCAAGAGCGTCTGGTACCTGACCGGGGTGGACGTGGAGCCCTACGAGCGGCTGTTCGCGCTGTATCTGCGCAAAGAGGGCAGCGTGCTGTTTTTGAACCGGCTGTTCCATGTGCCGAATCCTCCCTGTGAGGCGGTGTGGATGACCGACACCGACGACGGCGTGGGAATGATCGCCGCCCGGGTGGATAAGACAAAACCCCTGGGCATCGACAAGGAATGGCCCGCCCGGTTCCTGCTGCCCTTGATGGCCGCCTGCCCGGGCATGGAGTGCCGCCTGGCCTCGGATTGCGTGGACGACGCCCGCGCCCGCAAGGACGAGTCCGAGCGGGAGCTGATGCGCATGAACTCCCGTCTGAACGACGAGGTGATGCGCCGCACCGCGGCCTTTTTGAAGGAGGGCATGACCGAGAAGGAGGGCGAGGCCTTCGTTCTGGCCCAGT
>MHCFR00700__coassemble_3506_pt1 | contig 5458 bp, 5 predicted proteins | sample MHCFR00700__metabat2_low_PE_038 | metagenome-assembled genome bin MHCFR00700 | reverse complement strand
GCGGCCAACGGCGCCGAGGCGGTGGAGAAGTTCCAGCGCTCGGCACCCTATTCGGTGGACGCCATCCTGATGGATATGCAGATGCCGGTGCTGGACGGCTGCGGAGCCGCCCGGGCCATCCGGCGGCTGGATCGGCCGGACGCCGCCGTGGTGCCCATCGTGGCGGTGACCGCCAACGCCTTTGCCGAGGACGTGGACCGCACCACCGCCGCGGGCATGAACGCCCATGTGTCCAAGCCCATCGACATGGACCGGCTGCTGGAAGCGCTGGCCCTGTGCTGGGAGGGCAAGACTCCGCCTGCTGCCGCCCCCGGCGAATGACCGGGCGCGGACCGGCTCCTCTGTCCCTTCTGCCCCCGTGCGCCCACCCGGCGCACGGGGGCTTTTTTCTGACCGTCAAACCTTCCGGCAGTACCGCGCCATTGGCGGCGAACGCCTCATGCGGTGTTGCCTTACAAATTTGTAAAGTTCCGGCCCTGATACCAGAGCAGCGTGGTAAAATAAAGGGTAGGGCAAAACCGCAAAGGGGGGAGTGCCTTGAAGCAAACAGGCAAGCGGGCACAGAAATGGCGGTGGCTGCTGCTGGTGGCTCTGGTGGTTCTGGGCCTCCAGCTGCTGCAGGGACTGTTCACCCTGCGCAATGCGCCGGTGCGCCTGCTCCGGGAGGAAAACGGCTGGCTGGACCTGCAAGGCGAGGATGCCGCCGCCGGGCTGTTCCAGCTGGAGGGAAGCTGGGATTTCTACCCCGAGAAGCTGTATACCAGCCAGGATTTCGCGGCCGGACGGGCAGGCGAGGCGGCCGGTGAGGGCGTCTCCCCCTCGGACGATGCCTACGGTACCCATCGGCTGCGCATCCGGGCGACCCCCGGGGCCTACTACGCCATCTGCGGCTTTTCGGTGGACTATGCCACCCGGGTGTTTGTGAACGGCAGCCAGGTGGCGGTCTTTGGCAATCCGGCCGAAACCGCGGAGCAATTCGTGCCACGGGTGGGCTACATGATCCTGCCGGCGTGCGCCGGGGCGGGCTGGAGACCGCCGACGCGCTGGTGCTCAGCGGCTTTGCGGTGCTGGTGGCCAGCCTGTTGCACGAGGCGCTGCTCACCGGCCGCAGCTCGGACGTGAGCCACTACGGCACCGCGGCCTGGGGCATGCTGGGCTTCGTGTTCCTGAGCGGAGCGGCGGTGGGCCTGCGCATCCAGAAGCGGGAGGCGGCCCTCATCGAGAGCCGCAGCCGGGGCGAGATGCTGGAGCGGATGAACCGGATGAATCTGGAATTTCTGCACCGGATGGCCTACGAGCTGAAAACCCCGCTCACCGTGATCTCCGGCTATGCCCAGCTCACCGGCATCCAGCTGGCGGCGGACCAGGTGGACCAGGAGACCCCGGAAAACCCGAAGACCATCCGGCAGGAGGCCCGGCGGCTGGGCGACATGGTCACCCGGCTGATGGAATATTCCTACGGCCGCACCAGCGAGCTTCGGTTCGAGCGGGTGGACACCGCAGACCTGCTGGACCGGGTACGGGCCAGCACCGCGCCCACCGCCCGCGAGGCGGAGGGCTGGACCTTCCTGGGCTGGTACCGGGAAGCCAGCTGCGAGAATGCCTGGAACATCGACACCGATCTGGTGGAGGGCAGCATGACCCTGTACGCCGGGGTGGGAGCAGAAGACCGCTCCCACCCCGGCGCCCACCGAGACTCCTGCTCCGACCCAGGCCCCCGCGCCCACTGAGCAGCCCTCTGACGGGGAACAGTCCTCTGGCGCCGAGCAGCCTGCTGCCACCGCGCAGCCCACTGCCACCGCACAGCCCGCCGCCAACCAGGCTCCTCAGACCGGCGACAGCAGCGTGCTGGTATGGCTGGGCCTTGCGGGCGCTGCCGCCTGCTGCCTGGCGGCCCTGGAGCGCCTGCGCAAAAAGGGCTGATCCGGCCGGCGCGCAGGCCCTTGCGCGCTGAAAAATCCCTTGACCGGTAAGCAATAGCAAAAGCGGCGGACCCTGCCAAAACAGGGTCCGCCGCTTTTTTGCGTGCCGAAGAGACTCAGCGCAGATAATGATAGGGCTCCCGGCCGTAGCGGAGCACCAGCGCCGCCGCGATCAGGAAGGTCAACCCCTCCGCCACCGGTACCGCCAGCCAGATGCCGTCCAGCCCCAGCAGCCGAGGCAGCAGCAGAATGCTGCCCACCACCAACACCAGCGTGCGCAGAAACGAGATCAGCGCGCTCACCGCACCGTTGGAAAGGGCCGTGAAGAGGGACGAGGAGAAGATATTGAACCCGGCGAACAGAAAGTTCCATAAAAAGACCCAGAAGCCGTAAATCGCCAGATCGAACACCGCGCCGCCCGGCGGGGTGAACAGGCCGATCAGCGGCCGGGCAAAGAGCATCGCCGCCGCCATCATGGCCGCCGCGATCAGCCCGATGGCCCCCAGGCAATAGCGGAACAGCCGCTGCAGATACCGGGTGTTGCCGCTGCCGAAGTGGTAGCTGATCACCGGGGCGGCGCTGGTGGCAAAGCCCATGGACACCGCCGTGTACACGAACTGGGCATACAGCACGATGGTCATGGCGGCCAGGCCGTCCTCCCCGGCCAGCGCCAGCATGGACAGGTTGAACAGCAGCGTGGTCACCGAGATGGCCAGGTTGGAGACCATCTCCGAGGACCCGTTGCCCATGGCCAGCGCCAGCATGCCCGGGTCCCACCGGGGACGGCGAAACCGCAGGGTGCTGCGGTCCTTCAAAAAGTAGAAGATGGGGAACAGACCGCCCAGAATCCGGCCGCTCACCGTGCCCAGGGCCGCGCCGGTCATGCCCATATCCAGCACCCCGATCAGCAGCCAGTCCAGCACCAGATTCAGCACGCCGCTGGTCACCGTGAGCCACAGGGCAATGCGCCCCCGTCCGGCGGTGATGAACAGCGACTGGTACATCACCTGGACCACCGTGAAAAAGGCCGAACCGAACAGGATGCGCCCGTATTCCAGGCAGTAGGGCAGCAGCCGGTCACTGGCGCCCAGCAGCCGCACCAGCGGTTCCAGAAATACCAGGCCCAGCACGCTCAGCGCCGCGCCCAGCACCCCCGCCGCCAGAGTGGCCAGGGTCAGGTCCTGATCGGCGGCCTTCGCCTCGCCCTGGCCCAGCTTGCGCCCCACGATGGCGCTGGTGCCGGTGCCGAACATGATGCCCACGCCAAAGGCCAGCGTGTCCAGCGGGAGCACGATGTTAACTGCGGAAAGACCGTCGCTGCCCACGTAGCGGGAGATGAATACTCCGTCCACCGCCGTGTACAGCGAGGTGACCACCAGCATGGCCACCGCCGGTACCGAAAAGGCCAGCAGCCGCCAGAAGCTGAATTCCTGTGAAATTGCGCGTTTCATACAATAACTCCTTGCTTTGTCGATGGAACCCATTGTAAACTATGGTGTAACCCACGAGTCAAGGGGGATAAGTCATGAAAAATTACTATAAGATCAGCGAGTTTGCCGCCCTGTGCGGTCTCAGCCGGGATACCCTGCTCCACTACGACCGCATCGGCATCTTAAAGCCCGCCTTTGTGGCCCCCAGCGGCTACCGTTACTATACCCTGAGCCAGTTCACCACCGTGGACCTGATCGCCGTTCTGAAGGCCAGCGAGACCCCTCTGAGCGAGATCAAGGGCTATCTGCAAAACGCCGACGTGCCCACCGGCATCCGCCTGCTGGAGAGCAAGGTGCAGGACCTGCGGGCCCGCCGGGCCGAGATCGACCGGATGCTCCAGTCGCTGGAACAGACGCTGGACGCCATGCGGGAAGGGGAGGAGAGCGTCTGCGGCCGCCTGCGCCTGACCCGGCTGGAGGAGCGGTATCTGATCGCCACCCCCACCGGCTACCGCAGCCCGCCCACCGAACGCCGGTTCGCCCGCACCATGCAGGCCCATTTTGCCGCCTGTGAGCAGTGCGGCCTGGGGGCAGGCTTCCAGGCCGGGGAGATCATCCCCCGCGAGAGAGCGCTGGAAGGGCGCTTTCTGGAGGCTTACTATTTCAGCCCGCTGCCCGGTCCGGTGGAGCATCCCCATCTGTGGATCTGTCCGGCCGGGACCTGGGCGGTGTACTATTACCAGGGCGGCTACGACGAGCTGCCCGCCGCCTACGCCCTCTTTCTGGAGGAGCTGGAGCGCCGGGGGCTGCGGCTGGCGGGGGATGTGTACGAGCAGGACGTGATCAATTATCTGTCGGTCACCGACCCGGCCCGCTATGTGCTGCGGCTTTCGGCCCCGGTGGAGGAGTAAAATGCCCGGCCGGGAGCTTTGGCCCCGCAACCCACCCCAAACGAAAAAGCACAGAAAAAGGCGGCTGCCTTTCCCGAATTGGGAAGGCAGCCGCCTTTTGGTTTTGTATCTGTTTGGGCGAAAAACGCCGGAGCCGAAGGGCTTACAGGTCGCTGAACAGGTCTTCCTTGTAAACGCCCGCCTCGATCAGGGCACGGAAGCTGGCAACCACGAAGTCCTTGTCCTCCTTGTAGGTCACGCCGAACCACTTGTCGTCGGTCTTCAGCACCTTTACCGACACCGCGCTGCGCTTGAGCAGCTGGTCGATGTAGATGGGCAGCAGGTACTCGGCCTTCAGGATCTTGTCGTCCGGAGTGTTGGCGAAGAACTCCACAAAGCCCTTGTCCAGCAGGTCCATGAAGGCGGGGGTCAGGCCCCACATGTTCATGGAGACCAGAGAGTCCGCGTCCACGGGCTTGCCCTCCACCTCGGCGCCGGTGGCGGTCTTTACGATATTGGAGGTCTCCTCCACGTCGGTCAGGTAGCCGCTGGCGTCCATGTGGCAGATGCCGCGGGTCACGCCGCCGTTCTCGGACAGGGTGTTCTTCAGCACGAAGCCCGCCATGCACAGCTCACTGTCGCCGTGGTCCTGTACCAGGAAGTCGTGAATCTGCACGAAGGCTTCCTTGCCGTAGTAGTCGTCCGCGTTGATGACCACAAAGGGCTCGTTCAAAAGGCCCTTGCAGGCCAGAACCGCCTGGCCGGTGCCCCAGGGTTTGGTGCGGCCTTCGGGCAGGGTCACGCCCTTGGGCAGGTCCTCCCGCTCCTGATAGGCATAGGCGATCTCCACGCCCAGCCGGGCGCAGGTGGCGGCGATGCGGTCGCCAATGGCCTCGCGGAAGGCCTCGGCAATGTCGTGCCGGATGATAAAGACCACCTTGTTGAAGCCTGCGGCAATGGCGTCGTGGATGGAATAGTCCATGATGATCTCGCCGTGCAGGCCCACGGGCTCCAGCTGCTTGATGCCGCCGCCGAAACGGCTGCCGATGCCCGCCGCCATAATGACCAGGGCGGTCTGTTTGGGTTCGCTCATGATGCTCTCCTTCTGCATTCCGTTTTCTTTATTATAGTAGGGAAATGCACTGCCGGGTTATCTAGTTGACATGGTACACCATCCATGACACATTTGTCAATAAAATGCGCGATTTTTCCATGG
>MHCFR00700__coassemble_3309_pt1 | contig 5695 bp, 7 predicted proteins | sample MHCFR00700__metabat2_low_PE_038 | metagenome-assembled genome bin MHCFR00700 | reverse complement strand
CGCTGATTACATCGTGTTCCTGCATGGGGGCAAGGTCGTATTTTCCAAGCCCAAGGATGAACTGGTCGAACAGTACGGAATCATCAAATGCGGAGCGGCACAATTTGATGCGCTGGACAAATCGGATCTTATTGTATACCGGAAAATGGATTATGAATGGCAGGCACTGGTTGCCGACCGGGACAAAATGCAGAAAAAGTATCCGAACGCACTGGTCGTTCCCGCTTCCATTGATGAAATCATGCTTCTTTACGTGAAAGGAGAGGCCGCATGAGAGGGCTCATTCGAAACAATCTCTATTCTATGGAGAGTAACATCATCCTGGCGCTTGCTTTATCCGCTTTTCTGGCGGTTTCCTCCCTGTTTATCAGCCCTGCGGCCACTCCGTTCATCATCGCTGTGCAGATTTTTCTGTTCGTTGTGAACATCGGCGCTTCCCTTCGGGCGGACGAAATCTCCAAGTGGAGTAAATATGAGATCACCTTGCCGGTAAGCAGAGGCAATCTGGTTTTGGCAAAGTACATCACTATTGTAATCTTGCTGCTGGTGGGCATCCTCATGGGCGCCATCACCATTCTGCTCTCGCTCATCAACGGACATTCTATGAGTCTGCCCACCCTGCTCCGCGGCTTCGAGGTCGGGCTTACCTTATCCTTCTTTTCCATTGCGGTGATGTACCCGCTCGTTCTGAAACTGGGCACAGAGAAAAACGAGCTGATCCTGCTCTTATCCACATTCGGCGCCATCGGAATGCAGCTGCTGCTTGCCGCAGGTTTATCCAAATGGACCGGTGGCATGAACATGCGGCATCCGCTTGTGGAAGCAGTCGGAACCATTGCCGCGATCCTGCTCTTCTTTGTCTCCTATTTCGTTTCCGTGATGATTCACAAGGGCAAAGAGTTTTAAATCATTTCCTAAACCTGTCAAAAAGCCGGTAACACACAAGGGATTTTCCCCTGTGGTTACCGGCTCTTCTATTTTGCATACTGCAACTTACCCAGGCGCTTTTCTTTGCAGGTATGCCACATTTCGTTTATTCTTCGGATTCGTCCGGCGCCTGGCCATCGTGGGCCAGCCATTTGCATTCGGTCAGTTCCATGTTCGTGAATACCGCACGGAAAGAGGAATCCTCCGGGCTGCAGGCGTACACGCCGAACCGAATTTCGCCCTTCGCTTCGTGCAGGTGGCAGACGCGCATCTGGTGGAATACCACGCCATCCTCCGAGCACTCAATGCAGAAATCGTCTTCCCGGCGGCTCAGCCGGTACCACATGGATTTTACGCTGGCGGGAATCTCGGTCGTTGCCCAATCCGAATAGCCATGGTTGGTGACAACACTGCCCAGGTGTTGGAACTTCTCATTTTCATATTCGATGGAGCTCTTCAGCCAGTTTTCGCTGTCCAGATAGAGCACCACACCGCATTGGTCAAAGCGATGATGACTTTCGGAAAATTCGGTTTTTACCACGAAGGAAAAGAACTTCTCCTCGGTGGACATCTGCAGCACCGGGGCGTTGTCGTTTCGGAAATGGTAGTAGGTCCGCTGCCACAAATCGGTATGCGGTTTGGTGACGATCTCGATTCGATCCGGAGCAATCACACTGCTTTCCGGCTGCCTTGTCCATTGAAGGGCGTTTACGTCAAATTTCATTTGTTTTCCCCTTTCCAGTATTTCTTCTTATCCTCTTCGGTGATCTTCCGCAGTACCCGGCAGGGATTGCCCACGGCCACCACTCCATCCGGAATGTCCCGGTTGACAACGCTTCCCGCACCGATTATCGTGTTGCTTCCGATGGTCACGCCGGGCAGCACCGTCACAGATGCACCGATCCACACATTGTCGCCCACCGTGATGGGATAGGCATACTCCAACCCCTGGTTGCGCTGCTCTGCATCCAGCGGATGCCCCGCGGTGGAAAAGACGCAGTTCGGTGCGATGAACACATGATCTCCGAAGGTCACCTTGGCTCCGTCCAGAATGGTGCAGTTGTGGTTGGTGTAAAAATCCTCCCCAATCTCGATGTTATTTCCGTAGTCGCACCAAAAGGGTGCGGTGATGTAAAACCGTTTGCCGGTTTTTCCGAATAACTGGCGAATGATCTTTTCTTGCTCACCGACAAGCGAGGGCCGCAGCTGGTTGTATGCAAAGCAAAGGTCCTTGCAGCGCTCCCGCTCTTTCAGCAGTTCCTCGTCGTAATTAGCATCATAGAGCAGGCCTTGCAGCATCTTTTCCCGTTCTGTCATTTCAAGAATCCCCTTCCTATTCACAGCCGCTCGGACTCCCCCCTTTTGACGGAACAGGCGCCGGGCTGCATACTTTTCTTCATTATAACACCATAACAAAGACCGCAAAAGCCTGCATCTCCTGCTGTCAGCCGCCCATTGACATTCGCCAAAGCAGGAATAAAATAAGTAGTGTACTACCTATTCAGGAGGAGCACATCATGGCGGAATACATCCCCTTGGGCAGACGGTTTGCCATCATCGACCGGGCATTCAAGCAGCATCTCAATAAAAAAGCGGATCAGCTGGGGCTCACCGCTGTACAGCTGCGAGTCCTTGGCGAGCTGAGCCGTCTGGAAGCTTTCGGCGTGCCGGAAGTAAACCAGCGGGATCTGGAGCAGGCCGAGCAGGTGACCCATCCGACCATGACCGAGATGATCAAGCGGCTGGAGAAAAAAGGCTTTGTGACCTGTACCACCAGTACCACCGACCGCCGGTACAAAAAGATCAGCTGCACCGAGCGCTCCAGAAATTTATATCTGGAGCTGGCGCAGGCGGACGAGGCAATCACCAAAACGATTTGCGAAGGCCTTTCGGCAGAGGAAAGGGCGGAGCTGATTCGGTTCACCGACCGCATGCTGGACAACATCGGGTATCATTTGTAGCGAGTAAGGAAATAACATGACAGACTATCAGGCAACTGCCGGGCAAACCTACATGCCCGCCCAGGAAAACACCGAAATCGACGTTTTGCCCTATGAGCGGCTAAGCCGACCTCAACCGGAATATCCTCCGCTGGAGCTGAACGCCATGGCGCAGGAAAAAAAGTGGGTGCTGCAATCCCAAACACAGCATTTTCTTCCCGGCGTAACCGCAAAGATGCTGGACTGGTTCTGGGCCAACATGGAGCAGGGCTATTATCTTTGGGCGCCCGATTCTCACAAACGGTTCAGCTGGGTAAAAGCCCCTTGGGAATACGGGTTTGGCAACTCGGTACACATGATCTCCGAATCCGTGGGCAAGGGCTGCCCGGTGTTCGGCGGCGAGGGTGTGGAAATCCATCGTCTGGGTCTGGAGTATTTCCCCTTCACCTATGCGCTGAGCCATGTCCTCGTGGAGGGCGTATTCAATGACAAAAAGGAATTTGTGGACATGACCGTCCACATGTGGCAGGACTGCGAGGGCGGCTGCAATCACATCACCGCGGCGGTGGCAAGCACCACAGCGTCTGAACCGCCTCATTTTGTGAAGGAGATTCTTGCCAAAGACCCTGGCGCCAGATTACAGTCTCCCAGCACCACAGATCATGCGGAATACGAGGCCAGCCGGTGGCCGAAGTTTCTGCCCCAGCTTTACCAGCTGTGGGAAGGTCACCCGGACCCCTCGCAGAACGTTGTGTGCGACCTGACCGTTCGCAAAACCGGTGAGGAGCAGTGGGAATACTGCTGCCCGCACAAAGGTCTGAAATAATCCAATCGCAAAGGCAGAGGAACAATCATGGACATTCTTACAATCATTCTGGAACAAATCGGTCTGTTTGTCATTTACATCATTGTGGGCGTTTTGCTGGTCAAGGCGAAGGTGTTTAACGCCACTACACTGGAGACTCTGTCCCGCTTTGTGTTGAAGCTTGGCCTGCCCGTAATGATTTTCATCAATACGGTAAGCGGCGTGGACCGGGCGGCTCTGATCCGCTCGCTGCCGGTGCTGGGGCTGGCAGTGGTGTTCTATTTCTGCACCTTCTTCCTGGGCAAGGGTTTGGCTCGCCTATTTCATCTGCAGGGCAGCCGGGCACAGGTGTATCGGGCGCTGAGCATGTTCGGCAATGTGGGCTTTATGGGCATCCCCATCGTTTCCAGCATCTTTCCGGAACAGGGTATGCTGTATATCTCGGTGTTCACCATTGTGGACCAGCTGGTCCTCTGGACGCTGGGCGTTCAGCTGACCGGGTCCGGCGAAAAGAGCTCGTTCCAGCTGAAAAAGATGATCAACCCCTGTACCGTGGCCATTGTTGCTTCGGTGCTGCTGGTGGTGACCGGCATTCCCCTGCCGCAACTTCTGAACACCGCACTGAGCAAGATCGGCGCCACCGCCACCCCCATGGCCATGATCTATCTGGGCGGCGTGTTCGCCTGCATGGACATCCGGAGCTATCTGCGGGTAAAGGAATTCTATGGGATCGTGCTGGTAAAGATGGTCGTGTTTTCGGTTCTCTTCTATCTGGCGACCAGCCTGCTTCCCATTGACGAGAGCATCCACCTGACGGTTTCCCTGCTGGCAGCCATGCCCGCCATGTCCTCTCTGGTCATGATGGCAAAGGCCTCCGGTACAGAAGGCGATTACGTCATGGGCGGCATCTTCGTTACGACAGTCTGTTCCATCGTGACCATTCCGCTGGCCTACTGGCTGCTTCAGCTGGTGGGATAACTGGGTCATCACTTTTCATTCTTAAACCAAATGTTAGCCCTGTAAAAGAACGCGGCAGCAAAGCCTTCCGAAAAAGGCCTTGCTGCCGCGTTTCTTTGATTTTTAGAGAACTTCTTATTCGTAATGCTCCTGTTTCTTCACGCAGATGGATTTCAGCTCGTCCAGAAGGGCCTGCAGCGCATCCACCACATGGGGGCGGATATCGCCGCCCACCAGAAGAAGCATCAGGTCGTCGCCCACCTGCATTGTTCCGCTGTTCAGCCATGCCCGCACATGGAAAATGCCCGGCATCTTTTTGATGCGCTGCACCGCTGCATCCACCTTCTTCTGATCAAAGGAAAACTGCATTCCCGTCACCCGCGGCGAGTTCTCGCCATGGCGCACCTGTGCTTTGGCAGTGCCCCGTACCACCCCGTTGTGAAACAGATACATCCCGCACTGGTCAGCATCGGGCTGCTGCTTTGCCTCCTTCATCCACTGCTCGATGGAAGGCACGTTTTGCTTTTGTGCATTGTTCCGTTCCGCCGGGCTGGTAACGGCGGTTGTTTCGTTCTTCATCTTGCTTCTCCTCCCTGAAAAGAACCACCGTGTTCTTTTCGGATTTTCTCTGCGGGCAGTAAATTACAAACTGCCCTGCCTTGTTTTATGGATACTATTCTAGCACACAGCCGCCCAAATCAACAGGCTATTTTTGAGAGTTTGATAGAACCTCTCTCTGAACTCTTAAAGGAATCACCCGGTCAGAATGATTTCTTCCGTTCCATTGAGCATTTCCAGCTAGAACCCACCCTGAAAACGCCCAGCTACAACTGCTTCCAAAACAGTTCGCGGCCGGGCATTTTTGGTATAAATTTTACCTCCCGACGCACCGCTCTAAATAGCCCTAATGAACTCACGTTCTCTTCACCCTGTTTGTGGTATACGCTTCTCACTGTTTTCCGGTATAAAATTTTCTCTCCAAAGCCTTATCACAAGCGGGTTTGTCCCCGGGTTGCCGTCTATTAATCCGTATGCGCTTGCGAACGAAACGGCTCCAAAACCGGTA
>MHCFR00700__coassemble_3127_pt1 | contig 5965 bp, 3 predicted proteins | sample MHCFR00700__metabat2_low_PE_038 | metagenome-assembled genome bin MHCFR00700 | reverse complement strand
GGATTGGTCAGCGGCTGGGGCTGGTCGGGCAGATTCAGATCCTCCGGCTGGGGCTGCACCAGCTCCGCCTTCTGGCGGATGCACTCCGCCACGATGGCCTTCTGAGCCTCGGGGTCCTGCAGCGGATAGCAAACCACGGTGCAGCCGGGCTTGATGATGCCCGCCTTCTCCTGGGTGATGGCTTCCAGCGTGTCGCCCAGCACCTCGGTGTGGTCCAGGTCGATGCGGGTGATGGCCGCCACCAGGGTGTTGTCCACCCCGTTGCTGGCGTCATTTTTTCCGCCCACACCGGTCTCCAGCACCGCCAGGTCGCACTGCTCCTGATAGAACCAGAGCAGTGCCGCCGCGGTGACCGCAGTGAATTGCACCGGCTCCTCGTCCAGCTGTGCGGCGGCAGCGCGCACCTGGCCCGCCACCTGTTCCAGCGTATCCGCCGGGATCATCTCGCCGTTGATCTGCATCCGTTCCCGGAAGTCCAGCACATAGGGCGAGATGGTCAGACCGGTCTTATACCCGGCTTCCTTTAATATGTTGGCCGTCAGGGTGGACACGGTACCCTTGCCGTTGGTACCCGCCACATGTACAAAATCCAGATAATTCTGAGGGTCACCCAGCTTTGCCAGCAGCTGACGCATCCCCTCCACCCCGGGCTTGCCGTTGGTGCGGGGCAGGCTTTGCAGCCACTCAGTGTTCGATCTCGATGCTGGTGTCATAGCTCTCCTCTTCCTCCTTCTGTTCTTCCGGAACCGGTTCCCACCGGGGCTGGGGCTCCGGGGCGCGCCGTGCGGTCTGACGGGCCGGGCGCGCGGGCGGCTGGTACTGCGGCAGAGGTTCTTCCTCCCATTCCTCTTCCGCTTCCTCCTCCCACTGCTCCTGAGGCTGAGGCGCCGGGCTGGGGGCGGGCCGCTTTTTCGCCGGGCGGGGCTGCGGCTCCGGCTGCACCAGCTCCTGGTCATCGTGCCGGTGCACGAACAGGATCACACACATGCGCAGGAACATCAAAATCAGCAGCGCCACAAACAGGCCCATCAAAAAGCCGGAAAAATCGATCCACACGTCCTTCACGCTGGAGCCCCGGCCATCCACAAACATCTGGATGGTCTCGTCCATCACCGCGGTGCCCAGGCCCAGAAACAGCGGCCAGCTCACATGCTTGATGAAGTGACGGGTATACACCCGCAGGCAGAGCATGAACCAAAAGCCCATCATCATAAATTCGGCGAAATGGGCCATCTTGCGGACCATGTGCAGGCTGAAGGGACCAAGGCCCACAGTGCCTGCCACCTCGTTGACCACCTGCTGCACCTGCTCGCTGCGCAGGCTGGACTGCTCTGCGATCTGCAGAGAGTTTTGGAAAATGAACACCACGCTGTAGATCAAACAGGCGGTGAAAAGAATTCGGAAAAAGATCGTGAACGGGCTCGTTCGTTTTTTCTGATACAAAAATCCATCCCTCCTAATAACTTTTACGGACACAAACCTTTCCCGTGTGTCTTTCGCCATTATAGCACATCTGTCAAACTTCGGAACATCCGAAGTCCTGCTTGTTATACGAAGAAGGAGCCCGGTTTGCTGCAAACCGGACTCCTTTTTCATGGATTTTTTACAAAGTTCTGGCGGTTTCTCAGCCCAGAGCCGCGATGGACTCCTCCACGCGGGCCAGCTTTTCCTGGGCGCGGGCCAGCTTCTGGCGGATCTCCTCCACCACATTGGCGGGAGCCTTGTTCACAAAGCCCTCGTTGCTCAGCTGACGGCTGAACATGCCGATCTCCTTCTCGGCGCCGGCCTTTTCCTTGTTCAGGCGGGCCAGCTCCTTCTCACGGTCGATCAACTCCATCATGGGAATGAATCCGCGGGCCGCATGGGTGATGACCTGCACCATGCCGGCGGTGTCGCCGGTGTACTTCTCGGTGAGGGTCACGTCGGTGGCGAAGGCAAACTTGGCCAGGTAATCGCCGCCGCGGCGGAAGGCCTCGGTCTCGCTGGTCTCAATGATCATGCTGCTGCGCTTGGCGGGATGCACGTTCATCTCGGCGCGGATGGTACGCACGGCCTTGATATAGTCCATCAGCTTCTCAAAGTCGGCTTCCTCGGCAGCATAGTTCAGCTCTTCGGTGAACACAGGCCACTGCTCGGTCATGATGGTCTCGGAAGTACCGGGCAGAGCGCGGTAGATCTCCTCGGTGATGAAGGGCATGAAGGGATGCAGCAGCTTCAGCGCCTGGGTCAGCACGTACACCAGCACCTTGCGGGCGTTGTCGGCCTCCTCGGGATCGGTGGAGTTCAGGCGAACCTTGGCGATCTCGATGTACCAGTCGCAGTAAACCTCCCAGATGAAGTCCTGCACCTTCTGGGCAGCCAGGCCCAGCTCGAACTTATCCAGATTGTCGGTGACGGTGCGGGCCAGGTTGTTCAGGGTGGACAGAATCCACTTGTCGCTCAGGTCCAGCTTATCCGCAGCGGGCAGACCGGCCTGGAAGTCCTCGGGCAGGTTCATCATCACGAAGCGGGTGGCGTTCCACAGCTTGTTGGCGAAGTTGCGGCTGGCCTTGATCTTCTCGTCGGAGAAGCGCATGTCGTTGCCGGGGGTGGAACCCAGAACCAGGGTCAGGCGCAGGGCGTCGGCGCCGTACTGGGCGATGATCTCCAGCGGGTCGATGCCGTTGCCCAGACTCTTGGACATCTTGCGGCCCTGGGCATCGCGCACCAGGCCGTGGATCAGTACGGTGTCGAAGGGGGCCTTGCCGGTGTACTCCAGGCCGGAGAAGATCATGCGGCTCACCCAGAAGGTGATGATGTCGTAGCCGGTGACCAGGGTGTTGGTGGGATAGAAGTAATCCAGGTCCTCGGTCTTGTCCGGCCAGCCCAGGGTGCTGAAGGGCCACAGGGCGCTGGAGAACCAGGTGTCCAGGGTGTCCTCATCCTGGCGCAGCACGCCGCCGCACTTGGGGCAGGTGGTCATGGGCTCGTCGCTCACATGCACCTCGCCGCAGGCATCGCAGTAGTAGGCGGGAATCCGATGGCCCCACCACAGCTGACGGCTGATGCACCAGTCGCGGGTGTTCTCCATCCAGTGATAGTACTGCTTGTCGAAGCGCTCGGGCACGAACTTGATGCGGCCGTCCCGTACCGCGTCGATGGCCGGACCGGCCAGGGGCACCATGCGCACGAACCACTGCTTGGAAACCATGGGCTCGATGGTGGTGCCGCAGCGGTAGCAGGTGCCAACATTGTGGGCGTGGGGCTCGATCTTCTCCAGATAGCCGCCCGCCTCCAGGTCGGCCACGATGGCCTTGCGGGCCTCGTAGCGATCCATGCCGGCGTACTTGCCGCAGTCGGCGGTCATGTGGGCGGTCTCGTCCAGCACCTTCACGATGGGCAGGTTGTGGCGCTGGCCCACCTCGAAGTCGTTGGGGTCATGCGCGGGGGTGATCTTCACCACGCCGGTGCCGAACTCCATGTCCACGTAGGTATCGGTGACGATGGGGATCTCCTTGTTCAGCAGGGGCAGCAGCACCTTCTTGCCGTGCAGGTGCTTGTAGCGCTCGTCGTCCGGATGGATGGCCACGGCGGTATCGCCCAGCATGGTCTCGGGACGGGTGGTGGCCAGAACCAGGAACTCGTCGGTGCCCACGATGGGGTACTTCAGGTGCCAGAAGCTGCCCTCCTGGTCCTCATACTCCACCTCGGCGTCGGAGATGCTGGTCTTGCAGTGGGGGCACCAGTTGATGATGCGCTCGCCGCGGTAGATCAGGTCCTTATCGTACAGATACTTAAAGACCTTCAGAACCGCCTTGCTGCAGCCCACGTCCATGGTGAAGCGCTCGCGGTCCCAGTCGCAGGAGCAGCCCAGCTTCTTCAGCTGGCTCACGATGCGGTCGCCGTACTGGTTCTTCCAGGCCCAGGCGCGCTCCAAGAAGCCGTCGCGGCCCAGCATCTCCTTGGTCAGGCCCTCTTCCTTCATCTTGGCCACAACCTTGGCCTCGGTGGCGATGGAAGCATGGTCGGTGCCGGGCACCCACAAAGCGGCGTAGCCCTGCATGCGCTTGTAGCGGATCAGGATGTCCTGCCAGGTCTCGTCCATGGCATGACCCATGTGCAGCTGGCCAGTCACGTTCGGCGGCGGCATCACGATGGTGTAGGGCTTTTTGCTCTTATCCGCCTTGGTGTGGAAGTAGCCGCCATTCAGCCAGAAGGCATAAATGTCGTCTTCCACGCGGGCGGGATCATACAATTTTTCCAGTTCTTTCATTGATTTTCCCTCCTGTTTCGGTTGCTGCCGGGGCAAACAAAAAGGCCGCCCCAGGCGTGTGTTCACACTTGGGACGGCCTGTACAAAACAATACAATACCGCGGTACCACCCAAATTGCCGCCGAAAACCGGCAGCCACTCGGAGCCCTTAACGCGGGCGGCACGGGCAGAGGCTACTGAAAGTTCACCCCGCCTGCTCAAAAGCGACAGCACCCGGCGCGTTCTGCCGGGCTTTCACCTGCCCCCGGCTCTCTTTTCCAAAACGCATTGCCGCGCGCCCTCTTTTTCAGCGCATTTGTAATAATGATTATAGCAACATCCGGCCGCCGCGTCAATCACCGCGGCGCAAAAGCCGGTCAGCCCAGAGAAATGCCCATGCGGCGGGCGACCTCCAGCATGCCGTGGCCGTCCGGAACCAGACGGCTCTTACCGGCGATCTCGTCCAGCGGGTTCTCGGTGACGTGGTTGTTGCGCATGGCAACGGTCACGCCGTACTTCTCGTGCTCCACCAGCTTGGCGGCATAGGTGCCGAACTGGGTGGCCAGCACACGGTCGTAAGCAGAAGGCGAACCGCCCCGCTGCATATGGCCGGGCACGCAGACGCGGGTCTCGAAGCCGGTCATCTTCTCGATCTGGGCCGCGATGCGGTTGGTGGCGGTGGTGTAGCCCTGCTCCTTGCGGCGGGCGGCACGCTCCTTCTTCTTCATACGGGCTTCCTCGTTGTCGAAGGCGCCCTCGGCCACCGCCAGGATGGAGAAGGTCTTGCCCTGAGAGGCACGGCGCTCCACGGCGGCGCATACATTATCAATGTTATAGGGCATTTCGGGGATCAGGATGATGTCCGCGCCGCCGGCCACGCCCGCGTACAGGGTCAGCCAGCCGGCCTTGTTGCCCATCAGCTCCACCACCATGCAGCGGCGATGGCTGGATGCGGTGGTGTGGATGCGGTCGATCACCTCGGTGGCGATGTCCACGGCGGTGTGGAAACCGAAGGTCACGTCGGTGCCGTAGATGTCGTTGTCAATGGTCTTGGGCAGGCCGATCACATTCAGGCCCTCCTGGGCCAGCAGATTGGCGGTTTTATGGGTGCCGTTGCCGCCCAGGCAGAGCAGGCAGTCCAGCTTCATTTCCTCGTAGTTCTTCTTCATGGCGGCCACCTTGTCCACCTGGTCCTCGCCGATGACCCTCATCAGCTTGAAGGGGGTGCGCTTGGTGCCCAGAATGGTGCCGCCCATGGTCAGGATGCCGGAAAACTCCTCCGGTTCCATCTCCCGCCACTGGCCGTTGATCAGGCCGGAGTAGCCGTTGGAGATACCCACGATCTGCACATCGTCCCCCATGCGCTGATACAGCGCCTTTGCCACGCCGCGAATGGTGGCGTTCAGGCCGGGGCAGTCGCCGCCGGAAGTAAGAATACCGATCCGTTTTTTCATAGTTCCAATTCCTCCCTCACAGCCCGGCCGATCCGCCGGGAGCGGCCTTCGACTCGCTGCCGGACGCCGCATGCATTTTCTTTTTTTAGAGTATCGCCCTTTTTGGTGGTTTGTCAATCTTTTTTGCGGAAAAACAGCCGTAAAAAAATTGAAAAAAAGTGGTTGACATTTTCCCGTTCAGTGCTATAATAAATTATCGTTGGGGCAACGCTCCGGCAAGTGAATATTGGAGAATTGTGTAAGGGTAGCACGACAGACTCTGACTCTGTTTGTGAGGGTT
>MHCFR00700__coassemble_2942_pt1 | contig 6266 bp, 5 predicted proteins | sample MHCFR00700__metabat2_low_PE_038 | metagenome-assembled genome bin MHCFR00700 | reverse complement strand
TCACCAGTTTGGTGACAGTGGGGTTCAACTCTTTTCGCTCAACGATCTTAAACATTTGGGGTTACTCCTTCGCACAAAAAGGTGCGGCCGCCAGCATCCGGCAGCCGCACCGCGCTGATTGATAAAAAGATTTCGGCAGGAATTCTTTTTGACTGCTGTTAGATCACAGCCACGCACTCGATCTCTACCAGAGCATCCTTGGGCAGAGCGCCTACCTGGAAGGCAGCGCGAGCCGGGAAGGGCTGCTGGAAGTACTGAGCGTAGATCTCGTTCATTGCGCCGAAGTCGGCGATGTTCTTCAGCAGAACGGTGGTCTTCACCACGCTGCTCATGTCCGCACCGGCGGTGGCCAGGATGGCCTTGATGTTCTCCAGAGACTGACGGGTCTGGCTCTGGATGTCCTCACCAGCGAAGGCGCCGGTGGCGGGGTCCACGGGCAGCTGACCGGAAACGTAGATCGTCTTGCCCTCTGCCTGGATGGCCTGGGAGTAGGGACCGATGGCGGCGGGAGCCTTTTCAGTGGAAATAGCAGTGTTCATGATTGGTTTCTCCTTTTTTGTAAAATGCTGTTACGCCTTGTGGCGAATGACCTGACCATTCAGCGCGCCGGTGTGCTTGCCGTGATCCACAGCCACCTGGCCGTTCACGATCACGTAGGCAATGCCGTCCGGGAACTGGATGGGGTCGGTGAAGGTGCCCTTGTCAATGACGGTGTTGGGGTCGAAGATGGTGATGTCGGCCCAGTTGCCCACCTTCAGGGTGCCGCGGTCGGTCAGACCCAGCACACTGGCGGGCTTAGCGGTCATCTTGTAGATGGCCTGCTCCAGGCTCATCAGATTCTCTTCCCGCACATACTTGCCCAGAATGCGCACAAAGCTGCCATACAGGCGGGGATGGGGCTTGCCCGGGCAGAGCAGGCCGTCGGTGCAGGCGTTCATTTCAGGGCGCATCATGAAGCGCTTCACGTGCTCCTCGGTGCCGTAGAAGTCCACCATGCCCACGGCGTTCTCCTCTTCCATCAGCAGGTCGAAGGCGGCAGTGTAGGGGTCCACACCACGCTTCTCGGCCAGCTCCACGATGGACAGGCCCACCGCGTCGGCATTCTTCTCGGTCTTGACGCTGGTCACATAGATGTTCTCGAAGCCGGCGAAATCCACGAAGTTATCCCAACCGGGGATGCCGTGCTCCATATCGTAGACCATCTTCTTGCGCAGCTCAGGGTCGGCCAGGCGGGCCACCGCTTTGTCGGTGCCGCCGTCGTGCACCCAGGGAGGCAGGATGGCGCCCATCATGGTGCTGCCCGCCACATAGGGGTACTGGTCGAAGCTGACGGTGATGCCTTCCTTCTTGGCTTCCTCCAGCAGCTCCAGAACCGCGTCGATCTTATCCCAGTTCTGCTTGCCGCAGACCTTGAAGTGGCTCCAGTGTACCTTTACGCCGGACTTGCGGCCGATCTCGATGACTTCCTTCATGCTGTCCAGGATGGTATCGGCCTCGCTGCGCTGATGGATGACGAATACGCCGTCGTACTCGGCAACCACCTTGCACATCTCGATGATCTCCTTGCTCTCGGAGTAAGCGCAGGGAATGTAGATCAGACCGGTGGACAGGCCCATGGCGCCCGCTTCCATCTCACGGCGGGTGATGGCCTTCATCTTCTCGATCTCTTCATCGGTGGGCAGGCGGTTGTCCAGGCCCATGGCCTCCATGCGGATGTTGCCGTGGGGCACCAGGTACATCTCGTTCAGGCCGGGATGGGCCTTCTCGATCATCTTCAGGTAGTTGTCGGTGGTCTCATAGGTCCAGTCGATCTCGTCGGTATCGCCGTCCAGACCGGCTAGGTTCTTGCGCCAGGGGCTGATGTACTGGGTGGGCAGCGGAGCCATGGACACGCCGTCCTGACCCAGCAGCTCGGTGGTGATGCCCTGCATGACCTTGGGCAGCACCTGAGGCCGCAGCAGCACATCCAGGTCGCTGTGGCTGTGGGTGTCGATGAAGCCGGGGGCCACGGCCAGGCCCGCCGCGTCGATCACCTGATCGGCAGGCTCGGTGATGGTGCCGATGGCGGCGATCTTGCCGTCCTTCACCAGCACATCGGCGTTGATGCTGGCAGCGCCGGTGCCGTCGATCACGCGGCCGTTTTTGATGAGCATAGTAGACATGGGTCAAACGCCTCTCTTTTTCTAATGAGTGATGGTTTTGGCTTTACAGCCAGCTGTGGCCCCGCCGCCCGGGATGCGGGCAGCGAGGCACACGAAAGGCTTTTTACTTCATCAGGGCCTTCAGCACGCCGGTGTAGCAGTCGCATACCTTGACCAGCTGGTCGATCTCGATGTATTCGTTGATGGTATGAGCCAGGTTCTCACGGCTGGGTCCAAGGCCGAAGGTCTTGATGCCGGCCTCACCTGCATAGTGGCTGCCGTTGGTGCAGAAGTTGTACTGGGTGATGGTGGGATCGTAGCCCATAGCCTTCAGCTCGCCGTACACAGCCTGTACGAAGTCGTCGTTCTCGTCGTACAGCCAGCCGGGGAAGAAGCGCTCGCCCTCGATCACATTGCCGGTGTGGCACATTTCCTTGCCAACAGCGTAGCTGGCCTTCACCTTCAGCTCGGGGTCCTCGGCCATCAGCTTCTCCAGCAGGGCGTTGATGGGAGCCAGAACGCTCTCCTTGGTCTCGCCAACCAGCAGGCGGCGGTCATAGGTGGCGCGGCAGTACTCGGGCACTACGGAAGCGCCGGGGTACGGGGCGGACTTGATGTCGGTCAGCTCCAGGATGCCGTCGCCCAGAACGGGATGATGTGTGGGCTCCAGGGTACGGATGGCCTCGATGACCTTGGCCATCTTGTAAACAGCGTTGATGCCCTTTTCGGGGTTGGCGCTGTGGCAGGGCTTGCCGAAGGTCTCGATCACGATCTCGGCACGGCCGCGCTGGCCGATCTTCAGGTTCAGCTGGCTGGCCTCGCCGATGACCACATAGTCAGGCTTCACGTAAGCGCTGATCTCGCGGGCAGCAACACCCTCGAAGCACTCCTCGTGAACCACACCGGCCACATAGATCTCACCGGCGAAATCACGGTTGGTCGCCTTGGCGAAGTTGGCGGTGGCGCAAGCCATGGCAGCAACGGCGCCCTTCATATCGGAAGTGCCGCGGCCGTAGATCTTGCCGTCTACGATCTCGGCGCCGAACGGATCATGCTCCCACTTGGAAGCATCCTCTACGGGCACGGTGTCGATGTGACCGTCGAACTGCAGGCGGGGGCCGGGACGGTTGCCCTTCATGCAGCCGATCACGTTGCCGTATTTGTCCACATGGACACTGTCGAAGCCGTTGGCCTCGAAGAATTCTTTCAGACGAGCAACAACGCCATCCTCATGGCCGCTGTAGCTGGGAGACTGGATGAGTTTCTGGCACAGGGCCACTACGTTGTTCTGCTGTTCCTGAGTAAGCATGGGTGTATCCTCCTATCCATGGATGAGAATAAGGTTAAAACGATCGTTTGTATGAGGCGGTCTTTCCCGCCGGATACCAATTTAAGAAGAGATGCTCCGCCCGTGCGGCGTTTGCCCCCGCACGGGCGGGCACAGGCTCTAAAAAGCCCGCCCCGGTTGGATTTTGGAAGGGCGCGGCGCTGTGGAGCCGCGAGTGAAAATGAGAGAGTTTGAGAGGACCGGAACGGGCGGAGCTGGTTGAATGGGTGAAATCAGCCGTCGTAACGGTTGAACTTGCCGCCCCAAACCACGTTGCGGTAGTTCTCCTTGTCGGTGTCGCCCTCGGTGCTGATGAACAGGATGCGGCTGTTCTCGTCCAGGTGCAGCTTCTGCTTGAACTCAGCCAGATCCTCACGCAGCAGGATGTTGGAGATGCAGCCGGTGGTGGCAGCGCCGCTCTCGCCGGAAACAACGGGCTTGTCGCCGCCGGTGGGGGCAGCCAGGATGCGCATGCCGTCGGCAGCCACGTAATCGGGGCAGCTGATGAAGGCGTCGGCGCAGTTCTTCAGAACCTCCCAGCCGATGGTGCAGGGCTCGCCGCAGGCCAGACCAGCCATGATGGTGTTCATGTCGCCGGTGACGAAGTGCAGCTTGCCGTCATTGGCTTCGGCGGTGCGGAATACGCAGTTGGCCTTCTCGGGCTCCACAACAGTGATGAAGGGACGCTCGGTGCCGTAGTAGCTGGAGATGAAGCCAGCCATGGCACCGGCCATGCTGCCTACGCCAGCCTGCAGGAATACGTGGGTGGGTTTCTCTGCACCCTCTTTTTCCAGCTGCTTCACGATCTCGTAGCCCATGGTGGTGTAACCCTGCATGATCCACAGGGGGATGTCGGTGTAGCCTTCCCAAGCGGTATCCTGCACCATGACCCAGCCCTTTTCCTCGGCCTGCTTGTTGGCCAGACGAACGGCATCGTCATAGTTCAGGTCGGTGATGGAAGCGTCCGCACCCTCAGCACGGATGTTCTCCAGACGCTCCTGAGCGCTGCCCTTGGGCATGTAGACCACAGAGTGCTGGCCCAGACGGTTGGCGGTCCAGGCCACGCCGCGGCCGTGGTTGCCGTCGGTGGCGGTGACGAAGGTCACCTCGCCCAGCTTCTCGCGTACTTCATCGGACAGGATGCGGGTAGCAGGCATATCGGAGATATCCTCACCCAGAGTCTTGGCGATGTAACGGCCCAGAGCGTAGCTGCCGCCCAGAACCTTGAAGGCGTTCAGGCCGAAGCGGTAACTTTCGTCCTTGATGCGAACTTCCTTCACTCCCAGAGCCTTGGCCAGGCCGGGCAGGCCGGTGAGAGGAGTCTCGGCGTAAACGTCGAAGCTGGCATGGAAGTCGTGAGCCTTCTTGGCTTCGGCCTCGCAGAAAGCGCTCAGATCAGTGGCGGGAACGTCCTGATGGGGATAAGTAACAATCTTGAACTGTTCCATAGAGTATCAATTCTCCTTTTTCTCTTTGGGAAGGATAAGATTCAGCAGGATGGCGGTAAGAGCCACGATGATGACCTCGGAGTTGCCGAAAATCTGGCCGATCCAGGCGGGGCAGCCCGCGAACGCATTGGCTGTCTGGGGGATGCCCACCGCCATGGCTACGCTCAGGCCGGCGATGAACACGCTGCGGGGGCTCAGGCCTTCCCGGGCCAGCATCCGAACGCCGGTCATGGCGATGGAGCCGAACACAGTGACGGTAGCGCCGCCCAGAACAGGCTGAGGAATGGTGATGAGGATCGCGCTCAGCTTGGGCACCAGAGCCGCAACGGCAACCACGCCGCCGGCGATGCCGAATACCACACGGTTGATGACCTTGGTGGTGACCACGATGCCCACGTTCTGACCGGCAGCAGCCACAGGCACGCCGCCGAAGATGCCGCCCAGCAGGCTGCACAGGTTGTTGGCGATCACGCCGCCGGTGATCTCGGCGTTGGTGGCCGCCCGCTCATAGGCGCCGTTGGCAGTGGCCTCGAACTGGCCGATATCCTGCACGGCGTTCACCATGAACACGATGCCCAGGCTGATGACGACGTTCAGGTTGAACTCGGGAGCAAAGTGGAAGGGCGCGGGCAGCTGGACCCATGCGGCGGTGCCCACTTCGGTGAAGTGGATCATGCCCATGGCCATGGCTGCCAGATAGCCTACCAGCATGCCGATCAGGGTCGCGCTGGCCTTGACCATGCCCTTGCAGAACTGGCCGCAAACGATTACAGTGGCCAGGGTGATGAAGGCCAGAATCCAGTTGCGGGCGCTGCCGTAGCTGGGATCGCTGGCCACACCGCCCGCCATGTAGTTGATGGCGGTGTCATACAGCGAGATACCGATGGTCAGCACCACGCTGGCGGTGACGATGGGCGGGAACAAAAAGCGGATCTTGGTGAAGCACAGACCCACCAGCATGCCCACGCAGGCGCCGGCGATCTGCGCGCCCACCAGGCCGCCCATACCGGACTGCTCCACGATGGAGCGCAGGGTGGGCAGGAAGGCGAAGCCGCTGCCTACCATGACCGGCAGGCCGCTGCTGATGAAGCCCTTCACGCCGAAGGCCTGCAGCAGGATGGCGAGCGCCGCCACCAGCAGGCTGCCCTGCACCATGATGATCTGATCCGAAGCGGAAACGCCCGCGGCGGAAGCGACGATCATGGGCATGGTGATGCAGCCGACGACCATGGCCACCACATGCTGAAGTGCAAGGGGGATGGCCTTGGCCAGGGGGGGCATGCCGGTGCGGGTGTAGAGCGCCTGCTCAGAAGGCGCCGCTTTTGCACTAGCCATGCTTATTTGCCCCCT
>MHCFR00700__coassemble_2935_pt1 | contig 6277 bp, 5 predicted proteins | sample MHCFR00700__metabat2_low_PE_038 | metagenome-assembled genome bin MHCFR00700 | reverse complement strand
TTACTTTACATCTCATCGGCTATGTGCATCATATCACTCGAATAGCTTCATCCGGTTTGGTCGTCATGAGCTTGTACAGCTGGGTGCTCCTGGGAAAGCTGTTTTCGAACGGCACAATATTGCCTGCACAGCGGATCAGCCCACAGCCTGCGGCCACATTGGTGATATAGCCAAGCTGGGTATCCGAGATGTGCAGCAGACGCGCCAGTTCTTCCCGGTCGGTGGGCGACTGATTCAGCAGGATGAGGAACTCCGAGTTCGCCAGCATGAGGCGGGCGGTATCGGAACGCAGAATCTCATCCACATTCTGGGTCAGGCCGGTCACAAGTCCGTTGTACTTACGGATCCGCTTCCAGAGCTTGTAGAAGAAGTCAGCGCTGTACTGGTATCGGAACAGCAGATAGAACTCGTCGGCAAACACCCAGGTGGTCTTGCCCCGTTTCCAGTTCTGGATGACCCGATTGAAGATGGCATCCAGCGTCACCAGCATGCCCAGGGGCATAAGCTGCTCGCCCAACTCCCGGATGTCATATGCGATAATCCGGGCCTTGGTGTCCACGTTGGTAGGCTGGGCGAAGGTGTTCAGACTGCCCGTGATGAACAGCTCTGCTGATAGTGCCAGCCCTCTGGCTTCCGGCTCCGGCTGCTTCAGGAGAATCTGGTACAGTTCCTTCAGCGTGGGCGGCTGGCCGGTATAGCCCCCTGCCATGTACTCCCGGTACACCTCATAGGTGCAGCGGTCCAGGATGGATTTCTCTTTAGCGGATACGCCTTCCGACCCCATCAGCTGTTCAAACAGGGATAGCACGAACTGGGATTTCTCAATGAGCGGGTTGCGGGCGTCGCCGTAGGCTTTGTCCATATCCAATGCATTGATGTGGGTGTCGGAGGCCGCCGATACCCGGATGACCTCACCGCCCAGTGCCTCGGTGAGATAGCCAAACTCACTTTCCGGATCCAGAATCAGGATATCGTCATTGGTGGACAGGGCGATGCTCACGATTTCCTCTTTGGCGCTGAAAGACTTTCCGCTGCCCGATACGCCCAGCCGAAAGCTGTTGCCGTTGAGGAGCTTACGCCGGTCGGCCACGATCATATTTTTACTCACAGCGTTCTGGCCATAGTAGATGCCGCCGTCCTGCATGATCTCCTGGGCACGGAACGGGATAAACACAGCTGTGCTTTCCGTAGTCAGGGTGCGCAGTGCAGTGATCCTCCGCAGGCCGTAGGGCAGGACAGTGTCCAGGCCATCTTTCTGCTGCCAGCGCAGGATGCTCATCTGGCAAAGATGTTTGCGGGCGACCGTGAGAAGGCTCTCGGTGTCGCTGTCCAGCTGTTCCTTGGAATCGGCCAGATGCACCATGGTCACGAGGCCGAACATCATACGCTGGTCCCGGTTGGTCAGATCAGCCAGCATCTCCTTGGTCTCTGCCCGCTGCTGCTCAATGTCATAGGGCAGCATGGCGGAAAAGTTGTTGGCGGCATTCTGACGGCGCTGCCAGTTGGCGGCATTGGTCTCCACGCCCAGCAGCTTGTTCTGGACCTCGCGCACCGCCTCATCGGTGGGCACCGGCAGAATGTCGATGGACAGCATCAGGTCGCGGTCCAGTTCACAGAGCTCGGACACCATGCTGTCCTTGATGTAGCTGGCATACCCTTGCAGGTAAAGCACCCGGCCCCAGCGGTCATTCAGCTTGAAGCAATCCGGCTGGAATTCCATAGAGTCCGGGCAGAGCCAATCCTTGAAGCTGTGGCCCTGTTTCATCCGGGCCTTCAGATCGAACTCAAACGCGGGCGGCTCCGCTCCCTTGAAGAAGTCCCGGAAGATCCGCAAGCGAGTCACCAGATCCAGTTCCTGTCCGATGGAGGACAGCTGGGCCAGATGGGTGAGCAGATCGGTGCCGACCCGGGAGAAGTAGGCACGGGCCTCCGCAATGTTTTTCTTGACCACGCTGATGGTGATATACCGCTCCTGCACCACACTGTTGTTGGTACCGGTGACCTTGGAGAGCAGCATACCGTTGTACTCCTTGCGGAAGTGGTCCAGCCCATCCTGCCGCATGGGAAGCAGCAACGCCGCTTCGAACTCCGCCTTGTTAAGCCGCCGGTTATTGATGGTGATCTTGGCGCTGGCGCCGGAGTCCAGTGCGTTGAGCAATTCGGAATAGTCCAGGAACATGGCCGTCTTATCTTCCTTGCCGGCGATCTGGTAATTGATGTCGGTAAAGGAGTAGGTCTTGGAGAACTGGGTCCCCACCTGAAAGATCCCGTCCGACCAGATACGTCGGATGGGGATGGCATCCTGCACAGAGCGTGGGATTCGGAAGTTGTCTCGTTCCGCTTTAGTTGCTTTGCTGAGAGTTTTAATGATAGGCATCCTCCTTTTCCGATTTCTTGCCACCAAGTTTTTTCTTCCTGCGAGGCGGCTTCTTTCCCTGCTCAATGGAAGGCTGCAGTGCCTGGTAATACAAGCTATCCGACTGGAAGACAAGACGGCGGGGCATGAGAATCTGGGATTTGAACCATGCCCACAGAGTCTGTTCTGCGGTCATGCCGTGGTAGGTGAAAAAGCCGCAGACGGCGAATGGGGCGGCCCCCAAAATGCAGATCCAGCCCACACTTTCCGTTCCCACCAGCGGGTCGAACAAAAAATAAAGTCCGACTGCGGCACCCAGTGCCAGCAGCGAGCAGGTGAATTGCCGGGCCGAGAGCCCGAAGAAGATGGACTCCCGATATTCCCGGATCTCTTTTGGAATTTTTACTTCGATACCAATTCCTCCCTTCTTTTACAATCCCATCAGTTCCTTGATGATCCGGTCACTCATTCGCACAGCGCCCACCAGCACCAACAGGTTGAAGATGAGCTCACCCACATAGCTCCAGACAGCGGTCACCGCCGATACATTGGAATCCACGGCAGGCGGGGCAGCCGCCATCGCAGAAAAGATGATGCAAGCCAGTGCTATGACTGCACCTTCCAGGCATACTCCCGCATAGCTGCGCAGAAAGTTCTTGCCCACATTGCTGGTGGGTTCACCCGCAAAGGTGGACAGCGGAATGGGTGCCAAAGCCGTGTACATGTAGACTTTAAACATACGAGAATATACCGTCAGGATCATCATAAAAGACAGCACCGTAATAAACAGTCCGCCAATCAGAGTCACTGCCCAGAGAGGAATGGAATCCCAGAAGCCTACCTGGTTGATCTTGTCGATGATATCCTGCGGCAGAGTGGTTCCGCCTGCGCCTGATACGCCCGACTGAGTAATGATGGTTGAGACGATTCCCTGCACCACCGAGAGAACCGCCAGCATCAGATCAAGGCCATGCCCCACGGCAGCTTTGGCCAGCACAAAGCGGATGAACAGCTTGAACGCCTGTTCCGGCCGCTTGACCTCCACGAAGCTGCCGCAGGTCTTGACCACACCCACAGCGAAGAACAACACCAGCAGGCCATACCCGATGGCCTGCAATGCTCCATGGATTCCCAGCATCACCTGCCAGATGCCACCGCCTTTGAATGTAGCCGGATCCTGCGTGAGCAGCGTCCAGATCTCCGCCAGCTTGTCATTCCAGGTTTGCAGGGCAGAGTTCAGATTGTCCACGATCCAGTTCGTACCGAATCACCTCCCTCCTTGTGTTTTTGTTCTTTCAAGGGGTACCGGTGATGAGGTCCAGAATTTCCTTGGTGAAGGTGATCACAAGACCGCCTGCCAAAGTGAGAAACCCCTGAGACCGCTGACTGGGGTCATGGCTCTGGAAGGACAGGCCGACCTGTACGATGCCCCAGCCCAGCAGGATCAGGCCGATGGCGCGGATCAGGGAAAAGATGAAGGTGGACAGGTTGTTGACCACCGTGAGCGGGTCGGTGGCCGCGGCGAAGACGGTGGTGGAAAGGCAGACAGCACACACCACCACTGCAGCATAAACGGCAAAACTCATGCGCCCCTTCTTGCCCAGACGCAGCGGTTCGGTCTTGCAGTTCTGATCGTTCATTTTAGAAAACAGTTTCAAATGCGTTCCTCCTTAAATCAAAGAAAATCATCGGGATCCAGCAGTTCGTAGTCCTCATAATGCTCCGGATCATAGTCCAGATCATCGGCGGCATCACGAACTGCGGTGTAGTCGTAGGGCGGCGCGCCGCCGTCCTCGGTCAGATGGATGTTGGGATGGTGCATCAGGTCATACTTGTCATCCAGCATGGGACGCTCACCACGGACGAACAGGATACACTTGCGGTTGTCCAGCATGCGTACCTCATCCGGCGTGAGCAATTCCCGACCGGTCTGTTGGTCGTTGATGGAGTAGCTTCCGTTCCGTCCTTTGGTATGGCCGTAGGTGTTTGTATCCAGCGTCTCCTTACCCATGAGTTCGGACACATATTTGTGCGTTTCTTTCTCGTTCCCCCCTAAATACAGGAACTCGTCGCAGAGACCCACCAGCGATTCCCACTGTTCCTTGAACAGGGCTTTCAGCTGGGCCATGTTCTGGGCGATGTACGAGCAGAAAATGTTCCGGCTTCGCATGGTGGAAAGCCAGGGCAGAAAGTTGTCGGTGGGCAGAGCAATATTGGGGGCCTCGTCAATAAGCAGATGGACCGGCACCGGCAGTCTACCCTTGTACTTGCGGTCCGCCACATAGTACAGGGTCTGGATGAGCTGACCATAGATCATGCCCACCAAGTAGTTGAGAGATTTGTCCGAGTCCGGCAGGCAGCAGAACAGCGCCACCTTTTTCTCTCCCATTTCTTCCAGGTGCAGGTCATCCGTATAGGTGAGCCGTGCGATCTGGGGCAGGTTGAAGGCAGACAGCCGAACACCCACACTGATCAGGATGGATTTCAGGGTCTTGCCGGCACCCATCTTGAAGATGTGGTATTGCTTGACGGCGATGCTTTCCGGGTCGCGCATCTCAAGCCTTTCGAACAGAATATCCAGCGGTGACTCAAAGTCCTCGTCTTCTTCTCTGACTTCAGCAGCCGCCAGCATTTCCATGACCATGGCGAAGTTCTGCTCATCCTTCGGTGCTTCATGGATGAGGTACAAAACGAGAGCCTGCAGCAGAGCCGTTTCGGATTTGGTCCAGAATGGGTCTGTGCTTTGGGAGCCAGGCGGAGTGGTGCTCTGGATGAGGGTCTCAATGAGCCGCAGCACGTCCTTGTCATCCCGTACATAAGCCAGAGGGTTATAACAGAAAGATGTGTCCGGGCTGAACAAATCGAACACCCGCACCTCATACCCGGCAGCGATCAGGGCATTTCCGGCTTTGCGCAGGATCTCGGATTTAGGATCTGCCACAATCACTGAACAGCCGCCGTCCGACCCTGTTGTGCATTGCAGCACATTGGGGATGGCGTAGCTGCGGCTTTTGCCTGCACCGCTGCCGCCGATCACCAGCACATTGGTATTCCGCTTATGACGGTGGCCGTCCAAACCCATTTGAAAGTGCTGGGTCAGAATGAGATTACGGTACGGGTGCTGGCGATCCCGGTATCGCTTGGCCGTCTGTACCACATTCCCCCAGCGGGCGGAACCATGCTCCACGCCCCGCCGGTAGTTTTTCCGGCCCGTCACCATGACCACAGCGACCACTCCATACAAAAGTGTAAAGACAAACAAAAAGCGGACGGAATATTCCGTCCACCGAATTGCCAGCGGTTCATTCATGGCCTGCGAAAACGCGCCGAGCACACCTACCAGATTCATCCTAGTCTGCCAGCTGCTCGCCGCCAGCAATGCTGCCCACCACACGATAGGCAAAGGAAGCAGCCACACCCACCATGGGTTATGGCCGCGATTGCTTGTTTCTATGAATATCCCCTCCTATTCACACAAAAAGCCCCGAGCCGCCGGGATGATCCCAAACGGCTCGGGGCGATGCAGTTTCATCAGCGCGCAGGTACACGCTTGTATTTGCTTTTCATCAGCCGGAGCATAAGTTTGTCCATGGCACCGCAGCCGCGATCTGCTGCAAGGTAGGTGTTGCGCAGCTCATTCATCACATAGAGGGCCAGATCGAACTCATCTTCTTTGAGAAACAGGCGGCCATCTTTGCAGGCATGTACCTTTTCGCCAAGAGACTGTGCCCGATCAGTCAATTCCGGCCCTGCGGTCTCAAGGACCTGCAGCAGCGCCGCGATCAGCATGTTATGCTCAATGTAATCAATTTTCAGAAACCGCTGTTTTTCCGCCATTCTGCTCTTCCTCCTTCTCGTGATTCGTCCTCTTGTTTTATCCTTACCATATCACAAAGAAAAACGGAAAGCCATCCGGCAATT
>MHCFR00700__coassemble_2543_pt1 | contig 7053 bp, 5 predicted proteins | sample MHCFR00700__metabat2_low_PE_038 | metagenome-assembled genome bin MHCFR00700 | reverse complement strand
TATTTGTCAAGTGACTTTGTTGCACAGCTGTTTTCCCATTCCGGCCAAACCGAACAAAAAGCGGCTTTCCCGCAATTGCAGGAAAGCCGCTTTTCGGATAAACTCAGCAGTCGGTGTAATATTTGCCCAGCTCGTCCGCCGCCAGAATGGCCGCGTATACGCTCTCGGCATCCACCGGGAAGGGCATGTTGTGCAGGGTGTCGGCGTCGGCGCAGGCCAGCTTGGCAACCTCCATCAGCTGCTCCTGGGTGGGATTTTCCACGCCCAGGTCTGCCAGGGTGGTGGGCAGGCCCACCTCGGTGCAGAACTCCAGCACCTCTTCCAGCTCCTCCAGAGGAGCATTCTCCAGCACCAGCTGGACCAGGGTACCGAAGGCCACCTTCTCGCCGTGGTACAGGCTGTGGGTCTCGGGGATGGCGGTCAGGCCGTTGTGGATGGCATGCGCGCCTGCCAGGCCGCCGCTCTCAAAGCCCACGCCGGACAGGTAGGTGTTGGCCTCGATCACGTTCTCCACCGCCTTGGTGCAGACGTGGCGCTCCACCGCCAGCTTGGCCTTCAGGCCGTCGGCCAGCAGGGTCTCGTAGCACAGGCGGGCCAGGCTCATGGCTGCCAGAGTCACCTTGCCGCCCACGCAGTTGGACGCGCCGGAGGCCTGGCAGGCCCGGGCCTCAAAGTAGGTGGCCAGCGCATCGCCCATTCCGGATACCAGCAGGCGGGCGGGGGCAGCGGCCACGATATCGGTGTCCACCAGGACCACGGTGGGGTTGGCGGGCAGGAACAGATAACGCTCGAACACGCCTTCATCGGTGTAGATCACGGACAGGGCGCTGCAGGGTGCGTCGGTGGAGGCGATGGTGGGCACGATGACCACCGGAGCGCCTGCATAGTAAGCGGCCGCCTTGGCGGTATCGTGGATCTTGCCGCCGCCGATGCCGACCACCACGCTGCAGCCGGAGGCCTTGAAGGCCTCGACCACACGGTCGATCTCCTTCTGGCTGCACTCGCCGTTGAAGGTCTCATAAACCACCTTGGCGTCAGTGCCTTCCACGCTCTGGGCAATTTTGCCCTCCACACGCTTTTTGCCGGAAGCGCTTACCAGCACGAACAGATCCTTGCCGTATTTCTCACAATGCTCATACAGATGAGCCAGTTCCCCGCGTCCCTGCACGTAACGGGAGGGGCTGCCGATCACATTTGCCATGTTCACTCTCTCCTTTTCCGATGCGCGGATTCTTTCCGCGCAAACTTTCTTCGGCCATTATACCACTGTTTTTCGAACAAATTCTACTGGCAATCGTTAAAAAAAGAACAGGCAAATTTTATGAATTCTGCCCTTACCGGGCCGTTTCCACGCATATCTTGCGCATCTTTCGTCTTTCCAAAAGTATGGCTTTTTTCATTTCTTCTTTTGTTTATTAAACGCTTTCCGGAATAATGCGGCATTTTTTTACGAAATTAAAGCTTTGTTCATAAACTATCAAATATTTTCATAGTATAATAGGGGCATGCGGCAAAAAAATTGGCCGGCGAGGGCTTTTTCAGGCTATTTTAGCAAAGCGTACCCGTCCCGGCGGCTTCGGCCTTTGGTTGACAAGATATCTTTTTATTTGTTACCCTATTAATATAGGTTTTTAAACGAACCGGAATGAAACAAGAGAGGGGTTCGAGATTCGCATGAATGTATTACTGGAAGAATTCGTGCTTCCGCGCGATTTGGAAATGATTTTGAACAACAGCCCCAGCATCATCATCCCCAAAACGGAGGAGATGCTGTATGATCTGATCTTCGGCAATGGCAGCACCAAGCAGATCGACGTTTCCTACGACGTGAACGGCACTCTGGTGAAGGAGGCCGACGTGGTGCGCTGCAAGAACGGCGCCGTGGTCAACTACGTGGAGGACTACATGCGCCGCCGCGATCCGGACTGCATGCGCATCGGCGATGACAAGCCCACCGACAAGCCCCGCTTCAAAGACGTTTACGGCTACGACTTCAACACCCTGAAGGTGGATACTTACAAATGGCTGGCCCGCCAGGAGCTGATTCTGGTGCCCTTCATGGCCGGCGGCTACGAATACGGCTACCAGGCCCTGCTGGTCTGCCCCCGCAACGCGGCTTTCTTCGCGTTCGCGCTGTCTCAGCTGCAGGCCTTCGTCTGCGCCAAGGACATCCACAACTTCAAGCCCCGTGCCATCGTGTATGTGGCTCCTCCTTTCCGTCACACTCACTTTGACGGCAAGCAGGTGTGCGTACACAACCGGCTGGACGACCGTCACGAGGTCTTTGCCTATAACCTGTATCCCGGCCCCTCCGCCAAAAAGGGCATCTACAGCGTTCTGCTGGACATCGGCGAGCAGGAGGGCTGGGTCACCGCCCACGCCTCCGCGGCCAAGATCGTGACCCCCTACGAAAACGAGATGGTCATGATGCACGAGGGCGCTTCCGGCGGCGGCAAGAGCGAGCTGCTGCAGGATGTGCACCGCGTGCCGGACGGCCGCGTGCTGCTGGGCACCAACCTGGAAAGCGGCGACCGTGACTACCTGCACATGAGCGATACCTGTACCATCTACCCGGTCACCGACGATATGGCCATCTGCCATCCCTCCTTCCAGACCGGCAGCGGCAAGCTGGCCCTGTACGACGGTGAGGACGGCTGGTTCCTGCGTGTGGACGGCATCACCGAGTACGGCTCCGACCCCATGTACGAGCGCATCACCATCCACAGCAAAAAGCCTCTGGTGTTCTTCAACATCGAGGGTGTGCCCGGTTCCACCTGCCTGGTGTGGGAGCACACCATGGACTCCACCGGCAAGCCCTGCCCCAACCCCCGCGTGATCGTTCCCCGCAGAATGGTGGACAACATCGTGGATAAGCCGGTTGAGGTGGATGTGCGCAGCTTCGGCGTGCGCATGCCGCCCTCCAGCGCCGCTCATCCGGACTACGGCATCATGGGCCTGATGCACATCATCCCGCCCGCCCTGGCCTGGCTGTGGCGTCTGGTGGCCCCCCGCGGCTTCAAGAATCCCAGCATCAGCGGCAACGCTCCTCTGGCCAGCGAGGGCGTGGGCTCCTACTGGCCCTTTGCCACCGGCCTGCGGGTGCGCCAGGCAAACCTGCTGCTGGAGCAGATTCTGGCCTGCCCCAACACCAAGTATGTACTGATCCCCAACCAGCACATCGGCGTATACCGCATCGGCTTCGCGGCCGAGTGGATCAGCCGTGAATATCTGGCCCGCCGCGGCGGCGTCAACATGAAGATGGACCGCCTGTCCCCCGCTCCCTGCGCTCTGCTGGGCTACTGCATGAAGGAGATGAAGGTGGACGGTCAGGACATCCGTTCCGCCTTCCTGCATCCCGAGACCCAGGATCAGCTGGGCATGGAGGGCTACGAAAAGGGCGCCCAGATCCTGTACGATTTCTTCGCCAAGGAGCTGGAAGCCTTCGACGTGGAGGAGCTGCACCCGGTGGGCAAGCAGATCCTGGAGTGCTTCAAAAAGCGCGGCAGCATTGAAGACTACTGCGCCATCACTCCCCTGGGCCTGAAATAAAGCTTCTGCCAAACAAGGTCTCCCGGCCGCTGACCGGGAGGCCTTTTGCATCTTATGCGGGCCTGCCCCGCTTTCCGGAGGAATTGTATGAAACGCTGCTTTTCTCTTTTGAACGGCGACCAGCTCGTCTGCACCGAGCAGGCCGCGATCCTCACCTTTTCTGGTCCCCGGGCGGTGCTTTCCACCGCGGCCAACGGCGGCGGCCTGCGCCGGGACCTGACCGCCGTATTCAATTACAGTGACTGCGGCCCCGCCGGAGTCTGCCAGCCCATGGAGGGTGATACCCTGCGGGATCATCAGCAGGCTGTGACGCGGCGGCTGGGCCTGGACCCGGAACACACCGCCGGGCTGGACACCGCCGTTAATCTGGACAACATGGTCCTGGTTACCCGCCGCTGGCAGGAGCTTTGGGTCACGGCGGCAGTCTCTGCCGGGGCGGACGTGAACGCTCTCTGCGCCGGGGACCCGGCCACCCTCACCGAGCAGGACGGCCAGCCCTGTGCCGTTCCTGCGGGCACCATCAATATCTTTCTCATCACCGGTCAATCCCTTTCTCCCGGGGCCATGGTGGAGCTGGTCCTCACCGCCACCGAAGCCAAAACCGCCGTGCTGCGGGACCTGATGCAGGGCAGCAGCGTTTCGCCCCGTCTGGCTACCGGCACCGGCACCGACGGGCTGGTGATCGTTTGTGACGATTCCGGCACCTCGCCCTGCCTCTTGAACGCAGGCAAGCACTTCAAATTCGGTGAGCTTACTGCCCAGGCCGTGAGCCAGGCGGTAACAGAAGCCCTGATGCGCCAAACCGGCCTGTGCCCGGAGTTCCAGCGCAGTCTGCTGCGGCGGCTGCAGCGGTTCGGCGTCACTGCCGATAGCTTGCGGGCCCGCTGCCCCAAAGAGCTGCCCGGCGGCGACACCGCCTTCCACCGGGCGCTGACCAAGCTGGACCATGACGCCTTTGCAGTGAGCGCAGCGGCGCTGTACCTTCATCTGGCAGACCAGCTGCAGGCCGGGCTGCTCACCGCCGCTCAGGCCGGTGACTGGGCGAACCATCTGCTGGGCGAGCTGGCCGCTCACTTCCATTTCGACGCGCCCGTTCCGGATGCCTCCCTGCCTTTGGAACAGCGTCTGGAGGCCTTTCTGTCGGCTCTCCTCTTGGCTCATCTGCGGGAACAGGAGCGGATTTATCCCGCCCCCTGAAAGCGCCGCCATCCTTCGCTTTTCTTCCTCCGGCGTTTTTCCCTATCCGATTTATTGACATGTGTTTTTTGATGTGATATCCTTTTCAAACACCAGTCAATCATAGTACGACTTTCCCCTTTTTCAAGCAACAGAATCTCTTCGTTTCAGACCAAAACAAGGAGGACTTCATGGACCTTTGCCAGCGTACAAAAGAAATCTGGGCGGCTTATCTGGCCAACTGCAACGCAGGCTCCTTCGACGGCCTGGCCAGCTTTGCTCCGGACTGCTCGATCATCGGCACCGGCAGCCACGAGCTTTACCGGGACCTGGAGCAGTTTTCCCGGGCGATGCAGGCGAACCTGGCGGACCGGGGCAGCATCCAATTTCATTTCCGGGATTTCTGGTGCACCGAGCAGGTGGTGGACGACCAGTGCAGTCTGGTCTACGGCGGGCTGTACATCCTGGGGGAAAGCGAAGAGAGCCAGGTCCATGTGAACATGGACAGCCGCTTCTCCATCCTGTACAAAAAGGTGGAGGGCGAGTGGAAGATCCTGCACCTGCATCAGTCCATCCCGAACCCTGAGCAGATGGAGGGAGAATATTACCCCCGAACCCTCACCCAGCAGATCGAGCGCTCCCAGGAGACCATTGAATATCTGACCCGCCTTGCTCAGCGGGACAGCCTGACCGGCCTGATCAATTTCAGCACCCTGCAAAGCATCTACACCGATCTGGACAAGCACGATGCCTGGATCTTCGTGGTGGACATGGACGATTTCAAGGCCATCAACGACAACCACGGCCATCTGGCGGGCAACCACATGCTCAAACGGCTTTCCGAGCTGCTCATGGCGACCGTGCGTTCTCACGATCTGGTCTGCCGCATGGGTGGTGATGAGTTCGTGCTGCTGTGCTGCGGACTGGGTTCGGAGCAGAACGCGCAGGACCTGATGCGGCGGCTTCTGGCCCGCACCGCCGAGGTTTCCAGCGAAGAGCCCGCCTGGACCGGCATCTCCATCGGCGGTACGCCCATCCACAGCGACGACTGCCTGGAAAGCGCCTTCAAGCGAGCAGACAAAGCGCTGTATCAGGCCAAAACTCAGGGCAAAAACCGAGGCAGCATCCTGTAAAACCCTCTCACCATTCCATACAAAAAACACCGCCCTGCCGGGAGCTTCCGGCAGGGCGGCGTCTTTTGTTTGTTAGAACTGGCCGTCCAGAAGCAGCTGACGGACCTCAAACAGGTCCTTGCAGCAGCGGCTGTACAGCGAGCGGATCTCCTCGTTGGGCTGGGCGATGTCCGGCACCATCACAGTGACCGCTCCGGCCGCGTGGCCCGCGCGCACACCGTTGAAGCTGTCCTCCAGAACGAGGCAATCCCGGATGTCCACACCCAGGCGGCGGGCCGCCTCCAGGAAGATATCCGGCGCGGGCTTGCTGTGGCGCACGTCTGCACCGCAGACCACCTGGTCAAAATACCGGGCCATGCCGGTGGTTTCCAGATTCTTCAGGATCAACGCACGGGGGCTGGAGCTTGCCACGATGCGGGGCAGCTTTTTCTCTTCCAGCGTTTCCAGCAACTCGGCCAGGCCCGGCTTGCAGGGCACGCCCTGGGTAAACCGCTCCTCAGCCAGCTCCCAGATCTTCTCCACGATCACCTGCGGGTCCGCCTGGGGGAAGAATTTTCGAATGTGCTCATTGAGCTTCACGCCCGCAAGTCCCCGGCCTCCCGCGTAAAAAGCATCCAGATCCTCCGGCATGCGCAGGCCCAGCGCCTCGCAGGCCGGCTCCCACAAAGTATCCCACAGACGCTCGGTGTCAAACATCAGACCGTCCATATCAAAAAGAACCGCTTTTATCATAAAAGAATTTCCTTCCTTGTGTTTGTTTTCGCAGCCTCTATTCTACCCCATTTCCCACGGATTGGCAACCGAAGTTTCCGGCGCATCTGCGACAGCAGTGCACGGCGGGATTTTGGTGTTTGCCTTCCCCATCAGCGCCGGGCCCCGTTCCAGCCTGAGACCAGCCCGCAGGAGTTTGAACCGCATGCTTGCATAAAACAGAGAGCAGCCCGTTTTAGTGGACTGCTCTCTGTTTTTGTTGTTCAAATGTTTGTTCCAGTGTCCGGTGCAGTGCATCACAGTTTCAGATGAAACATGAAACGGCCTTCCATCGGAGTCGATTTTCCATAAAACTTCAATTGCCCGAGCCGCTTATGTGCTCTTGAAGGATACGTTGAAAATCTGCGCTATAACTCTCATTCCCGATTTCTTTGTATCCCGAATTCACATCGTCTCCTATCTTTAAGACCAAGGTGCTTTCATT
>MHCFR00700__coassemble_2421_pt1 | contig 7364 bp, 7 predicted proteins | sample MHCFR00700__metabat2_low_PE_038 | metagenome-assembled genome bin MHCFR00700 | reverse complement strand
GCCAGCTGCGCCGCTGCGTCCGCACTGGTAAGGCTGGCCGGGTCCAGGAAGGCCCAGCCGCCCTGGGTCATATCGCCCTCCGGCTGGGGCTGGGCCGTGGGCTGGGGCTCACTGGCCGCCTGGCCCTGGCTCTCGCCGCTGCCGCTCTCGGGCTGGGAAACGCTCTGCGAGGTGCTGGTGGGGGCCTTGTCGGAATCGCCCCGCATGATGCTGTACCAGGTGCTGGTGCCGAAATTGATCACCGCGGGGCCCACCAGCCAGCCCGCCACGAACAGGGCCACCAAAGCCGCCGCGCCGCCGATGATGCGCGCTGCGCGCTGCCGGCCGGTGTAGAAGCTGCGCCGGTACCGCTTTACTTTACCCAGGTTTTTCTTTGCCATACGAAATCAAGCCGCCTTTCCGCGTGGGCGCTTGGCGCCCTTCGCGCTGTGTCAACCAATGGAGATCCGGTGTCCGGTAAAGCCGTAGATGGCCAGCGCCAGGATACCGATGTAGATCAGGGTAATGGGCAGGCCCTTGAAGCTGCCGGGGACCATGTCCTGCCGCATGCGCCGCTGGCCCTCGCTCACCACCACCACGGCGGCGGTGTAGCCCATGCCGCTGCCCAGCGCAAAGCCCATGGTCTGCACCAGGTTGAAGCTCTGGGTGGCGGCGATGAGCAGCACGCCCAGCACTGCGGTGTTGAAGGTGGCCATGGGCAGCACCGCCAGCATGCGGCGGGCTTTTTCCTTCAGCACCAGCAGCAGCACGCCCAGCACCACAAAGAAGGCCACCGTGCTGCACAGAATGAACAAAAACGGGCGCACGGCGTTGCGCCAGCTCAGCGGGGTGAGCAGCAGGTTTACCCAGTAGGTGAGCGGCGCCGCCACCAGCTGGATCAGACAGAGCAGTCCCCCGAAGGTGAGGGTGTCCACGGTGGAGTCCTCCACCAGCTTCACCAGGCGGGACACGCCCATCGCCCGGCTAAACACCGCGTTTTCCGCGAAAATCGCCGTTACAGCATACAAAAAGAAGGTGCTGCAGGCTTTTATTACTTCCATCATTCGCCTCGTCTCGCCTCCGTATGCACATGTTTTTTATAGGCCCGTACCAAACCACGCCAGATGGCACACACCACGCCCAACAGGATGAACCCGCCCGCGGGCAGGCTGGCCATGGGCAGCAGGGTGGTGCTCAGCCGGGGGATGGGGGCGCTGAACAGGGTGCCCGCGGCCAGAATCTCCCGCAGGCAGCCCATGAGCATCAGCACCAGCACATAGCCCGCGGTGGTGCGCAGGCCCTTGCGCAGGGCGGTCATCACCCGCTCGGGCTGGGGCCGCTCGTACCGCTTGATGATCAGCGGCTCCACCACCAGCATGGGCAGATAGACGCCCAGCTGCAGAATCTCCACGTCGAACATGGCGCGCAGTGCAAAATAGACGCCGATGTACAGAATCGAACTGGTGAAGCAGTACACCAGCGCCCGCAGCTGGCCCCGGCCGGTGCGGCAGACCATGGCCGCCACAACGCGGGTGGGGGTGAGCAGCAGCAGCACCGCCACGCTGAGCATCAGGGCATTCATGCCGTTGGTGGCGGCCACCACCAGCGGCGCCAGGCCCATGCCCTGCATAATGACCGGGTTGTTCAGGAAGATTCGATCCCGCCGGGCGATGCGCTCCATGTTTTCCGACAGGTATTTCGCCTTTTTAGAGTTCACGGCGCACGACCCCCTTTCGGTGCAGGATGCGAAGCACGGCCCGGTCCAGCCAGCCGGAGAAGGCGTTCATCGCCAGGATGGCAAAGCACACGCCGGTCTCGTAGTTGCCGTAGTAGCGGAACATCATGGCCATGAAGCCGCTGAGCGCCCCGTACAAAATCCGGGAGATCCGGTTGGTGGGGCAGATCACCGGGTCCGCCATCAGGTAGACCGCGGCAAACAGCAATCCGCCGCTGCACAGCTCGTATTTCATCACCGCCAGCCGGTCGGCCACATAAGTCCAGGGCATGCTGAAGGCGGGGATGTCGCCCAGGCGGGGGGCCACAAAGGCCACCAGCGCACAGGTGATCAGAAAGCCGAACACAACGCTCAGATGCAGCCGGCGCCGGTTTGCTAAAAACAGCGCGCAGGCCAGGATCACCAGCAGGGCGGTCACGCCCATGGGGCCCGCGTAGTTGCCCAGAAACAGGGTGGTATTATCCAGTGTGGGCAGACCGCCGGTCTTTAAGGCATGCAGGGGGGAATCCACCAGCTGCACACCGGAAACGCTGCCCAGCGGCAGGCCCTGGAACAGATGGGCCTCCGGATAGCGGAATACCTGCTCGGGCCAGCTCACCGCCACCACCGCATAGCCCACAGCGGTGGGGTGGAACACATAGCAGCCGTAGCCGCCGAAGGCCTCCTTGCCCAGCAGCACCGCCGCCACCGCGCCCACGATCACCACATAGTAGCTCACCGTGGCGGGCAGGATGAGGGCCAGCATAAAGGCAAAGGCCTCGCTGCTCCATTCGCCCTTTTCATAGGGACGGCTGCGCAGGCGGGCCACAAGGCGGTCGCTCAGGTTGGCGGCGATCACCGCCGTGCCGCACAAAAGCACCGACCGCAGCCCGTAAAACGCAAAGGCCATGGCCAGCAGCGGCAGGCACATATAAAACAGATCTGTATGAACGCCCTTATCCTGCCGGATACGGGCCAGTTGTTGTTCCTTCAAGTGCTCTGCTCCCTTCGTTGCAAAATTTGGGCCGGTCACAGGCTCTTCAGCCCGCGCACGGCGGCGGCCATGTCGGCCTTGCCGAACACCGCGCTGCCCGCCACCAGCAGATTGGCGCCAGCGGCCACGCACTCAGGTCCGGTCACCGCGTCCACGCCGCCGTCCACCTCCAGCCAGGGCGAAAGGCCCCGGGCGGTGCACTCAGCCCGCAGCGCCTTGAGCTTCTCCAGCGCGCTGGGCATGAACTTCTGGCCGCCGAAGCCCGGCTCCACGCTCATCACCAGCACCAGCTCCAGCCGGTCCAGGTAAGGCAGAAGAGCTTCCACCGGGGTGCCCGGCTTGATGGACAGGCCCGCCTTACAGCCCGCCGCGTGGATGGCGTCGATGGTTGCACCCGGATCGCTCTCGCTCTCCGGATGGAAGGTGATGCAGCCCGCGCCGGCCTTCACAAAGCCCTCCACATAGTCCAGCGGGCGGCGAATCATTAGATGTACGTCGAAAAAGGCCTCGGGCAGGGCCTTGTGCAGGCTTTGCAGGACCGGCACGCCAAAGCTGATGTTGGGCACAAAGCAGCCGTCCATCACGTCGAAGTGCAGCATGTCGGCTCCGGCGTCCAGCACCCGCCGGCACTGTTCGCCCAGGCGGGCGAAATCCGCCGCCAGAATCGAGGGGCTCAGTTGAGTCATGGGAAAGGTCCTCCTTATGGATCACGCGCAACGGGCCCGCTCTACAAATTGTAAAACGTCAGAGCGTGCGCAAAGATATACAGTATAATTTTATCCTATTTCCCGCTAAAAAGCAAACCGCCATAACCCTTTTCACGTTTTTTGCACAAAAACAACAAAAAGCGCGGTTTCCAGCCCATTGGCCGGAAACCGCACCTCTTATCTTTTTACTTTTTTCCGGGCTGTTTGCGCCGCTGCTCCGGGGGCGGGTCGCAGGGCAAGGTAAAGCTGAACTGGCACCACTGGCCCTCCTCGCTCTCGGCCCAGATCTTGCCGCCGGAAAGGCCCACCAGGATCTTGCAGATGTGCAGTCCCAGGCCGCTGCCCCGGGCGTTGAGCCCGCGGCTCTTGTCCTCTTTATAGAAGCGTTCGAACACGAAGGGCAGCGCGTCCGCCCCGATGCCCTGGCCGGAATTCCGGATGGACACCGTGACCATGCCGCCGCTCTTTTTCACCGAGAAGCGGATATAGCCGCCCTCGGGGGTGAATTTGAGGGCATTGTCCAGAATGTTGTAGATCACCTGGTACACCAAGTCCTGGTCCGCATAGACCAGGGTGCGGGTGGGGGCCAGGCCCTGAATCTCCACCTTTTGGTTCTGAATGCGCTGTTCAGCGCTGAACACCACGCCGGTGACGCTCTCCCAGATGTCGTAGCTCTGGGCATTCACCCGGTACTCGCCCGCCTCCAGCTTGGAGATGTCCAGCATGTTCTGGATCAGGCGGGTCAGCCGGCCCACCTCCTGGCTCACCAGGCCCAGATAGTGCTGGCGCATGTCGTCGGGGATGGTGCCGTCCAGCATACCGTCGATGAAGCCCTTGATGCTGGTCATGGGGGTGCGCAGCTCATGGGCGATGTTGCCCATGAAGCTGGCCCGGGAGGAGTCGATGGTCTCCAGGTTGCGGGCCATGTTATTAAAGGTCACCGCCAGCTGGGCCACCTCGTCGTTGCCGTCCACCGGAACGCGCACGCTGAAATCGCCGCTGCCGAACTTGCGGGCGGCCTCGCTGATGCGCCGCAGCGGGGTGGTGAGCCGGTTGGTCACAAAGATGGCCAGAAGGCTGGCCGCCAGCAGCAGCAGCCCGGCGCTGAGCACGAAGATGGAGAACATATCGCTCACGAACACGTTCAGGCTGGCCGCGCTGGCCGAGGCGAACACATAGCCGCTGGCCGCGCCGGTCTCGTCCCGCATGACCCGGCCCACGGTGTAGTATTTGCCGGCGTACAGCCCGCCCAGCGTACCGGTCTCAAAAAAGCCGTCCTCTTCCTGGGCCTGGCGCAGGATCTCGGCGTCCACCTGGCTGCCGATCAGCTGCTCGGCCTCGTTCTGGGTGTACAGCATCACCTGGCCGGAGGCGTCGGTGAGCAGCAGATTGGTGCTGCTGGTGCGGCCGATCAGCTTCATCTGGTCCTGTACGCTGATGCGGGCGCTCTCGTCCTCCAGCAGGCGGCGCAGGGGGGAATCCTCCTGCACCTGCATGGCGGTCACCTGCACCACGTCGTTCAGGGTGCTGCGCTTGTCGTCCTGGAAATAGCCCATCACCAGATACATCTGGATCAGGCCCATCACCGCCGTGCTCACGATCAGCAGAATGGCGGTGGTGCTGAAATACATGGAACTGATGCTTTTTCTCACGCGCGATCAATCCTTTGCTTCAAACTTGTAGCCCACGCCCCAAACGGTCTTCAGGCTCCACTGCTCGCTGGCGCCCTCCAGCTTTTCCCGCAGGCGCTTGATGTGCACGTCGATGGTGCGGGAGTCGCCGTAGTACTCGAAGCCCCACACCTCGTCCAGCAGCTGGTCGCGGGTGAACACCCGGTTGGGATGACCGGCCAGATACGCCAGCAGCTCCAGCTCCTTGGGGGGAGCCTCCACCACCTTGCCCTTCACCTTCAGCTCGTAGCGGCTCATGTCCAGCGAGAGGTTCTCGAACTGGATCACGCCGTCCTTGCCGGATTCCTCCGGGTTGCAGCGGCGCAGCACCGCCTTGATGCGGGCCACCACCTCTTTGGAATCAAAGGGCTTGACCACATAGTCGTCGGCGCCCAGCTCCAGGCCCAGCACCTTGTCGAAGGTCTCGCCCTTGGCGGTGAGCATGATGATGGGGGTGTTGGCCTGGGCACGGATACGGCGGCAGACCTCCCAGCCGTCCATCTTGGGCATCATCACGTCCAGAAGCACCATGTTGGGCTTGTTCTGTTCAAACAGCTCTAGGGCCTTTTCGCCGTCGTGGGCGATCAGAGTCTCGTAGCCTTCCTTGGCCAGATACAAACGCAGCAGCTCGCAGATGTTCTGGTCATCGTCCACGATCAAAATTTTCTGGTTGGGCATATTCTCCCGCTCCTTTTTCTTTGTCGGGCGGCGCGGGGTATCCCCGCGGCCCGGATTGTTTCAGGTATTCAAGTAATTGTATCTATTATACAATAGAAATGTGGATAAAAAAAGAACACCAGCTTCACACCGCTTTCTCTGCCGGCTTTTTTCTGTATCCTCTCTCCTTTTTTCCGGAGCTGCTTTGCCCACTCTGTAAAAATGTATTATAATCAGTGCAAAACCCAGGCGATAATAATGATATTGTGAGAAGGAATGATCCATAATGGGCAAGAAAACGACGAATCAAAACAAACGACTGGCCATACCGGTGGCCGCAGCGGCAATCCTTTTGCTGCTCGCGGTGCTCTGGCTGCTGAGCGGAAAAAAACCGGTACACGGCAACGCCCTCTCGCGCACCGACCTGCCCGGCTTTGCGGCCGTGACCCTGGAGGAAGCCGAGCGCGGCACCATTCGCGTGGAAAATCACTCGACGCAGCAAGTGCCGGTCACTCTGGTGGATGAGACCGGGCGGGCATGGAAGCTCTCGGCGCCGGGCTGGAACTTCCTGTGGGTCTACACCGACGAAGTGGGCGCATTTGTGGAGGCCCACAACATCCGCTCCGGCGAGACCATCACATTCCACCTCGGCCATCCGGATGACGCACTGGAGGCATTCCCCATCCAGATTCGGGAGGATCTGGTGGCAGACCCCCTGTTCACCGCCCGGCAGTTCCTGCTTTGGTCCTGGAATGAACCGGACTGCAACAAGCCTCAGTTCCAGAAATTTGTGGAGGATGTTCTGCAAGTCGAGGAAATCAGTCCGGAACAGGTGGGGCAGACCATCGCCTTCGGCGAGCACCTGAACGCGGAACAGTCCGCAGCGTTCACCCCCCGGCTGCTGCTGACCGGCGGCTCCAACCAAGCGGTCGAAACTACGCTCCTTTCCGAAATGCCGCTGACTGCGGACCAAGCGGCCTTTCAAAAGGAATACACCAACAAACACGGCCTTTCCTTTGCCCTTCGCTGGAACGACACGCTGGACGAAGACCTGCTCTTCGCCACCTTTACCGTGTATGCAGCCTTCGGGGAAAACGAAGCCATCCAACTCGTTCTGGACCAGAACTATCTGACCGAGAACGGCCTCACCAGCGCGGAAGCCGCCATCATCCATGTGGAACAGGCTCTGGACCATTTTTCGCCCTTTGCAGGCTGACGACTCCGTCTGAAAACGCTCTTCCCGCCCCGGAAAACATGGGCAATGCACCTTGTGAAAAGAAACTGCATGTGCTATCATTATCATGTCGTGGTGTGCGCTTTTGCTCCATGCCCTCTGCCCGGAACCGGGCGCGGAATGCGAAAGGAGCGGCAGCCAAAGCGCCCTCCTGTAACCCGCAAGAAAAATTAAGGAGATAGATCGAACTATGAAATTAGGTATCGGAACAATCCGGCCTTTTTTCGTATCTCCATGAATCTCCACAAAACCCCATAAAATGGCTTCACACCGGGCTTTTTCCGACTTTCCGTTTCACGAAAAGCCACGCAAGCCACATAAAGCAACACGCCAAAATGGTGTAAAAATGGTGTAAGAATTGGTGTGAAAAAATCCGTGTGCAGTGTACAGAGCATTGCACGAATCATCC
>MHCFR00700__coassemble_1986_pt1 | contig 8692 bp, 7 predicted proteins | sample MHCFR00700__metabat2_low_PE_038 | metagenome-assembled genome bin MHCFR00700 | reverse complement strand
CTCAGGAAGTCTGCGCTGCCATCCGTAAGGTGCTGGGCGAGCTGTACGGCGAGGCCGTTGCCAAGGCTACCACCGTTCAGTACGGCGGCAGCATGAACGCCGGCAACGCCGAGGAGCTGCTGGGCAAGCCCGACGTTGACGGCGGTCTCATTGGCGGCGCTTCTTTGAAAGCGGATGCCTTCGCTACCATCGTGGCTGCTGCCAGCAAGTAATCTCCCCGAAAGAGTCTTTGCGTCACGGGGGCATCGAACCCCCGCGCCGCAACGGCGGGGCTTTGCTGGCCCTTTGCGCCTTCGCGCAGTAGCTGGCGCAAAGCCGTGCACCCCGCAGCCTTTCTGCTGTAGGGCGCTGCCAGCAAGTAATTTTTCGCGATAACGTGCCGCCTCGCCCGGTGGGCCGGGCGGCGCGTTTTATTTTGTTCTAACTGATAAGGAGTAATCCATTATGTCTAAGAAACCCCTGATGCTCTGCATTCTGGACGGCTTCGGCTGGGTGCCCAACAAGACCGAGGGCAACGCCATCGTGGCCGCCAACACCCCCAACCTGGACAAGCTGTTCGCCAGCTGCCCCTACACCACCATCGGCGCTTCCGGCATGGACGTGGGCCTGCCCGACGGCCAGATGGGCAACAGCGAGGTTGGCCACACCAACATCGGCGCCGGCCGCATCGTGTACCAGGAGCTGACCCGCATCACCAAGGCCATTCAGGACGGTTCCATCCGCTCCAATGAGGCCATTGTGAACGCCATGAAGGCTGCCATCGACAGCGGCAAGGCCATCCACATGATGGGCCTGCTGTCCGCCGGCGGTGTTCACAGCCACATCCAGCACCTGTTCGGCCTGCTGGACATGGCCAAGGACATGGGCGCCACCGAGGTTTACGTGCACGCCATTATGGACGGCCGCGACGTTCCCCCCGATTCCGGCAAGGGCTACATCGACGAGCTGCAGGCCAAGCTGGATGAACTGGGCGTGGGCAAGATCGCTTCCATCTCCGGCCGTTACTACGCCATGGACCGCGACAACCGCTGGGACCGCGTGGAGAAGGCCTATGCTGCCTTCGTTTACGGCGAGGGCGTGAAGGGCACTCCCGCTGAGGTGATGGCGAACAGCTACGCCGAGGGCGTGACCGACGAGTTCGTGGTGCCCGCCGTGACCTGCGAGGGCGGCCGCATCGCCGAGGGCGACACCGTGATCTTCTACAACTTCCGTCCCGACCGTGCCCGTGAGATCACCCGCACCTTCGTGGACGACGAGTTCACCGGCTTCGAGCGCAAGAACGGCCGTTTTGCCGTGAACTACGTCTGCTTCACCCAGTACGACGCCACCATGCCCAACGTGGAGGTTGCCTTCAAGCCCCAGAGCCTGACCAACGTGATGGGCGAGTACCTGGCCAAGTGCGGCAAGACCCAGCTGCGCATCGCCGAGACCGAGAAGTACGCTCACGTGACCTTCTTCTTCAACGGCGGCGTGGAAGCTCCCTTCGAGGGCGAGGACCGTGCTCTGATCGCCAGCCCCAAGGTTGCCACCTACGACCTGCAGCCCGAGATGAGCGCCTTCGAGGTTGCCGACGAGTGCGTCAAGCGCATCGAGAGCGGCAAGTACGACGTGATCATCCTGAACTTCGCCAACTGCGACATGGTTGGCCACACCGGCATCTTCGAGGCCGCTGTGAAGGCCGTTGAGGCTGTGGACACCTGCGCCGGCAAGGTGATCGACGCGGTTCTGGCTGCCGGCGGCCAGGTGCTGCTGACTGCCGACCACGGCAACGCCGACCAGATGCGTGAGCCCGACGGCGCTCCCTTCACCGCTCACACCACCAACCCGGTTCCCTTCCTGGTGGCCGGCGCTGGCGACGTGAAGCTGCGCGAGGGCGGCGTTCTGGCGGACATCGCTCCCACCATGCTCAAGCTGATGGGCCTGGCTCAGCCGGAAGAGATGACCGGCAAGAGCATCATCGAGTAATTTTCCGGTTTTTTGCCCCCCGCGAATTCGCGGGGGGCTTTTTTCACAGTTTTTTCAATGTTTTGTGCGAGACAAACTCCCCCTTGACGGTGTATGATTAAAATGATATAATAACGTAATTTTCGCGTTATTAACCCACCCGTAAGGAGGGATTTTCACATGAACAAGCACCGTTTTCTGCGCGTTGGCGCAGCCTTCACCGCCGCTGTGATGCTGGCGGGCACCGTGGCCTTTGCCCAGGACGAGGTGACCGAAGAGGACATCCAGGACCTGCAGAACAAGGTGGACCAGGCCCAGAGCCAGGCCCAGCAGGCCGCCCAGGGCGTGCAGGAGGACATGGATGCCAAGGCCCAGGCCGAGCTGCAGGCCCAGATGCTTTTGAATCAGATCAACAGCCTGAACGACGCCCAGGCGGATATCCAGGACCAGATCGCCCAGTGTGAGGAGCAGATCGCCGCCACCCAGCAGAGCTACGACGAGACCATGGAGGAATACAAGGCCCAGCTGCAGGCCATGCAGAAGCTGGGCGATTCCGGTGGAGTCTCGCTGCTGCTGCAGGCCAGCAGCCTGTATCAGCTGCTCACCTTCTCCTCCAACTTACAGCAGCTGAGCAGCTACACCGACAGCCTGCTCACCGAGCTGCAGACCCAGAAGCAGACCCTGGAGGACCTGACCCAGAAGCTGGAAGGCAAGCGCACCACCGCCGCCGAGAACCAGCAGCAGCTGGAGGAGACCCGCAAGGAATACCAGGCCCAGGTGCAGAAGCTGGACAGCCAGATCAGCGCGGGCACCGCCGAGCAGATCGCCTACGAGGCGGAATACGAGATGCGCAAGGAGGAGCTGCAGGCCGCCGAGGCCCAGCTGGAGCAGCAGATCGCCGACGCGCTGGCCAATGCCCAGCAGCAGGCCACCCCGACCCCGGAACCCACGCCGGAACCGACTCCCGAGCCCACACCCGAGCCGACCCCGGAACCCACCGCGGAGCCCACCCCGGCCCCGGACGGTGAGAACGGCGAGAACGGCGAGAACGGCGAGAATGGCGAAAACGGCGACGGCAGCGAGGGCGGCGAGAGCCAGCCCACCCCGGCGCCCACGCCTGCACCCACTCCGGCGCCCACTCCGGCGCCCACACCCGCACCCACCCAGAAGCCCAGCACCGGCCTGTCCATGACCTGGCCGCTGCCCGGCTACTCCAGGCTGTCCACCCATTTCGGTGAGGTGATCTACGGCAATCCCCATTACGCCATCGACATCCCCGCCCCCAAGGGCACGCCCATCGTGGCGGCGGCGGACGGCACCGTGCTGCTGGCGGGCTGGAACAACAGCTACGGCTACTGGGCCCTCATCAACCATTCGGACGGCATCTCCACCGTGTATGCCCACATGACCGAGGGCAGCCTGGCGGTGAGCCCCGGCCAGACGGTGAAGAAGGGCCAGACCATCGGCGGCGTGGGCAACACCGGCTTCTCCTTCGGCAACCATCTGCACTTTGAGGTGCGCAAGAACGGCCAGAAGGTGGACCCGCTGAACTACGTCTCCCCCTGACCGGCCCCCTTTTTCCAAACACAAAAGCCCCCGCCCCGGAAGCTTCCGGGGCGGGGGCGTTTCTTATGGCCTTGGGGGAAAAGGCCGTTGCACGCTCACATTCAGTGCTTTTTATAACCGCACTTGGGGCACACGCCGTTCTCGTTCAGGGCGATGCCGCACAGGGGGCAGCGGTCGATGTTGTTGCGGGTCTCGAACTCGGCGCTGGCCGCGTTCACGCCGCTGGTGAAGGTGATCTTGGCGATGTTCAGCTTGTCCTTCAGCAGGTCGTACACGATCTTGATCATGCCTTCCACGGTCAGGGTCTCCTTGGTCACCACCAGACGGCACTCCGGGTAGGCGGTGGCCAGCTCGGTCTGGAAGGCGGGGCCCTTCATCTGGTTCTGGGGCGCGCCGTCGCGGATGCCCTGCTCCTCATAGACCTTCAGCACCGCGGGCAGCAGAGGGTCATCCTGGCGCAGGATCAGCGCGTGGTCAAAGTTTTTCAGCACCTCCCAGGCGGTCTTCTGGATCTCGTTGCAGGGGAAGACCATGTTCACGCCGGGCTCCACCGTGTCTTCCACTTCGATGGTCAATACGCCGGTGTGTCCGTGCAGGTACTGGGCTTCGCCCTTGAAGCCATAAAAACGGTGGGCGTACTGCAGGTCCAATTTGGTGATACTTCTCATGGGATAACCTCCTTAACGTTTCGTTCGGTATTTGCTTGCGGGCTTCCGCCCCGCCGGTGGGGGTCCCGGCTCTGCCGCTTGCGAAACGGCTTAGTTGCTTGGGCGGAAGGTGTTTTCAGGAATAGTTCCTGATTAGAGGATACCCGATAAATCGCCACTTGTCAAGAATAATTCCTATTATTTTTGTCTAATTCTGAAAATAAGCCATTCTGCACAAAAAAGCCGCCGCTGTTTTGTGGCAAACAACGGCGGATTTCGTTTCAATTTTGTTCATTGGGGGGCAGGCACACAAAAGCGCCCGCACAGGTTTGTAACCGGCGCGGGCGCTTCGTTTTGCATATGTATGAAAATCAGAACTTGGCCAGGACCTTGCCCTCGTCCTGCCGGTCGAACAGCACCGCGCTGATGTGATCCAGGTAGATCAGGGCCAGATGCTTGCCGCTGTCGGCCTTGTAGGCCTCCTTCAGGTCGGGCATGGCCTCGTACACCGCCGCGTAGGTCTCGGGGCTGCGGTCGAAGTTCACGGTGCCCTGAATGCGCAGGAAGGTCTCCTCGCCCGTGGCCACGCACAGCTCCAGGTTGGTGTTGTCCAGCAGCTGCTTGTAGGCTTCCTTGTCCTTGCACAGGGCCAGGTAGAAATAGCCCTTATAGATCATATAGTGGTTCACGGGGCGCACACGGGGGCAGTAGCCCTCCACCGTGGCCAGATACATCGTGGGTCTTGCCTTTAAAAGCTCCATCAATTCATCCATCATGAATCCCTCTCTCCCAGCGTGCCCGGTCCGCCGCCCCCTTTGGGGCATTGCCGCACGGCTCAGGCCGCTTTTCTTCTATTATAGCATCCATCCCCCGGGGTGCAAGTACAAAATTGTTACACGCTCTGTTTTCCTTTTCCGCTCACACTTCCACCACGCCGGTGTAAACGGTCTTGGCGGGGCCGGTCATCCGGATCTGCCAGTCCTCGCTCACCCGGATGGTCAGCCGCCCGCCGGGCAGGTCCAGGGCGATGTCGGTATCCGGCTCGCACAGCCGCAGCATCACCGCGGCGGCCGCCGACGCGCAGGCCCCGGTGCCGCAGGCCAGCGTCTCGCCGCTGCCCCGCTCCCACACCCGCATGGCCAGGTGGTTTTTGCCCATCACCTGGATGAACTCGGTGTTCACATGCTCGGGGAAGGCCGGATGATTCTCAAAGCCGGGGCCGATGCGCTCCAGGTCCAGGCCCTGCACATCCTCCACCACGGTCACACAATGGGGGTTGCCCATGGAGAGGGCGGTCACCTGCCAGGGCAGGCCCTCCACCGCGATGGCCCGGTTGATCACCGGGTCCGATCCCAGGCCCTTCACCGGCACCAGAGCGGGCTCGAACTCGGCGGTGCCCATCTCCACCTGCCAGATGCCCTCGCCCCTGCGGGAAAGGTGCTTGATGCCCGCCAGCGTCTCGATGGTCATTTTCTCCCCGGCCACACCATGCTCATACAGCCACTGGGCCACGCAGCGGATGCCGTTGCCGCACATGGCGCTCTCGCTGCCGTCGGCGTTGAACATGCGCATGGTGGCGTCGGCCACGTCGGAGGGGGCGATGCAGATCAGCCCGTCCGACCCCACGGAGAACCGCCGGGGACTGAGAAGCCGGGCCAGCTCGGGGGCGTTGTCGATCATGCCCTTCAAACAATCCAGATAAATATAGTCGTTGCCGCAGCCATGCATTTTGGTGAATTCCAGCCGCATGCCCATCCCCTCCTGTCGCGTTCGGGCGCGCAGCAGCGGCCCGTTGATTCTGCTTTTATTATAGCCGGATTTGGCCCGGCGCACAAGAAGCGGCTTCGCGGGCTTTTTTTGCCTTGTTTTAAGGATTTAACCCTTGACAAGGTTCCCCAGATACGCTATAAAATGTATAGTAATCAAAAGGCACCACCGCACGATTCACGCCCGATGGGTTCAGGCGGCGCTGCCCTGAACAAGCCCGGCACCCGGGCATATAATAAGGAGAGTTTTGGAATATGGATACTTTCGAGCGCATCCGTGAGCTTCTGGCGGAGCAGCTGGACATCGACGAGGAAAAGATCACCATGGACAGCAACATCCTGGAGGACTTCGAGGCCGACAGCCTGGACGTGGTCGATATGGTCATGAGCCTGGAGGATGAGTTCGGCGTGGAGATCCCCGACGAGGAGATCGAGAATCTGCACACCGTGGGCGATGTGGTCCGCTACGTGGAAGACAACACCTGATCCCACCCCAATCACATCATGCTGCCTCCCCGGCAGGCCGGCCGGCCCGCCTGGGGGGCTTATTTTTGCCCGGGGGTTCCGGGGCGACGAGTAAGGAAGGAAAAAGCAAATGAGCGAGCAGAAGAAGAAACTGGTGGAGGCCATTACCCCCATCAACGAGGACTTTACCCAGTGGTACACCGACGTATGCCTGAAGGCCGAGCTGGTGGACTACTCCACCGTAAAGGGCTGCATGATCCTGCGCCCCTACGGCTACGCCATCTGGGAGAACATCACCCACATTCTGGACGGCATGTTCAAGGCCACCGGTCACGAGAACGTGGCCATGCCCATCTTCATCCCCGAAAGCCTTCTGCAGCGCGAGAAGGACCACGTGGAGGGCTTTGCTCCCGAAGTGGCCTGGGTCACCTACGGCGGCGCCGAGAAGCTGGAAGAGCGCATGTGCGTGCGTCCCACCAGTGAGACCCTGTTCTGCGACCACTTCGCCCATGTGCTGCACTCCTGGCGCGACCTGCCCATGAAGTACAACCAGTGGTGCAGCGTGGTCCGCTGGGAAAAGACCACCCGTCCCTTCCTGCGCAGCCGTGAGTTCTGGTGGCAGGAGGGTCACACCATCCACGAGACCGCCGAGGAGGCCAAGCAGGAGACCGAGCAGCAGCTGAACACCTACGCGGACTTCTGCGAGAACTACCTGATGATCCCCGTGGTGAAGGGCAAGAAGACCGACAAGGAGAAGTTTGCCGGCGCGGAAGCCACCTACACCATCGAGGCCATGATGCACGACGGCAAGGCCCTGCAGAGCGGCACCAGCCACTACTTCGGCGACGGCTTCTCCCGCGCCTTCGGCGTGCAGTTCGCCGGCCGTGACAACACCCTGCAGTACCCCCATCAGACCAGCTGGGGCGTGTCCACCCGTCTGATCGGCGCCATCATCATGACCCACGGCGACGACGAGGGCCTGATCCTGCCCCCGGCCATCGCCCCCTTCCAGGTGGTCATCGTGCCCATCGCCGCCCACAAGCCCGGCGTGAACGAGAAGGCCGCCGAGCTGGCCGAGCGCGTTGGCAAGTTTGCCCGCGTCAAGCTGGACAACAGCGATAACTCTCCCGGCTGGAAGTTCAGCCAGTGGGAGATGAAGGGCGTGCCCCTGCGCCTGGAGATCGGTCCCAAGGACATCGAGAAGAACCAGTGCGTGCTGGTGCGCCGCGATACTCGCGAGAAGATCTTCGTGAGCCTGGACGATCTGGAGACCGAGATCCCCCGCCTGCTGAATGAGCTGGCTCAGAACATCTACAACCGCGCTCTGGAAAACCGCGAGAACCGCACCTGGACCGCCACCACCATGGACGAGGTCAAGGAGCTGGCCGAGAAGAACAACGGCTACATCAAGACCATGTGGTGCGGCGATCTGGCCTGCGAGGAGAAGATGAAGGAAGAGGCCGGTCTGTCCAGCCGCTGCATGCCCTTCGAGCAGGAGAAGCTCAGCGACGTTTGCCCCTGCTGCGGCAAGCCCGCGAACCTGATGGTCTACTGGGGCAAGGCTTACTAAGCCGCCCCTCTTGCAGCCTGTCTTTCTGCAACAACAAAACCCGTCCCTTCGGAAGCGTCCGAGGGGGCGGGTTTTCTGTTCTGCACAAAAAACGCGGGGATTTTTCTCCTTCTCCCCGCCCCGCATTTTGACCCGTTTGTGCAATGGAAAGCTCCTGCCGTTCGTTTTCAGGACAAGAGAAGTATTTTTTAACGATCTTTTTCTCACACTCCCCGAAAAAGGAGGGAATCCGTATGACATTCCGGTTGTTCCGCTTCGCCGCCCTGGCCCTCTGCGCCGGGCTGATTTTTACCATTTGCACCGGCTGCGCCCCCGCTGCGTCCGCGTCCTCGGGGGCTCCGGCCAGCTCGGTGGCCGCCGAAAGCACCGTGCCCGAACCCACCACCATCCCTCTGCCGGACCCGCTGCCGGAGCCTCTCCAGCCCACCGAGGAGGAACTGGCCGCCCTGACCGATGCCATTGAAGCCGGCTTTCGGGCCGACTGGGACCGGCCGGGCCGGTATCTCACCGCCCGGCTGGACAGCGTGCGGGTCATTCCGCCGGAGGAGTGGGAGGATCTGGAGCTGCCCCTGGCTGACGGCAACACCCATCTGGAGGGCAAAAGCTGGATGGACTGCATCGCCGACCCGGGCGGCTGTCTGCTGATGGCCCAGACCACCACCGAATACACCCCCGAAGCCCTGGTCGGGGTGCCCCAGTATTCCGACGGGGTGATGACCCACGTGTATCTGGCG
>MHCFR00700__coassemble_1962_pt1 | contig 8756 bp, 8 predicted proteins | sample MHCFR00700__metabat2_low_PE_038 | metagenome-assembled genome bin MHCFR00700 | reverse complement strand
TCGCTGCCGCCGCTGAACACCTCGTTGCTCACCAGAATCAAATCGCTGCACTGGCGGCAAAGCTTGTCCACTCCGTCCAGAATAGCGCGGCAGGCATCCTCGCCCGCGCCCTCGGGGCTGTAGCGCTCGTTGGCCGCCAGATTGCTCAGGCATTCCAGCAGCGCTGCGCCCTGTTCCGGCAGACGCAGGCTTGCCAGGTTCAGCGGGCATTCCAGAGTCTCGAACCCCTTGCCCGCCCGCATGGCCCGGTGCCGGGCGATGCGCTGGCGTGTCTCCTCGCCCCAGGGCTGCATGGTGGCGATGTAAAACCGGCGGGCCGCCGGGGCCGCCACTGCCAGCCGCTCGGCATATTCGCTTTTGCCGCTGGCCGCACCGCCCACGATCAAGGTGAACATGACTCGCCTCCCTGGGGCTGGTAGGCCTCCATACCGTAGTTTTCAAAGGTGTTGGATTCCTCATAAACCGCCTGAGCCATGTCCAGCAGCGGCATGGCCGCCAGCGCGCCGGTGCCCTCGCCCAGGCGAAGCCCGGCGGTGATCAGGGCACGCTTGTCCAGCGCGTTCATGAGCAGCGCGCCCGCAGGTTCTGCCGACACATGACTGGCCAGGATCGCCGCACTGGCGTCCGGGCAGATGCGAACTGCCAGCAGGGCCGCTGCCGCGCTGATGACGCCGTCCATAAGCACCGGCACACCAAAGGCCGCGCCGCCCAGAAACGCACCGCACATCCCCGCGATGTCAAAGCCGCCCAGTTTGGCCAGTACGTCCAGCGGGTCTGACGGGTCCGGCTGGTTGCACGCGATGGCCCGGCGGATGGCTGCTTTTTTGCGGGCAAGGCCCTCGTCGGAAAGGCCCGCGCCCCGGCCGGTGATTGCCTCCGGCTCACAGCCCAGCAGCACGCTGGCCACCGCGCTGGCGGTGGTGGTGTTGCCGATGCCCATTTCGCCGGTGGCCAAAAGGCTCACGCCCTGTTCCTTGCAGTCTTTTACCAGCAGTGCGCCCGCCAGAATGGCCTGCTCGGCCTGGGCGCGGGTCATGGCCGGGCCCTGAGAGATATCACCGGTGCCGTTGGCCACCCGACGGTCGATCACGCCGGGCTGGGGGGCAAAATCCTTGATACCCATATCCACCGGAATCAGCTTGCAGTTTGCCCGGCGAGCCATCCGGCAGGCAGGGGTGGTGCCCTGCGCAAATCCCCGGGCCACCAGCGCCGTGATCTCGCTTCCGGTCTGGGTCACACCCTGAGCCACCACGCCGTTGTCCGCACAGAAGATCAGCAGGGCTTTCTTTTCCAGGTCAATGTCCGCCGAACCGGTCACCGCCGCGATCTGGCACAGCGCATCCTCCAAAAGGCCCAGACTGCCCAGCGGCTTTGCACAGGCGTTCCACCGGCGGCGTGCCTGCTGCTCCGCCGCTTCATTCTTCGGTTTGATCTGCTCCAGCAATTGTTCCAGCGTCATACCTCTTCCTCCCCTCGCCGCGCATACTCTTCTGCCGCCGCCGCGAAGCGCTCGGCCAGCGGCAGATCACCTGCAAAGTACAGGTGCGGGAACCCGGCATACAGGCTTTGGGTGGTAAAGCAGCAGTTCCACTGCCTGCCGCCCGCTGTCTTCTCCGCCTGCAGGGCTGCACCGTTTTCGGTGCTGTCCCAACAGTGGAACTCGTGGGCGTTTGTAGTCTCGCCGGTGCGCAGCAGCATGCTGTCGCTCCGGGCGGTCATCCGGTTATAGCCAAACCGCACCAGTCCGCCGGTTTTATGTCCTTCTCCGGGCAGCACCCCGGCCATGGGCCAGGCGTCGCCGTTCGAATCCTCCAGGCTCTGGCCCAGATACAAAAATCCACCGCACTCCGCCACCGTGGGCATGCCCCGCTCCACTGCCGCGCGGACCGCATGCCGCATAGAGCGGTTTTCGCTGAGGGCTTTGGCATGCAGTTCCGGATAGCCGCCGCCCAGATAAAGCCCCGCAGCCCCGGCTGAGAGCGCGTCATCGTGCAGCGGGCTGAAAAAGTGCAGCTGCGCACCGGCCCGGCGCAGAGCGTCCAGACTTTCCTCGTAATAGAACTGGAAGGCTTCGTCCCGCGCCACGGCGATCACCGGGCCGTTCTCGCAAGGCTGCTCGGCAATTGCGGGCTCCGGCTGCCGCCCGGTCTGGTAGACCGCTAAAAAGCGAGGCCAGTCCAGTGTGGTCTCCAGGCAGGAGGCAATGGCATGCACCCGCTGGGCCAGATCGTCGATCTCCCCTGCGGTGACCAGGCCCAGATGCCGGCTGGACAGCGACGCCTGCTCCAGCTCTGGCAGATAGCCCAGCACCGGCACGCCGGTCTCCTCTTCCAGCATGGGTTTGAGCGCGGCGTATAGTCCGGCGCTGCACCGGTTCAAAAACAGGCCTTTGATCCGGCTGTCCTTACGGAAGGAGAGCATCCCCTTCACCTCGGCCGCCAACGTCAGGCTGGAGCCGTAGGGATGCAGCACCAGCAGCACCGGAAGCTCCAGCAGGCGGGCCACATCCCAGGCGCTGGCCTTGTCGCCGCCGAAGGTCATACCGTCGTAAAAGCCCATCACGCCCTCACACACCGCGGCATCGCAGCCTGCCGTGTGACGGCGGTAGAGCTGGCGCACCCGCTCTTCCCCCGCCAGGAACACATCCAGATTCCGGCTGGGCACCTGCAGCACCGAGCGGTGGAACATGGGGTCGATATAATCCGGCCCGCATTTGAAGGCCGCGGGGGCAAGGCCCCTGTCCTTCAGCGCCTGCAGCAAACCACAAGTAACGGAAGTTTTGCCGCTTCCGGAAGCCGGAGCGGCGATCATCAGCTCAAGCATACGTCCTCCTTATCCGCAGCGGTCTTGAAAGCCGCCGCGCAAAATAAAAGGCCTCTCTCGCCTTGCCAAACAGCAAAGCCAAGAAAGACCCGGAAACGCGCAACACGCACCGGCGCAGCAGCCGGTGCTTTGCCCCGTGCGCGGTTGGTCCGCCCGGCGCGGGGGTTCCTGCCTTTGACAGTGATCCATCCACCGGGCAGGTCTTCCGGCTCAGGCCTTGTGCGTACCGGCAGAGCCTTCCCGGGAAATACTCTTCCCAGTGGCTTTTTCTGCCGGAACTCGGCCTTTACGGCGGCGGTCCCGCATGGGCATTGCACCCATTTCCCTATTCTCCCGGTCAACCTTTGACGGCTCCGGGCACCCGGCAGCGATTTAACTTATATAATATACCACAAAAGCGGCTGTTTGTATAGAGATTCATGCAGTACTGCCCACGGGCCTGCGCCGGGCCAGGATAGCCTGCATCGCGTCCCACAGACCAAAGCGCAGCATCAAAAGGCAGTAAAGGCCGCCGGTGACAAGGCACCCCAACAGCAGCTGCGGCCAGTCGCCGTTTACCCCCATCAGACGCAACGCTCCCTGCCCCAAAACCGCCGAAATCAAGAAAATCAATGCGGGCTGGATGAACCACCGGTACCAGCGGGTGCGGATGCGGGCCACCTTCTCGATGCGGAAGATATTCAGCAGTGCGGACAGCACATTGGAGCAGATCATCACGAACAAAAAGCCCTTCATGCCCATGCGGGGCATGAGCAGGATCACCAGACCGATGCGAATGAGGGAATCCCAGATGCTGTAGCGGAAGGTGGCCACTTCCTCGCCCAGGCCTTTTAAAATGGAATCGCCCATGGCATCCAGATACATGCCCGGCAGCACCGGGGCCAGCACCGCCAGATAAAAGCCGATGGTCTCGTCGTGGTAGAGAATCCGGCCCAGCGGATAAGCGTACAGGGCGATCAGGCCCCCGGCCAACACCGAAAAGGTGGTGGTGAACAGCATGATTCGGCCCACCAGTGTTTCCAGTGTTTTCTGCCGTCCCAGGATGTGCGCCTCGGTAACCTCCGGCATCAGCAGGGTGGCCAGCGGCGTGAGGAAGGAAAACGGGAACAGCAGCACCGGCATCGCCATGCCTTTGAGCGCGCCGAACTGGGCCAGAGATTCCTCCCGGCTGCCCAGAAAGGCCAGCAGGCAGGCGGGCACCAGCGTATTTTCCACGGTATGAAGCGCGCTGTCCAGGCAGCGGCCTCCCTCCACCGGAGCAAGAATGCGCCAGATACGCCCGGAGGTTCCCTGGGGCACCTGAGCAGGCGCGGCGCCAAAGGTCCGGTCCAGATCACGCCGGTAGTACCACAGCACCAGCAGGGTGGACGCCACCTCGCTGACCATGCTGCCCGCCAGCACCGCGGCGCAGGCGTACTGCACGCCCCGCTGCACTGCGCCGGGCAAAATCAGAAGCACCAGGGCGATGCGGATGATCTGTTCAAAAATCTGGCTGACCACATTGGGCCCCACCTTGCGGCGGGCGAAGAAATAGCCCCGGGCTGCCGACCCCACCGCCATGAAGGGCAGACTGGGCGCCAGCAGAGCCAGCGAGGGCGCGGCTCGCGCGTCCCCCAGCCAGAAGCGGGCGGCAGGCCAGGCCAAAGCAAGCTGAACTGCCCCTGCTGCAAGGCCAAACGCCAGTGCGAGCCCCATCACCCGGCCCAGAACCCCCTTCGCGCGGCCGGGCTGGGGCCGGGCCAGTTCCTCTGCCGCCAGCCGGGTGGCCGCCACCGAAACACCCGCAGTGGCCACTGTAATGCACAGGCTGTAAAGCGTGAAAATCAGCTGATACAGGCCCATGCCCTCGGCCCCGATGCGCGCAGCGATATAGACCCGAAAAAACATGCCTGCAGCCCGCAGTCCCAGGCCGGTGATGGTGAGGATCGCCACATTTTTCAAATAGGTTTTCAGTCTGCCCATGGGCCCACCCTTTCTTTTGGCTCAAAACGCCTGTTCCATGGGTATGCGTTCGGACGTTGGGGTATGCTTTGACGCGGTAATCTCTTTTGGTTTATTGGCACATTCTTTTCTTTTGTTGACAGTTGTGGTAAAATCATTACCAGACACTTTCACATTGCCCGCCCCTTCCCCGGCGGCGGGCTGCAGGAGGATTTGAAATGATGATGGAAACCATTCAGCAGGCAGCCGACCTGCTGCGCAGCCGTCTGCCCGAAACCCCCACCGTGGGTATCGTTCTGGGCAGCGGCCTTGGGGGCCTTGCCGACCGCATCGAAGCGCCGGTATACGTGCCCTACAGCGAGATCCCGGGCTTTGCGGTGTCCACCGCGCCGGGCCATGCAGGCCGTTTTGTGGCCGGGCAGCTGGCCGGCAAGCAGGTGCTGTGTATGCAGGGCCGTCTGCATTACTACGAAGGCCATTCCATGCAGGATATCGTATTCCCCATCCGGGTGATGAAGGCCCTGGGCGTGGAGACGTTGATCCTGACCAACGCCGCAGGTGGTGTGAACACCAACTTCTCGGTAGGCGATTTGATGCTGCTGGAGGATCACATCAACTTCATGGGCGCCAATCCCCTGACCGGCCCCAACGACGAAGCCGTCGGCCCCCGCTTCTGCGATATGACCTTTGCCTACACTTCCGCTTTGCGTGAGCTGGCTGAGCAGGTGGCTGAAAAGCAGGGCGTTTCGCTGCAAAAGGGCGTATATCTGGGTTACATGGGCCCCAGCTATGAGACCCCTGCTGAGATTCGTGCGTTCCGCACCCTGGGCGCGGACGCGGTTGGCATGAGCACTGTGCCTGAGGTGATCGCTGCCAGCCACTGCGGCCTGAAAGTGCTGGCCATGAGCCTGATCACCAACATGGCCGCGGGCATTGAAAAGAAGAAGCTTTCCGGTGATGAGGTCATCGAGATCGCCAACCAGCGCGCACAGGTGCTGCAGAATCTGGTGAGCGGCATCATTGCCGAGCTGTAATAGAAAAAAGGAGAGAAACAAATCATGAGCGAATGTTCGCATGATTGCAGCAGCTGCAGTCAAAACTGCTCCAGCCGTCAGAACCCTCAGGACTTCCATGAGGCTCCCCACAAGCTGAGCAGCATCAAGAAGGTAATCGGTGTGGTAAGCGGCAAGGGCGGCGTCGGCAAGAGCATGACCAGCGCCCTGATGGCCGTGGAGATGCGCCGCCGCGGTTACGGCGTGGGCATCCTGGACGCCGATATCACCGGCCCCTCCATCCCCAAGCTGTTCGGCATCCATGGCCGTGCCATGGGCGACGAGAACGGCATCTGGCCCATCGAGAGCCGCATGGGCATCGACGTGATGAGCATCAACCTGCTGCTGGAGCATGAGGAGGACCCCGTTGTATGGCGCGGTCCTGTCATCGCCGGCGCGGTGAAGCAGTTCTGGCAGGACGTGATCTGGAAGGACGTGGACTTCCTGTTCGTGGACATGCCTCCGGGCACCGGTGACGTTCCCCTGACTGTGTTCCAGACCCTGCCGGTGGACGGCATCATCGTGGTTGCCAGCCCGCAGGAGCTGGTGAGCATGATCGTGGGCAAGGCCGTGAAGATGGCTCAGATGATGAACATTCCCATTCTGGGCGTGGTGGAAAACATGAGCTACGTGGAGTGCCCGGACTGCGGCAAGCAGATCAAGGTATTCGGCGAGAGCCACGTGGACGAGGTTGCCGCCAAGTACAACATTCCCGTTCTGGCCAAGTGCCCCATTGACCCCAAGCTGGCAGAATGTGCCGACCAGGGCCTAATCGAGGTGTATGGCGGCCAGTACCTGAATGCCGCGGCTGACGCGGTGCAGGCACTGCTGAAGTAAGCCATCCGGACTTATGGGAGGCGCCAAACCACCGAAGGAGTGGACCCGAATGTTCCGCGAGCATTTGACCGCCGGTTATCTGCTCGGCTTTCTTTTGATCGTTGCGGTGATTTTCATCGCCGGAGCTGTTTTCTGGTCCACTGCATTGTTCTGAACCGCATGCTCCGTGGCAGCCGGGTGATTTTTCCCGCCTGCCCGGGGCATTTCTTATCTCACCAAGGAGGTATTTTTCCATGCACATTCCCGCCTGCGAAACGCGGCAGCTTGAGATTCTCACCTTTCAGCAAGCCATGGAGCACCGGGACCAGAGCGCTGAATACGACCGGAGCCGGTGGCTATATATTCCGGACTTTTATTCGGAATACCGGTACATTCTGGGCACCGTGGGCAAGCGCCCGCTGATCACCATTGGCATCAATCCCTCCACCGCCGCCCCCGACGCGCTGGACAACACCCTGAAATCCGTGCAGCGCATCGCCCTGGGCAACGGTTTCGACTCCTTCATCATGTTCAACGTGTACGCCCAGCGGGCCACTAACCCGGACCAGATGGACAAGGAGTTCAACGAACCCCTGCACCGGGAGAACATGAACGCCTTCCGCTGGGTGCTGGAGCGCAGCGGCGAGCACCCGGCTTTGTGGGCCGCCTGGGGTACCATCATCGAAAAGCGCCCTTACCTGAAACAGTGCCTGGCGGATATGATGGAGCTGGGCCGCCAGTTTGATGCGGTGTGGTACCAGGCGGGCAAGCCCTCGGTGAAGGGGCATCCCCACCACCCGCTGTATCTGAAAAAGGATTCCGCTTTGGACCCCTTTGACGTGGCTGCCTATCAGGCAAGTTTATAAAAAAGAACGCTGAACTCAAATGCAGAGTTCAGCGTTTTTTAATTGAATCAATTTGAAATGCTCCGCCAGCGCGGCGCGGCCCAGGGGGGCATCGCTTGTTTGCAGCGCTTTCAGAATCCGGCGGTGGGTATCCAGCAGCGGGGTGCGAGTTGCCTCGTCCAGCTGGGCAAGGGTCTCCCGGCGGTACAAGTCGCCCTGGCTGGAAAGAGCCTCCATGATTGCGGCGATGAGCTGGTTCTCCCCCGCCTCGATCAGTCCCCGATGAAACCGGCGCTCGGCCTCCTCCAGCTGGCCCGGCTCCTGCGCCTGCTCCATGGACTGCACCGCCTGCTCCATCTCCTGTATCGGCTGCGGGGGCGCAAGGCGTACCGCCCGCTCATAAGCGGCGCTTTCCAGACTTTCCCGCAGGGCCAGAAACTCCTCCCGGTCGCTTTGACGAAGCAACAACATCATGGAAAGGATGGAGGAAAAGCCCTGCCCGGCCTCGTTCACCAGAAAGCTTCCCTGGCCGTGCACACTGCGCACAAAGCCCATGTTTTCCAGCTGGCGCAGGGCCTCCCGCACCGAGTTGCGGCTAAGGCCCAGCTCCGCCATCAGACTGCGCTCAGAGGGCAGCTTCGCCCCCAGAGTCAGCTTGCCCTCCAGGATCTGGCCCTTCAGATATTCCAGCACCAGATCATAGGTACGGGCGGTGGATTTTTCCTCACTTGCCGGCGGCTTCGTTTTCATCCAATAAACCCCTCCAGCGCAGATAATTCAGGATCATCTCCACACAGCCGTCCACCCCCAGGACGCCGCTGTCCAGGCAAAGCTCGTAGCCCTCGGCCTGTCCCCACTGCTCACCGGTGAAATACTTGTGGAACTCGATCCGCTCCTCGTCCACCTCCTGCATACGCATCGCTGCTTTTTTCGGCGAAATGTTCTCCAGCTGGGCAATGCGCTGGCAGCGAATCTCCGGAGCAGCATGGATGAACACGCTCACGGCATTTGCGTCCGGTCGGAAGATCACATTGCCGCACCGGCCGATCAGCACGCCGCTGCGGTCCTGCATCAGCGCACGAATGCGCCGGAACACGGTCTCACTGGTCCTGCTGGGTTCCTCGTTCATGGCAATGGCATAGAGCAGGCTGTTCACCGGCCGCTCCTCATAAAATGCCTTGACCTCGCTGTAATCCGGTGTGCTGCGGGCAATGGACATCAGCTTTTCCTTGTCGTAAAACTCCACGCCCAGGCGCTCAGCCAGCTTTGCGCCCACCAG
>MHCFR00700__coassemble_1854_pt1 | contig 9163 bp, 6 predicted proteins | sample MHCFR00700__metabat2_low_PE_038 | metagenome-assembled genome bin MHCFR00700 | reverse complement strand
TGTAGCAGGCTGCCCACGCGGCCTGCAGCGCCACAAAGCCGGAACCGATCACAACGGCGCGCTTGCTATTCTGGAATTTCGGCATCCGCTTGTCCACATCCGCCTTGGTCCACATGTTGCACACGCCTTCCTGATGCGCGCCCTCGATGGGAGGAGTCAGTGCGTAAGAGCCGGTGGCGATCAGCAGCTTATCGTAGTCAAAGCTGCGGCCGTCTTTCAGGAATACCTTGTGCGCCTGTGCATCCAATTTGGTCACGGTGCCTTCCACGCACTCTGCATGCAAGCGTTCAAAATAATCCTGTGTGCGGATGGTCATGCCCTCGTAAGGAAGCTTGCCCCGCAGCACATAGGGAAGCAGCACGCGGGAGTAAGGCAGAAAGCCCTCCTTGGAGATCATGACAACCTTGCTGTCCTTATCTACTTTACGGAAGTTTTGCAGTGCCGACAGGCCGGCGGCGCTGTTGCCGATAATTACTATATTCACGCAATCACTCCTCATTTTTTTGATGTTTTCTGCTAAGAAAATAGCACAGAAACTTTGCCAAGCAAATATTTAACAGGTGTTCTGACAATTTCACCCCCCTAAAATGCAAGCCTACACCCCTTTTGTTTTCCGGCGTATTCGGCTGGGCCGCCAAGCACCGAAAATGCAATTTGCATCTTTTTGTGCAAATTGCCCCTTGTTTCCTCTTCGTCCGGCGAATATGATAATAATAGAACAGGGTGCGAAGTATCTCGCCGCCCATCGGAAAGGAGCGTGTTTCCAATGCACCAAACCATCGAATCTCTGCTTTTGGCCCACGGGCGCGCCATTCTGAATTCCCCGGGAATGCAGCTGGAGCAGCAGTTCATCCAGCATGGCAGTGTGACCTGCTTCGACCATTCGCTGGCCGTGGCCTATCTGAGTCTGTGGATCGTTCTGCGGCTGGGCCTTCGCCTGGATCTGCGCAGTCTGGTGCGCGGCGCTTTGCTGCACGACTACTTTTTGTATGACTGGCACGAAAAGGACGCAAGCCATCGCTGGCATGGCTTCCACCACGCCCGCCGGGCCCTGGAGAACGCCAGCCGGGATTTTGAGCTGAACTGCATCGAGCAGGATATCATTGAGAAGCACATGTTCCCGCTGAACCTCACCCCGCCCCGCTTTGCGGAAAGCGTTGTGGTGACCTGTGCGGACAAGATCTGTGCTTGCTTCGAGGTGTTTTCCATTCTGCTCTACCGCCCGGACTTTTCCCGTCTGGGCCTTGCGGCAGCAAACAACAACTAATAAATCGCTCCGGGAGGCTCAATGCTCCCGGAGCGATTCTTTTTCTTTAATTCCTTGTATTTCCCTGTGAATTGTTTTCAATTTATTCACAATTACTCCATTGACAGAAGATGTCAAAAGAGTTACAATTTAGTTGCAAGAAAGTTACACCCCCTTTTTCATGTGTTGTGAGACGTCTCCGGTTCATCTCCTCCTTCCGCCCCCCTAGCGGTTCTTTGATCCGGCTGAGCAGGGCGTCTCGAAATTCCTGTGGCAAGCTCCACCGCCTGTTGTTGGGCGGTGGAGTTTGTTTTTGCCCTTTTTCTCTTGTACCGCGGTGCCGTAAACGGTATGATAAAAGCAGTAAGGGGACGTTTGCCCCAAACGAAAAGGAGCGTTTGTCATGTCTGCCGTTTTTACCCGGCTGGCCCCGCTGCGTGTGGCGAAATACGCCCTGGGCGGGCTGCTCGCCAGCTTTTTTGCGGCGATGCTGGGGCTTTCCTACAGCACCTCCGCCGGAGTGATTGCCATTCTGAGCATCCAGACCACCCGCAAGCAGACCCTTGCCCTGGTGGTCCGGCGGTTTGCCGCCTTTTTTGCCGCCATGGCGCTGGCCTTCTGCTGCTTTTCCCTGCTGGGCTACCATCTGGCGGCCTTCGGGCTGTTTCTGCTTTTGTTCGCTGCCTTCTGCCAGTGGTTCGGCCTGCAGGAGGCGCTGGTGATGAACACCGTGCTGGTACTGCATCTGTATGCAGAGCGCACGATGGACCTCTTCTGGCTGCGCAACGAACTGCTTTTGCTTTTGACCGGTGCAGGGATCGGGATACTGGTCAACCTGTACATGCCGGGCGCGGCAAAGGCCATCCGCCAAAATCAGGCTCAGATAGAGCAGGCCTTCCGGGACATTCTGCAGCGCATGGCGGACCGGCTGCTGACCCGCAGCAAGCAGGGCTACACCGACAGCTGCTTTGCCCCATTGGAACAGCAGCTGGATGGACTTGCCCGCAAGGCCCGGGAGAACCAGGGCAACGCGCTGCTCAGTGACCAGTGGTATTTTGTAAACTATGTGACCATGCGCCAGCGCCAGCTGACGGTGCTGCGCCGTGTTTATGACAACATCCACCGACTGGATCAGGTACCCGAGCAGGCCCTTGGCATCGCCGATCTGCTGGAGGATATCAGCCGCTCCTTCCACGAGCACAACAATGCGGCCGCCCTGCTCCAGCGGCTGCACGGCATGCAGGCCGCCATGCGCGGCGAACCCCTGCCCCAAAGCCGCGCCGAGTTTGAAAACCGAGCGCTGCTTTATCGTGTGCTGTACGATCTGGAGGACTTTTTGCAGCTGAAAGCGGATTTCGCCGCCGCACTCACCGAACAGGAGCGCAGTCGTTTCTGGGGCGCCTGACGGCGTCTCAGGCCGCTGAGATTTGGTGTAATTCCACCAAGATAAGTCATACTTCGGCCCATTCTTTGACATATTGCCGGTTTTCCCGGCCTGCCGTTTGAAAAGTTTGGCGGCGGTGCATTTTGTATTTTGCGGTCAAATGTGATACACTTTTAAAAACCACCCGGCACGCAGGGCCGCAGGGCGCAAGCTTTGTGCAAATTTGTGCCCCAAATGCCCGCGTTGTTCTTGTTAGAAAGGCGATTCTGTCTTATAATAAAAGGAACGAAGCGTTTTGCTGGAGAATTGTAATTGCAAAGGAGACAAGGAATATGGCTTATTATTTTGAGGAACCTTCCCGCACGTTTGGCGAGTACCTGCTGGTACCCGGTTACTCTTCCTCCGCCTGTGTACCGGACGCTGTGAGCCTAAAAACACCGCTGGTCAAGTACCGCAAGGGCGAGGAGGAATGCCCCCTCACCATGAACATCCCCATGGTGAGCGCCATCATGCAGTCGGTTTCCGGTGATCGCCTGGCCATTGCGCTGGCGAAGCAGGGCGGCGTATCCTTTATTTACGGTTCTCAGTCTGTGGAAGACGAGGCGGCTATGGTTGCCCGCGTCAAGAGCTACAAGAAGGGCTTTGTGACCAGCGATTCCAACCTGAAGCCCACCGCTACCCTGGCGGACGTTCTGGACCTGAAGGAGAAGACCGGCCACTCCACCGTTGCCATCACCGAGGACGGCACCCCCAACGGCAAGCTGCTGGGCATCGTGGCCAGCCGCGATTACCGGGTCAGCCGCATGTCCCTGGATGAGCCTGTATCCAACTTCATGACCCCGCTGGAAAAGCTGGTCTATGCGCCGGATACCACCACCCTGAAGGAAGCCAACGACATCATCTGGGACAACAAGATCAACTCTCTGCCCCTGGTGGATTCTGAAGGCCATCTGAAATACATGGTCTTCCGCAAGGACTACGACAGCCACAAGGAAAACGTGAACGAGCTGCTGGACGCCAACAAGAGCTACGTGGTGGGCGCCGGCATCAACACCCGCGACTACGCCGAGCGCGTTCCCGCTCTGATCGAGGCCGGTGTGGACGTGCTGTGCATCGACTCCTCCGAGGGCTTCTCCGAGTGGCAGAGCCGCACCATCGCCTGGATCCGTGAGCGTTACGGCGACAAGGTAAAGGTTGGCGCCGGTAACGTGGTGGACCGTGAGGGCTTCCGCTTCCTGGCGCAGGCTGGCGCGGACTTTATCAAGGTCGGCATCGGCGGCGGCTCCATCTGCATCACCCGCGAGACCAAGGGCATCGGCCGTGGCCAGGCCACCGCTGTGATCGAGGTTGCCGCGGCTCGTGACGAGTACTACAAGGAGACCGGCGTCTACATTCCCATCTGCTCCGACGGCGGCATCGTACACGATTACCACATGACCCTGGCTCTGGCCATGGGCGCTGACTTCGTGATGCTGGGCCGTTACTTCGCCCGCTTCGACGAGAGCCCCACCAACAAGCTGCGCATCAACGGCAGCTATGTGAAGGAGTACTGGGGCGAGGGTTCCAACCGCGCCCGCAACTGGCAGCGCTACGACCTGGGCGGCGCCACCAAGCTGAGCTTCGAGGAAGGCGTGGACAGCTACGTTCCCTACGCCGGCAGCCTGGCCGACGGTGTGGGCACCACCCTGTACAAGATTCGCAGCACCATGTGCAACTGCGGCGCACTGACCATTCCTGAGCTGCAGGAGAAGGCCCGTCTGACTGTGGTTTCCTCCACCAGCATCGTGGAGGGCGGCAGCCACGACGTTATCCTGAAGAACAACCCCAACAACTAAGCTGAACAAACGAACAGGGCACCCGCCGCGGCGGGTGCCCTGTTTTTCGTTTCTCACCTATTTTACATTCCCTATGAATTACGCATCCGACGATGCGGTTGACGCGTTTGCCCGGTCACGGCATGATACGCCGGGCCTCCATGTAATAGCGCTTGTCCTGCGCACGGCCCATGGAGAAGGTCTTGCGGGGCAGCACACCATCCAGCACCACGCCCCGGAACAGATCTTCCTTGCGGAATTCCGGCAGCACAAAGCCGATGCACTGCGCACCGGCGCAAAGGGTGCACAGCGTCTCTTCCCCGTGGATGTAGTCCGGCTTTGCTCCCTCCCACTGGGGCATCCGGTCGTCCAGGAAGGCCTGTAGTGCCGCCACCGGCAGCGCCCAGCGCCCATTAGGCTGGATGCAAAGCCAGCCGTTTTTCTCCCCGGCCACCCAGCGGATGGTCCAGGGGGCTTCCTTTTCCGGCGCTTGCTCCAGAAGCTGTGCCTGTGCTCCCTGCGCGGCGAAATAGTTTCCCGCATCCTGCAAAATGGTTTCCGGGTCCACGCCTGTCACCAGCCGGTGAATAGGTTCAATTTCCAGACTTTCGTCCTGCAGGTTCACCACCTCGGCCAGCGCCCAGCGAGCCGGATGTTCCTGCCGCTGCTGCGGAGTAAGGGTCTCGCGAATCTGCTCCCACCGGGCCCGGGCGGCTGCCATGGAATGGTTGCCGTCGCCGGTGGCAAACTGCAGGGCCGGGGCATCTGCCGGAGCGCCGTACCGTTCGCGCAAGCGTTCCGGCGCAGCCAGCGCTTCCAGTGCCTGCTGAATCTTTTCGGTGCGCGGCCCCTCCGGGATAAACCAGCCGGTCAGCTGACCGCCGCCCAGCATGAGCGGTGTATCGTAGGCTCGTTCCAGTTCACTACAAATGGCGGCCACCGGCTCGATCACCGTCCGCCGGGGATCGTCGATCAACAGCAGGATGTGGGGCAGCTCTAAGTTTGCTGCTTCCCGCACCGCCAGCCGAGCGGGAATACGCTGGGGCACCGTGCGCTCAGTGGGCCGAATCAGCGAGTCGGAACCCTCTCGGTAATCGTAGGCTTCCAGGTCCACCGCCATCACCAGACCCCAGCGGGGCGCGGCCACGCCTTCCATCTGGCGGCGCACCAGCATCATGCCGGGCGCGGTGGGCCGGAGCAGGCCGTTTGCCTGGTATTCCTCCATCGCCCGGCTGATGGCCTGGATACGCTGGGGGGCGTCCGGCTCTTCCAGCCAGATCTCCGGCAGGGTCAGCCGCAGTGTGGAGGGGTTATCCCCCACCAGGTCCTGCACCTGCTGCCAGTAATCCGGCTGAGAGGTGTATTGATCGCAGGCCACCACTGCCCACTTTTCCAGGTCCACGCCCGGGGCAGGCAGCAGCATGGCTGCGGGTTTTGTGCATCGCTGCATGATTTTTCTTCTCCTTTGCTCGGGTCAGATCAGCCGGACTCGCAGCACACCAGGCTGTGCGGCAAGCTGCTCCAGCTGCTGGGGGGTGGGCTCGGCTTCCAGATCGGCCAGCAGGCAGCACCGCTCTCCCTTCCGGGCGGCGGCACGGGCCAGAACCTTCCAGGGCGCCAGCAGCCGATCTTCCTCCAGATTTTCGCCCAGCACACAAAGCCGGGGTCCGGCGGTTTTTGCGCCCAGCGTGCAATCCGGGTAGTTCACCGCATTGCGCAGGGTACCTTCCTCCAGAAAAGCCTTTAGCTGATCCACCGCCATGCAGGCGCAGTTGTCCTCCGATTCCTCGGTGGAAGCGCCCAGGTGGGGAATCACCAACGCACCGGGCAGATGAACCACCGCCGGGTTGGGAAAGTCCGACACATAGCGGCGCACGATCCCCTGCTCCATGGCCTGGGCCAGCGCCTCGTCATCCACCAGCTTATCCCGGGAGAAGTTCAGCAGCACCGTGCCTGGCTTCATCTGGGCGAACACTGCCCCGTCAATCATCTGGCGGGTGGCATCGTTCAGCGGCAGGTGCAGGGTGATGTAATCGCAATTTTGATAGATTTCCTCCGGGCCCTCCAGCAGGTGCACGCCTTCGGTCAGGCCGGGAATGGTACCGTCGCCTTCCAGCAGGGTGTAAGCCCAGACCTCCATACCCAGAGCCAGGGCGGCGTTCGCCACCTTTACTCCGATATGGCCCAGACCAATGATGCCCAGGCGCTTGCCCAGAATCTCACCGCCAGCAAACTGCTTTTTGGCCTTTTCGGTGTCCTTGGCGATGTCCGGGTCGGCCTGGTTGGCGCGGACCCATTCCACACCACCCACCACGTCACGGGCGGCCAGCAGCATTCCCGCCAGCACCAGTTCCTTCACGCCGTTGGCATTGGCTCCGGGGGTGTTGAACACCACGGTGCCCTGCTTGGCCAGCGCATCCAGCGGGATGTTATTCACACCAGCTCCTGCCCGAGCCACAGCCAGCAGCCCGGCAGGCACCGTCATTGCATGCATATCGGCACTGCGCACCAGCGCCAGCTGAGCTTCCTCCAGCGGCGTGTCCAGCTGATAGCCCGCGCCGAATCGTTCCAGCCCCACCTTGGCGATGGGGTTCAGGCATGTTACCTTCGTCATCTTCCCTGTCCCCCCCTTAGCCGTTCTCGGTCTCGAACTGCTTCATGAAGTCCACCAGCGCCTGCACGCCTGCCATCGGCATGGCGTTATAGATAGAGGCGCGCATACCGCCCACGGTGCGGTGACCTTTCAGATTCACCAGGCCCTTGGCGGCCGCTTCCTTCACGAATTTCGCATCCAGATCCTTGTCGCCGGTCACGAAGGGAACGTTCATCAGCGAACGGTCTTTTTTGTCCACCGTGCCCCGGAACAGGAGGCTCTCGTCCAGGAAATCGTAGAGCAGCTTTGCCTTTTCCAGATTGCGCTGCTGCATCCCCTCCAGGCCGCCCTGGGCTTTAATCCACTGGAACACCTTTCCGCAGATATAGATGCCGTAGCAGGGGGGCGTGTTATACAGGGAATTGTTATCCGCATGGGTCTTGTATTGCAGCATGGTGGGTACAAAAGCCGGGGTCTCCTCCGGGATCAAATCCTCCCGGATGATGACCACCACCACGCCCGCCGGGCCGATGTTCTTCTGGGCTCCGGCGAAGATCAACCCGTAGCGGCTCACATCCACCGGCTCGGACAAGAAGCAGGAGGACTGGTCTGCCACCAGAGGTTTGCCCTTGGTGTTGGGCAGAGTCTTGAATTTGGTGCCGTAGATGGTATTGTTCTCGCAGATATAAACGTAATCCGCATCCGGCGAGACCGGCAGGTCGGTGCAGTCCGGAATATAGGCGAAGGTGCGGTCCTCACTGGTGGCCAGCTTGTTGGCCTTGCCATACTTTGTACCCTCGGCCAAAGCCTTTTTCGCCCACTGGCCGGTGACGATGTAATCCGCCACACCGTTCTTCATCAGGTTCATGGGCACCATGGCAAACTGCTGGGATGCTCCGCCCTGCAAAAACAGCACCTTGTAATTTTCCGGCAATGCCAGCAGGTCTTTCAGATCCTGCTGGGCCTGATCCAGGATGTTCTGAAAGGAACTGGATCGATGGCTCATCTCCATTACGCTCATGCCGCAGCCCTGATAGTCCAGCATTTCCGCACAAGACTGGCGCAGCACCTCCTCGGGAAGCATCGCCGGTCCGGCGGAAAAGTTGTACACTCTGCTCATTCTCGATCCACTCCTTTTGTTTCAGATTTGCCAGCAATGGACAGCATTCTTTGGCGCTGCATCAATTCATTGCTTTAGCTTAATAAATACATTATCACATCGGAGCGGAAATAACAACTGCCTTTTTTCACAACTTTAGCGGGGCATCCTTTGGAACTGTCCGTCATATAGTCAATTTTGTTCTCTGCCGAAAAACAATTCTGCGATTCCAGCCGAAAACAGAAAAAAGCGCCCTCATGCAGCGCCCAGTGAAAGCCGTACCGGCTTTGACTTCGGGCTGCATGAGAACGCCTTTGCCTTTACAGGGTTCAGAGGGTGAGTTCCGCCTCAAAGCAGCATTTCCCCTCACGGGTGCCGGACACATACCAGCCGTTCTGCGTGCTGCCGCGCTGAACCTGGAAGTGCTCTCCCGCCGGGACCTCGTTGTGGTAGCTGATGCTGATCCGGCGGACCGGGCTCTGCCGCAGCTGCTCCAGCGGCAACGCGTCGCAGGCAATGTCCGCGTAGCGGGTGTTGTTCAGATGGCCGTTGATGTCACAGAAGGTATAATAGGCGGCCGCCTGGCCCACCTGTTCCACCTCCTGGGGACGTTCAATGGTCATATCCAGCTGATAGTCCACATCGTCGCCGAAGGGGAGACTCTGAAACGCCTCGGGCGGACGGCGGATGATGCGGCGAGCCTGCGGGTCCACCAGAACCCAGCGGCTGTCGGTTAGGCCCAGAGCATTGCCCTGCTCATCCTGCACCGTGGTCACACGCTTATAGGTAGCCCGCTTGCAGTTTTCCGGCATGGTGGTCAGGGTGATGATTTCACCGCAGTGAGGCACCCGCTCCCACTGAAGGGCCATTTTCGCCATGAGGAAAATCCCCTGGTTCTTTTCGTAAAACTCCTGGTTCAGCCCGATTGCCTCGCAGTGGTCGGTGGAAAGTTGCTGCACCATGCGCAGAAACGCACCGGGCATCAGGTATCCGTTCAGGTCGCAATCCGTATCCTTGATCTGCAGCG
>MHCFR00700__coassemble_1645_pt1 | contig 10188 bp, 10 predicted proteins | sample MHCFR00700__metabat2_low_PE_038 | metagenome-assembled genome bin MHCFR00700 | reverse complement strand
TCGTTCAGCCGGTACTCCCAGAGGGTGAGTTCATTGTCAATGAGGTCCAGCACCTGGCGGGTCTCCTCGCTCACCGGGGCGGCCTGCAGCTGCATGGGTTCCAGGCCCTTTTCGCAGCCGCACAGCCCGGCGGCAAGAGCGAGGGTCAACACAAGCAGAAAAAGTTTTTTTGCCATAACGGGGTCCTTTCCGACGCGGCTCAGGCTTTGTCTTTTGCCCAGAAGCGGAAGAAGCTGGTCATCAGGGGGATATAGGTAACTGCGAACACTGCCCCGGCTGCGCAAATGGCGGGCCGCTGCCAGCGGCGGGGCAGCAGAATGCCGCAGATGAGCCCCACGGAGAACAGGCAGAATTTCACCAGCGCCAGCATCTTCCAGTTGGAAGCGCGGCAGTAGTCGTCGGCAACACGGAACAGTTTCATACAAGGCACCTCCCAAAGGCTTGTGTAAAAACAGGCGGTCTTTCTACCCTGATTGTACCCAATTTACTCAGGCCTGGCAAGGCTGCATTGACGGGCAGCGGGCTGCCGCCGTATAATCGAAGGCAGACAAAACGCTTTTTCAGAGAGGAATGATTGTTATGGCAATCCATCAGGATCTGTTTGCTTACATCGAAAAGAGCCCCACTCCCTTCCACGCGGTGGCCGAAAGCGCCCGGCGGCTGGAGCAGGCGGGCTTTGCTGCCTTGAACGAGACCGAGAATTGGAGCCTTGTGCCCGGCGGCAAATATTACGTGACCCGCAACCAGTCCAGCCTGATCGCCTTTGTGATGCCCCAGGCGGCGGGCGAGGGCTGGCGGATGAGCGCCGCCCACAGCGACAGCCCCTCCTTCAAGGTGAAGGGCACCGGTCAGCAGGCGGGCTTCACCATGCTGAACACCGAGGGCTACGGCGGCATGATCCGCTCCGCCTGGCTGGACCGTCCTCTGGGCATCGCGGGCCGCGTGCTGGTGAAGACCGAGAGCGGGGTGGAGAGCCGTCTGGTGGACCTGGGGGGCGTGAGCGCGGTGATCCCGCACCTGGCCATCCACTTCGACCGCACCGTGAACGACGGCCACAAGTATGACCTGAAAAAGGACATGCAGGCCATCTTCGCCGGAGCGGATAAAAATGCCTGCTACAACGATCTTCTGGCCAAGGCTGCGGGCTGCGCCGCCGAGGATATTCTGGGCGCGGACGTGCAGCTTTATTGCAAGGACAAGGGCCAGGCCGTGGGCGGCGAAGAGGAGTTTCTGCTCTGCCCCCGTCTGGACGACCTGGGCTGCGCCTGGGCCACTTTGTGGGGCTTTTTGAGCGCCCCGGCGGCACGGCAGGGCCGGGTCTGGTGCCTGTTCGACAATGAGGAAGTGGGCAGCGGTACCCGGCAGGGCGCCTGCGGCAGCTTTTTGCCGGACGTGCTGGCCCGGGCCGGGCAGGCCCTGGGCGAGAGCGAGCAGGACCGCCGCCGTGCGCTGGCGAACAGCCTGCTGCTCAGTGCCGACAACGGCCACGCCATCCACCCGAATTTTGCCGAGATGAGCGACCCGGCCAGCCCGGTGAAGCTGAACGGCGGCGTGGTGCTCAAGTTCAACGCCAGCCAGAAATACACCACCAACGGCGTGACCGGCGCGGTGTTCCACAGCCTGTGCGATGTTTCCAAGGTGCCGGTGCAGGAATACTACAACCGGCCCGACCTGCCCGGCGGCTCCACCCTGGGCAACCTGCTGGGTGCTCAGGTGAGCGTGCCCATGGCGGACATCGGCCTGCCCCAGCTGGCCATGCACTCCTGCGTGGAGATGACCGGTGCGAAAGACGTTCAGTGGCTGGCGGACGCCTGCGCCGCCTGGTTCGGTGCGGCCATCCGCTGCACCGGCGACGGCTGCTATCAGGTGGCCCTGTGACCGGCGAGACCCGGGCCTGGCTCGCCGCCCAGGCGGACCCGGCCTACCGGGACTTTCAACACAAGCTGATGCCCGGTGTGGAAAACTACCTGGGCGTGCGGCTGCCGCTGCTGCGCAAGGCCGCCGCACAGCTGGCAAAAGGGGATTGGTCCGCTGAGCTGGCTGCGCCGGACGAGACCTTTGAGGAAGTCCTGCTGCGGGGCATGCTCATCGGCAAGGCCAAAATGGACTCGGCCGCCCGGCTGGAGCTGGTCCGGCAGTTTGTGCCCTGCATCGACAACTGGGCGGTGTGTGACAGCTTCTGCGCCGGACTGCGGGATGCAAGAATATACAAAGAGGAATATTTTGAACTGATTCAACAGTATGCCGGTTCGGACCGGGAGTTTGAGGCCCGGTTTGCGGCGGTGCTGCTGCTGACCCACTTCAACCGGCCCGAAGAGTTGGACCGCTGCTTTGAAGCGTACCGGCGTATCCGCCAGCCGGATTACTACGCCTGGATGGGCGTGGCCTGGGGCTACTCGGTGTTCGCGGTCACAGATTTTGAGAAGACCATCGCCGCCATGGAAACGGCACAGCTGCCGGATGTGGTGTGGAACAAAGCTTTGCAGAAGATGCGGGAAAGCTACCGCATCGCGCCAGAGCAGAAGAACTGGGCAGCGCAGCATGGGCGCGGCCAAAGGGGGAGAAAACAGCATGAGTGAGACCGGGCGGTTTGCCCCCAGCCCCTCCGGGCGAATGCATCTTGGGAATCTGATGTGCAGCCTGCTGGCCTGGCTGAGCGCCAGGCAGGCGGATGGCCGGGTGGTGCTGCGCATTGAAGACCTGGACAAGGCCCGCTGTCCCCGAATCTATGCGGACCAGCTGGAGGCGGATCTTTCCTGGCTGGGCCTTGTGTGGGACGAGGGCGGCTCCAAGGGCGGGCCGGACGGCCCCTACTACCAGAGTCAGCGGGATGAGATTTATCATTCCTACTATCAAAAGCTGGAGGAGCAGGGGCTTGTGTATCCCTGCTTTTGCAGCCGTGCCCAGCTGCACGCGGTCAGTGCCCCCCACCGGGAGGACGGCACCCCCGTTTATCCGGGCACCTGCCGCCGGCTGACGGAGGAGCAGCGCCGGGAGCTGGAAGCCCGGCGCAAGCCCGCCATGCGCCTGATCGTGCCGGACAAAACGGTGGAATTCACCGACGGCCATCTGGGGTCCTATCGGGAAAATCTGAAGACCGATTGCGGCGACTTTGTGCTGCGCCGGTCGGATGGCGTGTATGCTTACCAGCTGGCAGTGGTGGCGGACGACGCGCTGATGGGGGTGACCCAGGTGGTGCGGGGAGCCGACCTGTTGGAAAGCACCCCTCGCCAGCTGTACCTCTACCGGCTGCTGGGCCTGCCTGCGCCCCGGTTCTATCATCTGCCGCTGCTGCTGGCGGAGGACGGGCGGCGGCTCTCGAAACGGGACGGGGACGTGAGCCTGGAGCAGCTGCAGAGCCGCTACACCGCGCCGGAAATCATCGGCCGACTGGCCTTTCTGGCGGGGCTGCTGGACAAGCCCGAGCCCGCCCGCCCCGAGGAGCTGCTGGCGGTATTCGACTGGGACAAGGTACCCCGCACCGACGTGCGTTTGCCCCGGAATTTGTTCTGAAAAGCTTGATAAACTTTTCCCGGCTTACAAAAGAATAACACAGCCCATTGGCCCACCTGCGCAAAGCAAGGTGAGCCTTTTTGTTGCATCTGCCCAAAAGAGCTGATAAAATGGGAAGAAAAACCAAGAAAAGGTATCAAAGAATTTCATACTTGTGGAAAGCTCGGCCGCATCCTACAATAAAAGCAGAAAAACCGGTCCCATGCCAGCGGTGAGGTGCACGGCCACAGGGCGGGGCAGCGAAAATGAATCTTGAGAAAAAGGAGCTTGTCCGCAATGAAGAAAAGCAAATTGCAGTCGGATGCAAAGTGGATGAACCGGTTGTGGCTGTTCATCTCCTTCGCAACGGCGATGGTCCTGTGGTACATACTTTCCATTCTGCCCAGCACCGCCCGATGCTTCCCCAATGTGGTGGTCGTGCTGCAGCAGATCCAGGTCATGATCGACCGTGGCTGCCTGTTCACCGATATCGGCAGCAGCTTGATTTCGGTGTTCGCCGGTTACGCGCTGGGCTTTGTGATCGCCCTTCCGGTGGCCATCCTGATGGCCTGGTACAAGCCGGTGCGCAACATCCTGGAGCCCTGGATCCAGTTTGTGCGTAACATCCCGCCCCTGGCCTACGTTCCCCTGGTGGTCATCGGCGCGGGCGTTGGCCGCAAACCTCAGATCATCGTGATCACCCTGGCCACCTTCCTCATTATGTGCGTGACCATCTACCAGGGCGTTATCAACATCGACGAGACCCTGATCAAAGCCGCCCGCATCCTGGGCGCATCGGATAAGGACATCTTCATCCGGGTCATTGCCCCGGCCACCCTGCCCTTCATCCTCACCGCCGTCCGTCTGGGCGCCGGCGTTGCCCTGACCACCCTGGTGGCTGCCGAATCCACCGGCGCTTCCGCAGGCTTGGGCATGCGAATTCGTACCCTGAACAACAGCTTCGAGACCGCTCCCATGCTGCTGTACATCATTATCATCGGCATCATTGGCATCACCATCGAGAAAATCATCAAAACTTTGGAAAGGAAGCTGACGGGATGGCAGGAAAAGAGAGAGATATAAAGGTCAAGATTGAGAATGTGGTCAAGAAATTCAATGGCCGCAACGGCGAAATGGTCGCCCTCAATGGTGTGAACCTGGATATCCATGAAAACGAATTTATCACGGTCGTCGGCCCTTCCGGCTGCGGCAAATCCACCCTTTTGAACATCATCGCCGGCCTGCACGAGCCCACCAGCGGCCGGGTGATCTGCAACGGCAAGGAAGTCCATGGCACCGGCACCGACCGGGGCGTGGTGTTCCAGCAGTACGCCTTGTTCCCCTGGCTCACCGTAAAGAAAAACATCAAGTTCGCGCTGGATATGCGCGGCGTGAAGGGCGAGCAGGCGGAGGCCGAGATCCAGAAATACCTGAAGATGGTGGACCTGGAGAAGTTTGCGGACCACTACCCGAAGGAGCTGTCCGGCGGCATGAAGCAGCGCGTGGCCATCGCCCGCGCCTACGCCGCCAACCCCCAGGTGCTGCTGATGGACGAACCCTTCGGCGCTCTGGACGCCCAGACCCGTACCCAGCTGCAGACCGAGCTGCTGGACACCTGGGAAAAGGAGCAGAAGACCTGCTTCTTCATCACCCATGACGTGGAAGAGGCCATCATCCTGGGCCAGCGCGTGGTCATCATGAGCGCACGCCCCGGCCGCATCAAGGATATCGTGGACATCGACATCCCTTATCCCCGCACCCAGGAGACCAAGATGAGCCCCCGCTTTTTGGAGCTGAAGAACTACATCTGGAGCCAGGTGTATCAGGAGTACCTGGCAGTGCGCAAGTAACGGCAAAACGGTACCCATCCGGGCCGTGGGCACGAAACAGCCGGCCCGGATCAAATATTCCGGCGCGCCCCCAGGGCCGCCGAAACCACAACAGGAGGAAACAATCATGAAAAAAGCGTTATCCCTGCTCATCGCGGGCTGCATGGCTCTGAGCATGGCCGCCTGCGGCGGCTCCGGCGCATCCACTGCCACCAGCACCGGCGGCGCTTCTTCCGGCAGCGCCCCCGCTTCCACCGCCTCTGAGGCTTCCACCGGCGAGAAGACCAAGGTTGTTGTGGGCTACATGCCCAACTACGGCAGCCTGGCCGAGGTGGTTTCCGCCCAGCACAACGGCTACTTTGAGGAGCAGGGCCTGGAAGTGGAACTGATGGAGTTCGCCGACGGTCCCACCATCATCGCCGCCATGGAATCCGGCAGCGTTCAGGTGGGCTACATCGGTTCCGGCGCTCATAAGCTGGCCATCCAGGGTCAGGCCAAGATCTTCTGCATGGCCCATGTGGGCAACGCCGACGCAGTGGTCACCGACGCCTCCAAGGGCATCGAGACCATCGAGGACCTGAAGGGCAAGACCGTTGGTTACTCCTCCGGTACTTCCAGCGAGCAGATCCTGAAGTACGCTCTGGAAGCCCACGGCATGACCATGGACGACATCAAGGCTCAGGAGATGGACGCCTCCGCTCTGGTGACCGCCATGCTGAGCGGCAGCCTGGACGCCTGTGCCGCCTGGAGCCCCATGACCTTCACCATCCAGGAGCAGATGGGCGACAACTACAAGGTCCTGGCCGACAATATGATGTTCTCCGACCAGTCCGCCGCTGTTTCCAGCTGGATCGTGACTCCCAAGTATGCTGAGGAAAACGCCGACACCATCCTGGCCTTCACCAAGGCCCTGATGAAAGCGAAGGACTTCCGCGCCGACGAAGCCAACTACGAGCAGATCGCCCAGTGGGTGGCCGACCAGACCAAGACCGATTACGAGACCTGCTACCAGCAGCGCGGCGACGCCGAGTGGCAGACCAGCGCCGAGCTGATCGAGTCCATCAACGACGGCAGCATGGAGAAGATGTATAAGGTCCAGCAGGACGACTTCCTGAAGAATGGCCAGATCGAGGCGGAGGTACCGGTATCCGACTATGTCATGTTCGACAACATGCTGGCCGCTGCCGAATAAAGCCTTTACAAAACGCCCTGCGCGCTTTACACTGAAATAGGAAAAGCGCCCGGATTCCTCCGCGGGACCCGGGCGCTTTTTGGTATGATTACTGAAAACGTGTTCGGGTAAAAGGAAAGGGGGAGAGCGGCGCATGGTCCTGATCCTGATGGTTCTGCTGCTGGCGGGCAGCGGTGTGCTGCTTGCGGTGCGCCGCTCCAAGGAAAGCTGGCTGGTGCTGGGGCTGGTGCTCTCGCTGGATGTATTCCTGCTGGGCATCCTTACCTACATCGCCAAAAAGGGCGGCATCGGCAACCAGATCGAGACGCTGTTTTATCTGACCAGCGATGTGCGCCGCTTTTTCCAGTACCGGGTGATGACGCTGGGCCAGCTGGGCTTTTTTGTGGCGGTGGGGCGGTATACCTTTCCGCCGCTGCTGGTGTCCCTGGCGCTGCACTACAGCCTGAGCCCCTGGCTGCGGCCGCTGCGCAAAAAGGCCTGGGCATTCTTCCTTTTGCCGGCGCTCACTTTGTTTGTGTATCTGCCGCCGGTGTTCAAGCAGTTGACCCACAACCGGCTGGAGCTGCAGAAGTTTCTGGTGCAGGCGAGCCTTGCCTGGATCTGGGTCTATCTGCTGCTGGCAGCGGTGCTGCTGGTCTATGAGTATTTCAGTGTCTGCATCTCGTTCTTGAAAAAACGGTACCTGGCCAAGGCGCTGCTGCCGCTGAGCATGGGGCTGCTGTTCGCCATGTACTGCCCCCAGGACCCGGCACAGATCTATCTGTTCTACAGCAACGACTACATGTGGCTTTTGGGCATCTGGTACCTGAACCCGATCCTTTCGCCCAGCCGTTATATCGCGGTGATTGCCACCACCGCCGCGGCGGGGGTGCTGTGCTTTTACACCCTGCTGCGCAACACCCACACCTATATCTCGGAAAACCAGCAGGAGCTGGTGCTGCAGCGCAAGTTCGACGCGGCCAACATGGGCGTGAGCGTGTTCGTGCACAGCATGAAAAACCAGCTGCTGGCCAACCGGGTGCTGCACAAGCGCATCAAGTCCGCTCTGGCCGAGCCGGAGCCGGACCTGGAAAAGCTGCGGCAATACAGCGCCATGCTGGACGAGACCAACGAGGCGCTTTTGCAGCGGATGGAGGAGCTGTATCAGAGCGTGAAGGCCAAGAGCCTTTATCTGAGTGTGGTGCCTGCTGCCCGGGTTGCCGAAAAGGCTGCCGAGCGGTTCCGGCACAAGTATCCGGAGGGCCGGATCGAAGTGCAGGCACCGGAAGATGTGAAGATTCTGGCGGATACCGTGCACCTGGCGGAGGCGCTGTACAACCTGCTCACCAACGGCTGGGAGGCCATAGTGATGGCGGGCTGCACCGGGCCGGACCGGACAGTGCGGCTGCGCATCTACAACGAGCGGCTGTATACCGTGATCGAGGTGGCGGACCAGGGGCCCGGCATCTTGCAGGAGGAGCAGAAACGCATCTTTGAACCCTTCTACTCCAGCAAAAACTCCAATCAGAACTGGGGCATGGGTCTTTACTATGTGCGCCAGATCGTGAAGAGCCACCTGGGCCATCTGCGGGTGGAGAGCAAAAAAGGGCAGGGGACGCGCTTTTTGATCCTGCTGCCCCGCTATGCTGCCCGCTCCACCGGCGCGGACGTGCTGCTGGAGAGCGGTGAACATGAGGAAGTGGTGCTGAACCGGGAAGGAGAAGGGGAATGATCTCGATTTTGATCGCGGAGGATCTGGATCTTCTGCGGGAGGATATGACCGAGCTGCTGAACGCCCAGCCGGATATGCAGGTGGTGGGCACAGCGTCCACCGGTGCAAAAATCCTGGAGCTGGCCAAAAGCGTGAAGAGCGACGTGGTGCTCATGGACATCGAGATGGAGAGCCTCTCCGCCGGAATTATGGCGGCGGAGGCCATCCGGGATGCGGGCATTGATACCCGTGTGGTTTATCTGACCGCCCACGAGACCGAAAAGACCATCCTCACCGCCATGGCCACCGGCGCGGCGGATTACATCGTGAAGGGCTGCCCGGACGCCGAGCTGCTGGAGCACATCCGCAGCGTGTACGCGGGGCACCCCATGATGGATTCCCGCATCCAGGAGGTGGTGCTGGAGGAATACAACCGGCTGCGCCGCTCGGAAAAGAGCCTGCTCTTTTTTATCAACAATGTATCCCAGCTCACCGCCGCCGAGCGGGAGCTGGTCAAGCTGCTTTTGCAGGACAAAAAAGTCAAGGAGATCGCCGCCATCCGCTGCGTGGAGGTGGTGACCGTGAAGACCCAGATCAAGGGCCTTCTGCACAAGTTCGGATGTTCCCGGACCAAGGAGATCGTTCAGATGATCCGGGAGCTGAATATATCGCATCTGTTTTTGAATTGAGTGATTCTCGGAAAGGGGTCAACAGTCATGTACGAATATTATCAGATCAGCGCCCAGGACCTGGGCAAGGACGCAAAAGTACCTGTGCTCAAGCTGGGGGATTCCGGCGAGGTGTTCTATGAGCTGGCACTGGAGATGGTGAACACCATCAAGGAGCACAACGCCAAGGGCGAGGAGACCGTGTTCATCTGCCCGGTGGGCCCGGTGGGTCAGTATCCCATCTTCGTGCGCCTGGTCAATCGGGACCGGGTGAGCCTGAAAAACTGCTGGTTTATCAATATGGACGAATACCTCACCGACGAGGGTGAGTGGATCGACAAGGAGAGCCCCCTGAGCTTCCGGGGCTTCATGGAGCGCACCGTTTACAGCAAGGTGGACCCCGAGCTGCTGATGCCCGAGGAGCAGCGGGTCTTCCCGGACCCCCACGATACCGAGAAGGTGCAGCGGGTCATCGAGCAGCTGGGCGGGGTGGACATCACCTTTGGCGGCATCGGCATCAACGGCCATCTGGCCTTCAATGAGCCCCAGGACGAGCTGACCGCCGAGGAGTTTGCCGCCCTGAACACCCGTGTGCTGACCATCAGCCGGGAGACCCGCACCACCAACGCCATCGGCGATCTGAACGGCGCCATCGACGCCATGCCCAAGAAGTGCATCACCATCGGCATGGCCCAGATTCTGGGCGCCCGCAAGATTCGTCTGGGCGTTTTCCGCGACTGGCACCGCAGCGTGGTGCGCCAGGCAGCCTACGGCGAGGTGAGTGCCCACTTCCCGGCAACCCTGATCCAGAACCATCCGGACGCCATGATCATCACCAACGCCAACGCGGCCAAGCAGCCCTTCTGAGCGGCGGGAGAACACAGAAAGGAAACCAGTCATGGAACTTGTGATCAAAAACGCACGGGTCTACCACAATCACCGCTTTGAGGACCGGGAGGTCCTGATCCAGAACGGAACCATCGCCCAGGTGGCGCCCCGGGTGGACGCCCCGGCGGGCTGCCAGGTGCTGGATCTGGGCGGCAAGCGCCTGGTGCCCGGCTTCATCGACGTACATACCCACGGCGGCGCCGGGGTGGACGTGAACGCGGCCACCGCCGACCAGCTGAACAACACCATCGGCAAATTCTTTGCCAGTCAGGGCACCACCGGCTGGCTGGCCAGCGTGCTCACCGACACGCCGGAGCAGACCCTGTGGTGCATCGAGCAGATCAAGCAGGCCAAGGCCCAGACCGGCGACCATGCCCAGCTGCTGGGCGTGCATCTGGAAGGACCCTTCCTGGCCAGCGAGTACAAGGG
>MHCFR00700__coassemble_1639_pt1 | contig 10230 bp, 9 predicted proteins | sample MHCFR00700__metabat2_low_PE_038 | metagenome-assembled genome bin MHCFR00700 | reverse complement strand
CGATCTTCTCGGCAGTTCGGTCGATAAAACGGAAGTCATAATCCTCCACGATCTGCCCGGTGGCGGCAGCAGAGCTCACCGAATCGCTCACCGCCACCGGAGTTTTGCCGGGGGCGGAGCAGGCGGTGAAGAGCAGCACGGCGCAGAGGGCGGCGGTCAGATATTGGTAAAATTTCATTGCATCATCCCTCCATCATCCACGATTTCGTTCTTCAGCAGCGCATCCACGCGGCCCTGGCCACCCATTGCGGTGGCGTTCTCAAACGTCAGCACGGGCTGATCCAGATGGAACACCACCCGGTCGCCGTTGTCCAGCGTGGCCCAGAGGGACTGGGTGAAAGAGTCAGCGGCGGAATATTGGCAGTCGCTCAGCTCGCCAAGTCCCGCAGCGGCACACAGCGCCTTTGCCCGTTCCAGATAAACGGTTTCACGGGTATCGTCGGTCACCGGCTGCTGCGGAGTAAACGAGCCGGAGTAGGAAAGCAGCCGGCCGGTCGTTGCGTCCAGCTGGGCGCTGACGGTCAGGGTCGGGTTGCCATTGGCGTAGTCCGTCAGGGTTTTCGGCTCCTGCGTTTCATCACAGCCGGGCAGATATGCCGTCACATCCACCAGGTCGTTGGTCACATCGAACCAGGTCTGCCGGTGAAAGACCAGCTCAAACTGCTGCTGAGAGAAATCAAGCCCGGTATCCTTTTCAAAAATTGCGGCGGCAAGGTTTGTAAGCTCCTGTTCGCTGAGAAAATTTTCCTCCCGGGGAGCGGGCAAAAATTGGTCGATGGGGTCTGTGCTGGGACTCAGCTCGAAGAGTTCCTGGGTAACATCCTGATAGCTGTAATCATAATGATTCACCAGCTGGTCCACCGGGTCGGCAGTGGTGTTGGCGGCGGCGCTCACCGGGTCGTTGACCGCCACCGGGATTTTGCCGGGGGCGGAGCAGGCGGAAAAGCCGGTCAGGGCCAAAGCGGCCGCCAGGCTGAATGCAAGGGTACGGCGGTTCATTCTAATATCCTCCTTGGCAGGGCCGGGGAGAAGGCCCCGGCGTATTTTCTGGCTTTAGTTTACTTCTCGCCTGTTGCCGCAAAGAGCGCGGAGTGTTGCGGAGCGGTAAAAACTTATTGCGAAGTTGTAAAAGTCACCGTGGCCCGGGTTCCCCGGCCCGGCTGGCTCTCGAATTCCAGCTGTGCGCCGTGGCGGCGGGCGATGGCGAAGCAGAGCGAAAGACCCAGCCCGGCCCCGCCCTCGGCCCGGCTGCGGGCCTTGTCCGCCCGGTAGAAGGGTTCGCCCAGATGGGCCAGCGTCTCCCGGTCCATGCCCCGGCCGTCGTCGGTCACCACGAACAGCACCCGGCCCGGCGCACGGTGGGCCAGCAGCCGCACCCGGCCCCCGGCGGCGCAGGCCTTCACCCCATTGTCGCACAGGTTCACCAGCAGGCTTTCCAGCAGAACCTCGTCGGCCGAAAGCTCCACCGGTCCGTCGGGGGGCAGTACCGCAAAGTCCACCTGGCGGGCCCGGGCCTTGGGGCCGATGGTCCGCGCCACCCGGTGCAGCAGCTGGGCTGCATCCACCGGGACCAGCTCCAGCGGCTCGCTGCGCAGCACGCTCAGCTTCAAAAGCTGTTGGCTCAGCGCCAGCACCCGGCGACTCTCGAACAGGATGGTATCGGTGGCCTCCATCAGCTCCTCCGGGTCCATCTGGGCCCGCTGCATGGTTTCAGCCCAGCCGCCGATGGCGGTGAGCGGGGTGCGCATCTCGTGGGCCAGGTTGTCGATCAGCTGCTGCTTCTGGCTGGCGGCGGTCTCCAGCTCGTCGATCTTGTGCTGCACCTGGCCCGCCATCTGGTTCATGGCCCGGCCCAGCTCGCCCACCTCGTCCTGCTGCTTATCCGGCGCACGGGCGGCAAGGTCGCCCGCCGCAATGGCCCGGGCGGTGCCGGTCACCTGGGCAAGCGGCCGGTACATCCGGGCAAGCACCAGATACAAAGCGATGGCAAACACGCCGCTCACCACTCCGCCGATGATGAGAAACAGCAGCCGGATGCGGGCCCACTCCTGATAAAACCCCTCCATGGGGAAGGCGCAGGTGACGATGGTATCCGGCGAAACGGTGGACAGCCGGGAGGAGACGAACAGCTGCCGCCCCTCCTCAGTGGGCAGCACCAGATAGACCCGCTGGCCCTCGGGAACCTCCGGCCGGGTGCGTTCGCCCTCCACGGCGGGCAGGGTGGAATAGGCCACAGTGCCGTTTTCCGTCACCTCCAGCGGGATGCCGCCGCCCGCGTACTGAGTGGCGTAGTATTCATACAGATTGGGCAGCGCCGCCGGGCGGGAGGCCGCCACGGCCTGGGCGTCCTGCACAAGACTCTGCATCAGGTATTGCTGCTGGGCCAGCGCCTCGCTCACGGTGGAGGAAAAATTCTGCCGCTGCCCCAGGCTGAACACCGCCCCGATGCTGCCCGCAAGGCAGCAGAGAAACAGCGCCAGCGTGGCCAGATAGGTTTTCTGCCAGTATTTCAGGGTGATCTTTTTCATGAAAAAGCCCCTTTCAGCGGGTGCTGAGCCGGTAGCCCAGCTTGTAAACGGTCTGGATGCGGTTTTCCAGTTCCAGCTTTTTGCGCAGCCGCTGGATGTGGGCGTCCACGGTGCGGCTCTCGCCCTCATAGTCGTAGCCCCAGGCCAGGTTCAGCAGCTTTTCCCGGCTGAGCGCCAGGTTCCGGTTGGTGATGAGCACCTCCAGCAGGCTGTATTCCTGGGGTGTGAGGGGAACTTCTTCCTCCCGCAGAAAGACCCGGTGGGCGTCCAGGTCCACCCGCAGCTCGTCCAGCGTGAAGGTGCGGGCGGATTTGCCGCCCCGCCGCAGCACGATCTCCACCCGGGCCAGCAGCTCCAGCACCTCGAAGGGCTTCACGATGTAGTCCTCCGCGCCAAGGCCCAGCCCCTGCAGCTTGTCCGACAGACTGGTCTTGGCGGTCACGAAGATCACCGGCAGCCCGGCGGGCAGCTTGGACTTCACGGCAAAGCCGTCCAGCCCGGGGAGCATCACGTCCAGCAGCACCAGATCAAAGGCCTGGCTTTGGGCCAGCTCCAGCGCCTCGGGGCCGGTGAAGGCCTGGGCGCAGCTGTGGCCCACCAGCTTTAAATTAGAGCGGATCAGATTGTTGATGGCGGTTTCGTCTTCGGCGATGAGAATGTGTGCCATGGAGCGGGTCTTCCTTTCTGCGCACGGCTGAGAGCGTGGATATTCTGCCTTTATATTATAAAGAACTTGTTGCGAACTTGTCATGGCTTTGGTCAAATTACCGAATTTGCGCCAAACAAATAACGATGGTCGACACGGCGGTGCAATCGTGCTATACTGTTCTGGTTTTCAAGAGTTTTTATGAGGGCCGATGCTCCCGGGAGTGAATTTTAGAAAAGAGGTTTTTGTGATATGTCGCGTTCCGTCAGCGCGGAAAACCAGATCACCCAGGGCGTGATCTGGAAGCAGATCCTGGTGTTCTTTTTCCCCATCCTGTTCGGTACCTTTTTCCAGCAGCTTTACAATACCTTCGACGCCATCATTGTGGGCCAGTTCGTGGGCAAGCAGGCGTTGGCCGCGGTGGGCGGCGGCACCAGCAACCTGGTGAACATTGTGGTCAACCTGTTCACCGGCGTGGCGGCCGGTACCACTGTGGTCGTGGCCCAGGGCGTGGGTGCACGGGACCCGGAACGGGTGCGCAAGACCGTGCACACCTCGGCAGCCATGTCGCTGCTGGGCGGTTTGGTGTTCACGGTGGTGGGCGTGCTGGCAGCCCGGCCCGCTCTGCTGGCCATGGGCACCCCGGACGATGTGATGGAATACGCGGTGCAGTATCTGATCGCCTACTGCCTGGGCATGATCCCCTCCTTCTTCTACAACGTGGGCGCGGGCATTCTGCGCGCGGTGGGCGACACCAAGCGCCCGCTGTACTTCTTGATCGCGGCCTGTCTGGTAAACATCGTGCTGGACATCCTGTTCGTGGCAGTGATGGGCATGGGCGCACTGGGCGCAGGCCTTGCCACCATGATCTCCCAGTGGGTGAGCGCCGTGCTGGTGTACATCTCGCTGGCGGGCACCTCGGCCATCTACCGGCTGGAGAAAAGCCAGCTGGGCTTCGATAAGGCCAGCCTGAGCCGGGTGCTGCAGGTGGGCATCCCGGCGGGCATCCAGGGCAACATGTACGCCATTTCCAACGTGATTTTGCAAAGCTGCATCAACTCCTTCGGCACCGACACGGTGGCCGCATGGACCAGCTTTTCCAAGGTGGACGGCTTCTTCTGGATGGTCAGCGGCGCTTACGGCATCGCCATCACCACCTTCGCGGGCCAGAACTACGGCGCGGGGCTGTACAGCCGGGTGCGCAAGAGCGTAAACGTGTGTCTGGCTATGTGCGCGGGCACCGCGGTGGCCATGAGCGTATTGATGGTCAGCTGCTCGGGAATTTTCCTGCGCATGTTCACCCAGGACCAGGCCGTGCTGGAGATCGGCACCGTGATGGTCCGCCATATGATGCCCTATTACGTGACCTTCGTGTGCATCGAGATTCTGTCCGGCGCGATCCGTGGCTGCGGTCAGGCGCTGATCCCCATGATCCTTACCGGCAGCGGCGTGTGCGGTTTGCGTATTTTGTGGGTGTTCCTGGTGACTCCCTTCCGCAAGGAGATCACCACCGTGCTGGTCAGCTATCCCATCAGCTGGGTCATCACCAGCATCTGCTTTGTGATCTATTACAAGTGCGGCAAATGGCTGCCCAAGGAGGACCGCCAGCCCGCGGTCTCCGCTGAGGCCTGATTCCAAGAGCAAATAAAAAAGAGGAAGCCCATGCGGGCTTCCTCTTTTTTGCTTGCTTGCATTTGGGGGGATGGGGGAGATTTACTTCGAGAACACGCTCAGATCGGCGGTCTTGCCCGGGTAGATGCCCATGGGCTCGTAGTGGGGGGTGACCACGCTCACGATGTGGGTGCCCTGCTCGGCGTTAAAGTCATCCAGGTAGGGCTGGTGCTGGAAATAGTTGGCGTCCAGGCTGCCGTCCTCCACGGCGGTGTTGGGCATCACGTAGTCGTCGAATTCCACGATCTCCAGGGTCACGTTGTGCTCGGCCAGAATGGGGGCGGCGTACTCCAGGATCTCGGCGTGGGGGCTGGGGGAAGCGCCCACCTTCAGGGTGACGGGCTCGGCGATCTCGGGGATGGCGGCGTCGGTTGCGCCCATGGGCATCACCACACCGTTGTAGTTTTCAGCGATCCAGTCCTGCACGTCCTGGCTCACCAGCACGGCGGCCAGCGCCTGGATGGCGGGCTCATTCTCCCGGCCTTCCTTCACGGCCAGTACGTTGCCGTAGGTCTGGGCGGCTACGCTCTCGGCGTCCTCGCTCACCAGAACGGTGTCGCCGATGCCAGCGCCGGAGGCGTAGTTGCCGTTGATCACGGCGAAGTCCAGATCGGGCAGGCTGCTGGGCAGGGCCGCGGCCTCCATGGGAACGATCTCCACATTGTAGGGGTTTTCGGCAATGTCCCGCTCGGTGGCCTCCAGGCCAACGCCCTCGGTCAGGGTCAGGATGCCCTGCTCCTGCAGCAGCTGCAACGCGCGGCCGCCGTTGGTGGCGTCTGCCGGGATGCCGATCTTGTAGCCGCCGGACTTGCCGCCGCAGGCGGCCAGGCTCAGGGCCAGCACGGCGCACAGAGCCAGAGAAATCAGTTTTTTCATGATACACACTCCTCTATGTTGATGGGTTGAAATAAGTGTTATAAAACGAAAACAGCACCCGGCTCAAGGCTCGCGCGCCGCCCGAAGCGGGGCGCTGTTTTTTCAAAAGGGGATCAGCGGTTGCGCTTGTCGGCCTTGCGGGCCAGCAGGTTGCACACGCTCTGGATGATGCACACCAGGATGACCACCAGAACGATGGTGGCGTACATCACGTCGCTCTGGTAACGCTGGTAGCCGAAGCGGAAGGCAATGTTGCCAAGGCCGCCCGCACCCACAGCGCCGGTCACGGCGGTGTAGCCGAAGATGGTGATGATGGTGATGGACAGGCCCCGCAGCAGGCTGGGCACGCTTTCCACCAGCAGCACCCGGGTGATGATCTGCCAGTTGGTGGCGCCCATGCAGCGGGCGGCCTCCACCACGCCGGCGTCGATCTCCTCCAGGCTCTGCTCCACCATGCGGGCCACGAAGGGCGCCGCCGCGATGGACAGGGGAACGTTGGCGGCGGTTGCGCCGATGGAGGTTCCCGCGATCAGCCGGGTGAAGGGGAGAACGAAGAAAATCAGTATCATGAAGGGGATGCTGCGGAACAGGTTCACGAACCAGCCGAACACCGCGTTGAAGCGGGGGGCGGCCATGATGCCGCCGGACTTGGTGGTGGTGAGCAGCACGCCCAGGGGCAGGCCGATCAGATAGGCCACCAGGGTGGGAACAAAGGTCATGTAAAGGGTTTCCAGCGTGCCCTCCCACAAAAGGCTGCCGTACTCCGCGAAAAATTCTGCCATGGGTTTATTCCTCCTTGCCCAGCAAAAGGCGGGCCACGTCGCTTTGGGGATGTTCAAAAATCTGAGCCGCGTCGCCCTGCTCCACAAAGCGGCCGCCGTCGATGACCACCATCCGGTTGCAGATGGCCTTGACCACCGCCAGCTCGTGGGTGATGATGATCACCGTCACGCCCAGCTTTTTGTTGATGGCCTGCAGCAGCTCCAGCACGCTCTTGGTGGTGAGGGGGTCCAGGGCGCTGGTGGGCTCGTCGCACAGCAGCACCTGAGGATTGGAAGCCAGCGCCCGGGCCAGGGCCACACGCTGCTTCTGGCCGCCGGAAAGCTGGCTGGGATAGCTCTGCGCCTTATCCGCAAGGCCAACCAGCTCCAGCAGCTCGGCCACCCGCTTTTCCACCTCGTCCTTTTTGTAGGCGGTGAGCTTCAAGGGGAAGGCCACGTTCTCGGCCACGGTCTTCTGCATCAGCAGATTGTAGCCCTGGAACACCACACCCATCTGGCGGCGGGCCTCCAGCAGCTCCTTGCCCTTCAGGTGGGCAAGGTCCTTGCCGTTCAAAAGAATCTGGCCCTCGGTGGGCTTTTCCAAAAGGCACAGGCAGCGCAGCAGGGTGCTTTTGCCCGCGCCGCTCATGCCGATGATGCCGAAGATGTCGCCATCCTGAATGGTGGTGGAAACATCCCGCAGGGCTTCCACCTTGTTGGCGCTTCCCGTGAAGATTTTGGTCAGATGTTTGATCTCAAACATGATTGCTTTCTTTCTCTCCTTTTTTCGGTCCGGCGGTAAAACGGCAAAACAAAAAGGCTGCCGTCCTTGCAACAAAACAAGGACGACAGCCTGTAACAGACTTCGTGGTACCACCTTGATTCACCGGCCCCTTGCGGGGACAACGGCCTTTCCGGCTGCGGCAGAAATGAACTGATTACAGCCTGACGCTTTAACGGGCGTTCCCGGCGGGCACTTAGAACTCCTGCTCTTCGCACACGCAGCTCCGAGACCATGTTCAGCTTCCTGTTCCCTGCCCGTTTCCACCGTCGGGGCTCTCTAGTAAGGGTCGATGCCGAAAGCCTACTCTTCTCTTCCTAGCTTTTGGATGATAGTATGCGTTTATGATACCGTCGAATTTACGGTTTGTCAAGCACTTTTTTGCGCGATATTACCAGAAAAACAAAAAATGCCCCGCTTTTTGGCGAAAAAGCGGGGCAGATAATCATAAATTGTGATTATTTATTCTCTTCCCAGATGGGGTGGTTCAGCACCCAGCGGCCGTACTCGTCCTTGTGGAAGATGTCGGTGTTGTAGAACTTGTCCAGAATGGCCCAGAACTCGCTCTCGGTGTAGCCGCAGAACTCGCAGAAATCACGCACGCACAGCGGGTCCAGCGCGCCGTCCCGCTCCTTGATCAGGGGGATGGCCTCCTCGCGGGTCATCAGGCCATAGCGGATGTAACGGGCGGTGTAGTCGGTGGCGGCGGCGTGGCCGAACTTGGGGTACTTCAGCCAGGAGTGCACCAGATAGGCGCGGGAGTCGATCTGGTCGAAGTTCTCCACGTGATGGCGGCGGTCCCACTCGTGGGTCAGGTCGTGGAAGCCGCGGCTCTTGGCCAGCTGATAGTTCTTGTAGCTGTTCCAGGGCAGGAAGTAGCTCATGTAGAAGGGGTCCAGCTTTGCCAGCTCCTCGGCGGTGGGGGCCTTGGTCAGAGCCAGGTCGTTGGCGGAAACGCCGTAGCTGAGCAGCTCCTCCTCGGGGAAACCGACGGCCACGCCGTTCTCGATCTGGCCGCGGGCGGAGTAGGTCTCCTCGTCGGCGTTGCCGCCGTACTCAAAGCTCACGTTCTCGCCGTAGCACAGCAGGGGAGTGTTGAACTTCAGCGCCATGTGCAGAGGGAAGGTGTAGATCAGCCGGTCCACGTACCAGGTGGGCTTGCCGTACTTTTCGAAGAAGGCGCGCATCAGGGTCTTCTGGGCCTTGATGTTGGGCTTGCAGCTGATGATGGTGCAGCCGAACTCCTCGCTGATGTTCTTCAGGTTGTGCTTGCCTGCCTCGGTCATGGGGAAGTTGTCCTCCACGCTGAACAGGATGGGGTTCATCTTCATGACCTCTTTCAGGATGTACACCTGGAAGTGGCTGTCCTTACCGCCGGACACAGCAACAGCGCAGTCGTAGCCGCCGGGGCCGTTGCAGCCGCGGTATTTGTCGCACAGGGCTTCAAATTCCTTCCAGCGGGCATCCCAGTCCACCTTCGAGCGGCTCTCGTAGTGGCGGCAGGCGCTGCAAACGCCCTCGGCATCGAAGGTGATGCCGGGCCGGGTGTCGGGCATGGTGCATTTTTTACAGTATTTCATGGGTCGGTCCCCTCCCTTGAAGTTAAGGCTTGCGCACAGGAGATTCCTGTGCCGTCGCTTCATTATAGCATGCCCTGGCCCATATTACAAATTCCCACTGGGTTGCCGGTGTGAAATTTATGATTTTTTTGCAAAACCGCGCGCCGCCCCGCCCGCAAAAGCGCCGGGCCCAAAAGGCCGGGCAAACGGCGCAAAACCGCCCGCCGCCGGGTTTGACCGGCCCCGGCGGCAAGCGGTATGATAACAGTAACAGTAGAAAAATATCCGCATCCCATGGGCGGTGCTTTTCGTGATACAGCGCCAGTCCCGGGATGCCCGAGCAGGAAAGGAAGTGCTGTGGGATGAAAAAGCAGATACAAACTCCGTTCTGGGCGGGCCTTGCGGCCTGCGCTCTGCCGCTGGTGGCCGGGCTTTTGGCCTATGGCCGCCTGCCCGGGCAGATGGCGGTGCAGTGGAGCGGCGAAACCGGCGAGGTGACCAGCCTGATGAGCAAGCTCTGGGCGGTGATCGCCATTCCCATTGTGCTCATGGTGATGCACTGGGTGGTGTATGCCACGGTGCACAGCATGGTGCTTGGACCCCGGCTGATGGGTGCGCTGCGGGAGGGCCTTGGCTGGCTGATTCCGCTGCTGAGCGTGGCCATGTACAGCGTGATTTATGGGGCGAATCTCACTGGCCGGATACAGGTTTTTGTGCTTCTGTTCAGCCTGATGGGGCTGGCAGTGCTGATCGTGGCGGCCCATGTGGCCGAGCTGCCCTTCGGCTCCCGCTGGGGCGTGCAGGACCGGTTTTCCATGGCCAGTGAAGAGAACTGGAACCATATCCACATGGTCACCGGAGGCATCTGGGGCCTGTGCGGTGTGGCGGTGATTCTGGGCAACTGGCTTTTGCCGCAGAATACCGGCAGGATAATGATCTGGCTGGTCTTCATGGGTGTGCCGGGACTCTATTCCCACTGGATGGGCCGCCGGATGCAGAACGGCTGATTCATACAAAAGCAGACGAAATGAACAACGCCCCGTCCCGGTTAAGGGACGGGGCGTTGCTGCGTTAAAAATCAGATTGGATCTTGGTGTAATTCGAATTGGAGCTCCAGTAATCGGAAACCGAGATCAGCGCGTGCATGGGGCGAGGAATCTGAACGGTAACGGCAGTGCCGTCGCTGCCGGTGGTCTGCACGTCCACCATGGTCTCGCCGGTCTCCACCAGGTAGACCTCCTGCCCGGGGACCTTGGCCAGGATGACAACCGGCCGCTGGCTGCCCATGGCGCTGGAATACGCCAGAGTGAAGGGGGGCTGCTCACCGGTGGCCGTGTCGATGACAAAATAGCTGGTCTCGCCGGTCTCGTAATCGTCCAGGAGCATCAGCACATGGCCGTCCCGGCTG
>MHCFR00700__coassemble_1473_pt1 | contig 11179 bp, 8 predicted proteins | sample MHCFR00700__metabat2_low_PE_038 | metagenome-assembled genome bin MHCFR00700 | reverse complement strand
GGGCCGGCCGGTTCTGCGTTATTTTATTGCTTTTCTTTTGTGAGCTTGTTCAAAAAGGCCTCCAGACGGTCCAGGCCCTCCTCCAGCTGGTCCTGCGCGCAGCAGTAGGAAAGGCGAACATAGCCCTCGGCGCCGAAGCAGCTGCCCGGCACCAGGGCAAGCCCGCCCTCCTGAATGAGCCGGGTGCAGAACTCCTCGCTGCTCATGCCGAACCGGCGGATGCAGGGGAAGATGTAGAACGCTCCCTCCGGCTTGTTCACCGGCAGGCCCATTTTGCACAGGCGCTGGTACACATAATCCCGCCGCTGCCGGTAGCTCTGGCGCATGGCGCTCACGTCGCTTTCCAGCGCAGTGATGCAGGCGTTCTGAGAGAAGCTGGTCACGCTGACCACGCTGTACTGGTGCACCTTTTGCAGCTGCTGCTTCACCGGCGCGTCCGCCGCCAGCCAGCCCAGCCGCCAGCCGGTCATGGCATAGGGCTTGGAAAAGCTCTCCACCACGATGATGTTCTCCCGCAGGTCCGGGTAGAGGGCGGCGAAGCGGCCGAAGGAATCGGTGTAGCATAGCTGCCAGTACACATCGTCGCAAATCACATAGATGCCGGTGCGGCGGACAAGCTCCGCCACCGCGTCCAGGCTTTCCTTTGTGTAGACACAGCCGGTGGGGTTATTGGGGCTGGTGAGGATGATGGCCTTGGTGCGCTCGCTCACGGCGGCGTTCAGCGCATCCTCGCTGAGCTGGAAGCCATAGGGTTCGGTATCCACCGGCTTGTACACGCCCCGGCACAGTCCGATCAGGGATTCATACAGGCCAAAAGCGGGGATGGGCACCAGCACCTCATCGCCCACATCCACCACACCGGACAACGCACACAGCAGCGCCTCGGTGGCCCCGCAGGTGACCACAAATTCCTCCGGCGCATAGTGCAAGCCCTGCTTTTCACTGAAGGCGGAAAGCGCTTCCAGCAGCTCAGCGCGGCCGTTGTTGGGCGGGTAGTGGGTATCGCTCTGCTCCAGCGCCTGCTGCGCAGCCTGCCGGATGGGCAGGGGAGTGTCGAACTCCGGCTCGCCCAGAGTCAGCTTCACGCAGCCGGGGGTCTGGGCGGCAAGGGCGGTGAACCGGCGGATGCCGGAAAGGGTGAGGCCGGTCACGGCCGGATTCATGGGCAGACGCATGGGTAAACTTCTCCTTCAAACGATTCGCTTTTGTATGTTATCAGTATAGCACAACAGGGCGTTCACAGCAAAAAAAATGCAGGTCTTTTCAGACCTGCATTTTTTGTACAAATTACTTCTTGATCATGGAAGCCAGATAGCCCTGGATGCCCTTCACGCTGGAAAGGTTCATGGCCTCGGCCTGCACGTCGTCCGCCTCCTGCTGGCTCCACAGGCTGATGGTGCGGCGGGTGGCCAGCACGGCGCTGGCGCTCACGCTGAACTCATCCAGACCCCAGCTGAGCAGCAGGGGAATCAGGGCGGGATCGGCGGCAGCCTCGCCGCACATGCCCACCGGGATGCCCGCGGCCTTGGCGGCCTTGATCACGTTGGCGATGCTGCGCAGCACAGCGGGATGGAAGTGGGTGTACAGAGACGCCACATCCGGGTTGCCCCGGTCCACCGCCAGGGTGTACTGGGTCAGGTCGTTGGTGCCGATGCTGAAGAAGGCGGCCTCCTGGGCCAGCAGATCGGCGATCTGGCTGGCGGCGGGGGTCTCGATCATCACGCCCACCTGGGCGTTGGCGTCAAAGGGCAGACCCTCGGCGGCCAGCTCCTTCTTGGCCTTTTCCAGCATGGCCTTGGCGGCGCGGATCTCCTCCAGGCCGGTGACCAGAGGCAGCATGATCTTGATGTTCTTGTGGTCCGCACCGGCGCGCAGCAGGGCGCGCAGCTGGATCATGTAGGTCTCGGGGTTGTCCAGGCAGTAGCGGATGGCCCGGTGACCCAGGAAGGGGTTCTCCTCCTTCTTCATGTGCAGGTAGTCGATCTCCTTATCGCCGCCCACATCCAGGGTGCGGATGATGACCTCCTTGCCTGCGAACAGCGCCGCCACCTGACGGTAGGCGTTCATCTGCTCTTCTTCGGTGGGCAGGCTGTCCCGGTCCATGAACAAAAACTCGGTGCGGAACAGGCCGATGCCCTCGGCGCCCTTCTCCAAAGCGGCTTGGGCGTCCTCCGGCTTGCCGATGTTGGCATACAGGCCCACGGCGCGGCCGTCCGCGTTCACGGTGGGCTTGCCCAGATAGGCCTTCAGCATCTGGCGCTGATGCTCAAACTCGGCGCGGCGGGCCTCGTAGTCCTTCAGGGTCCGCTCATCCGGGTTCACGTACACATGGCCGAACTCGCCGTCCATGGCAATGGAATCGCCGTTCTGGATGGCGTCAGCTGCGCCGGGCACGCCCAGCACAGCGGGGATCTCCAGCGCGCGGGCCAGAATGGCGGAATGGCTGGTGCGGCCGCCGATTTCGGTGATGATGCCCACCACATTCTCCCGGCTGATGCCAACGGTCATACTGGGGGTGAAGTCCTTGGCCACGATCACGGTGCCGGCGGGAGCGTGGGCCAGGTCCACATCCGGCAGGCCCAGCAGCTGCTTGAGCAGGCGGGCGCGCAGGTCACCGATGTCGGTGGCGCGCTGGCGCATCAGCTCGTCCTCCATACCGCTGAACATGGCGATGAAGGTCTGGCACACGGTATCCACCGCAGCCTCGGCCACGTTGCCCGCGGCGATCTGCTCCTCCATCTGGCCCATCATGAACGGGTCGTTCAGCATCATGATCTGGCCGGACAGGATCTCGGCGGCATGCTCGCCCACCTTTTCCGTCATCTCGGCCGCCATGGCGCTCAGCCGCTGGCTCACAGCGGAGGCGGCCTCCTTCAGGCGCTCGGTCTCCTGCTGCTGACCCGCGAACTGCACCGCGGAATAATCCAAATTTTGCTCTTTTACCACCAGCGCATGGCCAATGCCCACACCGGCGGACGCTCCTGTACCCTTTAACATGGTCTTTGTGCCCCTCTCGTCGGCTTATTTATCAGGCGCGCCCCGGCCCATCAGGTGGACCGGGGCGCCGCGTGTTGTCTGCTCGTTTGCTGCTTACTCGCCCAGACCGCTTTCGATCAGGCCCACAGCCTTGTCCAGGGCGGCCTGCTCGTCGTCGCCGGTGCAGCGAACTTCCAGCTCGCTGCCGCACTTGATGCAGGCGGCCATCAGGTTCATGATGCTCTTGGCGTTGATCTCCTTATCCTTGAACACCAGCACCACGTCGCTGTTGAACTTCATCATTTCCTGAGCGAACATACCGGCGGGACGCATGTGCATGCCCATGGGGTTTACGATCTTGGTCATCTTGCTTACCATAACAGTTTTCTCCTTTTATTCGTTTTATAAGTGTTTGTGAAGCGCCCGCGCACCGCGCGGGCGGCATTTGGTACAACGGTTTGTGATTACTGCTCCTTGTTCTTCTTCAGAACACCCAGCAGCAGCATGCCCACCAGGCTGCCGACCACCAGGCTGATCACGTAGCCCAGCACATTGGTGACCACGGGGAACACGAAGATACCACCGTGAGGAGCCATCAGACTGCAGCCGAAGAACATGCTCAGCGCACCGGCCACGGCACTGCCGACCACGCAGCTGGGGATCACGCGCAGGGGATCGGAGGCGGCGAAGGGAATCGCACCCTCGGTGATGAAGCACAGACCCATGATGTAGTTTACCACGCCGGACTTGCGCTCATCCTGAGTGAACTTCTTCTTGAAGAAGGTGGTGCACAGAGCGATGGCCAGCGGGGGAACCATACCGCCCACCATAACGGCGGCCATCATCTGGTACTCGATGGCGCCCTGAGCAGCGCCCGCGGCAGCGGCGGTGGCAATGGCGCCGGTGCCGGTCACGTAAGCAGCCTTGTTGAAGGGGCCGCCCATATCAATGCTCATCATACCGGCCAGAACAGCGCCCAGCAGGATCTTGCTGGTGCCGCCCAGGCTGTTCAGGAAGGCGATCAGACCGCTGTTGATGGCGCCCATGATGGGGTTCACCAGGCACATGAACAGGCCCATAAACAGCACGCCGATCACGGGGTACAGCAGGATGGGCTTAATGCCCTCCAGGCTGTCCGGCAGCTTATCGCAGACCTTGCGCAGGCCCAGCATGAAGTAGCCGCCCACAAAACCGGCCAGCAAAGCGCCCAGGAAACCGGCGGGGATAGCTGCCGCATTGGGGTCCAGGATGGTGGCGAAGCTGGTGCCCACGGCTGCCAGGCTGCCGCCCACAAAGCCCACAGCCAGACCCGGACGGTCGGCGATGCTCATGGCGATGTAGCCCGCCAGGATGGGCAGCATGAAGTTGAAGGCCACGCCGCCAACGGTCTTGAAGAAGGCCGCCACGGGGGTGTTCATACCAAAGTTCGCGGGGTTGATGGAGTAATCGTCCAGCAGGAAGGCCAGGGCGATCAGGATGCCGCCGCCGATCACGAAGGGCAGCATGTGGGAAACGCCGTTCATCAGGTGCTTGTACAGCTGACGGCCGACGCTCTCGTTCTTGGCGGTATCGGTGGTCTCCACCGCGCCGGAGTAGTGGTAGATGGGAACCTGCTTCTCCGCGATCTTGCAGATCAGCTCCTCGGGATGATGAATGCCCTCGCTCACGGGAACGAACAGCACACGCTTGCCGTCAAAACGGGCGGTGTCCACGTTCTTGTCGGCAGCCACGATGATGCCGTCGGCCGCGGCGATCTCCTCAGCGGTCAGCACGTTCTTGGCGCCGCCGGAGCCGTTGGTCTCGGCCTTCAGGGGAATCTCCATGGCCTTGCCGGCCTTCTCCAGGGCCTCGGCAGCCATGTAGGTGTGGGCAATGCCGGTGGGGCAGGCGGTGACCGCCAGCACACGGTAGCCCTCAGCCTTCTTTTCCTCAACAGGCTCAGCGGGAGCGGCCGCGTCGTCGTTCACGGTCTCCACCTTGGGCAGCTTGGTGTCGCCGTACTTGGCGCTCTCGGCGTCGTCAATGGCCTTCATGAACTCCTCCACAGTGGAAGCGGCCCGCAGCTTGGCGGTGAAGTCGCTGTCCATCAGCAGGACCATCAGGCGGCTGAGGATCTCCAGGTGCAGGTTGCCGTCCATGGGAGCGGCGATCATGAAGAACAGGTCGCTGGGCTTTTTGTCCATGGCGCCGTAGTCCACACCGTCGTCCAGGGTCATGGCCGCCAGGCCGGGGCGCTTGACCGCCTCGCTCTTGGCATGGGGCACCGCAATGCCCGCCTCAATGGCGGTGCTGCTCTGGGCCTCGCGGGCCAGAATGGCCTTCTTGTAGGCCTCCACATCCGCCAGATTGTCGCCGGCCACATGCAGGCCGATCAGTTTATCGATAGCCGCGTCTTTGTTGGCTGCACTGGTATGCAGCTCCACGCTTTCCGGTCTGAGCAAATCCGTAATACGCATGATACTCGATTCCTTTCTCTCATTCTTGTTCAGGGGGTTACGATCTATTTGCAGGCGTGCGGTTTTGGGTTCCGCGATGCACGCTTATGCCTGGTTCAAAAGAGCCTCGATCTCGGGGCGGGTGGCCAGCACATCCGAGAAGGCGGTGGCGCTGCCCGCGGCGCTGCCCACACGCAGCGCGTGGGCGTAGTCGCCGGTGTCCAGATAACCGGCCAGGAAACCGGCCACCATGGAGTCGCCCGCGCCCACCGAGTTCTTTACCTTGCCCTTGTAGGCGGCAAGGCGGTGGCAGCCGCCGTTTTCGTCCAGCAGCATCGCGCCGTCACCGGCCATACTGACCAGCACGTTGCGCGCGCCCTGCTGCTGCAGCTTTTCGGCGCACTCCCGGATCTCCTCGTCGGTGGTGAGGACCCGGCCGAAGATCTCGCCCAGCTCGTGATTGTTGGGCTTGATCAGGAAGGGCTTGTACTTGAGCACATTCACCAGCAGGTCCCGGGTGGCGTCCACCGCGCAGAGCACCTTTTTGCCCTCCAGGCGGGCCAGGATGCTCTCGTACACATCGCTGGGCATGCTGGCGGGGATGCTGCCAGCCAGCACCAGCACGTCTCCCTCGCCCAGGGCGTCCAGCTTGCACAGCAGCTCCTCCAGCGCCTCGGCGCTGATGTCGGGACCCTTGCCGTTGATCTCGGTCTCCTCACCGGCCTTCAGCTTCACGTTGATGCGGGTGAGACCGGCGGGCAGGTGGATGAAGTCGGTAGCAACGCCCTTGGCGGCCAGACCGTCCTCAATGGCCTTGCCGGTGAACCCGGCAACAAAGCCCAGCGCCACGTTCTCTTGGCCCAGCTCCCGCAGCACCCAGGACACGTTGATGCCCTTGCCGCCCAGCTGCACATCCTCGCTGGCGGTGCGGTTTACCTGGCCCAGGGCCAGCGCGTCCATGCGCACCACGTAATCCAGCGCGGGATTAAATGTAACGGTGTATATCATAACCCTTCTACCTCCTTGATCACTGCATGCTTGCGATAGTTCTTGTCCGGCAGATGGTCGGTGACGATGCAGGCCTGATCGATGGGCGCCACCGTGACCGCCGACACCCGCCCGAACTTGGACGAATCCGCCAGAACATATTTGATATAGGCCTGGCGCAGCGCCATCGACTTGACCTGGGCTTCCTCCACATCCGGGGTGGTGTAGCCCTGGCCCACGGTGATGCCGTTGATGCCGATAAAGGCCTTGGTAAAGTTGTAATGACTCAGCGCCTGCACGGCTCCCGCGCCCACAATGGCTTCGGTGCCGGTCTTGAGCATGCCGCCCAGGATGTAGGCCTTGAAGCCCTTGTTCACCAGCCGCTGGGCATGCAGGATGCCGTTGGTCACGATCAGCAGCCCGTCGCTGGGCTCCATGTATTCCAGCATCCGAAGGGTGGTGCTGCCTGCGTCCAGGAAGATCACGTCATCCGGCTGAATCTGCGCCGCCGCATAGCGGGCGATCTGATCCTTCTGGGTCTGGTTGAGCTGCTCCTTGGCGCTCATGGTGGGCTCGTCGCTCTCAAAGGTGGCGTCCACCGCGGTGGCGCCGCCGTGCACCTTATTCAGCTTGCCCTGCTCGGCCAGGATCATCAGGTCCCGCCGCACCGTGGATTCCGAGGTGTCCAGCCGCTGAGCCAGCTCTGTGACGGTGGCCGCCCGGCGCTTTGCCAGCACGTCCAGAATCACCGCAAACCGTTTTTCCGCCAGCATTCCGCCGCCCCCTTTGACGTTTTCTCTTGTTCTGGTTTCACTATAGCACAGACTTTTGGCGAATTCAAGCATTTTCTATCAAAAATAATCAAATTTCTTCATTTCCTTTGCAAGAATCCGCTCATTTTCGAGCAAATCTGCGCAAACGCGCAAAAAAAGCCCCCCTGCACCGCGCATTGCGGGGCAGGGGGCACTCTAATGATTTCATTTAACGCTGGAAGCGGGGCGGCTCGTTCAGGTCCAGCTCCAGCAGATGAGCCTTGATCTGCATCAGACTGCGGGCCTCCATACACAACCCGCGCACGCCCTGGCGGATGAACCGCTCGGCGGTGTCCGGGTCGGTGGCGCTCACGCCGCAGATGGTCACCGGCAGCTCCTGGCTCCAGGCGGCGGCCACCACCATATCGATCAGGCGGCCCACCGCATGGGGCCAGCCGGTAAAGTAGCCGGACATCCGGCTGTCCCGCCGGTCGGCCGCGTAGGTGTACTGAATCAGGTCGTTGGTGCCCACATGCACAAAGGAGCAGCGGTCCGCCAGGATCTCGTCGGCCAGCAGCGCGGCGCTGGGCACCTCGACCATGGCGCCGATGGGCACCTTTTCATTGAAGGGCACGCCCTCCCGGCGCAGCTGGCTCTTAGCCACCTCCACCAGCTCCAGAGCCTCTTTCCAGTCCGCCGGGCTGGTGATCATGGGGAACATGATGCGCAAATCGCCCTTGAGTGCGGTGCGCAGAAGCGCCCGCATCTGGGTGACAAACAGCTCGGGATGGCTCAGCTGGAGCCGCACCCCCCGCATCCCCAGCGGAGAGTAGTTGCCCGTGTCCTCCAGGTCCGCCACCCGCTTGTCCGCTCCGATGTCAAAGGTACAGATGGTCACCGGACGGCCGGCAGCAGCTTCCAGGCAGGTCATATAATAATAGTATTGTTCATCTTCGCCGGGAATGATGTCGCCGGTGATGACGAACTCGCTGCGCAGCAGGCCCACGCCGTCCGCGCCCGCGTCCATGGCGGCCCGGATGTCGGTGGGACTGGAGCAGTTGGCCAGCAGGGTCACGGCGGTGCCGTCCTTGGTCACGCAGGGCTGGTCCTTCAGGAAGGCCATGCGCTTTTTCAGCATGCCCTCGCCCACGATCCGCCGCTGGGCGTGGCGCACCGCGTCCGCGTCCGGCTTTACGATCATATCGCCGTTGTAGGCGTCCAGAATTGCGGCCTGGCCCTCGCTGTAATCCAGCATCTCGCTGCCCAGCTGTACCACGGCAGGAATGTCCATGGTGCGGGCCATGATGGCCGCGTGGCTCTGGATGCTTCCGCCGCCGGTGGCAAAGCCCAGGATCTTGGCCCGGTCGATGCTGATGATGTCGCTGGGGAAGATGCGCTCGCCCACCAGGATGCAGGGCACCTCCAGCTCGGGGGCCTTGCGGGGCTCGCCATCCAGAATGTTCACCACCCGCCGGCAGACGTCCAGCACGTCCACCGAACGCTGGCTCATGTATTCATCGTCCAGATTTTCCAGGGTGGCGGCATAGTGCCTGCCCACCCACTCCATGGCCGCGGCCGCGCCGTCGCCGTCGGCAATGCGCTGGGCCACCTGGGCCAGCAGGCCCGCATCCTCCAGCATCATCCGCTGGAACATGAGGATGGCCTGCTGGGTACCGTCGGTCTTTTCCTCCAGAACGTGCAGCTCCTCCTTGGCCAGGATCACAGCCGCGTCGAACAAAGCCTGCTCACGCACCGGAAGACCGACTACACGCACCAGGCCCGCGGTGCCGTGATGCAGCCGGTGAACCGGCCCCATGACCAGTCCTTTGGATGCACTGATGCCTGTGAATCTTCTCATGGAACCTCACCTCCCTGGGATCTGCGCAGGCTCGCCGCCACCAGCGCCTGCAAAAATTCTCCGGGTGCGGCGGCCGCCTGAGCGGACTCCCGGATGCAAATACCCGCACCCTCTTCAAACAAAGGCGCGAACCGCAGGCAGACCTGAGGGTCCACCTGCTGTAAAAACTCGTCAAACAGCTCCCGTGCGGTGTAGACCGGCTCCGGCGCTACCCCGGCCAGCTCGCAGGCCCGCTCCAGCGGGGCCAGTGCCCGGGCGGCGGCAGTGGCGGCCAGCTTTTCCAGCCCGCCCAGTGCCGCCTGTTCCGTAAAGGTAAGCGAGGGGTTTGCTCCCATGACCCGGCGCAGCAGCTCGGCATAGGGCCGGACAAAGCCCTCGGTGAGCGCCCGCTCCTGCCCGGCCTGGATGCTGTAGCTGGTGCCCAGGATGCGGCCGAAGGCCCGGTAGGTATCGTTGTAGCCCAGGGCGATGTTCCGCTGCGCCTGACGGGGGTCGAAGGTCAAAATCGCTCCCAGCTCCCAGCGGCTTCGGATCAGGATCACCGGGATATCCTCCGGCAGCCGGCGGGTCACACCGATGCCGTCCACATCCACAGCCACCACTTCCTCCGCGCCCATGCGGCGGGCAAGGCCCACCGGCATATTGTCGGCATAGCCGCCGTCGATGAACTCCTTGCCCTCAATGGCCCGGGGCCGGAAGGCAGGGAAGCAGGCGGCGGAGGCCAGCAGGTAATCCTTCATCTGCCCCTGCGGGATCTCCTGTGCGGTAAGCTCCAGCGGGCGCAGGGTGCGCTTGTTCACGGTGACCAGACCGAACTCGATGGGGGAGAAACGTAGGGCTTCCTCGTCCAGCACCCGGTCCACGATCTCCTCCAGCGGGGCCACGTCCAGCCCGCCGCAGCGCACCGTCTCCTGCCAGAAGTTCAGCATGCCCTGGTTCGGGTCCGGCGGGTCGGCGATCACCTGGCGGGTGTCAATGGTCAGCCACATATCCCGGGCGGTGGTCCACTGGCCGGTGGCAAACATGGCGCCGTTCAGGCAGCCCACCGAGGTGCCGGTGATCACATCCGGCCGCCAGGCAAGCTCGGTCAGCGCCTGATAGACCCCAACCTGGTAGCTGCCCCGGGCGCCGCCGCCCGCCAGTACAAGCCCTCGCTTCATGCTGTCCCGCCCTTTCCTGCTTTTTCGCTTTATCAAATTGTAGCAAAAAACTTTTGGAAGATGCAACCATTTTTTCAAGAAAAATCGGCTGAATCGCCTAATCATCCATTGTGTTTAGTCTATTATAATCCTTTCGTTTGATAAAGGAAATACGTTTTCAACTATTTTTACAAAATATTCTACATACCAAAAAATATTTTGTGCATCATTCTTGTTTTTCTGGGTGTTTCGTTCTATAATGAAGGCAACGGCGAAATTTGGATTCCTTTTCCAGGAATCGGTTCCGCCCCGTTTATCCCGGCTTGCCGGGCCATTCGAACAAGGAGGGATCATTCGATCATGAGCGCGATGTATTTTGTTGCAGCAGGCTCTGTGCTTGCCCTGCTGTTCGCGGCGACAATGTTCGCCCGGGTCAAAAAAGAGCCTCAGGGCTCGCCCCAGATGGCCAAGATCTCGGCCGCGGTAAGCAACGGCGCCACCGCTTACTTAAAGCGCCAGTACAAGGGCGTGGCCATCTTCTTCGCTGTGGTCTTCGTGATCCTTCTGGTCATGGCATTCCTGGGCTTTTTGAGCTTCTTCACTCCCTTTGCTTTTCTGACCGGCGGCTTCTTCAGCGGCCTGTCCGGCTTTATCGGCATGCGCACCGCCACCATGGCCAACTGCCGCACCGCCAACGCTGCTTCCAATAGCCTGAACAAAGGCCTGCGGGTGGCCTTCAGCGCCGGTTCGGTCATGGGCTTCACGGTGGTGGGCCTGGGCCTGCTGGATCTGAGCATCTGGTACTTTTTCCTGCATTTCTGGTACACCGCCATTGACCCGGTGGCCAGCCAGGAGATCCTGATCCAGAACATCACCTCCAACATGCTCACCTTCGGCATGGGCGCTTCCTCCATGGCGCTGTTCGCCCGTGTGGGCGGCGGCATCTTCACCAAGGCGGCGGACGTTGGCGCCGACCTGGTGGGCAAGGTGGATGGATTTGGAAAAAACAGTCATCATTGGAAGATAAACGTT
>MHCFR00700__coassemble_1223_pt1 | contig 13112 bp, 8 predicted proteins | sample MHCFR00700__metabat2_low_PE_038 | metagenome-assembled genome bin MHCFR00700 | reverse complement strand
GCTGGAGGATTCCGGCGAGGAAGCTGCTTCGCTGGAGGATGCAGGTGCGGAGGCCACGGGAGCGGAGGACGATGCGCTGGAGGATTCCGGGGCAGAAGCCGGTGCGCTGGAGGCAGGTGTGCCGGAAGCCGGAGCCGAGCAGGCGGCCAGCGTCAGGACCAGAACCGCAGTCAGAAGAATGCAGGATGTTTTCACAAAAATCACCTCAGTAGAAAAATAAAATACTGTAACAAACAGAGCGGCGGAGAAAACACGCAGCCGCGCTGTCTGTTATACACAATTCAGGGAGAATGATCGAAGCCGCAGAAAAACGCGCGGGAGTCATTGCGGCTTATTTTTGCTCTGCTTCAAAAGCAGGAAGGTTTTGATCAGCTCATTCACGGACAGCAGCATGCAGATGCCCAGCAAGAGGGCACACGCAGCCAGCAGAGCCGCCATGGCGTTTTGCGCCATACCCTGGAACAGAAAGGGGCACAGCAGCAGAGCAAGAGCTGCGCCGCTGTAGGCAGCGGCAGTGCTTTGCGGCTTTTGCGGATTGGAATACACGCCTTTCCGAATCAGCCGCCGGATTCCCAATATGTATACGGCGCCCAAAAGCAGGAACACCGCCGCATAGGCCACAGCAGATGCCGCTCCGCCGCCTCCGGCAAGCGTCAGGAAGGTATGGGATACAATAAAATAAAGTGCGGCAATACCGGTGCCGCTCACACCACGGTAAAGATGCCCGTTCAGGCGCGTTGCACTCTTGAGGGCGTTTATGCCAAGCACAACGGTTATCGCCAGAAAGGCGGAGAGCAGGGGCAGCAAAGGACCTGTTTCGCCGGAAGAAAGCAGATTTACCACCAGACCCAGGCAAGCCGCATGCAGAAGATCCGCGAACAGTTCCTTTGCAGTCATCGCTTTTTCGCCAAAAGCGAGATAGTCCTCAACGTTCTTGCTCACCATACTCACTCCTTGCCGGAAGGGTCAATCCAGAAGCCGTTTGGTGGAGTTGCTGGATAACCAGGGGCGTACCGTTATCCATAGTGTACTACAATTGGATGATGATTTCCAGTGTCTTCCAGGAGAATCTGCGGCGGCGGACTGTGGCCTGCGGATTGCGAAAACCCGGAGCAGATTTTATAATAAAGGTAACTGCCGCGAGCGAACAAGCGGCCGGGTTTCTGAAGCGGGAGGGAAGAGCATGCGAAAACAAATGAATTTCAAAACAGCGGTTCTTATCCTGGTGGGGATCGTCTTGCTCCTCCAGGTGATGGGGGCTCTGGGCATTGAGGTTCAGAAATCTTCCTCGTATCTGCAAATCGGCTATTGGGAAAACAGCAGTGCACAAAGCTGGTCCGCTGATTATATTTTATGGGATGGCTGGCGGCAGCGAACACTGCGCCCCACAACACAGCCCGCCACCCTTCACATAACGGTACAGACCGATGCGGGCAGCTGTGCGCTCCAGATCAAAAGCACAGATGGAGAAATCCTGTTTGCACAGGAAGACATCCCGACCTCGGCCTTTGATGTGGAGGTGCCCGGAGATGTGATGGTGCGCTTCATCGCTGACCGGCACAAAGGAGGCTTTTCGGTGGAGTTCCTGGAGTGACCGGAGTGCCCCATTGCGCAAGAGTGGTTGAACCCAGTAATATCATACCAAAACGCCTGCCCGGCAAGTGTAATCCGGGCAGGCGTTTTTTTGATTCAGCAGCAGAACGAACAGTCTCAGGCGGCCATGCCGGAGAGCCGGGCGATTTTTTGCCCCGCCAGATAATGGAACAGGGCAATCACGCGGCCCACGCCCACCACAGCCAGCACCGTGCCCAGTCCAACACCCACCAGATGTCCTGCAAGCAGCAGGCCCAGCAGGACGGTAAGAGTGATGTTGCACAGGTCAAAGCAGTTTTTGGTAAAGCCCACGCTCCGGTGGGTGCAGTCCGAAAGAGTCTGGACGATGCCGTCGCCCGGGTTGGGTTCGATGCGCATGGAAAGCGACATGGACGCCCCCACACCGGTGCACAGGATGGCCAGCAGCAGTACCACAAGGCGCAGGGGAAGCCGGTCAGTCCAGCCCGCCGCCCCGGCGGAAAGATCCGGGAAAAAGGCGCCGAACAGGTTGAGAAACCGGGTGAATATCAGACTCAGCGGAATCTGCAGCACGTCCATCAGCAGTACAAAGCGGGAATCGGTTTCGGGGTGCTGTTTCCACTGGATGCCGTGCAGGACCAGCTGGGCCAGCACAAACACGCAGTAAAGGAACATGGTGGTGTTGCCGAAGTTCAGCCCAAAGGTATGGGCAACGCTGTAGGAAACCGAAATGATGTGGGAAACGCCCAGACCGGCCTTGGTGTTCAGGGTCAGACCCAGGGCCAGGATCAGAAGCCCCAGAATATAAAAGAAAATGCGGTAAAAACTCTGCTTTTTCAACGAAATGATCTTCTTTCTTGCATGGAATCGCGCATCCGCCGCTGCTTACCGGGAGAAAGCGCGGCAGGTGCAAACAAAAAGCAGCTTCGCACCAAAAAACGGTACGAAGCTGCCGGGGATGAACCGGTTAAAACGGGCAGGCCGATCAGCGCATGTCGATGTTCAGCTTGTGCTTCAGGTTGCCCAGAATCTTGTTCATGAAGCGGTCGATGTCCTTGGGGGTGAGCGCCTTGTCGGCGGGAACGAAGAAGATCTTGAAGGCCATGCTCTTCTTGCCTTCGCCGATCTGCTCGCTGCGGTACACGTCGAACAGCTCCACGTCGCCCACCTGCTTGCAGGCGGAGCGGATGGTCTCCACCAGGGTGCCGCAGGTCATGCCCTCTTCCACCACCAGAGCCAGGTCACGGGTCACGGCGGGGAACTCGGAAATGGGCTGGTAGCGCATGCTCTCGGGCAGCAGCGCGCACAGGGCGTTGTAGTCGATCTCGCCCAGGAAGATCTTGTGGTTGGCCTTGCTGTCCTTGGGCAGCTTCAGCTCGCCGGTTACCTGATTGGCCAGCTTGCCGAACACGCCCACCCGCTTGCCGTTGCACAGGATGTAGGCGGAGATGCCGGGGTGCAGGTAGGGCACATCCTCGGCGCGCTCATAGTCAAAGCGCACGCCGAAGGCCTCGGCCAGGGCCTCCATGGTGCCCTTCACGGTGAAGAAGTCCTCGTCGTCGCCGAAGGCAGCGAAGCCCAGGTGGGGAATCTCGTCCGGCAGCTGGGTCACGGGCAGTTCCTTGGGTGCGTACACGTTGGACAGCTCAAAGATGCGGCCGGAGTTGTTGCCCTTCTTCAGGTTCTCCACCACGGTGTTCAGCATGGAGGGAGCCAGCAGGGGCCGCATGATGGTCAGGTTGGAGGTGATGGGGTTCAAAAGGCGGATCACCTGGCGCTCGGGAGCGTCCTCGGCCAGATGCAGCGCATCCAGATCGGCGTCTGCGTAGAAGGCCAGAGTGGAGATCTCGTAGTAGCCCTGACCGCACAGGGTGCGCTTGAGCTTGGCGCGGCGCTGCTGGGCGGGGTTCAGGCCGCCGTTGGTCACGCTGGAAGCCTGCAGGAAGGTGGGCACAATGTGCTCGTAGCCGTATTCCCGGATGACCTCCTCGGCCAGATCGGGCTCGCCGATCTCGATGTCCTCACGGTAGCGGGGCGCGGTCACGTCCAGCACGTCGCCCTCCTGCTTCACCTCGAACTGCAGGCGGCGCAGGATGTCCAGAATGGCCTCGGCGGGCACCTCAATGCCCAGAATCCGGTTGATGCCGCTGATGGTGGCGGTGAACCGCTTGCCCTCACGGGGAGCACCGGCGCTCACGTCAAAGGCGCTGGCGGTCACTTCGCCGCAGCCCAGCTCCTGAATCAGGTGCAAAGCGCGGGCCATGCCCAGCTCGCAGGTGTATTCGGAGATGCCCTTCTCGTAGTGGCTGGAGGCATCGGTGCTCTGGCCCAGGCTGCGGGAGGTTTTGCGGATGTTGTCCCGCATGAACTTGGCGGACTCGAACAGCAGCTGGGTGGTGTTCTCGGTGATCTCGCTGTTCAGACCGCCCATGATACCGGCCAGCGCAACGGGCTTGGAGCCGTCGCAGATGACCAGATTGCTGTCGTTCAGCTGGAACTCCTTGCCGTCCAGAGTGACGATGGACTCGTCGTTGCGGGCGCGGCGCACGATGATCTGGGTGCTCTCCAGGGTGGACATGTCAAAGGCGTGCATGGGCTGGCCGATCTCCAGCATCACGAAGTTGGTGATGTCCACCACGTTGCTGATGCTGCGCAGGCCGCACAGAGCCAGATAACGGCGCATCCACTGGGGAGACTGGCCGGGGGTGATGTTGCGCACGCCGTGGCCCAGGTAGCGGGGGCACAGGTCCAGAGCCTCCACGGTGATGTTCAGGCCGGGATAGGTGTAATCGCTGGTGGTGTAGTCGGTGGCGGGCATCTTCAGGGGCTTGTTCAGCACAGCGGCCACCTCCCGGGCAATGCCCAGCACGGACTGGCAGTCCGCACGGTTGGCGGTGACCGAGATGTCGAAGATGTAATCGTCCATGCCCAGCAGGGGCTTCACGTCTGCGCCCACGGGAGCGTCCTCAGGCAGCACCAGCAGGCCGAAATAATCGGCGCCGGGGCACAGATCGTCGTTCAGACCCAGCTCCACGCCGCTGCACAGCATGCCGCAGCTCTCGTAGCCCCGCAGCTTGCCCTTCTTGATGGTCAGAACGCCTTCCACGGTCTTGTGGTCCTTGCCGGTGGCCAGCACGGTGGCGCCCACCAGAGCACAGGGGTACTTGCCGCCCGCCTGCACGTTGTCCGCGCCGCAGCAGATCTGCAGCAGCTCACCGGTGCCCGCGTCCACCTTGCACAGGGACAGATGGGTGTCGGGAATCTTCTCACACTCCACCACGTGGCCGACCACCACGCCGGAGATGTCCTTGCCGACAGGGATCAGTTCCTCTACTTCAAAACCGCAGCTGAAGAGCTTTTCCTCCAGCTCCTGGGCGGTCACGTCAATGTCTACATATTCCTTCAGCCAGCTGAATGGTACTTTCATGGGTTTGCCTCCTTAGTCCTTGAACTGCTTCAGGAACCGCAGATCGTTCTCATAAAGCAGGCCGATGTTGTTGATGCCGTATTTCAGCATGGCGATACGCTCGATGCCGATGCCGAAGGCCAGGCCGGAGTATTCGCTCGGGTCGATGCCGCAGTTCTCCAGCACCTTGTGGTGCACGATGCCGCCGCCCAGAACCTCGATCCAGCCGGTGCCCTTGCACAGCGAGCAGCCCTTGCCGCCGCACTCAAAGCAGCTCACGTCCACCTCCACGCTGGGTTCGGTGAAGGGGAAGTAGCTGGGCCGCAGGCGGGTCTTCACCTCGCTGCCGAAGATCTTCTTCACGAACTCGTCCAGCATGCCCTGCAGGTCGCACAGGGTGATCTTCTTGTCCACCACCAGACCCTCCATCTGATGGAACATGGGGGAGTGGGTGGCGTCGCTGTCGGAACGGAACACGCGGCCGGGTACCAGCACCTTGATGGGGGGCTTCTCGGCGTCCATCACGCGGATCTGTCCGGGGCTGGTGTGGGTGCGCAGCACGATGTCTTCGGCCACATAGAAGGTGTCCTGCATGTCACGGGCGGGGTGGTTCTTCGCCACGTTCAGCCGGGTGAAGTTGTGGTCGTCGTCCTCGATTTCAGGGCCTTCGTAGATCTCAAAGCCCATGCCGGCGAACACGTCCACCATCTGGTCCTTCACGATGGTGATGGGATGCAGCGAGCCCATGGGCCGCTTTACGGCGGGCATGGTGATGTCCACCTGCTCGTTCTTGTTGCGGGCCTCCAGCTCCTTGCGGTCCATCTCGGCGCGCACTTCCTGGTAGCGCTGCTCGGCGTAGGCCTTGAACTGGTTGATGAACTTACCCATGGCGGGCCGTTCCTCGGCGGAAACCTTGCCCAGCTCCTTCATCAGCCCGGCGATGCTGCCCTTTTTGCCCAGGTAAGCCTGCCAGAATTCGGCCAGCTCTTCCTGAGACTGCACAGCGCCAAGCGAAATCTCCATCTGCTCTTTCAGAGCATTGATCTTTGCTTCCATAATACACCTCATTTTCATGATAAAAAAGAACAGCCCCGCCCCGCAAACACAACGGGACGAAGCTGTAAACTCCGTGGTACCACCCATATTCCGCCGCAAAAAACGACGGCACTTTCGGCGCCGGTAACGGGGCGAACCGTTCCGCACTACTGAGGCGGTGAAGGCCTGTTGGCACGAACTGCTCCGGAGGGAATTCGCATCGCTCTGTTCGGAAGGCCTTTCAGCCGGTGAACCTTCTCTCTGTACCCAGGGGTGCGGTGCGCTGTCTCCATCTCAGCATTTTAACTTTATAAAGTATACTCGTTTGGAAAGCTTCTGTCAAGGGGCGGGGACCCGGCGCGAAAAACGGCGGCTCTTTTATATATTACATTATATAGGAAGAGGGGCCAGGCACAGAGAAAAGGAAAAACAGCCGCGGATGCCGGAGCTTTTGAACGAAAAAACAGAGTCGGGCGCTCTTCGGCAAAATGTGCCGGGCAGGGGAGACTACAATCAAAAGCAGACCCGGAAAACGGGGCCGGGCGAAACCCGAAAACGGACGGAAAAAGCGCTGGAACCGGCGGCACTTGATGCAAATCATACCGAGTTGCATCGGCGAGGAAAAATCCCCGATCGGAATAAAAATTGTGGAAGCTGCACAAAATCCTTCCAGAGGATTCTGTAGGCGGCAGTAGGAACTTGTGTTGCACAAAAGGTGGTGATATTGATACAATCGTTTTAAATCTTTAGAAATCTAAAGAAAAAGGCCGAAAAAGAGAGAATTTTAAAAGCAAGGGTGAACGGTAAATATATTTCGGCGAAATTTGAAAGCATGCGGCGAAAAACGGCGGAGCTTTCCCGTTTGACGGCCCCGGCCCGCTTTTGCTACAATGCCACAAGTGCCCGGAACAGGCCGCATTTGACGGCAAAGGCTCCGGGCCATCGAAAGCAGGGCGCGGTCTGGCCCCATGTTCCAGGCCGCCGGCGGGCCGTTTTTGGCCCCCATTGCCCGCCAGCATGGAACGTTAGGAGATTGCATGATTACGATCATCAAGAAATTGCGCCGCCTGGTTCTGGCGGTGCCGGTCAAGGTGTGGGCCTGCCTGATTACCGTGGGCTGTCTGACGCTCACCCTGATCGGCCTGCATCAGGCGCTGCATCTGGTGCGCATCACCGATTCCGAGGGCGCGAGCGAGGTGGTTATGACCCACCTGGACGACCCGCAGAAGCTCATGCAGCTGAGCGGCATCGTGGCCGAGGAGGGCGACGATGTGCACTACACCGCCTACAAGGGCAATCAGGCCAGCCTGAGCATCCAGCGGGCGGTGGACCTCACCGTCACTGCGGATGGCCAGACCCACGACCTGCGTCTGGTGAACGGAACGGTGAGCGACGCACTGGCCGCCTGCGGCGTGGAGCTGGGCGAGCACGATTACACCGAGCCCAGCCTGCACACCGCCATCTCTGAGGACCTCGATGTGCAGGTGCACCGGGTGGAATACCGGGACACCGTGGTGGAGGAATCCATCCCCTACGAGACCGAGTATGTGTACACCAGTCTGTTCTACAAGAACCGGAACCGGACCCAGCTGGTGCAGCAGGGGCACGAGGGCACCAACCAGATCACCCACCGCGAACGCGTGGTGGACGGCGAGGTGGAATCCAGCCAGGTGATCAGCGTGGTGCAGACCGTGGCACCCCAGAACACCATCATCAAGGCCTATCAGGCCGGGGCGCCGGTTTCGCCCCTGGAAGGTCCTGAGGTGGTGAACGGCGTGCCCACCGGTTATACGGCGGTATACACCGGCCGGGCCACCGGCTACAGTGCCAGCCGGGGCCGGGGCGCTTCCGGCATGGGGCTGTACTGCGGCACCGTGGCCGTGAACCCCGCCCTCATTCCGTATGGTACCAAGCTCTATATCACCAGCACCGACGGCAAGCTGGTCTACGGCTACGCCATCGCCACCGACACGGGCGCTTCGCTGCTGAACGGCAGCTGCCTGGTGGACCTGTTCTACGACAGCTTCTCCGAAGCATTGATGAACGGTGTGCAGGAAGTGAACGTGTATGTGATGGGCTAACGCCCGCAAAACGCAGCACACCGCGCCGGAACAGCCAGCAAAACAGCTGGCTGTTCCGGCTTTCTTTTTTACCCGAACAATCCGGCTGACTTGCCCCAAACCGGGCCGAATTTGCCCGTTTTGGGGCGTTTTTCGCCTTTTTATCCGCTTTTTACCGCATAGCGCCAAAAAGCGGCGTTTTTTGGCGTTTTATGGCTTGACAAACCCGCCCGGCGGGCATACACTAAGTGAGGGCCAATGGGCCCGCAACAAAAAATTCAATGCAAGGAGATGACAGCATGGACGGCGACCCCAGTAGATGTGTGGATCGTTTTATCAGCGGAACCGGCTTTGCTGCCTTACCCTGCATCCTGCGCTGAACAAAAGCGTGGAGCCTGCTTTTCGGGGGGCGGCTATAATGCCGTGCGCCGCAAACACAACCGGAAGAAGAACCGGTAAGTTTGAGAAAGCAGGTGTTTTTTATGTTGAATATTTATCTGAGCGATAGCGGCCGTATGCTGGAGCAGGACCAGATCCTGCCCGGTTCCTGGATCAACCTGTGCGACCCCAACGAGAAGGAAATCGGCCGGGTTTGCGCCCAGCTGCATGTGGACCCGGACCTGGTTCGGGCCGCCCTGGACGAAGAGGAACGCAGCCGTATCGAGGTGGAAGACAACGGCCACATCCTCATCATCGTGGACACCCCTATCGTGCAGACCGAGGGCCACAGCTTTGTGTATTCCACCATTCCCTTCGGCATCGTGCTCACCGAGGATAACATCATCACCGTCTCCCTGAAGGAGACCGCGCTGCCCCGCGCCTTCATGGAGGGCCTGGTCAAGGCCTGCAGCACCAAGAAGCGCAAGCGCATGGCTCTGCAGATGCTCTACCGCAACGCCAGCCTGTTCCTGTTCTACCTGCGTCAGGTGGACAAGGCCAGCACCCGCGTGGAGAACGAGCTGCACAAGAGCATGAAGAACAAGGAGCTCATTCAGATGCTGGGCCTGGAGAAGAGCCTGGTGTACTTCTCCACCTCCCTGAAGGGCAACGAGATCGTTCTGGAGAAGCTGCTGCGCATGGATTTTGTGCGGGACTTCCCCGAGGATACCGACCTTTTGGAGGATGTAATCATCGAGAACAAGCAGGCCATGGAGATGAGCAGCATCTACCGGGATATTTTGTCCGGCACCATGGACGCCTTCGCCTCCGTGATTTCCAACAACCTGAACATCGTGATGAAGCTGCTGGCCGCCGTGACCATCATCCTCACGGTGCCCACCATCGTGTCCAGTCTGTGGGGCATGAACGTGCCGGTACCCTTTGCCGAGAATCCCTTCGGCTTCGTGATCGTGCTGGCCATTGCCGTTCTGGCTACCCTGGGCGCAGGCTTTTTGGCCCGCTGGAAGAAGTGGCTGTAACCGAGAACGGTTTTCAAAAGTATAAACGCGCCCCGGCGATCTGCGGATCGCCGGGCGTTTTGTTTTTGCCAAAAGGTCCGGTCCGCCGTTGCGTAAACCGCCAAAGGCTGGTATAATGATACCATTGAAACTGCGCCGTGCCATGGGGGCCGTTGCGCAGAGCAAGGAGCGAAGCAGTATGCAGATTTTTAACACCCTCACCCGCAAAAAAGAGGAGTTCATCCCGCAGAAGCCCGGCGAGTACCGCATCTATGTGTGCGGCCCCACCGTGTACAATTTCATCCACATCGGCAACGCCCGGCCCATGGTGGTGTTCGACACCCTGCGCCGCTATCTGGAATACCAGGGCAACAAGGTGATCTACGTTTCCAACATCACCGATATTGACGACAAGCTGATCAAGAAGGGCCAGGAGGAAGGCGTTCCCATGCAGGAGGTCGCCCGCCGCTACGAGGCCGAGTATATCAAGGACAGCGAGGGCCTGAACGTGCTGGCGCCCAGCGTGCGTCCCCGCGCCACCGAGCACATCGACGAGATTCTGGGCATCGTGGCCGACATCATTGAAAAGGGCTACGGTTATGTGGCCAAGAACGGCGACGTGTATTTCCGGGCCAGAAAGTTCAAGGAGTACGGCAAGCTGAGCCACCTGAACCTGGAGGACCTGGAGAGCGGCAACCGTGAGCTGCGCAGCCAGATGGACGACGACCTGAAGGAAGACCCGGCGGACTTCGCGGTCTGGAAGGCTGCCAAGCCCGGCGAGCCTGCCTGGGAAAGCCCCTACGGCCCCGGCCGTCCCGGCTGGCACATCGAGTGCAGCGCCATGGCCCGCAAGCATCTGGGCGCCACCATCGACCTGCATTGCGGCGGTCAGGACCTGATCTTCCCCCACCACGAGAACGAGATCGCCCAGTCCGAGTGCGCCAACGGCTGCACCTTCAGCCGCTACTGGATGCACAACGGCTTTTTGAACATCGACAACCACAAGATGAGCAAGAGCGCCAACAATTTCTTCACAGTGCGTGAGATTGCCGACGCTTACGGCTACGAGCCCATCCGGTATTTCCTGCTCACCGCGGGCTACCGCATGCCCCTGAACTACACCGTGGAGCTGATTCAGTCCTGCAAGTCCAGCCTGGAACGGCTGTACACCTGCCGCGAGAATCTGGATTTCCTCATCAAGAACGCCGCCGAGGCCGACAGCGACGTACTGATCGAGAAGGCTGCCGCCGCCAAGGCCAAGTTCAACACCGCCATGGACGACGATCTGAACACCCCGGATGCTCTGGCCGCCATCTTTGAGCTGGTGAAGGAGATCAACACCCTGGGCAAGGAGGCCTCCAAGGCTGCTCTGACCAATGCCGCCGAGGTGTTCGACGAGCTGACCGGCGTGCTGGGCCTGCTCTACAACCGCAAGACCAACGAGGTGCCTGCCGAGGTGATGGAGCTGGTGGAGCGCCGCGCTGCCGCCAAGAAGGCCAAGGACTGGGGCACTGCCGACGCGCTGCGCGCCCAGATCACCGAAATGGGCTGGCAGGTGGAGGACACCGCCCAGGGCCCCAAAGTATCTAAAATTTCTTAAAATATCTCAGGCAATACCGGGCTTGCTCTAAAACGGGGCGGCCCTGCGATCCGACGTTTCGCCGGGTGTGGTGAAGGCTTCACCGCACCCGGTTTTTTTGTACCCCTCCCTTGCATTCTTTTTTCGTTTTCACAGGAAAACCACACCCTTCCCCTTGCAATGGGCGGCGGGTTTTGACTATACTGAACATAAGAGCGTCTACGATTTGAATAGACCATCCCCGCGCGGTGCGCCGTGCGTGTGTAAAGGAGAGAGATCATGGCAAACGCCAAACCATATGCCCGCCGGAACGCCCGGCGGCTGCCAGCCGGCCTGCTGGTGCTGCTGGTCTGTGCCGCTGTGCTGCGCATCGGGCTGACCCTGGTCACCGAGGGCTATTCCACCGACGTGGCCTGCTTCACCGCCTGGGCTCAGCGCCTGGCAGACCTGGGGCCGGGGCAGTTCTATTCCCCGGATTACTTTGCGGATTATCCCCCCGGCTATATGCTGGTGCTCTGGGTGCTGGGCAGCCTGGGCAAGCTGCTGGGGATGAATGTGAGCGGAAAGGGCTTTGTGCTGCTGCTGAGCAGCGTGCCCATCCTGTGCGATGTGGGCCTCACCGCTCTGGTCTGGCACATTGCCCGCACTCATCTGAACGAAAAGCGGGCCATGCTGATCGCGGCGCTCGTCGCCTTCTGCCCGGCCTTTTTGTACGACACCGCCGTCTGGAAGCAGGTGGACAGCGTACCCGCCCTCTGTCTGGTGGGAGTGTTCTGGCTGCTGAGTCAAAAAAAATATCTGCCTTCTGCATTGCTTTACGGTCTGGCGCTGGCGCTGAAGCCCCAGGCTTTGCTGTTCGGGCCGGTGCTGGCCGTCTGCTTTGCGCTGCCCCTGTTCACCGGTCCGGCGGCCGAGCGGGGCAGGGTAGTGGGCCGCGCGGCACTGGGAGCGGTTCTGTCCGTGGCGGTGGTGCTGGCCTTCGCGCTGCCCTTCTGGGGCGATCAGCCCATGGACTGGCTGGTGGAAAAGTACACCGGCACCGTGTCCAGCTATCCCTATGCCAGCGTGAACGGCTTTAACCTGATTACCCTGCTGGGCGGCAACTGGACCATGCAGACCGATGGCATATTCGGCACGCCCATCACCTGGCAGATGCTGGGCACTGTGGGCATCCTGGTTGCCACTGCGGCGATGCTGTATCTGGCCTGGGTGAGTGTGCGCAGCGGCCGGTTCTGCCCCATGCTGCTGGCGGGCTTTTACGGTGCGGCCATCTTCTGTTTGAGCCACCGGATGCACGAGCGGTACCTGATTCCGGCGCTGGCGCTGCTGCTGGCGGCGGTGGCCCGCTGGGCGGACCGCAAGCTGCTGGCAGGCACCGCGGTGCTGAGCATGTCCACCCTGCTGAATCTGGCGCTGGTTCTGGCCTCCAACGGCACCGAGGACCAGTTCCTCACCAGCGACACCGCCCGGGTGATAATCGCGGTGGTGAGCCTGGCCAACCTGGCGGGCACCGTGATGGTCTGGCTGGCCTGTCTGCGGCTGTGCCGGGGCGGGAAGATCTGTGCGCTGCAGCCCTCCCCGGAGCCTGCCCTCACCGCGCCCGCGCCTCAGCCTCGCTGGACCCGGACGGAGCTGCTCTGGCTGCTGGCGGGCACCCTTCTGGTGGGGGTGGTGAGCCTGACCAACCTGGGCGACTTCACCGCGCCCCAGAACCCGGAGGTGGTGCAGGGGACCAAGAGCTATACCGTTCAGGTGGAGGGGGAGGCCTCCAGCCTGTGGATTTACCCGGAGATCAACTGGAACGGCCAGCTCACCGTGACCGACAGCCGGGGCACCGAGCTGGTGAACCAGACGCTGGACTACGGCAACGTGTTCCACTGGCTGTCCCTGCCGGTCACCGCGAACGAGACCTACACCATTACCCTCACCGATGCCAGCGTGATGGAGCTGGCCTTCAAGAACGATGCAGGCGAGTGCCTGGCCGTGTCCGGCGAGAGCGGGGCACTGTTCGACGAGCAGGCCCAGGTGCCGGACACCATCAGCTACAAAAACAGCATGTATTT
>MHCFR00700__coassemble_1122_pt1 | contig 14057 bp, 10 predicted proteins | sample MHCFR00700__metabat2_low_PE_038 | metagenome-assembled genome bin MHCFR00700 | reverse complement strand
GCGGTAGGCTTCACCGTGGGAACGGCGGTAGGCTTCGCCGAGGGAACAGCGGTAGGCTTCGCCGTGGGAACGGCGGTGGGCTTCGCCGTGGGAACAGCAGTGGGCTCCGCGGTGGGAACGGCCGTGGGTTCCGCGGTGGGAACGGCCGTGGGTTCCGCGGTGGGAACCGCTGTCGGTTCGGCCGTGGGCTGTGCGGTGGGGGCCGCAGCCTCGAAGACCGTGAAGGAGAAGCTGGCGCTCATGCCCTGGTAGGTCACGGTGGCCTGCCGGGTCCCGGGCTGGCTGGCGTCAAAGCCGGTCAGAGTGTATTCTCCGGCGGCCAGCTCTTTGGGGGAGGAGGGGTAGTTGGCAAACACCCGCAGCCCCTGCGTGGAGACCGAGTCCCCCAGGCGGTAGGAGGTGAGAGCGGGCGGTGTGACCGACAGGGACAGCAGCGCATCGGCTGAGTCGGGACCGTTGAACCGTACCATGGCCTTGCCGTCCATCCGGTAGGCGGTGAACAGCCGGTCGCCGAACACCGTCAGGCTGGCGCTGTCGCCGCCCTTGTCCACCCGGTCGCCCACCGGGGTGAGAGCGCCGTCCTTCAGCTGGTAGACCCGCAGGTCCTTGGCGGAAGCGCCGTTTGGAGCGGCCAGCAGGAAGGCGGTGTCTGCGCCAAAGGCCAGCCGGGGTTCATGGGCCGCCTTGTCCAGCCGGGCCAGCTCTTTCCAGGAATCGCCGTCCAGCTGCTTTACCACCGGGGCGTCGCCGCCCAGAGCGGCCAAAAGTCCGCCGCTGCCGGCGGCCAGGTCATAGGAGGAGGCGCTGCCCGGGCTCGGCAGCCGGGAAAAGCCGCCGTCCTGCACCTGATAGACCAGAAGATCGTCGTTGTTGGTCACATCCCGGAAGGCCAGATACACCTGGCCCTGCCCGGTCACTGCGGCCTTCGGGTTGCCGAACATCCGGCCGGATGCGCAGAAGCCCTGTCGGCTGAGACCGCTGCTGGTGATGGTGGCATAGCCCGCCTGGGCGTAGCCGCGGGTCACATAGGCAAGATGCAGGGTTCCGCCCTGGGCGGTGAGGGCATAGTCATCCACGTCCGGCAGGCTGCCCAGAGACTTCCAGGCGCCGTCCGCCAGCATGGAGAGGTACAGCGCGCCGTCGCTGGCGCGCCAGGCCACCACCGGAGCATCGCGCAGGCTGGTCAGAGTCACCCGGTCAAAGCCGCCTGCCTGGGTGAGGGGCTCCCCGGTCACCGGGGCCCAGCCCGGGTCCGCAAAGGCATAAAGCTGCAGCTGGTCGCCGGTGTAGGGCAGGTCATATCCGGCGGCCATGATCTGGCCCCGGATCGGTCCCTGGGCCAGCGCCGCGCCGGTGTGGGCGGGGAACTGGGCGTCCTGCCAGAGAACCTGAGGGTCCGCCTCGGGGATGGTGACCGAGAAGGTCATGGTTCCGCTTTGGGCAGAGGAGACATCCGAGATCACGATGCCGGAGTTGGTGCCGTTCGAGAAGGTGAGCGCGCCCTGGGCCAGCCCGGCGTTCGGGTCCGCGCTGCCAATGGAGGTGCGCCCGCTCTCGGCGGAGAGGAAGGCGTTGCCCACGGTGGCCCGCTCGCTGCCCTCCACGTAGCCGCTTTGGCCCGGCTGGGGGCGGAACACATACACGCCGGTGGAGCCGAAATAGTTGCTCAGGCTGTCCACCGTGGTGTCCACCCGGTAGACGATGAGACCGGTGCCGCCGATGCGGGCATCCAGGGTGTCCTCGCTCTGCTGGGCGTTCTGGCGGCGCATCTCCACCACAAAGACCTCATAGGGATTGCGCTTTGAGCGGATCACATAGGCCTGACTGTCCGCTTCGCCGGGGGCGCTGACGGAAACACTCTGGGCCGAAGCAGTCAGCTCGGGCAGCTGGCACCAGCCGGTGAAATGAGACCGCAGATAGGCCAGCGGCCAGCTCAGATACCGGGAAGAGAAGGCCATGATGTCCCAGGTGCCCACCGGAACCGAGCCGTTCCGGGCGTACAGGTCCGGATAGCCCAGCGTGTGCAGAAATTCGTGGCAGATCAGGCCGGAGCCGTCCGCCTGGGCGGAGTCCAGCAGCCGGTCGGTGTTCAGCATGTTGTAGTCCGCCACCTCCTTGCCGCTGTAGCGCAGGCCCGCGGGGAGGGTGTTCTGATGGGGATACAGCGAGGGCGGCGAGCCGGTGGCGTTGTCCGCCTTGCCCAAGAGCACCACGCTCAGGTTGTCGATGCAGCCGTCGCCGTCGTAATCCAGGGTCTGGCCCTGCAGCTCGGGCAGCTGGCGCACCAGCTCGGTGAGGATCGAGGAATCCATGCTGCCGCTCTGGGCCTGCTGGCGGGTGAAGGGCAGCTCACAGGCGGTCAGGGTCTTGCCGTCCCACTGGGGGAAGAGGTTGTGCACCCGGAACTGGCCGCCGGAGATGGTGTTCATGTACTGCCGGAAGGAGCGGCCCTGTTCGCCGTCGTAAAGCTCCATCAGCGCCTGCGCCCGGCTCTTGCCCGGCTGGGCCGAGGGGGCGTTGAAGTAGTCCTTGTCCGGCTCGTCGCGGAAATAGGCGAACAGCACCAGGTTGGCAAAGTCCCGGGGCTGCCGGTCCTCCGCCCGGGCGGGCAGAAGAAGGGCGCCGGTGGGCGCAAGACAAAGCACCAGAGTGAGCAGGGCGGCGATACAGCGTTTGATCATGGGGGAGTCCTCCGTTTACAGGGATGAAAACACGGCAGGGGGAGCCGCGGCAAGGGAAATGTGGCTTTATTATACGAAGTCGATGGGAAAAAGAAAAGACCAAAACCGGCCCGATCCCCCGGAATTTACAATAGGTTTACAGCCCATAAAGGTTGCGTAAAGGTTTCCCCTCACATATCTTTCACCCTTTGCACGGAGCCTTTTCACAAACGGCGGCTAAAATAAATTCGGCTTTTCCCCGAATGGGGAAAGTTTGAATGATCCATAAGGGGGAATCGTGATTGATGAGTAAGGTGAAAACGGCTCTTGGCCGGGTGGGCGGAAGCCTCGGACGGCACAAAAAGGCCCTGATTGCGGCAGTATTGATCCTGGCGGTTGCGGTGGCCGGGCTGTGGTATTTCCGCATGCGGCGGCCCGCGCTGCCCGCGGCGGCGCAGGGGGGCAGCTATGTGCGCACCGTGACCCTGCAGAAGGGCAACCTGGACGACTCCATCAGCGCCAGCGGCACCGTGGAGAGCAGTGATGTGTCCAATGTGACCACCGACCTGAAGTACACCGTGAAGACGGTGAATGTACAGGTGGGCGATATGGTCGAGGCAGGGGATGTGATCTGCACCCTGGACACCGAGAGCCTGGAAAAGAGCATTGAGAAGGCCAAGGAAGCCCTGGCGGACAGCATGGCCCAGGCGGAAAAGACCTACCAGAAGGCGCAGGAGAGCCTGGCCGAAGCGCAGACCAAGACCAGCGAGGCCAAGACTGATATGGATGAAGCCCAGAGCGCCAAGGACGACGCCTGGTCCGCCTACGACAGCGCTTGCAGCAAGGTGAGCTCCTTCCAGACCGAGGCGGACGATGCCGCCGCCCGGCAGGAGAACGCTTTGAGCGCCCTGAACGATGCCATGGCGGTTACGGCCCAAAAGCAGACCGCCTACAACGACGCCTACGGCGCCTGGAAGACCGAGAGCGACCGTCAGCTGGCGGCGGACTATGAGCCCGCCGAGGGCGACGCGGAAAAGCTGGCCGGGCTGCAGACCGCCATGGACAATGCCCAGGCCCAGCTGGATGCGGCAAACGAGGCCCAGACCAAGGCCCAGGAGAGCTACGACCAGACCTCCCTCCAGGCACAGGAAAAGCAGAAGGCGCTGAGCGATGCCCAGAACACGGTGGGCCTGACCGGCCTGCAAACCGCCTACCAGCAGGCACAGGCTGCCTACGAGCAGGCCCAGACCGCCTATGACCAGGCGGTGAAGAACCAGGAGACCGCCCAGGAGACCTGCGACAATGCGCTGGAGAGCTACAATAAATCCGGCGAGAGCGACGAGCTGGCCGACCTGCAGGAGCAGCTGGAGCAGTGCACGCTGACCGCCGAGACCAGCGGCAAGGTGACTGCGGTGAACGCCACTGTGGGCAGCATGATCGAGGGTGCGGCCGCCACCATTCAGAACACTGAATCCCTGAAGGTGGCCATCACCATTCCGGAATACGATATTGAGAGCGTGAAGGTGGGCATGACCGCCCGCATCACCAGCGACGTGACCGACAGAGAGGTGAACGGCACCCTGAGCCAGATCTCGCCCACTGCCACCGGCGGCGGTTCCTCCTCCAGCAGCTTTGCGGCGGAGGTGACCGTGGATGACGCGGACAGCGGCCTGCTGATCGGCACCAACGCCAAGGTGGAGATCATCCTCTCCACCACCGAGGACGTGTTCACCGTTCCGCTGGACGCCATCGGCGAAAACGAGGCGGGCGAGAGCGTGATCTATGTGCAGACCGGCGAGGAGAATGGCGAGCCTGTGTTTGAGGAGATGGCCATGACTGTGGGCGAGGAAAACGACTACTATGCCCAGATCAGCGGCGCAGAGCTGGAAGAGGGTCTGGTGGTGCGCGCCTCGGCCGACACGGACGAAGCCACCGAGGAGCTGGACATGGGCACCATGATGCCCGGCGAGATGAGCGGCATGGCCCCCGCTGAAGAGGGCGGCATGCAGGGCTCGGTGGTCATTGCGGCCCCCGCGGATGGCGGTGGCGGCGGCCGGGGCGGCATGGCCGGCGGCCCGGCGATGGGAGGCTGATGCAGATGCAGCCGATCATTGACATGCAGGGCATTGTGAAACGGTATTACATCGGCAAGCCCAACGAGCTGGAGATCCTGCACGGCATCGACCTGCAGGTATATCCCGGCGAATTCGTGGCCGTCGTGGGCGAGTCCGGCAGCGGCAAGTCCACCTTAATGAATATCATCGGTGCGCTGGACCGGCCCACCGAGGGCAGCTACAAGCTGGACGGCGTGGACATTACCAGCGCAAAGGACAAGGAGCTCTCGGTCATCCGCAACCGGAAAATCGGGTTTGTGTTCCAGACCTTTAACCTGATCGGGCGCACCAGCGCTCTGAAAAATGTGGAGCTGCCCATGCTCTACGCCGGGGTGCCCGCCCGGCAGCGCACCCAGCGGGCCAAAGAGCTGCTGGAGATGGTGAACATGACCGAGCGGGCCCGCCACCAGCCCAATGAGCTTTCCGGCGGTCAGAAGCAGCGGGTGGCCATTGCCCGGGCGCTGGTGAACCAGCCCGCTTTGCTGCTGGCGGACGAGCCCACCGGCGCGCTGGACTCCGCCACCAGCCGCACCGTGATGGATATTTTCCACCAGCTGCACGCCAGGGGCATGACCATCGTGCTCATCACCCACAGCCAGGAGCTGGCCGCCGAGTGCGAACGCATTTTGACTCTGCGGGACGGCCGGTTCGTGGGCGAGCGAAAGGGGGCGGGACGCAGTGCAGCTGTTTGACAACATTCGCCTGGCCTTCGGCAGCCTGTGGGCCAACAAGCTGCGGGCGCTGCTCACCATGCTGGGCATCATCATCGGCATCGGCTCGGTGATCGCCATCGTTACGCTGGGCGACTCGCTCACCGGCTCCATCACCGACAGCCTGCAGAGCTTCGGCATCAACAACATCACCGTGAGCTTGCAGCAGAAAACCGAGGACGACGAGACCAGCGGCGGCGCGGTGCGCATGTTCAGTATGGCAAACCCCACCAGCGAGGACCTGTTCACCGACGCCATGATCGAGGAGTTCCGCGCGGCCTACCCGGAGCAGATCTACGCCATCGCTCTGGACCAGAGCCTGGGCAGCGGTCAGGTGCAGCAGGGCGACACCACCGCGCAGGTGAACGCCATGGGCGTGAACGAGGAATACGCGCTGGCCAATGACCTGAACCTGCTGCACGGACGCTTTATCAAGGATTCCGACGGCGAGCGCCAGATCGCTGTGGTGAGCGACGTATTCTGCGAGAGCGTGTTCGGCCAAAGCGGCGCGTCGGTGCTGGGGCGTGAATTTGATTTGACGGTGAACGGTCAGCTGCTCAAGTTCTATGTGGCAGGCGTTTATGAATACGATGACGACGGCTTTGTGAGCATGACCGGCGCCGACCCGGTGACCGAGCTGTACCTGCCCATGGAAGCGGCGCAAAAGCTGACCGGTGAGACCGGCTACCAGAGCTTCACCGTGGTGGCCTCCACCGGCACCGACACCGCCGCCTTCCTGGAGCAGGTGGAGAGCTTCTTCGCCAGCTTCTACACCCGCAACGAGAGCTACACCGCTACCGCTTCCAGCATGGAGAGTATGCTGGAGGAGATGACCAGCATGCTGAACACCGTCAAGCTGGCCATCAGCGCCATCGCGGCCATCAGCCTGCTGGTGGGCGGCATCGGCGTGATGAACATTATGCTGGTGAGCATCACCGAACGCACCCGAGAGATCGGCACCCGCAAGGCGCTGGGCGCGCCGGGCTTTGCCATCCGGATGCAGTTCATCACCGAGGCGGTGGTGATCTGTCTGGTGGGCGGCGCGCTGGGCGTGGCCCTGGGTGTGGGCCTGGGCGCGGCAGGCGCGGGCCTTTTGGGCTACGCGGCAAAGCCCAGCCCTGCCGCCATCGGACTGGCGGTGGGCTTCTCCATGCTCATCGGCGTGTTCTTCGGTTATTACCCAGCGGGCAAGGCAGCCAAGATGGACCCCATCGAGGCGCTGCGTTATGAATAAATCCTTGACAAAACCGCGAAGCGGCGGTATCCTTAATCATGCTTTGTATATCCGGGAATGAAGTTCTCCCGTGGGCGGGCGTGACAGGCCTGTCCTAAACCGCTTTGCTTTAAGCTGATGACTTCTGCGACGAAACCAGACGCAGAAGCCATCGGCTTTTTTGCGTCCAAAAACGGAAGAACAGAGAGGGAAGAATTATGTTGACATCACTTGCATTTATCTTTTTGGTGGGGCTTGCCGCGGCGGCGCTCTGCCAGCGGCTGCACCTGCCGCGCATCATCGGCATGCTGGCCACCGGCATTTTGCTGGGACCCTACGCGCTGAATCTTCTGGATGATTCCATCTTGTCCGTCTCCGGCGATCTGCGCCAGATGGCGTTGATCATCATTCTGCTGAAGGCGGGGCTTTCGCTGAATCTGGCCGATCTGAAAAAGGTGGGCCGGCCGGCGGTGATGATGGCCTGTGTGCCCGCCAGCTTCGAGATCCTGGCCTTTGTGCTGTTTGCGCCGATGCTGTTGGGCGTGAACCGGGTGGAGGCCGCGGTGATGGGCGCGGTGCTGGCGGCGGTCTCCCCGGCGGTGGTGGTGCCCCGGATGGTCCATCTGATGGAGACCGGCTACGGCACCGACAAGAGCATCCCACAGCTCATCATGGCGGGGGCATCCTGCGATGATATCTTCGTGATCGTGCTGTTCTCCACCTTCGCGGGCATGGCCCAGGGCGGCAGCGTGCAGCTGTCCAGTTTTGCGTCCATCCCGGTGTCCATCGGTCTGGGCGTGCTGCTGGGCGCGGCGGTGGGCTGGGCGCTGAGCGCCTTTTTTGAGGCGGCCCACGCCCGGCGGCGCTGTGTGCGCAACAGCACCAAGGTAGTGATCCTGCTGGGGACCGCCTTTCTCCTGATGGCTGTGGAGACCTGGGCCAAGCCGGTGGTGCCGGTGTCCGGTCTGCTGGCGGTGGTGAGCATGGCCTGTGTGCTGAAGCTGAAAAGCGTGGCCTTTGTGTCCAAGCGGCTTTCGGAAAAATTCGGCAAGCTGTGGATCGCTGCCGAGGTGATCCTCTTCGTGCTGGTGGGCGCGGCGGTGGACATCCGCTATACCCTGGGCGCGGGCCTCGCGGCTGTGGCCATGATCCTGGCCGCGCTGTGCTTCCGGTCGGTGGGCGTTCTGCTCTGCGTGACCGCCACCCCCCTGTGCTGGAAGGAGCGGCTGTTCTGCGTGATCGCCTACCTGCCCAAGGCCACGGTGCAGGCGGCCATGGGCTCGGTGCCGCTGGCCATGGGCCTTGCCTGCGGGCAGATCGTGCTGTCGGTGGCGGTGGTTGGCATCCTGATCACCGCGCCGCTGGGGGCAATCGGGATTGATCTGAGCTACAAGCGCCTGTTGAACCACCCGGCAAAGACGGTGGAATAAGAGAAGCGCCCCCCGCGCCTTTACAAACCGCAAGGCGGCAGAGTATACTGAAAGCAGCATACTCTGCCGCCTTTTTGCGGCTGTTAATCAATCAGGAAATGAGGCGTTTTGCGATGAGCTATACCTTTGGATTCATCGGTGTGGGCAACATGGGCGGCGCGCTGGCCCGGGCGGCCTGCCGCTGGAACCCCCGCCAGGTGGTGCTGACCAACCGGAGCATGGAAAAGGCCATCTCTCTGGCTGAGGAGCTGGACTGCGACGTGGCGATGGACAACGCCACCGTTGCCCGGGAAGCCAAATTCATCTTTTTGGGCGTGAAGCCCGCCGGTATGGGCCAGGTGCTGGCCCAGCTGGCCCCGGTGCTGGCCCAGCGGACCGACCAGTTCGTGCTGGTGAGCATGGCCGCGGGCCTGCAGCTGGACCGGCTGGCCCAGATGCTGGGACGGCCCGCCCCCATGCTGCGCATCATGCCCAATACGCCGGTGGCCATCGGCGAGGGCATGATCCTGTACACCGCCGGTCCCGGTGTGGACCGGGAGGATCTGGAAGAGTTCCTCATTAAGATGGACGCCGCCGGCCGGTTCGATTCCATCGACGAAAAGCTGATGGACGCGGGCAGCTCGGTGTCCGGCTGCGGCCCCGCTTATGTGTACCAGTTCATCGAGGCTCTGGCGGACGGCGGCGTGGAATGCGGCCTGCCCCGGGCGAAGGCTCTGGAATACGCTGCCCAGACCCTGGCGGGTGCGGCCCAGATGGTATTGGAGACCGGCAAGCATCCCGGCCAGCTGAAGGACGAGGTGTGCAGCCCCGGCGGCAGCACCATCGCCGGAGTCCATGCACTGGAGGGGGGCGGCCTGCGGGCCGCGGCCATCAACGCAGTGGTCAAAAGCTTTGAAAAGAACAAGGAGCTGGGCAAACAGTGAGCGAGTATAACATCAAGCTGGTGGGGCTGGACATCGACGGCACCCTGCTGAACACCAAAAACCAGATCAGTCCCCGCAACCATGCGGCCATTCGGGCGGCCATTGACGCGGGCTGCCGGGTGATCCCGGCCACCGGCCGGCCGCTGCGGGGCGTGCTGCCGGAATTTATTCAGATTCCCGGCGTGGATTATGCGGTCACCGCCAACGGCGCCACCGTGGTGCGGCTGAGTGACGGCGAGTTCGTGATCAAAAACTGGCTCAGCCGGGCGCGCCTTCAGAAGCTGTATGAGGCCACTCAGGGCCTTTGGCGGGTGTTCGACGTGTTTGTGGGCGGCAGCGGCTACAGCGAGAAGAAAAATCTGGATGCCGCCGAGGAGTGGGCCCCCCGCAATATGGCTCCCTATATGCGGATGAGCCGTCAGCCGGTGGAGAGCATTCCGGACTTCATTGCCGCCCAGGAGGGCTTTGAGAAGTGCAGCATGTTCTTTACCAGTGAGGAAAACCGGCAGAAGGTCCGGCAGATCGCTCAGGAGATGGGCGGCTTTTCCATCGTGTCCAGCGAATCCAACAATCTGGAGATCAGCGACGAGGGAGCGACCAAGGGGCTGGCCCTGCTGGAGCTGGGCCGGATGCTGGGCCTGGAGAAAAGCCAGGTGATGGCCTGCGGCGATTCGGAAAACGATCTGCCCATGCTGGAGACGGTGGGCCTGGGCGTGGCCATGGGCAATGCGCCCCGCTTCATTCAGGAGAAGGCTGCGGCGGTCACCGCCACCAACGACGAGGACGGCGTGGCCCTGGCGCTGGAAAAATACGTGCTGGGCAGGTGATGTGCTGGTGGATTTCTTGCGGGAAAAGGGCGTCATTGCGGCGAACCTCTGCCTGATCGCCGGGCTGCTGTTTTTCAGGCCGCTGTTTCTGGCGGGGCTGGCGCTGTGGGCGGTCAGTCTGGCGATGCGCCTGCACCGGGAACCGGCAAAGGGCATGAAGCTGTTTTACGGGGCTTTGTGTGTGCTGGTGAGCCTGTGGTTTTTGTTGTCACTGGCCGGGCAGCTGGCGGTTCTGGCCGGCTGGTTCGGCTGGACTTGAACAGAACAAAAGAAAAAGAAGGAGCCCGGGGAGAGCTCCTTCTTTTTTTATGCGGTTTTGCGGGGGCGTTACTGCCTGCCCCGGTTGTAGACGCTCTGCTGCTCCACCCGCAGCACCACCCGGCCAACAAACAGGGTGAGCAGAATCTCCACCGGCAGCAGCACCAGATTTTTTCCGATGCGCAGCGGCAGGGTGGCCAGCTGAAAATTCTGGCCATAATAAAGATACAGCCAGAAGCTGTTCAAAAAGATGTTCAGCAGAATGTTGATGCTCAGCTTGGCGGCCAGCACCCGGTACCAGCGCAGCGGCTGGCGGTAGAGGGCCAGGCCCCAGATCATTCCGGCCAGAATGGCAGTGAGGGTAAAGCCGGGGAAATAGGCGCCGCCGCCGTTGTTCACCACCCAGCCCAGAAAATCGCTGGCGGCACCGGCGGTCATGGCCACCGCGGGGCCGAACAGCATACCGGCCATGGCGCTGGTCAGAAAGCCGAAGCCGATGCGCAGCTGGGGGGTGAGCTGCAGCCGGATGTTCAGTGCATCCAGCGTGATGTTCAGCGCGATGAGCAGCGCCACCACCGCCAGAGTGCGGGGCTGGTGGAACCGGGCGGCGGAATCCTGAAAGAGTTGCTTGATTTTGGACATGAAAAAACCTCCTTTGAACGCGGATGCCGCACAAAAGGAGGTGAGGGTACAAAAGGAGGGCACGGCGCGGCAAGGGCACAGCGCCCCGCATTTGCCTGCACACACTTCGTTTATGCAGCAGCGGGATGCAAAGCCTGTACCGCGAAGCGGAGTGCTTCTTCGTCCGGCCCGCAACTCCCCGTCGGGCTGGCACTTGACGCACAGGCTTTTACTCTGCACGCTCCATTATAGACCCGCTGCAAAGGGAAAACAAGCCCCGACGGCAAATTTTAAGAGTCAGTCTTTTTTGTCCGCCGCCTTGTTTACCACCAGGATGCCCGCGCAGATCAGCGCCAGCGCCGCCAGCCCCTGGGGGCGGAAGGCCGCCGCGCCCTCACCCAGCAAAAGGGCGCTGAGCAGCACGCCGAATACCGGGTTCATGAAGCCGAACACCGAGATGCGGGCTACCGGGTTGTGAGCCAGCAGCACCGACCACAGCGAGTAGGCTACTGCCGAAATAAAGCCCATGTAGACCAGCAGTGCTGCCGAACCGGCGGTGGGTGCGGCCAGCCGCCCGCCCAGCACAAGACCCAGCAGGGTCATGACCACACCGCCGAACAAAAACTGCCAGCCGCAGAGCACGAAGGTGTCCTCCTTCTGGGAGTAGCGCTTTACCAGTACGCTGGAAAAGGCGTAGGCAATGGCGGCGATAAGCACCAGGCCGTCACCCAGCAGGCTGCTCTGCCCGCCGGAGGAACTGCTCAGGTTGATGAGCGCCACCCCGGCAAAGCCCACGGCACAGCCGATCAGCTTCTGGGCGGTGAGGGCTTCGTAGCGGAACACCAGCGTGGCCAGCAAAATGCAGAAAAAGGTGTTGGTGGCGGTGATGATGGCCGCGTTCACGCCGCTGGTGTTGGCCACACCGGCGTAATAAAATACGTACTGCAGAATGGTCTGCACGCAGCCCAGCTTGAGGACCATCGGCAGGGTCGCTTTGCTGGGGGCGGCCAGACGGTGAGCCCGGATGCTGGCAAAGGCAATGACCATCAGCCCGGCAATGGAAAAGCGAATCCCGGCGAACACCAGCTGGCCGGGAATGTCGCTGGACGCCAGCTGGAACAGCTGGCAGCCGATCTTGATGCAGGGCACCGCGCTGCCCCACAAAAAGCAGGGAATCAGGGCCAGAGCGGCGGCCACTGCCGGACGGGAAAGGGGAGAAGACTCCTTCATATACAACAATCCACCTCTCAGGGTTTGAAATATCCACTGGAAAAGTATAAAATGTTATCAGAAAAAAGTAAAGCCGCGCGCCGGAAGCATTGTCCGGCGGGCAGCTCCGGCAGGGCCCTTGCCAAAAGGGCCGGAAAGGAACAAGACTATGGCAGTTTGCAAATTCAGCGAGATGGAATACACCCGCCCGGACGTGCAGCGGGTGACCGAAGCTTACCGGCAGCTCACCGCCCGGGCCGAAAAGGCCGAAAGCGGTCGTGAGCTGGCGGACATTTTCAAAGAGCACACCAAGCTGGACGATGAATTCAGCACCGCGGCCCGCCTGGCGCAGATCCGCCACACTCTGGATACCCGGGATGAATTCTATGATGCGGAAAACGACTTTTTCGACCAGGAGGCCCCCGGCGTGGGCAACGCCCAGCTGGCGCTGTACCGGGCGCTGCTGGCCAGCCCTCACAAGGAAGGCCTGGCGGCGGAGTACGGCGAGATCTTGCTGCAGAAGATGGAGGTGGCCGCTGCCAGCGCCAGCGAGGAAGTGCTGGAGCTGATGCAGCAGGAGAACGCACTGGCCAGCCGCTACCAGAAGCTGTACGCGGGCGGTCAGGTGCAGTTCGACGGCAAGAGCCTGACCTTGCCCGAGATGGGCCCCTACAAGCAGAGCCTGGACCGGGCGGTGCGCAAGGCCGCCTTTGAAGCGGACGGCCGCTTCTTCGACGACAACCGGGAAGAGCTGGACGAGATCTACACCAAGATGATCGAGAACCGCAACGCCCAGGCCCGCAAGCTGGGCTACGAGAGCTATGTGCCCCTGTCCTACCTGCGGATGGGCCGGCTGGGCTACAATGAGGCGGATGTGAAGAGCTTCCGGGATCAGGTGGCCCAGAGCGTGACCCCGCTGGCTCACGAGGCCATGAAGGAGCAGTTTGCCCGCATCGGCCTGCCTGACGCAAAATTCTACGATACCACCGTCAGCTTTAAGGACGGTAACCCCATTCCGCAGGGCACCGCCCCCGAGCTGCTGGCCAAGGCGGTGCAGATGTACCGGGAGCTGAGCCCCGAGACCGCCCGCTTCATCGACTTTATGACCGAGAGCCAGCTGTTTGATCTGGAGAGCCGCCCCGGTAAGGCCCCCGGCGGCTACTGCGAGACCATCCCCGGCTACGGCGCGCCCTTTGTGTTCTCCAACTTCAACGGCACCTCCGGCGACGTGGATGTGCTCACCCATGAGGCAGGACACGCCTTCCAGGCATGGGTGGCGGCCGGCCAGGGGATGTGCCAGGAGCTGGCCAACCCCGGGCTGGAGAGCTGCGAGATCCACAGCATGTCCATGGAGTTCCTCACCAGCCCCTGGCATCACCTGTTCTTCGGCAAAGACACCGCCAAGTATGCCCTGGCCCATGCCCAGGAGGCGCTCACCTTCCTGCCCTATGGCTGCATGGTGGATGAGTTCCAGCACATCGTCTACAGCCAGCCCCATCTGACCCCGGATGAGCGCAATGGCATCTGGCTGGAGCTGGAGCGCAAGTACCGCCCCTGGAACGACTTTGCCGGCCTGCCCTTCTATGGCCGGGGCGCGGGCTGGCAGCGGCAGCTGCACGTCTATCAGTACCCCTTCTACTACATCGACTACTGCCTGGCGCAGATCGTGTCGCTGCAGTTCTTTGCTGCCCATCTGAACGATCCGAAAGACGCCTGGCAGCGTTACCTGGCTTTGGTGAAGAAGGGTGGCGGCGACACCTATGCAGGCCTGGTCAAAGCCGCGGGCTTTACGGTTCCCTTTGAGCAGGGGGCCATTGCACCGGTGGCACAGCAGGTGTTCGACTGGGTGAAGGAACAGAACAAAAAGCTGTAATCTCTGAAAAAACGTTTCATGGGCCCGGAGGCAGCATTGCCTCCGGGCTTTTTTGTGCAAAACAGATTGCACAGGGAAAAACAGGTTCATATATATACAATATATAAGAGAAAAGGCTGTTTTTGGCCCAAAAAGAAAAATATGACTTTTTTCAAAGAAATTTAAAAAAAGGTGTTGACTTCTGCCCCGCGGCTGTGGTATTATAACTGAGCCGTCAAC
>MHCFR00700__coassemble_1105_pt1 | contig 14234 bp, 16 predicted proteins | sample MHCFR00700__metabat2_low_PE_038 | metagenome-assembled genome bin MHCFR00700 | reverse complement strand
TCTTTTTCGCTGTTGCTTGTGCAGCGCGCTGCCGCTGTTTACAGGAACGCACCGTTACAGACCTGAATCACCTGACCCTTGACGTGACGGCCCATTTTGCTGGCCAGGAACAGGCAGGCATAGGCCTGGTCCATGGGGTCGCATTCCGGGCCGGGGAAATACACAAAATGCCCGCTGTGCTCCAGCATTTTTGCGCCGCCGGGCTGTTCGCCGGCCTTATTGGCGATGTGGGCCGGGGTCACCGGGGCGCCGGGAGCCACCGCATTGCATCGGATGTTGGTGTCAATCAGCCGCATGGCCACATTCTTGGTCAGCGTGTTCAGCGCGCCCTTGGTGGAGGTATAGGCAGCTCCACAGAAGGGGCGCTCACCGTTCACGGAGGAGATATTGATGATGACGCCATCGTTTTTCGGCATAAAGATTTTCAGAGCCTCGCGGATATAGCGCATGGGTCCACCCAGGTTTGTGTTCATCACAAGCAGCATCCAGTCATCGTCGGTCTCGTCGATCATCTTCTGTTCGCCGATGCCCGCGTTGTTGATGAGGATATTCACATCCCCAAACTCGCGCAGAGCGGTTTCAAACACCCGCTGTGTATCCTCGGTGGAGCAGACATCCGCCACCACTCCCACTGCGCGGCCGCCCTTGGCGCGGATGCCCTGCACCACCTCATCCAGCTTTTCCTGCCCTCTGGCCGTAAGCACTACGGCAGCGCCTTCCTCAGCAAACAGTTCCGCCATGGTCTGGCCCATGCCATAGCTGGCACCGGTGATGATGGCCACCTTTCCTTTTAACATTTCCTTTTCCAAAACAACAACCTCCTTTGTTGGTCCTGATCTCTGGCTTCATTATAAAGCGGCAAGAATGCCATATCAAATACTTATATTTGATAAATTTTCATAATTGAAAATTATAGAATTTTCAATTATACTGAAATCAGGAGGTGATGAAGGTGGAGCTTCGCGTGCTGCAATACTTTCTGGCGGTGGCCCGGGAACAAAACATTTCCTCGGCAGCGGAATCACTGCATCTTTCCCAGCCGACCCTTTCCACCCAGCTGAAGGCACTGGAAAACGAGCTGGGCAAGCAGCTGCTGATTCGGGGGACCAAGGGCTCCCGCAAGGTGCTGCTGACCGAGGAGGGCATGCTCCTGCGCAAACGGGCGGAGGAGATTCTGGAGCTGGTGCGAATGACGGAAAGCGAGATTTCCCTGTCCAACGAGGTGGTTGCCGGGGATGTGTACATCGGCACCGGCGAGTCGGACTTGATTCGCATCTTCGCAAGGGCCGCCAAACACATTCAGGAAAAATATCCGGATATCCACTACCATATCCTCAGCGGAAACGCATCCTTCGTGCAGGAGCATCTGGACCGGGGCCTGATCGACTTCGGCGTTGTTTACAGCCCGGTGGATACCAGCATTTACAGCACCATTAAAATCCCCGTTCACGATACCTGGGGCGTTCTGATGCGCCGGGATTCCCCGCTGGCAAAAAAGGATGCCGTCCAGCCCCAGGACCTGCTGGACAAGCCGCTGATTCTTTCCGCCCAGAAAGCCGATGCCTGGCCCATGTCCAACTGGTTCGGGCAGGACATTTCAAAGCTGAACGTGGTGGCCACCTACAATCTGGTGTTCAACGCCTCTCTGCTTGTGGAGGAAGGACTCGGATATGCGGTCTGCTTTGACAAGCTAATCAACGTGAGCGGAGACAGCAATCTATGTTTCCGCCCTCTTTCTCCCACGATAGAAGCCAAAGCCTCCATCATCTGGAAGCGCTATCAGGTTCTGTCCAAGGCTGCCGAATGCTTTTTAAACGAGCTGAAGCAGGAGATGGGCCTGCTTACCGACCTGTAACAAACAAAAATGCCTGTGCCCGGCGGAAAGCCGCCGGACACAGGCATTTTATTTATTATTCTGGAGATACTCAGCCGAAATAGGCGGCAATCTCCTGCATGCGGGCCATCTGATCCACCTGGAAGGGGCATCGGCTGTTGCAGTGGCCGCACTGCACGCAATCCCCTGCGTCCCGTCCCAGGCCATGGTAATGCTCTGCGGCCATGGAATCCCCGTTTCGGGCCAGATCGTAATACTTGTTCACCAACCCCACATCGATCCCCATCGGGCAGGGCTTGCAGTGGTTACAGTAAACGCATTTGCCCACCGCGTCCACCGGGCTGAAAGAAGCGATCATGGAGTAGTCCCGCTCCTGCTCGGAGGCATTGAAAAAGCCCAGCAGATGCTCAGCCTGCTCCACACTGCTCATACCCGGCAGCACCGTAAGGACCCCGGGCCGGTCGAGAGCATACTGCATGCACTGATACTGGGTCAGCGCCTGCCCGAAGGGCGAGAGAGAAGCATCCAGCAGCTGGCCGCCGGAGAAAGGTTTCATCACGGCAATGCCGATGCCCTCCGCTTCGCAACGCCGGTAAATGGCCGTGCGCTCCTCCACCGAGCCCTTGGCGTATTCGCCCTTCTGGTAATCGTAGCCCGGATTGACCGAGAACATCAGCATATCCACCGGGGCTTCGTCCAGCACCCGCTGGATGGTGGCCGGGGTGTGGGAGGAAAGGCCAATGTGCCGGACCACACCCTGCTCTTTTAATTGCAGCAGGTAGGCATAGGCCCCGTTTTCCTGGTATTCCTGCCAGTCGGACAGCTCGTCGATGCAGTGGATAAAACCATAGTCAATGTAATCCGTATGCAGCCGGGTCAGCTGCCAATCAATGCTGCGCTTGATGGCCTCTGCATCCGTGGTCCACCCGTAGGTACCTGTATGGTAATCGGCGCCGAAATGCACCTGGTACATCACGTTTTTCCGCACATCTCCAAGCGCCGCGCCGAAGTACGGGAAGGTTCTGCCCTCCGCCGTTGCCAGATCGAAATAATTCACACCGCCCTCATAGGCCCGTCGGATTGTGGCGACCGCATCCGACTCCTTTGCCTGGGCAATATAGGAGGTACCGAACCCCAGCGTGCTGATCCGGTTACCTGTCCGTTTGTTGATTCTGTATTCCATTCGCCGCCTTCTCCTTTGTCACTGCGGGCAGCCATGGCCCGCTCCGCCCGTCCCGCTCCGCCCGTCCGGCTCTGCCTGATAGCTCAGGCGAGACTGTTGTACTGGTCGTCGTTCACCGGCTCCAGCCATTCGTTGGAGGCGCCCGGTGCGGGAATCTCAATGGCAATGTGAGTGAACCATTCATCCGCTGCGGCGCCGTGCCAGTGCTTGACCTCCGGCGCGATGTAGACCACGTCGCCCGGATGCAGCTTGCGGGCAGGCTGCTCCCATTCCTGGTACCAACCCTCGCCATCGGTGCAAAGCAGGATCTGGCCGCCCTTGTGATGGATGTGCCAGTTGTTGCGGCAGCGGGGCTCAAAGGTCACGTTGCACACGTTCACTCCTTCGGCGTTCAGCGGGTTCAGATAGCTATTACCGATGAAATACTGCGCATAGGCGGTGTTGGGCTGACCGAGGCCGAACAGAGAATCCGAGGGGTCGGCCTTCTCCTCTGCATAAATTTCCCGCACCATGGGGAAAACTGCCCAGGCGTTGGGCCAGCCCACATAAAAGGCGATGTGGGTGATGATCTCCACCATTTCGGTTTTGGTCACGCCATGATTTTTTGCACTCTGAATATGATATTTCAAGGAATTATCCGTGATGCCCTTGGACACCAGTGCCACCACGGTGATCATGGAACGATCCCGCAGCGACAGCTTATCCTCCCGGGACCATACCTCGCCGAACAGCACATCGTCGTTGAGCTGGGCAAATTTGGGCGCAAGGTCGCCCAGTCCGTTTCTTCCTGCCGTTTGTTTGATCATTGATCACTTGCCTCCTGTTTCTGTTTGTGTTTTGCGAATCTCGTGGCGCAGATAATCCAGACGCTGGAGCTGCCGCTCCTTGAAGTGAATCTCGTCCAAGGCGGCGGCCCGCTTCTTTTCCAGCATGCGAAGGCGCTCGGCTCCGGTGGTCTCGCCCTCCAACAACAGCCGCATGTAGGCCTCCACTTCCTCTGTGTTAAAGCCGATGTCGTGCAGGGTCATGATGACGCTCAGGCGTTCCAGGTCGGAATCGTCGTATTGCCAGGCGCCCATCACCTTTTTGACCGCCCCGCACAATCCCCAGCTTTCGTATTCCCGCAGGATGTTCATGGGAATCTGATACCGCTCACTTGCCTCCTGAATAGTCATACGCCGCCTCCAAAAAACAAAAATGTAGATGCCCTGGCCGGACATCTACATTGTAAATTGCTTTCAGAATGCTGTCTAATGCTTATTTTGCAGCTTCAGAAATACCCGAAAGGCATTTTTTAATATGCTCCAGCAGCGCAGCCACTGCGGGCGGGAAGGTCTCGGTCTTTTTCCAGGCCAACACCGTACTGGATTCCAGCGCAGGCGACAGGGGCAGAAAGCGCAGCCCTTCATAGCTGCAGCGAAGCCGGATGGTAAGAAACGCCCCCATGCCCTCCCGGGCCAAGAGGGTCATGTTATAGGGCAGGTTACCGGTGGCCGCCACCTGCATCTGCTGGGCGTAGGGGCCCATCCAGTGCTCCAGCTCTTTTTGAATCACCTCACGGCGGGTGAAAATCAGCGGCACCTGGGAAAGGTCCTGCGCCGTGACGCACTCCTTTTGTGCCAACGGCGAATCCTCCCGCACATGTACCCCCCACTGCTCCTTCACCGGCAGACGGATGAAATCGTATTTGCTGATGTCCACCGGTTCCAGCAACAGGGCCAGATCCAGCATGCCGCCCTCGATTCGCTCCTTGGTATTGTCGGCGTTGCCGCTGTAGAGCTGATAGGTCACCTGGGGATGAAGCGCCTGAAAGGAGGCCAGCCACCCGGCCAGAAGATGCATTCCCTCCAGATCACCACTGCCGATGGAAATCACACCCCGCAGCTCCGGTTCTTTTCGGAATTCCTGCATGGTTTTGTCCGCTAGGTCTACCAGCTCCTGCGCCCGGCGGCGCAGCAGCATGCCGTCGTCGGTGAGAATAATGCGATGGCGGCTGCGCTCAAACAGCTTGACGCCCAACTCCTCCTCCAGCTGCATCAGCTGGCGGGAAAGGGTTGGCTGGGTCAGATGGAGCAGAGCCGCCGCCTTTGTGATGTTTTCCTCCCGAGCCACGGCCAAGAAGTATTTGAGCACTCGAAGATCCATGATTTTTGTCCCCTCCTCTTTTCAACATCCTATCACGGAACCGCCGGGCAGGCAAGGGCGATCCCTTGCGCTGCGGGGTTTTACATTTTGTGCAAAGCAGGTTACAATAGGTCCATAAAACAGCGAAAACGCACCGAACGAACCGGCATAAAATAGTCCGGTTGGCTGCATTTTTCGAGACCAAGACCATCTCCAGAAAGGATTACTATGCTATGATGAAAATACTTTTTGTTTGCTTGGGCAACATCTGCCGCAGCCCCATGGCTGAATATGTGATGCGGGACCTGGTGCGCCAGGCCGGGCTGGAGGACCAGATCCAGGTGGCCTCTGCTGCTACCAGCCGGGAGGAGCTGGGCAATCCGGTATATCCTCCCGCCCGCCGCAAGCTGGCGGAGCACGGTATTGCCTGCGAGGGCCATACCGCCCGTCAAATGACCGCCGCGGACTATGACCGGTTCGATCTGCTGATCGGCATGGACCAGAATAACCTGCGGAACATGAACCGAATCTGCGGCGGCGACCCGGAGCACAAGCTGCACATGCTGATGGACTACACCGACCGCCCCGGCGAGGTGGCGGACCCCTGGTACACCGGCGATTTTGAGCGCACCTGGCAGGATGTGCTGGCCGGCTGCCAGGCTCTGCTGGCGCAGCTGAAAGACCGGGGCTGAATCGCTCTGCTTGACAGCACTTTTCTCTGGTGTTATAGTAAATAGCGAAAATCAAATAGTTTTGGAATTCTGGGGGGACTCTTCGGAGTTGAGAAGGTAAAACCTGACCCCACGAACCTGATCTGGTTCATACCAGCGTAGGGAAGCAATTCTGAAGCCCCGGTTCTGCCCGCCTGTTTCAGTGCGGGCACCGAGACCTTGCAGTAAAAGGGATGCTTTTCCAGGTGAAAGGCGTCCCTTTTTCTTTTATATTTCTTGCAAAGGAAGGAATCATTGCTATGGAAAACAACACCTGCTGCGGCTGCAGTCGGCCGGACCTGCCCTGGGCAGGCCGCGGCACCAATCTGGACATCTCCGGCTGCCGTTTCTCTCTCTACCCCATGGACTCGAACTTTGTTCCCATCATTTTGGGCGCGCTGGAAAAGACCGACACCTCGGCGGTATGGAGCCAGTCGGACGCTCTTTCCACCGTTTACCGCGGCCGTCTGCCCTACGTGGTGGACGCGGTGGAAGGCCTGTTCGTAAATGCCTGGCAGCCCACCGTTCACATGGCGCTGGAGGGTCAGTTCTCCAAGGGCTGCCCTGGCGACACCGACGGCGACAGTTTGCTCACCCGGGAAGGCCCCGGCCCCAATGCACAGACCATCGCTGGCGCTCACTTCCCGGTGCTGTGCAAGCTTGCCCTTTACCCCATGGGCGTGAGCGACTACATCGACCGCATCGCCGAGGTCTGGCACATGGCAGAGGATGCCGGTCTGAATCCCACCAGCGTTCACTACGCCACCCGGATTAGCGGCGATGTGCAGGCGGTGTTTGACTACCTGCATGCGGTATGCCGCCATATGGAGCAGACGGTTCCCCACTACATTCTGCACTTCACACTCTCGGTGAACAGCCCCACGGCGGAGTAATCCCGCACCCCTCACACATACAAACAAGGAGTTGGAACAACCAATGAAACAGAAAGAAACAAGCTATTCCTGGAAGCTGCAGGACATTATTTTTGTGGCCATGCTGTGCGTGGTGTTTGGCGTGGTATATCTGGCGGGCGTTTACCTGATCTCGCCCCTGACCGCCATCTTTGCCCCTCTGGGCGTTTCGCTGCTGGGCACCGAGATGATCTTCGGCATCTGGTTCATGGCCGCCACCCTGGCCGCCTATATTTTGCAGAAACCCGGCGCGGCCATCATCGCCGAGGTACTGGCTTCCCTGATTGAGGTACTGCTGGGCAACATGTACGGCCCCATGGTGATCGTGGCAGGCATCGTACAGGGCGCGGGCGCTGAGCTGGTGTTTGCTGCCTGGCGCTACAAACGGTTTGACCGTACCACCATGTATCTGGCCTCTGTGGGCTGCACCATCACCGGCTTTTTGTGGAGCTTCGTGCGCTCCAACTATCTGGCTATCGCGCCCCAGCTGCTGGTGGTATATTTCATTGTGCGGCTGATCAGCTCCTTCATCTTCTCCGGCGTACTGTGCAAGCTGATGGGTGACAGCCTGGCCCGCACCGGCCTGCTGAAGAGCTACGCCCTGGGCCGGGCCATGCGGGATGAGTAAGCCGGTACTCAGCTGCCGGGACCTGACCTTCCGCTATCAGAAAGAGGATGTGTTCCGGCAGATCTCCTTTGCCATCCAGCCCGGAGAGGCTGTGCTGCTGATGGGGCCTTCCGGCTGCGGCAAAAGCAGCCTTGCCTACTGTCTGGCCGGGCTTTACCCTGCCTACGCGGGAACTTTGAGCGGTGAGATTCTTCTTGAAGGCAAGTCTCTGGAGGATTACCCGCTGGCCCAGCGAGCCCGGGGTGTGTCCATCCTGTTTCAGAACCCGGACGATCAGTTCTGTATGGACCGGGTGGACCACGAAATCCTGTTTGCGCTGGAAAACATCAACTATCCGGGCGATCTGCGTACCCGCACCCAGGAGCTGCTGGCACTGGTGGGACTGGAGGCGGTGGAGCACCAGCTGATTCACACCCTGTCCGGCGGAATGAAACAGAAGCTGGCACTGGCCACCGCCCTTGCTACCGAGGCAAAGCTGCTCATCCTGGACGAGCCTTTCGCCAACCTGGACCCCGGCTCCTGCGCTGACCTTTCGGTGAAGCTGGCCCAACTGAACCGGCAGGGACTGGCCCTGTTCATCGTGGACCACCGGCCGGATTACTGGCTGCCTTTTTTAAGCCGCATCCTGCTGATGGACAAAACCGGCAATCTTTTGCCGGAAAGTGTTCTTCCGGAGGAGCTGCAGGCCCATCGGGAGCTGTTCCGGGAACGTGGCCTGTTTGTGGACGACAGCTGGCTGGAGGGCCAGTCTCCCGCGCCCCTACCCCAGCCGGAAGAGCCCATGATACAGGCAAAGGACCTGCGGCTGCTGCAGGGTAAAACTACGGTGGCAGAACATCTGAGCTTCGACATTCCCCAGGGCGGCATCACCGCGCTGGTGGGGCGAAACGGCAGCGGCAAAACCACTCTGCTCACCTGCCTTGCCGGGGCTGGACGCTGCAAGGGCAGCCTGAAAGTAAACGGCACGGCGGGGCTGGTGTTCCAGAATCCCCGTTTCCAGTTTTTGAGTCTGACCGTGGAGGATGAGGTTTTGACCACTCTGCGGGCGCTGGAACCCAAAGCAGAAGAGCAAGCCCTGCGCCAAAAGGCCCGGGCACTGCTGGAGGAATTTGACCTGCTGGCCTGGCACAAGCACTCGCCCTACGAGTTGAGCCAGGGCCAGCAGCGGCGGCTGGCTCTGCTGGCCATGCTGGCGGGTAACCGGCCGCTTCTTTTGCTGGACGAGCCGACCTATGCACAGGACGAGCGGGCTACCCAGTTCATCATGGACCTGCTGCGCCGCCGCATTGGTCAAGGCCTGACCGCTGTAATTGCCACCCATGATCTGGCGCTGGCCCGCTGCTTTGCCAACCGGATCTATTTGCTGGAAGACGGCCGCATGCAGCTGCTCAGCCCGGAACAGCTGGACCAATACGCCAAGGAAAGGAGCCATGCCCCATGCGCGCTTTGAATCCTGCCTATAAGCTGCTCACTCTGATCATCGCTTCGCTGATGCTCTCGGTCACCTACAACACCCGGCTGGATCTGGTGGTGGCAGGCTGCTGCCTGGTGGTAACTCTATGCACCCCGCGAGTGGATCGGAAGTTTCTGTTCATCTCGCTCACGCCGTTTCTTATTGCCGCCTTCGGCATGTTTATGACCGGCCTGCTCTTCCCCAGCCAGGCGGCTGCTCAGGGGGTGGAGACCGCTGTATTTGGCCAGCGGGTGATCTACGCCAGCTCGCTGAAAAGTGCCTGCCAGTTGGCCGCCCGGGTGCTGGCCTTCGGCGGCCTGGGCATGCTGTTCGCTTTTACTACCGAACCCATGGAGCTGATCATGAGCCTGATGCAGCAGTTCCATCTGCCCCCGAAATTTGCCTACGGCATCCTGGCAGCCTATCATTTCTTCCCGGTGGTGCGCAGTGAGTTCGGAACTGTGGGCGTGGCACTGCGGGTTCGCGGTGTAAAGGCAACCCCCTTTTCATCCAAACGAATCCTTCCTATGCTGGTCCACGCGCTGGAGCGCTCCCAGAGTCTTGCCATGGCCATGGAGTCTCGGGGGTTCCAAAACGACGCACCCCGGGCTGTGGCCTTTCGTGTGCGGTTCGGTTGGGTGGATATCGCCTTTCTGATTGGCCTGCCCGCCGCAATTCTGATCGGGCTCTGGCTTTTGTAACCACAGGAGACTGCAATGAACCATACAAAACAAGAAGAGCTGGCCCAGCTGCAGGCCCGCTACTCAAACTTTTCCCCTTTTGTGCTGCTGAAGCTGAGCATGATCCGTTACGGGGCAGTGCTCACCCCCGCCGCGCTGGAGAAGATACAGGGCTCCATCTACGCCTTTTCCAGCGACAATGCTTTTGACATCCGGTTTTCCGGACGTGGTGCCGCCGCTGTACCCGGGCCGATCCTGCTGCGGGACGGCACCTTTGTTTACATCAACTACGGCGATCCCTACGAGGACCCCTACCAGATCGACTGGGAGGGCGGGCTGTTTTTGCTGAAGGAGGGCGACGCGCTGATCGACGTGATCGACTTCGTACCCCGGCCAGATTTTTACGGTAAAACCACCAGCCTTGGCACCCCCATGGCTGCAGTGGCGGACGTGCGCGGCCAGAAGCTGATTCTGAACGCCTTCCAGCGCTGCCGCTTCTGGGAGGGCGGTCACCAATGCGGCTTCTGTGCCTTCTTCACCGGCGGTCAGAGCCGGGGCGAGGTGAACTGCCAGGACGTGCGGGAAACCATTCAGGAGGCCATCAAAGAGCCGGGCCGTTTTTCCGAGATCAGCCTGTCCGGCGGATCGGATTTTTCCGGTGAACCACCCTTTTCCTGCGAGGTGGACCGGTACATCCGGGTCCTGCAGGCCATCGGGGAAAACTTCACCGGTCGTTTCCCCTGCCAGTTAATGGCCCCCGCCTACCCCAAACAGCAGCTGGAACGCATCTGGCGCGAGACCGGCATCACCTCCTATGCCCCCAACATCGAGGTCTGGGGCAAGGCTCTGTTTCAGGAGCTCTGCCCCGGCAAGGAGCAATGGGTAGGCTATGAGGAATGGATTCGCCGCACGTTGGACGCGGTAGATGTATTCGGGCGTGGCAAGGTTTGCACCCAGGTGGTGGCCGGTGTGGAACTGGCTGCAAAGAACGGCTTTTCCGATGTGGAGGCCGCGCTGGAATCCAACTTCGAGGCCTGCGAGTTTTTCGCCAGTCACGGAGTGAACTTTTTGTGCACCATCTGGCGGCCGCACCGGGCCACCCGGCTGGGTTACCGGCCCATGCCGCCGCTGGAATACTATGTGCGGCTGGCGGAAGGGCTGCACAGTATCCGTAAAGCGCATGGGCTTTACAACACAAACGATGACTACAAGCACTGCGGGAACCACCCGGACAGTGAACTGGAAAGGGGTGACTGAGAATGAAACTGCCTATTTTCACCCCGATTCCGTCTGAAACAGCTGCTCTTCTGCCTGTTTGGGACAGAGCTGTGGTGCAGGCACAGGATCTGGAGGGGCCGGTTACCTTTCTCTGCCCTGTGGTAGCCAGCCAGAATGGCTCCACACTTTTGCTGGGCCTTGCTCAGGAACGGACCGCCGCCGGACACGCACTGGTGCGGGCGCTCTGGTTCGATCAACCGGTGACTGTGTGGCTGCCCGGTGAAGCAGACTGGATTCAGATGACTGCCCGAGCCTGGAAGTGCCACATCACCGGTCCGGTGTTCCGGGAACTGTTGGAGCAGGCACGCCGCCGGGACCCGGCTGCCGATCTGGCCGTTATATGGGAGCTGATGCCCACGGCACAAAGCTCCTGTTCCCAGCCGCCTCAGCCGGTGAACTGCCCTCTTTTACGGGAAGAAGAAGTTCATCTGGAGCTGCTGCGACCTGAGCGGAACGGCGAACAATAAATCAAAAACAGGCGCTCTGCCCGGTATATCTGCCCGGGCGGGGCGCCTATCTTATTTGATTGGGGGGAAATCGATTGATTCCGGCCTTTCCTCCCATGATGGAACGGACTAGTATTTCTTTCTTCTTTCTCTGCGGAAAAGGCTCGAATCCCTGCGCTGCCCGCGCAATTCTCAGGCATTGCCGCCGCGATACATTCCCGCTTTTTTTCAACCGCCTTGACGGTGATGTTGCAGAGGGCAGTCTCCTGCCCGCCTTCTGCTGCCACAGTGACGGTCGTGCTTCCTTCCTTCAAGGGCTTTATGCTGGCCTTTGTCCCGTCTGTTTGACTTTGGATGATCTGAACAATACCGTTTGGGATGCTGCTCCATGTCATATTTGTGTTTGTGGCAGTCGGCTCCAGAGTAGCTTGAAGCTCGGCGGTTCCATCCTGCTTTAGGCTCAGGCTGTTTTGCCGCAAGGTCACACCGGATACTTTCCAGACCGCCTCGCCGGTCACATAGCCTTCCAGCCTGCCGCCTCTTTCCACGATGATAGGGCAGCCATCCGTATTCAGACTCGCTCCACCGCCGATCTGCAGGCGCTTCCCTTCTTTGAGAACAAGTTTTTCACTCAGCACTACATTCCCATATACGGCGCCTTCACCGGCATCAAAAACAATACCGCCACCATTGTCTGCTTCCGGGACAGGCAGTGCAGCGCCCACTGTCTTGATCCCGCTGACCGCGTTGACAAGCGCACCGCCGCTGACCTTCAGCCGTGCATGGCCCGCAGCCCGGTCTGCTCCGCAATAATAGCTGATTCCTCCATAACTGTCTGAACCGCTGGCCATCAGGCGGCCGCCTGAAACATTTACCGTAAGCTCCGCGCGGCCATTGTTTGCCGACTCCAAAAGAACACCTGCCCCGGATGTTCCGCCGGATGCTTTGACCGAAACATTTTCAATCGTTAAAGACGCAGCGCCATTGCTGGCTCGGATGGCGATTCCTCCATCGACGACACCGGCCCCCTCGGCAATCAGACTGCCGGAACCTCGGATGGTCAGGGATGCATCCTTGCCCGAACTGTGGTTTGCGGCAACAGCGATTCCGGAAAAACCGGAAACTGTGTTATTGCCCAACAATTCAATGGTCAGAGAAACAGGCTGTTTCAGCTGCCCTACTGCGTAAATTCCCGCGCCGGATGTATTTCCGGAAGCGTTGAATTCCCCCAGGATCGTCACATTCTTCAGGGTCAGAATATTGTTTTCATATCTCACGCAATGATCCGAGGCGGAATCATTTCTTGTCCATGTTATGCCGTCCTCTGAGGTCCATATACCGCCCGGCAGAATATTGGTATTGCCCACGTAAAGCTGCAAAGGAACATTCGCCTCTGACGGTACCGTGTCCGGCAGCTGCCCCGGTTGCGGGGCCCTGGCATATATCCTGCGCAGTATTCCTTTTCTCACTTGATTCCTCCTTGGTTTGCCTTGCCGCTGGGATGTGCGCCGGGCTGTATCAAGTACAGAAGCCAAACGCTTCGGCTTCGCATTTTGAAAGAATCCTCGGCTGCTGACCGGGATTCTTTTCGCCAAGCCGAACAGTTTTCCCATGATTTGATTATATCACAGGACCCTTTGGTTTGAGAGCACCCGTTTCAGGAGGAAAAATGGGTATCCACAAATCAGGAATCAGCGCAGCATAAACCCTTTCAGGTCCTGCCGCCGTTTAATGTTCAGGGCGGTCATGGCATTAGAAATATATCGTTTAACCGTGTTGGGAGACAGGCGCAGGTGCTCTGCGATCTCCTGATTGGTCCAACCCCGGGCCGCCAGCATGGCAATGGCAAACTCGGTGGTGGAAAGATTGTCTGCCACGGTATCGCCGGTATCCGGATTATGAATTTTGCGCCCATAATGAGCGCACCCTCCACCATTCCGGCACTGCGGGCATAGTCCTCTTTTAAATAGAGGTAGTATGCCTGCACATACAAGGCAAAGGCTCGCAGCCCAGGCGGGAGCTGCGGCAGGAATTCCCCTGCAGGCGGCATCTGTTCCGGCAAGGGAAGATGCAGCAGCACTGCCGCCGCGGCTCCCACAAAAGCTGCCGCGGCTCCTTGGTTTCCGTTCGTTACAACCCGGGTAAGCGTGGTTTGCAGTTCGGTCAGCGCCACCCTGGTCTGGTGAATCTGGCCCAGCGTCAAATTGGCATAGGCGTAGATCAGACAGGCAGAAAGCCGGGCATCCCAATCCGGATGAGTCAAATAAAGCTCCGCTTTGCGGACAGCCTTTTCCGCCTGGCCACTGAAATAGCAGTACTCTGCCACCGCGATGTCCCGCCGGGGGCCCTGGGGCATGGCAGCAATGGCTGCCCGGCATTGGCCCGGCTGAAACGGGGTGTTCAGCAGGGGCATCAATGCTCCGCCGGGCTTGCCTCCGGCGTTTCCGAAGCTTGCCCGCCTTTCTCTCTGCGGGGATCATCCGGCTTTGCCGTCTCAGCCGGAATCAGCCAGGATGCCCCCAGCTTTTTTGCCCCATCGATGCGGCCCTGGGCGCAATAGCGCTGCACCAGCCGCTGAGAAACGTTCCATTTTTGCGCCGCTTCGCGCACCGTGAGGTAATTCATAGGCTGCTCCTTTCCTGTTTGAATCATTTGACGTTTTTGAAATACCATTCGTTCCGGCGAACTGTTCTTTTGTTCGCTATTCCGCATAGTTTTAATTTGCAAACAAGCTCTTTCCTTTATTTTAACCGCTTGTACCCCTACCCGCAAGCGACAAAAAAGCCCGGCTCAATGAGCCGGGCTTTTGCGCTAGTGTAATGGGAGAGATATATTGGAGAAAATAAAAATCCCGAACGCTTTGGCTTAACAGTGATAAGGAACTAAATCACTTATCAACTGTTAGCTGACGGTTTTCGGGTGCATACGAAACTCCCGTCTGATTCCTAACAGGAATTAGTCGGGAGTTTTTCTTGTTAACAGAGCCT
>MHCFR00700__coassemble_1053_pt1 | contig 14909 bp, 16 predicted proteins | sample MHCFR00700__metabat2_low_PE_038 | metagenome-assembled genome bin MHCFR00700 | reverse complement strand
TGGTATCTTGTGCGGTACCGCTTGTCCAGCGCCTTGAGCCGTTTGCAGGGATATGCCGAACATTCAAAGCAAAACGCGGTTTTGTGCTCGCATTGTTGAATCGAGCAGTTCTGGCAGGCTTTTCTCTCGCCGCCATGGCCGCAGCCGCTGCAGGCGAGCCCCTTGCCCTGATAGGCCTGGCACAGCGCGCAGTTCATCCCGCAGGGGGCCACAAGCTGTTGTTGCGTCATCCGGTTTTCCCTCCCTGATCTCTGCACCGGCGCAGCTCGTGTGCCGGGTATTTTGCGTTGCTGCGGCAGTGACATCCGCAGCGCACGAATCTCCGGGATGCTTCTGCCTTGATTTTATCACAGGCACGCAGCGTTTTCCACTTTTGCGATGCCCGCCGCACATTCCCGGACCGCAACCAAAAAAGCAGCCGTTCCAACGAACGACTGCTTTTGCGGCGCGGGTCTTTGTTTCCGCCTGTACCGAAGCTCAGGTATACAGGAATGCATACTTCTCCATTGCATCCATCACGGCGGCGGCGTTTTCGATCGGAGTGCTGGGATACAGCCCGTAGATCATGCACAATCCGCCCTGACGGCTGCCCAGGGTTTCCACCTCCTGGCGGATCAGGCGGTCGATCTCGGCCGGGGTTCCGTATGTGGTGACCGACTGACGGTCGATGTCCAGCTCGATGCAGCATCTGCCGGCGATGTTTTGTTTGATCCAATCAATGCCGTTCACAAGGTCCTGCAGATTCAGCACATCCACGCCAACCCCCAGCAGATCGTCGGCAAGCTGGTGCAGCATTCCGTCGGAATGCATATGGATCACCGCGCCCGCCTGCCGCGCCGGAGCGATCAGACGCCTGTAGCTGGGCAGGATGTACTTCTGGAACTGCCGCGGCGAAAGCATCGGTCCCATCTGCATGCCCAGATCTTCCGCATAGCCCATTCCGTCCACGCCCGCTTGCAGTAGCCCCGCACCAGATGCAGGTTGAACTGCTCCACCATGTCGATCAGCTCGGGCAGGCGCTCTTCCTCATCCTCCATGTCAAACAGAAGGTTTTCATATCCGCGGATATCACAGAGCTGCAAAAAGGTATGCCCGTGGCGCAGCGAGCGCATCACCAGTTCCCCGTTGGCGCGCGCCTGTTCCACTTCCCGCTTTTCCGCTTTCCAGTCGATGGGCCCGATGCCCATCACCTTTTCCGGGTCGGGCGCGCGATACCCCGCAAAGCTGTCCCAGCTTTCCAGCGGATGTTTGGTAACAGTGCCGGTGATCCCGTCCATCGTTGTTTCCCACACGCAGCCCCAATCGTCCTGGAAGGGCTGGCCCTTGCGCGCGATGGGATGGAAAAAAGGCTTATAGGGAAGATCCGGCCGTTTGAAGCCGGGGAACAGAAACGGATGGGCCTCCATCAGCTCCATCAGCTGCTGCTGGGGATACACCTGCCAGCAGGCCGGATTGATGCAGTACTGCATGGGGATATAGTCCGGATTTTCAAAACGAACCGCTCTCAAATAATTTTCGCGGGGATTCATAAGACGCTCACGCTCCCTGTTGCTTTGTATGCCCTCAGTGTGTCAGCTTTTCACGCCGCTTTCTTTTATGACAACACCGCACAATTCCAACCAAACGGCGCAGAGCGCCGCGGCAAATTCTCCGGCGCGCTCCACCCTCCGGAATCGTGGGGCGCTGCCTTGGTATACAAATCCACACAGAAGGGGGCAAACGGAATTGCAGGAAAAACGGCAGCTGATCCATTTTTCGGCGCTGGGAATACCGCATCTGTATTCTTTGGGAAAGGTGGAGCTGTCCGCCCATACCCAGCAGCGCCTGCTTCGCCACGTTCATCCCGATCAGTTCGAGGTGTGCTTCCACTATGACGGGCACCAGCAGTACGAGGTGGAAGGCGTGCAGTACACCACCCAAAGCGGCGATCGTTTTATCACGCGCCCCAACGAGCGGCACGGTTCCGGCGATTGCGGCGAAGAAAAATCCAAACTATTTTATCTGATTTTTGAGCTGACCCCCGAGACGCAGCAATTTATGGGATTGCCTGCGGAATTGTCGGATTACATACGGGATACGCTTTGTCAGCTGCACTGCCGCCATATCCAGGGCGCGCACACCATTCATCCGCTTCTGCAAAAGGTGTTTGAGCTGTATGACCAGCCCGACCCCTTCCGGGCCGAGCGCATCCGCGGCGTTATGGTGGAATTCTTTTACCAGCTTACCGGCTATATCCGCCGTCATCCCCTGCCCGGCAGCATGGATGGCTCCATTGCAATCGTGGTGCGACGTATTTCCGACGCCCCGGGCGAAGCCTGAACCGACCAGAATATGGCCGATCTGTCCGGCCTGTCACTTTCCTATTTCAAGCGCAAATTCAAACAGCAGACCGGATTTGCCCCCCACGATTATCTGCTGCGCATGCGGGTGAAAACCGCAAAACAGCTGCTGGCCAGCAGCGCGCTGACGGTCACAGAGATCGCCGGGTTGCTGGGCTTCTCCTCATCGCAGCACTTTGCCGCCAGCTTCAAGCTGTACGAAGGCAAAACGCCCACGCAATACCGCTGTTTTGCCAAAGAACAAAACGGACTGCACAACGGAAAAGGTCGTGCAGCCCGTTCTCGGGAGTGATTCAACAGCGAATTTTCTTACTCGGTGTCCATTTGGGCGGAAAGCTCGTTGTATACGTTCAAATTATAGGCGTAGAACTGAACGGAGGAAAACTCCTCCCCTTCCTCGCAGACGATGGTGACAAACCGCGCCTCGTCGGAGAAGGATTCCCAGTCCTCCGCCGTCAGTCCGGGCTGGAACGCGGGCCACTTCTCCTGAAAACTCGCTTTGTCCTTACCGCCGATTTCCGAAGAAAGCGCCGGGGTTCCCCAAAGCGCGGTCGTGTCCGAGGCAGTTTGTTTCTGGCCGGACAGCGTATCCGAATCCAGCGGGCTATACGGAGAAAACACGGTGATCTCGTTCAGAGCGCTTTTCCCATACAGCGAATCCAGCTGCTGACGTACCTTTTCCAGATCAGCGCCGGCGGGGTAGATCACCGTAATACCGGCCAGGACCTCCTCGCCTGGGGCAGATGCCGTTTCGGAATCCTGCGCGACCGCCTTGAGATTGACGAAGGAAAACGAGAGGGTCGTTGCAGTTTCCCCAAAGACCTCCCGGTCGGAGACCAGAAACGCCGGTGCGCAGTCATCGTCCGACACCTGAAGATCGTCGGCGTCCGTAAAGCCGCAGGCGTTCATGACCTCGTCCATGTTCATGTTCCAGTTCGTGCCGGGGAAGGAAAGAGCGGTTCCTTCCCGCAAACTCTGCCCCGATTTGGCGCCGGAACAGGCACAGAAAAGCAGCATGGCAGCGGATACCATCACACAAAGCAGTTTCTTCATGGCAAATTCCTCCCCGACTTGTGTTCTGCAGTGGTAAGTGACATTCGTGCTGGAGTTCTTGCTCATTTTCAGGATAATACAAAATACCGCGTTCCACAAGCTGCTGCAACGTGATAGCGTGCCCCCGTTCTCAGACCGCGAGGCTGACCGCGATCAGAAACATGGCATAGTAGTAGGTCAGAAGATTGGCCACGTGCACGGCAGGGTGCCTGGAAGCGTAAAAATACAGGAACAAAATCAGCAGATCCGAAATCCAGAACAGCGCCGCCCCTGCCAGCACCAGAAAGCACCAGGGCTGGCCCATGCCAAAGGCCAGCTGCAGTCCCTTGCCCAGCAGCGCCGAGACAAAGGCCGCATAAAGCACCACCCATGGGCGCATCCGCCCGGTCTGCATTCCCTGCATGCCGGACAGCGCCACCGCGCCGCCGGCTCCCAGCACCGCGGCCAGCGGCACCGGCCAGCCCATGGGCTGCAGCCGGCACAGGCCCCACACAAACAGAGTGTGTCCGGCCAGAAAGGCCCCCAGTCCGGCCAAAAACAGGCCCGGACGGCGCAGGTCGTTGTAGAGCGCCAGCACCACATCCCCCGCCACACAGCACAGCAGCGCCGGCAGCAAACGCCAAAAGGCTTCGGGACGGCTGCCCAGGGCAGCGCACACCGCCGCCACGGCCACAAACAAAAGGCTGCACAGTGTTTTTTCGGGCAGATAGCCCCGACCCGGCAGGCGCAGCCGCCGCACCAGCAGCCACAGGGCGGCGGTGTAGGCCGCTCCCATTCCGACGATGTACGGTATGCGCATAGGCCGCGCCTCCTCTGCATTGTTCTACCTTCAGTATAGGAAAAAAACGCCTGACCGTCAATTTGTGCCCTGCCCAAAAATCCGGCAGAGCCTTTGAATACCCTGCGAAGCTCCGTTTTCAGGCCCCGCCGGTTGGGACTGCTGCACCCGAAAATCCTCTCTGCTCACAGACAAAAACAATCCCCGGTCCGATTGGACCGGGGATTCTTTGTTGGTTGCGGAGGCTGGATTTGAACCAACGACCTTCGGGTTATGAGCCCGACGAGCTACCAGGCTGCTCCACTCCGCGCTATTTTGTTTGCCCCCTCGCTGGGTGCTTATATATAATAGCATACGGAATAGGGGTTGTCAAGCCTGTTTTTCAAAAAATTTTTGCGTGTCCTGTCCGGCCCCCGGGGGCGGCGTCCGGCTCATTCCACCGGCTCCGCTCCCACCTGGGCCAGGTCGAACTCCACGATCTCGTCGCCGCTGGCCTGCTGGGCCGCACTGTCCGTCTGGGGGGCGCTGTCTGCCTGGGGAACCCCGTCCGCCGAGGTCTCAGCCGCCGCTTCCCCAAAGCCCGCGGCAGTCTGGGCCGCCTGCTCACTGGTCAGGGGCGCGGGGGTGGCAGCGGCGCTGGTCAGGCCGGTCACCTCGCCGGAGGGCTGGTTCAACAGATACGCCCCCACCGGCTTCTCCTTATACACCAGCAGCACGCACTGGCAGGTATTCTCGCCGCCCGAACGGGCCGGGCACTCCACCAGCCATTTCTCCACGGTTTTGCCCTTGATCTCCGCCAGGTCGAACCCGCTCTCCTTCACCACCGTGTTGAAGGCGGAAAAGCTCTCGTCCCACTTTTTCGGGATCTTCACCTTATCCACCGTGGCGGTGGTCAGGTCCACCTCCAGCCCGAAGCCTTTGAAAAATGCGGCGATGTCCTCCGAGCCGCCGATCTGCTCAGGGATGGCGGCGGCTCCGCTCTGGGAAGCCGGAGCGTTCGCCTCCAGCGCGCCGTCCCCCGCGTGGATGAACCCGCTCACCGCCAGCACCGCTCCTGCCAGCGCAATGCCGCACACCGCCGCGGCCCCCAGCCTGCGCAGGCTTTTTTTGCCCAATGTCAACACAAACATTCTTTTGCACCCTCCTCTGTGAACTGCTCTTCGGTCATGCGAAGCACTGGTCCATAACTATGCCCCGCCGGGCCTTTTTATGCCCTGCCACGAATTTTTTGCGCCGCTTTCACATTTTGTCCACACCGCTCCCCTATTATGGTAATATAAAGAGGTAATAACGCACAATTTCAGGTGGTGGAGCGCGCCGGAAAATTTTTTGTGATATGAACCAAAAAGCACAGCCAAGCCTTGGTGGCTTGGCGAGCATTTTTGGAAAATAGCACGGAAAATTTTGGCGCGATACGCCGCCTGAGCCGGCAGGCGTGAATTGTGCGGTGTTACCTAAAGACAGAACTGCGGGGCCGGGCCGCTTGCCCGCCCGTTTTACAGCAATTAACAGGAGGTAATCTTTTATGCCAAAAATCCTGATTGTAGATGACGAACCCCGCATCCGGGACCTGATCCGCGCCCATCTGGAGCACGAAAACTTCACCTGTGAGGAAGCCAGCGACGGCGGCGCGGCACTGGCCGCACTTTCGCTGGGCGGTATCGACCTGGTGATCCTGGACGTGATGATGCCCTTTGTGGACGGCATGACCTGCCTGCGGGAGATGCGCAGCCGCAAGATCAACACGCCCGTCATCATGCTCACCGCCCGGGGCGAGGAATACGACAAGCTGGCCGGTCTGGAGGGCGGCGCGGACGACTATGTGGTCAAGCCCTTCAGCCCCCGGGAGCTGGTGGCCCGGGTGAAGGTGGTGCTCAACCGCACCCTGCCCAAGACCGAGGCGGAGGGCGGCGTTTACACCTTCGGCGGCCTCACGGTGGACTCGGTAAGCCACAGCGTGAAGATCGACGGCCAGGAGGCCTCGCTCACCCCGAAGGAGTTCGACCTGCTGGTGTTCCTGGCCACCAACCGGGGCATCGCGCTCTCCCGCGAGAAGATTCTGCAGAAGGTGTGGAACTACGACTACTACGGCGAGGACCGCACGGTGGACACCCACATCAAGATGCTGCGCAGCCATCTGGGCCGCTACCGGGACGCCATCGTCACCGTGTGGGGCATCGGCTACAAGTTCGATCCGGAAGCGGTCAAGTAAGGGGCGGCGCTCATGGCAAACACCAAACCCCACTTTTTCAGCCTGCGCTACCGGCTCATGCTGTTTCTGTGCCTGGCCAGCGCCTTTGTGCTGATGCTGGTGTGGATCTTCGTGACCCAGTTCATGCAGCCGCTGTACAACCACTATATTTATAAGCACCTGCTGAACCAGGTGAACACGGTGGTGTCCATCATCGAGTCCTCCACCGAGCCCATCAGCACCCGTACCCTGCCCATTCTGGACGCCAAGGTGAGCAGCAGCTTCGAGGCCTCGCTGCTTTCGGCCATCCAGAGCCGCAAGCTGGACGCCTCCAACACCTGCTTCGATCTGGCGGACTCCACCCTGCAGCATGTGACCGGCTTTGAAAACCTGTACCCTTGTCTGCTGCACGAGGCCTCCTTCACCACCTCCATCAACGGGAAAACCTCGGTGTGGAACGGCAGCGTGGTGGAAAGCCTGCGGGCCACTGTGCTCAGTCAGGGCTTTGTGAAAAAGGAGCTGGTGGTGGACAAAAACGCCTCCACCCGGCAGATGGCCGTGGGCCGGGTGGCCAAAAACGGCGACGAGGCCTACTCGGTGATCTTCTGCACCAGCCTGGCCCGCATCGACGAGGCGGGCGTGGTGCTGGGCCAGCTGATGCCCTGGATTTTCCTGTGCCTGATGGCCTTCTCCATCGTGGCCTCCTGGCTGTTCAGCCGGTGGTTCACAAAGCCGCTGACCAAGCTTTCCCACGCCACCCGCCAGTTGGCGGAGGGCGACTACTCGGTGCGGGTGAACGTACCCGAGACCGATGAGATCGGCCTTTTGGCGGCGGACTTCAACCACATGGCAGGCGAGGTATCCCGCGCGGCGCAGCTGCAGCGGGACCTGCTGGCCAACGTGAGCCACGACCTGCGCACCCCGCTGACCCTCATCAAGGGCTATGCGGAGACGGTGCGAGACCTGACCGGCGACGATCCGGACAAGCGCACCGCCCAACTGGACGTGATCGTGGACGAGACCGACCGGCTGAGCGGACTGGTGAACAGCGTGATGGAGCTTTCCAAGATGAGCAGCGGCACCGACAAGCCGGAGAAGGTGCGGTTCGACCTTTCCCAGCTGTGTGAAGAGGTGGCCCAGCGGTACGAAGCGGTGTGCGCCCAGAACGGCTACACCCTCACGCTGGAGCTGCCCCAGCCGGAGACCGACTGCACCGTGTGCGCGGACCCGGCCATGATGGAGCGGGTGCTGCACAACCTGCTGGGCAACGCCATGCACCACATCGGGCCGGACAACGTCTTCATCCTGCGGGTGAACGCCCCGGAAAAGGGCACCGTGCGGGTGGAGGTGGCCGACCACGGCGCTGGCATCGCCAAGGAGGACCTGCCCTACATTTTCGACCGCTACTACCGCAGCCGCAGCGACGCGGGCAAGGTGGGCACCGGTCTGGGGCTTTCCATCACCAAGGCGATCCTGCAAAGCCACGGCTTCCGCTTCGGCGTGAACAGCACCCTGGGCGAGGGCTCCTGCTTCTGGTTCGAGGCAAAGGACCAGGGCTGACAGCTCACTCCCTGTTTTCTCTAACACAATACGCCCCCCGCTCCCGGAAACCCCGGGCGCGGGGGGCGCTTTTGTTTATCGGGCGGAGCTGCCCTGCATCCTCATCGCCAGCTGCAAAACCAGCTCCTCCGGGGTGGGCTTTTCTCCCCGGAAGGTCATGCCCGCCCACATCGTCGCGGACCCTGCATTCCTGCTGTCATAGGCCTGGTCAATGGCCCGCTGCATCTGGCGCATCACATTTTCCGGTGTGGTACCGTTTTCCCGGGCAATTTTCTCCACGATTTTTTGAAACTGTTTCATTTTACATTCCTCCATCTTTTGAAGCATTCCTTGTTCTTTAGCACAAGTATACATTCCTTTCAATGTCGAAATCGCACCCGCCTTGTCGATGAAACGAAAAAAGATGGAAAAGCGTCCTGCTTTTCCATCTTCCATCATTCGATCATGGCCGTTACTACTTTCAAGACTCGTGCTCTCTCCTCTCTGGGAAGTCCTTCCAACAGTCGGGAAAGCTCCGAGGCCGCGCCTTCCGCAGCATAGTCTACCACATCCACCAGCAGGCTGTCCGCCGAGACCTCCAGCACGTTAGCGATGGCCACAAAGGTGTCCATCCGGGGAATTTTCGTTCCCCGCTCGATCACGCTCACATGGGTAGGGCTGATGTCCACCAGGGCGGCAAGCTCTTCCTGGGTCAGCCCCTTCTTTTCTCTCGCAGCTCTGATTCGCTGCCCGACTGCCCTGGCATCCATTTTCCCGCCTCCTTCTTTAGACCGTGATATTACTCTAAAGATAGTATACGGTGACAGCGCTTTGTCTTACAGAATCCAAAAATCAAACAGTCGTTCTAAAGAACAACCGAGCAAAACAAAAAAGCGCCCGTTCCGAAAATTTCCCGGAACGGGCGCTTTGCGCTTATGTGTTTACTTGTTCTTGTCGAACAGGTCCTTCAGGTTCTTGAAGAAGCCCTTGCGCTGCTCGTAGTTTTCGTCCTTGAGGGTCTCCTCAAAGGCTTTCAGCGCCTCGCGCTGGGCCTTGTTCAGCTTTTTGGGGATCTCCACATTCACCTTCACGTACTGGTCGCCACGGCCGCGGCCGCCCAGATACTGGATGCCCTTGCCGCGCAGCCGGAAGGTGGTGCCGCTCTGGGTGCCTTCGGGCACGGTGTACTCCACCTTGCCGTCCACGGTGGGAACCACCACGGAAGCGCCCAGCACCGCCTGGCTGAAGGTAATGGGCACGTTGACCCACACATCGTAGCCGTCCCGCTCGAACATGGGGTCGGGCCGCACGGTCACGATCACGATCACGTCACCGGCGGGGCCGCCGTTCACGCCCGCGTCGCCCTGGCCACGCAGCGCGATGCTCTGATCGTCGTTGATGCCGGCCGGGATCTTGACCTCCAGGGTCTTCTTGGCGCCCACCTTGCCGGTGCCATGACAATGGCCGCAGGGGGTGCTCACGATCTTGCCCTTGCCGCCGCAGCGGGAGCAGGGCTGGCGCTGCTGCATGACCATGCCGCCCATGCGGATGTTCCGGTTCACGTAGCCGGTGCCGTGGCAGTCCGGGCAGGTCTCGGGGCTGGTGCCCTTGGCCGCGCCGCTGCCGCCGCATTCGGGGCAGGTATCCTGCTTGTTGATGGTGATGGTCTTGGTGCAGCCGTGCACGGCCTCCATGAAGCTGAGCACCAGGCTCACCCGCACGTCCGCACCCTTGCGGGGGGCGTTGGGGTTGGCCCGGGCGCCGCCGAAGCCGCCGCCAAAACCGCCGCCGAAGATATCGCCGAAGATATCGCCCAGGTCCACGCCGCCGAAACCGCCGCCAAAGCCGCCGAAGCCGCCGCCAAAGCCGCCCGCGCCGCCTGCGCCCGCGCCGTAGCTGGGGTCCACGCCCGCAAAGCCGAACTGATCATACCGGGCGCGCTTTTCCTTGTCGCCCAGCACCTCGTAGGCCTCGTTCACTTCCTTGAACTTGGCCTCGGCCTCCTTGTCGCCCGGGTTCAGGTCCGGGTGATACTTTTTGGCCTGCTTGCGGTACGCTTTTTTCAGTTCATCGTCGCTGGCGTTCTTCGCAACGCCAAGGACCTCGTAATAATCGCGTTTGTCTGCCATAAATTTCTCACCTAAAAGCCCGCCGGGCGGGCCCCTCATGTAAAATCACTGGGGCGATACGCCGTGTGAGGCGTTCGCCGTGAATGGTGCGGTATTGCCTCAATGAGCAAAACCAGAAATCGCCGCCCCAGCCTAAGCCGGGGCGGCTGGAAATACTATTTTATACTTCTTTGAAGTCTGCGTCAACCACGCCGTCGTCGGGCTTGCCGTTATTGGCAGCGCCGGCATCCGCGCCGGGCTGAGCGCCCTGAGCGGCCTGCGCGTTCTTGTACAGCTCCTCGCTGATGGCGTAGAAGGCCTTCTGCACAGCCTCCTGCTTGGCCTTGATGGCCTCGATGTCGGTGCCCTTCAGAGCTTCCTTCAGCTCGGCCAGCTTGCTCTCGACCTCGGCCTTCTTGGCGGCGTCCACCTTGTCGCCCAGCTCGTTCAGGGTCTTTTCGGTCTGGAACACCAGCTGGTCGGCGCCGTTGCGGGTGTCGATCTCCTCGCGCTTTTTCTTGTCCTCGGCGGCGAACTGCTCGGCCTCACGAACGGCCTTGTCGATGTCGTCCTTGCTCATGTTGGTGGAAGCGGTGATGGTGATGCTCTGCTCCTTGCCGCTGCCCAGATCCTTGGCGCTTACGTGCACGATGCCGTTGGCGTCGATGTCGAAGGTAACCTCGATCTGAGGCACGCCACGGGGAGCGGCGGGGATGCCGTCCAGCTTGAACATACCCAGGCTCTTGTTGTCGGCAGCCATCTCACGCTCGCCCTGCAGCACGTTGACCTCAACGCTGGGCTGGTTGTCGGCGGCGGTGGAGAAGATCTGGCTCTTCTTGGTGGGGATGGTGGTGTTGCGCTCGATGATCTTGGTGCAGACGCCGCCCAGGGTCTCGATGCCCAGGCTCAGAGGAGTAACGTCCAGCAGCAGGATGCCGCCGACCTCCTTGTTCAGCACGCCGCCCTGGATGGCAGCGCCGATGGCAACGCACTCGTCGGGGTTGATGCCCTTGAAGGGCTCGCAGCCCATTTCCTTCTTAACGGCTTCCTGCACGGCGGGGATACGGGTGGAACCGCCCACCAGCAGAACCTTGCCCAGATCGCTGGGACGCAGGCCGGCGTCCTGCATGGCCTTGCGCACGGGAACCATGGTGCGCTCCACCAGATCGGCGGTCATCTTGTCGAACTGGGCGCGGGTCAGGGTCATATCCAGGTGCTTGGGGCCGGTGGCGTCGGCGGTGATGAAGGGCAGGTTGATGGCGGTGCTGGGCACGCCGGACAGCTCGATCTTGGCCTTCTCGGCAGCTTCCTTCAGGCGCTGGGCAGCCATCTTGTCGCCCCGCAGGTCGATGCCGTTCTCCTTCTGGAACTCGTCGGCCATCCAGTCGATGATGCGCTGGTCGAAGTCGTCGCCGCCCAGGTGGGTATCACCGTTGGTGGCCAGAACCTCGGTCACGCCGTCGCCCATCTCGATGATGGAAACGTCGAAGGTACCGCCGCCCAGGTCGTAAACCATGATCTTCTGGTCGTTGTCCTTGTCAGCGCCGTAGGCCAGAGCCGCGGCGGTGGGCTCGTTGATGATGCGGCGCACGTTCAGGCCCGCGATGGTGCCGGCGTCCTTGGTGGCCTGACGCTGGCTGTCGTTGAAGTAAGCGGGCACGGTGATGACGGCCTCAGAAACGGTCTCGCCCAGGTAAGCCTCGGCGTCCGCCTTCAGCTTGGCCAGGATCATGGCGCTGATCTGCTGGGGGTTGTAGTCCTTGCCGTCGATGGAAACCTTGTAGTCGGTGCCCATGTGGCGCTTGATGGAGCTCACGGTGCGCTCGGGGTTGGTGATGGCCTGGCGCTTGGCAACCTGGCCAACCAGACGCTCGCCGGTCTTGGTGAAGCCCACCACACTGGGAGTGGTGCGGGCGCCCTCGGCGTTGGCGATCACAACGGGCTCGCCGCCCTCAATAACGGATACACAGCTGTTGGTAGTACCCAGGTCAATACCAATGATCTTGCTCATAATCTATTCCTCTCCTTCTCGAATCATGTCAGAATGAAGTTAATTGTTTGATTGTTTGTATGAAAAAGCCGTTTGGCTTTTTGACTTATTCAGCCACCACAACGGTAGCGTGGCGGACGACCTTGTCGCCCAGCTTGTAGCCCTTCTGGAAGACCTGCACCACGGTGCCGCTCTCCTGGCCTTCGGCCGCGGGCTGCTGCATCACGGCGTTGTGCACCTCCGGGTCAAAGGGAAGGCCCAGTGCGGGGATCTCCTCCACCTTGAGCACCTTGAAGGCGGCGGCCGCTTTGTCCAGCGTCATCAGCACGCCTTTTTTGTAGTTCTCGTCGGTGGTGGGGGCGTTGGCCGCCATGTCCAGGGTGTCCAGGATCGCCAGGATCTGGCTCACCGCGAAGCCCACGCCGTTGTTGAAGGCGGCGTCCTGCTCGCGGGCGGACCGCTTGCGGAAGTTCTCATACTCAGCGGCGGTGCGCAGCAGCTGGTCCTTGGCGGCGTTCAGTGCGGTCTCGGCGGCCTGTGCCTGGGCCTTCGCGGCCTCCAGCTCGGCGGCCAGGTCCTTTTTCTTTTCCTTGCCGTGCTTCTTGGGCTCCTGCTCGGCGTTCTCCTCCGGAGCGGCGCCGGTCTCGGCTTTGGTCTCCTCCGCGGGCTGCTCTTCGGGCTGCTGGGCGGGGTTCTTCATCTCTTCGCTCATGTATTGTCCTCCTGCGCCTTGCCGGCCATGCATTCGCCGAGCTTCAAGGCATAATATTCCAAAATGGGGATCAGCTGTTCAAAGGGCATCCGTACCGGGCCCAGCAGCGCAATGGCTCCCGTGAGCCCGCCGCCTGCCAGATACCGCTTGCCCATCACGCAAAGGCCGGGCATGGGGTTTTCCATATCCTCCCCCAGCAGCACCGAGGTGCGGCCGGTGGGCGGGGTGATGAACCGGCCCGCCTTTTCCTGATCGGCAAACAATTCCAGCACGCCGGGCAGGCAGCTTTCCAGCTGGGGCCACCGCAGCAGATACTGCTGGCCTTCCAGATAGGTGCGCGCCTTGGCGGCTTCGCTCAGCAGCGCCGCGGCGGCCTGCACCACCGGGTACAGAGCCGGGCCACGCTCGCCCATGCTGGCGGTCACAGCCGCCAGCCGCTGAGCGCTCAGATCCGCCGGGGCAATGAATGCCAGCCCGCGGTTCAGCGCCATGGCAACCAGCTGCGCGTCCTGCCGGGAAAAGCAGGTCTCCAGCCGGGCCACCCGGGTGCGCACTCCGCCCGCGCTGGTCACGCCCAGCACCGCCGCGGAATAGCGGCCCACCTGCACCACCTCGAAATGGGCGATGCGCAGATCGTCGGACCGGGGGGTTGTGGCGGCCACCGTGTAACCGGTGTGCTCCGCCAGCGCCTTGGCCGCGCCCTCTGCCAGCTTATCCGGCTCGTAATCCAGCCGGGCGAACACCTGGTCGATCTGGGCCTTCTGGCGGGGACTCAAACCCGCCTTGGGCTGCATCAGATGATCCAGGTAATACCGGTAGCCCTTGGCGCTGGGCACCCGGCCCGCGCTGGTGTGGGGCTGCTCCAGAAGGCCCAGCTTGGTAAGGGCGGCCATCTCGTTGCGCAACGTCGCGCTGGAGACTGCCATATCCAGATACTGGCTCAGAAGACCCGAGCCCACCGGTTCGCCGCCCTCGGTATACAGAGCAACGATCGCTTCCAGCACACGCTGCTTTCGATCATCCATCGGCACAGGTCCTCACCTCTTTCGCTTGTTGTTTTAGCACTCTATGTTCCCGAGTGCTAAGTCTATTTTACTCCATTTTATACAGCTGTCAAGAGGGTGCGCAAAAATTTTAAAAGTTTCATGCTTTGTTCACACTCTCTGATGATTGCGGGGCAAAAGGAAGGCTCCCGCGGCCGGTGCTGGCCGTGGGAGCCGGAAAGTTGGCGCTTCAGTCCTCCACCTGCTTTGCCAGGAAGGACGCGGCGATCTGCAAGGCGGCCTGCTCCGATTCGCTGGGGCGGGCGCTCTTGTCGGCCGAGAGCAGAAGCACCGCGCCCGCCACATCGCCCCCGGCCAGCAGCGGGCAGGCGCCCAGGATGTGCTTGTCCGATCCCTCGCAGGGGAAGACGCACTCCTCGGCCTTGCCGCTGTGCCAGAAGGGCTTGCGCCGGTCCATAATGCGCTCCAGCGGGATGCTCACGCCCCGCTCCTGGTAGTCCCGCTTGGACCCGCCCGCGGCGGCGATGATGCTGTCCCGGTCGCAGACCAGGGCGGTCAGGTTCAGCGCCTTGTTGAGCACCTCGGCATACTGGGCGGCAAAGCCCGCCAATTCACCCATGGGGGAATATTTTTTGAAGATGACCTCCCCCGCGCCGGTGGTGAAGATCTCCAGCGGGTCCCCCTCCCGGATGCGCTGGGTGCGGCGGATCTCCTTGGGAATGACCACCCGGCCCAGATCGTCGATGCGTCTCACGATTCCTGTTGCTTTCATGGCAGACTCCTTCTTCGGATTGGTATTGTAATTCGTAGTATCTGCCAGAATTTCCAGTTTATGCACGCCGAACGAAAAAAGGCCCCGGGCGGCGTGCTGCCGCCCGGGGCCTTCTCATAAAATCAGGTTTATTCCGCGCCCACCAGGCCGTTCCACAGCCGGTAGTACACGCCCTGCTTTGCCAGCAGGGTCTCGTGGGTGCCCTCTTCCTCGATGCCCTCGGCGCCCAGCACCAGGATGCGGTCCGCGTGCTGGATGGTGGTCAGCCGGTGGGCGATGGTTAGGGTGGTGCGGCCCTTGGCCAGCTGCTCCAGGCTCTTGCCCACCAGCACCTCGCTCTCATTGTCCAGCGCGCTGGTGGCCTCGTCCAGAATCAGGATGGGCGGGTTCTTCAGAAATACCCGGGCGATGGAGATGCGCTGC
>MHCFR00700__coassemble_921_pt1 | contig 16942 bp, 17 predicted proteins | sample MHCFR00700__metabat2_low_PE_038 | metagenome-assembled genome bin MHCFR00700 | reverse complement strand
GGCCCACACACGATTTCCAGTCGTGCGCCTTAGACCAGCTCAGCCATCTTTCCATCTGTTTTGCTGCGCGTCAACCGCGCTTGTATATAATACCGGATTTTATGCCGCTTGTCAACACCTGTTTTTCAAATTTTTGCAGAAAAATCCCGCGCCGGATGCACAAATCCGGCGCGGGAGCTGGGCGATTCAGCAGCCGCCGCAGTTGTTGTTGCAGCCGTCGCCACAGCCGCAGTTGGGATAGTAGAGATTGTTGGCCACGAACTCCAGCTTATCCTTCAGGATGTTCTCCAGGCCGCCGATCACGTTGACCATATTGGCAACAGACTCATTGACCTCCATCAGCTGACAGAAGTCGATATCCTCCATGGCGATGGCTTTCTGCAGCTTCTCGCCCTCGGCGTTCAGGATGTGGCTCATGGCGGTTTCCTCCAGAGCGATGCTTTCCAGCAGGTCGGTGATCGCCTGGTGCATGGTAACGGGATCGGGATTGCGTGCAATGCTCGGCATAGACATGGTTCATTACCTCCGTGATGTGAATTCCCCACACTTTGGTGTTGGTTATCCCACTATATGCCGTCCCCTGTTTTTTGTGAAAGAGTTCTATCTGCGGCCGGGCTGTCACAGCCGTTTACGCATCAGCCCATGCCGGTTGCAGTACAAATACAGATAACCATGCCCTCTCATATGCAGCCGGCACTGAGCGTTTACTTCCGGGTACAGCTTGACCAATTCCACCCGGTCGCCGGATACCCACGCAATAAAGGAGATAAAATGAGTCTTGCTCATGGGATGATCCAATGTGACGAACTGCTCATCTTCCACAGCTTCGATCCGTACCATATGTTCCCCGTTCATTTCCTCCGGCTCAAGCTGCGGCAGCGAAATGCCGCAGCAGCTGATCGCTGCCTGTCCGGCGGCGGGGATCACATTGCCGCAAACGGGGCAGACATAAAATACCGTGCGAAGCATATTCGCCGCCCGGTTATTGTTACTGATTTTATCCCCGGAAAGCAGTTCCATCAGGCTGACGCTCAATGCTGCTGCAAGAGGTTCGATCAGCGTGATATCCGGCAGCCCTTTTCCGGTTTCCCATTTTGATACCGCTTTATCGCTCACATCCAGTTTTTCAGCCAGCTGCGCCTGCGTGAGCTTTTTGGCTTCCCTCAGTTTTCGGATGGTAGCTCCGGTGACGTATGCGTCCATATTCGCTCTCCTTTTTCGTTCGATTGCAGGGTTCATTATAGCAAACCACTCCTGATGTAACAACCTACGCTTCGTGGAGCTGTCAGGTTACCGTTTCTGATGGTATGGAAAAAATCCCCGTTCCGGTGTAAACTGATAGCAAGACCGAACAGATTTCTTTTTGCAAGGAAAAGGAGTGTTTTCATATGCTGGCTTATACCTATGTACGCCCCGGCGTATTTGAATTGAAGGAGAAACCTCTGCCGCAGCTGCAGAGTGACCGGGATGCCATTGTAAAGGTGACTCTTTGCAGCATCTGCACCAGCGACCTGCACATCAAGCACGGCTCGGTGCCTCGGGCGGTACCGGGTATCACCGTGGGCCACGAGATGGTGGGTATCGTGGAGCAGGTGGGGTCTGCCGTGACCAAGGTCCGCCCCGGCGACCGGGTAACGGTGAACGTGGAGACCTTCTGCGGCGAGTGCTTTTTCTGTCAAAACAGCTGGGTCAACAACTGTACCGACCCCAACGGCGGCTGGGCGCTGGGCTGCCGCATCGACGGTGGCCAGGCGGAATATGTGCGGGTCCCCTTTGCCGACCAGGGGCTGGACCGCATTCCGGACAACGTGACCGACGAACAGGCTCTCTTTGTGGGCGATGTGCTGGCCACCGGTTATTGGGCGGCTCAGATCTCCGAGATCAAGCCCGGGGATACCGTGCTAATCCTGGGCGGCGGCCCCACCGGCCTTTGCACCCTGCAGTGCGTTTTGCTGGCAAACCCGAAGCGGGTCATCCTATGCGACATTGACCCGGCGCGGCTGGACTTTGTCAAGGAACATTATCCCAACGTGCTCACCGCAGGACCGGAGAATCTGCCGGAATTCGTGCGCGCCAACAGCGATCACGGCGGTGCAGACACCGTTCTGGAGGTAGCCGGAGCGCCGGAAACCTTCCGCCTTGCCTGGGAATGTGCCCGCCCCAACGCCATTGTGACCATTGTGGCGCTCTACGACGGGCCGCAGACCCTTCCTTTGCCGGACATGTACGGCAAAAATCTGATCTTCAAAACCGGCGGCGTGGACGGCTGCAACTGCCATGAAACTTTGGAGCTGATCGCCCAGGGCAAGCTGGACACCACCCCGCTGATCACCCATACCTATCCCCTGGCGGATATCGAGGCTGCCTACGACCTGTTTGAGCACCGGCGGGACGGAGTCATCAAGGTTGCGGTGCGCTGCTGAGCCGCAAAATCCATCGGCCGGTTTCACAAGGCCTGCACACCCTGGCGGATATATTTCGCTTAATTTAATACTTTATCACTTTTTTGCATCATTGTTTTAAATTTTCGCTTGACTTTCCCTTTTTTCGGGGCTAGAATGAGGGCAGCAAAGGCGCTTTGAAGGGGACAAAATCCCCGCAAAGCGCCTTTGTCGTTTTATTCGCCCGCCTGCCGCGCCCGGCACGACGGACACATCCCCTGCAGGCAGCACAACGGCGTGCTGCGCGGTTTTAGAGCCTGACCGCGCGGTACGCCGTTTTTGTTTTGCCTGCAATGAGTTTGAGGAAGGAAAGTCATGACACAGGAACTCACAAGTATGATCACGCAGAGCGTGAACGACCAGGTCTTCGGAATCTGGTTTTTGATCGGCGCAGCGCTGGTATTCTGGATGCAGGCTGGTTTCGCCATGGTGGAGACCGGCTTTACCCGCGCCAAGAATGCAGGCAACATCATCATGAAAAACCTGATGGATTTTTGCATCGGCACGGTGGTGTTCATTTTCCTGGGCTTCGGCCTGCTGCTGGGCGAGGATGCCCTGGGCGGTTTTATGGGGCTGCCCACTCTGGGAATCTTTACCGACTATACAAACTTTGATTGGTCCAACTTCGTATTCAATCTGGTATTCTGCGCTACCGCGGCAACCATTGTTTCCGGCGCAATGGCGGAGCGTACCAAATTCCTTGCCTACTGTGTATACTCCGCTGTGATCTCGGCGGTAATCTATCCCATTGAGGCGCACTGGATCTGGGGCGGCGGCTGGCTGAGCCGTCTTGGCTTCCACGATTTTGCGGGCTCCTGCGCCATTCACTTCTGCGGCGGTCTCACCGCGCTGATTGGCGCAGCCATGCTGGGCGGGCGAATCGGCAAGTTCAGCCGTGACGAAAGCGGCAAGGTCACCAAGGTACACGCCTTTCCCGGTCACAACCTGGTGATTGGCGCGCTGGGCTGCTTTATCCTCTGGTTCGGCTGGTATGGCTTCAACGGCGCTGCCGCCACCACCGGCCCCCAGTTGGCTTCCATCTTTATGACCACCACCATCGCTCCTGCGGTGGCGACTGTAGCCTGCATGATCTTCACCTGGGTTCGTTACGGCAAGCCGGACGTCTCCATGTGCCTGAATGCTTCTCTGGCCGGTCTGGTGGCCATCACCGCTTCCTGCGATGTGACCGATGCCCTCGGCGCGCTCATCATCGGCCTGGTGGCCGGTCTGCTGGTGGTTTTCGGCGTGTGGCTCTGCGATTATGTTCTGCACGTGGATGACCCGGTGGGCGCGGTTGCCGTTCACTTCATGAATGGTCTTTGGGGCACCATCGCGGTAGGCCTTTTCGCCACCAGCACCGCTCCGGAGTCCACACTGGACGGCGTATTCTACGGCGGCGGCTTTGGCCTGCTGGGCGTCCAGCTGCTGGGCGCTGCGGCTGTTGGCATCTGGACCGCCGTTACCATGTTTATTGTCTTCAAAATCATTGACTGCACCATCGGCCTGCGGGTCAGTCAGGAGGAAGAAATCGAGGGTCTGGATTCCAAGGAACACGGTCTGGCTTCCGCTTATGCGGGCTTCAGCATCATGGACGCCACTGCCGGCGGCATGGTGGAAAACGAGAACACCGATTTGGGCACTCCGGACTATCACCTCGCCAGCGATGCCCAAAAAGCTGCCGCCGTTCCGGTGGTAAAGAGCGCCGACTTGAACACCGGTATCCACAAGGTTGTCATCATTGCACGCCTGTCCCGCTATGAGCGGCTGAAGAACGCGTTGAATGATCTGGGCGTGACCGGTATGACCGTCACCCAGGTAATGGGCTGCGGCATCCAGAAGGGCGCGGGCGAAAAGTACCGCGGCGTCGAGATGGATGTGACCGTTCTGCCCAAGGTAAAGGTGGAGGTCGTTGTGGCGCACATCCCGGTGGCCGATGTGATCGACGCGGCCAAAAAGGTGCTGTACACCGGCCATGTGGGCGACGGCAAGATCTTCGTTTACAGCGTGGATCAGGTTGTAAAAGTCCGCACCGGCGAAGAGGGCGTACAGGCGCTGCAGGATGTTGAATAAGACTTCCTTCGCTTTTTGACAGAAGCCCCTCCCTTCGGGTATACTGGAACCATTCCGTACAGTTACCCGCAGGGAGGGATTTTTTATGAATTTTGGTATTCTGGGCGCCGGTTCCATTGCCGGAACCATGGCCCAAACCATCCGAATGCTTAACGAATCCGGCTGTAAAGACATTACCCTTTACGCTGTAGCAGCCCGTGATTTGTCCCGTGCGCAGGCTTTTGCCGAGCAATACGGTGTGCAGAAGGCCTTCGGCTCCTACGAAGAGATGCTGAAAGACCCGGCGCTGGACCTGGTATACATCGCAACGCCCCATTCCCATCACTATCAGCACATCAAGCTTTGCGCGGCCCAAGGCAAGCACGTGCTGTGTGAGAAGGCGTTCACCGTGAACGCCCGCCAGGCAGAGGAAGCACTCCGCTATGCCAATGCGCAGGGTGTACTGGTGACCGAAGCCATCTGGACCCGGTACCAGCCCATGCGGCAGATGATCCAGCAGGTGTTGGACGAAGGTCTGATTGGTGCGCCCAGTCTGCTCACCGCCAATCTGTGCTATCCGGTAAGTGACCGGCCCCGAATCGTGGACCCGGCGCTGGCGGGAGGCGCGCTGCTAGATGTGGGTGTTTATACTCTGAACTTCGCCGAAATGGTGTTCGGCCCTGCCGACGAAGCCCATGCCAGCTGCACAAAAAACGAGCGCGGCGTAGACATGACCGATCAGATCGTCCTGACCTGGAAGGACGGGCGGGCCGCGCATCTGACCGCAGGCGTTACCGCAGCTTCTGACCGTTCCGGCTGCATTTACGGCGACCGGGGCTATCTGGTGGTGGAGAATATCAACAATCCCCAGAGCATCTCGGTCTTTGATGCCGACCACCGGCTGATCCGGCAGCTTTCCTGCCCCGCTCAGCTCACCGGCTATGAATATGAAGTACTGGAAACCGTGCAGTGCATCCGAGAAGAAAAAACAGAATGCCCCTCCATGCCCCACCGCGAAACCGTTCATATCATGGAACTGATGGACCGGCTGCGCGCCCAGATGGGGGTATCCTACCCCTGCGAAGGGCTGGACTGATTAAAAACCTGCTGAAAAAGGAGTGAAGCCCCGGCTTCACTCCTTTTTGCATTCTGTGTTATAATTTTGCTGAGAAAACACGGCATCCCGCCGGAAAGGAGGCATTCCACACATGAAATCGCGCACCTATATTGCAATCGATCTGAAATCCTTCTACGCTTCGGTGGAATGCCGGGAGCGCGGGCTGGACCCCATGAACACCAACCTGGTGGTGGCGGATGAAAGCCGCACGGAAAAGACCATCTGCCTTGCCGTGACCCCCTCGCTGAAGGCATACGGCATCCCCGGCCGTGCCCGCCTGTTCGAGGTGATCCAGCACGTGAACGCGGAGAACGCCCGTCGCCGTCTTTTGGCTCCGGGCCGCCAGCTGACGGGAAGCTCCTGCTTTGCCAACGAGCTGAAAGCCTGCCCTGCGTTGGCAGTGGACTACATTGTTGCTCTTCCCCGCATGGCCTATTATATGGAGTACAGCACCAGAATCTATAACATCTACCTGAAATACATCGCGCCCGAGGATATCGTGGTTTACTCCATCGACGAGGTCTTCATGGATGTGACCGGCTATCTGGATACCTACGGCCTGTCCGCCCGGGAGCTTGCCCGAAAAATGATTCTGGATGTTCTGCAAACCACCGGCATCACAGCCACAGCGGGCATCGGTCCCAACCTGTTCCTGAGCAAGGTGGCAATGGACATCGGTGCAAAGCACATCCAGCCGGACGAAAACGGCGTGCGCATTGCCGAGCTGGATGAAATAAGCTACCGGCAAAAGCTCTGGAGCCACCGCCCGCTCACAGATTTCTGGCGGGTAGGTCCGGGCTATGCCCGCAAACTGGAGCGGTGCGGCATCTTTACCATGGGCGACGTGGCCCGATGCTCGGTGCAAAACGAAGACCTCCTCTACAGTCTGTTCGGTAAGAACGCCGAACTTTTGATCGACCACGCCTGGGGATGGGAGCCCTGCACCATCGCGGCCATCAAAGCTTACAAGCCCCAAAGCAGCAGCCTTGGCTCCGGGCAGGTGCTGCAGTGCCCTTATCCGCACCAAAAGGCCCGGCTGGTGCTGCGGGAGATGGCGGAGCAGTTGGCCCTGGACCTGGTGGACAAGGGCCTTGTGACCGACCAGCTGGTGCTCACGGTGGGCTTCGATATCGAAAACCTGACCGACCCGGCCCGCCGCAAACTCTATCGAGGACCGGTGGCGACCGACCACTACGGCCGCCAGATTCCAAAGCACGGTCACGGCAGCGAAAATCTGGGCGGACATACATCCTCCGGCAAGCAGCTGCTGGAAGCAGCCACCGCCCTTTTTGACCGGATTGCTCCCCCGGAGCTGCTCGTCCGCAAGCTGAGCCTTTCGGCCAATCATGTGATTCCGGAATCGCAGGCCGTGAAAGCGGACAGCGGCCCGGAGCAGCTGGACCTGTTCACTGATTACTCCGTTCTGGAACAGGAGGAAAAAGCCCGCCAGGCCGAGCAGGAAAAGGAGCGCCGCATGCGGCAGACCATGATGTCCATCAAAAAGAAGTTCGGTAAAAATGCGATTCTCAAGGGCATGAGCCTGGAAGAGGGCGCCACCGCCCGGGAGCGCAACGCACAGATCGGAGGGCACAAGGCATGACAAACCCTTACGCGGACATTCTGCATCTTCCCCACCATGTTTCCTCCACCCGGCCCCAGATGTCCATGGAGGACCGGGCGGCGCAGTTCTCGCCCTTTGCGGCTCTTGTGGGCTATGATGCCGCCATTGACGAAACCGTCCGCCAGACCGAAGAACAGCTGATTTTGACTGAAGAGCGGAAGGCCGAGCTGGACCAGTCCATACAGCAGCTGCTCCGCCAGCTGGACCGGCACCCGGAGGTGGCGGTGCGCTATTTTGTGCCGGACTCCCGCAAGGCAGGCGGTGCATACCTGCGCGCTGCCGGAAGAGTGAAGAAAGTCGACTTCTTTGCGCGGGTCCTGTTTTTTATGGACGGCACCCAAATTCCGCTGGATGACATCGTGGAGCTGGAGCATCAATTCTCCGGGAAATAACCGTTCATCCGGCCGCATCCGCACAATTTGAATGATCTCGTTTGGAGGAATGACAATGCCCACCGTTTTGATCGACGCTGACGGCTGCCCCGTGGTGGACTGCACCCTGCGTATCTGCCGCCCACTTCAAGTCCCTGTGCTGATTTTATGCGATACCGCCCATCAGATCCAGCGGGAGGGTGCTCAGACGCTGGTATTTGACAAGGGCGCGGACAGTGTGGATTTTGCATTGGTCAACCGGGTCCGCCCCGGCGATATTGTCATCACCCAGGATTGCCAGCATGTGCCTGGCCCGCCGGGCCCGCGTGCTCAATCAGAACGGGCTGGAATACACTTCGGACAACATCGACCTGCTGCTGGACCGCCGTTGGCAGAACAAAAAACTCCTGCGGGCTGGCAAACATCCCAAAGGACCTGCCAAGCGTACCAAGGAACAGGATGAGGAATTTGCCCGGGCGTTCGAAGCGCTTGTGCGGGACTGCATTCTATCTGCCGAATAAAAACAATCAGGCTGGCCTTTCTCAAACGACCGAGGAAGGCCAGCCTTGTTTATTTCGAACGGCGAAGCTTATCGTTCAATTCGCAAAATCCGTATGCCTCTCTGCGGATGTTCCGAGTCTCGCACCCACGCGCCCGTGCGCAGTACAGACAGCATCATTCCCACAAGCAGTGCATCCAGCAGCAGCGCCGTGTTTCCGCGGGACAAAAACGGAAAAGAAAGCGCATCCCATAGCCCGTAACCCAGGTTCGCATAGGCATATACGAAGGCCTGCAGCGTAACGGTAAGCGCCGCTGCCAATACCAGCAGCGTTCCCAGCATACTCCGCTGCCGCATCGCCCCGATGATGCAGAACACACCGAACGCCAGCACCAGAAGCATCACCCCGGCAAAGGCCCCCAGGCCAAATTTCTGGATTCCGTACAGCAGTGCGTAATTTTCGGAAAGGGCCGGAATCATGGAAAGGTCCGCTCTGCCCTCTCCCCAAAACGCAGCCTGCGCAACGGCATCCCGTAAAAGGCAATAAATTCGTCCGGTATCTGCTGCATCCAGCCAGGGATTCAAAAACACCTGCAGGCGGGTACCTCCCACAGATAAGAAAGCCGCGGCCAGAGCACCCGCAGGAAGCAGTACCGGCACCGCCAGCTTCAAGACGAAATGGATCTGCCCGGCACCAAACCAGTTTTTCCGAATGGCCGCAGCCAGCATTACCCCTGCTGCAGCGCTGTAAATCAGCAGCCCGGACAGGGCGGGAACCAGCATAAGGATCAGTGCAAACGGTAAATACCCCAAAATGCTAAACAGGATTCCACGCGTGCCAAGCCCTTTCATTCCATAAAGGAACAACCCGTAAGCTGACGGGAACACAAGTGCCAGGTAGCAAAGCTGCAGATGAATGGGCTCCAGATGAAACACCGCAGCCCCTGCCATCGGCTCAGACCCGATCAGCAAGGCGACTGAAAAGACCAGAACGCCCAGGTAAATCTCCATTGCATGCTTGCCCAGCCAGGAGATATCCCCGAAATAGCCGAGAACAAACAGACCCGCTGCAACCGCATAGGAAATCAGCGGAGCCATCTGCTGCCCCAGAGCGACCTGAAGCGCCGCTCCCAGCACCAACAGGCCCATCACGACAAGCAGCGGGAACCAGGGGGGCTGCGGGCGGTGTGCCTGATCCAGTGCCTGCCCCACTTCCCGGGCATCGCCCATCTGTGCAATTGCCATCTGAACCGCCTGCTCCTGCGTGCTGCCTTGCTCCATATAGGCCTCCTGCTGATCCTGCAGGTGCTGCTCCAGCTCCCGTATCACGGCCGGGCGGGCCCGCTTCCATCGAATCTGCTCTGCCGCCTGCCTGCAATACTCAGTGATCCGTTCATTGGGCAGCATACGCGGCACCTCCCTTCAGGATCTTTTCCATCGCGGTGACAAAGCTGGTCCATTCCTTTTGCTTTTCCTGCAAACGCAGCCGCCCTGCCTCCGTCAAATGATAATATTTGCGAATGCGGTCCTGCGGGGCCCGCTGCTCGTAGGATTTCACCAACGCCTGCTTTTCCAGCGTGTGCAGAATGGGATAAAGTGTCCCGGCCTTGAAATCAAAAGTATGGTCGGAACGCTGCGCCAGCGTTTCGATCATTTCATAGCCGTACATGTCCCGCTCCTCCAGCAGCTTGAGGATCAGCGTTGTGGTGCTACCGGTCAAAAGGCTTTTGTCGATTGGCATGGATGCGCCCCCCTTATATATAGATTATCTATATATATTTATATTCGATATATTTGATTCTGTCAAGCGGCTCCGGTTGCGTTTGTGCAGTAAGCGTACTGCACTCGCTTGCATTGCAGCTCCGCTTCATGGTACATTAGTAAAACAATACAGGCCGGTTTTCCGGCAGGAGGCGATACCATGTTGGAATGCAGGCAGTACGCAAAACTCCCCCGGGAGGCGGCAATGATCCGCCAGGAGGTCTTTGTGGAGGAACAGGGTTTTGAGGTGGAATTCGACGAGATCGACCCGATTGCGCAGCACATCGTTTTGTTTGAAAACGGTGCTCCCATCGGCACCTGCCGCGTTTATTGGAGCGGCAGCAAAAATTCCCATGTGCTGGGCCGGGTAGCTGTTCGGAAGGATTACCGTGGCCGCTCCTTCGGCCAGAAATTGCTGCAGGAGGCGGAACAGCTGGTCTGCTCTATGCAGGGTAAAACTCTGTGTCTTGCCGCACAGGTGCGGGCCAAAGCATTTTATGAAAAGCAGGGCTATGCCGCGGCCGGAGAACAATTTTTGGACGAGGGCTGCCCGCACGTTTGGATGTACAAAACTCTTTGATTCCTTCCCGTGGCGCCATATTCTTTTATCAGCAATCCTTTGAAGGACACAGGCAGCATCAGCAGCCGGAACCGAGCACATCGGTTCCGGCTGTTTTCTTTTTCCCGGCCTCACAGAACCATCAAGAAAAAGGCTTTTTTGCTCGATTCTGCCTTTGGCCGATACCACTCAAGTAATTAAAAAGAATCGCCTGAAAACATTTTTTCTTATTTATCGAAACCTTTGTGTGATTCATCAATTTTCCTGCAAAAAATTTGTTAAAACAGGCCCAAAAGAAATGCCGGAAAAGAATTGTCAATCGTTTTAACTTATGCTATCATACAACTCGAAATCATTTTGTTTGGAATATATTTTTAAACGTATTTGAGTGAGGTGACTATTTGTGACGGACATTACTACAATCGGCGAAGTATTGATCGATCTGACGCAGACCGGCGTCAATGACCAGAACGTACCGATGCTGGCTGCTAACCCCGGCGGTGCTCCCGCCAACGTGGCCGTGGCTGCCGCCCGTCTGGGCGCGCAAACCGCCTTTTGCGGCAAGGTGGGGCGTGATGGCTTCGGAAACTATCTTTCCCAGGTTTTACAGGAAAACGGCGTGGATGTTTGTGGCCTGCGCACCAGCAAAACTCCCACCACCATGGCGGTGGTCACACTGTCACAGGAGGGTGAGCGTTCCTTCCGCTTTGTTCGGGGTGCAGATGCAGAGCTCTGCCCGGAGGAGATCGACATCCACAGCCTGGCAAACACCAAAGTACTCCATTTCGGTTCGGTGAGCCTGACCGCCGGTGCGGCCCGTTCCGCCACCATCTTCGCGGCCCGACAGGCCCGCCAGCAGGGTGTGCTGGTCAGCTATGATCCCAACTACCGCGCTTCCCTCTGGGAAAGCGAAGAGGATGCGGTGGAATGGATGCGCAATCCGCTGCCTTTGGTGGACCTGATTAAGCTTTCCGAAGAGGAGCTTCCCCTGCTGACCGGCACGGACGATCCGGAAGCTGCAAGCCGTTATCTGGAAAGCCTGGGCATCAAGCTGGTCCTGATCACCATGGGCGAAAAGGGTGCGTTCTATCGCTGGCAGGGAAAAACCGACCTTGTGCCCGGCGTGGCCACCACAGTTGCCGATACCAACGGCGCCGGTGACACCTTCCTTGGCGCAGCGCTCAGCCGTCTGACCGCCCGCGGAGACCATCCCCTGGAAAATTTGACCGCCGAAGAACTGGAGAAGGTGCTGACCTTTGCCAATCGAGCGGCATCGATCACCTGCTCCCGCAGCGGGGCCATTCCCGCCATGCCCACATTAGATGAATTGGAGGAAGAATAATCCGATGGCAAAGACCACGAAAAAAAGTTCCACCCCTCGAAAGAAAGCCAGCACGCCCAAAACCACCAGCGCCTTTGACCTGCGCCTGGCTAAATTCTACGATGAACTGAAATGGCTGTATTGCGAGCTTTACAACGGCGATATGGCTGCGTTTGATTACTTTTTGAATATGCTCCGCCGCTGCTGGGAGGCGCGGAAAGAAGATCTGCGCGCTCAGGATGCACGCCGCGAGGCCGATCCCAACTGGTACCGCCAGCAGGAACTGCTGGGTATGATGCTCTACACTGGCGCCTTTGCCGGTACACTGGAGGGCGTGAAGGAGAAGCTGCCCTACCTGGAGGAGTGCGGCGTCAATTACCTGCATCTGATGCCCCTGCTGGAAAGCCCGAAGGGCCGGAGCGACGGCGGTTATGCCGTTGCAAATTTCCGCCGGGTCCAGCCCGAACTGGGCACCATGGAGGACCTGGAGGCCCTGGCAGACGCCTGCCGCGCCAAAGGCATGAGCCTGTGCCTGGACTTTGTAATGAACCACACCAGTGAGGACCACGAGTGGGCCAAAAAGGCCTGTGCGGGCGAGCCCGGTTACCGGGAACGGTATTTCTTCTATGACAACTGGGATATTCCCAACGAGTTTGAAAAAACCGTTCCCCAAGTCTTCCCCACCACTGCCCCCGGCAGCTTCACCTGGCTGCCGGACTGCAATCAGGTGGTCATGACCTCTTTCTATCCTTACCAGTGGGACCTGAACTACGCAAACCCGGTGGTCTTCAACGACATGACGGAGAATTTGCTCTATCTCACCAATCGGGGCATTGATGTGATTCGTTTGGATGCCGTTCCTTACATCTGGAAGCAGCTGGGTACCAGCTGCCGCAACCTGCCGCAGGTCCACACGCTGGTTCGCATGATGCGCATTGTGTGCGAGATCGTTTGCCCCGGCGTTCTGCTGCTGGGCGAAGTGGTCATGGAGCCTGCCAAGGTGGTTCCCTACTTCGGCACTTCGGAAAAGCCCGAGTGCCACATGCTCTACAACGTGACCACCATGGCCACCACCTGGCACACCCTGGCCACCGGCGACGTTTCCCTTCTGCGCCATCAGATGGATACCGTATGTGCTCTGCCCCGGGAGTTCTTGTTTCTCAACTACCTGCGCTGTCATGACGACATCGGCTGGGGCCTGGACTACGCCTGGCTGGGCGGCCGCTTCGGCTCGGATGAAGTTGCTCACAAGAAGTACCTGAACGACTGGTTCACCGGCAAATGGCCCGGCAGCGACAGCCGTGGTGAACTGTACAACGACGATCCCCGTCTGGGTGACGCCCGGCTTTGCGGCACCACCGCCTCCCTGTGCGGTGTGGAGGCTGCGGACTATGAGAAGGACCCCTTCAAGCTGGAACGCGCGGTGGCCTGCGATCTGATGCTGCACGCATGGATGCTCGTCCAGAGCGGTATCCCTGTGCTGTACAGCGGCGACGAAGTGGGGCAGCTCAATGACTACTCCTACCATCAGGACCCCGAGCGCTGGGACGACAGCCGCTACATTCATCGGGGCAATTTCCAGTGGGTACTGGCCGAGCTGCGTCATGACGGCTCCACCCGTCAGGGCAAACAGTTCATGGGGCTGCGCAAGCTGGAAATGATCCGTGCCTCCGAGCCTGCCTTCGACAGCCGGGCAGACGTGTGGACCTTCGAGACCGGGTCTGAGCACGTGCTGGGCGTGGGCCGCTGGTATCAGGGCCACAAGCTGATCGCCTTCTTCAACTTCAGCAATCAGTTTGTCACCGTTTCCAGCCCCGAGCAGGGCACCTTTGAGGAGCTGGTATACGGCGGGACCCGCACCAACCTGCAAAACGTGGAGCTGTATCCCTTCGGCTTCGCCTGGTTCCTGAACCGTCAGAGCTAATCAAGCCGTTTTTAAATTTACATCCTTACGAAAAGAGCCCCGGCAACCAGGATGCCGGGGCCTTTTTGTCATATAAACCGATATTTCCGGTAAATTTGCCTGAATAGCGAATCCCGTTGTTTGGCACACCGATTACCGGGGCTGCAAATGGTATGATGATAACAACAAAACAGCAGACGCCGAATCAATCCCACGTCTTCTGTTCCCTTTCATTCTCACTTTTAGGAGGCACTTTATGTTTCAATTTTTCTGGACTCGTACCGCTTCTGTCTGGGTGGCTGCACTGTATATCCTGATGGGCGTTCTGCTCTTTGTGTTCCCTGCCGCCAGCAGTACCCTTTTCATTTGGGCACTTGCCGCCGGAGCCGGTGCATACGGACTCATCCATCTGATTCGCTATCTGCAGGCCCGCAAAATGGGCTGCGGCAACCCGGGCGACGTATTCCTCACCGTTCTTCCCGCCGCATTCGCCGTCTTTTCTCTAATCTGGCCGCAGGCCGTGCTGTCGGTTCTGCCACTCGTACTCGGTTCCCTGCTCCTGGTGGACGGCGTCGGCAAGCTTCCCCTGGCCTACATGGGCGTTCGGGAACAGCACCCCGGCATGGTTCCCATGCTGCTTTCCTCCATCGTCCCGATCCTTCTGGGCGGGCTGATCATCATCAATCCCTTCACCACCATGCAGCTCGTCGTAATGGTATTCGGCGCAGCACTTGCCGCAGACGGCATCAGCGATCTGGTCACCGTCATTCTGGAAAAGCGTTCCGCGCAGACCGTTCAACACCACTCATTCATCTGAACAAAGGAGTTCTTCATGAAATTTTATCAATGCGAACATTGCGGCAACCTTGCCGTTAAACTGACCGATTCCGGCGTTCCGCTGGTGTGCTGCGGCTCTCCCATGACGGAAGTGATCCCCGGAACCCGCGATGCCGCGGTGGAAAAGCACGTTCCCATCCTTCACCAAAACGGACTGGACATCCTGATCGAGGTGGGGCAGATCTCGCACCCCATGAGTCCGGAACACCGAATCCTGTGGATTGTACTGGAAACCAATCTGGGTTTCCATGTCCACTACCTCTCCGCCGGGGACAGCCCCTCCACCACCTTCCGTTTGGATAAGTACGAAAGCATCCGCGGTGTATACGCCGCCTGCAACCTGCACGGGATTTGGGAAACCGTGCTCTGAACCAGCAGCCGCTTCCATCTTTTAGAAAGAGCCGCCCTTCCGGGAAAACTTCCGAAAGGGCGGCTCTTTTCTGCCACAAATTGATTCAGCCGTTGACTTTTGCTTTCGGCGTTACTTCATTCCACAGGGTGAAGCCCAGGATCAGCAGACCGCCGACCATCTGTATGGGAGTCAGGCTTTCCCGCAGAAGCAGCACCGACACCAGGACCGCCACCAGCGGGTCGATGTAGCTCAGGATTGCCGCCTTTTGCCCCGGCAATTCCTTGAGCGAGGAGAAGTACAGGCAGTAGGTGACACCCGTGTGCACCAGACCCACCACAAGCAGGCAAACCCAACCGGTGGTATCCAGCTTGGAAAGGGTCACGCCGCTGGTAAGCCCCACATACGGGATCAGCACCAGAATCGCCGCGAGGAACTGCAGGAAGGTGCGGTGGATGCCCTCCACATTCCGGATGAATTTGTTCAGCAGAATCACCGCCGCATAGAAGCAGGCCGCGCCAAGTCCGAAGGCGATTCCCAGTAGGTGGTTGCTCCCGGACGCCATATCCCCAACCCCGGTAATCAGCACGATTCCCAGGGTGGACATGGCAAAGCAGATCCACTGCTTGCCGGTCATCTTCTCCTTGAACAGGATTGGGCAGGCCACCGTTACGATCACCGGCGCAAAATAATAGCTCAGGGTTGCCACCGATACGGTGGTGTACTTATATGCCTCAAACAGCAAGATCCAGTTGAACCCCATAGCCACGCCGGACAGCAGCAACAGCGGGAGCTCTCTTTGTATTTTGCGGAACGGGATCGCTTGCTTTGTTACCACGAAATACACCAAAAGCAGCAGCGCCGCCAGGATTGCCCGGTACAAAGCCAGCTCCCCCGATGATACCGGGATGTTCCGTACAAACAATCCCAGGGTACCGAACACGACCATGGAACTGACAAGCATAAATTGCGGACTGATGGATTGCTTCATTGCGGTATGCTCCTTGATGTGATGATTGCGTGCAGGCACAAGGGTGTTTTTGTTATTGTATCAAATTCCAGTAATAAAGTGAACAAGTAAAACAGATTTCTCTCGTTGTGCTTGACAGCTGTTTTATTACGTATTATACTGTACTTGTCATAGTAATACAGTTGCAGTGAAACGGTGGTGAGCATTTGGATATCGTTGTAAGCAATAAAGCAAGCCGGCCTTTGTATGAGCAGATTTCTTCCCAAATCAAGGCGGCCATTATGAGCGGTGAGCTGAAGGCGGGAGACGCCATTCCTTCTGTCCGTTCTCTGGCCAAGTCCCTGCACATCAGCATCCTTACCGTACAAAAGGCATACGCCAGCCTGCAGGAGGATGGTTTCATTGAAACGACCGCTGGAAAAGGCTGCTATGTATCCGCCCAAAATCAGGATTTCTATCTGGAAGAACAGCAGAAAAAAATCGAGGAAAAATTCGCCGAGGCAATCGAGATTGCCCGCACAAGCGGCATTTCCCTTGAACGGCTGACTGGCTTGCTCACACTCATGTATCAGGAGGATGACAGAGAATGAACGACGCGTTGACCATTTCGGGTTTGAAGAAAACCTATCCGGATTTTGTACTGGACAGTATTTCCTTTTCTGTGCCCAGCGGTTCCATTGTGGGACTGATCGGCGAAAACGGAGCCGGAAAAAGCACCACCATCAGCGCCGCGCTGGGTCTGGTTCAAAAAGAGTCGGGCAGCGTTTCCGTTCTGGGCAAGGAGGAACTGGATAACGAAATCCGAGAACAGATCGGCGTGGTATTTGACGGCAACAATTTCCCGGAAAATCTGTCTCCCCGCAAGATCAGCCATGTAATGCGGGACATTTACCGTTCCTGGAACGACCAGACCTTTCTGGAGCTTTTGAAGAAGTTTTCTGTGCCTGCCGATAAGTCCGTCAAGCAGTTCTCCAAGGGAATGAAAATGAAGCTGGCGATTGCCGTTGCCCTGTCCCACAATTCCAAGTTGCTGATTCTGGACGAAGCAACCAGCGGTCTTGACCCGGTGGTACGGGACGATATTCTCGATCTGCTTCTGGATTTTGTTCAGGACGAAGACCATTCCATTCTGCTTTCCTCCCAC
>MHCFR00700__coassemble_890_pt1 | contig 17440 bp, 14 predicted proteins | sample MHCFR00700__metabat2_low_PE_038 | metagenome-assembled genome bin MHCFR00700 | reverse complement strand
CCAGATCAAGGTGAACGTGATCCGCGAGAGCCGCGCGGTGGAATACGCCAAGTAAGATTCCAACCATACAACGAGCCCCCGGTGGAAAAATCTCCGCCGGGGGCTTTGCTTTTGCCTGCGTCGGTGCTATAATCGGCGTTGTGCTTGCACAAACATGGCCGGGGCGGTACAAGCGCTTCGGCAAAAAGAGGGGTGCGTTTTATGACTTCGCTGCTTTTGGCGGTGATCTATCTTTCCTTTATCAGTCTGGGCCTGCCGGATTCCCTGCTGGGCTCCGCCTGGCCCACCATCTACCAGCAATTCCAGGTGCCGGTGTCCTACGCGGGAATCCTTTCCGCCATCATCGCGGTGGGGACCATCGTGTCCAGCCTGCAGTGCGACCGGCTGATCCGCCGGTTCAGCGCCGGGGTGATCACCGCGGTGAGCGTGGCAGCCACCGCCCTGGCCCTGTTCGGCTTTTCCATCAGCAGCTCCTTCTGGATGCTCTGCCTGTGGGCGGTCCCCTACGGGCTGGGCGCGGGCTGCGTGGACGCGGCGCTGAACAACTATGTGGCCCTGCACTACGCCAGCCGCCACATGAGCTGGCTGCACTGCATGTGGGGCGTGGGCGCTTCCATCGGACCGGTCATCATGGGCCTTGCCCTCACCGGCGGCAAGGGCTGGACCGGCGGCTACCGGTATATCGCCCTGTTGCAGACTGTTCTGGTGGTTATCCTTGCATTGAGCCTGCGGCTCTGGGCAAAGCCGGACCAGCAGAGCGAAACCCACCAGAACGCGCCGCTGAGCCTGCGAGAAATCATTGCCATTCCCGGGGCGAAGGCCATTCTGACCGCCTTTTTCTGCTACTGCGCTCTGGAGCAGACCTGCGCGCTGTGGGCCAGCAGCTACCTGACCCTCCACCACGGTCTGAGCGCCGAGCAGGCCGCCAGCTGGGCCAGCCTGTTCTTCTTCGGCATCACCGCCGGACGGGCAGCCAACGGCTTTTTGACCATGCGCTTTTCCGACACCCAGCTGATCCGGCTGGGGCAGGCGGTGATCCTGGCGGGCATCTTCTGCCTGTTCCTGCCCTTTGGCAGCCGTCCCGCCCAGATCGGCCTGGTGCTCGTGGGGCTGGGCTGCGCGCCCATCTACCCCTGCGTGATCCACTCCACCCCGGCCACCTTCGGGGCCGAGCGGTCCCAGGCGCTGATCGGGGTACAGATGGCCAGCGCCTATGTGGGCACCTGCCTGATGCCGCCCCTGTTCGGGCTGATCGCCAACCACATCAGCATCGGGCTGTATCCGGTGTTCCTGCTGGCGATTCTGGCGGTGATGGCTGTATCCTACCACCGGCTCACCACCGGGCGGAAGGCTCCGGCAAACGAAGCTTAAATTCCAACCGACATAAGAAAACCGGCCTGCGGATACAATTTCCGCAGGCCGGTTTTTTGTACTTTTCGCAGAGACTCAGCCCTGGCAGCCCAGATCGTCCCAGTCGCCGAAATCCTCAGCGCTGGCGATGCGGGTGGGGTCCAGCTTGCCGTTCTCATCCAGCGGCTTTTCCGCCGCACCCAGGGTCACCGGATTGGTGTTGGGGCCCCGGTCCGGGCGCTGGGGGTAAACGGTCGGCTCCGGCTGAGGCTCCTCGCTGGCAGCCTGTTCCGGCTCGGCCTGTGCGGGCTGCTCCGGCTCGGTGGGCACCTCCACATACTCGCCCTCGATGTGAGAGCTCTTGTTGTAATCGTTCAGCAGCTTATAGGCCACAGCGCCCGCCGCAATGCCCAGAACGATGGAAATCAGTCGTTTGAAAAATCCCATGGGTACTCCCTCCTTTTTTGAGTAGTATACCACAGGGCCCGCCCCGGCGCAAACCCGGGAACGGGCCCTGTTTGTTTTGCTTTTCTTCGGCCGGTCAGCTGAAGGTGACCACGTCGCCCTTCAGGGGCTGGGCGGCCTCCACCGACAGAGCGGTGAGCACCGGGCCCTTGCCGCCGAACAGGGGGTGGAACTGCACCCGCACCTTGGCGGTGATCTTGATCCAGCTGCGCTGGGCCAGCTTCTTGGCATCGTCGTACTTGCAGGGGAAGCCCACAAACTGGATATCCTGCACGCAGCAGGTCATGGCGAAGCGGCCGGGCACAAACTGATTCTGGCCCACCCGGGGCGTCTGGCAGACCTGGGCGGTGAAGCGCACGGTCTTGCCCGCGTACTTCTCCGGGTCCTCGCTGGCATCCAGATACCAGACGCCGAAGTCCTCGTCGCCGATCTCGATCACATCCGCGTTGATGTCGAAGGGCAGCTCGTCCGGCAGCTGGTCGTAGGCCACGCTGCCGTCGGTGTATTCGTAGGCGATGTCGCACCGGCGGCTGGCCTGGCGCACCGCCTTGTGTACGAACTCCTGGTCCTCGGCGGTCAGGCCGTCGGCCCGGTTCACCACCAGCAGCTCGCACTGGGCGAACTTGTCCAGGAACAGCTGGCGCATGTTGTCGAAGTACATGCGGAAGGTGTTCGCGTCGGCGGTGCCGATGGTCTGGTAGATGACCCAGTTCTCCGGCATGGCCTCGTACAGCTCCTGCACCATCCACATGCCGTTGTACTCAATCACCACACGGCCCGCGCCGGTCTTTTTCACCAGCTCGGCCAGATGGGTGGGGTTCAGCTGCTCCTTGTCCTCAATGAGCTCCACGCTCACGCCGCCGAAGGCAAACTTGTCGGCGTTGTATTCCTCTTCCCCCTCCTCGCACACCAGCAGCAGGGTCTTGTCGCCGGAGTCGAACTGGGGGTCCTCCATGGTCTCCTGCACAAAGCGGGTCTTGCCGCTTTCCAGAAAGCCCAGGAACAGATATACCGGAATCTCTTTCACGTTACCTCTCCCTCCCTGCGGCTCAGGCCAGATGGAACAGCTGCTCCAGGGCAGCCTCGTCCAGCTTGGAACCGATCACGCACAGGCGGCCGGTAACATCCGCAGCGCCGCCGCGCACGTCGGCTTCGCCGGGCACATGGTCAAAGTAGATCCAGCCATCCGCGCCGGGCAGGATGCCCTTGGCGCGCAGCACCACGCCGTACTTGCCGCTGTCCAGCTCTTCCAGAGCGTTGCGGATCTCCTCCTCGGTGAACACCCGGGCAGTCTCGCGGCCCCAGCTGGTGAACACCTCGTCGGCGTGATGGTGGTGATGATGGTCGTGGTCATGGCCGCAGCCGCAGCTGCACTCGCCGTCATGATCGTGATGATGATGCTCATGGTCATGGTCGTGACCGCAGCAGCACTCCTCGTCATGATCGTGATGATGGTGCTCATGGTCATGATCGTGGCCGCAGCAGCACTCCTCGTCGTGATCGTGGTGATGGTGCTCGTGCTCATGGTCGTGACCGCAGCCGCACTCCTCATCGTGGTCGTGATGATGGTGATGCTCATGCTCGTGGTCGTGGCCGCACTCCTCGCCATGCTCGTGGTGATGGCCGCACTCGGGGCAGACCTGGGTCTCCTCCAGCAGCTCCTTCACGAAGTCCCGCTTGGACTCCATGGCCGCCACGATCTGCTCACCCTTCAGCTGGTTCCAGTCGGTGGTGACGATGGTGGCCTCGGGGTTCTTCTCCCGGATCATGGCCACGGCGCGGGCGATCTTGTCCTCGCTGGCGGCGCCGGTACGGCTCAGGATGATGGCGTTGGCATGGCCGATCTGGTCGTTGTAGAACTCACCGAAGTTCTTCATGTACAGCCGCACCTTGTTCACGTCGGCCACGGTCACAAAGCTGTTCAGCTGCACGTCCCGCTCGGCGGCGATGCCCTGCACGGCCTTGGTCACGTCGCTCAGCTTGCCCACGCCGGAGGGCTCGATCAGAATGCGGTCGGGCTGATACTGGTCGATGACCTTCTTCAGAGCCTCCCGGAAGTCGCCCACCAGGCTGCAGCAGATGCAGCCGGAGTTCATCTCGGTGATCTCGATGCCGGCCTCCTTCAGAAAGCCGCCGTCGATGCCGATCTCACCGAACTCATTCTCGATGAGCACCAGCTTCTGGCCCGCGTAGGCCTCGGCGATCAGCTTCTTGATGAGCGTGGTCTTGCCGGCGCCCAGAAAACCGGAAAAAATATCAATCTTGGTCATGGTATATTGTCTCCTTTTATCTTGGGCAACCCTGCACGATTCACGGCCGGGATTGCCCTTGCGCAGAGCCGCCCCGCCGGGGCATATTCCCGCCCCCGGGCCGCCTGCTGAAAAACGGTCGTTCCGTTTCTTATTATACTATCTTTGTCAAGGTCATTGCGCGGTTTTCTCCGGTGTTCTTTTTGCGAAATTTTGCGTTTTTGCGTCCCGGTCCCTTTTAAAACCTGCTTTACCGTGTTAATATAAATTTAGGCAACACCGCACAATTCACGCCCCAGGGCTCAGGTGGTGTATCGCGCCAAAATTTTCCGTGATATTTTGCAAAAATGCTGGCCAATCCACCAAGGATCGGCTGTGCTTTTTGCTTCATCTCACAAAAAATTTTCCGGCGTGCTCCACCACCCGGAATTATGCGGTATCGCCTCTTAACACGATTTTGCGCGGCGGGCGCGGGATGCGTCCGCTGTGGGAAAAGAGGTAAAACAGATCTCATGAAAACCACCAACGAAAAAATCGCCCAGCTGCGGGCGGCCATGCAGGCCGCCGGGGCGAATGCCTGCCTGATCCCCTCGTCGGACCCCCATTCCAGCGAGTACCTGCCCGACCACTGGAAGGCCCGGGCCTACTTCTCCGGTTTCACCGGCAGCATGGGCACCCTTGTGGTGACCGATACCGCCAGCGCCCTCTGGGCCGACGGCCGCTACTTCATCCAGGCTGAGCGCCAGCTGGCCGGAAGCGAGATTCAGCTGCAAAAGATCGCCGTGGAGGGTACCCCCACCGTGACCGAATATCTGGTGGACACCCTGGGCGAAGGCCAGGTGCTGGCTCTGGACGGCATGGTCACCCCCACCGCCACCGTGCAGGAGCTGGAAAAGGCCCTGGAGAAAAAGGGCGCGAAGGTGCTGTCCGTTGATCTGGTCAGCCCCATCTGGGAGGACCGGCCCCCGGTTCCCTCCACCCCCGCCTGGCTGGTGGATGCCGAAACCGCGGGTGCCTCCGCTGCGGAAAAGCTGAGCCGCCTGCGCGGCAAGCTGGCCGAAGCCGGCGCCGGCGCCATGGTGGTCTCCCGGCTGGACAGCGTGGCCTGGCTTTTGAACCTGCGTGCCGCCGACCTGGACTGCACTCCCTTTGCCCTGGCCTACTGCTTCGTGACCACCACCAACGCCACTCTGTTCATCGACCAGAGCCGCCTGCCCGAGGAGGCTGTTGCCGCTCTGCGTGCCCAGGGCGTGGGTGTGGAGAGCTATGACCGGCTGCTGGGCACCCTGACCGGCTACCATCACAACCGGGTGATCCTGGTGGACGGCTCCACCAACTGGGCCATCTACAGCGCTGTGTGCCAGAACCCCAACTTCACGGTGAAGATGGGCGAGGACCCCATCCAGGCCATGAAGGGCGTGAAGAACGCCGCCGAGATCAAGAACCTGATGAACTGCCACGTGAAGGACGGCGTGGCCATGGTGCGCTTCCAGATCTGGCTGGAGGAGCAGCTGGCCGCGGGCGAGACCCTCACCGAGGTGGATGTGGACCGAAAGCTGATGGAGCTGCGCGCCGCTCAGCCCGGCAACCTGGGCGTAAGCTTCGACACCATCGCCGCCTACGGGGCCAACGCCGCCATGATGCACTACCATGCCACCCCGGACAACTGCACCAAGCTGGAGAAGCGTGGCTTCTTGCTGGTGGACAGCGGCGGACAGTACAACGACGGCACCACCGACATCACCCGCACCTATGCGCTGGGTGAGCTGACCGACAACGAGCGCACCTACTACACCTACGTGCTCAAGAGCCACATCGACATCGCCAAGCTCCAGTTCCTGTCCGGCTGCACCGGCGGCAACCTGGATGTGATGGCCCGTGCCGCGGTGTGGCAGCACGGCATCGACTACCGCTGCGGCACCGGCCACGGCGTGGGCTTCATCGGCGGCGTACACGAAGGACCCCAGAGCCTGCGCGTGACCAACCATGTGCCCTTCGAGCCCGGCATGACCATCACCGACGAGCCCGGCATCTACGAAGAGGGCGAGGTGGGCATCCGCATTGAGAACGAGCTGCTGTGCGTGGAGCGGGTGAAGAACCAGTACGGCCAGTTCCTGGGCTTCGAGTCCATGACCCGCTGCCCCATCGACCTGACCCCGGTTCGCCCCGAGCTGCTGGACGCGGACGAGAAGGCCTGGCTGAACGCCTTCCATGCCGAGACCTACCGGGATCTTGCTCCCCTGCTGACCGAAGCGGAAGCCGCATGGCTGGCCGAAAAGACCAAACCCCTGGCCTAATTTATCCCAAAGCCCCTGGTGAAAACCGGGGGCTTTTTTTGCGTCCCGCCGCCAAAATTTACAACTTTGCGTCTCCCTTCGATACAGTTTCGTTACATCGGCGCGGTATAATACGTCTAATAGAAATATACCGCCAAAGGAGGAACGAGACGATGGCCAATCCCCCCGAAAGTTGGAAATACCATTCCGGGGCAAGCCGCCAGCGCACGCCGCGCCAGCCGGCCCAATCGGCTCAGCCGGTTCGCCGCGCCCCCGCAAGACGCGCCGCGCCCCGCCGTTCCTCTCTGGAAGCCCGTTACGCACCCCAAGCCCAAAAGCGGCAGGTACGCCGCCCCGCTCCCCCACAGCCCGCTGCACAGCGTCCCGTGCAGCGGCGGGCCAATCCGGCCCGGCCCGCCCGCCGCAAACGCCGCGCTTCCCCGCTGCCCTGGGCTCTGGCCGCTCTGGTCAGCTGCCTGATTTTAGGCTTTACCTATGTCTGGTCCGCCCGCGAGACCCTGCCCGCCGGGGCGGATGCCTCCGGGGCTGTGAGTCAGCCCGAACCAGCGCCCGCCCCATCGGTGGGCGAATGCGTGTTCCGCTCCGGCGGCGACGAGCTGCCCCAGGAAGTGCAGGATACCCTGACCGAATGGTTCGTGCGCTGCTACGATGCCTCCGCCCGGCTGGAGGCCCCGGAGCTGGACGATCTTTACGGCCCGGGCGCAGCGGCCCAGGAGGCCTGCCTGCTGGATGAGGCCAGCGTGGACTTCATCAGTCAGGTGCGTGCCATGCAGCCGGTGGACCTGACCATGACCGGCTTCACCATCGGCCTGACGGTGGAGGAAACCAGCTGGGAGAGCGACGGCGGCTGCACCGTGACCCTGCAGGAGGATGACCAGATCCAGTTCGCTTTTCTGAATGGCCGCACCAGCTCCAGCTGCGGCATCGAGAACACCTTCACCTTCTCCGCCGACGGCAAGATCCTGGCCCACGAAAAGACCGAGGACGGCTTCAACCTGGTGCGGGATGTGTACAGCCATCAGTCCTCCAGCGGTGAGGCCGGAATCAAGAGCACGCTGAGCCAGCTGATGAGCGCCGCCAAATCGGATGTGGACAAGCTGGCCAGCCAACGCCAGGAATATCTGGCGAATCCCTCCGGCCAGAGCAGTATCCAGGCTTGCAACATGGCTTATGACCGGCAGGCGGCGGTGGATTACGCCCGCCAGTGGGTGGGGCTGACCGCAATGACCCGCAACCCCAAATGGGGCATCTACGATGACTACGGCGGCAACTGCAACAACTTCACCTCCCAGTGCCTGTACGCGGGGGGCATCCCCATGGACATCTACGGCTACGACACCCAGCAGTGGAAATGGTACAGCGACGTGCCCAACTCCTATTCCGAGGCCCGGGGCCGTTCCTCCAGCTGGAGCGGTGTGGATGAATTTTACACCTACGTGAACGAGAACAGCGGCTACGGTCTGGCAGCCGAGGCGGATGGCAACCTGTACACCGCCCAGCCCGGCGACGTGCTGCAATACGGGGCGGACGGCGAGTGGAAGCACTCGGTGCTGGTGACCGAGGTGGTCAACGACGCCAACGGCCAGCCGGTGGAATTCCTCATCGCCTCCAACACCACCGACCGGATCGACTGGCCCATGAGCGCCTACGCCTACGCGGACGTGCGGCTGATTCATGTTCTGGGCTATAACAACTGAGGCAACACCGCATCATTCACGCCGAACGGCTCAGGCGGTATTTCCTTGTAACAAAGCGAGCCTGCCGCGGGAGCATTCCCGGGCAGGCTCGCTTTCTTCGTTCTCGCTTGTTGGTTCAGGCCTCGGCCACTGCCACCAGATATTTGTAGATCTGCAGCTTGTTCTCCTCGTAAAGGCCCAGCTCCTCATAGAGCTTTTTGTAATAGGCAAACAGGCTGGCCTTGGTGGAGAGCATCTTCACCGTGTTGCGCAGCCCCAGCTGGGTGGCGGTGATGCTCTGGGGATTCTGCACGTAGTAATACACCGGCTGTTCCAGCGCATAGAAGCGGGAGGCATACCGGATGTACTCCAGATTGAACAGCAGGTCCTCGCTCCAGCCCAGCTCCACGTTGCACTGGATGTTGTGGTTATGTACAATATCCCGCCGGTAGAGCTTGTTCCACATCACGCCGTAGTAAAAGCTGGCGGGCTCCTTCATCAGGCCCTTGGCAAAGGCGGTCTTGTCGTAAAAGCCCGCGTCCAGAAAGCCGTACTGCTCGATGGTCTGGTAGCTGTCCTCCTCGGTTTTCGCGAAGAGGGGCTTGTGGTTTTCCACCCGGTAGTAGGGCGCGATCACCAGATCGGCGGTGTGCTGCTCCGCCTTTTCCACCAGCAGGCGGGTGGCGTCCGGAGCAAGGTAATCATCACTGTCGGCAAATTGCAGGTATTTGCCGGTGGCCATCGAGATGGCCAGATTCCGGGTGGCGGACACCCCGCTGTTGGCCTTGTCGATGAGCAGGATGCGTTTGTCCACCCGGGCGTACATGTCCGCCACCTGCAGGCTCACGTCGCTACTGCCGTCGTTCACCAGAATGATCTCCAGGTTCTGATAGCTCTGCTTGCGGATGCTCTCCACGCAGCGGGCGATGTGAAGCTTCGCGTTGTAGACCGGCACGATCACGCTGACCAGCGGCTGCTCCATCCTTGATTCCCCCTTCGGTATGAATTGTTCCTCTGCTTTTCAGTGTAGTGCATCCGGCGGCGAAAATCAACCGCATCCGTCCGGCTTTGCCGCAGCTTTTGCGAGGGATTTGTATTTTGGGCCGCCAGCCGGTATAATAGCAGAAAAAGCCCCTGCGTTCCGGCATGGCGAACAGTCGGGCCGGGCGCGGGCGAGTTTGCCCACAAAGGAGTGACCATTTTTATGATGACCGAGACCATGCAGGCCCTGCGGGACCTGCAAAAGAAGCTGTACGCCTTTCAGTTCGCGCTGAATGTGATCGACTTCGACGCCCAGACCGTGGCCCCCAGTGAGAGCTATTCCGGCCGCGGCGAGGCGCTGGAGGTGCTGAGCGGCATCAAATACAGCCTGATCGCCGACCCCGCCCTTCCCGCTCTGCTGGAGAAGGCTCGCAATGAGGAGCGCACCGAGCAGGAGGCCGCCGAGGTGGCCGAGCTGCAGCGCCTGTACGACGAGACCAGCAAGATCCCCGCTCAGGAATACGCCGCCTTCGTGAAGCTGACCACCGCCGCGGTGAACGCCTGGGAGAAGGCCAAGGCCGCCAGCGACTTCTCGCTGTTTGCCCCCTATCTGGAGCAGATCGTGGACTACCGCCGCCGCACCGCCGCCTACTTCGACGCCAATAAGGCCCCCTACGACGTGTGGCTGGACCAGTACGAGAAGGGACTGTCCATGGCTCAGTGCGACGCCTTCTTCGACCGGCTGAAGGCGGTGATCCAGCCACTGGTGAAGGAGATCGGCCAGCGGGGCGCGAAGATCCCCTGCGATTTCCTGGAGGGCACCTGGCCCATCGAGGCCCAGAAGATGCTCTCGGCGGCTGTGATGAAGCTGATGGGCATTGACGAGGGCCACTGCGTGCTGAGCGAGAGCGAGCACCCCTTCACCACCGAGTTCTACAAGGGCGACGTGCGCATCACCACCCACTACCACGAGGACGACATGGCCAGCAACCTGTACTCGGTGATCCACGAGGGCGGCCACGCGCTGTATGAGCTGCACATGGCCGACCGGCTGCAGTACACCTGCCTGTCCGGCGGCGCGTCCATGGGCCTGCACGAGAGCCAGAGCCGTCTGTGCGAGAACTACCTGGGCCGCAGCCTGGGCTTCATCAAGAGCCTGTGGCCCACCCTCACCGAGCTGTTCCCCACCCAGCTGGCAGGCGTGACCCCCGAGGCCTTCTACAAGGCGGTGAACCAGTGCCAGCCCAGCCTGATCCGCACCGAGGCGGACGAGGTGACCTACTGCCTGCACGTGATGGTTCGCTACGAGCTGGAAAAGCGCCTGATGGACGGCTCTCTGGCGGTCAAGGACCTGCCCGCCGCCTGGAACGCTCAAATGAAGGAGCTGCTGGGCGTGGACGTGCCGGACGACGCCCACGGCGTGCTGCAGGACATCCACTGGGCCGGCGGCGACCTGGGCTACTTCCCCAGCTACGCGCTGGGCACCGCCTACGGCGCGCAGATGATGGCCGCCATGCGCAAGGACCTGGACGTGGACGGTCTGCTGGAGGCGGGCAACTGGGCCCCCATCACCGGCTGGCTGGAGGAGCGCATCTGGCAGTACGGCAAGGAAAAGACCCCCGCCCAGCTGCTGAAGAATGCCTGCGGCGGCGATTTCGACCCCAAGTTCTACACCGATTATCTGGTGGAGAAATATTCCGCCATCTACGAGCTGTAATCAGAATAGCGCCTTGCCTTTTGGGCCGGGCTTTGCTATACTGAGTAACGGAATTTAAGGCGATACCGCACAATTCCAGGTGGTGGAGCGCACCGGAAATTTTTTGTGATATGAACCAAAAAGCGCAGACAAGCCTTGGAGGCCCCGCGAGCATTTTTGGAAAATAGCGCGGAAAATTTTGGCGTGATACGCCGCCTGAGCCGTGAGGCGTGAATTATGCGGTGTTGCCTCAATACAAAAGCATGACGGGCGGCCACCGGGTCGCCCGTCAGGTGCCTGAACCTCTCCCGGTAGGTCGCAAGCAGGGAGGGGGGCAGGCACCTTTTTTGCTGTGAGGGAGGAACCGGAAGACTGTGAACGTATTGCCCAAATTCTGCCGCTATGTGAGCGCCAACGTGCTGGGGATGCTCGGCCTTTCCTGCTACATTCTGGCAGATACCTTTTTCATCGCCAACGCCATCGGAGCGGACGGCCTGACCGCGCTGAACATCGCCATCCCGGTGTTCAACCTGATCAACGCGGCGGGTCTGATGACCGGCGTGGGCGGCGGTACCCGCTATGCCATTCTGCGGGCTCAGGGGGAGAACGATGCCGCCAACCGGCTGTTCAGCGGCATGGTGCTGTTGGCGGCGGGTGCGGGCTGCGCCCTGCTGGCCGTGGGCGCTGTGGCCGCCCGGCCTCTGGCCGCTCTGCTGGGGGCGGACGCGGTGACCCTGCCTTTGTGCAGCGTCTATCTGCGCACCATCCTCTGCTTTGCCCCCTTCTTTTTATTGAACAGCACCATGCAGGCCTTTGTGCGCAACGACGGCGCGCCCCGGCTGGCCATGGCGGGCATGCTCACCAGCAGCCTTTCCAACGTGGTGCTGGACTGGGTGTTCATGTATCCGCTGGGGCTAGGCATGTTCGGCGCGGCCATCGCCACCTGCATCGCCCCCATCCTGAGCCTGTGCGTGCTGTCCACCCACTTTGCCCGGCCCGCCAGCCGGCTGCGCTTTTCGGTGCGGGGCGCGGCGCTGCGGCCCGCTGCCCGGGCGCTGAGTCTGGGCGCCTCCTCCTTTGTGTGTGAGCTGTCCTCCGGCGTGGTGCTGCTGGTGTTCAACCTGCTGATTCTGCACTTCACCGGCAACGTGGGCGTGGCGGCCTACGGCATCATTGCCAATCTGGCGCTGGTTGGGCTGGCCATCTTCACCGGCGTGGCCCAGGGCATCCAGCCCCTGACCAGCCACGCCTACGGCACAAACAACACCGCCGAGCTGCGTCAGCTGCTGCGGCTGGCGGTGGGTCTGGTGCTGGTGCTGGCGGTGGCCTGTTACCTGGCGGTGAACCTGTGGCCGGACCCGCTGATCGGCGCCTTCAACCGGGATGCCGACCCCCAGCTGGCAGACATCGCCCGCACCGGCATGCGCATCTATTTTGTGGGCTTCTTCTTCGCCGGGCCCAATCTGGTGCTGGCCGCCTATTTCAGCGCGGTGGACCGGCCGGGCCAGGGCTTTGGCGTGGCCATGATTCGGGGACTGATCGCCCTGATCCCGCTGGCGCTGGTGCTGGCGGCGGCGCTGGGCATGACCGGCGTCTGGCTGGCTTACGTGCTGGCGGAGCTGTGCGGCCTGGGCGCCGCCCTGTTCTTTCTGACCCGGCGAAAAGCAAACTGAACATACAACAAAAGCCGTGAGGGAGCTTCCTCACGGCTTTTTCTATTTCAGTTTTTCCGGCCAATGCGCCGCTGCCGGGCCAGCCGCCACAGGGTGGCCGTGGCCAGCAAAATCAGCAGCGGGGTGAAATTGAAGGAATAGCGGGCCTTGGTCTCCCAGAAGCTCAAGAAGAGCATCAGCCCGAACACGCTCACCCGGGCCAGGGTCAGGGTGCCGGGACGAGCCCGCCGCACCGCGCCCACCGCGCCCGCCAGCACCAATCCCATGAGCAGGAACTGGTAGGCCTGGCAGTAGTAGACCATGGGCATGTAGCCGGGCTGGCCCTCCAGAATGAACCGGTGGGTCCAGTTGGCTTTGAGCGGGGTGGCCAGGAACTCCTGGGCGTCATACATTCCGTCGCCCCAGGTGATGGCCGCCTTACGGGTCATGAACTCCAGCTGCTCCAGCGGGCCACGGGAGGAATACTGCTCGATGATAAACTGCCGCAGCATCTGCCGCCGCTCTGCCATGGTGGGCAGGTCCTTGGCAGCCTGGCAGACCGGGTCGTTGTAATCGCCGTCACCGGTGCTGCCGTAGGCAAACCACAGCTCGATGGGGAAGCCCTCGGCGTCCTCCACCGAAAAGTCCAAAAGACCGCTGTGCTGCCAGGCCCGGTAGCCCGCATTCAGCCCGGCAAACACCAGCGCCACCACCAGCGCCCCGGCCAGCGCCTGGCGGGGCTTTTTCTCCAGAAAGAGCTGGATCACCAGCGCCACAACGATCACCGCCACGCTGCCCTTCACTGCGTAGCCCACAAAGGCCGCGGCCCCCATGGCCGCCAGCAGGGCGATGCGCACCGGACGGCGTGTTTCGCTCCGGTAGTAATTCCAGCACAGCAGCACCAGCAGCCCGAAGGGCAGGGACAGCGTATCGGAATAAAAGCAGGGCGCCCAGAGCACAAAGGGCAGGAAGCCCGCGCACAGCACAAAGGCCAGGGCCACACCGCTGTTGTGGTGCAGAATGCGCCGGGCCAGCAGGCAGACCAGCAGCACCGCCAGCCAGATGGCCAGCACGTTCAGCACGATGCCCGCGTAGATGCCTGCCTCGGTGTCCGGCGTGATGCCGAACAGCCCCGCCAGCTTATACCAGCCGGCGAGCAACAGCGCCAGGCCCAGATTGTTGTTGCAGATCACATAATAGGCTCCCCACACCTGGGGCACGCCGTCGTCCAGAAAATCCGGCAGGCTTTGCAGCACAGTACTCATGTCCATGATGGGCACCTCGGCCAGCAAAAAGCCCAGCCAGCCCAGCGCAAGGCCATAGACCGCCAGCGCCGCGCCCAGCACCAGCCGGAACCGGCGGCGGGGCAGCTGATCCAGCAGCGGCAGCACGAAGCGGGCCAGGGCGAACAGCACCGCTCCCAGCACCGCGCCCGCCGCCAGCGCGGCCAGCCCGTTGTGCTGCCAGCGCAGCACGCTATTCAAAAAGACCCAGCCCCACACCAGGGCAAACCCCGCCGAAAAAATGCGGGTGAGCTGTTTCTGCATTCCCATTCTCCCCTGCCATATCTGCGCGCTTTGCCGGGGGCATAGGCAGACCCGCCGCACCGGCTTTTGACCGCAGTTTTTTCCTTATTGTATCACATCGCACCGGCAAAACAAAGAAAAAACCGGGAGTGTTCTCTATTCAAGAACACTCCCGGCAATTCCGTCTCATGATAAGGCGGGTTCAAAAGCCGCCCCCGGGCCGCTTGCTAAGCCCTGGTGCGAACGTTTTGCGTGGTTTAGGAAACAGCGCGCAGCTGGCCTTCGCCCTCTGCTTCAAACAGCTGCTGGCGGGGTACGAAGTACACGAACTCGCCGCCCCGGTAGGTGAGCACGCCGCGCTCACCGGGCTGCAGCTGACGGGCGATGTGGGCAGGAATGGCAAATTCCACTTCCTGGCCGCGGGCGACGAAAACGCCCTTGTACTGACCCTCGCCGTTGGTCAGAATCCGCTTCACAGTGGCCATCAGGCTCACTTCACCCTTATTCGACTTTCCCTTGCCGGCCCATGCACGCAGCAGCGCGAATGCAGCACCCGCCGCCAACAGGCCCGATACGATCAGCATCCACTTCATGGAATTCCCTCCTCAATTTTAATTTTGTTCCATCCGCCGGGCCGCTGGCTCTGAGGGCCCCGTGCCGGTCGGTTTGAATGTCCGCTTGTACTTGTAAGACGATTGAGGACCGGGTTTTATTTCAACTCTTTCCAAAATTTTTTGAAAAATCAGAAAAATTTTTAAAAAAGCCGTTTTGTTTGCCAATCGCGAACACTTTTCCCCGTCAGCAGGGCAAAATCCCGCTCAAAACACCCATTGTACCAGCAGCATATAGCAAACCGTACCCCCGGCAATGGAGAGCAGCATCTGCCGCTTCCACCGGTGCAGGCCGATGGTGACCAGAATTGCGATCAGTTCCGGCAGGCCGTGGGTCCCGGCGGTCCACTGTACTCCTTTGAGGCAGTAGACCACCAGCATGCCGAAGATGGCCCCCGGCAGCGCCCGGCCCAGATACCGCACATAGGCCGGGACCTGACCGCCCCGGAACACCCAGAAGGGCAGAAACCGGGTGAGCATGGTGCCCAGCACACACAGGCCGATGGTGACGATCTGTTGGGTCAGGGTCATTGCGCATCCCCTCCTTCCGCCTGCATCCGGCCAATGGGCTTTTTGAAGACCGTGAGCAGGGCCAGAATGCAGCCCATGGCGGGCAGCAGGAAAGAATCCGCCCCGAACAGTGCCAGGCACACTCCGCTGGCTCCCAGGCCGATGAGCGAGGGCAGATGGTTCTTTTCCTTATCCCACTGTTCCAGAAAGATCACCACGAACATGGCGGTCATCACGAAGTCCAGACCGGTGGTATCGAAGGAGAGCAGCGAGCCCGCAAGGCCGCCCAGCGCCGCGCCCGTCACCCAATAGCTGTGGTTGAGCAGAGTCACCCAGAAATAAAACCAGCCCCGATCCACCCCTTCGGGAATTTCGGCGCTGCAGTTGATGGAAAAGCTCTCGTCACACATGCCGAAGATCAGATAATACCGTTTGAGGCCCAGACCCCGGTATTTTTCCAGCATGGCAATGCCGTAGAACAGGTGGCGGGCCTGGAGCAGCAGCGCCACCAGAAAGGTCTGCAGGGGCGCAAAGGGCGCCAGCAGCATGGACACTGCCACAAACTCCAGCGAGCCGCCGAAAATGGTAAGCCCCATGAGCATGGGGTACCAGAAGGAAAAACCGGATACATTCATGTATATGCCGTAGGCCATGCCCAAGAACAAAAAGCCCGCCAGAATGGGCACCGTGTGGGGAAAGGCCGCGGCCAGCGCCCTGCGGCGCATTCCCTGCTGCATTGTATGTCAACTCCTTTTACATGTTACCAGCTTAGCATTAAAAAGCCAAAAAGGCAAGCGCCGCCAACGCGGACGCAGAAAAGGCCCCCGCGTGGAGGAACCACGCGGGGGCCTTTGTCATACCCTAAGCAGAGGAGAATTACAGCTCAGCGAAGTACTTGATGGTGCGAACCATCTGGCTGGTGTAGCTGTTCTCGTTGTCGTACCAGGACACAACCTGAACCTGATAGGTGTCGTCGTCGATCTTGGTAACCATGGTCTGGGTGGCATCGAACAGGCTGCCGTAACGGATGCCGATGATGTCGGAAGACACGATGGGATCGGTGTTGTAGCCGAAGCTCTCGGAAGAAGCGGCCTTCATAGCAGCGTTGATGCTGTCAACGGTAACGTCCTTGCCCTTAACAACGGCAACCAGGATGGTGGTGGAGCCGGTGGGAACGGGAACGCGCTGAGCAGAACCGATCAGCTTGCCGTTCAGCTCGGGGATAACCAGGCCGATAGCCTTGGCAGCGCCGGTGCTGTTGGGAACGATGTTGGCAGCGCCAGCACGAGCACGACGCAGGTCGCCCTTACGATGGGGGCCGTCCAGGATCATCTGGTCACCGGTGTAAGCATGCACGGTGGTCATGATGCCGCTCTGGATAGCGTAGGTGTCGTTCAGAGCCTTAGCCATGGGAGCCAGGCAGTTGGTGGTGCAGGAAGCAGCGCTGATGATGGTGTCTTCCTTGGTCAGGGTGCCCTCGTTCACGCTGAACACAACGGTCTTGGTCTCCTTGTCAGCGGGAGCAGAGATAACAACCTTCTTGGCGCCGGCGTCGATGTGAGCCTGAGCCTTGGCCTTGCTGGTGAAGAAGCCGGTGCACTCCAGAACAACGTCTACACCCAGCTCGCCCCAGGGCAGCTCAGCGGGGTTGGGGTTAGCGTAGATGGTGATCTTCTTGCCGTCTACGGTGATGGAACCCTCGCCAGCCTCAACGGTGTGACCGTCGTAACGACCCTGAGCGGTGTCGTACTTCAGCAGGTGAGCCAGCATCTCGGGGCTGGTCAGGTCGTTGATGGCAACGATCTCGTAACCCTCAGCGCCGAACATCTGACGGAAAGCCAGACGACCAATGCGGCCAAAACCATTAATTGCAACTTTAACAGCCATTGTAATATCCTCCTTAAGGTAAATAAATTACTTAGGTGTCTTTATTGTATACCAAAAATCTGAAAACTACAAGGGCTTGTCAAGAAATTAACACAAAAGTACAAAGATTATTACGCAGGTGCCCGCCCTTGGGCATTATCACGGGATATTGGTGCATCATTTGTGCAAACTAACAGATACATGTCCCAAAGCCGGGGTGACATAAGAAAACAACGCCGGAAAAGGGCCGCTTTTGCGGGATTGCAGCGTCAAAGCCCCTTGACAACCACCAAGGGTGCCGGGGCGGCGCAAACCGCGAAGAACCCAGTGGGTTCTTCGACCGGCCAGGGCGGTCTGCGAAGCAGGGCGGGCGCACCATTGACGCGCCCGCAGCCCGTGCCCCAGGATTTTGGATGCAGAAAATGCGAAAAGGGGCGGAGCAAGCCTTGGTGGCTTGCCCGACCTTTTGAACATTTTGTGCGCCAAAATCCTAAGGCAGAACCGTTGTTTTCTTATGTCACACCGGCTAAAAAACAGGAGGGATTCTCATGCGTTTTGCAA
>MHCFR00700__coassemble_827_pt1 | contig 19082 bp, 19 predicted proteins | sample MHCFR00700__metabat2_low_PE_038 | metagenome-assembled genome bin MHCFR00700 | reverse complement strand
AAAATCCGGGCTTTCCGGGTCAAAATCGGGCTTTGGCCGGGCTTTTCGCGGCGGGGAGGAGATGGTATAATGGCAGCAAAGCCGAAAAAGGAAGTGATGGGATGCGCGGCGGTATCCTTGCGCAGAAAATTGCATGAACCCATGTGAGCAGACCGAACACATGGAAGTCTTACATGGGAGGAACAAACAATGAAACAGAACAAATACGACGACCCGAAGTTTTTTGAAAAGTACAGCCAGATGGCTCGCTCGCAAAAGGGGCTGGCAGGTGCAGGCGAATGGCACGAGCTGGAAAAGCTGCTGCCGGAATTTGCGGGCAAACGGGTGCTGGACCTGGGCTGCGGTTACGGCTGGCACTGTGCCTACGCCGCCCAAAAGGGCGCGGTCTCGGTGCTGGGCGTGGACCTTTCCGAAAAGATGCTGCAAACCGCCCGCGAAAAGAACAGCGGGGCGGTGATCCAGTACCGCCGCGCCGCCATGGAGGACCTGGCCTTCGCTCCGGGCAGCTTTGACGTGGTGCTCAGCTCGCTGGCCTTCCACTACGTGCGGGACTTCGCGCCGCTGGTGGAGCACATTCACGAATGGCTTGCGCCGGGCGGGGCGTTTGTGTTCTCGGTGGAGCATCCGGTCTTCACCGCCTACGGCAGCCAGGACTGGTACTACGGCCCGGACGGGGAGATTCTGCACTTCCCGGTGGACCGCTACAGCTTCGAGGGCCAGCGGCAGGCGGTGTTCCTGGGCGAAACGGTGACCAAATACCACCGCACCCTCACCACCTACCTGGAAACGCTGCTGCAAAGCGGCTTTGCGCTGCGCCATGTGGTGGAGCCCCAGCCGCCGGAGGAAATGATGGACCTGCCCGGCATGCGGGACGAGCTGCGCCGCCCCATGATGCTGCTGGTGGCCGCACAAAAGCAGTAATCGTTTTGCGTCAAACAAAAAAAGCCAGAGCGTTTTGCTCTGGCTTTTTGTTTTGCTTATTTGTTCGCCTTGGGTTCGGCCTTGACTTCCGCTTTGGGGGCTTTTTCGGCTTTGGCTTCGGGCTTGGATTCCGCCTTTGCCTGGGCAGGAGCTTTGGCCGGTTCCGCCGCCTTTGCGGGCGGGGTGAGGCCCGGCTCTTCCACGGATTGCTTTTCCAGCACGGGGGCCGGTGCAGGGGGCACATCCTCCACCAGGATGGTGAAGCCGTAGGGGTTCACCTCGGTGTGCTTGCCGAAGGCTTCGGCCGAGATCAGACGGCACGACCGGTTCACGATGATCTCCGCCATCTGGGTGGGGCCGGTGCGGCGGTAGTGCAGCACGTCGCCCTCCGCCTGGATGATCTGCATGTCGCCCTCGGCGAAGGCGTCGCACTCCCGGCGCAAGTGAGCCAGCTGGCGCAGCACCAGGCGCACCCGGCTCTCGGTGGATTCCCAGTTGAAATAGGCCCGGTTGAAGGGGTCCCGGTAGCCCTGCATGGCGATCTCGTCGCCGTAATAGATGCTGGGCACGCCGGGCAGCGTGAAGATCATGGCGTAGGCCAGCCGCAGCAGACGCACGCCGTGGTCGTACCGGTCCCGAGGCAGGGTGCGGCCGCTCTGCCAGTAACGGTCCTTGCCGTCCGAGGGTTCGTCCGCAATGGCGGTCAGCGCCCGCTCGGTGTCGTGGGTGCTCATGAAATTCATCAGGCAGTGCAGCGCCGGGGCCGGGTAATGCTCGCAGATGGCCATGATGTCCTCGGCGGTGTCCGCCGCGCTGCGGCCCTTCAAAAAGCCCAGCACCGCGTTGCGGAAGGGGTAGTTCATCACCGCGTCCAGCCCGTTGCCCAAAAGATAGGTCCGGCGCACGCCGTAGGCTTCCTTGGTGGTGGCGTCCTCCCACACCTCGCCCAGCAGGTAGCAGTCCGGCCCGTGGGCCTTCACCGCCTTGCGGATCTCCTCGATGAAATCGTCCGGCAGTTCGTCCGCCACGTCCAGCCGGAAGCCGGACGCGCCCAGACTCAGCCAGGTGTCGATCACGCCGCCCTTGCCGCAGATGAACTCCCGGTAGTCCGGGTCGCTTTCCTGCACCTCGGGCAGGCTCTCGAAGCCCCACCAGCTGCGGTAGCCGCAGGCGTAGTTGGGGCTGAAATCGAACCAGCTGCGATAGGGACTTTTGGGGTCATGATAGGCGCCGCCCGGGCCGTAGCGGCCCTCCCGGTTGAAGTAGATGGAATCCGAGCCGGTGTGGCTGAACACGCCGTCCAGGATGATGCGGATGCCCTGGCGGCGGGCCGCGGCGCACAGCTGGCGGAATTCCTCTTTCGTGCCCAGCAGCGGGTCCGGCTTTAAATAGTCGGCGGTGTTGTAACGGTGGTTGGAATGGGCCTCAAAGATGGGGTTCAGATAGATCCAGCTGACCCCCAGCTCCTTCAAGTAGGGCAGCTTTTCCATGATGCCCGCAAAGTCGCCGCCGAAGTAGTCCATGTTCAGATAGCCGCCCTCTTCGTTGGGCCAGAAGTAGGGCTCGCCGTGCTTGTTCTCCCGGTAGATGCGGTCGGAAAAGGGCATGGGCTTGTGCTTTTTGCCCTCGTGGAACCGGTCCGGGAAGATCTGATACAGCACCCCGCCCTTGATGGGCGCGGGGGTGGCGAAGCCCGCCTCGTACACGGTGAGCTGCCACCAGGGACCGGTGGTCCAGCCCATCACGGCCTGGCCCATGGGGCCGCGGAAGAGCTTGCGGAAATCGGAATACAGATCGAAATAGTAAAAATACAGCCCGGCCCGGCTCAGCGAAAGGGCCAGCGAGAAGCGGTTCACGCCCTCCTCGCAGCCGTCGAAGGCCATGGCATGGTGCACCGGCTCGCCGCCGTCCCGGATGAGCACCAGGTGCGGGCGCACGAATCCGTAATCGTAGGGGATGGTCAGCCGGAAGGTGACCTGCTGGCCGGTTTTCACCGCGCCGAAGGGGGTCTTATAGGCCGGGTCAAAGCTGTTGTATAACTGATCCACACAAACACTCCCAGAACAAAGATGCCGGCAGCCGCCGGGAAAAACGGATATCGAACAGGAAAAGGCCCCGGGGCCGGACTGGCCGGCGCCCGGGGCAAAGGGGCGGACCACGCAGGCCGCCCTGAAATCAAAAAGGAAAACCGAAAGGGCGGGGTACCCTGAAAGAATTACTTCACGGGATGAGCGCCCCAGATGTCGCGGGCGTAGTCCAGCACGGAACGGTCGGCGCTGAACACACCGCTGTTGGCGATGTTGGCCAGGCTCATCTGGTTCCAGCGGGTGCGGTCGGCATACAGCTTCTGCACGTCGGCCTGGGCGCGGCGGTAGTCCTTGAAGTCGGCCATGACCATGTAGGGGTCGCTGGTGCGCAGGTTGTTGACCACCTCGTGGAAGCTCTCGCCGTTCCAGCCCTTCTCCAGGAAGTTCAGCACCTCCATGGCCACCTCATCGCTGTTGATGAACATGGTGGGATGGTAGCCGGTGGCCTTCATCTGGTTCACTTCCTCGGTGAGCATACCGAAGATGATCTCGTTCTCCTTGCCCGCGGCGGCGGCGATCTCAACGTTCGCGCCGTCCAGGGTGCCCAGGGTCACAGCGCCGTTCAGCATGAACTTCATGTTGCCGGTGCCGGAGGCCTCGGTGCCTGCCAGGCTGATCTGCTCGCTCACCTCGCTGGCGGGCATCAGACGCTCGGACAGGGACACGTTGTAGTCCTCCAGGTAGACCACGCGCAGCTTCTCGCGCACGGCGGGGTCGGCGTCGATCAGAGCGCCCAGCTTGCAGATCAGACGGATCATCTGCTTGGCCATGTAGTAGCCGGGAGCAGCCTTCGCGCCGAAGATGTAGGTCTTGGGGGCGAACTCCGCATTGGGATGATCCTTCAGGTACAGGTACTGAGCGGCGATGTTCAGCGCGTTCAGGTGCTGGCGCTTGTACTCGTGCATGCGCTTGACCTGGCAGTCGAAGATGGAAGAGGGGTCGATCACCTGGCCGGTGGTCTTTTCCAGGTAGGAGGCGAACTCCGCCTTGTTGGCCTTCTTCACGTCCTCCAGGGCCTTGAGAACGGTCTTGTCATTCTTGAAGGCGTTCAGCTTGGTCAGCTGGGAAGCGTCGTGCTTGAAGCCCTCGCCGATGGTCTCGCTCAGCAGTTTGGTCAGGCCGGGGTTGGAAGCCAGCAGCCAGCGGCGGTAAGCGATGCCGTTGGTCACGTTCTTGAAGGCCTGGGGCTTATACAGGTAGTAGTCGTGGAAGACGCTGTCCTTGATGATCTGGCTGTGCAGCTTGGACACGCCGTTGATGGAGTGGCAAACGTAGCAGCAGATGTTGGCCATGCGAACCTGGTTGTCGCCCAGGATGGCCATGTAGTTGATCTTGCCCCAGTCGCCGGGGAAGGCCTTCTCGAAGTCGGCGCGGCAGCGGCGGTCCATCTCCTCCACGATGGAGTAGATGCGGGGCAGGGTGGAACGGAAGATGTCCAGGTTCCACTTCTCCAGGGCCTCGCTCATGACGGTGTGGTTGGTGTAGGCGAAGGTGCGCTGGCAGATGTCGAAGGCCTTATCCCAGTCGTAGCCGCACTCGTCCAGCAGGATGCGCATCAGCTCGGGGATGGCCAGGGTGGGATGGGTGTCGTTCAGCTGGATGGCCGCCTTCTCGGGCAGGGTGTCCAGGCTGCCCCACTGGGACAGATGGTTCTGGCAGATATCGCCGATGGAAGCGGCGGACAGGAAGTACTGCTGGCGCAGGCGCAGGATCTTGCCCTCGCGGTGGTTGTCGTTGGGATACAGGATCTTGCTGATCAGCTCGGCGGAGGCGTTCTTGGTGATGGCGCTGCCATACTCGCCGGCGTTGAAGCTGTTCATGTCGAAATCGGGGGCCTTGGCCTGCCACAGACGCAGCTTGGCGACGCCCTGTCCGTCGTAGCCCTGCACGTACATGTCGCTGGGCACGGCGATGACGCTGTTGTAGTGACGGTGGGTCACATGATGGTAGCTGCCCTCCCAGCTCTCCTCGATGTCGCCGTCAAACTTGATCTCGATGCTCTGGTCGGGATGGCTCTTCAGCCAGACCTGGCCGCCGGGCAGCCAGTTGTCGGCCTTTTCCTGCTGCCAGCCGTCCACGATCTTCTGCTTGAAGATGCCGTATTCGTACAGGATGGAATAGCCGGTGCCGGAAATGCCGGTGGTGGCCATGCCGTCCAGATAGCAGGCGGCCAGACGGCCCAGACCGCCGTTGCCCAGACCTGCATCCGGCTCTTCCTCGTAGATGCTCTCCATCTTGATGCCTGCGTCGGCCAGAACCGCCTCGGCCACTTCGTTCAGGCCCAGGTTGAACAGGCTGGTCTTCAGGCTGCGGCCCATCAGAAACTCCATGCACAGGTAGTACACCTGCTTTGCGCCGGTGCCGTAGGCGCGGCTCTGGAACTTTTTGTGCTGGGCGCTCATCAGGCGGCGGGCGATGATGGCCAGAGCGCGGTAGATCTGCTGGTTGCTGGCCACGTCCAGCGTGGTGCCGTATTCCGTGTTCAGCCGCTCCTTGAGCAGCTTATCAAACTCTTTTTTGGTGTATTTCGTCAACGTTTCTCCACTCCTGTCGGTAAAAGTAAATCGCTGCCAAAAAACTAAGGGTCAAAGGGGAAATTCCGGCATGCGGGGCGCTCCCGCGTGGGGTCCCGGCACCGGGCGGCCTGGCAGCAGGGCTGCACATTTGGGGCGGCACCGCGAGGGCAAACCACGCAGTACTACTTTTCTATTTTACCAATTTATCCGGTCCGTTTCAAGAAAAAATACGTTTTCGGTAAACGTAGAATCCTTTTGAATGGCCAAAAAGGCACGATGCGACAAAAAAGGGGTTTCCTGTGGGGGTGCTTTATACTATAATAAGATTCAAGACGGCGGGCAGCTTTTTAAGGGCGGCCCGCCGCCGCTGAACGTAAATATCCTCCGCCCTCGGCGGAGCTTTGTGAAAGAAGAGGGATTGTTATTATGCCGGTTACCAAAGTAAAACTGACCATCTGCGGGTCCAACTATATCGTATCCACCACCGATTCCGAGGAATATGTGAACCAGCTGGCCGAGCGCCTGGACACGGACATGACCGAGATCATGACCCAGAACCCCAGCGCCAGCGTGGCCGCCAGCGCCGTCATCAGCGCGCTGAGCTATCTGGATGAGCTGAACAAGAACGCTTCCAGCACCGACAACATGCGCGCCCAGATCAAGGACTATCTGGAGGACGCCGCCAAGGCCAAGCTGGAGGCCGAGAACGCCCGCCGTCAGGTGGAGAAGCTGACCGCCGAGCTGAACGCTTTGAAGGCCCAGCAGGCTGCCGCCGCCGAAGCCGCCGCCAAGGCCGCCCAGGCCGAGGAAAAGGCCGAAGAGGCTGCCGCCGAGGAAGCCCCTGCCAGCGAGGAAAGCAATGAACAGTAACGCCCCCATGGAGATTCTGGCCCCCGCGGGCAATATGGACGCGCTGACCGCCGCCGTGTACAGCGGGGCCAACGCGGTGTATCTGGGCCTGAAACGGTTCAGCGCCCGCCGCACCGCCGGAAATTTTGATGCAGACGAGCTGCGCCAGGCGGTGAGCTTCTGCCACGGCCGCGGGGTAAAGGTGTATGTGGCCATCAACACCACCGCCCACCCGGCGGAGCTGGAGGGCCTGTGCGATTCTCTGGCCGACGTGTGCGCCGCCGGCGCCGACGCGGTGATTTTGCAGGACCTGGCGGTGGCGGCCCTTGCCCGCCGCATGGCCCCGGACCTGCCCATCCACGGTTCCACCCAGATGAGCGTCCACACGCTGGAGGGCGCGCTGGAGCTGGCCGAGCTGGGCTTCTCCCGGGTGATTCTGGCCCGCGAGCTGAGCCTTTCGGAGATCGAGCACATCGCCAAAAACTGCCCCATCGAGGTGGAGGTATTCGTACACGGCGCGCTGTGCATGAGCGTTTCCGGCCAGTGCTACATGAGCGCCTTCCTGGGCGGCCGCAGCGGCAACCGGGGCGGCTGCGCCGGACCCTGCCGCCTGCCCTTCGCGGCGGATGGCTCCGGGGCCTGCCATCTGAGTTTGAAGGACCTTTCCGCCGTGGGCAGCCTGCCCGCTCTGGCCGCCGCCGGTGTGGTGAGCGCCAAGATCGAGGGACGGCTGCGGGGCCCGGAATACGTGGCCGCCGCGGTGAACGCCTGCCGGAACTCCCTGGCGGGCCAGCCCTACGACGAAAAGGTATTACAGGACGTATTTTCTCGTTCTGGTTTTACCAATGGTTACATTGAGGGCAAGATCAACGGCAGCATGTTCGGGGTGCGCACCGCTGAGGACAGCGCCGCCAGCAAGGCGGTGATGCCCGCGCTGCGGGAGCTGTACCGCCGGGAGATGCCCCGGGTGCCGGTGCGCTTCACCCTGCTCTGCGAGGAGGAGGGCTGCAAGCTCACCGCCGCCGACGGCGAGGGCAACACCGCCATCGCATACACCCAGAACGCCCCCCAGAAGGCGGAAAAGGACCAGCGGGGCGCCATCGAGCGGGCGCTGGGCAAGACCGGCGGCACGCCCTTCTATCTGGAGAGCCTTGCCATCGAGGGCGAGCCGGGGTATCTGCCGGGCAGCGAGTGGAACGAAGTGCGCCGGGCCGCGCTGGAAAGCCTTTTGAAAAAGCGCAGCGCCCTCAAGCCCTGGGCCTTTACCCGTCTGCCCCTGCCCGCCGCCCAGCGGCACGCCCTGCCCGCAAAACTGCCCCTCTGGGGCCGGTTCGAGCACTGGGAGCAGGTGCCGGAAAACGCCGAAGAACTGGCCGGACTGATCGTGCCGGTGTTTGAGGCGGAGCAGGTGCCCCAGAGCCTGCGGTCCAAAACCGTGCTGGAGCTGCCCCGGGCCATGTTCGGGGCCATGGAGCCCGCGGTGGCCAAGGCCATCGAGGCCACGAAGAATGCGGGCTTTGCCGGGTATCTGGCCCAGAACATCGCCCACTTCAAGCTGGCGAAGGGCCTGCCCCTCTACGGCGGCTTCGGGCTGAACATCACCAACCCCCTGGCCGCGGATACTTACAAGGCCATGGGCCTGCGGGCCATGACCCTGCTGCCCGAGGTGCCCTTCAACGAGATGACGGCCATTGCCCCCGGCGTGCCCACCTGGGCGCTGGTCTACGGCCACATGCCCCTGATGCTCACCCGGGCCTGCCCGCTGCAGAACGTGACCGACTGCGCCCACTGCGGCAAAAAGGGAGAACTCACCGACCGCAAGAACAAGCACTTCCCGGTGCGCTGCGGCGGCGGTGTGCGCCAGGTGTACAACCCGGTGCCCCTCTACCTGGGCGACCGGGCCGGTGAAATCCCCGCCGACGCGGGCCTGCTGCTGTTCACCATCGAGAGCAAAGAGCAGGCGGGCAAGGTCATCGACCGGTACCGCAAGGGCGAAGCGTGGCCCGGCGAGTTCACCCGGGGCCTGTACTACAAGCCTGCTCAATAATTCCGGGGCAGCCCCCGCACCATTCACGCCTTGCGGCTCAGGCGGCGTATCGCGCCAAAATTTTCCGTGGAATTTTCCCAAAATGCTCGCCAATCCACAAAGGATTGCCTGCGCTTTTTGGTTCATTCCGCAAAAAATTTTCCGGCGCGCTCCACCACCTGGAATGATGCGGTGTCACCCCAAGTTGATGCACAACAAAAGGTAATACCTGATAAAGTTTCAACAGAAAGGAAATACCCTTCCCATGGAGATCCCATACATCCTCACCCGGCCGGGAGCCAAGGCCCCGGCCTATGCCACCCCCGGCGCGGCGGCGGCGGACCTGTGCGCCGCCCTGGACGCGCCCCTCACCCTGGCCCCCGGCCAGCGGGCCATCATTCCCACCGGCGTGGCGGTGCAGCTGCCCGGCCCCCAGTGGGTGGCCCTGCTCTGCGCCCGCAGCGGCCTTGCGGTGAAGCGGGGGCTGACCCTGTCCAACGGGGTGGGCGTCATTGATTCCGACTACCGGGGCGAGATCGGCGCCGGTGTGGTGAACCTGGGCGAGGAGCCGGTGACCGTGGAGCCCGGCGAACGGGTGGCTCAGCTGATGATCCTGCCGGTGGCCCAGGCCGCCTTCGTGGCCGCCCAGAGCCTGGACGAGACCGACCGGGGCGAAGGGGGCTTCGGCTCCACCGGCCGCCTGTGAGCCGGGGAAGGGAACGAACGCCATGAAAAACGCCCTGTTTCTGTGCTTCTGCCTGCTGGCGGGGGTCATCGCCGGGGGCCTGCTGGCCCAGCTGTGCGCCGGGATTCCGGCTCTGTCCTGGCTGGCCTATTCCAAGGCCCTGCGCTTTGCGCCCCAGCTGGACCTGAGCGTGCTGCGCCTGAATCTGGATTTCGTGCTGGAGCTCAGCGCCGCCCACATCCTCACGCTGGCGCTGGCCATCTTTGTTTATCGCCGGGTGGAGATCTGATCTCCGCCCTCTTTGCCCTGGGCCATCGGCCCGGGCTTTTTTGTGAAAAATCCCGTTTGACCGGAAAAAATCGTTTTTACTTGAAATAAACCAAAGGAGAAAATCGTTATGTCATTGGTCCTCGCATCCGGCAGCCCCCGCCGCAAGGAGCTGCTTTCCATGATCTGCCCGGAGTTTTCCGTCATTACCAGTGAGGTGGACGAGTCCGCCATCACCGCCCCCACCCCCGCCGAGACCGCCCTGGCCCTGGCCACCGCCAAGTGCAAGGCCGTGGCAAAGGAGCACCCGGAGGACGTGGTCATCGGCTGCGACACCGTGGTGGACTGCGGCGGCGAGATCTTCGGCAAGCCCGCGGACCGTGCCGACGCGGTGCGCATGCTGCACGCGCTGTCCGGCAAGGCCCACCAGGTGCATACCGGCGTGTGCGTGTGCCAGGGCGATGTGTGCAAGAGCTTCGTTGCCACCAGCACCGTGCGGTTTTATCCCATTGAGGAGGCGACCATCCAGGCCTACGCCGACACCCCCGAACCCTACGACAAGGCGGGCGGCTACGCCATCCAGGGCACTGCGGCGCTGTTCTGCGAGGGCATCGACGGCTGCTACTACAACATCATGGGTCTGCCGGTTTCCCGTCTGGCCCGGCTGCTGCGGGAGTTCCGGTGATTTCCACCGGAAAACAGGCCGGAAAAAGTTTGAAGAAATTGAAAAAAAAGCCCCGCGCCCATTGAGAATGCGCGCGCATGCGGTTATAATAAAATAGAGTGCCCACCTGACGGGCGCTCATTTTGAATTGTGTCAACAAGAAGTTCATCATAGTCAGCATAGAGAGAATGTGCGCCTCGGTGTGAGCGCCTGTGAGAAAAGGAGAAACGAGTATATGTTCAGCAAGGATATCGGAATCGACCTCGGCACTGCCAACACCCTGGTTTATCTGCGGGGCAAGGGCATCATCATGCGGGAGCCCAGCGTAGTGGCCGTGGACACCAAGACCGACGAGGTGCGCAGCGTGGGCCACGAGGCCAAGGCGGTCATCGGCCGTACCCCCGGCAGCATCATGGCCGTGCGTCCCTTGAAGGACGGCGTGATCGCCGACTTCGACATCACCGCCAACATGCTGGCCCGTTTCATCAAGAAGGTCTGCGGCAACAGCATGTTCTTCCGTCCCCGCGTGGTCATCTGCATCCCCTCCGGCGTGACCGAGGTGGAGCGCCGCGCCGTGAAGGAGGCCGCCCTGAAGGCGGGCGCCCGTCAGGTGAGCGTGATCGAGGAGCCCATGGCTGCTGCCATCGGCGCCGGTCTGCCCATCAGCGAGCCCTCCGGCAGCATGGTGGTGGACATCGGCGGCGGCACCAGCGAGGTGGCCGTGATCAGTTTGGGCGGCATCGTGGCGGCCCGCAGCGTTCGCGTGGGCGGCGACGAGTTCGACCAGGCCATCATCGCCTACATCAAGCGCAAGTACAACCTGCTGATCGGTGAGCGCACCGCCGAGCAGATCAAGATCGAGATCGGCTCCGCCTACGAACTGGAGGAGGAGAAGGAGATGGAGATCAAGGGCCGCAACCTGGTGGACGGCCTGCCCAAGAACATCACCGTGCACTCCGAGGAGATCCGCGACGCGCTGGCCGAGAGCCTGCAGAAGGTCGTGGACGCCATCAAGGAGACCCTGGAGCGCACTCCCCCCGAGCTGAGCGCCGACATCATCGACCACGGCATCATGCTCACCGGCGGCGGCGCTCTGCTGCGCGGTCTGGATGAGCTGGTACACCGTGAGACCGGCATCGACGTGCATGTGGCCGAGACCCCGCTGGACTGCGTGGCCGCCGGTACCGGCGCTGTGCTGGACCACATCGACCTGCTGGGCGACGTGCTGGACGACAACTCCTCTCATTTCTGATCCGAGCCGCAGGGCCGCGCCCTGCCGCCGGAGCAAAGGGGCTGCGTGAACCTGCGCACCCCCGGCAAACCCCGCAAAACACCGGCGCGGGCGGCCCAGGCCGGGCGGCCCGCGCTTTTTTTATCCGAAAATCTGAACGCACGAGGGCAGTGCCACGCCGATTTGGCGCGGCTGCCCAGGCAAAACCGGGGAGGTGAGCCCACTGAAGGACTTTTTCAATACCGGAAAATTCAAGGCCCTGGTGGCCCTGGCGGTGCTGCTGGGCGGCATCATGGCCTGGGCCGGAGCCAACGGGCGGCTGGCCAGCGCGCCGGAGCAGATCCTGAGCGCGGTGCTTTCGCCCTTCCAGAAGGGAGCCAGCGCCGTGAGCGGCGGCGTGGGGGGCCTGCTGGACAAATACGCCCGCATCGACTCCATCATCGCCGAGAACGAGGCCCTGAAACAGGAAAACTGGGAATTGCAGGATAAGCTGGTGGAATACGACCGGCTGAAAGCCGAGAACGACGCCTACAAGGAGCGGGACCGTCTGGAAGACGACAGCCCCGAATACACCTATATGTCCGCCTTTGTGATCGGCCGCGACCCGCTGGAGCAGTTCGGCGGCTTCACCATCGACCTGGGCACCCTGGACGGGGTGCAGCAGGGCGACGTGGTGGTGAGCGACCAGGGCTACCTGGTGGGCCGTGTGCTGGAGGCGGGGCCCGCGTCCAGCAAGGTGATGACCATTCTGCAGCCCGGCTCCTACGTGGCCTGCGTGGTCAGCCGCACCCGCGACACCGGCAACCTGAACGGCAGCGCCGACTATGCGGCCGACGGCCGCTGCGTGCTGGAGAATCTCTCCCGCGATACCCTGGCCCAGGTGGGCGATGCCATCATCACCACCGGTCTGGGCGGCGAGTTCCCGGCGGACATCCGGGTGGGCACCATCGAGGAGATCCTGCCCGAGGAGAGCGGCCGGTCCTCCATCGCCGTGATCGAGCCCGGCGCCGACGTGAACAACGTCAAGCACGTGTTCGTGATCACCGACTTCGAGACCGCTTACGGCCAGCAGGCCGAACAGGCCCAGAGCGCTTCTTCCGCTCCGGCCGGAGAATGAGCGGCATGAGCCGTGAAGGAAAGGGGGCGCGCAGTCTATGACCAGCCGCCGCAAACGGAATTTGATCCTGCTGGCCAAGTGGGCCTGCTACTTTTTGATTTTGCTCCTCGCGGCCACCCTGCAGAGCCTGCCGGGCTTTCTTTCCCTGTTCGGGGTGCGCCCGCTGTTCATCCTGCCGGTCTGCCTGGCAGTGGCCATCTATGAGGGCGAGTATCCCGGCGCGCTGCTGGCTGTGGCCGGCGGCTTTCTGTGGGACTGGACCGCCAACCGGGTCAGCGGCCTGATGGCCCTGGGCCTGATGGTCATCTGCTTTGCCGCCGCCGTGGCGGTTGAGCTGTACCTGCGGGTGAACACTGTGAACTTCATTCTGGTGAACGCCGCCTGCTGCCTGCTGGTGACCAGCATGGACTTTTTGTTCTATTACCTGATGCCCGGCTATCCGGGCGCGACCCAGCGCTACCTCACCCAGGTGCTGCCCATGGTGCTTTACACGGCGGCCCTGTCGCCCCTGGCCATGATGGCGGTGCGCCGGGTGGCCGGGCGCTTCGTGCCCGAACAGTAAGCGAAAGGAGGGCGGCCGATGGACCAGAAAAGCGTGTTCCGCCGGGTGGGCGGACTCATCGTCATCAGCCTGGCGGTGCTGGGCGTGATCCTGCTGCGGCTGGTGGAGTTCCAGCTGGTGAACGGCGAGGAGTACAAAAGCCAGGCCCAGAGCGTGACCAACTACAAATTCAATATCCCCGCCGCCCGGGGCGAGATCGTGGACCGGTACGGCCGGGCCCTGGCCTCCAACGCGGTGGGCTACGACCTGGTTATCAACCAGCTGATGCTCACCGGCGATGTGAACGAGCTGGTGATGGACCTGGTGGAGATTTTGCAGAGCTGCGGCGAGGAATGGAACGACACCATGCCCATCAGCAGCCCGGGCGAGGGCGGCCATTACACCTTCACCGACGGCGACGACACCTCCGCCCAGAACCGGCTGGCCAAATTGAAGGATAACATCGGGCTGCAGCAGTACGCCACCGCCGACCAGGTGATGGCAAAGCTGGTGGAGCGCTACAAGCTGGAGGACTACGATCCCCAGTGGCAGCGGGTGCTGGCCGGTGTGCGCTACCAGATGCAGCTGGAGGATTTCAGCGCCAGCAACAGCTTCACCCTGGCCAAGGATGTGTCGAACCAGACGGTGGCCATGGTCAAGGAGCGCAGTTTGAGCCTGGCGGGGGCCGAGATCATCGAGACCACCCACCGGGTCTATGAGGACGGCACCCTGCTGCCCCACTATCTGGGCAGCGTGGGCAGCATCACCAGCGAGCAGTGGTGGGTGGAGGATGAAAACGGCAACGTGACCACCCCCCTGAAGGACGCTGGCTACAACATGAACGACCTGATCGGCCAGTCCGGCGTGGAAAAATACGCCGAGGACCGGCTGCGGGGCAAGGAAGGCACCCAGCAGGTGAGCCGCGACAAGAACGGCGTTGTGGTGGGCACCCAGATGCTGGTGGACTCCGAACCCGGCGAGACGGTGGTGCTCACCATCGACAAGGACCTGCAAAAGAGCCTGAACGAGCAGCTGGAGGCCCTGATCCTGGAGATGCAGCAGACCAAGGAGCCCACCAAGGGCAAGGAGTTCACTGCCGGTTCGGCGGTGGTCATCGGCGTGAAGACCGGCGGCATCCTGGCCATTGCCAACTATCCCAGCTACGATCTGAACCTGTACAAGACCAACTACAGCGAATACAGCAGTGACCCGAACACCCCGCTTCTGAGCCGGGCCACCACCGGCCTGTACGCCCCCGGTTCCACGTTCAAACCGGCTGTGGCGCTGGCAGGCCTGCTCAGCGGCACCGTGACCCCTCAGGACACGGTGAACTGTACCCGGGTGTACGACTTCTACACCGACTACAAGCCCGTCTGCCAGCAGCTGGGTCCCCACAGCGGCCCCACCAACCTGACCGAGGCGCTGACCCACAGCTGCAACATCTACTTCTACGATGTGGGCCGCCGGGTGGGGCTGGAAAACTTTGACGAGATGGCAAACAGCCTGGGCCTGGCCACCAAGACCGGCTTTGAGCTGGGCGAGTCCACCGGCAACCTGACCCACAAGACCGACGAGAACTACGGCAACGGCCTGGAGCTGCAGGCGGCCATCGGCCAGGGCAACACCCAGGTGACCCCCATCCAGCTGGCCACCTACGCGGCCACCATTGCCAACAAGGGCACCCGCTACTCCACCCACATCGTTTCCGGCTACCGGGACAGCAACACCGGCGAGCTGATCGAAGAGGTGGAGCCGGAGGTCGTGGAGCAGATCGAGGACAACGTGGGCGCCTTCGACGCGGTGGAGCAGGGCATGCTGGGCGCCGCGCGGGACAGCAGCGCTCTGCGGGATTACCCGCTGAACATCGCGGTCAAGACCGGCAGTCCCCAGCGCTGGGAGCGGGACGAAAAGGGCCGCTACTCCTACACCAACACCGCCGTCATCGCCTACGGCCCGGTGGAGGACCCCCAGCTGGCCATTGGCATCGTGCTGGAATGGGGCGGCGGCGGTTCCAACGGCCTGCCCCTGGTGCGCAGCATCTTCGACAGCTACTACTACACCCAGAGCGAGGGCCTGGAGCCCGAATCCGAGGGCGTGCTGCTTCCCTGATGGGGGGCATCGCGCGCCGATTTCCGCAGCATTCCCCCGGGGCACGGCGGGCCGCTTGGTACGCTGTGCCCCCTTTTTGTCTGCAAAGGGGCGGAACTCTCGGGTAAAACGGCGAAAAGAAGAGCGAAAAACACATTTTTTTGGATTAAATACACAAAAGACAACTTGCTATCGACCCCGCTTTGTGCTATCATGTCTGTATGGGTGCATAATAGGCACCCGTATACCATTTTTCGTTGATCCCGGCCCCATCCCGGCCGTAAAAAGGAGGTCCGGTCCGTGGCCGCACAGATCATTATGGTGGCCTCCGGCAAGGGCGGCACAGGAAAAAGCACCGTGTCGGTGCTGCTGGGCAGCCGGCTGGCCGCCGCGGGCAAAAAGGTCCTGCTCATCGAGCTGGACAGCGGCCTGCGCAGCGTGGACATCATCGCCGGGGCCGCGGGCCGCACCGTGTACGACATCTCCGATGTGCTCTGCGGCCGGTGCGACTGGCGCAAGGCCATTGTGGAAAGCCCGGTCTACAAGGGGCTTTCGCTGATCAGCGCCCCCTACGAGCGGGGCAACGTGCAGCCCCAGCAGCTGGCCAAGCTCACCCGGAAGATGGCCAAACATTACGACTTCATTCTGGTGGACACCGCCGCCGGTCTGGGCGCGCCCTTCGCGGCCGCCATGGTGGTGAGCCAGATGGCCCTTTTGGTGCTCACGCCGGACCCTGTGGCCCTGCGGGACGGGCACATCGCCGCCGACGTGCTGTACGAGGGCGGCTTTACCAACGTTCGCCTGGTGATGAACCGGGTAGGCCCCTCCACCTTCGACAAGGGCGCGGTGGCCGACCTGGACGAGTGCATCGACACGGTGGCCGTGCAGCTGATCGGGGTCATCCCGGAGAGCGCGGCCCTGCTGAAAAGCACCGCCGCGGGCGAGGCTCTGCCGGAGAATACGCTGGCATGGCGAGCGTTTGACAATTTGGCCCGCCGCATTCTGGGCCAGCAGGTCCCCCTGGCCGTGCGCTGAGGGGCGAAAAAATCTTGTTTTGCCCATGCCCTGCGGCACGGTTCCCCATTTTTTGACCCACACACCGGGCGGGCCCCAAGCGGCGCCGCCCCCAAAAGAAGCATATCCCATAGAGGTTTGGAGAAAGCGCGTGCCGTCCGGGCACGCAAAAACGTTAGTCTGTTTTGAGAAGGAGGGCGTTACGTCCATGAATATCGCATTGATCGCGCATGACGCGAAGAAGGAATTGATGGTGCAGTTCTGCATCGCCTACTGCCGGGTGCTCAGCCAGCACAACCTGCTGGCCACCGGCACCACCGGCAAGCTGGTGAGCGAGGCCACCGGCCTGCCCATCCAGTGCTTTTTGTCCGGCGTGCACGGGGGCGACCAGCAGATCGCGGCCCGCATCGCCTGCAACGAGATCGACCTGCTACTGTTCTTCCGCGATCCCATTAGTGCGAAACCCCACGAACCCAACGAGATGAATCTGCTGCGCCTTTGCGACGTGCGCAACATTCCCATTGCCACCAACATCGCCACCGCCGAAGTGCTCATCCATGGCCTGGAGCGGGGCGACTTGGAGTGGCGCAATATCGTCAACCCGCCCCAGCACTAAGATGCCGGAGCGCCGTGACCAAGCAAAAACGGGGCTTTCTGGTAAACACCAGGAAGCCCCTTCGCGCTTTTTCGGGGCCTTTGTCCGGCTGGGATTTTCCCCTCGACGGGTGCAGAATGCCCTGATTTTAGCCGGTGTGGGGGCACTGTATGCCCTGGAGACCCAGACTCTGGGCCTCTTTGTGCCCTGTCCCTTCCACCTGATCACCGGGCTCAAATGCCCGGCCTGCGGCATCACCACCGCCATCCTGGCCCTGCTGCACGGGGATGCGGGGGCGGCCTTTGCCGCGAACCCCGGCCTGGCCGTGAGCCTGCCGGTGCTGGGGCCGTATCTCGCCTGGCTGTTCTGGGGCTGGCTGCGGGAATGCCCGGCCCGGGGCCGCGCGGTGAACGCGGTGGGCACAGGGCTGATCGTCTATTTTGCAGTCTGGGGCGTCTGGCGAAACCTTGCGCCCCTGCTGGGCTTTGTGTAAAGCCTGAATCAATTCGCAAACAGCGAACCAAAAGGAGAATTTTTCATGACAAGAAACATTGTGGTGTGCATCCTGCTCTACTTCATCACCTGCGGCCTGTATGGCATCTATTGGATGTATACCTTGAACGAATACGCCCGGTCGGTGGCTCCGCAGGAATGGCAGACCAGCGGTCTCACCGTGATCCTGCTGAACATCATCACCTGCGGCATTTACGGCCTTTACTGGAACTACAAGATGGGCAAGGCCTACATGACCGTAAACGGCGGCAACGATAACAGCCTGCTGTTCGTGCTGCTGGGCGTGTTTGGCCTGGCTGTTGTGAACTGGGCCATCATGCAGAGCGACATCAACAACGCGGCCCGCTTCCGGTATTAAGCCATGGAGCGGCTGCTCTACCGGCTGGCCCTGGGCTGCGCCGTGGCGGGCCTGGGTACCCTTCTGGTGGTGATGCTCAGCGGCAAGGCCTGGCCCCATCCGCTTTATGCCATCGGCGCGCCGCTGGGCATGGGGTTTGTGGCCCTGTGCCTGGTGTTCCTGGCCGCCCGCTGGGCGCTGCGCCTGTTCGACGCGGTGCGGACGCGCCAGCTGGCTCAGGTGGCTGCGCTGGTGCTGGCGGCCATCGCCTGCCTGGCGGAATTTTTCCTGCGGCGGTGAGGTTTTTTGCGGCCGGGGCATCATCTGAATAGCGAATAAAAAAGGCCCCCAGGACCGGGAATACTTCCGGTCCTGGGGGGCTTATGTGTTTTTGAGGAAAGGTTTTCAACGTTGGCCGGGCGCGGGTGTGGAAAATCGAGTCAGGTCCACGCCCTCGTGGGCCAGCAGCCAGCGTTTTTTGTCCAGCCCGCCCGCGTAGCCGGTCAGGCTGCCGTTCGTTCCCACCACCCGGTGGCAGGGGATGATGATGGAAATGGGGTTGCGTCCCACCGCGCCGCCCACCGCCTGGCTGGCCATGGGACGGCCGGTTTCGGCGGAAATCGCCCGGGCCAGCGCGCCGTAGGTGGTGGTCTGCCCGTAAGGAATCGCCAGCAGCAGCGCCCACACCTGCTTTTGGAAGGCACTGCCCTGTGGAGCCAGCGGCAGCGCCGCCGGGTCGGGAGCATGCCCCGCGAAGTAATCCTCCAGCCAGCGGGCCGCCTGCGCGAAGAGCGGCAGGTCCGCCCGCTGCGGGGTGTCCGGCGGCAGATGGGCGGCGTAGTGCATTTGTCCTTCCAGCCACAGGCCGGTCAGGTGGGTCTCGGTGCCCGCCAGCATCACCGGCCCCAGCGGGCCGGTCAGAGTGGTGGTGTACAGCATGGGAAAACCTCCTCTGTTCATTCGTCATTCTCCGGCTCCACCGCGAAGTAGGTCTTTACGCCGTCCCGGCGGAAGGTGATGACCTGCCCGGAAGGTTCTCCGTTTTCGTCCAGAATGTCCAGCCGGAATTTGCCCTCGCCCAGGTAGGCCAGGCCGCTGGGGTCGGCGGGAGTGGCTTCCAGGCCCATCGGCTGGAAGGTGCCGTCCGATGCAAGAAACGCCAGCCGCACGTCGGTGTGCTCCGGCTCGGCGTACAGCACCACCCCTACCAGCTCCTCGCCGCCGTCCGGCACCGCCGCGCAGGAAAGCACCGTGCGCCGCTCGTTCTGCTCCTGCGAGAGAAACAGCTCTGCCACCGCTTGGTCGGTCCACTCCGGGGCCTCGCTGGTGCTTGCGGCTTCGCTGGCAGGGGCGGAAACAGACGCCGGGCTGCCGGAATCAGGCAGGGAGGCGGAGGACGCCGCGCCGGGCGCACATCCGGCCAGCAGCGCCGCCGCAAGGCAGCAGGTAAGGGCAAGAAGCATCTTCATGGGGGAATCCCTCCTTCGGAGCGGTCCCGGTGCGGTCAAGGAACCGCCCGGGCCAAAATGACAAAAACAGCTCTTCTGCCCTCATTGTAAGCGCCCGGCGGGCAAAAAACAAGCCGCAAAAGCCGCTTTGCCTTGTAATATGTTGCCGAAAGAGGTATAATA
>MHCFR00700__coassemble_670_pt1 | contig 24086 bp, 17 predicted proteins | sample MHCFR00700__metabat2_low_PE_038 | metagenome-assembled genome bin MHCFR00700 | reverse complement strand
CAATGGATAACACTATGGAAAAAAGAACCTTTTGGGATAAGTTCGACGCCTTCATGATGAAGGACAACACCTTTATTCTGCTGGTGATGGGCGCTGCGGCCGCCATCTTCGCCGGTACTTACATGTTCATCAACCTGGGCACCGGCGCCTTCAACGACCTGTCCATCGTGGCCATGCTGAAGGACGGCATGGACGGCGGTGACTACGCCGCTGCCGCTGGCTTCGCTGCCGGCTTTTTGATCGCCCGCGTGCTGGAAGGTCCTCTGGTTGGCCTGATGGACATCGGCGGCACCCTGCAGACCGGTGTCGGCATCGGTATCCCCGCACTGTTCCTGTCCATGGGCTGGCAGTTCCCCTTCTCCAGTTTCCCGGTTGCCCTGCTGGTGGGCGCTATGATCGGCCTGGTAATGGGCGGCGTGATCATGCTCATCCGTAAAGCTGTGCCGGAAGGCGTCGCCGTGGGCGGCACCAGCATCATGATGGGCGCGGGCAACGCCATCGGCCGTTATCTGGCTCCTCTGATCGTGGTGGCTGCCACTCAGTACGATGTGTACGCCGGCATCGGCGCCATCCTGGGCTGCGCCATCTTCTACAAGTGGGGCAAGGAGCTGGCAGGCGGCGCCATCCTGGGCGCCATGCTGTTCGGCGGTATCTTCCTGTAAGTTGAGAAAGCGGGGCGTTTTTGTTGAACGTTTATGAAGAAATCGGCTTGAAGCGGGTGGTCAACGCCAGCGGCCGTATGACCATTCTGGGTGTTTCCACCCTGAGCGACGAGGTGGCCCAGGCGGCCATCGCGGGCGGCCAGTCCTACGTGGTGATCGAGGACCTGATCGACAAGGCAGGCGAGATCATCTCCCGCTATACCGGCGGCGAGGACAGCTGCGTGACCTCCAGTGCTTCGGCGGCCATCTGCCTGACCATCGCGGGCCTGATCACCAAGGGCAACAAGGTGCTCATGGACCGGCTGCCCAACTCGGATGGCCTTGCCAACGAGATCGTGATTCAGAAGGGCCACAGCGTGCACTACGGCGCGCCCATGCCCACCATGATCCGGCTGGGCGGCGGTGTTCCGGTGGAAGCCGGTACCGCCAACGAGGTGGTGCCTGAGGACATCGAGGGCGCCATCACCGACAAGACCGTGGCGCTGTTCTATGTGAAGAGCCACCACTGCGTGCAGAAGGGCATGGTCTCGCTGGAGGTCATGCGGGACATCGCCCACCGGCACGGCCTGCCCCTGATGGTGGATGCGGCTGCGGAGGAGGACTTCCGCAAGTACATCGCCCTGGGCGCGGACCTGGTGGTCTACAGCGGCGCGAAGGCGCTGGAAGCCACCACCTCCGGCTTTGTGACCGGCAAAAAGCAGTACATCGACTGGGTGAAGAAGCAGTACCACGGCATCGGCCGTCCCATGAAGATCGGCAAGGAAGGCATCATGGGCCTGCTGAAGGCGCTGGAGCGCTACGAGAACAAGGACCACGAAAAGGAAGTGCGGGAAAACCGGGAAAAGGTGCGCTACCTGTGCGAGGAGATTGGCAAGATTCCCGGGCTGAAGGCTCAGGAGATCCAGGACGAAGCCGGCCGTGCCATCTACCGCGCCCGGGTGACCCTGGACCCCGCCGTCGAGATCGGGTGCACCATGGAGGAGATCAACCGCCAGCTGCGGCAGGGCAACCCCTCCATCTACGCCCGCACCGAGTTTTTGAATCTGGGCAAGATCGACTTTGACCCCCGTCCCATGGTGGAGGGCGACAAGGAACTGATCGTGAAACGCCTGAAGGAAATCATTGGAGGTTGATCATTATGGCAATTGCTTATTATCATGACCGCGTATGCCTGAACGTGCTGGGCGGCAGCGTGGAGAACGCGAAGGAACTGTATGAGGCCGCTGAGGGCCATGTGGAAGTGGGCGTGCTGTCCGCCAATTATCCCGATGTGGAAAGCGCCGTGGAGGACATGAAGCGCTACATGGAAGTGCTGGAAGGCAACCTGTCCGTCGGTCTGGGCGGCGGCAACCCCAAGCAGTGGAAGGCCGTGGCCGACATCGCCAAGGAGATCAAGGCCAACCACTTCAACCAGGTGTTCTCCGCTGTGGGCTACACCCGCGCCAACGTGGACAATGAGTTCAGCCACATCAACGCCCTGGTATCTCCCACCGGTACCCCCGGTCTGGTGAAGATCTCCACCGGCCCCATCTCCAAGGACTGCGCCGAGCCCGCCAACGTTCCGGTGGACACCGCCATCGCCATGATCCGCGAGATGGGCGGCAACTCCATCAAGTTCTTCCCCATGGGCGGCCTGAAGTGCCGCGAGGAGCTGCGCGCTGTGGCTGAGGCCTGCGCCCGCAACAACTTTGTTCTGGAGCCCACCGGCGGCATTGATCCCGAGAACTTCCGCGAGATCATGGAGATCATCCTGAATGCCGGCGTGCAGAAGGTAATCCCCCATGTGTACACCTCCATCATCGACAAGGAGACCGGCAACACCAAGCCCGAGGAAGTACGCAACCTGATGAAGATCGTGAAGGAACTGGTCTGATTCATTCTTAAGCCCTCCTAACAAAAGCCGCTGGTCCTGTTTCGCATCCGGGAGCGGCGGCTTTTCTCTCTTCTCAAAATCTGCGAAATGCAGAAAAAAGGCCCGCACGGCATTTGCCGTGCGGGCCTTTTTGTGATTCAAAACGCGGAAAATCAGCCGACCAGGCAGGCCGCGCCGATGAGACCGGCGTCGCTGCCCAGGCTGGCAATGCGCACCGGAGGCGTGGGAATGCGCCGACCGGCGAAGGCGTTCTCCTGCACAAACTCGGTGAGGGGCTTGGTGAGCACCTCGCCCTGGGCGCAAACGCCGCCGGAGATCAGCACCACCTGGGGACGGAAGATGTTCACCATGTCGGTGATGGCTTCGCCCAGCCAGAGCAGGTACTGGTCGATGACCGCCTGGGCGGTTTTGTCGCCCGCCTGTGCGGCATCGAAGGGGATCTTGCCGTTCATGTTGGCAAGATCGCCGCCGCACAGCTGGTTCATCATGCTGGCGGGATCAGCCTGGGCGGCGCGCTGAGCCTGACGAATCAGGGCGTTGGCGCTGCAATAGGCCTCGATGCAGCCCTTGCGGCCGCAGGTGCACAGCTCGCCGCCGTGGATCAGCTGGGTGTGGCCCAGCTCCATGCCGCCGGGGCCGCCCTCGAAGACCTTGCCGTCCCACACAACGCCGCCGCCCACGCCGGTGCCCAGAGTGAGCAGTACGGCGCTGGCGCTGCCCTGCGCTGCACCGGCGGCGCATTCGCCCAGCGCCGCGCAGTTGGCGTCGTTGGACATCTTCACCGGCATGCCCAGGGATTCGGTCAGATAGGAGCCCAGGGGCAGGTATTCCCAGTTGGCAAAGTTGTTGGAATAGATGACCTCACCGGTCTCGGCGTTCACGGTGCCGGGGCAGCCCATGCCCACGCCGGCGCAGTCCTCCCGGCTCACGCCGGCCTGCTCCAGTGCCTGCAGGGCCAGGCGGACGATATCATCCGCCACTTCCTTCCAGGGGCGCTGTGCCCCGGTGGGGCAGGAAAGCTTCACCAGAATGTGGTTGTCTGCGTCCACTACGCCTGCCTTGATGTTGGTACCGCCCAGATCAATGCCGATCTTGTAAGGTTTCATCTGCGATCATCCTCCGTTTTGCGTGTTATGTGAGTTTTTGTATCCGCTCAGGCCTCGCCGGTCACCCAGGAAACCAGGGTGGTGGCGCTGCCGGAAAGGGTCCATTCGCCGCTGTTTGCGGGCAGGAACAGGCTGTCGCCCTTCTTGATTTCCAGGGTCTCGCCGCCGCAGGTGAGGGCGCCGCTGCCCTCGGTGACCAGGAAGCTTACAAAGCTCTCCGGCCCGCAGACACCCTTGCCCTCGCCGTTCACCACGTCCGCGGTGAAGTACTCACATTTTACCAGATGTCCGTCAAAATTCCAATCCTTTCGGGGAGGAACGCACTGGGTCACCGCCAGCGCCTGGGGTACGTGCAGAGCACGGGGCTTGCCGTCCGCGCCCACGCGGCCGTAGTCGTAGACCCGGTAGGTCACGTTGGAATTCTGCTGGATCTCGGCGATCACGATGCCCTTGCAGATGGCATGCAGGGTGCCGGAGGGGATGAAGAACACATCGCCCTTGTGCACCGGCGCGGCGTTCAGCACCTCGGTGAGGGTGTTGTCCTGGATGCGGCGCTCGAACTCCTCTTTGCTGATCTCATGGTCAAACCCATAGTACAGGAAGGCGCCGGGCTCGCAGTCCAGCACGTACCACATCTCGGTCTTGCCGTACTGGCCCTCGTGCTCCAGGGCATACTCGTTGCTGGGATGCACCTGGATGGACAGGTTGTCCTTCGCGTCGATGAACTTGGTCAGGATGGGGAAATCCTCGAACCGCTCGCAGTTGGTGCCCAGCACGCCCTTGCCGTGCTTCTCCATGTACTGGGGCAGGGTGAGACCTGCGTCCGGCCCGTTCACGATGGTGGAGGGGCCGTCCTTGTGGCAGGAGAGCACCCAGGCCTCGGCCAGGGGGTTCAGCTCGCTCTCGATGCCAAAGTCGGTGCGCAGCTTCTCGCCGCCCCAGATGTAATCCTTGCATTCCGGCTTCAGTTTCAGAATCGCCATATTGTCACACGCTCCTTTTCAGCCTTTACGCCTGCATCATGGCCTTGGCGGCCGCGGCCATCTTTTCGTTGATTTCGTCCGCGGCGGCTTCGCTCTCGCCCACGGCGGACAGGTACACCTTGATCTTGGGCTCGGTGCCGGAGGGGCGCACCATGAACTTGGCCTTGCCCGCCAGACGGAACTCCAGCACGTCGGCCTTGGGCAGGCCGGTGCCCTCGGCGGCGTAGTCCACCAGCTGCTCCACCTCGAGACCGGCGATGGCCTTGGGCGGATTGCTGCGCAGGTCCTTCATCAGCTGCTGCATGGTGTGCATGCCGCTCTCGCCCTCGAAGGCGAAGCTGAGCAGGTCGTTCTTGTACCAGCCGAACTCGTCGTACAGGCCGTTGATGGCGTCCAGCAGAGTCTTGCCCTGCTTGGCGTACCAGGCGGCAGCCTCGCAGATCAGCAGGGTGGCGTTCACCGCGTCCTTATCCCGCACATGGCCGCCGGACAGGTAGCCGTAGCTCTCCTCAAAACCGAAGATGTAGCGCTCCGGGGTGCCCTCGCTCTCCAGCAGACCGATCTGCTCGCCGATGAACTTGAAGCCGGTCAGGGTGCGGCGCAGCTCCACGCCGTACTTCTCACAAACAGGAGTGGCCATGTCGGTGGAAACGATGGTGGTCACGGCCATGGGAGCCGCGGGCAGGGTGCCCTGGGCCTTGCGGGTGCGGCAGATGTAGTCCAGCAGGATCACGCCCATCTCGTTGCCGGTGATCAGGCGGTAGCCGCCCTTGCCGTCCGGCACAGCGGTGCCGCAGCGGTCGCAGTCCGGGTCGGTGCCCAGCAGCAGATCCGGCTTTACCCGGTCGCACAGCTCCAGGCCCTTCTGCATGGCCTCGCGGATCTCCGGGTTCGGGTAGGGGCAGGTGGGGAAGTTGCCGTCCGGCAGGCGCTGCTCTTCCACCACGTCCACGTGGGTCACGCCCAGCTTCTTCAGCAGCTTCTCCACGCACTCCAGGCCCGCGCCGTTCAGCGGGGTGTAGACCAGCTTCAGGTCCGCCACGCCCTCGCCGCTGCCCACGCGCTGGGCATAGACCGCGCCCACAAAGGCATCCAGGCATTCTTCGGGAATGTAGCGGATGCCGCCTTCCGCCAAAGCGGCGTCAAAGTCCGCCAGCTTCACGTCCTCAAAGCAGTCCACTTTGCTGATCTGGCCCAGAATCAGCTTGGCGGCCTCCAGGGTGATCTGGCAGCCGTCCGTGCCGTATACCTTGTAGCCGTTGTACTTGGCCGGGTTGTGGCTGGCGGTCACGCAGACGCCCGCGCCGCAGCCCAGGTAGCGCACCGCCCAGCTCAGTGCCGGGGTGGGCTCCAGCCGGGGGTACAGCCAGGCGGTGATGCCGTTGGCCGCCAGCACGCGGGCGGTCTCCCGGGCAAACACATCGCTCTTGATGCGGCTGTCGTAGCCGATGGCCACCTGCTTGGGCAGCTCGGTGCCGTTCAGGTAGTTGGCCAGGCCCTGGGTGGCCTTGCGGATGTTATAAATGTTCATCCGGTTGCTACCCGCGCCGATCACGCCCCGCAGGCCGCCGGTGCCGAACTCCAGCTCCCGGTAAAACCGGTCCTGGATGCCCTCCTCGTCGCCTGCCTCCTTCAGTGCCGCCAGCTCGGCCGCTACGTCCGCGTCCTCCGTGGCCTTTTCCAGCCAGCGTGCAAACAGCTCCTTGATTTCCATATCGTTCCATCCTTTCGCCGTATTCGGCATTTATTGACTGTTGTTGTTCGCCGCTTCCCGCCAATCCCAGGGAAGCAGCTGCTCCAGCGTGACCACAACGCCTTCCTTCACCAACACCTGGGCGTTTCGGTTTTCCTCGGCCAGCTGGCTCAGAAATTCCCGGCAGCGGCCGCAGGGCGGAAGAACCTTGCCGTCCCAGTTCACCGCCACGATCTTCTCGATCACATGCTCACCCGCCGTGATCATGGCGGCGGCAGCGGCGTGCTCGGCGCAGAAGCCCATGGAGCAGCCGGTGTCGATGCAGACGCCCCGGTATACGTTGCCGTCTTTCGTCAAAATTGCAGCGCCCACGCCACCGGATTCCGCCCAGGGCGAAAGCCGCTTGGGCGCCAGGACGGCCTTGGCCTGCTCGTACAGTTCCTCAAATTCCATAAGCGCTCACTCCTCCCGGCCGATGTCGTAAACGCTGCGGCAGTGAAGGCCGCGGGTGTGGCCGGACAGGATGCGAATCCGTTTGGTTCCGGCGTTCATGTCGAAGTAGTTGTCGTCCAGCAGCATGGTTTCGGCCTCGTTCTGAATCTCCACGCCCCGGGCGTAGGCGTCGGCATGAACGGTGAGCCATTCGCCATCCAGGGTGCAGCGCAGATTCGGCTGCCGGTATTGGAAGTACTTGGGCAGCGACAGGATGACCGTGCCCTCCGAGAGGATGCGGCCTTCCTGCTCGGCCTCGTAGCTGATGTACTGGTGGTGCTCCTCCAGCTCGGGCAGCTCCACCCGGTCCAGCCACAGGGCGCTCAGGGGCTGAACGGTGACCTGCTGCTCCTCCCGGCGCAGCACCGAGCCGTCCGCCTCCCGCAGGGCCCAGCGCACCGTGACGGTCTGGGCGCAGCGGGTCTCGTTGGACAGATTCAGCCGGAAGGTTTTGCGGGGCGCAAAATGCTGCCAGTTCATGGGGTTGGGATCGGTGAGCCAGCCCTCCTCCTCACAGGAGAGCAGCACCGGCGCGAAGAACCGCTTGGCCGCGTAGTGCAGCGCCTTCCAGCGGCCGGTGTAGTCGATGGAGGACCAGGAGGCCACGGGCCAGCAGTCGTTCAGCTGCCAGTAGACCGCGCCCATGCAGCGGCCACGGTTGCGGCGGAAGTGCTCCACCCCGTAGCGGATGGCGTCCATTTGCAGCATCTGAGAAGCATACAACAGCGTCTCAAACCGGTTGGGGTACCGGTAGGTCTGCTGCAGGTAGTTCAGAATCTTGCCGTTGGCCGCGCCGTTGCGCTGGTGGCGCTCCATCACATAGGAAAAGACGTTCCGGTCCTCCGGCAGGGTGAAGGTGTCCACCGTGGCCTTGCAGGGGAAGGACTGGAAGCCGAATTCCGACACATAGCGGAAGAAGAATTTCCGGTATTCCGAGAAGGGCTTGTTGCCGTGCCACACGTCCCAGTAATGCACGTCGCCCCGGTCCGGGGAGTTGGGCTCGTCGAAAGAGCCGCCGGAGGAGGGGCTGGCCGGCCAGTAGAAGCGGTCCGGGTCCAGCTGGCGGAGCATCTGGGGCAGAATGCGCTCGAACAGAATCAGATAATCCCGCACCTGCCATTCTTCGTCCACCCACTGTCGGCTTTGGGTGAACATCTCCATCTCGTTGTTGCCGCACCACAGAGCCAGGCTGGCGTGGTGGCGCAGGCGGCGGATGTTATCGGCAAATTCCGCCCGGATGGTGGCCTCGAAGGAGTCGGTCAGCTGGTACATGCCGCAGGCGAACATAAAGTCCTGCCAGACCATAAGGCCCAGCTCGTCGCAGCAGTCGAAGAACCAGTCCTCCGGGTAGTAGCCGCCGCCCCAGACCCGGACCAGATTGAAGTTGGCCGCCTTGCAGTCCTCCAGCAGGCGGCGGGTGCGCTCGGCGCTGGTGCGGCCCAGCAGGTGGTCCTCCGGGATGTAGTCCGCGCCCATGGCGAAGACCTCCACCCCGTTCACCTGATGGGCGAAGCTTTCGCCGTACTGGTCTTTCTTGCGGCTCACCGTGAGGGTGCGCAGGCCGATGCGCTTTTCCCAGGCGTCGGCCGGGCAGCCGCCGTCCAGCAGCTCCACCCGCAGCCGGTACAGCGGCTGTTCGCCCAGGCCGTTGGGCCACCAGAGCCGGGGGTTCGGCACCGGGATGGTGGAGCAGTTTTCGCCCTGGAACAGGCATTCGCCCTCCGGGCTGTACAAAAACGCCCGGTATTCCGGCACAGCGCCCTGCTCGTTTTTCACGGTCAGGTCCAGCTCCACCAGGTTCTCGCTGTGGCGCTGGCGCACCAGCACGTCGCCCAGGCGCTGAACGTCGGCGGCCACCAGGACCACCGGTCGGAACAGACCGGCGTCCGGCAGATGTGCGCCCCAGTCCCAGCCGAACATGCAGTGGGCCTTGCGCAGATGGACGAAGCCGTCCATGGCGTCCTCCGCGCCCCGCACCGGCGATTGGGCGAAGGCGTCGCGGATGTACTTGAGGGGAGAGGCCAGCTTCACCAGCAGCTGGTTGCCCCGGGGCAGCGCGCTGCCGGTGATCTCGAACTCCCAGGTGCGGTGCATGTTGTCGGTCCGGCCCAGAAGCTGGCCGTTCAGGGTGATCTCGCCCAGGGTGTCCACGCCCTCGAACCGCAGCAGCAGCCGGGGGGCGGTTTCGTATCCGACGGGCAGGTCGAACTCCAGCCGGTATTCGTAGTCCTGCTCCATGAGGGGGAGCAGAGTTTCCGCATTGTCCCGCCAGTAGGGGTCGGGGATGCGGCCGTTCTCATACAGGGTGGTGTAAACGGTGCCGGGCACCCGGGCGGGCTGCCAGTCCGGCTGTCCGGCGGTATGCAGCTGCCAGCCCTCGGTCAGCATCTGTTCTTTGCGCATCATGCCCGGTCCTCCGTTTCGCTCAGAAGGATCGCGCCGCTCTTGGCCTGCAGCGCCAGGGTGCTGGCCTGCAGCGTTGCCGCGCCGGGCAGGGTGGTCTTGTGCAGGCTCCAGCCCTCTTCCAGCGTCAGCTCCACGGGCTGGCCGGAGAAGTTCATCACCGAGACAAGCTTCTGGCCGGGCATGCTGCGGCGGCAGAGAAGCACCTGCGGCGCAGGGCACTCGATCTGGCAGTCGCCCTGGGCCAGCACCGGCAGTTCAGCGCGCAGGCGGGCCAGGCCGGACAGATAATGGAACAGGGAATCCGGGTCCTTTTGCTGGGCCTCGGCGCAGGGGACGGACTGGGGCTGCCAGCCGATCCAGGGCCGGGCGGTGGAAAAGCCGCCCCATTCCGCATCGCTCCAGTACATGGTGTTGCGGGAGTGGTCCCGGCTGGCTTTGTTCAGCGCCTGCAGGCATTCCTCTTCGGACTTGTTTTCCTGCTTGGCCTTGTGGTAGGCAATCACGCCCTGGATGTCCCGGGCGTCGTCGATGCTGTGGCAGACGTAGTTGTCCATGCCGATCTCATCCCCAAAATAGATGAAGGGATAGGCCCGGAAGGTCATGAGCAGGGTGAACAGATTGCGGGCCTGGGCCTCGTCGAAGCCGAAGCGGCTGGGGAAGCGGGGCATGTCGTGGCTGCCGAAAAAGATGGTGGGCAGGTGCTCGCCGGTGTACTCCCGGGCCATCCGGCCCAGCTCAGCGGTGAAGGCGTCGAAGTCAAAATGCTCCATGCTGCCCAGATTGAAATTGAAGGTGGTGTCCAGCAGGTCGTCGTCCGCATAGGGGCGGATCACGTCCAGCTTGTCCGAGCTGATCTCACCCACCAGGAAGATGTTCCCCCGGCGCTTCACGTGGGTGCGCAGATCCCGCATGAACTGCCGGATGCCCGGCTGGTTCACGTCGTACTGATGAATCTGCTCGCCGTCCGGCCCGGTGGGGTTGTCGGTCATGCAATCGGTCAGGGAAAGGTTGTTGATCACATCCAGACGGAAACCGTCCACACCCAGGTCCATCCAGAAATCCAGCATGCGGAACATGGCCTGCTTCACTTCCGGGTTGGCCCAGTTCAGGTCCGCCTGCTCCTTGGCGAAGGAGTGGTAGTAGTACATGCCGGTGGCCTCGTCCAGCTCCCAGGCCTTTTCACCGAAGAAGGATTCCCAGTTGTTGGGCTCGGCCCCGTTCACCGGCTCCTTCCAGATGTACCAGTCCCGCTTGGGGTTGGTGCGGCTGGAGCGGGATTCCTTGAACCAGGCATGCTCGGTGGAGGTGTGGTTCATCACCACGTCCGCCAGCACCCGGATGCCCAGCGCATGGGCCTGCTGGACAAATGCGCGGAAATCCTCCAGGGTGCCGTAGTCCGGGTCCACGTTTTCGTAGTCGGAAACGTCGTAGCCCTGGTCCACCTTGGGGGACGGATAAAAGGGCGTGAGCCACACGCAGCCCACGCCCAGCTGTTTCAGGTATTCCAATTTGGAGCGGATGCCGATAAAATCGCCGATTCCGTCACCGTTGCCGTCGCAGAAGCTCGGCATGTAGATCTGATAAAAAACGGTGTGCTTCCACCATTGATTCATAAGGGTTCCTCATTTCGTTGATCGTCTCACACGGACTCCCGTTCCACGATCGTAACGCTCAGTGCAAGCTTCACCGGGATTTCGTCCGGGTGGGCGATGCGGTGCAGCAGGCGCTCCACTGCCTTTTGCCCCATCAGCTTTTTCTGCACATGAACCGTTGTGAGGGGGGGCGTGACCATGCGGCCAGCCTCGATGTCGTCAAAGCCCGCGACGCCCACGTCCTCAGGGACCGAGATCCCGTTCTTTTGTAAGGTCTGCATCAGCAGGATGGCCAGCTCGTCGTTGGAGCAGACCAGCGCCTCCGGCTTTTCCGGGATTTCCCGGAAGAGCTTTAGAATGTGCGCGTCATCCTGCTTAATTACATAGTTTTCGATATCGCCGCAGGCGGAAAAGCGCTCCAGATAATCCACCGATTCCCGGAAGCCCTTCAGCTTCAGATGGTCCTGCAGGGCCTTGAGCACGCCCAGAAAGCGGTCGCGGGTGCTGGGGGTGTACTCCCGGTCGCCGAAAAAGCCGATGCGGGTATAGCCCCGGCGGATCAGCTCCACGGTCATGCGGTAGGCGCCGAAATAGTTGTCGGATACGATGCAGTCCAGCTGGTGCACATTGGACTGGTGGTCCGCCAGCACGATGGGAATGCCGTATTCCATCAGCCGAGCCAGGAAATTATCGTCGATGGAGCCCACCACGATCACGCCGGACACCCGGTTTTCCTGTACGCTGGCGGGTACTTCCTCGGCCTCAAAGGAGCTGATGATCACATCGTAGCCGTCCTTTTTGGCGGCCTCCTCGATGCCCAGCAGAATGCGGCCGTAAAACCGGAAATCCCGGAAAAAGCGGTGGCGCAGCAGCACGCAGATGTTTTTGCTGCCTGGGGTGCGGGTCGGTTTGGCCTGCTTGATCTCATAGCCGATATTCTGGGCGACTTCCATCACCTGTCGGCGGGTCTCGTCGCTCACGCCGGGCCGGTCCTTCAGGGCCAGCGAGACAGCGTTCACCGACAGACCCAATTGGTCGGCGATATCCTTCATGGTTGCAGTTTTCCGTTTCATGTTGCCTCACCGCTTTCTTGCTTCATTGATTCACTTTATTTTATCACATTTCCCTGCATATTTGTAGTGGATGATTCAATTTACTCCACGGGAAACTGCGCCTGTTTTTACTTTAAAAACAATGTTTGTAAAGGAAAGGCCGGCAGCCTGAGCGGCTGCCGGCCCGAAAGAATGGACGAAAGGCGGTCAAACCGTTTCCATCGCGTCGAAAATGTCCTGCAGGGGAATGTCTACCCGGCAGATCTTGTCGTCGGCTGCGCCGTAGTAGATCACCACGTCGCCGCCCTCCAGCAGGCAGCCGCAGGTGAACACCACGTTGCCGAAGAAGCCGTTGCGCTCGTACTCGGCCTCGGGCTGCAGGATGGGCTCGCGGGTGCGGGCCAGGATACGGGAGGGGTCATCCTTGTCCAGCAGGAAGGCGCCCAGGCAGTACCGGTTGTTCCGGTCAGCCGCGTGGTAGATCTTCACCCAGCCCTTCTCGGTGAGGAAGGGCACCGCGCCGCCGCCGATGCGGCCGTTGTCCCAGCGCTCGCTGTCCTTGGACAGGCCGCAGAAGTGCTTCTGCTCGCCCCAGTGGATCAGGTCGGGGGACTTGGCCAGCCACATTTCCGGGCCGCCGATGGCGCTGGGCACCGGGCGGTTGAAGGCCATGTACATGCCGCCGATCTTATCGGGGAAGATGGTCACATCCTTGTTTTCCGGCGCAAAGATCACGCCGTGGCGGGTGAACTGCTCAAAGTCCCGGGTGCTGATCAGCGAGGTGGCGGGGCCGTTGGGGGTCACCGAGGTGTAGTTGATGTAGTACACGTCGCCGATCTGGGTGATGCGGGGGTCCTCCATGCCCCAGGATTCCTCCTCGGAGCTGGGCAGGATGGAGGGCTGGTCGGCGATCTCGAAGTGTACGCCGTCGGTGCTGCGGGCCACCCGCAGGTGGGACAGAGAGGTCAGGTTCACGATCTTGCCCCGGGCCGCGCCGGAGCGGTGGATCTCGCGGGAGTCGGAGAAGTCCAGCTCGGGATGCTCGCTCTTCACGAAAGTGATCACGTCGATCTGGTCGGTGCCGTTGTTGTTGACCACCACGGGCACGCGGACTTCGTCCTCGCTGGTGCCCACGGCGGACTCGGCCACACGGCACAGCAGGATAACCTGGTCATTGTAGCGTGCAACGCCGCAGTTGAACACGCCCTCCACCTTGAAGTCCGGACGGCTGGGCTTTACGTCGGAAGGACAGATCAGCGGATTTTTTTCACAACGTTTGATGTTCATAAAAGGATACCCCTTTCGGTAGTTACTTCAGCATGAAGCTGATGCCCTCTTTGAAGTATTTCGAGAAGCACAGGAACAGGATGATGATGGGCAGAGTCAGGATCACAGACGCTGCGTACATGGGACCGGGGAAGGCGCCCATGGGCTTGAACTGGGTGGAGATCAACACGTTCAGGGTCTGCATCTTGATGTCGGGAGAGATCAGCATGTCCCACATCAGCTCGCTCCAGCGCTGCATGAAGATGGACAGGAACACGATGGTGCTCACCGACTTGGTGACCGGCAGGGCGATGCTCCACAGAATGCGCAGATCGCCGGCGCCGTCGATGCGGGCCGCCTCAAACACCGCGCCGGGCACGGTCTTGAAGTAGTTGATGTACATGAAGATGGCCCAGATGGAGATACACATGGGGATGATCATACCCGCGTAGGTGTTGGCCAGAGACTTGGCGATCATGTAGCGGGGGACCAGCAGGATGATGGTGGGGAAGAACATCTGGAATAAAAGGGAGTCCATGATGAACTTCTCGCCCCGGAAGCCCAGTTTGGACAGGGTGTAGCCCATGGCCAGGCCGATGGCAACCGAGATCACCGCAGTGGGCAGAGAAACCAGCAGAGAGTTCAGCAGAGCGCGAATCCACATCATGGAGTTGGTGGCGCCGCCTTTGCCGATCAGGTATTCATAGCTGCGCAGGGTCAGATCGGTGGGAGCAAGGGTCTTGTCCACCATGTCCCAGGGCTGGAGCGACTGCACCACCATGTAGTAGAAGGGGAACAGCGAGATCGCCAGCAGGATCAGCGTGACCGCCATGATCAGGACGGTCTTCACAGTGACTTTCTTTTTCATCGTCAAAGGTCCTCCTTAAAAGCCGAACCGCTTGTTGAGCTTATCCGACACAAAGTTCACGATGCGCAGGGTCACGAAGATCTGCACCGCGCTGGCAATGGCCATGGCCGCGCCGTAGCCGGACTGGAAGCGGGTAAAGGACGTGTTGTAGATCTCCAGCTGCCAGGTGGTGGTGGAGAGGTTGGGGCCGCCGCCGGTGAGCAGGAAGGGCTCGGTGTAGATGCCGAACGCCAGGCCGGTGGCCAGCACCAGAACGGTGGTAAGGGTGGGCATGATCATGGGCAGGGTGACGTGGATCAGCTTGTGCAGGCCGGTGGAGCCGTCCAGCGCGGCGGCCTCGTTCACGTCGGTGCCGATGCTCTCGATACCGGACAGGATGAACAGCGCGTAGTAGCCGGACATCTTCCACACCACGATGCCCACCATCACGCCGAAGGCGTAGCGCTCATCGGTGAGCCAGTTGATGGTCAGGTCGAAATTGTTGCGCAGAAACTCGTTGAAGATGGAGTTGTAGTTAAAGAAGTATTTGACCACAACGGAGGTGGCAACGCCGGAGGTGAGGTAGGGGATAAAGAACAGCACCGCAACGATGCCTTTGATCTTATCCGGCAGCTTGGAGACCAGCAGCGCGATCACCAGGCCGAAGAAGAAGCACAGCAGCACCACCGGCAGCAGGTACCGGTAAGAGTTGATAAATGCGGCCTGAACCTTGGGATCGGAGAAAAGGTCAAGGAAATTCTTTGCCCCCACGAAGGTCTTGTCCTTGGACATCAGGTTCCAGTCCATCATGGACAGCCAGAACGCCCAGATCAGGGGCAGTAAAAAGAACACCAGCGAATACAGCAGGTAAGGCGCGTTGAGCGCCCAGCCCACCAGTTCGCGGCGGCGGTTGGTCGCGTTGTTTTTCTTCATCATGCAACACTCCTGTTCAAAAAAATGCGGGGCCGCGCAATGCCTTCAAACGGCTCGCGCGGCCCCGCACAAAAGGTACGATTACTCCAGGCCGCCAGCGGTCTTCATGGCTTCCATGGCCGCATCCACGTAGCTGGATGCGTCGGGGGCATTGCCCGCCTCAGCCTGCATCACGTCGTTCATGTAGGGACCGGTGCAGGTTTCGGTGAAGGCAGTCCAGATGTCGGCGTCCTTATCGGTGGCCAGGCCAGGGATGGAGTAGGGAACCCACTGGGCCAGAGCAGCCAGCTCGGGGTACTCTTCCATGATGGCGGTAAAGGTCTCGTTGGTGTTCAGGTCGCCGCGGACGGGCAGCATGGTGGTGGCTTCCAGCCACTCCAGATCGGACTGAGCGGAATTTTCAGCGTTGTAGACCCACTTTACGAATTCCACGGCGCCCAGGTGCTCCTCCTCGGAGATGTTGTCGGCCTTGTAGAAGGCCAGGCCCTTGGAGTCAGCGTAGTTGTAGGGCTTGTCGCCGGCGTTGTTCACGAAAGCGGGGCCGTAGACGTAGTCCTCACCGTAAACCACGTTGTTCTCGCGGTACAGGGAGATCTCCCAGGGAGCGTTGATGGAAACCAGCACGGAGGGCTGCTCCTCCAGCCAGATGCTGGACAGTTCGCCCTGCTGGATGGTGTTGCCGAAGGTGCCGATCACTTCCATCGCCTGGATGGCAGCGTCACGGTCCATGGTCAGCTTGTTGCCTTCCACGATGCTCTTGCCACCGGACACGCCGTTGTAGATCATCATGAAGTCGAACCAGCGATCCCAGTACTGGTCGGGACGGGTCAGAGAGGGACGGTAGAAGGAATGGGTCACGCCAACCTCGGCAAGGGCGTCCTTGCCCGCGGCGAAGGCCTTCATGACCTCGGTGAACTCGGCCACGGTCTCGGGAGCCTTATCGTAGCCCAGAGCCTGCAGGCCCTTCATGTTCCACTGCCAGACCATGGGGTTCACGTACAGGGGCAGAACGTACTGCTTGCCATCGATGGCCCAGGCGTTCATGGTCTCGCCCATGGCGCGGGATTCCACCACGTCGTTGAACCATTCCTCGCTGGACAGATCGTACACCACGTCGGAAGCAGCCAGGGTGGCGGCGAAGCCGCGGTTCACGTTCTCGGACACGGCGGGAGCGGTGCCGGTGGCGATGGCATTCTGGATGCCAGCCTCAGAAGAAGGAGTTTCGGGCATCTGCTGCACCTTCACGGTAACGGTCTTGCCGTTCACCTGAGTGCCGGTGGCGTTGAATGCCTGTGCACGGGATTCCCACAGATTGTACTGTACCTGCTGGGGAGCGGTCCAGAAATCCACCACGATGCTGTCGCCGCTCGCGGCGGTGGAGCCGGACGCGCTGCTGGAGCCGCCGCAACCTACCAGAGAAACGGCTGCCATGGTTGCCGCCATGAGCAAGGCGGCGCACTGTTTGATTTTCACGTTGTTTTCCTCCTTAGAATTTTTATTTCAAAGAGCCGTCGTTGTTGAACCGGCTCTTATCAAACGGTTTGGAAGGGATCGTCGATGGTGATCATGTGGCCCTCGGCGTCGCTTACGCCGCAGTACAGCCGGGCTTTGCCGCCCTCCAGCCGCACAAGGCCGCCGCTGAAGATCACGTCCTCCAGGTCGGGGCGCTTGCTGGGGCCGTCCTGGAAGTTGCACCGCATGGCGATGATCTTCATGGGGCTGTATTCGCCGGTGCTCCAGTCGAACACAAAGGCCGCGGAATGGTAGTGCCGGTCGCCCTTTTCATCGTAGCGGGCGATGTGGGCCAGAACGCCCACCTTGCTGCCGCCCAGAGCGTGCAGCTCGTTGGCGCCGCCCCACTCCTCGGGCAGGAACTGCTGCTCCAGAATGGTGGCCTGCTCGATGTGGGCGATGTCCAGCTGGGAGAGATCGTCCAGGATGATCCAGCCGATCTTGCCCCGGCCGCCCACGGCGCCCTGGGGACGGGTCATCACCAGCACCCGGCCGTCTGCCAGCTGGTGCAGGCGGATGTCCTTCATCCGGTCCGGGCCGTGGGTGAAGCGCTGAAGGCCTGCCAGATGCTCGCCTTTATAGAAAACGGTGCGGTAGTTCAGCTGGCCGGGGTTTTCCTCGTCGTCGAAAACCTCCACGCCGCCCACCACCAGCTGGCCGTCGATGCGGCACACGAAGGGGTCCTGCAGATCCAGGCGGGGCAGGGCGTCGTCTGCGGTCCACTCATAACCGCTGCCCTTGAAAAACACCACCTGGGAATATTCGCTGTCCCGGCTTTCCACCCGGCCGGCGATGTACTGGGCGCCGCCGTCCTCGAAAGGTGCGGTGATGTTGTAAACGTCCTTGTTTTCGCCTGCGCCGTAAAAATGGAGACGGCTGGCCGCGTCCTTTTCGTTCCGCTGGCCGAATTCTTCCACCAGGTCCAAGCAGCGGCGAAGGGTTTGGGTGTTTTCCATGTAAAAGCCCCCTTGTGTTCTGTACCTTTTTCACATTTTCGAGTGAATTCAACTTGATTTTGCGTTTGAGATTCACTTGTTTTGCTGGTCTTAGGGTACTGTATTTTCAAGTGGAAGTCAAGCAATTGCTTGAATTTTCATCGTTTTGACGCATTGCATAACTTGAATTTGTGCAATTGAACAACGGAAAACCATATTTTTCAAGTAAATGGCCGATTTTTTAACGAAGAGGGCACTGGGAAAAATGGCGGAAAAACCAAGGAAACAAGCGGGTTTATGCGGGAAAAGACCGGCTGAGCCGTGGAAAGGAGTGAAAGAAAAACGGGAAATAATGAGAAAATGAGCAGCTTGATTTGATAAAGTTAATAATCGTCAATTTCAATTAGAATAAATTGAAAAGATTGGGGTATCTGTCAATGGATATGTTCCCCTGCGCGCGCTACACTATACAGGAAGGCGGAAAACGCTCGAAATCAAGCAAAGTGAGGGATTTGAACATGAAAAGCGCGGTTTTTTATGGCAGGCATGATCTTCGCATCGAGGAAAGCCCGACGCCCCGGCTGGGACCACAGGATGTGCTGATCCGGGTGAAGGCCTGCGGCGTATGCGGTACCGACGTACATATTTATGAAGGCGACAAGGGCGCGGCCCAGGTGACGCCGCCCACCATTCTGGGCCACGAGTTTGCCGGCCTGGTGGTACAGGTGGGCGAGCAGGTGACAAACTGCCAGGTAGGGGACCGGGTCTGCGTGGACCCCAGCTGCTACTGCGGCAGCTGCGCGCCCTGCCGCAACGGCACGGCCCATTTCTGCGAGCACATGATCGGCTACGGCACCACGGTGAACGGCGGCTTTGCGGAATACTGCGCGGTGAACCAGCGCCAGGTCTACAAGCTGGGGGAAAACACCACCTATGCCCAGGGCGCCATGGCGGAGCCGGTGGCCTGCTGTTTGCACGGCATCGACCTGTGCCGCATCCAGCCGGGACACCAGGTGGTGGTGATCGGCGGCGGCATGATCGGCCTGCTGATGCTGCAGCTGGCCCGGCAGGCGGGCGCGGCCAAGGTCGCCCTGATCGAGCCGGTGGCCGCCAAGCGGGAGACCGGCCTGCAGCTGGGGGCGGATGTGTGCATCGACCCCATGAACGAGGATGTGAACGAATGCCTGGCCCGGGCTGGTTTCACCTGGGTGAACACTGTGATCGAATGTGTGGGCCGCACCGAGACCATCCGGCAGGCGATCCAGATCGCGGGGCCCAAGGCGGTGGTGATGATGTTCGGCCTCACCAAGCCGGACGACGAGATTCCCCTCAAGCCCTTCGAGGTGTTCCAGAAGGAACTGGAGATCACCGCATCCTTCATCAATCCCTATACCCAGGCCCGGGCGCTGGCGCTGATCGATTCCGGCCGTCTGGATGTGAGCAGCATGGTCTGCCCGCCCTGCGGACTGGACCAGCTGCAGGCCATCCTGGCCGACCCGCAGCTGCGGACTCGGGGCAAATACATCATCTGCCCGGAGCTGTGACCGGGCAAACAAAAAAGCAGAGCCGTCAGGCTCTGCTTTTTTTGTGAGAAAGCGGTATTTATTATAAGGAATTATAAGGGGCGTATGAGCACCGCGCCCTTGCCCGCATTTTTTACCTGATAGAGGACCTGGTCCGCCGTGCGGTAGAGCTCGGAGAATTCCCGGGGCAGCTGACCGTACACGCCCCCGATGGAAACAGCGGACCCGGCGGCGGGCCAATGCTTTTGGGTGAGGGCCCGATAGTTCTGGACTACGCTGTTCAGCTTGCGCTCCAACACGCCCAGATCCCGGGGTGCGGAGAAAAATACCCCGAACTCATCGCCGCCCAGCCGGAACAAAATGTCGGTGCGGCGGAAGGTGTGGGTGAGCAGGGCCGCGAACTCATGCAGCGCCCGGTCGCCCTGCTGGTGGCCGTACAGATCGTTCACCAGCTTGAAATTGTCCAGATCCAGGATGGCGAACAGGTAGCCGCCGCTGCTTTGCATGGCGGTTTCAATGCGGGTCTGGCCCGCCTTGCGGTTGTAAAGACCGGTGAGGGGGTCCTTGTCCGCGGCCTTTTCCAGGTCCTTTTTGGCGTTGACCTGGGCGGAGATGTCCACCAGTACGCTGATAATGGCCTCGCGGCCGTTGTCGGCGACGGTTTTCCGGCCGATGTCGTGGACCCACATGTCGGAGCTGTCCCGGCGCTTCATCCGGTACTGCACCTCGTACTGGTCCCCCTTGGACAGGGCCTGCATCACCACCATCTTCACGAACTCCCGGTCATCCGGGTGGATGCTGTTGATCACCAGGCCCTGAATCTCGCGGGAGAATTCCTCGTAGCTCTGGTAACCGGCCATCTGCAGCATCCGGTCGTTGGCCACGTACAGCGGGAAGCCCTCCTCCACATAGCCGCCCACCACGCCGCCGGGCATGACCTGTACCAGGATCTCGATCAGCTCCTTCTGGGTGCTGCGGTTGATCTGCTCCGCGCCCTGCAAAACGAAGGACAGCGGGAAGAACTCGCCCTCCTCCTGGGTGCGGCTGGCCTCCGAGGCGTGCATGGTGTCGAAAAACCAGCTGCCGTCCTCCTCCTGATGCACACCGGCGGTCAGGCGGATGCGGTAGGTCACGTGCAGCCCGTGCTCGGGCTGGTCCAGCCCCAGGCGCACGCTGCAAAAGCAGTCCCAGCAGGAGGGGGCCCGCTGGTTCTGGGCATAATCCTCGATCTGATAGCTCATGGGCCAGGGCAGGACCTGGAGCTCCTCCAGCAAAAGGCGGCGGAACTGCTCCTTGCCCACGGCCACCTCGCCTTCGCCGGTCCCCACGCTGAGAAAGCCGGGAGAGAGCAGCTCCAGCGTTCCTTCCGGGTCCCGCAGCTGGAAGTACCGGCGGCAGAATTCATTCAGCCAGGCATAGACCTGGCCGTTTGGCACAGTGTTGTTGGTCATTGCTCCTCCTTTTCCGGTTTTTCCGGGGCGGCTTCCGCCTCCTTGGACACCAGGCTGTACACGTCCTCCAGCTCCATGGGACGGTAATAGTAGAAGCCCTGGATCATGTCACAGCCGCATTCCCGGATGATGCCGTCCTGGGCCCAGGTCTCCACGCCCTCCATGCACACCTTTTTGCCGAACCGGTGGCAGGCGTACACGATGCTGGAAATGAAGTTCATCTTGTCCTCCGAGGCGACCATCTCCAGCAGCAGCGAACGGTCCAGCTTGATGATGCTGGAGGGATATTGCAGCAGCATGCGCAGCGAGGAATACCCGCTGCCGAAATCGTCCAGAGCGATGCCGATGTCCAGCTCGCGGCAGGCATCCACAAAGCGCATCAGCTGCTCGGGACGCTCGTCCATGGAGCTCTCGGTCATCTCCGCCACCAGATTGCTGCCGCTCACCCGGTATTTTTCCAGAGTGGCGCGCATGAAGTCGGTGAACTGATCGTCGGACAGCTGCTGCAGGCTCATGTTGAAGGTGAGGTAGAATTCCGGCATACAGGCCGCAAGGCGCATGCAGTTGCAGGCGGCCTGCTCAAAGACCCACCGGCCCGCCAGCTGGATCAGGTTCCCCTTTTCCAGCAGCGGGATGAAGACGGCGGGGGAAATGTCCTGCCCCTGGAAGGTCCAGCGCAGCAAAACCTCGCCGCCCACCACCTGGCCGGTCTGGACCGAGACCACCGGCTGGATCACGATGCGGAAATTCTCCATGCTCCGCAGCACGTCGCGGCTCAGAGCCAGGGCAATGTTGGACATGTTCCGAATCTTTTCGCTGTTTTCCTGGGAATCTACCACGAACAGCTGTTTGGAATCCTGCTTGGCCACCTTGATGAGCGAGACCATGTTCTCCACGAAATCCGAGGGGGTCAGCCGGGCCTTGGGGCATTCCATCAGCGCGAAGGAGCAGGGGTGGTGCACCGAAAGCCCCACGCTCTTGTAGCCGTTCTCCACGATCTCGCGGATCTGGTGCACCAGCTCCTCCCGGCTCTCGGCACAGGCCGGGTCCACCAGAGCCATGTACCGCATGCCCTCCAGCCGGTAGAAGGACATCTTGTCCATCAGATTTTTCATCAGCTCATCGGCGATGTTGCTCACCAGATGGTCGCTGGAGGTGCGGCCGCGGGCGTTGTTCAGCTCGGTGATGCTGTTCAAGCTGAAGCCGATGGCAAGGCATTGCCGCCCGGCCTGGCGCAGCTGCTCCACCCGGCTGAACATGGCGGTGGCCCAGGGAAAGTTGGTCACCGGGTCCACCACGAAGTCGTCGTCCTGATGGGTGACGCGGCCGGCGAAAAACAAAGGCTGGGTCTTGTCCTCGTTCCATTTTAAAAGGCCGAAGCAGCGAATCCAGATGGTCTTGCCCGCGGCGTTGCGGATCTGGTAGCGCAGATCGTGCACCGTGCGCTTTTCCAGCAGCATGGTCTGGATCTGGCGGCGGTACATGTCCCGGTACTGGGGCGAGGGGATGCGCTTGGCCCATTCCTTCAAAAGACCCGGCACCACATTGCTGCGGAAGCCGAATTCGTCCCGCATGTTGTCGGAAATATAGAAAAGGTCCTTGGCCATGTCGCCGAAATAGAAGTAGCCCACCGTGTTCTGCTGGGAGATGGACTGGAACAGAAACTCCATGTCGTGGTAGGTGGAGGCCAGGAAGTGGTAGAACAGGCTGCCCTTATCCTGCACGGCGCTCTCCTGCCGGCGGTCGCTTTTGCGCCGGTCGATGCCGGGGATGGAACCGTTGATGCGGTAGTAATCCCGCTTGTCCTGATACATGACCTGGTCGGCCCGGCAGATCAGGTCGTCCAGATCGAAGGGGGGCTGATCGGACCAGGCATAGCCCACCGCCATGTGATGCTGGTCCTGCTGGATGCGATGGCGCAGCGCCTGCACGTTCTCCTCAAAACGCTCCCGGGAAAAATCCCCGAACAGGGCCACAAACTCGTCGCCGCCGGAGCGGTAGATCCAGGGCGTTTGCAGGGTCTCCTGCAAAAGACTTACGCAGTGACGGATCAGCCGGTCGCCCGCGTCGTGCCCCATGGAGTCGTTGGTCTGCTTGAGGCTGGTGATGTCGCAGTAGACCACGCCCAGCTGCTTCAGGCTGCCCAGCCGGGCGCCCTGCTCGAACATGGCGTTCATGGCGTTGCGGTTGTAAAGGTTGGTAAGCGGGTCATGGTAGCTCAGGGCATGCAGACGGCGCCGCAGGTCCCGGCGGCTGAGCAGCGAGGCCACAAAGCGGCCCACCACGTTGATGATGGGCGCGAGCATGCCCATCATTTCCCGGTTGGGATTGTCCACCCCAAGGAAACCGGTCACCTTGCCCTCGCTGCTCACCGGGCCCGCCGCCAAAGTGTTCACGTTCTGGGGCTTGAGCATGGCGTAGACCATGGGGTACTGGGCGCGGATGTCCTCCAGGTCCCGGATCAGGATCACCTCGTCCCGGGAGAATACCTGCATCCACCAGTCGATGCTGGACAGCGGCACCTTTTGCAGGATGTCCTTCTGGGGCTCGACTCCTTCCCGGCACCATTCGTAGGTGTTGTCCACCCGCTCGTCGGAGTCGATCTCGAACACATAGGCCCGGTCGCACTGGAAGGTCCGGCCCAGATAGCTCAGCAGCAGCTCCAGCGCATCGTTCGGATGGGTGGTGGAAAACATCTGCCGCATGCACTCGTTCAGAATGGTCTCGCTGCGGGCGTAGTAATAAGGTGTGTTGCACACGACCTCGGCGTCCACATCCACGGCCACTTCGATCCGGTAGCTGCGGCCCTGGTCGGTGAGCAGACTGTCCTTGACCAGATAGCGCTTGTTGAAGACCGGGTTTTTGTGGACCCAGGAAAGAAACTGCCCCTCCTTCAGCTGCTGGTTGTTGCAGAACGCGCAGGGGCGCGCGCTGCCCTGCAGCACTTCGTAGCAGAGCTTGCCCATGTAGTCCTCCGGGCGCTGGTAGCCCAGCGATTCCCGCATTCTGCGGTTCATGTAGACCAGCTGGTGCGTTTGGGTATCCGAGATGTAGACGAACTCGTCCATCTCCTCAAAAAAGCGTTGCAGATGCTCCATCATAATGCATCGGTTCTCCCCTCTGTGCTTCCGGCGGCCCTGCCGCCCGATCCCTGTCTTTTTGATTATATCACAAAAAAATGCCCGGCTGTGTACCAGCCGGGACGGGAAAGAAAAGAAAATGCGGTGCATTTTGCCCCGCCTGCCTGCCAAAAGAGGCGGGTGCAGGTCCGTTTCGGACTGCCCCGCCTCTTTCAGGCTTTGCGCGCCGGGGATCGTTTCCCGGGGCAGGGGGAGAAAAGCCCCGGGTGGGGAGGAGATCAGCGGCGCTTGAAGAAGAACCACAGTCCAATTGCGCCGCAGGCGCATGCTCCGGCCGCACCGGCCAGCACGAGGGCGGCCTTGGGGCGGCGCACACCGCCGGAGGAGAAATCGGCGGAGGAGTCATTGGACGGGGTCGGCGTGGGGGAGGGCTGCTCCGTGGGCCGCGCTGTGGGAACGGCCGTGGGTGCCGCCGAGGGAGAGGCGGAGGGAGCTGCCGTGGGCTGTGCGGTGGGCCGCGCCGGGCGGATCACCGCAGTGCTGGGGGGAATTGTGGCCGCAGGCGCGGGAGTGGCCGGTGCGGAAGTCGGACCGGCAGGAGCCGCAGTGGGCTGTACCGCAGGAGCCGCAGTGGGCTGCGCTGCGGGAACAGCGGTAGGCTTCGCCGAGGGAACAGCGGT
>MHCFR00700__coassemble_643_pt1 | contig 24890 bp, 21 predicted proteins | sample MHCFR00700__metabat2_low_PE_038 | metagenome-assembled genome bin MHCFR00700 | reverse complement strand
GAGAGAATACCATGATCTATGATAATTTCAGCAATCTGAGCGCATACAAGGGATTTTCCAAGGGCCTGGACAAGGTGATCGAATGGGCCAAGACCCATAAGGTGGAGGAGCTGCCCCTGGGCCGTACCGAGATCGACGGCAGCCGGGTGTTCGTGAATGTGATGGAGGCGGATACCCGCCCGGAGGCAGGCGCTCACTATGAGGTCCACCACAAGTACATGGACCTGCAGATGGACATCGAGGGCTGTGAGGATTTCGAGGTGCCCATCAGCTACAGCCAGGACGAAAAGGGCTTTGACGACGCGGCGGACATCGGCTTCGGCGATGGCCCGGTGGGCGATCTGGGCCATCTGGGCGGCGGCAAATTTGCGCTGTTCCTGGCGGGTGAGCCCCACATGCCCACGCTATCCAACGGCAGCTGCACCCATGTGAAGAAGGCTGTGTTCAAGATTTTGAGCAACGAATATTACGACGAGGTCTGATCGGACCTTGCGGGCGAAAGGCCCAGGCGTATCCGCTGAGCGGAAGAGCGCCCGGGCTTTTTTTGTTTTCTCTTTTTATGGAAAAAGCGGGGAAATATGGATGAAAAAACGGAAATCTGTCAGGGCATGGGTCCAAAACGTGAAAAAATTTTTCATTTCAGCCACTGGGGAGAGGATTTCACGGAGAATGCCGGAAAAGGGAAGAACAGAAAAAGCGAAAAAAAAGAAGCGTCAAAAGTAACAAAAAATAACAGAGCGCACTCTAGAAATGGCGTCAGATAGCCCAAAACAAGCGTTTTTGAAGGAGTCTTGTGCAAAGTGACAAAATTGGCTCGGGTAGATTCGTAGGACTTCATAATTGAAAATTTTTTTCACAAATGGTACCATAAGAATAAAGCAAGGGGTGCACAAGGGCACGCCTTGTTCCAAGGGAAATGGAGCACCTTGGCTCTGATGCTTAGTTATTAATAAAGCGATCGGGGAAGGCGCTCTCGATTTTTGAAGGAGGCAAAAAACATGAAGAAAGTTCTTGCACTTGTTCTCGCAGCTGCCATGGCACTTTCCATGGTAGCCTGCGGCGGTGGCTCGACCACCACCAGTGGTTCCACCGCAACCAGCGGCGCATCCAGCACCGGTACTGCCGCTCCCGCCAGCGACGGCACTCTGAAGCTGGTCCTGTCCACCACCGACGGCAGCAGCACCGACGACAAGGTGCCCACTCCCTGGTACAACCGGAGCCTGCCCACCAACCTGATGTTCCGCAGCCTGTTCATTGCGGACAGCACCCTGAACGAAGTGACCCCCGACCTGGCCGAGAGCTATGAGGTCAGCGAGGACGGCCTGACCTACACCATCACCCTGAAGGACGGCCTGAAGTGGAGCGACGGCGAGCCTCTGACCGCTGACGACGTGCTGTGGTCCATCGACGCTGCCCTGCAGACCACTCAGGTGAACGCCATCTACACCTCCGCGTTCAAGAAGATCGCTGACAAGAGCGCCGAGGGCAACGTGATCACCCTGACCCTGAGCGAGCCCTACAGCTCCCTGCCTCAGATTCTGAGCCAGTTCGCCATTCTGCCCAAGCACAGCCTGGAGAACGTGGACGTTCTGAAGCTGGATGCCGACACCACCTTCTGGCAGAACCCCGTGACCAGCGGTTACTACATGGTTGGCGAGTTCAACGTGGGCAACTACTTCACCATGGTTCCCAACCCCAACTATGAAGGCACTCCCGCCAAGATTCAGAAGGTCACCGTTTCCTACGTGAACGATTACCTGACCGCTGCCCAGTCCGGCAATGCCGACTATCTGTACGGCAACGCCACCGACCTGGTAGAGGCCATGGAGGGCATGAGCAACTACACCTCTCACGAGGTCGACGTGCTGTTCTACAAATACTTCATCTTCAACATGAAGGGCACCGACGGCACCGAGAACCCGGCCATGCAGAACGTTGAGGTCCGCAAGGCCATCATGGAAGCCATCGACCGTGCTACTCTGGCTACCCTGTATCCCAGCGCCACCGTGCTGAACTCCGGCGTGCCCGATTCTCACCCCGCTTACAACGGCTTCAGCTACACCTTCGACGCTGAGAAGGCCAAGGCCGATATCGCCGCTTCCGGCTACGATATGAGCCGTCCCATCCGCATCTGCTACTACAACAACGATCAGACCAGCATCGACCTGATCAACACCATCGTTTACTACCTGGAGCAGGCTGGCCTGACTGTTGAGTCTACCCTGTCCAACGACGGCACCACCGATCTGTTCACCACCCGCCAGTACGACATCGGCTTCAAGGGCAAGAGCTCCTTCTCCCTGGACGAGTGGTACAGCGAGTACCTGAGCACCGACGCTCTGTTCCAGAACATCTGGGGCGGCGACACCGCCTTTGACGAGGCCATCGCCACCTACTCTGCCGCCACCACCGAGGAAGAGAAGAACGCTGCTCTGAAGACCCTGCAGGATCTGGAGCAGGAGAAGCTGTACAAGGTTCCCCTGTTCACCGTTGGTAACTACGTGTTTACCAGCAGCAACGTGAAGATTCCCGAGGGCGCCACCTTCTGCAACCCCCTGTACAGCTGCGACCTGGATTTCGCCAACTGGGAGATGGCCTGATCCGCTGATATCGCTGCGATCCCTAGCATAATGTGATTGCTGGAAAGGGAGAGACGTTGGCCTTTGCCTTTCGTCTCTCCCTTTCCTTTTCGGCAGGCTCCTCCGGCGGGCCTGTGCTTCGCCCCATTTGAATCACCGAGATTGGAGTGAGAACATGCTAAAGTTCATTCTCAAAAAGCTTCTTTTGATGATCCCGATGCTGCTTGTCATCAGCCTGATCGTGTTCTTCGGCCTGCAGGCGACCGGTATCGACCCCATCAACTTCATGCTCAGTCCGGAACAGCTTTCCGCCAGCCCCGAGGTGGTGGAGCAGCTGCGTGAGGAGCTGGGCCTGAACGATCCCCTGATCGTTCAGTACTTCAACTGGCTGGGCAACATGCTGCACGGTGACTTCGGATACTCCATCACCGACGGTACCTCCATCGCCAGCACCCTGGCGGTGCGTATGCCCTACACGCTGGAGCTGGCCGGTTACTCTCTGGTGCTGTCCGCCATCATCGGCATCGGCATCGGTATCATTTCCGCCATCCGTCAGAACGGCATCATCGACTACATCGGCCGCGTGCTGGCCGTTCTGGGCCAGGCGGTTCCCCAGTTCCTGGTCGGCATCATCCTGATCCAGATCTTCTCCATCAAGCTGGGCATCTTCCCGGCGGCGAACCGTGTGAGCCCGGACGCTACCAACGCCTTTGTGGACGCCTTCATGCATCTGTTCCTGCCGGTGACCACCCTGACCATCGGCATGGTGGCGGTTCTGATGCGCTACGCCCGCAACACCATGCTGGACGTGCTGAACAGCGACTACATCAAGACCGCCCGCAGCAAGGGCATCCCCGAGTGGAAGGTTTACTTAAAGCACGGCTTCCGCAACGCCATGAAGCCGGTTCTGGTTATCCTGATGTTCCGTATCCCCACCCTGATCGGCGGTTCCGTGGTTGTTGAGAGCGTGTTCTCTTACCCCGGCATCGGTATGACCATGACCAACGCCATCGTTGCCAACGACTACAACGTGGTTATGGTGACCACCCTGATCATCGCCGCCACCATGCTGGTGTGCTCCTTCATGGTGGACGTGCTGAACGCCATCATGGACCCGCGCGTGCGGCTGGGCGAATAAGCGAGAGGAGGAGTAGAATATGAGCAATCCCAATGCAGCAAGCATCAAGGAACAAAACAAAAGCGCGGCCTCCTCGTTGCTGAAAAAGAATATCCGCAAATTTTTGAACAATAAGCTGGCTGTGTTCGGCCTGGTGGTCGTTGTTGTGATGACCCTGGCCTGCATCATCGGCGCCGTTATGGGCGTGGACTACGCCACTCCCGACCTGACCAACATGAAGGCTGCCCCTGAGGCCGGTCACATCTTCGGTACCGACACCATCGGCCGTGACCTGCTGGCCCGCGTGCTGATCGGCGGCTGCTATTCCATTCTGATCGGCGTGTTCTGCGCCGTGCTCAGCAGCGTGATCGGCGCGGCGCTGGGCGCCATCGCCGGTTACTTCGGCGGCTGGGTGGACAGCGTGATCGTTCGTATCTCCGAGATCTTCCAGGCCTTCCCCCAGCTGGTTCTGGTCATGATGCTGGTGGCCATCCTCAACCAGCGCGGCCTGGGCAACCTGCTGTTCATCTTCGTGGTCACCGGCTGGATGACCACCTTCCGTATGGTGCGCAACGAGTTCATGAGCCTGAAGAACGAGACCTACGTTAAGGTCTGCGAGGCTTTTGGCATGAAGCGCAGCAACATCATGTTCAAGCAGATCCTGCCCAACGTGATGAGCCCCATCATCGTTTCCACCACCACCAACGTGGCGTTCTTCATCCTGCAGGAGGCCTCCCTGAGCTTCATCGGCCTGGGCGTTGCCGACAGCACCCCCACCTGGGGCAACATCCTGAACGCTGCAAAGTCTGTTTCCGTGGTTACCAACCAGTGGTGGATCTGGGTATTCCCCGGTCTTGCCATCAGCCTGTTCGTTCTGGCCATCAACTTCTTCGGCGACGGCCTGCGGGACGTTCTGGACCCGAAACAGCAGTAAGGAGGCGGCAGTATGGATACAAAAGAGATCATCTTAGACGTAAAAAATCTGAATACCACCTTTATTTCCGACCGCAAGGAGATTCGGATCGTAAAGAACGTTTCCTTCCAGCTCAAGCGCGGCACCGCGCTGGCGGTCGTGGGTGAGTCCGGCTGCGGCAAGAGCGTGACCATGAACTCCATCATGCGTTTTCTGGGCAAGAACGCCCGGGTCGAGGCGGACAGCATCCAGTACAACGCCCTGCGGGACGGCAAGGTGACCGAGTACCACCTGGAAAAGATCAAGGACCCCAACGGTCCCGAGATGCGCGCTCTGCGCGGCCCCGACATGTCCATGGTGTTCCAGGACCCCATGTCCAGCCTGAACCCCGTTTACAAGGTGGGTGACCAGGTGGCCGAGGGTCTGATTCAGCACACCGGCATGAAGAAGAAGGAAGCCCGCGTGAAGGTGCTGGAGATGTTCCGCAAGCTGGGCATTCCCGATCCTGAGGAGCGCATCGACAGCTATCCCCACCAGTTCTCCGGCGGCATGAAGCAGCGCGTGGTCATCGCCATCGCCATGATCTGCAACCCGGAGCTGATCATCTGCGACGAGCCCACCACCGCGTTGGACGTTACCATCCAGGCACAGATCATGGAACTGCTCAAGGATCTGCAGGTGAAGGAAGGCAAGTCCATCGTGCTGATCACCCATAACATGGGCCTGGTGGCCGAGATGGCCGACGAGGTCTGCGTCATGTACATGGGCCGCGTGGTGGAATTCGGCAGCCTGGAGGATGTGTTCGACCGCACCTCCCACCCCTACACCAAGGCGCTGCTGCGCAGCGTGCCCGTGCTGGGCCTGGCCGATGGCCAAAAGCTGGAGACCATTCCCGGCTCCACTCCCAACCCGGCCAACCTGAAGCCCGGCTGTGAGTTCGCGGATCGCTGCCCCGAATGCACCGCCGCCTGCCGTGAAAAGGATATCCCGACCTTCGAGATCAGCCCCGGCCACCGGGTTCGCTGCTTGAAGTATAAGAACTTCCCGGAGGTGGACTGATCATGAGCGAAAATCGTGAAGTTATCTTTAAGATCGAAAACCTGAAAACCTGGTTCCCCATCACCAAGGGCGCCTTCAAGAAGGTCGTGGGCCATGTAAAAGCCGTGGACGACGTGAGCCTGGAAGTGTACAAGGGCGAGACCCTAGGCATCGTGGGCGAGTCCGGCTGCGGCAAGTCCACCTTCGGCAAGACCATCATGATGCTGGAGAAGCCCACCGGCGGCAAGGTGCTGTTCAACTACGGCGGCGAGTTCAAGGACGTGACCAAGTTCAACAAGGAGGAAATGTTCCAGTTCCGCCGCAAGGTGCAGATGGTATTCCAGGACCCCTATTCGGCCCTGAACCCCCAGAAGAAGATTTACACCTCCTTCGAGGAACCCCTGAAGGTTCATGGTGTGAAGAGCGAGGCTGACCGTGAGGCTGTGATGCAGAAGGTGCTGAAGATGGTCAACATCCAGCCCGACTACCTGATGCGTTACCCCCACGAGTTCTCCGGCGGCCAGCGCCAGCGCCTGTGCATTGCCCGTGCGCTGGAGGTTATGCCCGAGGTTCTGGTGTGTGACGAGCCCGTTTCCGCGCTGGACGTTTCCATTCAGGCTCAGGTGCTGAACCTGATGAAGGACATCCAGAAGGAGATGAACCTGACCTATCTGTTCATCGCCCACGACCTGAGCGTTGTGCAGTACATGTCCGACCGCATCGTGGTCATGTACCTGGGCAAGATCGTGGAGATCGCCGACAGCCGCGCGCTGTACGACGAGCCCCTGCACCCCTACACGCAGGCGCTGCTGAGCGCCATCCCGGTGCCCGACATCCACAAGACCAAGAAGCGTCAGGTGCTGGAGGGCGAGGTGCCCAGCCCCATCCACAAGCCCAGCGGCTGTGCCTTCCACAACCGCTGCCCCAAGTGCATGGAGATCTGCAAGACCGTGGACCCCGCTATGGTGCACCACGGTGCAGAGGGCCACATGGTCGCCTGCCATCTGTATGACAAAGAGGCGGCGAAGGGCTGATATGCGGCTGGAATATACAAAGCACTGTGACGTGCTGGTGGCCGGCTCAGGCATTGCCGGGATCATGGCGGCTCTTGCTGCGGCGGGGGCCGGCCGTTCGGTGATCCTGGCAAGCAGCGGCCCGGTGTTCTCCGGTTCCAGCTTCTACCCTGGAACCTGGGGGCTCGGGCTGATCGGGCCGGAAAACGAAGCCGACCAGGAGGATCTGGTTCAGAGCATCCTGGAGGTGGGCTGCGGCATGGCGGACGAGACCATGGTCCGGGCCTTCGTGGCGGGCATCGGCCCGGCCATCGAGGGCGTGAAGGCCATGGGCGTTCAGCTGAAAGCCGCCGCCGACCAGAACCAAAAGGATTTCATCCCTTGCTTTGACCGCAAACACCGCAGCTGGAACGGCCTGCTGTTCGACAGCATGCGCCAAGTGTTCTCCCGTAAAATGGAGGAATCCGGTGTGGAGCAGCTGCCCGGCTGCGAGCTGCTGCAGCTGATCAAAACCGGCGAGCGGGTGGGCGGTGCGGTGATCTGCCAAAAAGGCGAGCTGACCGCTGTCCGCTGCGGCGCGCTGGTGCTGGCCACCGGCGGCTACGGCGGCCTGTTCCGGGACCGGCTCACCACCGACGATGTGGCAGGCGCCGGCCAGTGGCTGGCGCTGGAGGCCGGGGCCGAGCTGGTGAACCTGGAATTCATGCAGATGATGCCCGGTTACCTGAGCCCCTGCCGAAAAACCATCTTCAACGAAAAAACTTTCCGTTATACTCGCTTGACAGGACCGGACGGAAGGGATATTCTGGAAAACGAGTGCGACCGGCAGGCCCTTCTGGAATGCCGGTCCACCCACGGCCCCTTCACCAGCCGCCTTGCCTCCAAACGGGTGGATCTAGCTATGGTGAAGGCCGCCCAGGCTGCGCCGGAGCAGGGAGTCACCGTGACCTACGGCCCCCAGATCCGGCAGGACACGCCGGAATTCGTGCGTACTTATTTTGACTGGCTCTGGGAGAAAAAGCATCTGACCATGGACGACCCGGTGCAGATCGCACCCTTTGCCCATGCGGCGAACGGCGGCGTGCGCATTGATGCCAATGGCTTTACCGGAGTGCCCGGGCTGTATGCCTGCGGTGAGGTGACCGGCGGCATGCACGGCGCGGATCGAATCGGCGGGCTTTCCACCGCCAACGGCCTGGTATTCGGCAAAAAAGCGGGGGAGAGCGCGGCGGCCTTTGCGGCAGCGCAGCCCGCGCCAAAAGCGGACGGGCCGGTGGAGTTCGACGCCCGAATCATTCCGGACCAGGCCGGGCGCCGCCGCCAAATGCAGGACGTGATGAGCGAATGCGGCATGGTGGTGCGCAGCGGCGAAGCACTGGCCCGGGGCATCGAGCGCCTGGACCAGCTGACCGAGGGCTGCGAATTTACCGGCGGCAGCGACGCGGCACAGATCGCGGCCAGCCGCCGCCTGTGGTCCCAGCTGCATCTGGCCCGGGCGATTCTGAGCGTCCAGCGGATGCGCACCGAGAGCCGCGGCTCCCATTACCGGGCGGATTATCCGGACCGGGACCCGGCGCTGGAAAAACGCATCCTGGTGCGGATGCAGAACGGTACGGCCCAGGCTGCCTTTGAGCAGAACCTTGCAGAAAAGAGGTCTGAAGTACAATGATCTATACCAATTACCAGCAGATGGAGCGTTATCTGGGCGTGAGCGATGCGCTGGATACCGCCATCCGTTACCTGAAAACGGCCGATCTGAGCCAGTTGCAGTTCGGCCGCAACGATGTGGACGGCGACAACGTTTACATCAACCGTTTTGATTACGACACGCTGCCGCTGGACAAGGCCGCCTGGGAGGGACACGCCCAGTATGCCGACATCCACGTGCTGCTCAGCGGCGAGGAGAAGATCGGCGTGACCGACGCCTCCCGCCTGACGGCCACCACCCGGGACGAGGCCACCGATTTCATCGGTTACGAAGGCCCGGTGGAGACCTGGTTCACCATGCACCCCGGCGACGTTCTGGTGGTATTCCCCGAGGACGTTCATATGGTGAAGGTGCAGCTGAACGGCGAGGCACATGTACAGAAAGCTGTGTTTAAAGTGCGGGCCTGAACCGCAGTTTAAATAAGGCAATACCACACAATTCCAGGTGGTGGAGCACGCCGGAAAATTTTTTGCGACAGGAACCCAAAAGCGCGGAAAATTTTGGCGTGATACGCCGCCTGAGGCGTTCGCCGTGAGTTGTGCGGTGTTGACAGAAGTCCTTGTGGACGAATTTTTAGGTGTATTTCCAAAAAAGGAGAGGAAAAACATGAAAGACATTTCCAAGTACCAGGGCATTATTCCCGCGTTTTACGCTTGCTACGACGACGAAGGCAACATCAGCGTTGAGCGCACCAAAGAACTGACCCGCTACTTCATCAAGAAGGGCGTTAAGGGCGTATACGTTTGTGGTTCCTCCGGCGAGTGCATTTACCAGAGCAAGGAAGAGCGCAAGCAGACCCTGGAGGCTGTGATGAGCGAGGCCAAGGACAAGCTGACCGTGATCGCCCACGTGGCCTGCAACAACACCGCCGACAGCATGGAGCTGGCCGCTCATGCCGAGAGCCTGGGCGTTGACGCCATCGCTTCCATTCCTCCCATCTACTTCAAGCTGCCCGAGCACGCCATCGCTCAGTACTGGAACGACATTTCCTCCGCCGCTCCCAACACCGATTTCGTGATCTACAACATCCCGCAGCTGGCCGGCGTGGCCCTGACCATGCCCCTGTTCCGCGAGATGCGCAAGAACCCCCGCGTTGCCGCTGTGAAGAACAGCAGCATGCCCGTACAGGACATCCAGATGTTCAAGATGGAAGGCGGCCCGGACTTTGTAGTATTCAACGGTCCCGACGAGCAGTTCATCTCCGGCCGCGCCATGGGCGCTGACGGCGGCATCGGCGGCACCTACGCTGTAATGCCCGAGCTGCTGCTGAAGGCCGACGAGCTGCTGAAGGCCGGCAAGGTCAAGGAAGCTGCCGAGGTTCAGTACGCCATCGACGCCATCATCTACGCCATGTGCGCCTGCAAGGGCAACCTGTACGCTGTGATGAAGGAGATCCTGCGCATCCGCGAGAATCTGGACATCGGCGGCGTTCGCAAGCCTCTGCCCAACCTGTTCCCCGAGGATATGGACCAGGTCAAGAAGTGCGCTAAGATGATCGACGAGGCCATTGCCAAGTTCTGCTGATCGTACTTCGTTTCCAGCCCGGACCCCGCACTGACAGGGCCCGGGCTTTCAGAGATTTTAATAAGCGGCCCTTTTAAGCCGCTTCGCACAAGGAGTTGTGATTATCATGGATAAGCATGCAGAGCAATTGAAAGAGTATCAGAAGTGGGTTCGCGAGGAGCTGGAGCGCAGCGTGAACTTCTGGCTGAAGAACGGCATGGACCACGAGTACGGCGGCGTTTACACCTGCCTGGACCGCACCGGCAAGCTGTTCAGCACCGATAAGAGCGTCTGGTTCCAGGGCCGCTGCGCCTGGACCTTCTCCTACCTGTGCCATGTATACGGCAAGAAGCAGGAGTGGCTGGATGCTGCCAAGAGCTGCCTGGACTTCATGGAGAAGTACTGCATCAACCGGGAAGCCGGCGACCGCATGTACTTTACTGTGACCGCCGACGGCAAGCCCCTGCGCCAGCGCCGTTACTGCTTCTCCGAGGGCTTCTACGCCATCGCCAACGCCGAGTACTACGGCGTGACCGGTGAGAAGGAGTGCATCGAGCGCGCCCGCCGTGCCTACGAGCTGATCTATCAGCTGAACAACGGCCTGATCAAGGACCCCACCGGCATGGGCCCCAAGACCATTCCCGAGACCCGCACCGGCCGTGCTCTGGCCGATCCCATGATCTATCTGAACATCACCGCCGTGATGCGCCGCTGCGACCCCGAGAACACCGCGCTGTATGATGCCCGTGCCAAGGAGTGCTGCGAGACCATCTTCAAGTACCACTTCAAGCCCGAGCTGAAGTGCACTCTGGAGAGCGTTGGCCCCAACGGCGAGCTGCAGATGGACTACACCGCTGGCCGCGTGGTCAACCCCGGCCACGACATCGAGTGCAGCTGGTTTGTGATGGAGCAGGCCAAGCACACCGGCGACGAGGAGCTGCGCAAGAAGGCCCAGACCCTGTTCGACTACGCCTACGAAGGCGGCTGGGACAAGGAGTACGGCGGCCTGCTGTACTTCATCGACTGCAAGGGCCTGCCCCCGGAGGCTTACGAGCATGATATGAAGCTGTGGTGGCCTCACAACGAGCTGCTCATCGCCAGCATGATGATTTACCGCGACACCCAGGACGAGAAGTACCTGAAGATTTTCGACGAGACCCTGGAGTACTGCAAGAAGGTGTTCAGCGATCCCGAGTACGGCGACTGGTACGGCTACCTGCGCCGCGACGGCAAGCCCACCGAGCCCGCCTGCAAGGGCTCCACCTTCAAGGGCCCCTTCCATCTGCCCCGCTGCCTGATGATGGTGGATCAGCTGATCGGCGAGATCCTGGCCCGCTGAGCCTTGTCTGCTGACAGATAACATTACCAAATAAAGGAACCCCCGTACCGGAATTGCCGGTATGGGGGTTCTTTTTTTGAAAAACCATAGTAAAAATGTTGGAATTCACGTACATTTTACAATTCTGCGTGTACAGATGAAAAATTATACTGTATACTTAAAAAAGAACGTGTTCCAAAGCTGGGAAAATGTCCATACACAGAGCGCGACTGTGCGCGGTGGAAATCAGCTTCTTTTTGCCGGCAAACAATGCATAAAATGGCAGTGAAAAAGTAGGAAAAAACCAAAACCGAAAGCGTTCGGAAAATCCGCCGCTTTGCCCAACTAAGTGGAAAGAGCATTGTGCAAACTTGCTAAAAGCAAAAAAATGAAAAAAGATTTTTTGGCAGTATGTGACATGAAATACTTGAAAAATATCTAAAAAATGGTATGATAAAGGTAATGTAATGGGGCGCAAAAGCCCCAGGGAGGGAGACAGGCGTGAAGAAAGAACATAAACATGCGGAGCTGCCCGTATATTTGTTTAAGCAGGGCAACAATTTTGAGGCTTACCGGTTCTTCGGCGCCCACATGGAACGGCAGGGAGACCGGGAGGGGGTCGTGTTCCGCACCTGGGCCCCCCACGCGAAAGCGGTGTGCATCGTCGGCGATTTCAACAGCTGGGTGCCGGGCAGCCATCCCATGCAGCAGCTGGAGGATACCGGCGTTTGGGAAGCGTTCGTTCCGGGCATTCAGGAATACGATGTGTACAAGTACTGCATCACCACCCAGAGCGACGAGCTTCTGTTCAAGGCGGACCCGTACGCCTTCCATGCGGAGACCCGGCCGTCCAACGGCAGCAAGGTGTACAACCTGGAGGGCTACCAGTGGCAGGACGGCGAGTGGGAAGCCAAGCAGAAGAAGGCGGACCCCATCAACGGCCCCATGAACATCTACGAGCTGCACGCCGGCAGCTGGAAGGTGAAGGAAAACGGCGACCCGTATAATTACTCCGAGCTGGCCGACCAGCTCATTCCGTACTTACAGTACATGGGCTACACCCATGTGGAGCTGCTGCCGGTGACCGAGCATCCCTTTGACGGCAGCTGGGGTTACCAGGTGACCGGCTACTTTGCCCCCACCAGCCGCTACGGCACTCCCAAGGACTTTATGAACTTTGTGGACAAGTGCCATCAGGCGGGCATCGGCGTGATCATGGACTGGGTGCCCGCCCACTTCCCGAAGGACGCCTTCGGCCTGTATATGTACGACGGCGCGCCCTGCTATGAGGACCCCAACCCCCGCCGGGGCGAGCACAAGGAATGGGGCACCATGGTCTTCAACTACGGCATGCCCGAGGTGGAGAGCTTCCTGGTGTCCAGCGCACTGTTCTGGATCGAGCAGTACCACATCGACGGCCTGCGCGTGGACGCGGTGGCCTCGATGCTGTATCTGGATTACAACCGGCGTGACGGGGAATGGGAAGCCAACATCCACGGCGGCAAGGAAAACCTGGAGGCTATCGCCTTCCTGCGCAAGCTGAACAGCACCGTGCTGGGCCGCCATCCCCACAAGCTGATGATCGCGGAGGAATCCACCGCCTGGCCCATGGTATCCAAGCCGGCGGAGGACGGCGGCCTGGGCTTCAACTTCAAGTGGAACATGGGCTGGATGAACGACATGCTCAGCTACATGAGCACCGACCCGCTGTTCCGCGCAGGCAACCACAACAAGGTGACCTTCAGCTTCTTCTACGCCTTCAGCGAGAATTTTGTTCTGCCCATCAGCCACGATGAGGTGGTGCACGGCAAGGGCAGCCTGATCAACAAGATGCCCGGCGAATATCAGGACAAGTTCGCCAACCTTCGCACCTTCTACGGTTACATGATGGCGCACCCCGGCAAGAAGCTGCTGTTCATGGGCCAGGAGTTCGCCCAGTTCAGCGAGTGGAACGAGGCCAAGGGTCTGGACTGGATGCTGCTGGAATACGACAGCCACCGCCAGATGGAGGCCTATGTGCGGGATCTGAACCATTTCTACACCGAACATCCCGAATTGTGGGAAGTGGATTACAGCTGGGAGGGCTTCCAGTGGATCGTGCCGGATGACAACCAGCAGTCTGTGATCGCCTTCCTGCGGCGGGACGCCAAGGGCAAGATGATCATGGTGGTCTGCAACTTCAACCCCATCCAGCGCGTGGACTACCAGATGGGCGTGCCCAACCCCGGTACCTACAAGGAGCTGCTCAACAGCGACGATGTGAAGTACGGCGGCGGCGGGGTACATAACCCGGCCAAGCGCACCCGCAAAAAGCCCATGCACGGCTTCGATCAGAGCATTCAGCTCACGCTGCCTCCTCTGAGCACCGTGTATCTGGCCGTGCCGGAAACGAAGGCACAGCCCAAGAAGACCGCCGCGAAAAAGCCCGCTGCCAAAAAGCCTGCCGCGAAGAAACCCGCCGCAGCCAAAACGGCAAAAGCCGCATCCGCGGGCACCAAACAAGCCAGGAAGCCTGCCGCCCCCAAAAAGGCGGCTCCCAAGGAGAAGTGAATGCTTCTTACTGGGCGCTTTGGAATAAAACAGCACATTAAGGCGGAAAAACCGCCGATAAGGGGAGAAAAATTATGAAAGAATGTATCGCAATGCTGCTGGCCGGCGGCCAGGGCTCACGGCTTTACGCCCTGACCCAACGGCTGGCAAAACCGGCTGTACCGTTTGGGGGAAAATACCGCATCATCGACTTCCCCCTGTCCAACTGTGTGAACTCCGGCATCGACACGGTTGGCATCCTGACCCAGTACCAGCCTCTGGTGCTGAATGAGTACATCGGCAATGGCCAGCCCTGGGACCTGGACCGGCTGTACGGTGGTGTACATGTGCTGCCTCCGTACCAGACGGCCACCGGCTCTGACTGGTACAAGGGCACTGCCAATGCCATCTACCAGAACATCAACTTCATCGACCGGTACAACCCTAGCTATGTGGTGATCCTGTCCGGTGACCACATCTACAAGATGGACTACGGCAAGATGCTGGACTTCCACAAGGAGAACCAGGCCGACTGCACCATCGCTGTTATGGAGGTGCCCTGGGAAGAGGCCAGCCGTTTCGGCATCATGACCGCCGACGAGAACAACGTGATCACCAAGTTTGAAGAGAAGCCGAAGGAGCCCAAGAGCAATCTGGCCTCCATGGGTATCTACATCTTCACCTGGGAGAAGCTGCGCAAGTTCCTGATCGAGGACGAGGCCAACCCCGCTTCCGACAACGATTTCGGCAAGAACATCATCCCCAGCATGCTGGCCAGCAAGGAAAAGATGGTGGCTTATCACTTCGAAGGCTACTGGAAGGACGTTGGAACCATCAGCAGCCTGTGGGACGCCAATATGGACCTGCTGAATCCCAACGTTTCTCTGGACGTTTGGAGCGACGAATGGAAGATCTACTCCCGCAACTCCGGTATGCCCGGCCAGTGGATCGGCGCCAACGCGGTGATCGACAACTCCATGGTCACCGAAGGCTGCCGCGTGGAAGGCAAGCTGATCCAGAGCGTTCTGTTCGCCGGTGTTAAGGTGGGCGAAGGCGCTTTGGTGGAGGATTCCATCGTAATGCCCGGCGCGGTGATCGAGCCCGGTGCAACCGTAAAATATTCCATTATCGCTGAGAACGTGGTCGTGAAGAGCGGCGCGGTCGTCGGCGAGCGCCCGGAAGACATGGAGAACGTGGACGACTGGGGCGTGGCCGTTGTTGGCGAGGGTGTGACCATCGGCGCGAATGCCAAGGTAGGCCCCAAGGCAATGGTTGTTAAAGATGTTAAGGATGGTGAGGAGCAATGGTAAAATCGAACACAGACGCTCTGGGAATTATTTTCCCCAACGCGCATGACTCCCTGGTGCAGGAACTGGTGGCCGAGCGTACCATGGCTTCCGTACCCTTTGGCGGCCGTTACCGCCTGATCGACTTTGTGCTGTCCAGCATGGTGAATTCCGGCATCAGCAACGTGTCCATCGTGGTCAAGCAGAACTACCACTCCCTGATGGACCATCTGGGCTCCGGCCGTGAATGGGATCTGACCCGCAAGCGTGGCGGTCTGAACCTGGTTCCCCCCTATGCGGAGGCCAATGTGAAGCTGTACCGCGGCCGCGTGGAAGCGCTGGCCAGCCTGGTGGAATTCCTGGAGGATCAGAAGGAAGAGTTCGTGATCATGAGCGATTCCGACGTGGCCTTCAACTTTGATTTCAACGAGCTGATCGCTGCGCATGTGGCCAGCCAGGCCGACGTGACCGTGATGTATCAGCGCAGCGTGATTCCTCAGGGCCTGAAAGAGGACAACTACACCCTGAAGCTGCAGGACGGCCGCGTGACCGAGCTGCTCACCAACGACTACCGTCCCGGTGTGCAGAACCTGTCCATGAACGTGTACATCATCCAGCGTGAGAGCCTGATCGCCATGATCAAGGACGCCTCCATCCGCGGCCTGCTGTACTTCGAGAAGGACATCCTGGCCCGCAACCTGGAGCTGCTGAACGTGCAGGGCTTTGAATACACCGGCTACACTGCCCGCATTGCGGACCGTAAGAGCTTCTTTGAAGAGAATATGCGTCTGCTGGACCCCAAGAATCTGGATGCGCTGTTCCCCGAGGATAAGCCCGTTTACACCAAGGTGCACGACAATGCGCCCACCCGCTACGCCATGGATTCCCTGGTGAAAAACAGCATGGTGGCCGACGGCTGCCTGATCGAGGGCGAAGTGGAGAACTGCGTGCTGTTCCGCGGCGTCAAGGTAAAGAAGGGTGCGAAGGTCAAGAACTGCGTGCTGATGCAGAACACCGTTGTGGAAGCCGGCGCCGAAGTGGAATACGCTGTGACCGACAAGAACGTGAAGATCACTGCTGATAAGAAGCTGTCCGGCACAGATACCTTCCCGGTATATGTGGCCAAGGGGCACACGGTATAAATAATCCTTGAAGGGAATCTGAGTATTCCCTGATCTCTCTCCCCGGGGCGGGAGCCGGGGATTCCACCGGCTCCCGCCCTATCCCATATATACCCCATTGAAGGAGGACAACACGATGAATGTTCTTTTTTGCGCCAGTGAGGCCAATCCCTTTGCCGCCTCCGGCGGTTTGGGCGATGTGGCGGGCAGCCTGCCCAAGGCCCTTGTGAAAAACGGCGTGGATTGCCGGGTGGTCATGCCGCTGTACGGCGATCTGAAGTTCCGTGACCAGCTGACCTACGTGACCAACTTCAGCGTTCCGGTGGGCTGGCGCAGCCAGTATTGCGGCCTGTTCACCTGTCAGCGGGACGGTGTGACCTTCTATTTCCTGGACAACGAGTACTACTTCCGCCGCAGCGGCCTGTATGGCTTCTATGATGACGGCGAGCGCTTCGCCTTCTTCAGCCGGGCCATTCTGGAAATGCTGTTCTACACCGATTTCGTGCCGGATGTGATCAACGCCAACGACTGGCAGACCGCTCTGGTGCCGGTGTTCCTGAACCTGTACTACCGCCATCTGGACAAGTTCAGCCGCATCAAGACCGTGTTTACCATCCACAACATCCAGTACCAGGGCAAGTACGGCCTGGATATCCTGGAGGACACCTGCGGCATCGGCCGCCGGGATGCCCACATCGTGGAGTACGACGGCTGCGCCAACTTCATGAAGGGCGCCATCGAGACTGCCGACAAGGTGAGCACCGTAAGCCCCACCTACGCAGGCGAGATTCTGGACCCCTGGTTCAGCCATGGCCTGGACGGCCTGCTGCGCCAGAAACAGTACAAGCTGTGCGGCATTCTGAACGGCATTGATGTGGATTCCTACAATCCGGAGAGCGACCCCAACATCGCCGCCCATTACAATGCAGACACCTTCCCCGAGGGCAAGGCAGCCTGCAAGAAGGCGCTGCAGGAGGAGTTCAACCTGGATCAGGACGGCAGCCCCGTCATGGCCATGGTCACCCGCCTGGTGGGCCACAAGGGTGTGGACCTGGTGCGCAGCGTGGCCGAGGGCCTGCTGGAGCAGGGCATCGAGCTGGTGATCCTGGGCAACGGCGAACATGCCTATGAGGCGTTCTTCAGCGATCTGGCAGCCCGGCATCCCGGCCGGGTGGGCGTTTACATCGGCTTTGTGCCGCCGCTGGCCCGCCGCATCTATGCGGGCGCGGATATGTTCCTGATGCCCTCCAAGAGTGAGCCCTGCGGCCTGGCCCAGATGGTGGCCTGCCGCTACGGCACCATTCCCATCGTGCGTGAGACCGGCGGCCTGCGGGATTCCATCCACGATTCCGGCGACGGCTACGGCAACGGCTTCACCTTCAGCCAGTACAACGCCCACGACCTGTACGAGGCCTGCTGGCGCGCCAAGGAAGGCTATTGGCAGAAGGAGGGCTGGCCGGTGCTGGTGCGCCGCGCCATGTGCTGCGACTTCAGCTGGAATGTGTCGGCTCAGAGCTACATCGACATGTACAATCAGGTGACCACTCTTTGGTGATTCGGCCAAAAGGATTCTGCTTGCTTTTTTGAATTTTGTATGATATTCTAAAAGCGAGGAGAGGAGGTAGGAATTATGAATTACGGCCCCAATCAGATTCAGCAAGGGCTGAATGCCAAGCTGTATACCGAGACGGAGGGCTTTTCCGCCGACGCAAAGGACGCGGAAAAGGCGATGAAAGCCGCAGAAGCCGCCTACCAGAAGGAGCTTGGAATTTATAAGCCTACCCTTCTGGAGCGCCTCAAGGCGCTGTTCCGCAGCGCGTGAAAAGGAGTGGACGGTCATGAACAGCAGAATCCCGCGCACAGCCGCGGAGATGCGGCAGTTTGATGAGACCGCACGTTCCCGTCGGCAGACCGCCGGTCAGCGCAGAGCGGATAAACAGATGAAAGCGGCCGAAGAGGCCTATCAGAAAGAGCTTGGAACTTACCGGCCCGGACTTGGCCGGCGGTTGCAGACCCTGCTGAAACGATTCTTCAAATGAAAAAGGCGGGGGATGCGGTTGCATTCCCCGTTTTTTTGCGCACAGCCACCGGGGCTTGTGCGCGAGCTGGTACGAACGCTGTTGAAAGGAGATGCGCGTTTTATGTTGTTTTTGATGCCTGCACAATCCGGTCGGGTAAAGCCCGAGATCGAGATCGATGTGAACAGCTACGGAATGGTGAATTACACCACCGAGCAGCGCAAAGCGGATAAGGCAATGCGCGCTGCGGAAAAGGCATATCACAAGCAGTTGGGGACCTACGAGCCCACCTGGTGGGAGCGTATGAGCGACAACTGGAAAAAGGGTGCCTGAGGGTCGAACGTATCAGTAGCAGAAAGCCACGCCGGAAGTTCCGGCGTGGCTTTCGTTTTGGGGCAGGGCGCTGGGCCCGGGAATTGAAAAATTTGTGTAATTGTCCTATTTGGGCGAATTTGTAGTATAATAGAAAAAGCGAGCCGGCAGGTGTTTTCACAGCCGGCAGCTTGTTTTTGGGGGAAAAGGGAGGAAACGAGGCGGCTTGCCCGCCGGACAAAAAGCAATGAAAACACAAACAAGAAACACCCGAAAGAAGAAACATGCCCGCTGGCCCTGGGTGGTGATGGCGGTGGTTATGGTCATGGTGATCGTGGCGGCCGCCCGCTCGATGATGCGGCAGGCAGTGGGGGCGGCGGCAAGCACAGCCGCAAGCCAGAGCAGCAGCCAGGCGCATCCCGCGCCCCAGCCGGATTCTGAACCGGAGCCCACTGCCGCGCCTCTGCCCACGGCCACACCGGAGCCGGAGCTGAGCAGTGACGAGCCCATCACACCGGCGGAAGCGGCCGAGATGAACGCGCTGCTGGACAGCATGCCCGGCAGCATCTCGGTGTGGATTCAGGATATCGGTTCCGGTCAGACCTATACATATCAGCCGGATAACGGCTTTTACTGCGCCAGCACCCTCAAAGCGCCTTATGCGCTGTGGCTCTGCCAGCGGGATGATGCGGGCCTGATCGACCTGGACGCGACCGTGGGCGGCAAGACCGGCTGGGAGCTGATCGATCCCATGATCGCCCACAGCAGCAACGGAGCGGCGCACGATTTGGGCCAGATGTGGCCCGGTAGCCTGGAAACCGGCTTCTCGGACTTTTTGACGGAGCTGGGTTTCGCCAGCCCGGAGGGCTGCGAGGTGGTGGAGGAAGGCATCCACGGCTGGGTCACCGGTGCGGACGGCGGCCGGGCAATGCGGGCGCTGTACGATTATTTTGAGACCGGAAGCGAGAATGCTCTGAAATTGCAGGAGTCCTTCCTGGCAGCGGACCACGATCTGCTGTATTGCCCGGCCCCGGCGGCCAAGAAATACGGCAGCTGGGATCAGGCGCTGCACGATATGGCTATCGTCTATGCGGACCGGCCCTACATTATCTCCATGTTCACCGATTGGGGCAGCGAGGACGTCTCCTTCCCCGAGGAGGGGCGTGAGCGAATGCAGCAGGTGGGCCAGCTGGCGGCGGAGATCATTCTGGAAAACTGAGCGGTCGTTGCGCCAAAATGAAATAAAAGCGGCCCCGCGTGCCTGGTTCAAGGTACGCGGGGCCGCTGCTTTTATGGGTCAGGCCTGGTTCAGATGGCTTTCCAGCCGGTGGATGAGCATTTCCAGAGCAACGGGATTCTTGCCGCCCTCGGGAATGATCAGGTCGGCCCGGCGCTTGCTGGGCTCCACAAACTGTTCGTGCATGGGCTTTACGGTGGTCAGGTACTGGGAGACCACGCTGTCCAGCGTGCGGCCGCGCTTTTTCACGTCCCGCACGATGCGGCGCAGGATGCGCACGTCGGCGTCGGTGTCCACAAAGACCTTGATATCCATCAGATCGCACAGCTCCTGGCTGGCGAAGATCAGAATGCCTTCCACCAGGATCACCGGTGCGGGCTTGATCTCCAGCAGGTCGTCCGAGCGGTTGTGCTCCGAGAAATCGTATACCGGGCAGTAGATGGTCTCGCCCCGCTTCAGTGCGGCCAGATGTTCCACCATCAGGTCGGTATCGAAGGCATCCGGGTGGTCGTAGTTGGTGCGGCAGCGCTCGTCGTAGGTCAGGTGGTCCTGACGCTTGTAGTAGTTGTCGTGGCTGATCACGCTGATCTGGTCGCCAAATCGCTCCTTCAAACGACGGGTCAACGTGGTTTTTCCGCTGCCGGTGCCGCCGGCTACGCCCAGTACCATAATATCCATGCCAGATTGCCTCCTTGCACATCCCTAGAGCCCCCGGGCCGTGCGGTGAACCGCCTGCCCCGGCTGAATCGTTATTTTATATATTATATCATATCTGTGCCCACAAGGGGAACAAAAAATGAGAATTTGGACGGGAAAAGGCGAGTTGTGTCACTGGATGGCGAACTGGCTGTTGTAAAGCCGAGCGTAAAAGCCGCCCTTGGCCAGAAGCTCCCGGTGGGTACCCTGTTCTACGATGTGGCCCGCATCCATGACCAGAATCTGGTCTGCCGTCTGAATGGTGGAAAGCCGGTGCGCCACCACAAAGCTGGTGCGTCCCTCCATCAGCTGCTCGAAGGCCTGCTGCACCAGCATCTCGGTGCGGGTATCGATGTTGCTGGTGGCCTCGTCCAGAATGAGCATCTGGGGCCGGCACAGCAAAATGCGGGCGATGCACAGCAGCTGTTTTTGCCCGGCGGAAAGGTTGCCGCCGCCCGGGGCGATGAGGGTGTCGTAACCCTGGGGCAGGCGCTGGATGAAGCCATGGGCATGGGCGGCCTTGGCGGCCTGGATGATCTGTTCCATGGTGGCATCCGGCTTGCCGTAGGCGATGTTCTCCCGCACGGTGGCATTTTTCAGCCAGGTTTCCTGCAGTACCATGCCGTACATCCCCCGCAGAGCGCTGCGCTTGAGCTGCCGCGCCGGAACGTCGTCCACCAGAATCCGCCCGCTGTCCACCTCGTAAAAGCGCATCAGCAGATTGATGAGGGTGGTTTTGCCGCAGCCGGTGGGCCCCACGATGGCGATACGCTGGCCCGGCTCCACCTTCAGGCAGAGATTTTGGATCAGCGGAACGTCCTTCCGGTAGGAAAAATCCACCCGGTCCAGCTCCACCCGGCCGCTGCAGCGCTCGGGTTCCAGTGCGCCGGGCGCATCCGCCGGTTCCGGCTTCAGATCGATGGTCTGGAACAGGCGCTGGGCGCTGGCCATGGCGGTCTGCAGCTGGGTGAGCACGCTGGTGACCTCGTTGAAGGGCTTGGTGTACTGGTTGGCGTAGGTGAGAAAGGCGCTCAGGGTGCCCACACTCAGCGCGCCGCTCAGAGCGGCCAGACCGCCGAACACACCCACCGCGCCGTAAACGATGTTGTTCACAAAACGGGTGCCCGGGTTGGCTGCCGCCGAGTAGAACACCGCCCACAGGCTGGCGCTGCGCAGCTCCTCGTTGATCTGGTCGAAGGTTTCGCAGCACTGAGTCTCATGACCGAAGGCCTTCACCAGATCCTGGCCGTTCACCATCTCGTTCACATAAGCGGAAAGCTGGCCCTGGGCCGCGGCCTGCTTGCGGAACAGCGCATGGGTGCGGCTGGCCACAAAGCGGGCAAACAGGATGGACAGCGGGGTGACCAGCACCACCACCAGTGCGATGAAGGGGTTCAGATAAAACATGATGACCAGTACGCCCAGAATGGTGGCCGCGCCGGGCAGCAGCTGGGTAAGCCCCTGCAGCAGACCTTCGGACACCGCGTCCGTGTCGTTGACCAGGCGGCTGACCAGATCGCCGTGGGGCAGCTGGTCGATGGTGGAAATGGGGACCGCATTCAGGGCATTGAAGGCCTGCTGGCGCATGTCCTGTGCGGCAAGGGCGCTGATGCGGCGGATGCACACGTTCATCACCCACTGGAACCCCGCCGCCAGCAGGATGCACAGGGCCATCGCTGCCAGCAGAACGGCAAGATGCCGGAACTGCACAAGACCCGGGCCGATCAGGCAGTCGATGGCGCGGCCGATGAGCACCGGCGTCATCAGTGTGAAGGCTACCTGCAGCACTGCGGAAATGCAGCCCAGCACAAGGCTGCCCCGGTAGGGACGCAGGTAGGAAAAAATCCGTTTCAGAATCGAGCGCTTCATCGGGCACCCACCTCACTTTCCGGGTTTGCTTGCGGCACCAGTTTCTGAGAAACACAGATCTCCCGGTAGACCGGGCAGGTCTGCAGCAGCTCCTCATGGCTGCCCTGGCCCACGAGGCGGCCTTCGTCCATGACCAGGATGCGGTCCGCGTCCTTTACGGCCGAGGCACGCTGGCTGATGAGCAGCACCGTCATGCCGCCGGTATCCTGCTTCAGGGCACGGCGCAGCGCCGCGTCGGTGGCAAAATCCAGCGCGCTGGAGGAGTCGTCCAGAATCAGCAGTGAGGGCCGCTTTGCCAGAGCGCGGGCGATGGTCAGGCGCTGACGCTGGCCACCGGAAAAGTTTTTGCCGCCCTCCTCCACCGGAGTGTCCAGGCCTTCCGGCTTCTGCTGTACAAAGTCCCGGGCCTGGGCGGTGGTAAGTGCTGCCCACAAGGCATCATCGTCCGCCTGGGGTGCACCCAGCTGCAGGTTGCTGCGAATGGTGCCGGAAAACAGCTTCACGTTCTGAGGCACATAGCCGATCTTTTCCCGCAGGGATTCCAGCGGATAGCTGCGCAGGTCCTGGCCATCCAGCAGGATGCGGCCACCGGTGACGTCGTAAAACCGCAAAATCAGGTTGGCCAGAGTGGTCTTGCCGCAGCCGGTGCCGCCGATCACGCCGATGGTCTGGCCCTGTTCGGCGGTGAAGCTCACTCCCTCCAGGGTGTTTTTGCCCGCGGGGCCCGCGTAGGAAAAATCCACCTGCTCAAAGGCCAAAAAGGCACTCTGCTCCCGGGTATGGGGGACGCTCTCACCTCGGATGCTGCTCTCGGTGGCCAGCAGGGCGCTCAACCGTTTGGCGCTGGCTGCAGCGCGGGTGAACTGAACGATCAGGTTGGCCAGCACGATCAGCGCCAGAAGGGTCTGGGTCATGTAGTTGACCATGGCGAACACATCGCCGCTGAGGATCAGCCCCCGGTCCGCAAAGCGGGCGCCGTACCAGAGAATGGCCAGAATGGCAAAGTTGGCGATCACATAGGTGAGGGGATTCAGCGTGGCCGAAATGCGGCCCACCTGGATGGTGAGGGCGCTGTGGGCATCGCTGGCAGCAGCGAAATCCTTCTTCTCGCTTTCCTGGCGGGAAAAGGCCCGGATGACCCGGGCGCCCTCCAGGTTCTGGCCAGTCAGGGTGCCCAGCGTCTCCTGCCGCTGCTGGATGCGGGCGTAGTCCGGCAGGGTGCGCTTCATCACCTGATACAGCACCAGCACGATCAGCGGGGTGGAGATCAGGAAGATCAGCGCGATGCGGGCGTTCAGCACAAAGGCCATCACGATGGAACCGATGGCCAGAAAGGGGGCGCGGGTGGCAAGGCGGATGAACATGTTCACGCCGTTCTGCACCTGGTTCACATCGTTGGTGATGTGAGTGATCAGGCTGCCCGCGCCGATGGCGTCGGTCTCATGGCCGGAAAGGCTGAGGATGTGGCGGAAGACCTGGCGGCGCAGGGAAGCGCCGAACCCGAAGGCGGCCACGCTGGCGAAGTACTGGCAGGTGGTGGCTGCCGCGACGCCCAGTACCGCCAGCAAAAGAAGAAAAAGACCCTGCCGCAGCACATAGGCCCGGTCTCCGCCGGCAATGCCCACATCAATGATGTTGGCCATGAGCAGCGGGACCATGAGCTCCAGCACGGCTTCCAGCAATTTGAACAGGGGCCCGAGGATCAGCTGGGGGTAGTATCCCCGGAAATTGGTGCACAGTGCTTTCAAGCGATACGCTCCTTTGCAATAAAATAGGGCCGGGAAAAATCCGGCTTGTCCTTTATTATATAAGAAGAAACAAGAAAAGAAAAGCGAAGCGTCCGGCGGGCAGCAAAATGGATTACCCGGCGGATTTGTGATAAAATTTGTGGTAGATACAAAAAACGGGTCTTTTCCCGCAACAGAAAAGCGCCCGGAACGACAGGAGGAGAGCTGGATGAATCAAACACCCGCATTTCGCTTTGCAGAGGAGGGGGATACCCCGCTGATCCTGCAATTTATCCGGGAGCTGGCCGACTACGAGGGCATGCTCAGTGAGGTGGTGGCAGATGAGGCCACGCTGAAGGAATGGATCTTCCGCAAGCAGAAGGCGGAGGTATTATTTGTGCTGGCGGACGGCCGGGAGGTGGGCTTTGCGCTGTTCTTCCATAACTTCTCCACCTTCCTGGGCCGGGCCGGTTTATATCTGGAGGATCTGTATGTGAAGCCCGAGTACCGGGGCCGGGGCTACGGCAAGGCGATTCTGAAAAAGCTGGCTGCCATCGCGGTGGAGCGGGGATGCGGCCGCCTGGAATGGTGGTGCCTGGACTGGAACAGGACCAGCATCGATTTTTATCTCTCGCTGGGGGCGCAGCCCATGGAGGACTGGACGGTCTATCGCATCACCGGCGATACATTGACGAGTCTGGCCCGGGAATGATTTGAACAAACAAAAATACCGCAGAAGCCGAAGCTTCTGCGGTATCCAAAGAAAAAGCTGTACTACTTTTTGTGAAAAGTGAAGAGTGAAAAGTGAATAAGTAAAAATCGGCAAGCCCCTGACGGTGCTTGCCGATTTTTGGTCGGAGTGACGGGACTTGAACCCACGGCTTCCTGGTCCCGAACCAGGCGCGC
>MHCFR00700__coassemble_520_pt1 | contig 34106 bp, 27 predicted proteins | sample MHCFR00700__metabat2_low_PE_038 | metagenome-assembled genome bin MHCFR00700 | reverse complement strand
AAGCAGACCCGGCGCAGGCCCAGCAGCTCCGCGCTGCCCGCCAAGGTGATGCCGAACAACACCACCGGCACTGGCAGCTCCATGTAGTCCACAATGGTACCGTTGCACAGTGTGCTGCCGGTACACAGGATCAGATCCGCCCACTGCACTAGGTCTTCCTTTGCCCGGGCTCCGTCCTCCACCAGCGTATCAAAGCGGGTAGCCCCCACATTCTCCGGGTTCAGGTCGAGCACCCGCACCTGGCGGCCGCTGCCTGCCAACATCTCCAGCAGGGCGGGCTGATAGCCCACCAGCCCCACCCGCCGGGCATCCGGGTATTCCCGGTCCAGCCAGGTATGCATATCCGCCGCGCACTGCTCCGGCCCCTGGGTGCGGCAGTGCACTGTTCCCACGCAGCGGCCCAAATGTGCCATCACTGCGTTCATGCAGGCGATGAACAGGCCCCGGGCATGGGCATCGTGCAGGATGTCCAGTTCCAGCACCTGGGCCAGCGTACCGGAAAAAGCGGCGGGCGCATCGGTGAATGCCTGCCCCTTACCGCCCCGGTATTCCGCCTGAATCATCACGTCCTTTCCCTCCAGAATGGGGAAATCCGTGCGGCGGGTCTGACCGATGGCTTCTTCCGGAGTCAGGGCGCGGCAACGCACCTCCACCGGCTCCTCCGCCAGCCCGTTCTCGTTCACAATGCGGGTAAATTCCTTTTTCAGCCGTTCATACAGCTCGGTTTGCGTCATGTGCACTCTCTCCTTCCTGTTGTTCCACAAGCCCCAAAAATTCCCGGGCCGGGGCGGGCCAGGCCGCGCTGTAAAGCCCTGCGGCAGGGGCAACGCCGCACAGCCTTCCCCCTGCAAGCACACCCACCCGGTCCGCCAAGCCCTGGGCTTCGGCAAAATCGTGGGTCACAAACAGCACCGCACAGCCAAATTCCTCCCGCACCTGGCGCAGCAGACCATACAGCTGCCGTTTGGTCACCGGGTCCAGGGCGGCAAAGGGTTCGTCCAGCAGCAAAAGTGCGGGCCGCAGCGCCAGAGCCCGGGCCAGTGCCACCCGCTGCTGCTCACCGCCGCTCAGGGTGCCCGGGTACTGATTCAGCACCCGTTCCAGACCAAATCGCCCGGCCAGCTGCTCTACCTGCTGGCGTATCTCCTCCCGGGGCATGCGCCGTATCCGCAGCCCATAGCCGATGTTCTGCGCCGCGGTCAGATGGGGAAACAGGCTGTATTCCTGATACAAATACCCAATGTTCCGCCGGTGCAGCGGGACGGAACATACCTCCCGCCCATGAAACAGCACCTGCCCGCAGGAGGGGGGGCAGAAGCCTGCGGCGGTCTCCAGCAGCAGGGTCTTACCCGCACCGGTACGCCCCAGCAGGGCCAGAATCTCCCCTTTGGCCAGAGCCAGGTCAATCCCCTCCAGCGAAAAGCTTCCCCGCCGCAGGGTCACATTCTTCAACTGCAATACCGGTTCACACATAGCGCCCCCACCTTTTGTCCACACGGGTAAAACGGGAGGCCGCCGCCAGCGACGCACCCGAAATGACCAGCAGCAGAAACGCGCTGGCCAGAGCGCCATCCAGATCGTTGGCACTCACGTTCAAATAGATGTTTGCCGGCAGCGTCTCGGTCTTCATCCGGGTCACGCCCACCAGCATCAGAGTTGCGCCGAACTCCCCCAGAGCCCGGGACCAGACCAGTACCAGTGCCCCGGCCAGGCTGTGGCGGCACAGGGGCAGCAGAATGGTGAAAAACCGCCGTGCCTCGCCTGCGCCCAGCAGGCCCGCCACATATTCCAGCTTTCGGTCCGCACGGCGAAAGGCCGTGGATGCCAGCTGAACGGCAAAGGGCAGGTTCACCGTGAGCTGGGCCAATACGATGCCGTTCTGGCTGAACACCACCGGCAAACCGGCCTCCTTCAACGCCTTGCCCGCCGGGGAGGAGAACAAAATCAGCAAACTAACGCCCAGCACGATGTAGGGCAGCGACAGGGTGAGTTCCAGCAGCATCTCCACCGCTGCCCGACCGGGAAATTCCGTGCGGGTAAGCAGATAAGCGGTGGGCACCGCCAGCACAAAGCAGAGCACCGTGGAGATGCTGGCAGTCTTCAAACTGGTGACCAGGGCAAACAGGGTCTCCGGCTGGGTCAGAGCTTCGGGCAGGCTTTTGGCTCCACGCACCAGAATCACCGCCACATTGCTGCCGATCATCGCCAGCGCGGCCAGGGCGGCCAGGCCGCAAAGCAGTCGGAATACACTGCGCCCGCTGTTCATTGCACCTGCTCGTAGCCGTATTCTGCCCAGATACCGGCCGCCTCCTGCCCTGCCAGATATTCCGCAAAGGCATCCGCCGCCGGGTCATCGGCCGCAAAGCTCAGCCGGGCCGCCGGGACGGTTTTCACATACTTGTCCAGATCTGTGGTCTGGCAGATTTCCACCCCTTCGGTGTTGCAGTTTTCCTTCCAGATGATGGCCGCATCCGCCTCGCCCAGCGCAATCACAGTGGCCAGCTGAGGTGCGGTGGTGGTAGTAGCCGCCAGGGTGACCTGATCGGTCACGCCGAAATCCTGGAAGGCCTTTTTGGCGATCTTGCCGATGGGAGTGGCCTCCGCATCGCCGGTCACGGTGGTCACATCCTCCCGGGCCAGATCCGCAATACCTGTGATGCCCTTAGGGTTGCCCTCAGCCACCGCCAGCACCGGGATGTGCTTGACCAGGTCGGTGCTGGAGACCACATATTCCTCCACCGGCTTCACCTCGTCGGCCGAACCGGCGATAAAGAATGCCCCCTCCTGGGACTGGGTGATCTGGGTCTGGAGCTGCGCCGCGTTGGCGTAGGTCACATTCATCTCGCAGCCGGTCTCCTCCGAAAACGCCGCGGCAATTTCTTCAAAGGGCTGCTGCATTCCGGCGCCGCAGTAGATCATCAGGTTCTGGCCGGTCAGATCCTGCGCTGCCTCGGCGGATGCCGCCTGAGAAGACACTGCCTGCGAGGCTGCCGCAGATGTGGCAGTGGACTCCGCCGTGGATGCGGAAACAGAGGACGGGGCAGCGGAACCGCAGCCCGTCAGCGCCAGAACCAGACCCATGCACAGGGCCGTCATGCGAAACATGTTTTTTGCTTTCATCACCAAAACGCTCCCTTTCCGGCCTTGCGCCGGGACTTTTTTCGATTTTAACATTCTTTGGCCAAAAAGTAAGTTGGCCTGCCAACTTTTTGTTATAATAAGAAAAAGTTGTATTGTGCAAAATCGGAGGAACGAATATGGCGGAATGGCTGGAATATCTGAAGCGGGATCGGCTTCTGGGAAGCCTGGGGGAAGAGACTCTGCGCCGGAAACTGCTGCCCCTGGCGGCAGAACGCTGTTATACCGCCGGGGAGGAGCTGCTGCGCCCACAGCAAACTGAAAATCGGCTGGGCCTGATTCTGGAAGGGCGGGTACAGATCCTGCAGCTGTTCCCCAGTGGGGCCAGCAGCCTGATGGCGGTGCTGCGGAAGGGTGGTCTTCTGGGGGTGGACCTGGTATTCACACGCACCCTTTCCTCCCCCTACCACGCGGTGGCCAGTGAAGATACCCGGGTGCTGTATCTGCCCGCCGCGCCGCTTACCCGGCCGGACCCGCTCACCCCAGAGGAATGCCTGGCAGTGATGCGCCGGGCGCTGATGATCCTCTCTCATGATAACATGAAAAAACACTACCGGCTGACCATTCTTTCCCAGCGCGGGCTGCGCCAGCGAGTGCTGGCCTACCTGAGTATGCAGGCTGCCCGCCGGAAAAGCGCCAGCTTTTCCATCCCCTTTTCCCGGGAGGAACTGGCCAGCTACCTGTGCGTAAACCGCAGCGCGCTTTCCCACGAGCTGCGCCAGATGGAGCAGGACGGGCTGATTCGGTTTCGGAAAAACCGCTTTACCCTTCTCACACCACCGGAATAAACAAAGCCAGAGCCGCCGCAAGAATTTTTCTTGCGGCGGCTCTGGTTGCTTGAATGCTGATTTATTCGGCGGAAGCCGCCTCACTGGCAGCTGTTTCACTGGAGGTCACCTCACTGGTCACCTCCTCGCTGGAAGCGATGTCACCGGTGGCGTCGCTGGTGTCGCCCAGCTCCATCCGGCCCTTTTCAAATATGGTCACCTTGTTGGTGTGCACCAGATAAACGGTATCCTCGCCCTGCTTTTGCAGGTAAACGGTACCGGTCATATCGTTGGTGGCACCGCAGCTCCAGGTGGTGGTCTCACCGTTTGCGGTCATCCAGAAGGTGAGGGTGGGCTCTTCCAGACCGTATTCCTCGCTGGTCTCGGTCAATTGGCGGCTGGCTTCCAGATTCACAAACGCGGTGAGCATGCTGTTCACGGTGCTTTGATCCAGCTTGTATTCCGGGTCGTCCACCAGATACCAGACGGTCTCAGTCTCCGGCTCGGTCTCCTCCGAGCCCGCAGTGCTGGTGGAATCACTAGCGGCTTCGCTGGTGCTGTCGCTTGCGCTCTCGTCCTCCACGACTTCCTGCCGCTGCTCAAAGGTCAGGGTATCCCCCTCGAAGGTATAGCCGAAGCTTTCAATTTCAGAGGATGCGGTGATGGAGGTGAGGGAGATGGCGGCGTCCGCCGAAGCGCTTGCCGCTGCGTCCTTGTCACTGATGGTCTTGGCGGCGAACACTCCGGCGGCCAGAATCACCAGCAGGATCACCAGACCGATCATCAGGTTTCGCTTTGCTTTCATTATTGGCGCCTCCGTTTGATGGTGATGGCCGCACCGGCGATCAAGCAGATCACCGGCAGCACGATGGTGGTCAGGTTGCCCCAGAAGGCGGCATCCGCCGCGCTCACGCTGAGCACATCACTGCTCAGGCTCTTTGCGGCAATCAGGATGCTGCTGTCCTGTCCGCTGAGCCAGCTCACGCAGCCCAGCAGGAACTGGTCGTTGCCGCCGCCCACCGAAGCATTCACGTTCTGGTCCAGCAGGGCCACGCTGCTCACCCAGATCACCTGGGACTCGATGCCCTCGTCCTCATTTTCGGTTTTGGTGGCTGCAACCGCCAGATCGAAGGGGCCTTCCTGGTCGCCCTCCTCCTTGTCGGTGGTGGCCATATCATAACCAGCGGCCTTGTTGTAGGCGGAGGAACTGGTGATCAGCAGGCTGTCCACCGTCACGTTCTCCATCTCACTGGTCTGGATGGCCTGGGCATAGGGCAGCATCACATACAGGTTGGAAAGGCCGCTGGTGGCTTCATGGCTCTGAATCTGGGGCAGCAGATAGTAATTGTAGCCTCGGGCATGGTAGGAGGAGTTGCCCTCCACCACCAGTCCGTCCAGCGTGGTCAGACCGTAATCCGACATCAGGGCATTCAGGTTGGGGGTGCTGGCGGCGCTGTCGCTCATCAGGATCAGCTTGCCGCCGCTGCTCAGGTAATCCCGCAGGATCTGCACATCCTCGGTGGTGTAGTCCACGGTGGGGCCCGCGATCAGCACTGCCGCCGCATCCTCGGGGATGCCCTCGCTGGATACCAGTGCCAGATCCTCCACCTCGATGTTCTGCATATTCAATGCGCTCTCCTGGTCGCCGGTGAGTTGCTGCTCGCCGTGGCCGGTGAGGGTGTACACCTTCGGCAGATCCTGGGTGGTCACATAATACACCGCGCTGGTGAGCTGCTGCTCGCCGTCGAACAGCACATCGTAGAAGCCGGTGGTGTAGTAATTGCTGTAATCGTAGGTGTAAAGATCATTGGAGTCGATCACCTTGCTGCGGTCGCCGCTCACCACAATGATGCTGCCCTCGCTGGCATTTTCTGCGCCATACTGCTGGGCAAAGGTGGGGTAAACCGCCGGGTCCTTCTGTTCCCAGCGCAAATGCTTGCTCTCCTGGGTGTAACGGTCCAGGAAGGTGACCACGCTCTGGCTCTCGTAGCCGCTCTGGGCCAGATAATAGAAGGTCACGTCCTGCTCAAGGCCTGCCAGCAGGTCCTTGGTGGTGTCGCCAATGGAGTAGATGCCGTTCTGGCTCATATCCCACTGGGTATATTTGCTGGGCAGCATGCCCACCATCAGGTTCACCAGAATCACTGCCACCAGCACCAGGGCGGTTAGCACACTGGCCATGGCACCGTTTTGGAACACCGCCTTGCTGGCGGGCTGCCCCTTCAATGCGGACACCGCCATCGCCGTCTGCTGCCGGAGGCTGCGCTTTTCCTTGGCGGGTCCTTCCTGCTTCTTTTTGAAAAACTTCATCGCTCGTTTCCTCCTCTCAGTTCCAGCGGCGCTTTTCCAGCGCCTGCCCGGTGAGGAACAGGAACAGCACGATCACGCCCAGATAATACACCAGCGCCGTAACGCTGAACAGCCCGTTCACGAATTCCAGGAAGGGCTCGAACAGAGCCAGCGCACCCAGCACGCTGGTGAAGGCACTGGTAAGCGCGGCGCTCTTGGTGTTGAACAGGATGGTCAGCAGCACAAAGCCCACCAGGAACACACCGGCGCCCAGGGTCAACGTGCGGCTGCGCAGGCCCACGATCACGCTTGCCGCCAGCAGGATCACCACAAAGGCGGCCATAGCAAGGCCGCTGCCGGTGGTGAACAGGGTCTGGATGCTGGGCAGCAGATAGGCCACCAGCAGCACACCAAAGCCGGACAGTGCCGCAATGATCTGGTTCTCGGTGAGGGTGGAAAGATACATGCACACGGCGATGCAGGCCGCGCCCATGAAGAAATAACCCAGAATACCCGCATAGCTGGCCACCAGGTCCACGCCGCCCAGCAGCAGCATGATCAGCGGGGAGAGGGAAAAGATGGCCACCGGCACCGCGAACATGGCCAGCAGCGCCAGATATTTGCCCATCACGATACCGCTCACGCTCACCGGGCTGGTGAGCAGCAGCTGGTCGGTCTTGCTGCGTTTTTCCTCCGCAAAGCTGCGCATGCACAGCAGCGGGATAAAAATCAGCAGCACGATCACAAAGCTGTAAAGAGAGATGGTAAAGTTGGTGTAGCCGCCCTGCAGGTTGGCCGCGGTAAAATACAAACCGCCGAACAAAAGCATCACACCGGTGAGCAGCCAGCCCATCATGCCGCTGTAATAGCTCTTGAATTCCCGTTTAAAAATCGCGATCATTTCTCGTCCGCCTCCTCTTCTTCCGCCTGGGCGGACGCGTCCTCCTGCCAGAGTTCTTCCTCGTCAGGCTGCGCGGTGCCTTCCACCGCGTTCTGCACAAAGTCCAGGTCCTCCGGACGCAGGGACTCTTCCTCCTGACTTTCCAGGACCTCCATGGCCTCTTCGTCGCCTGCCTGTGCGGTGAGCTGCAGGAACACGTCCTCCAGGCTCATGGAGGCGGTGGTCAGCCCCAGAACCGGGCATCCGGCCGCTGCCAGCGCGGCGCTGACCGCGGCACGCAGGTCCTCACCCTGAGGCACCTGCACGGTCGCACTGGTCTCGCCATTCTGATGGCCGGTGATCTGGACCTCGCTCACGCCGGGCACGGTGAGCAGTGCCTTCATCACCGCATCCGCCTCGCCCAGCGCGGTAATATTCAGCGACGAACCGGCGGTGAGCCGCTGGGCCAGCTCCTCGGGGGTGCCCTGCGCCACCAGCTTGCCCTTGGCGATGATCAGCACCTTGTCACACAGGGTGCTCACCTCGCTGAGAATATGGCTGGAGAGGATCACGGTGTGGTCCCGGCCCAGCTCCTTGATGAGGCTGCGGATCTCGATCACCTGAGCCGGGTCCAGGCCCACGGTGGGCTCATCCAGGATGATGACCTTGGGGCTGCCCAGCAGCGCGGCGGCCAGGCCCACACGCTGGCGGTAGCCCTTGGACAGGTTCTTGATCAGCCGGTGCTCCATCTCCGCAAGGCCGGTGCGGTCCATGGCCTGCTCCACCTGGGCGGCGCGCTCGGCCCGTTTGACCTTTTTCAGCTCGGCCACAAACATCAGATATTCCCGGGGCGTCATGTCCACATACAGGGGCGGCTGCTCCGGCAGATAGCCCACGCAGGCCTTTGCCGCGCTGGCTTCTTCCAGGATGTCGTGCCCGTCGATGGACACGGTGCCGCTGGTGGCGGAAAGATAACCGGTCAGAATGTTCATCGTGGTGGATTTGCCCGCGCCGTTGGGGCCCAGCAATCCATACACAATGCCCTCCTCCACTTCAAACGAGATGTCATCCACCGCAAGATGGCTGCCATAACGCTTGGTGAGATGCTCCACTTGAATCAAAAAAGCCACACTCCTTTTGTTCCGCCGCCCGGTCGGGCAACGGCTGCAACATAAAAAAGGCGGCCTCAGTCCACTCCGCCCGAGGCCATTTCCGGGCGCACTGCGCCCGCCTTTCCCTGGTTTGAGTGTATCTTTCAGCTGTGAAAATTCTGCAAAAGCTCTTTGAAAATCGTGAAAAAATTACCGGCATTTTCCAGCAAAAAAGCAGCCCTCCGGGAAAGTCTTCCCGAAGGGCTGCCAAACGTTTTGGTTATTCGTCCTTTTTCTTTTCGCCGAAGCGGTATTCCGTGCCGTTCAGCAGGCGCTGAATGTTGGCCCGGTGCATCCATACCACCAACACCGCCATCAAAACGGTGCACACGCCGGTAAACAGCAGACTGCGCTGGGTGTACCAGGACCAGAGCAGCGTGAGGATGGGATACAGCACCGCCACGGTGACCGATGCCAGGCTCACGATGCGGGTGGTGAGGGCAATGGAGAAAAACACCACCAGCAGTGCCAGCAGGACCACCGGCTCGCTGGCCAGAATGGCGCCCGCGGCCACCGCGATGCCCTTGCCGCCCTTGAAGCCGAACCAGACCGGCCACAGATGGCCGCACACCGCGCCGATGGCGGCCAGATACCCGGCATACACGCCGTTCACATCCGCACCGGTGAACGCGGCCACGCCCCAATGGCACAGCCATACCGCCACCGCACCCTTGGCCATATCACCGGCCAGGGTCAGGGCCGCGGCCTTTTTGCCGTAAGTGCGCAGGATGTTGGTGGTGCCCGCGTTGCCGCTGCCCTTGGTGCGCACATCCTCGTGGTAGAGGCCCTTGCTCACCACCACGCCAAAATTGATACTGCCCAGCAGATAACCGATCACAACGGAGACGGCCATCATCAAAACAAACGCTTGTTCAAACGCCATGGATTCACACGCTCCTTTGTTGTTTCCCGCTTTGCGGTAGGTTTATTTGGTGCTGCCGTCGCCCCGTTCCCGCACGACCATGCGCACGGGGGTGCCTTCCAGACCGAAGGTCTCACGGATCTGGTTTTCAATGTAGCGCTGATAGGAGAAATGGAACAGGTCCTTCCGATTCACAAAGCACACGAACGTGGGCGGCCGGGTGGAGATCTGGGTCATATAGTAGATCTTCAGGCGGCGGCCCTTGTCGCTGGGGGGCTGCACACGGGCAGTGGCACGGGCCAGCAGCTCGTTCAGCATGCCGGTGGTCACCCGCAGGGCGTTCTGGCTGTCCACATACTTGATCAGCTCAAACAGACGGTCCACACGCTGGCCGGTCTTGGCGCTGATGAAGATGATGGGCGCGTAGCTCATGAAGCTGAAGTCGTTCATCAGCTTTTTGCGCTGGGCGTCCATGGTCTTGTCGTCCTTTTCCACCGCGTCCCACTTGTTCACAGCGATGATGCAGGCCTTGCCCTGTTCATGGGCGTAGCCCGCCACCTTGGAATCCTGCTCGGTGAAGCCCACAGTGGCGTCGATCATGATGACGCACACCCGGCTGCGCTCCACGGCGGCCAGGCTGCGCAGCACGCTGTAGCGCTCCACGCCTTCCTCCACCTTGCCCCGCTTGCGCAGGCCCGCGGTGTCGGTAAAGATGAAGCTGCCGTATTTGTTGTCCACCTGGGAGTCGATGGCATCGCGGGTGGTGCCTGCCTGGTTGGCAACGATCATCCGGTTCTCGCCCAGGATGTAGTTGATCAGGCTGGACTTGCCCACGTTGGGACGGCCGATCACCGCAACGGTGATGCGCTCGTCCTCCTCGCCGTTCTCATCGTCAAAGTTCAGGTACTGGCACACCGCATCCAGCAGATCGCCGGTGCCGTGGCCGTGTACGCTGGAGATGGGGTACAGCTCGCCCAGACCCAGGCTGTAGAAGTCGTACAGCTCCATGGGGGGCTCGCCGATCCGGTCCACCTTGTTGACCGCCAGCACAACGGGCTTGCCGCTGCGCATCAGCTGATTGGCGATGTCCTGGTCCTGGGCGGTCACACCGGCCCGCAGGTCCACCACCATGATGATGCACTCCGCTGCGTCGATGGCCAGCTGGGCCTGGTGGCGGATGTGGGTCTGGATGTCGTCCTCGCCCATCTCGATACCGCCGGTATCCACCAGCAGGAAGGTGTGGTTCTGCCATTCGCAGTCGCCAAAGATACGGTCGCGGGTCACGCCGGGAGTATCCTCCACGATGGCCAGCCGCTGGCCGATCAGTTTATTGAAGAGGGTGGATTTGCCCACGTTGGGGCGGCCCACCACTGCAACGATTGGTTTTGCCATAAGAGCCTCCTTTTCTCAGTTCTCTTCGCCCATTCGGGCACGGGGGTTCCATATCGGACGGTCAGGCCAGCTTGGGCGCCAGCAGCGTCCGCACCAGGTCGCCGCCGCCGCTGGGCAGGATATGCACCTTCACCCCCAGGGCGTTTTCCAGATCGGCGATGGATTTGGAATCCAGGAACAGGTCCTTTTCATCCCGCAGCATCACTTCCGGTACGCCCAGATGTTTGCTTTTCAGCTTGCCCTTGCACTGGTCGATGATATCGGTGGCGGTGACCAGACCGGCCACGCTCACGTTGCCGCCGAAGAAATTGTTTTTGATGGGATGCACATGCACCTTCACGCTGCGGTGACGGTGGGTCAGCTCGGCCATCATCTCCTGGATCAGCGGCGCCGCCAGGGTGCCGGTGACCACGTCGATGTTCCGGGGAATCGGCAAACGCCGGTGGGCGAAGGTCAGCTCCGCCAGGAATTCATCCCGGAACATCCGCCACATGCCCACGCCGTTTTCCAGCTGGGGGAAATCCTCATAGAACTCGCCGCCGGGAATGGGCCGCCCGGCGCACAGATACCACTCGTCGCCGGGGTAGACCATGCGGCAGCCGTTCTGGGCCTTGCAGCGGTCGCCGTATTCCTCCAGGATGTCCAGCACGGCGGCGCTGGTGGCCGCATCATAAGGCTCCAGCTTATACAGGCCCTTGCGGTAGTCGGTCAGACCGCTGGGCACCGCCGCGATGCTCTGCACCGCCGGATACATACTGGTGAGCTTGTCCAGCGTGCGGCGCAGCTCGTCGCCATCGTTCACGCCCCGGCACAGCACCAGCTGGCAGTTCATCTGGATGCCCGCCTCGGCGAATTCATCCAGATATTTGAGCACCTCGCCCGCCCGCTTGTTGGCCATCATCCGCACCCGAAGCTCCGGGTTGGTGGTGTGCACCGAGATGTTGATGGGCGAAATGTGCATCTTCTTGATGCGCTCCACCTCGTGCTCGTTCAGATTGGTCAGGGTCACATAGTTGCCGAACAAGAACGACAGACGCTCGTCGTCGTCCTTGAAATACAGGGTTTCCCGCAGGCCCTTGGGCAGCTGGTCGATGAAGCAGAACATGCAGTGGTTTGCACAGGAATGCTTCTGGTCGATCAGATAGGTCTCGAACTCGCAGCCCAGCGGCTCGTATTCGCCCTTTTCCACCTTCAGATAATCCAGCTGGCCATCCTTCATCACGGCCAGCTCGAAGCGTTCGCCGGCGGTGTAGAACTGGTAATCCAGCATATCGTTGATTTCGTTGCCGTCAGCCGAATAGAGCATCGACCCGGCGCTCAGGCCCAGCGCTTCGGCTGCCGAGCCCTTCTGCACGCTTTTCACGCGTACTGCCATGCCAGTTTTGCACCTTCCTTTTTTAACAGGTTTTGCACCGCACAAGAAAAAGGGGAAGGCGTAAGCCCTCCCCTAGCTCTTACGGAAAGCGGATTACGCTTCCTTCTTGATGATTTCCTTGCCCTTGTAGTAGCCGCAATTGCCGCATACCTGGTGGGGGAGCTTGTACTCGCCACACTGGCTGCACTTTACCAGTGCAGGGGCTTCCAGCTTCCACACAGAGGAGCGACGCTTGTCACGCCGTGCCTTGGAAACCTTTCTCTTGGGTACTGCCATTTTAGCACCTCCTCAATGTGAATGAAGTTAATTCAGCAGTTGTTTTAATATAGCAAGCCGTTCGTCTACGGGGGTAGTGGAGCCCCCCTCACAGCAGGTGCAACCTGCCGCTTTGGGTTGACCGCAAACATGGCATAGCCCTTGGCAATCCGCACTGCACAGCAGTACGGTGGGAATTTCCATCACAAGTTCTTCGCAAGCCAGTTCCTTCACGGAAAGCTTGCCCGCCTCGTCGATGGGCAATTCCTGATATTCATCGCTCAGTTCACTCTCGCGCACCAGCCATTCCCGTTCCAGCGAACAGGGATATTCCACCGGTGTGAGGCAGCGGGCGCATTCCGCCTGTGCCAGCGCATGCAAGCTGAGCCGCAGCACAACGCCCTCGCCATTCAGCGCGGCGTCAAAGGTGCCCGTGACCGGCTGCGTGATCTGGTAACCCGGGAAGTCATAATCGCTCAGGTCCAGCTGCAGCTCCGCGTGATAAGGCACACGGCCGGTCTGAAAAAACTTTTTCAGGTCGAATTGCATAGTACACCTCTAAAAGACTGCCTACCTAGTATACCGAATCCCAGAGGGTTTGTCAATACCAAATTTCGGGCGGGAACCAATTTTTTTGGCTCCCGCCCGTTTATGGAACGATTACAGGTATTTCTTCACATCCTCGGGCAGAGTCTCGAGGGCGGCGGAAATGGTAATGGTAACGTTCACGTTCTCGCCAGCGATGGCCTGCACGTCATCCAGGAACTTGCCCAGACCGCTCAGATCGTGGTCGCCGACCTTCAGGATGCCGTCCACAAACAGCTCGGTGATGTCGTAGTTGCCGGCCAGAACGCCTGCAACGAAACCGTACATCATGTTGTAGCCGGTGATGTGATACTCATCCAGGTCGATCAGGCGAGCGGCATGATCGATATCATAAGTCAGCTTCATGGACTTTTCCAGAACGACAACATTGCCACTGGTGGTTTTGGTAACTGCGTTGATGGCCTCGATCATCGCTTTGGTTTTGCCGGTGCCTTTCGTGCCAACGATCAGTTTAATCATAAGAGGGTACCTCCTTCTATTTTGCGAAATGCGGCATGCCGCAATTTCCCTTTCCATTGTTCCCCGTTTCCCGTCGGGGTGCGGGTGCTCAGCCCAGCTTTGCTTCCAGCTCGGCCTTGCGGTCCTCGTAGCCGGGCTTGCCCAGCAGCGCGAACATGTTCTTCTTGTAGCTCTCTACACCGGGCTGGTCGAAGGGGTTCACGCTCAGCAGGTAGCCGCTGATGGCGCAGGCCCGCTCGAAGAAGTAGATCAGGTAGCCCAGATCGTACTCGTTCAGGCTGGGAGTCTCCAGCACGATGTTGGGAACATCGCCGTCGGTGTGGGCCAGAATGGTGCCCTGCATGGCCTTTTCATTGACCACGCTCATGTTCTGGTTGGCCAGGAAGTTCAGGCCGTCCAGATTCTCCTCGTCGGCCTCAATGAACAGGTCCTGAGAGGGCTTGTGGATGTTGACCACGGTCTCGAACATCACACGGGCACCCTCCTGCACGAACTGACCCATGGAGTGCAGATCGGTGGAGAAAACAACGCTGGTGGGCATGAGGCCCTTGTTGTCCTTGCCTTCGCTCTCACCGAACAGCTGCTTGTACCACTCGTTCATCATGGTGAAGTTGGGCTCGTAGGCGGCCAGCAGCTCCACAGCCTTGCCCTTGCGGTACAGGATGTTGCGGGCGGCGGCGTACTTGTAGCAGTCGTTGTCCGGAGTGCAGTTGGAGTACTCAGCACGGGCATCGGCAGCGCCCTGCATCAGAGCGTCGATGTCACAGCCGGCGCAGGCGATGGGCAGCAGGCCCACGGCGGTGAGAACCGAATAGCGGCCGCCAACGTCGTCGGGTACCACGAAGGTGGGCCAACCCTCTTCGTCAGCCTGCTTCTTCAGGGTGCCGCGGCTGCGGTCGGTGGTGGCGTAGATGCGCTTGGAAGCGCCTTCCTTGCCGTAGCGCTCCTCCAGGTACTTCTTGAATACCCGGAACGCCAGTGCGGGCTCGGTGGTGGTGCCGGACTTGGAGATCACGTTCACGCTGACTTCCTTGCCCTCACAGCAGGCCAGGATGTCCTGCAGGTAGGCGGGAGAAATGGAGTTGCCTGCGAAAAAGATCTGCGGAGTCTTCTTGCAGGTGCAGTTGTACATCTGGCCCTTGATGGCCTCGATGGCGGCGCGGGCGCCCAGATAGGAGCCGCCGATGCCGATCACCACCAGCACGTCGGAATCCGAGCAGATCTTCTCGGCCGCGGCCTTGATGCGGGCAAACTCCTCCTTGTCGTAATTTACAGGCAGGTCCACCCAGCCCAGGAAATCGTTGCCGGGGCCGGTGCGGCCTTCCAGCATCTCGTGAGCAGTTTTCACCTGCGGCCAAATGGCTTCAAATTCAGAGTCCTTTACAAATTTTGCAAGATATTTACCGTTAAATTTAACGCTCATATCGCTGCCTCCCACCATGTGTTTTCTTTGTTATAACTATACCGTTTTGCCTGCTAAAAGTCAAGGGCAGCATACAATCCGCACAAATATTTCGCAGCAAAACCACAGCCCGGGCGGCAGGGCCCGGGCTGTGGCTTTGCGCTTTGTTTTTCAGTGTGCCAGCAGGCCCTGCCACAGGCGCTCCATGGCCAGCTTCCAGCTCATGGCCGGCACTTCGGCAGCCGCGGTCACCGGCCAGCTTCCCAGCTCGGTCTGACCGGCGTACAGCACCACCCGGCCCACCTCGTCCTCCACGGTCACCGGGGCCTGGGCGCTCTCGTTCAGCTTCAGCTCGGCCTGCAGGCTCTGCTCCTCCCCCTTCTGCAGCAGCACCGTGCCCGGCGTCTGGTACTGCAGAGGCACCTCCTCCAGTGCGCCGCCGGTCACCGGCAGGCTTCCCGGTGCGTTTTCCGGCGCAGGGGCCTGGGCCCGGGTAAAATTGGCAAAGCCGTAATCCAGCAGCGCGGTGGCTGCGTCGAACCGCTCAGTGCTGCTGGAAGCCCCCAGCACCACCGCGATCAGGGAAAGTCCGTCCCGGGTGGCGCTGGCGGAAAGGCAAACTCCCGCGCCGCCGGTAGTACCGGTCTTCAGACCGGTGATGCCCTGGTAGCGGCGCAGCAGTTTGTTGGTGTTCACCAGCTGGGTCTGACCGCCGCGCAGGCTGTCGGTCCAGATGCCGGTGTAGTTCAAAATCTGGGGGTGATTGTTCAGGATCTCCCGGCTCATGATCGCCACGTCCCGGGCGGTGGAGAGATGCCTCTCCTGGTCCAGCCCGCAGGCATTCTGGAAGGTGGTATTGCTCATCCCCAGCTGGGCGGCCTTCTGATTCATCTGCTCCACGAACACCGGCTCGCTGCCCCCCACCATCTCGGCCAGGGCCACCGCCGCGTCGTTGGCGCTGGCCACGCAGACCGCCCGCAGCATCTCGTCCACGGTGAACTCCTCCCCCGGCTCCAGCCAGATCTGACTGCCGCCCATGCTGTAGGCATGCTCGGTCACCGGCACGGTGTCCTCCAGGGTAAAGCGGCCCTCCTCCAGCCCTTCCATCACCAGCAACAGAGTCATTACCTTGGTGATGGAGGCAATGGACATCTGGGTGTCCGCCTCCTTTTCATACAGCACGGTACCGCTTTCCTGGTCGATCAGGATCGCCGCCCGGCAGGGCACGTCAAACTGGCCCAGGGCAAACCGCCCCGCCTGCACATCCTGGGCATGGGCCGGCAAAGCCAGCCCCACAAGCAATGCCGCCGTCAAAACAAGCGCCGCCGCCCGTCGTTTCGCCATAAAACCTCCACCCTTCTTCCCGGGGTCTTTTCGCCGGCCCGCGGGCGTTGTTCTTTCGTTTATCTCTATGCTTTCGCCCGCCGGGAATATGCTTGCCTTTTTGCCATTCTCCCCTATAATATAAGAGAAGTATTTTCCTATCAGAAAAAGGAGCGAATCCATGCGCGTAAGTTTTTATACGCTGGGCTGCAAGGTCAATCAGAATGAGACCGGCGCGCTTGCCCAGCTTTTCCGTCAGAACGGATATACCCTGGCCGGCCCCGACGAGGAGGCCGACGTCTTTGTGGTGAACAGCTGCACCGTCACCGCCGGGGGCGACAAGAAAAGCCGCCAGTGGCTGCGGCGTGCCAAGCGTCAGTATCCCGGTGCGGTCACGGTGCTCACCGGCTGCTACCCCCAGGCCTTCCCCGAGGAAGCCGCCGCTGTGATGGAGGCGGACGTGGTGATGGGCAATGCCAACCGGCATGCCATCCTGCGCAACGTGGCCCGCGCCCTGGAGGGCGAACGGGTGGTGGACATCGCCGCTCACGAAAAGGGCGAGGCCTTCGAGGAGCTGCCCATGGAGCGGTTCGAGGGCCATACCCGGGCCTTCATCAAGGTGCAGGACGGCTGCAACCGTCAGTGTGCCTACTGCGTGATTCCCCGCGCCCGTGGCCGGGTGCGCAGCCGCAGTGAGGCCAGCATCCTGAAGGAGCTGGAAGCCCTGGCAGCCGCAGGCTACAAGGAAGTGGTGTTCAGCGGCATCAATCTGCCCAGCTACGGGCAGGACACCGGCACCAACCTGATCGAGCTCATCGAACACAGCGCACAGGTGGAGGGCATCGAGCGCATCCGTCTGGGCAGTCTGGAGCCGGATCTGCTCAGCGACGATGACATCGCCCGCATGGCCCGCACCGAAAAGCTCTGTCCCCAGTTCCACCTTTCGCTGCAGAGCGGCTGCACCGCCACCCTGCGCCGGATGCGCCGGGTCTACACCGCCGAGGAATACGCCGCCGTGGTCAAAAAGCTGCGGGCGGCCTATAACGGGGCGTGCAGCTTCACCACCGACGTGATCGTGGGCTTCCCCGGCGAGACCGAGGAGGAATTTGCCGAGAGCGTGCGCTTTGTGCAGGAAATGGAGTTTTTGAAGGTCCATGTGTTCCCCTACTCCCGCCGGGAGGGAACCCCTGCCGCCACCTTCCCGGACCAGATCCCCGAAGAGGAAAAAGCCCGCCGGGTGCACATCCTGCAAACCGCCGCGGATGAAGTGCGCGGTCAGCTGGCCAACGCCTGGACCGGTTCGGTGGACACCGTGCTGCTGGAAAAACCTCTCAGCGCCAATCTGTTCACCGGCTATACCCGGCTGTATCTTCCGGTGGTGGTGAGCGCCCCCGGCGCCGAGGCCGGTCAGATCCTGCCCTGCCGTCTGGGCGAGTGGGACGGCGAACGCTGCCGGGCCGCCGCCGTACAGCTTTGATCGCAAACACAAAAAATATCCGCATTCTTTCCCGTGCTTGTTTTCCCGCGGCGCTTGCCCCAAGGGAACGAGTATGCTATATTTTTATTGTATGCGAACCCCAACGCATTTTGGAAGGAGTTATGTGATTATGAGCAACATGCGCGGTATCTACACCTCGGTCACCGACATCCGCCGTCGGGTCTTCACCGAAGTGGCCCGTCTCTCCTACGAGGGACAGAACTACGCACAGGAAGTTTCCCGCCTGCCCTATAAGATTATCCCGGGCGAGGTCAACAGCTTCCGCAACAGCATTTTCCTGGAGCGCGCCATCGTTTCCGAGCGCATCCGCCTGGCCATGGGCCTGCCCCTGCGTCCCATGGACGAGCAGGCGCCCACCAATTCGGGCATGGAAAACAGCGTGATCGCCCAGAAATACTACGATCCCCCGCTGGTAAACATCATCAAGTTCGCCTGCAACGCCTGCCCCGAGAAGAAGGTTGAGGTGACCAACCTCTGCCGCGGTTGCCTGGCTCACCCCTGCGTGGACGTGTGCCCCAAGGAGGCGCTGACCTTCACCCCCGGCGGCCAGACCGTGATCGATCAGGACAAGTGCATCAAGTGCGGCAAGTGCGTGGATGTGTGCCCCTATCACGCCATCGTCAAGATGGAGCGCCCCTGCGCCGCTGCCTGCGGCATGAACGCCATCCATTCCGATGACCTGGGCCGTGCTCAGATCGATCAGGACAAGTGCGTTTCCTGCGGCATGTGCCTGGTCAACTGCCCCTTCGGCGCCATCGTGGACAAGGGCCAGATCTTCCAGCTGATCCAGAGCATCCGTCAGGGCGACCGGGTATACGCCATCATGGCTCCCGCCTTCGTGAGCCAGTTCCCCGGCCTGACCGTGGGCAAGCTGAAGGCTGCCATGCGTCAGCTGGGCTTCGCGGACACCTTCGAGGTTGCCGTGGGCGCCGACCTGTGCACCATCGAGGAAGCCAAGGACTTCATGCGTGAGGTTCCCGAGCATCAGCCCTTCATGGCTACCAGCTGCTGCCCCAGCTGGAGCGTGATGGCCAAGAAGCTCTTCCCCGAAATGGCCGACTACATCAGCATGGCTCTGACTCCCATGGTGCTCACCGCCCGTCTGGTGAAGAAGCATCACGGCAAGGACTGCAAGGTGGTCTTCGTTGGCCCCTGCGCCGCCAAGAAGCTGGAGGCCAGCCGCCGCACCATCCGCAGCGATGTGGACTTCGTGCTCACCTTTGAAGAACTGATGGGCATGTTCGAGGCCCGTGAAGTGGACTTCGACAGCCTGGAGGTAGATCCCGCCGACGACTTCAACAAGGCCTCTGCCGACGGCCGCGGCTTCGCGGTGGGCGGCGGTGTCGCTCAGGCGGTCGTGAACGCCATCAAGAAGATGGACCCGGACCGCGAGGTCAAGGTTGCCAGCGCCCAGGGCCTGGCTGAGTGCAAGAAGCTGCTCATGATGGCCAAGGCCGGCAAGTACAACGGCTACCTGCTGGAAGGCATGGGCTGCCCCGGCGGCTGCATGGGCGGCGCCGGTACTCTGACCGATCCCGTGAAGGCTGCTGCCGCACTGGCCAAGTACAAGAAGGAAGCTCCCATCGAGACCTCGGTGGAAAGCCCCTACGAGAACGATCTGGCCTTCCTGAACTGATCGTTTTCTCCCCTGATTCGGAATGGGAAGCTGCCCGTTTTTCTCTGAGCGCAACTCCCCTTCCCTGAACACAGAACAAAAAGCAAAGGAGCGGTACAGCCCAGGCTGTGCCGCTCCTCTTTTTCTTTGCTCGAATCCCCTTCATACAACGACAGTCCCCCCTGACGCAGGGCATGTGCCTTCTGCATCAGGGGGGACTGTGTGTTTTCCGTTAGAGCGGGCGTTTTCCAGAGGGATTCCGGCCCGCTTTGTTCCCGGAACGATTACTTAACGATCTCGCCCTCGTTGGCGCCCAGGCAGGCGTTGGACTCGTCGGTGTCGATGTGCATGGCAGTGGCGAACTTCTCGCTCACGCGGATCACAACGTCGTCGAATACCAGCTTACGGCCTTCCTTGCCGCAGGCTACCTTCACGATCTCCTTGTCCTGCACGCCCAGCTTCTCGGCGTCCTCAGGAGTCACGTGGATGTGGCGCTTTGCAACGATCACGCCTTCCTTCAGCTCAACCTCGCCGCAGGGGCCAACCAGCTTGCAGGCGCCGGAACCGGCGATGTCGCCGGACTCACGCACGGGAGCGGCGATGCCGATGGAACGGGCGTCGGAAGCGGACAGCTCCACCTGATCCGCATTGCGGCAGGGGCCCAGGATGGACACGTTAGCCAGCTCCTTCTTGGGGCCAACAACGGTCACGCGCTGCTCGGAAGCATACTGGCCGGGCTGGCTCAGCTCCTTCTTCACAGTCAGCTCAAAGCCTTTGCCAAACAGGGTCTCCAAGGTCTCTTTGGTCACATGTACGTGACGGGCAGAAGTCTCTACTAAGAATTTCATATGTCATTTCCTCCCTTGGGTCGGATACGTTCCGGCCGCTCACATTTATTGTAACAAGGGCAAACTAAAACTTCAAGACAAAAACCGGCCTTTTGTGCTATAATATTTTTATAACAAGTGATACTCAGCAAAGCGAGGTGCCATGGATGGATTTTGAAACCTTGAAGCAGGAATGTCTGACCTGCCGCAAATGCGGCCTGTGCGAGACCCGCCACAATGTGGTGTTCGGTATGGGCTGCCCCACCGCCGAAGTCATGTTCATCGGCGAAGGCCCCGGCCAGAACGAGGACGAGCAGGGCCTGCCCTTTGTGGGCCGCAGCGGCAAGCTGCTGGATCAATATCTGGAAGCGGTGGACCTCTCCCGGGAGAAAAACGTCTTCATCGCAAACATCGTGAAGTGCCGGCCTCCCCAGAACCGTGACCCTCTGCCGGAAGAGTGGGACGCCTGCCTGCCCTGGCTGCGGGAGCAGTTCCGGATGATCCGGCCCAAGATCGTGGTGTGTCTAGGACGCATTGCCGCCCAGCGGCTGATCGATCCCAAATTCTCGGTGACCCGCGACCACGGCCTTTTCTTTGAAAAGAACGGCGTCTGGTTCATGGCCACTCTTCACCCTGCCGCCCTGCTGCGCAATCCCAAACAGAAGCCCATGGCTTTTGGGGACTTCGTGGCACTGCGGGAAAAAATCAGCCAGGTTTGCGACCACACCTACGAAACCGCTTCTTCTTAAAGTAACACGAACATCTCAAAGCGCCTCCCATGCTTCAACCGGCACGGGAGTCTTTCTTTTTTCAAAACACAGCACACAGCGCAAAAAAGCCCCCCGCTGTTAAAGCGGGGGGCTTTGAAGCTCACAAAATCAGAGAATCAAAGATTACTCGTAGATCTTGGAAACAACGCCGGAACCAACGGTGCGGCCACCCTCACGGATAGCGAAACGCAGGCCCTCGTCCATGGCGATGGGGGTGATCAGCTCAACGTTCATATCAACGTTGTCGCCGGGCATGCACATCTCGGTGCCTTCGGGCAGAGTGATAACGCCGGTAACGTCGGTGGTACGGAAGTAGAACTGAGGACGGTAGTTGTTGAAGAACGGGGTGTGACGGCCGCCTTCATCCTTCTTCAGGATGTAAACGTGACCCTGGAACTTGGTGTGAGGATGAATGCTGCCGGGCTTAGCCAGAACCTGGCCACGCTCGATGTCGGAGCGCTGAACGCCACGCAGCAGAGCACCAACGTTGTCACCAGCCTCGGCGAAGTCCAGCAGCTTGCGGAACATCTCCAGACCGGTAACGGTGGTCTTGCTCTTCTCGTCCTTCAGGCCAACGATCTCAACTTCCTCGCCAACCTTGATCTGGCCCTGCTCAACACGACCGGTAGCCACGGTGCCGCGGCCGGTGATGGTGAACACGTCCTCAACGGGCATCAGGAAGGGCTTATCAGCCATACGATCGGGAGTGGGGATGTAGCTGTCAACAGCCTCCATCAGGTCCAGAATGCACTTGTACTCAGGAGCGTTGATGTCGGTGCTGGAGCTCTCCAGAACGGCCAGAGCGGAACCCTTGATGATGGGGGTGTCGTCGCCGGGGAAGTCGTACTCGCTCAGCAGATCGCGGATCTCCATCTCAACCAGATCCAGCAGCTCGGGATCGTCCACCTGGTCAACCTTGTTCATGAAAACAACGATGTAGGGAACGCCAACCTGACGGGACAGCAGGATGTGCTCGCGGGTCTGAGGCATGGGGCCGTCAGCGGAAGAAACCACCAGGATAGCGCCGTCCATCTGGGCAGCACCGGTGATCATGTTCTTAACGTAGTCAGCGTGGCCCGGGCAGTCCACGTGAGCGTAGTGACGGTTGTCGGTCTCGTACTCAACGTGAGAGGTGTTGATGGTGATACCACGCTCGCGCTCCTCGGGAGCCTTATCGATGTTGGCGTAATCGGTGAACTCGGCGTCGCCCTTCATCGCCAGAACCTTGGTGATAGCGGCGGTCAGAGTGGTCTTGCCGTGGTCAACGTGACCGATGGTGCCAATGTTAATATGAGGCTTGCTGCGCTCAAACTTAGCTTTTGCCATTTTAATTGTCCTCCTTTTTTTAAACCATAGAGCCTAAGGTTATAATACTAAAACCAACGTCAAAAATCAAGAGATTTTTGATGATTTGCCGCATGGATCACGCCCATGCGGCAAATCTCTGGTCTTGTTTACTCCTTGTTGCGGCCAGCCATGATGCCTTCGGCAATATTCTTGGGCACCTCAGCGTAGTGGCTGGGCTCCATGGAATACTGACCGCGGCCCTGGGTCTTGGAACGCAGGTCGGTGGAGTAACCGAACATGTTGGACAGGGGAACAAAAGCGTTGATCTGCTGAGAACCAGACAGAGCTTCCATACCCTGGATCTGACCGCGGCGGGAGTTCAGATCGCCGATAACGTCGCCCATGTAATCATCGGGAACGATAACAGCAACCTTCATGATGGGCTCCATGATGGCGGGATCAGCCTTAGCCATAGCGTCCTTGAACGCCATAGAACCAGCGATCTTAAATGCCATTTCAGAGGAGTCAACCTCATGGTAAGAACCACCCTTCAGGGTGACCTTAACGTCTTCCACCGGGTAACCGGCCAGGATACCGGCCTTCATAGCGCCCTGGATACCCTGATCGATGGGAGCGATAAACTCCTTGGGAACATCACCGCCAACAACGGCGTTGATGAACTCGTAGCCCTTGCCGGGCTCGTTGGGCTCGATGTCAATGATGCAGTGACCGTACTGGCCCTTACCACCGGACTGACGAGCATACTTGGTGTTGGAGCTGGCCGGACGGCGGATGCATTCGCGGTAAGCAACCTGGGGAGCGCCCACGTTAGCCTCAACCTTGAACTCACGCAGCAGACGGTCAACGATGATCTCCAGATGCAGCTCGCCCATGCCGGCGATGATGGTCTGGCCGGTCTCCTCGTCGGTCCAGGTACGGAATGTGGGGTCCTCTTCAGCCAGCTTGTTCAGCGCGATACCCATCTTCTCCTGACCAGCCTTGGTCTTGGGCTCGATGGCAACGCGGATAACGGGCTCGGGGAACTCCATGCTCTCCAGGATGACGGGATGCTTGGGATCGCACAGGGTGTCACCAGTGGTGGTGTTCTTCAGGCCAACAGCGGCGGCGATATCACCGGCGTAGCAGACCTCGATGTCCTGACGATGGTTAGCATGCATCTGCAGGATGCGGCCCATACGCTCGTTGCTGTCCTTTACGGAGTTGTAAACGGTGGTGCCGGCTTCCACGATACCGGAGTATACACGGAAGAAGCACAGCTTACCAACGAACGGGTCGGTCGCAATCTTGAATGCCAGAGCGGCAAAGGGAGCGTTGTCGTCGGAAGGACGGCTGGTCTCCTCGCCGGTCTCGGGATCAACGCCCTTGATATCCTCGATATCGGTGGGCGCGGGCATGTAATCCACGATAGCGTCCAGCAGCTTCTGAACGCCCTTGTTGCGGTAGGAAGTACCGCAGGTAACGGGAACCACGGTGTTAGCAATGGTTTCCTTACGCAGAGCCTTCTTGATCTCTTCCTTGGTCAGCTCCTCGCCGTCCAGGTACTTCATCATCAGCTCTTCGTCGCCTTCGGCAATCGCCTCCAGCATCTCGGCACGATACTGCTCGGCCAGCTCACGCATATCCTCGGGGATGGGCTCCACGCGGATATCCTTACCCATATCGTCGTAGTAGACGTCCGCCTGCATATCGATCAGATCGATGATGCCCTTGAACTCGTCTTCCTTGCCGATGGGCAGCTGGATGGGCACAGCGTTGCACTTCAGACGCTCGCGCATCATCTTCACAACGCGGTAGAAGTCCGCGCCCATGATATCCATCTTGTTCACGTAAGCCATGCGGGGTACGTGATACTTGTCGGCCTGGCGCCAAACAGTCTCGGACTGGGGCTCAACGCCGCCCTTGGCGCACAGAACGGTAACAGAACCGTCCAGAACACGCAGAGAACGTTCTACCTCAACGGTGAAGTCCACGTGGCCGGGGGTGTCGATGATGTTGATCCGATGCCGGTTCTTCTTGGCCTTGGCGGGATCGCCCAGCAGCTCCGTGTGGCTCCAGTAGCAAGTGGTCGCAGCAGATGTGATGGTAATACCACGCTCCTGCTCCTGCGCCATCCAGTCCATGGTAGCCGCGCCATCGTGCGTTTCACCGATCTTGTGGTTAACACCAGTGTAATACAGGATACGCTCGGTGGTGGTGGTCTTGCCGGCGTCGATGTGCGCCATAATGCCGATGTTTCTGGTCATTTCCAGAGAAACGTCTCTTGGCATATTAACCTCCTATATATACAGGGCGGATCAATAACGGTAATGGGCGAAAGCCTTGTTGGCCTCGGCCATCTTGTGAGTGTCTTCACGCTTCTTCACGGCGTTACCGGTGTTGTTCACGGCATCCATGATCTCGTTGGCCAGACGCTCGCGCATGGTGCGCTCGCTGCGGGCGCGAGAGTAAGCGGTGAGCCAGCGCAGACCCAGGGTCTCGCGGCGCTCGGCACGAACCTCAACAGGCACCTGGTAGGTGGAACCACCAACGCGGCGGGCCTTAACTTCCAGGCTGGGCATGATGTTCTCCAGAGCTTTTTCGAACATCTCCAGGGGATCGTTACCGGACTTCTCCTTTACGATCTCGAAAGCATCGTAAACGATTTTCTGAGCGACGCCCTTCTTGCCATCCAGCATGATGCTGTTGATCAAGCGGGTCACCATCTTGGAATTGTACAGCGGGTCAGCCAGAACGTCCCGCTTAGCAATGTTACCTCTTCTAGGCATCTTTCTTCCCTCCTTCACAGAATGATATCATCGGTACTCGAAAGCAATAAACTCCCGTTGTGCCATTCAAAGAGGTCTTATATAAAGACGCCTTTGATGGCGGGGTAAACGTTAATTACTTCTTCTTAGCACCGGCCTTGGGGCGCTTCGCGCCGTACTTGGAGCGGGCCTGGTTACGGTTGGCCACACCCTGGGTATCCAGAGTACCACGGATGATGTGGTAACGAACACCGGGCAGGTCCTTAACACGGCCGCCACGAATCAGTACTACGCTGTGCTCCTGCAGGTTGTGGCCGATGCCAGGAATGTAAGAGGTTACCTCAATACCATTCGTGAGCTTTACACGGGCTACCTTACGCAGAGCAGAGTTGGGCTTCTTGGGGGTCATGGTACGAACAGCGGTGCATACACCACGCTTCTGGGGGCTGTTAGCGTCGCTGTAGGACTTGTCCAGAGAGTTGTAGCTCTTCTGCAGAGCAGGAGCGGTAGACTTGCGGACAGACACCTCACGGCCTTTGCGTACAAGCTGGTTAAAAGTAGGCATTTTGTTCTCCTTTCTTCAAATTATTTATGTTAAAGCGGCAAGCCGCCATAACATCAAACAGGCATAGTTGCGCCTTAGCCGCGCAACAGTTTTATTTTACACACAAGCTTTGTGTATGTCAACAGTATTTTCGAAAAAAACTTGGTTGATTCACTGAAATTTTATTTTCTGCGCCTGTAAAGGCCATTTCCCTGCCCCTTGCCGCTTCAAAACAGCGGTTTTCGCAAAAGAAGTGCCGCCCCGAAACGGGGCGGCACTTGCAAAAACAAAGCGGATGCCGAAAGAAAACGCTTATTCGGCGGCGGTCTCAGCGACCGGCTCCAGCACTTCCTCAGCAGGGTCAGCGATCTCGGGAACGATGCCGTTCTCCTCCTGCTCGCGGCGGATCAGCTCGTTCTCCACCTCGTCCAGACCGGTACCGGCCGGGATCAGCTTACCGATGATGACGTTCTCCTTCAGGCCCATCAGCGGGTCGACCTTGCCCTTGATGGCGGCTTCGGTCAGCACGCGGGTGGTCTCCTGGAAGGAAGCGGCAGACAGGAAGCTGTCGGTGGACAGAGAAGCCTTGGTGATACCCAGCAGCACGTCGGTGTACTGAGCCAGCTTCAGGCCCTCCTCGCCGGCGGCGATGCGCTCCATCAGAGCAGCGTTCTGCTGCTCCACTTCCATCTTGTCGGCCAGAGCGCCGCCAATCAGGGTGGTGGAGCCCGCGTCGTCCACGCGGACCTTGCGCATCATCTGACGCACGATGACCTCGATGTGCTTGTCGTTGATTTCTACACCCTGCAGGCGGTATACCTTCTGAACTTCCTGGATCAGGTAGTTCTGAACGGCGATACGACCCTTGATGGCCAGGATGTCGTGGGGGTAGGCATGACCCTCGGTGATCATGTCGCCCTTCTCCAGCTGCTGACCATCGGTCACGCGGATGCGCTGGCCGAAGGGGATCAGGTAGCTCTTCTCAGCGGGAGCGCCGTTCTCGTCCACACCGGAAACCACCACATGGCGGTTCTTCTTGCTGTCGTCGATGTGAGCGGTACCGGCGATCTCGGTCATGATGGCCAGAGCCTTGGGCCGGCGGCTCTCGAACAGCTCCTCAACACGGGGAAGACCCTGGGTGATATCCTCAGCAGATGCGATACCGCCGGTATGGAAGGTACGCATGGTCAGCTGAGTACCGGGCTCACCGATGGACTGAGCAGCGATGATACCAACAGACTCGCCCACATGCACGGGATCGCCGTTGGCCAGGTTGGAGCCGTAGCAGTGAGCACATACGCCTACCTTGGCGCGGCAGTTCAGCACGCTGCGGATCTGCAGCTCGGTGATGCCGGCGGCCTCGATCTTCTCGGCGTCGAACAGGTCCATCATCTTGCCCTCGGGCACGATGACCTCGCCGGTGGCGGGGTTGCACACATCGCCCACGGCGTAACGGCCGATCAGACGCTCGCGGAAGTTCTCGATCTCTTCCTTGCCCTCGCGGATATCGGATACCCAGATACCCTCGGTGGCGCCGCAGTCCTCCTCACGGACGATCACGTCCTGAGAAACGTCGACCAGACGGCGGGTCAGGTAACCGGAGTCGGCGGTACGCAGAGCGGTATCCGCCATGCCCTTACGGGCGCCACGGCAGGAAACGAAGTACTCCAAGATGTTCAGGCCTTCACGGTAGTTGGCGCGAATGGGCATCTCGATGGTCTTACCGGCGGTGTTGGCCAGCAGACCGCGCATGCCGGCCAGCTGCTTGATCTGGTTCATAGAACCACGGGCACCGGAGTCCGCCATCATGAAGATGGGGTTGCGGTCCTCCAGGTTGTCGGCCAGAGCCTTGGAAACCTTGTCGGTGGTCTCCTGCCAGATCTGAATCACGCCGTTGTAGCGCTCCTCGTTGGAGATCAGGCCTCGGTTGAACTGCTTGATGACCTTGGAAACCCGCTCGTCGGCCTCAGCCAGCAGCTCGGGCTTCTGGGGCGGGATCACGGCGTCGCACACGGCAACGGTGATACCGCTGATGGTGGAGTACTTGTAGCCCTGGGCCTTGATGCGGTCCAGCATCTCGCTGGTGGCCTTGGTGCCATGCACCGCCAGGCAGCGGCTGATGATATCGGGCAGGTTCTTCTTGGTGACCTGGAAGTCGACCTCGTAGCCGAACATGGCCTCGGGATCGTTGCGGTCCACGTAACCCAGATCCTGCGGGATGGGCTGGTTGAAGATGATGCGGCCCACGGTGGTGTCCACCAGCTTGCTCTTCAGCTCGCCGTTCACTTCCATGGTGCGGCGGACCTTGATGCGGGCCTGCAGGGTGATGACCTTGTCGCTGTAGGCCATGATGGCTTCTTCCTCATCGCGGAAGACCTTGCCCTCGCCCTTGTCACCATCGTTGACCATGGTCAGGTAGTAGGAGCCCAGGATCATATCCTGAGTGGGCACGGCAACGGGAGCACCATCGGAGGGCTTCAGCAGGTTGCCGGAAGCCAGCATCAGCATGCGGGCCTCGCGCTGGGCCTCCACGCTCAGAGGCAGGTGCACGGCCATCTGGTCGCCGTCGAAGTCGGCGTTGAAGGCGGTACATACCAGGGGATGCAGCTTGATGGCGTGGCCCTCAACCAGCACAGGCTCGAAGGCCTGGATGCCCAGACGGTGCAGGGTAGGCGCACGGTTCAGCATGACGGGATGACCCTTGATCACGGTCTCCAGGCTGTCCCACACTTCGGTGCGGGCGCGCTCCACCATCTTGCGGGCGCTCTTGATGTTGTTGGCCAGGCCCTTTTCCACCAGGTCCTTCATCACGAAGGGCTTGAAGAGCTCCAGAGCCATCTCCTTGGGCAGACCGCACTGGTACATCTTCAGCTCGGGGCCGACAACGATAACAGAACGGCCGGAGTAGTCAACACGCTTACCCAGCAGGTTCTGACGGAAGCGGCCCTGCTTACCCTTCAGCATGTCGGACAGGCTCTTCAGGGGACGGTTGTTGGGGCCGGTGACAGGACGGCCGCGGCGGCCGTTGTCGATCAGGGCGTCCACAGCCTCCTGCAGCATGCGCTTCTCGTTGCGGACGATGATGTCGGGAGCGCCCAGCTCCAGCAGGCGCTTCAGACGGTTGTTGCGGTTGATGACCCGGCGATACAGGTCATTCAGGTCGCTGGTGGCGAAGCGGCCGCCGTCCAGCTGGACCATGGGACGGATATCCGGCGGAATCACGGGCACAACGTCCATGATCATCCACTCGGGGCGGTTGCCGGACAGGCGGAAGGCCTCCACGACCTCCAGGCGCTTCAGGATGCGAACGCGCTTCTGGCCGCCGGCATCCTCCAGCTCGTTGCGCAGCTGGGTGCGCAGCTCTTCCAGATCGATCTCCGCCAGCAGCTCCTTGATGGCCTCGGCGCCCATGGCAGCCTGGAACTCATCCTCGTAGCGCTCGCGCATCTCGTGGTATTCCTTCTCGCTGAGCAGCTGCTTCTTCTCCAGCGGGGTGTAACCGGGATCGGTCACGATGTAGCTGGCGAAGTACAGCACCTTCTCCAGCTGACGGGGGCTGATGTCCAGCATCAGGCCGATGCGGCTGGGAATGCCCTTGAAGTACCAGATATGGGAAACGGGCGCGGCCAGCTCGATGTGGCCCATGCGCTCACGGCGCACCTTGGACTTGGTGACCTCAACGCCGCAGCGGTCGCAGATCTTGCCCTTGTAGCGGATGCGCTTATACTTACCGCAGTGACACTCCCAGTCCTTGGTGGGTCCGAAGATGCGCTCGCAGAACAGGCCGTCCCGCTCAGGCTTCAGGGTGCGGTAGTTGATCGTTTCCGGCTTTTTGACCTCGCCGTAGCTCCATGCGCGGATCTGGTCGGGAGAAGCAAGGCCGATCTTGATCGAATCGAAATCGTTATATTCCATTAAACGAACCCTTCCTTTTCTTATGTTTCGATGAATGAGGGCTTGGGAGCGCGGCGCATCTTACGCGCGCTGCACTCCACTCTCGGCTTGATCAGAATTCGTCGTCCAGGCCCAGGCCGTCGTCGGCAAACAGGCTGCCGTCCGGCTCAAAAACATCCTCCGGCTCATCGAAACCGGCATCTGCATCGGGATCAGCGTCCTCGATGCTGTAATCGTTGCTCAATTCGTTCTCCACCAGAACGTCCTCGCCCATGGGCAGATCGCGGGTATCGAAGCCAGTCTCCTCGTCGTCGAAGTTCTGCTTCAGATCGATCTCGTCGCCATTGGAATCCTGCACACGCACATCCAGACCCAGGCTCTGCAGCTCCTTGATGAGCACGCGGAAGCTCTCGGGGATGCCGGGCTTGGGAACGGGCTGGCCCTTCACGATGGCCTCGTAGGTCTTCACACGGCCGACCACGTCGTCGGACTTGACGGTCAGGATCTCCTGCAGGGTGTAGGCTGCGCCGTACGCCTCCAGGGCCCAAACCTCCATTTCGCCGAAGCGCTGGCCACCGAACTGAGCCTTACCACCCAGAGGCTGCTGGGTAACCAGGCTGTAGGGGCCGGTGGAACGGGCGTGGATCTTATCGTCTACCAGGTGATGCAGCTTCAGGTAGTACATGTAGCCAACGGTGACGCGGTTGTCGAACTTCTCACCGGTGCGGCCGTCGTAAACGGTGCTCTTGCCGTCCTCATCCAGCTCGATCTTGGAGAAGTCGATCACGTGGCCGATCTCCGGGCGCATGATCTTGTCCAGCTTGGTGGGATACTCGGGAGCGTTCTCGCCGTGGTTGGTCTCATAGGCCAGGTGGTAGCATTCGCGGATGTCCTGCTCGTGGGCGCCGTCGAATACGGGGGTCATGATCTTCCAGCCCAGCGCCTTGGCGGCGTAGCTCAGATGGATCTCCAGGACCTGACCGATGTTCATACGGGAGGGAACGCCCAGGGGGTTCAGCACGATGTCCAGCGGGGTACCGTCGGCCAGGAAGGGCATATCCTCCTGGGGCAGGATGCGGGACACAACACCCTTGTTACCGTGACGGCCGGCCATCTTGTCGCCCACGCTGATCTTGCGCTTCTGAGCGATGTAGCAGCGCACAACCTGGCGCACGCCGGGCTGCAGCTCGTCGCAGTTGTCGGGAGTGAAGACCTTCACATCCACGATGATGCCGTACTGGCCATGGGGAACGCGCAGGGAGGTGTCGCGCACCTCGCGGGCCTTCTCGCCGAAGATAGCGCGCAGCAGGCGCTCCTCGGCGGTCAGCTCGGTCTCGCCCTTCGGGGTGACCTTACCAACCAGGATGTCGCCGGCCTTGACCTCGGCGCCGATGCGGATGATGCCGCGCTCGTCCAGATCCTTCAGGGCATCCTCGCCCACGTTGGGGATGTCGCGGGTGATCTCCTCGGGTCCCAGCTTGGTCTCGCGGGCCTCGGTCTCGTACTCCTCGATGTGGATGGAGGTGTAAACGTCCTCACGAACGATCTTCTCGTTGATCAGAACGGCGTCCTCGTAGTTGTAGCCCTCCCAGGTCATGAAGCCGATCAGGGCATTCTTACCCAGGCTGATCTCGCCGTTCTTGGTGGCGGGGCCGTCGGCGATGACCTGACCGGCCTTCACCTCTTCGCCCTTGTCCACGATGGGGCGCTGGTTCACGCAGGTGCCCTGGTTGGACCGCATGAACTTGATGAGCTCGTACTCGTCGGTGGTGGTCTTGCTGGTGCGGATCACGATCTTGTCGGCATCCACATGCTCCACAACACCGTCGTTCTTGGCCAGAACGCAAACGCCGGAGTCACAAGCAGCCTTGTACTCCATGCCGGTGGCCACGATGGGCTGCTGGGTGACCAGCAGAGGCACAGCCTGACGCTGCATGTTCGCACCCATCAGAGCACGGTTGGCGTCGTCGTTTTCCAGGAAGGGAATCATGGCGGTAGCCACGGACACAACCATCTTGGGGCTTACGTCCATGTAGTCCACGCGCTCGCGCTCGATTTCCAGAATCTCGTCACGGCGGCGGGCATTGACGCGGGCCTTGGTGAAGTGGCCTTCCTCGTCCAGAGGCTCGTTGGCCTGCGCCACCACGTACTCGTCTTCCACGTCGGCGGTCATGTAGACCACCTCGTCGGTGACCACGCCGCGCTCCTTGTCCACCTTGCGGTAGGGAGCCTCGATGAAGCCGTACTCGTTGATACGGGCGAAGCTGGCCAGGTAGGAGATCAGACCGATGTTGGGACCTTCGGGGGTCTCAATGGGGCACATGCGGCCGTAGTGGCTGTAGTGCACGTCTCGAACCTCGAAACCGGCGCGGTCACGGCTCAGACCGCCAGGGCCCAGAGCAGACAGACGGCGCTTGTGGGTCAGCTCAGCCAGGGGGTTGTTCTGGTCCATGAACTGAGACAGTGGGCTGGAACCGAAGAACTCCTTGATGGCGGCAACCACAGGACGGATATTGATCAGGCTCTGGGGAGTGGCCTCGTTCATATCCTGAGCCTGCAGGGTCATGCGCTCGCGAATGACGCGCTCCATACGGGAGAAGCCGATGCGGAACTGGTTCTGCAGCAGCTCGCCAACGCTGCGGATACGGCGGTTGCCCAGGTGGTCGATGTCGTCGGTGACGCCGATGCCGTGGTCCAGGCCGTTCAGGTAGTTGATGGAGGAGAAGATGTCATCCAGGGTGACGGTCTTGCTGATGAGGCGGTCGTGGTTCTTGACCAGCAGCTCCTTCTGCTCGGCCTCGTCGCTGGTGGCATCCAGGATGGCCTTCACCTCGGCGAAGGTCACGCGCTCGTTGATGCCGCACTCCAGAACGTCGAAGTTGAAGAAGTTCTGGGCGTCCACGGTGCCGTTGGTGATAACCTTGCGCTCCCGGTCGTCGGCCATGATGAAAGCCACGGATACACCGGCGGCCTCGGCGGCCTCGGCGGCCTCACGGCTGATCTTCTCGCCGGCGGCAATCAGCAGCTCGCCGGTCAGGGGGGCGATGATGTCGCGGGCGGCCACAAAACCGGTGATGCGGCGGGCCAGAGCCAGCTTCTTGTTCATCTTGTACCGGCCAAACCGGGACATGTCGTACCGGCGGGGGTCGAAGAACAGGTTGTTCAGATGGGTCTGGGCGCTCTCCACCGTCGGGGGCTCGCCGGGACGCAGCTTGCGGTAGGTCTCCAGCAGGCCCTCTTCCTCGTTGTGGGTGGTATCCTTGTCCAGAGTGGCCAGGATGCGCTCGTCCTCACCGAAGAACTCCCGGATCTGAGCGTCGCTGCCCATGCCCAGAGCACGCAGCAGCACAGTGACGGGCAGCTTGCGGTTCTTGTCGATGCGCACATAGAACACATCGTTGGAGTCGGTCTCGTACTCCAGCCAGGCGCCGCGGTTGGGGTTCATGGTGGCGGTGTACAGCTTCTTACCGGTCTTGTCGTAGCTGGCGCCGAAGTAAACGCCGGGGCTACGAACCAGCTGGCTGACGATGACACGCTCCGCACCGTTATTGATGAAGGTACCTGCGTCGGTCATGAGCGGGAAATCGCCCATGAAGATCTCCTGCTCCTTTACCTCGCCGGTCTCCTTGTTCAGCAGCCGGGCGGTAACGCGCAGGGGCGCCGCGTAGGTAGTGTCGCGTTCCTTGCACTCTTTGATGGTGTATTTGGGCTCTCCCAGATGGTAATCCACGAATTCCAGAGCCAGATTGCCGGTGAAGTCCTCAATGGTGGCAATGTCGCGGAAAACCTCTTTCAGACCCTCGTCCAAAAACCAGCGGTACGAGTTCTTCTGCACCTCGATGAGGTTGGGCATGGTGATAACCTCATCGATGCGGGAAAAGCTCATGCGTTCGGTTTTGCCAAGGGTTGTGGGCTTGACCTTCATCATAAAAAGCTTCCACTCCTATCCTGTTTCTACTTACATGATTGAGCACGCCCCGCCGGGGCAGCCATGCGGCTCGCAGAATTTTGTGTAACTTTCACAAACTTTTGCAAGTTTTTTGTACATGCTGCCTTTTTTAGGGCGTGTTGATCCAATTATGGTATACCATAACAGTATAATGGCCAAAAAGCCCGGTGTCAAGCCATTTTTTCGCTTTTTTCAAAAACACCGGCCCGAGCTCGATACGCCCGGGCCGGTGTTATGTTTTTGATGATTCTCAGCGGCACTGCTCCTCGCTGGCCACGATCTGGGCGAAGTCCACCGCCCTCAGCTCCCGGTTCACCTGCTCGCTGATGCGCCGGAAGACCTGCTGGAAGGCGCAGATGCCGGAAGCGCCCCGGTTGCACTCGCCGCATTCCTCCAGGCAGCGGGAAAGCTGATAGGGCCCCTCCACCGCGCGGATCACATCCAGCATGGTGATCTCACTGGCAGGCCGTGCCAGCTCATAACCGCCCCGGTTGCCCTTGAAGCTGGCCACCAGACCGCTGGCCACCAGCTTGCCCAGAATCTTCAGCGAAAAGCGCAGCGAAACGCTCATCTCCTGGCTGATGGAACGGGCGTCCATCCGCTTTTGATTTTTTGCCAGACAGTAGATGATACGGATGGCGTAATCCGATTCCTGCGTGATGTGCATAACGCCTTCTCCTTTCCCGCGGGTTTCGGGCCCGCTGCGCGGGGTGCGCCCCGCAATAACTATACTTTAATGATATAGTTAAATATATCAGGTTTGGGTGGATTTGTCAAACCTGCCCGCATGCAGAACGCCCGGGCAGCTCCTTTATAGGAACTGCCCGGGCGTTCGTCTTTGATTATGCGTTGGCTGCCGCAGCCTTCTCGCCCCGTCGGAACAGCACCCGGAACACCAGGCGCACCAGCGGACCGGCGAAGAACACCTGCCAGCACAGAGCCATGGGGAAGTTCATCACCGCAGTCTGCAGCCAGACAGCCACGATCTGGCTGCCGGGATTCTTGAACAGGATGGTGGCCACCAGGCTCATCATGGGGCACATCAGGCAGACGATCAT
>MHCFR00700__coassemble_517_pt1 | contig 34306 bp, 28 predicted proteins | sample MHCFR00700__metabat2_low_PE_038 | metagenome-assembled genome bin MHCFR00700 | reverse complement strand
GGAATTATGGGACTTTGAACTCAATTCCTGTTGCACTTAGTTTGACAATTCACTCTTATTCAAACCAATCTCGTTCCGGGCGGCATTGCCTGGGGTAAAGCTTCAGTTGACCCTCTGGGCCGTACATGGCCAGAAATACCTCTTTCGGGCTTTTATAGCCCCGGGCCGTCAGCTGTTCCTGCAGCCAGGCAGGATTGTGCCCGATGGACTCCAGATTATCCGCAAGAGGGGAGCCATCCAGAATCAGCGCGCACCAAAGGCCTTCCGGTTGAGGGGAAAGCTGAAGATCAGACGGTGTGGCCGGGCGGAATTGAGCGGCGGGCAGAAAGCTGATTTGTCCGTTGGTCTCCAGAACAGCGGATTCCAGCTGGCTCAGATCAAAATAACCGGCCACACGGCACTGACTCAAAAACTCGTTCAGATCCAGCCTGGCGCGCAGCAGATTTTCGGGATAAAGCCTTCCGTTCTGATACAGCACCACCGGACGGCCATTGAAAAAGCGGCGCAGAGCAATGGACTTGCAGGTGAACCAGTCGATGCACAGTGCAGCGATTCCATAAACAACAGTGGCGGTCAGCGGCTGCCACCAGGCCTCCAGGTCGGTAGCCAGTTCAGCGGCAATGGAACCGATGGTGATGCTGGTTACGTAATCGAACAGGCTCATCTGGCTGATCTGGCGCTGGCCCACCAGTTTGCACAAACCAAACAGAACCACAATGGAAACCAGACTTGTGATGGTGATTTTTCCTACTTCGGTAAAGATCTGCATAGCATCCGGCCTTTCTTGCGGCAAGGAGGCCGCGGTATCTGTTGTGAGTATGAACAAAGCGTTCGGGGATTATTCATGAAAAGGAAGACTTGGCGAACCGGACCGGATTATGTATAATAGGTCCATCATAGTATGGTGCGCGGAAGCGCCGACAGGAGGGCATGGCCGTTGCGGCATGTTTTTATTGTAAATCCCGTTTCAGGAAAGGCAGATGCCAGCGGTTCGCTGGTACCCCAGATCATTCAGGCGGCGGCCCGGCAGGTGGTAGAGTACGAAATCCTGCTGACGGAACGACCCGGCCATGGAGTGGAATTGGCGCGGCAGCATGCAGAGCAGGGCGAGCCCGTCCGTCTGTATGCCTGCGGAGGCGACGGCACTCTGAATGAGGTGCTGCGAGGCGCTTACGGTTTCGAAAACGCCCAGACAGCCTGTGTGCCTTGCGGAAGCGGAAACGACTTTGTGCGTAATTTCGGGGGCAGCGCTCCCTTTCTGGATCTGGAAAACCTGATTCAGGGCGATGCGGTCCCCATGGATCTGATCGAGACGGATCAGGGTCTTGCAGCCGCGATCTGCTCCGCCGGTTTGGACGCCCAGGTTGCCTACGGCATTCCGAAGTTCCGCCGGATTCCGCTGTGCGGCGGGTCCATGGCCTATAAGCTCTCCATTTTGCAGGCGGTAAGCGGGCCGTTGGGTCACCGGCTGCGGGTCTGTGCGGATGACGAGGTCATTACCGGCGAATTTTTGATGCTGGCGCTCTGCAACGGTTCCACCTACGGCGGAGGTTTTCTGGCCGCTCCCCAGGCCTGCATGAACGACGGCCTGCTGGAGCTGGTCCTGGTACGAAAAATCAGCCGGCTGCAAATCGCCCGCCTGATCGGTGACTATCAAAAAGGCCTGCACATGCAGGGCGGCCAGGTGGCTCCCGCCTACCGCGATATCATCATTGCCAGAAGGGTGCGCCGCCTGCAGCTGGACACACTGGATGGAAATCCCATCGTGGTAACGCGGGACGGAGAATGCGCCCCTTATAACAGCCTGCGGGCACGTGTGCTGCCTGCTGCTGCTCAGATTGTGCTGCCGCGTTCCGTTCTGAGCGCGGAGCTTCCTGCGCTGCGCAGGGATACCGCCTGCATTGAAAGGCTTTCGTAACATCAAACAAAAGGGCAGTGGGAATGGATCGGCTCCATCCTGCTGCCTTTTCTTTGTGCCGGCCGGCGGGGATGGAGGGCGTCAGCAAAGCGGAGGCCGGTATTGCTAAAAAAGAACAAAGATAACATCGAAAAAAGATGGAGGATAGCACAAGGGAATTTTACAAGGGAAAATCATGGTTTGTTCACAAAAATTTTTTTATTTATCCACTTGATTTTTCCGGAAAGAGCGACTAAAATATACATTAGCACTCGAGGAGAATGAGTGCTAAACAAATTGTTATCATTAAATTTATTTTTGAATAGGAGGATATCTTCCATGAAAATCAAGCCTCTTGCAGATCGCGTTGTGATCAAGACCGTTGAAGCTGAGGAAACCACCAAGAGCGGCATCATCCTGGCCGGTTCCGCCAAGGAGAAGCCCCAGGTGGCCGAGGTGCTGGCAGTTGGCCCCGGCGGCATGGTAGACGGCAAGGAAGTGGAGATGATCGTCAAGGTGGGCGATAAGGTCCTCACCAGCAAGTACTCCGGCACCGAGGTAAAGGTGGACGGCGAGGAATGCACCATCGTGCGCCAGAGCGACATTCTGGCCATCGTGGAGGAGTAACCTCCGTTCCTGTTCAACATCGACTGATCGAATGCGCACTGCGCATCCCGCAATAAAAGGAGAGATTCATTATGGCAAAACAGATTCTGCATGGCGAGGCCGCCCGCAAGGCCCTTTCCGCTGGTATTGATACCCTGGCCGATACCGTTCGCATCACCATGGGCCCCAAGGGCCGCAACGTGGTGCTGGGCAAGAAGTTCGGCAGCCCCGTGATCACCAACGACGGCGTGACCATCGCCAAGGAGATCGAGCTGAAGGACGTGTTCGAGAACATGGGCGCTCAGCTGGTTCGTGAAGTGGCCACCAAGACAAACGACATCGCTGGCGACGGTACCACCACCGCCACTGTTCTGGCCCAGGCTCTGGTACACGAGGGCATGAAGAACGTTGCCGCCGGCGCCAATCCCATGGATGTGAAGCGCGGCATGCAGAAGGCCGTGAAGGCTGCTGTATCTGCCTTTGCTGCCAACAGCCAGAAGGTAAACGGCTCCAAGGACATCGCCCGTGTTGCCACTGTTTCCGCCGACGACGCCACCGTGGGTGAGCTGATCGCCGAGGCTATGGAGAAGGTAACCGCCGATGGCGTGATCACCATCGAGGAGAGCAAGACCGCCGAGACCTACTCCGAGGTCGTGGAAGGCATGCAGTTTGACCGCGGTTACATCACCCCCTACATGGTGACCGATACCGAGAAGATGGAGGCTATCATTGACGATGCCTACATCCTGATCACCGACAAGAAGATCAGCGTGATCCAGGATCTGCTGCCCCTGCTGGAGCAGATCGTGCAGAGCGGCAAGAAGCTGGTCATCATCGCTGAGGACATCGAGGGCGAGGCTCTGTCCACCCTGATCGTGAACCGTCTGCGCGGCACCTTCACCTGCGTGGCCGTTAAGGCTCCCGGCTTCGGCGACCGCCGCAAGGAAATGCTGCAGGATATCGCTATCCTGACTGGCGGCCAGGTCATCAGCGAGGAGCTGGGCTACGATCTGAAGGAGACCACCGTTGACATGCTGGGCCGTGCCCGTCAGGTCAAGGTGACTAAGGAGACCACCACCATCGTGGATGGCGCTGGCGCCAAGGAGCTGATCAAGGAGCGCGTGAACCAGATCCGTGCCCAGATGGAAAGCTCCACCAGCGATTTCGACCGCGAGAAGCTGCAGGAGCGCCTGGCCAAGCTGGCCGGCGGTGTTGCCGTGATCCGCGTGGGCGCTGCCACCGAAGTGGAAATGAAGGACAAGAAGCTGCGCATTGAGGACGCTCTGAACGCCACCAAGGCTGCCGTGGAAGAGGGCATCGTGGCCGGCGGCGGTACTGCTGCCATCAACGCCATCCCTGCTGTGCAGAAGGTATGCGACGAGCTGGAAGGCGACGAGCGCACCGGCGCCCGCATCGTTCTGAAGGCTCTGGAGGCTCCTCTGCGCCAGATCGCTCAGAACGCCGGTCTGGAGGGCAGCGTCATCATCGACAAGATCCTGAGCTCCGGCAAGTCTAACTACGGCTTTGACGCTCAGAAGGAGCAGTACTGCGACATGATCGAGGCCGGCATCGTGGACCCCACCAAGGTGACCCGTTCCGCTCTGGAGAACGCCGCCAGCGTTGCCTCCATGGTTCTGACCACCGAAAGCCTGGTTGCTGACGAGCCCGAGCAGCCCGCTGCTGCGCCTGCTCCCGATATGGGCGGCATGGGCGGTATGTACTAAGCTGTATCAAAACCTCATAACCCAAACAGGGAAGACCTGCATGTGGTTTGCATGCAGGTCTTTTTGCGTACAGCGTTTTCTTCCTGAAATGAACGGAATGAATCCCTTCCTGTCCGCCCAGACTGAAAAGGGAGGTGGAGAGCATGACGCAGAAACGTCTGGCCGCGCTGTTCGGTGCGGTGCTTTTGGCTTTTTCGGTGGTGATGGGCAGGCTCTATCTGCTGGCGCAAAATCGGGAGTACGCCCAAACAGCGCAGGCGCAAACAGTGACCACACTTACCCTGGAAAACAGCCGGGGCAATTTGTACGACTGCAATGGAACGGCTCTGACCGGATATGGGCAGCAGTATTATGCGCTGTCCATCCCGGGGGAAAGCAGCTATGCGGAGCTGTTCCAATACGTACCTTACAGCGAGCAGGCCTATCTTTACGAAAAGCGAAACGCGCTGGCTCCCTTTCTGATCCAGGTGGACCGTGATCTGACCGATCAGGGAATCTATACCTATTCTGTGCCCAACCGGTATTGTCCGTTGCCGCTGGCGGAGCATCTGATCGGCTATCTGAACGGGGACGGCAGCGGAGTGGCGGGACTGGAACAGGCGTTTGACGAGCTGCTCACCAGCGGCCGGACTGCCCGTGAGGTCCAGTGTGTGACCACAGCGCAGGGTTCTTTGCTTGCAGGCAGTGAACCCCAGCTGCTGGAAGGTCAGGAGGAAGGTCAGGGCGTGATGCTCACCCTGGATACCGCTGCCCAGCGGGTGTGTGAGGCCATTGCCCAAAAGACCATGGACACCGGCTGCATTCTGGTTCTGGATGTGTCCACCGCAAAAGTCCGCGCCAGCGTGAGTATGCCGGAATTTGACCCAAACAACATTCAAGCCAGCCTGAAAAACGAAGACTCCCCCTTTTTGAACCGGGTGCTCTGCCAATATAATGTTGGTTCCGTGTTCAAGCCGGTTTTGGCCGCCGCAGCCTTGGAGCGGGGCATCGGCTGGTACAGCATGGAATGTGAGGGCGTGATCACCATCAGCGACCACGACTATCATTGCGCGCTGAACCGCGCTCATGGCCTGATGAACATTCGCGGCGCACTGGAAAAAAGCTGCAACTGCTTTTTCATCGACCTGGTAATGCAGCTGGGCGGCAGCCGTGTGGCGGAACTGGCCCGGCAGTTCGGCTTCGGACAGACGGTCTATCTGGCGGGCGGGCTGAAAAGTGCCGAGGGCGTGGTGCCTGAAGAAGAGACTCTGGAAGATCTGGGCCAGCTGGCAAACTTCAGCTTCGGCCAGGGCCAGCTGATGGCCGCGCCGGTCCAGCTGGCCGCCGCATACAATACCCTCGCTGCCGGTGGTATCTACCGAAGTCCCAGCTTTCTGGAAGCAGTGATCGACGAGACCAGCGGCGAGGTGGTCCGGCAGCTCTATCAGCCGGACACCCGCCAGGTGGTGAGTGCATCTACGGCAGATACCCTGTGCGATATGCTGGCCGGAGTCGTAAACGAGGGCATCGGCGCGCAGGCTGCCCCCCAAAACGGCACGGCTGCGGGTAAGACCGGCACTGCCCAGACCGCCGTGTTTGACGAGGAGGGCAGGGAAGAGATGAACTATTGGTTTGCAGGCTTTTACCCGGCCGAGGACCCGATCTACACCATTGTGGTGCTGCAGGATGGCACACCGGAGCCGGAAACAAGCTCAGCTGCCATTTTTGCGCAGGTATGCGACGGACTGTTCTGGCTGCAAAATGAGGAGACTCGGGCAAAGATCCTTGAACAGCAGGAAAAGCTGGAGGAAGAACAGGCAAAATCCGCGGCCAGCAGTTGACAAGCAGGGCGGTGCGCGCTATACTGTTAAAGTAATTGATCATGATAATGGCTGTGATAGGGCCAATGGCGGGCAGACAGCTCCAGAGAGGGAACCGTTCCGGTGCAAGGTTTCTGCTTATTCCCCCGCCGCATGCCACCCTTGAGCCTCCGGTGATGAGCCGGACGTAACGCGGCGTTAACGCGCAAAAAGCGGCGGTTTCGGAGCATCGAAGCCGCAATCTGGGTGGTACCACGGAGATTTTTGTAGCCTTCGTCCCTGTTTGGGGGCGAGGGCTATTCTTTTTTTCTGGGGCGGCCCGGCGATTATCGGATCAGGCGTTTTGTACACAACACATGTAGAGGAGTTAAGAACGATGCAATGGACCGGTTTGAATGAACTGCGTGAAAAGTATCTTTCGTTTTTCGAGAGCAAGGGCCACCTGCGGCTGGACAGCTTCCCCCTGGTACCGAAAAACGACAACAGCCTGCTGCTGATCAACAGCGGCATGGCCCCCATGAAGAAATGGTTCCTGGGCCAGGAGGAGCCGCCCTGCCATCGGGTGACCACCTGCCAGAAGTGCATCCGCACCCCGGATATCGAGCGCGTGGGCATCACCGCACGTCACGGCACCTACTTCGAGATGCTGGGCAACTTCAGTTTCCAGGATTACTTCAAGAAGGAAGCCACTGCCTGGGCCTGGGAGTTCCTGACCAAGGTTTTGGAGATCCCTGCCGAGCTGCTGTACATCTCGGTTTACGAGGATGACGACGAAGCTTGGGACATCTGGACCAAGGACATCGGCATTGCTGAGGATCACATGGTCCGCTTCGGCAAGGAAGACAACTTCTGGGAGCACGGCTCCGGTCCCTGCGGCCCCTGCAGCGAGATCTACTTTGACCGCGGCCCCGAGCATGGCTGCGGCAAGCCCGGCTGCAAGGTTGGCTGTGACTGCGACCGCTACATGGAGGTCTGGAACCTGGTGTTCAGCCAGTTCGACTCCGACGGTAAGGGCAACTACACCCGCCTGGAGCGCCCCAACATCGATACCGGTATGGGTCTGGAGCGTCTGGCCTGCGTAATGCAGGGTGTGGGCAACCTGTTCGAGGTTGACACCGTCCGCGCCATCCTGAACCATGTGGAGAAGATCAGCGGCAAGACCTACGGCGAGGATGCCAAGACCGACATCTCCATCCGCGTGATCACCGACCACATCCGCTCCACCACCTTCATGGTGAGCGACGGCATCATGCCCTCCAACGAGGGCCGCGGCTACGTGCTGCGCCGCCTGCTGCGCCGCGCCGCCCGTCACGGCCGGATGCTGGGCATCACCCGCCCCTTCCTGACCGAGCTGGTGGACACCGTAATCCACGAGAACAAGGCCGGCTACCCTGAGCTGGAAGAGCATGCCGACTACATCAAGAAGGTCATCGGCACCGAGGAAGAGCGCTTCTACAAGACCATTGACCAGGGCATGACCATCCTGAACGGCCTGATCGACAACATCACCAAGGCTGCCGTGGCCGGCAAGGAGAAGATTCTCTCCGGTATCGACGCCTTCAAGCTGAACGATACCTTCGGCTTCCCCCTGGATCTGACCCGCGAGATCGCCGCCGAGGCTGGCATCATCGTGGACGAGGAGAACTTCCACTCCGAGATGAAGAAGCAGAAGGAGAAGGCCCGCAAGGACCGTCTGTCCCGCGGTATCTCCGGTTGGGATTCCGATCTGTTCAGCGAGCTGACCGTTCCCGCCACTGTGTTTACCGGCTACGAGAAGCTGGAGGACAAGGGCCAGGTGATGGCTCTGTCCGACGGTGAGGAGCTGGAGGACGCCATTTCCACCGACGAGGGCGCCAAGGAAGGTGTTCTGGTGGTTCTGGACCAGACTCCCTTCTACGCTGAGAGCGGCGGACAGGTGGCCGACACCGGTTCCATCGTGACCGCCGACGGCGCCCGTCTGGAAGTGAAGGACGTGAAGAAGACCGGCAAGGGCTACTTCGTACACACCTGCACCCTGCTGGAAGGCACCGTGAAGGTGGGTGACAGCGTGACCGCCGCCGTGTCCAAGGGCCGCCGGATGTCCATCGCCCGCAACCATACCAGCGCCCACCTGCTGCAGAAGGCTCTGCGCGAGGTGCTGGGCAGCCACGTGCACCAGGCCGGTTCCTACGAGGACGACGAGCGCGTGCGCTTCGACTTCACTCATTTCAGCGCTGTGACTCCCGAAGAGCTGGCTCTGGTGGAGCACATCGTGAACCAGAAGATCTTCGAGGCCCTGGATGTGAACATCCAGAACCTGCCCATTGCAGAGGCTAAGAAGATGGGCGCCATGGCTCTGTTCGGTGAGAAGTACGGCGATGTGGTCCGCGTTGTGGACGTGAACGGCTGGTCCACCGAGTTCTGCGGCGGTACTCATGTGAAGAACACCGCTCAGCTGGGCTGCTTCAAGATTCTCAGCGAGTCCAGCGTGGCCGCCGGCATCCGCCGTATCGAAGGCACCACCGGCTATGGCGTGCTGAATCTGCTGGACGAGCGCACCGAGATGCTGCACAAGGTTGCCGATGCGCTGAAGGTCAACAACATGAAGGATCTGCCCCTGCGCGCTGTGGCTGTGGCCGGCGAGGTGAAGGCTCTGAGCAAGGAGCTGGATGCTGCCAAGGCTGCCGCCGCCGCCAGCAAGATCGACGGCCTGTTTGAGGGCGCCGAGGACGTGAACGGCATCAAGATCCTGACCGCCTACTTTTCCGGCACCGCCCCCGAGGCGCTGCGCAGCATGGCAGAAAAGGTGCGCGACAAGGCTCCCAACACCGTAGCTGCCCTGGTGGGCTCCACCGACGGCAAGATCACCCTGGCCGTTGCCTGCGGCAAAGGTGCACTGGATGCGGGCCTGAAGGCTGGCGTTCTGGTCAAGCAGATCGCTGCCATCGCCGGCGGCAACGGCGGCGGCAAGCCCGACTTTGCCATGGCTGGCCTGAAGGATGAGAACAAGATCGACGAGGCGCTGAACGCTGTGGCCGGTATTGTGAAGGGCATCCTGGAAGGCTGATCCCATTTGTTTTTCACTGCGAACACCGGGAGAAACATCCCGGTGTTCGCAGCCTGTTTTGACGCATTGTTGGATTCTGGAAAGGAGATGTTTTAATGGATTGCTTGTTCTGCAAAATCGCCCAGGGCCAGATCCCCTCGAATAAGCTGTTCGAGGATGACAAGATCCTTGCGTTCTACGACATTGATCCCCAGGCGCCGGTTCACTTTCTGGTGATTCCCAAGCAGCATGTGGACTCTGCTGCCGCGCTCACCGAGCAGGACGGCGAGCTGCTGGCTCATGTGTTTGCCACCATTGCCCGCCTGTGCAAGGAATTGGGCTGTGACAACGGCTACCGTGTGGTGACCAACGTGGGCGAGGACGGCGGCCAGAGTGTAAAGCATTTGCACTTTCATGTGCTGGCAAAGCGCAGCCTCGCCTGGCCTCCGGGCTGATGTACGGCAGTTTTATACTGTGTGACCGAGAAAAAGGAGATATCTGATTATGAGCGAGACCTATACCCTGCATGTGGCGGGCCTGACCCGGGAACTGCCCATCTGTGCCATCAACGAGCATCTTTCCATCGCTGCGTTCATCATGTTCAGCGATGTGGAGCTGACCGTTGCCTGTGCCAAAGCGCTGCTGGAAAAGTGTCCGGAGTTCGATGTGATCGTTACCGCTGAGGCAAAGGGCATTCCTCTGGCCTACGAGATGAGCCGCCAGAGCGGAAAGCTGTACATTCCTGCTCGTAAAGGCGAAAAACTTTACATGCAGAATCCGGTGGTTGTGGAGGATCAGTCCATCACCACCAGCGCCCGCCAGAAGCTGGTGATCGACCACAAGGATCTGGAAGCCATGAACGGCAAGCGGATTCTGATTGTGGACGACGTGATCAGCACCGGCGGCTCTCTGCATGCGCTGGAGACCCTGGTGGAAAAGAGCACCGGTACCGTCGTGGGCCGTGTGGCTGCGCTGGCAGAAGGCGATGCCGCCGACCGCACCGATATCATTTTCCTGGAAAAACTGCCGCTGTTCACCCACTGATTTCCGCACACGAATGAGACGGGTACTGGCAGCTTGCTGTTTTGTTTGGTTTGCCGCCAAACTCATCGCTGTGTATCTGCCGCCTGTGGCCCTTGGGCTGCTCGCGGCAGTTTTTGTATGTGTGTTTTGGTGTGCATTGGCGCTGGGAAAGCGTAACTATAGTTTTCTGTTTCCTTTGGTGGGTCTGGCTGCCATTCTGTTTCACAGTCTGGTATACAGCACAGTGGTAGCGCCTGCCTTTGCGCTTGCAGGTGAAAAGGTGGAGGCAGTTGTGCTAGCCGAACAGGTGGACTCCGGCTTTCAGGACGGTACGGTGCGCGGCGAATTCACCGTATTGGAGCTGAACGGTAAGCCGCTTCCAGTCTGGAAACGGTTTCGCATTTCGGCGGTGGCTATGCCGGAATGTGAACGGGCAGACCTGCTTCGCGGTACCTTTTCCGTGGAGCTTCTGGAAAAGGACGAATACTACTACGGCAATCTGGCGGACGGCGTACTTTTGCAGGCGGTGACCGCAGAGGATGTAACGCTGGAAGGACAAAGCCGGGCCCCGCGTTTTTTCATGCGGCAGCTGCAGGAAAATCTTGCCCGCAATTGCCGCCGTTATCTTGCGCCGGAATTGGGCAGTGTGCTTGCCGCCATGGCAGTAGGGGACAAAAGTCGCCTGACCAACGAAATTACCGACGCTTACCGAGCAGCTGGCGTCTCCCATCTGCTGGTGGTGTCCGGTCTTCATCTGACGCTTTTGTGCAGTGCGTTTTTGGGTAACCGCCCCTGTGGCGGCCGGTTCCGGCGTCAAAAAGCACTGGCCGCCATGGTTCTGGTGGTGGGTATGATGGCTCTGGTCGGCTTCACTCCATCGGTGACACGGGCCGGGGTAGGCGCGCTGATTTTCTATGCCGGCGCACTGTTTCTGCAACCGGCTGACTCCTTCACCTCACTGGGAGTTGCGGCTGTGCTGCTCTCGCTGCAAAACTGCTATGCAGTGTGCGATTTGGGGTTACAACTTTCCTTTGCCGCCACACTCGGCGTACTCTGCGCCGCCCGAATCTTCCCGCCCATGCGCCTGAGTGAGCAGGAGGAGCACCCCTGGCGCTGCCGGACAAGGCGCTGGTTCACTGTGTTGTTGGTCCCGCTTCTGGCAGCAGTATTCACGCTGCCGCTTCAGCTGGTGCACGGCCTTTCGGTCAGCGGGGTCTCGGTGCTGACCAACCTGTTGGTGATGCCGCTGGTGGGGCCCATTGTTTGTTTGGGTTTAGTCTGTGCGGTGACCAGTCTTATACCGGCCCTGTATCACCTTACCAGAGCCGTGATGCTGCTGGCTGCTCTTCTGGTGAAGCTGCAAAACGCCATTGTGTTTTATACTTCCTCTCTTCCGGCGGCACAGCTGGCACTGCCTAAGGGATTCACTGTTTTCGCCGTGCTCGTCTGCGGGGCAGCCCTTTGGTATGCCTGGAAAAAGCGCCTCCTGCGCTGGGCGCTTCCGGTTTTGTGCGTGGGGCTGGCGCTGTCCTTCGGGCTTTTCAATCGGCTGGGGCGAGATGTGGTCACGATCCGGCTTGTGGGCAGTTCTTCCAATCCCTGTGCAGTGGTAACGGTCCGGCAGCACGCCATGGTGCTGTTCCGAGGCGGAGAGAGCAACCGCCAGCAGGTGCAGGCTCTGCTGAAGGCACAGGGCATGGATGGGGCCGAGCTATGGGTGGACCTGCGACAGGACCCGGGCGGAGGAAAAACTTCCGGCAGACTCCTTTCAGTGGAGGAACTGCCGGAGGATGAACAATGGAGCGAGGATTTTTACGGAATAAGGCTTTCCCTGGTCAACCAGCGTGGAGCCAATTTGGCTCTTATGGAGATCGAGGGCTATCGGGTGGCGATGATCACCGGCCAGCTGGAAGCGGGTACGCCGTTGCAAACGGACCTGTTGCTGGCTGGCTCCTCCGACCCGGGGCTGGTGGATCCAGTGCAGGTGCTTACCGCCAAAGCCTACGACTGGCATTCCGGCAAACCGGGAGTTCACTGGCGCTATGCGCCTTTGGGCGGCACCGTGTACATCCGCCCTGGCAGGGCGATCAAATTCGAGGGGGTAACCAATGCTGCATACTGAGCAAAAACAGCAGGCCGCGCTGAAAAAGGGCGTGCCGGTTTTCTATTACTATTCTTCCGACCCGTTCCTGGCGCGGGCAGCCGCGGAAAAAATGGCGGCTGCTCTGCTGCAGGAAGATGGGGAGAGCACCCGGCTGGACGGTCCCGCTCCCACAGTGGAAGAGCTGGTTATGGCAGCGGGTACCATCTCGTTTTTCGGTACCCGCCGTATCGTGGAGCTGCCCATGCTGCAGCCTTCGGCTTACTCCGAAAAGGATATGGCCGAGTTCTGCGACGTGCTGGCCAGCACCGAGAACGCGGTGTTTGTCATCCACAGCGTATTCAGTGAGGAGCGGGGCAAGCTGAAGCTGCCCAAGCAGGCGAAAAAGCTGATCGAGACCTGTGAATCGCTGGGGTATGCCGCTGAGGTGGCTCATCCCGGTGTGCAGGAGCTGCGCCTCATGCTGCGGCAGCGGGCGCAAGGCATGGACACCGCCATGAGCGAAAGCGCGGCAGGCCTTTTGCTGGAACGCTGCGGGCAGGACCTGTTCCTGCTGGAAAACGAGGTGGATAAACTGGCCGCCGCCAGCGGCTATACCGAGATCACCCCAGGTCTGATCGTGGAGATGAGCACCCAGAACCTGGAGGCGGATGTCTTCGATATGGTCCGTCTGATCACCGGCAAAAACGCCGCCAAAGCCTGCGAAAAGCTGAACACGCTGCTGCGGTTGCAGAACGACCCCATTGCCATCACTGCGGCCATGATCGGCAGCTATGTGGACCTGTACCGGGTCAAGGCAGGACTTGCGGTCAAAAAGAGTTACAGTCAGGTGCACAAGGATTTGGGCTACAAGGGCAGCGATTACCGGCTGAAAAAGTCCGCTGAAACCGCCGCCCGGTATACCTTACCCCAGCTGGAGCAGTGCCTGGAGATTCTGCTGGAGCTGGATCAGGGGCTGAAAGGCTCGCCGGTGGACAGCGCCGTTTTGCTGCAAACCACACTTTGCCGTCTGGCAGTTGCGGGGGTGAGCCGATGAACGAAAAGCTGCGTATCCAGCAGGTGATTGTGGTGGAAGGCCGGTACGATGCAGCCGCGCTCAGCGCGGTGGTGGACGGTCTGATTCTCACCACCGACGGCTTTGCCATCTACAAAGACAAGCAGACCCAGGCCCTGCTCAAGGAGCTGGGCCGCCAGCGAGGTGTGATCCTGCTCACCGACCCGGACGCGGCGGGATTTCGCATCCGGAACTTTTTGTCCAATCTGATCGGGCAGGAGTATGTCCAGCAGGCTTACGTGCCCGCAATTCCGGGCAAGGAATCCCGCAAGGCGGTCCCCGGGAAAGAGGGCCTGCTGGGTGTGGAGGGCCTGCCTCCCGAAGCGCTGAAAAAGGCTCTGCTGGATGCAGGCGCCAATGAAACCGCTGCCCGCAGCGGCCGGGCCATCACTTATACTGACCTGTACCAGTGGGGGCTTTCCGGCACCGCGGGCAGTCAGGAGCAGCGATTTGCTTTTCTGCGAAGACTGGGCCTGCCGCCCCGCCTTTCCAAAAAGGCGCTGTGTCAGGTGCTTAACCAGTTGTACACCTACGAGGAAGCCCAGGCGCTGGCCGAACAAACCGAAGAATAAACGAAAAAGGCCCGGAGCCGTGAACGGAGCAAAGTGCTCTTCACACGGCCTCGGGCCTTTTGCTTTATTTCAGTTTGCCTTCCAACAGATGCTGGTGCCACCAGGGCTTTTCTGCCTGGAAGCTGCGTCCGCTCACGCCCTGCAGCAGAGGATCGGTCAGGGGGGGGAAGGTGAGCTGCCAGGCACAAAGGGCTTGGTATTTCAGTTTCAGCTCCCGATTGGCAGCGTTGTTGCCGTATTTGCTGTCGCCCAGAATAGGGCAGCCGATGCTGGCCAGGTGCGCCCGGATCTGATGGGTCCGCCCTGTGATCAGTTCCACCTGCAGCAGGGCAAGGCGGCCACTTACCGCCAGCGTTTTATAACGAGTCTCGATCTCTTTGCCGCCGGGCGTCGGGCGCTCGCTTACCCGCACCAGGCCTTTGCCCGCGTCCTTGGTCAGATAACCGCCCAGGGTGGCTTGTTCCGGTCGCGGCCGTCCGAAGGTCACACAAAGGTATTCCTTGCGGATCGCGCGGTCCCGGATCAGCCCGACGAGCAGCTGCTCGGTCTGCGGGTCTTTGGCGATCAGCACCAGGCCGCTGGTGCCGGTATCCAGCCGGTGGCACAGAGCGGGCGCGGGGCCTTTGCCCGGTTCCCAGCCGTGCTCCTGATGCAGATACAGCATGGCCCGGTGGATCAGGGTATCCAGCTCGGTATCATGAATCACAGGCAGGCCGGCGGGCTTGTCCACCAGAAGGATGTGTTCGTCCTCATAGACAGGCTTGGCGGCAAAGCGGGCGCGCAGGAACGCAGGCCCTTTGACCTCCGCCGGAGCCAGCTGGTCATCCGGCAGGAACAGCCGGATCTCGTCGCCGGTCTGCACCCGGGTGGAGAGAGGCTGCTTTTTGCCGTTCAGCTTGATCTTGTTTTCCCGCAGCGCCTTGTTCAGCTTGCCGAAGGTCAGGGCAGGGAATTGCTCGGTGAGGTATTTGTCCAGCCTTACCGGGGTAAGGCTTTTCACGGGAATGATCTTCATGAAAGGGCCTCCAGATCCTTGCACAGGCCATCTTTACCGTACAGCCGGTGTGCGTCGTCAATTTCCAGGGTGACCATCAGCCATCCGGCATCCTGGTCGCTTACGTCGAGAATGGGATAAACACCGCCTTCGCCATCGGAAAGCGCAGTTGCACCGTCCAGTTTTTGGCGGGCAAAAGGCGTGTCATAGAAAAGGACCACCTTGTTTGCGTCCTCCTGACGGCCGATGCTCTCCAGGTTCAGGCTCAGAATACCATGATCCCAGAAATCATCGGAATAATTCGCCAGGTGCAGCGGGTAATCTTCGCTGAATTCCTCCGCCATCGGATGGGAAAACTCCTCCAGGCCGGGAGCAATCACATAAACCAGCGGGGTGCGGCTGCCATCGCCGCTTTGCTGATACAGTATCCCGCACCAGGCGCCCTGCTCCTGGGCGGCCTGCGCCACGGTCAGGAAGGTCTCTTCCTGTTCGGTGAAGAAGATGCTGTCCGCAGGCAGCTCGCCTCCGCGGATAGCCCGCAAAAATTCCTCTCGCCGCTGCTGGGCTTGAGCCTCGTCATAGCGGGCCGTGAACGAAGTGTCACTGCTGGTCATGCCTGCATCAGCGGTGTAAAGTGCCAGGCTCAGGCCGCTGGTTTTCAACGGGTCCAGCGCCACCAAGTGCTGATATTTGCCCTCTGTTGCATCCAGCAAAGCGGCAAGGCTGCTGTCCTCCTGGTTCAGCAGGTTGAATCCCGCATCAGAATAGGGACGGAAGGAGCGAGCTTTTTCCAGCAGCGCCGGACTCAGGTCCACCAGCTGCACCAGGCAGAGTACGCCGATCACGGTGGTCTGCACCCACTGTTTTTGGTGACGGGTCAGCCGCAGCAACCCGGCCACACAGCATAGGAAAATCAGGTAGTACACCGGCCAGAACAGCCGCCCGCTGGAACGCAGGGCGGTTGCCAGCTGTATCACAAATCCAGGCAGCGGCAGGCGGGCAAGCACTGCGCCGTTGGCGGTAATCACATTGCTTACCGCGAACACCGTCAGGCAGGCCACAACGAACAACAGGCCGAAACGATTTTTCAGCCACCCCAACAGACCTGTCCAATGCCAGCGCAGCATTGCCAGCGCCACCGCCGCACTGCACAGAAGCATGCCAAGGCCCAGGTAGTTGAAGCCATCGTAGTTGCCCAACGTCTGATTTTGTGCAGGAAGAAACAGGCTCCAGCGTTCCATTCCGCGGCTGACCGGGTTCCAGAGTGCATTCAGGTTCATGCAGAAATGCCCGTACTGTACGCCGCTTCCGCCGGAGGCAGATCCGCCGCTGAACAGGCCGAACAGCCAGCCCACCAGAGCGGTGCAGCCCAGATTTGCTGCCAGCAGCGCCGCCGGTTTTGCGATTTGCTTATGGAATACCACATGCTCCACCAAAAGCGCGAAGGTGAGCGCGTAGGTCATGGGGGCAAAATACGGGTGAATTGCCAGCGTCACACAGTTGACAGCGAACAGGCCCGGGTAGAAAAAGCGTCCCTCCCGCCGCCCACGGATGTAATAATACAGCGCGGCCAGAATCATAAACTGCGCGGCAAGCGCGGTATGGCGGAACGTCCGCTCCAGCAGAATGGGGCTGAACACAAACGGTACTGCCCCCAGCAGCACAGCAGGCAGACGGCGGGTAAACAGCCCCACCAGAAGGCAGGCAAACCCGCCCTGCAGCGCAAAACAGATCAGTGTGAACAGTCCAAAATACTGGAACGTCGCGGGCAGCAGCGGTTCCAGCAGACGGAACATTGCTGCAAACAGGGGAATGGAGTCGGTGAACGCCACGCTCAAGCCAAAGGGCCAGTTGATCCGCTCGGAAAAGCAGAAGGGCAGCGACAGCTCGGACTGCCGGTAAAAAAGCCAGCCCGCGTAATGCTGCTGGATATCCGCTTCAATATAACCGCCGCGCAGCCAGGCGTCATTGGTCACATCCAGCGGGGCAAAGCCGTACAGCAAAAAGAAGACCGCCGCCCCCAGCAGGCAGCCCAGAACAAACAGCTTCCGGCGTTCGATTTTTTCACAACTAGGCATCTGAATCAAAGCCACGTCCTTTCCGTTCGCGCAAGAATCCGAAGAAGGGCAATGCTTGCGTGAGTGTGGTTGCTTTGTTTATTATAAACGATTGCCCGTCATCCTACAATTCCCTTGTTGCATGCCGAAGACCGTTCCCGGGGAAAACGTTGACAAACCGGCGGGTTTGATGTATTATAATTAGGCTTGCCGCTGTGGCGGAACTGGCAGACGCAAGGGACTTAAAATCCCTCGCCCTAATAAGGCGTACCGGTTCGATCCCGGTCAGCGGCACCAAGCCGGAGTAAAGTTCGCTTTGCTCCGGCATTTTTTGTGCCCGGCATCAAAAGTGCGTCTTATTGCCCGGGTGCGTTTTCCCGGACAAAACTCCCGGTTTCGGGTTGTGCGAAGCCCGGATTTATACTATAATAAGTTCGAAAATCAGGAGTCGATCCACCCCGTGCCGGGTGCTGCATTGCGCCGGGCGCGCCGCTGGGAAGCTGCAAAAGAGGAGCGTTTGCAATGAAAGAATACCAGAGCATGACCAAACAGGAACTGCAGGAGGAATACCAGGCAGTCCTGGCACAGTATCAGGAGTATCAGGCAAGGGGACTAAAACTGGACATGTCCCGCGGCAAGCCCTGCACAGAACAGCTGGAGCTGTCCACCGGGCTGCTCAGCCAGAACCAGTACATTGGAGAAAACGGCGAGGATTCCCGCAACTATGGCTTGCTGCCCGGCATGCCCCAGGCCCGCCGCTTTTTTGCCGAACTGCTGGGCGTGGAGGAGAACGAAGTTATCGTGGGCGGAAATTCCTCGCTCACGCTGATGTACTACATGATCGACATGGGCTGGCGGGTCGGCTTCGCAGACAGCGATCATCCCTGGCGCGCGGAAGAGAAGCTGAAGTTTTTGTGCCCCGTGCCCGGCTACGACCGTCATTTTGCCATCACCGAATATTTCGGCTTTGAAATGATTCCGGTGCCGATGCATGAGGATGGCCCGGATATGGATCTGGTGGAGCAGCTTGCCGCTGATCCCAGCGTGAAGGGTATCTGGTGCGTACCGCTGTATTCCAACCCGGACGGCTACATCTACAGCGCCGAGACCGTGCGGCGTCTGGCCAGCATGAAGACCGGCGCACCGGATTTCAAGATCATCTGGGACGACGCCTACTGTGTGCATCACCTCACCGATGAGCTGTGCTCGGTTCCCGGTATTCTGGCTGAGTGCAAAAAGTACGGTACCCAGGACCGGCCGCTGCTGGTATGCTCCACCAGCAAGGTGACCTTCCCGGGCGCGGGTGTTGCAGCGCTGGCCGCCAGTGAGGCCAATATTCGTCATATCCTTGCTCAGATGGCTCCCATGGCCATCAGCTTCGACAAGATGAACCAGATGCGTCATGTGAGCTTTTTGAAAAATAAAGCAGGCGTACTGGAGCATATGAAAAAACACCGGGCAATTCTGGAGCCGAAATTTGAGCTCATCAAAAAGGCCTTTGCCCAGCAGCTGGCACCCTGCGGCTCCATTGCCCGCTGGACCGATCCCAAGGGCGGCTATTTCATCAGTCTGTATGTGATGGACGGCTGCGCCAAGCGTGTGGTCCAGCTGTGCAAGGAGGCTGGCGTGGTGCTCACCCCGGCGGGCTCCGCCTATCCTTACGGCAATGACCCGCAGGATCATCACCTGCGCATCGCTCCCTCGTACCCCACGGTGGCCGAGCTGGAGCAGGCGAGCCAGCTGCTCTGTGTCAGCGTTCGTCTGGCCTGCCTGGAAAAGCTGCTGCAGGCCTGAAAACCGGATTGCAACAGCAAGCGTATCTGTGTTATAATAACGGAATCTTAAACTGCGGCGCGGGAATAAATGCGACCCGGCCGCCATCAAAGGAGGACCCCATATGAAGTGCCCTTACTGCGGCGAACTGGAATCCAAGGTGATCGATTCCCGCCCCACGGAGGACGGCGAAAAGATTCGCCGCCGCCGGGAATGCCTGCGCTGCGGCAAGCGGTTTACCACCTATGAGATCGTGGAAACCGTACCTTTGATGGTCATTAAAAAGGACCGCTCCCGCCAGGTGTTCGACCGCCAGAAGCTTCTGGGCGGTATGCTGCGCGCCTGCGAAAAGCGCCCGGTCAGTTACGAGATGCTGGAACGCGCGGTGGACAACATCGAGCAATCCCTTCTGAACAGCTACGAGCGCGAGGTTACCTCCATCCACATCGGTGAGCTTGCGATGGAAGAACTGAAAAAGATCGACGAGGTCGCCTATGTGCGGTTCGCATCGGTCTACCGGCAGTTCTCCGATTTGAACACCTTCATGAACGAGCTGAAAGAGATGCTCAGCAAGCGCTCAGAGCAGACCGAAGAATAACCGGCGTATTCCATTCAGCTGCGCTTTCAGCTTGCCGGTCTCGCAGAGAAGATCCTGCAGGTAATCCGGGTGCGCATAGGCACTCAGCCCGCACAATGCATTTTCCAATTCGCTGAGTTTGTCCCGGCGGATGAAAAGCGCCAAAACAGCCTGCTGTTTTTGATAGGCTTGCGTGATGCTGCCGATTTGTGCCTTTGCAGCCTGGTATGACCCATCGGCGCACAGCTTTTCCACCTGTGTAAGCCCGGCCTCCAGTGAATCCAGCGAGCCAGATACCAGCCGCTGTCCGATCAGTGTGAGCAAAAACAGCGCCGCCAGAATCACCGCGGCCGCACGCAGCCGGCTCATAAACGTCCTTCCCACAGCCCCTTGTTCCGCTTTTGCGGCGAGGGGCTGTTTTCTTTTTTGATCAACTGATATTCGCCGCTTATTCGAACCAAAAGCAGCATTACCTGCGCCTGCATACAGTTTTCCTTCTGCAGGACCTGAGAAACCCACCGGCAATCCTTTTCGCACAGCTGCAGTGCACCCTTTAAAAGCTGGCCGTCTGCGATGACCGGAATGAAAGGTTCTTCCTCACCGGCCTTGCAGATGCTGATGCTGCCGTTTGTTTCCACCACAGCCCATTTCACCTGAGCAGGGTCGAACACGTTCTTGCCGCGCAGAGCTTCCAGCAGATCTCCGGTTCCAAAGCGCAGTGCCCGAAGGGTATCGCGGCAGATCTTCCCGTTGCGGATCACAGTAACAGGAGAACCGAACAGCAGCCTTGCCGCCCCAGGCCAGCAAAAGCACAGGCCCGACAGCAGCAGCTCCAGCGCCACGATTAGAAACACCGGCACCAGGCTGGCAGTGAGAGGCAGTTCCGGCGATTCAATGGAGATCGAAGCGAGATTGGAGATCAGAATGGTGGAAACAAGCTCAGCGGGCTGCAGTTCCCCCAGCTGCCGCTTTCCCATCAGCCGCATGGCCAGCAGAATAAGCAGATAGACCAGCAGAGTGCGCAGCATAAGAATCAGCATATCCGGTCAGCCTCTCTTTCAAAAGCGATTGGTTTGCCGCGTGTGTTTTCCGGGCATACTATTTGCCGGAGGTGACGCGGATGCAAACAGAAGAATCGTTATCGCCGCAGCTGAAACAAAACATCGAGCTGCTGAAACAAAGATTTGGCAATTCAGTAGACCTGTATACAAAGCCGGTGCAGATCCTCGGTATTCCATGCTGCCTATGTATGTTTGAAGGACTTTCCACCATCGAGCGGCTGTGGGTGGTGGTACTGGATATGCTGAGCGAAAGTGAATTCTGCCCCAAAAACGGCGAAGAGCTTTTCGACTACCTGCAAACTCAGACCGATCTTCCTTTGGAGAATTCTTACGTGGAAACGGTGGACCAGCTGCGCACCCAGCTGACCGCAGGCACCACCGTAATTCTGATTGAAGGCTGCGGCAAAGGGGTAGTGCTTTCCACCCAGAATATGCAGTTCCGCTCCATTCAGGAGCCATCGGGGGAGGGGAATGTACGCGGCTCCCGGGAGGGCTTCAGCGATCTGTTGCGCATCAACATCAGCCTGCTGCGCCGTCTGATCCGAACCGAGACCCTTACGGTGGAGACGATGATCTGCGGCGAGCGTACCGCTACCGAAGTGGCCCTCGTTTATGACCGTACGCTGGCGCCCCCGGAGCTGGTGCGCCAGGTGCGTAATCGGCTGAACCAGATACAAATCCCGGTTTTATTTGATTCCAGCTATCTGGCCCCTTTCCTGCAGCGGGGAGGATTCAGTTTTTTTCAGCAGGCAGGCTATACCGAACGCCCGGCTACGGCCTGTGCCAAGCTGTGTGAGGGCAAGCTGGTGATTTTGGTGAACGGCAGCCCCTTTGCCATGGTGATTCCGTATTTTTTCAGCGAGCACTTTCAAAGCCTGGACGATTACTCCACCAAGGCCTATTTTGCCAGCTTCATTCGGGTGATCAAATATGGTGCGTTTTTTCTGGCGGTACTGCTGCCCGGGGTGTTTGTTTCCATCGCGGAATATACCCCAGAGCTATTTCCACCCCAGCTGCTTTATAAAATTGCGGCGGCAGAGGCAGCCACACCGCTTCCTCTGTTTTTGGAAATGGTGCTGGTGATTGTTTTGCTGGAGATTGTACGGGAAGCGGGCCTGCGGCTGCCCCGTCCCATCGGCCACAGCGTGAGCCTTGTGGCTGCGATCATTGTGGGCGATGCGGCGGTGAAGGCGGGGATTCTGAGCACGCCCATCGTGATCACCGCGGCGCTCACTACCATCTCTATGTTTGTGATTCCGTCGCTTTACGAACCGGCCACCGTGCTGCGCATCCTGTTTGTGTTCGCCGGAGGATTATTCGGACCGTTTGGGATTCTTACGCTCTTTTTTATCATGCTGACCAGTATCTGCGGTATGAATTCTTTCGGCCTGCCGTATACGGCACCGCTCATTCCCTGGACAAACGGCGCAGTGCGTGACGGCGTGCTGCGTACCAATTGGAGACGGCTGGCACGCCAGCCTTTTTCCGTAAACGATCTGCCGGGAGGAGATCCGCATGGCACAGAATAAACCAGCTTCCATTGCACCAGCTCAGCTGGCCGCTCTCCTGGCAGCGGCTTTGCTGGCGGACGTGTTCCTGCAGCCCTTCGGCCGCCGGGCGCCGCTTTTAACCGCACAGCACGGAATCTTATGCGCAGCCGGGCAGATGGCAGCGTTTGCCTTGCTGTTGACCCTGCTGCCCAAAGGCCGGGAGCACGCGCTGGAGAGCAAAGCCTTCTGCGGCTTGCTCAGCGCATTGATGCTGCTGTCCGCTGCATTGGAAATCATTCAGGGGGAACGGTTCTATAGTCAGGCCATGCGTACCGGCCTGCCGGTGGAGATTTTTTTGTTTCTTTTGTTTGTGGCAGTGTTCTATGGGGTCTATTCCGGGCTGAATGCACTCACCCGCACGGCTGCGGCGGTACTTGCACTCACTGCTATTTCCATGGGGTTGCTTCTGCTTTCCGTTCTTCCTCAGCTCCGCTTCGTTAATCTGCAGCCCTCCGCCCTGAATGGCGGGGAGCTTGCCCGTGATTTCGCAAGTCAGTTTTACCTGGCACCGGAATTGATCCTGTGGGCAGTCTTATGGAGACCGGAACATTCCCCAAACCGCAAATACCGGCCTTCGGCAGTATTTGTGTGGCTTTTTGCAGCGCAGGCACTGTTCTGCTTGTTGGGAGAAATGACCTTGGGGCCCGCTTATCAGCAGGAGGAGCAGCCCCTGTTTACCATCGCCCGGCTCGGTGGCATCTCGGTATTTCGCCGGCTGGACGCACTGCATGCCTGTGTGTGGCTGCTGCTCTTTTTTGTGAAAATCACGCTGTATTTTTCTCTGTTCACACAGAGCATTCGGCAGGTGTTTCCCAAACTGCGCGGTCACAGTGCCTATTATCTGGCGGTCGCGGGAGTGATTGGAGTTTTCCTGGCGGCCTGGGGGCAAGCAGAGCAAACTGCATACTGGGTTCAGCAGGGGACATGCCTTGCACTGCTGCTCTGGCTGGGTCTGTTTCGAATCACAGCGGGGAGGAAACGAGAATGAAATTGTTGAAATTGGCCGCCCCTCTGCTGATTGCGGCGGTTCTGTGCGGCTGTTCTTCCACAGGTCTTGGCGATAAAGTGATCGTGAAGGCGCTGCTGCTGGACTATCAGAAGGAGTATGTGGCCCAGGTGCTGGTTCTGGAGCCCCAGCCCAGTGCTGACGCGGGAGAGGCTTCTGAAACCCTTCGTTTGATTGAAGGCAGCGGAAGCAGCCTTGCAGAGGCAATCGGCGAGGCGGAATCCTCCCGGGCGGAAGAACTGTTTTATGGGCAAAATGAGCTGCTGTTACTTGGGCCCGGGCTGCAGCAAAAGGGAATGACAGAATGCTGCCGCTTCCTTTATGAGAACTCTGCCGGGCGTCCGAATATGGCGGTGTGGGGAATTAATCTGCCCGCAAGCGACCAGCCGCTTAATGAAGAAAACGCAAGCGCCGTGCTGGATGGGATTCGAAGGCTGGGAGAGCGGGGAGAATACCGCACCTATTTGTACCAGCTTGCGGCAGCGCAGGACGGCAGCTTTTTGCCGCTGGTGCGTTTGTCGGGGGAAGATGACGTACAAATGCAGGGGCTTGCCCTGTACAAGGATGGCGCCCCCATGGTCCGTTTTACCGGAATCGAAACTGAACTGGCCGCCCTGCTCAGCGGCCAAACCGGGACTGGGCAGCTCCAGGTGGAGGGGGAGAGCGGCCCGGTTACCCTGACCATACGATCGCCGAAGCTGATTTATGAATGCGTGGAGCAGCAGAACTCCATGCAGCTTGCAATCCGGTTTTCGGGTCACGTGGAGCAGATGACCGGAGAGCACCTGCCGGCTTCCAGAGAAGAGCGACGTGCGCTTTTAAGTCAGATCAACAGCCAACTGGAACAAACCGCAGCAGGACTGATCCGGCAGGCCTTTTCTCCGGGTGTTGATCCCTTTGGCTTTCTGAGCCGTTTTTGCAATCGGAACGCGCAGCTTACAGCCAGCCTGACAGAGGACAAGACCCTTTATCAGCCTGGCGCCGTAGAATTTTCCAGCGCGCTGCAATTGCTTTAGAACACACAAAAGCCCCGCGATGGGAAACATATCCTGTCGCGGGGCATTCTGTGTTATTGATGGGATGAAAGCAATCCGCTTTCGGTGAGAAAGAGAATTATTCCCCACACGCGCAGGCAGCCGCAACAAACGGCGGCCACTGTTTTTTCTTTTTCAGAAAACAGGCGAAGAAACATCTTTGCCGGAGCACTTGCAGTTTGTGCGCCGGTGCCGCCTTTTCTTGCAAATAAAATTGATAATCTTTCTGCAATCATGTATAATAAAAACAACTCTGAAATTTCATCAAAAAGGAAGGGTGTTCTTTATGCCGGCATTTTCCGTCCCACTTAGCAAAGTAGCGGAACAGCTGAATCTTGAAACGGTCTACGCGCCGAAGGAATTGAACGAGATCCCCATCTATACGGCGGATGTCAACCGACCGGGCATTGTGCTTGCGGGATATTACCAATACTTCGATGCCAACCGCATTCAGATCTTCGGTATGGTAGAGATGTCTTATCTGCAGGAGCTGCCCGCGGCTACCCGGCGCGCTCATCTGGAGCGCCTGTTTGAGCTCACGCCCCCGGCGGTGCTTATCAGCCGCAGCCTGGAACCCCTGCCGGAAATGATCGATTTTGCCCGGATGTATTCCGTTCCTGTACTGTCCTCCGCGGAATCCACCTCCACGCTGATGAGCGCGCTGATCAGCCTGCTGAATGTGGAGCTGGCGCCCCGCGTCACCCGCCACGGCGTTTTCATCGAGGTATACGGCGAAGGCATTCTGATCCTGGGCGACAGCGGCGTCGGTAAGAGCGAGACCGCTGTGGAGCTGGTCAAGCGCGGTCACCGCCTGATCGCCGACGATGCGGTGGAGCTGCGCCGCACCTCCAGCCGCACTATTGTGGGCACCGCTCCGGAAAACATCCGCCATTTCATCGAGCTGCGCGGCATCGGTATTGTGAACGTGGCCCGCATCTTTGGTATCGGCTCGGTCAAGGTGAGCGAAAAGGTGGACCTGGTGGTGGATCTGGAGCCCTGGGACAAGACCAAAAACTACAGCCGCACCGGTCTGGAAACCGATTTTTACGATATTCTGGGCGTGCAGATCCCCAAAACGGTGATCCCCGTAATGCCGGGCCGTAACCTGGCGGTAATCCTGGAAACGGCCGCCATCAACAACCGTCAGAAAAAGATGGGCTATAACGCCGCCAAGGAGCTTCTGGCTCGCCTTGGCCTGGACGAAGACATTGGCATCTGACGCAGAAAGGGAGCATATACTTTGTATCAAATCGCAGCGGATCTGCATACGCATACGCTGGTATCCAACCATGCGTTCAATACCATCACGGAAATGGCCGCCAAGGCGGCAGCCATTGGATATAAGGCCATCGCGGTCACCGATCACGGCTGTGCGATGCCGGACTCGCCTCATATCTGGTATTTCAGCAATCTTGTCCGCCTGCCGGATGTGCTGGAGGGCATTCCTGTTCTGAAAGGTGTGGAGGCGAACGTGATGGATCTGGACGGAAGTCTGGATTTTTCGCAGGAGCAGCTGGCACAGTTCGACTGGGTGATTGCTTCCATTCATGGGGATTGCCTGCCCGGCAAGCTTACGGTGGAACAGGCTACCGAGCTATGGCTCAAGGTGGCGGAAAACCCGTATGTGGATATGATCGGCCATTCCGAGCAGGCCAACCATGTGTACGACTACGAGCGTGTCACCCGGGAATTCGCCGCCCGCAACAAGGTGGTGGAGCTGAACGGGAATTCCTTTGCCGTGCGTCCGCAAGGAGCGGCAAACATGAAAGCTCTTGCACTTGCCTGCAAAAAGAGCGGCTGCAGAATCGCGCTGAACAGCGATGCACATTCCATCTACCATCTGGAGCGGGGTGTTTCGCATCTGTACGGGCTTTTGGAGGAAATTGACTTTCCCCAGGAGCTGATCGTCAATGGTTCCGGCGAGAATCTTCGCCGGGAACTGGAACTACATAACAAAAAAATCGTGGATCGGATCGGAGAGTTGTTAAGATGAAAAAATATACGATTGGCGTAGATCTGGGCGGTACCACCATTACCGCCGGTATTGTGGATGAAGAGTTCAAGGTGCTGCACAAATGCACCTGCGATACCGATTTGCCTCAGCCCGAGGAAGTAATTGAAGAAAAGATCGCGAACCTGTGCCGTCAGGTCCTGGTGGAGAGCAATCTGACCCTGGATGACCTGCACTGGGTTGGCATCGGCACCCCGGGCAGCGTAAACAGCAAGACGGGTGTAGTAGACTTTAACGCCAATTTCGGTTATTATGATTGGGAGCTGCGTGAGCACATGGAGCGGCGCCTGGGCTGCAAGGTCTACATTGAAAACGACGCAAACGCAGCTGCTTACGGTGAATTCATCGCCGGCGGCGCCCGCGGCGCCAGATATGCGGTGGTCATTACTCTGGGCACCGGCATCGGCGGCGGCATCATCATCGACGGCAAAATTTTCGCCGGCTTCAACTATGCGGGCGCCGAGCTGGGCCATATGGTGATTCAGAAGGATGGCCGTCCCTGCATGTGCGGCCGAAACGGCTGCTGGGAGAAGTACGCTTCCGCCCGTGCCCTTGCTGAGGATACCAAGGCTGCAATGCTGTCCCATCCCAAAAACATGATGTGGGATCTGGTGAACGGAGATATCACCAAGGTTGGCGCAAAGACCGCTTTCGACGGCATGGCTGCCGGTGACGAGCTGGCTACCCAGCTGATCAACAAATTCGTGGAGTACGTGGCCTGCGGTCTGACCAATGTGGTCAACATCTTCCAGCCGGAGATCATCTGCATCGGCGGCGGTGTTTCCAAGCAGGGTGAGGTTCTGCTGGCTCCTGTGCGCAAGCTGGTCGACTGGGAGGACTATGCCCGTGACGGCAAGCGCCGCGTGACCATCAAGCCCGCCGAGCTGTTCAACGATGCCGGCGTCGTGGGCGCTGCCTGGCTGGGCAACCAGGAAAAACTTTAATTTTTAGGAGGCCGTTTTATGGCGTGCATGGAGCATTTAAAGCAACAACTGGAGGAAGCAGCGATCCCTTATTCCTGCGGCGAGCCCCTTGCACGCCACACGAGCTTCCAGATCGGCGGCCCTGCCGCTCTGTTCTGCACCCCTCACACCACCCAGCAGCTGATTCAGGCGCTGGAGCTGTGCCGCGCAGAGGGCATGCGCACCTATATTCTGGGCAACGGGTCCAACCTGCTGTTCAGCGACAAAGGGTTTGACGGTGTGGTTCTTTGCACCCGTTCGATCCAGCCGGAGATTCAAGTGGAAGGTGACCGCATTATTGCCGGAGCCGGCATGTCGCTCCAGCAGGTGTGCGAGGAAGCCGCCCGTCATGGGCTCACCGGTCTGGAATTCGCTTACGGCATTCCGGGCAGCCTGGGCGGCGCTGTGTATATGAACGCAGGCGCCTATGGCGGTGAGACCCGTGATGTGTTGCTGGAAGTGGAATTTGTGGACGAAGCCGGTCAGGTGCGTTCGCTGCCGGTGGATCAGCTGGAGCTGGGTTACCGCACCAGTGTATTTGCACGCACCGGATGGTGCGTGTTGCGGGCCACGCTGCAGCTGGCCGAGGGCGACCGGGAACAGATTCAGGCAAAAATGGATGACCTGATGAATCGCCGTCGGGAAAAGCAGCCGCTGGAGTATCCCAGCGCGGGCAGTGCATTCAAGCGGCCGGAGGGCGCCTTTGCAGGCAGCCTGATCGAGCAATGCGGCCTGCGCGGATACCGGGTGGGTGACGCTGCCATCAGCGAAAAGCATTGTGGCTTTATTGTGAATCTGGGCCATGCCAGCTGTGCGGATGTGCTGGAGCTGGCCAGGCAGGTAAGCGACCGGGTGCACCAGCAGACCGGCTTCGTACTGGAAAAAGAGATTCGCGTGGTGGAATAATTGTGTGCATGACCGGCTGCTGGCAATCGGCAGCCGGTCATGCAGGTTATGCTGGATGAAGAAACAACAGGAAAAGGAGAGACGCATCATGGAACTGCTGGTCGTAACCGGCCTTTCCGGGGCAGGAAAATCCCTTGCGGTAAACGCATTGGAGGACATCGGCTATTTTTGTATCGACAATATTCCGGCCGGGCTGATGCCCCGCCTGCTGGATTTCGCCCTGCAGGGCGAAACGATGCTGGAAAAGGTGGCGGTGGTGGTGGACATCCGCGGCTGCCGTACCCAAAACGACGTACAGGAGGCGCTGACCAGCATGGACAGCCGCCAGGTGCCCTACCGGGTCCTGTTCCTGGATGCCTCCGATGACGTGCTCGCCCGGCGTTACAAGGAAACCCGCCGCATTCATCCGCTCTGTGTGCAGGAGGGCGTTTCCATGACCGACGCCATTGAGCAGGAGCGGAAGATCCTGCAGCCCTTCTTTGAGCGGGCCGACTTCGTGGTGGATACCTCTCTGCTTTCTGCCGCTCAGAACAAAGAGCGGATCTGCAAGCTGTTTTTGCACCAGAATCAGCAGCCGATGGTACTGACCATCCTTTCCTTTGGCTTCAAATACGGTCTGCCGAAGGAGGCAGATGTGGTATTTGACGTGCGCTGCCTGCCGAACCCCTTCTACATCCCGGAGCTGAAGGAAAAAACCGGTCTGGACAGCGAGGTGGTGGATTATGTGATGAAGTTCGAGCAGTCTCAGGAGCTTCTTCACCGTATTCTGGAGCTTCTGGATTACTCGCTGCCTCTTTACATCAAGGAGGGCAAAAGCCAGCTGACCATCGCGGTGGGCTGCACCGGCGGCAAACACCGGTCCATTACCTTCGCGCGCAAGATCGCAGAGCATTGCCAGAATCTTGGCTATGGTCCTGTTCTTTATCATCGCGATCAGAAGCGTGTACTTTAACGAAAGGGCATCGGAAAACGAATGAGCTTTTCACAGGACGTTAAAACCGAGATCACCCAAAAGAAAATCGCCCGGCCCTGCTGCCTGCTGGCGGCCAGCTACGGCGCGGCCTGCTTCAGTCGTTATTTTGACAGCCGGGGCGTGGTATTCCAGACTGAACTGGGAACCGCCGCCCACTATGTAAAGCGCATTTTTCATTTGTGCGGCATCGAGGGCAACGTGACCAGCAAGCAGCGGCCCAGCGGCATGGTTTACGAATTCAAGGTGGATGAGCCGGAGCAGGTCCGCCTGATGCTGGAAAAATTCCACTGTGAGCCGGATCAGATCAGCCTGCGCATCGATCCCACGCTTCTGCGCTGCCCCCAATGCAGCGCGGCCTTCCTGGCCGCGGCGTTCGTTTGCTGCGGCACCATGACCGACCCCAAAAAGGAGTACAATCTGGAGTTTCTGTCCAACCGGCATAATCTGGCGCGGGATCTGGAGGGTATTCTGGCAGAACACGAATTTCGCCCCCACCGAACCCTGCGCAAAGGCGTGAATGTGGTGTACATCAAAGCCAGCGAGCAGATCGAAGAGCTTCTGGCATTCATGGGAGCGGGCAATGCAGCCATGGAGATCATGAACCACAAGGTAATCAAGGAGCTGCGCAATAAAACCAACCGCCTGACCAACTGCGAAACCGCCAACATGGACAAGACCGCAACCGCAAACGTCCAGGTGACGCGGGCCATCGAATATCTGAAACAAAACCACATGTTCGACGGTCTGAGCCAGCCTTTGCGGGAGGCGGCCGAGCTGCGGCTGGCCTGGCCGGATCTTTCACTTTCCCAATTGGCGGAAAAAAGCCCTCAGCCCATCAGCAAATCGGGGCTTAGCCACCGGCTGAAAAAGCTGGAACGTCTGGCATCTGAACTTCAGCAAAGGAGAACCAATGGCTGACAAGCAATTTACCCATCTGCACGTGCATACTGAGTATAGCCTTCTGGACGGCGCCTGCCGGATCGACCGGGTCTTCGAGCGGGTCAAGGAATTGGGGCAAACTTCCATTGCCATCACCGACCACGGCGTGATGTATGGATGTGTGGATTTCTACAAGGCGGCCAAAAAGGCGGGCATCAAACCCATCATCGGCTGTGAGGTCTATGTGGCCAACCGCTCCCGCTTCGATAAGGTCAACCGGATCGACGGCTCCAACCACCTGGTCTTGCTGTGCAAAAACGAGACCGGCTACAAAAATCTGATCAAGCTGGTTTCCTCCGGTTTTATCGAGGGTTTTTATTCCAAACCTCGGGTGGACAAAGAGCTGCTGGAGCAGCACCACGAGGGTCTGATCTGCCTTTCCGCCTGCCTGGCGGGCGAGGTTCCTCAGGCTCTTCTGGCCGGTGATTATGAAAAAGCACGCCAGGTTGCGCTGTATTACAATAACCTGTTCGGGCAGGGGAACTACTACATCGAGATTCAGGATCACGGCATTGAAGAACAGCAGCAGGTCCTGCCGCTGCTGATTCGACTGGCCCGGGAGACCGGCATCCCGCTGGTAGCCACCAACGATGCCCACTACCTGCGCCGGGAAGACAGCAAGATGCAGAGCATTCTGATCTGCATCCAGACCGGCAAAACCATCCAGGACGACGATAAGCTGGAATTTGAGACCGACGAATTTTACCTGAAAAGCACCGACGAGATGTATGACCTGTTTGCCATCGCGCCGGATGCCTGCGAAAACACCAACCGCATCGCGGAGCAGTGCAATTTCGATTTTGAATTCGGCGTGACCAAGCTGCCTTATTTTAAAGCGCCGGATGGCATGGAAAACCAGGCCTACTTTGAAAAGCTGTGTTATGAGGGCCTTGCCCGCCGGTATGGCAGCGACCCGTCGCCGGAAATTCGTGAGCGCTTGGATTACGAGATCGACGTGATCCGCCGCATGGGCTATACCAACTACTATCTGATCGTTTTCGATTTCATCAACTACGCAAAAACACAGGGCATCCCGGTGGGCCCCGGCCGAGGAAGCGGCGCGGGCAGTCTGGCAGCCTACTGCGTGGGCATTACCAACATCGATCCCATCCGGTACAATCTACTGTTCGAACGTTTCTTGAACCCGGAGCGTGTAAGCATGCCGGACTTCGACGTGGACTTCTGCTACGAACGCCGGCAGGAGGTGATCGACTATGTGAACAACAAATACGGTCACGATCATGTGGCCCAGATCATCACCTTCGGAACCATGGCAGCCCGGGCTGCTTTGCGGGACGTGGGCCGCGTAATGGACATGCCTTATGCTGCGGTGGACGCAGTGGCAAAGCTGGTTCCCATGGAGCTGAAAATGACCCTGCACCGTGCTCTGGAGGTATCGCCGGAGCTGAAAGCCCGTTACGATTCCGACGAGCAGGTGAGGGAACTGGTGGACACTGCCATCAAGATCGAGGGCATGCCCCGGCATGCGTCCACCCATGCGGCGGGCGTGGTGATTACCCGGGAGGCGGCCAACGAATACGTTCCGCTTGCCTGCAACGACGGCGTTCCCGTGACCCAGTTCACCATGACCACCATTGAGGAATTGGGCCTTTTGAAGATGGACTTCCTGGGCCTGCGCACCCTCACGGTGATTCGGGATGCGGAGCGGATGATCCAGCGCCGGGTTCCGGAGTTCTCGGTGGAAAAGATGCCTTACGATGACCCGGCCACCTACGAGATGCTGGGTCAGAGCGAGACCGAGGGTGTGTTCCAGCTGGAAAGCACCGGCATGAAGCAGGTGCTTTTGGGCCTTCGCCCGCAAAACCTGGAAGACATCATCGCTTTGATCTCGCTGTATCGCCCGGGTCCCATGGATTCCATCCCCACCTACCTGCGCAACCGCCATGAGCCGGGGAAGATCCACTACAAGGTCCCTCAGCTGGCACACATTCTGGATGTGACCAACGGCTGCATCGTCTACCAGGAGCAGGTCATGCAGATCTGCCGGGAGCTGGCAGGCTTCTCGCTTGGCCAGGCCGACCTGGTGCGCCGTGCCATGAGCAAGAAAAAACATGACGTCATGGAGCGGGAGCGGCAGAACTTCGTTTACGGCAGCAAGGAACCCGGTTCCGAGTGTGTGGGCTGCATTGCCAATGGCATCGACGAAAAGACCGCCAACGAGATCTTCGACGATATGTCCAGCTTTGCTTCCTACGCGTTCAACAAATCTCACGCGGCCTGCTATGCTTATGTGGCGTACCAGACAGCTTACCTGAAATGCCATTACCCCAACGAATTCATGGCAGCTCTGCTCACCAGCGTCCTGGACAACACCGACAAGGTGATCGAGTATTCCGGTGAGTGCCAGCGGCTGGGCATCAAGGTATTGCCGCCAAACATCAATGTGAGCGACGGCGGCTTTACCGTGGACGGCGCGAACATCCGCTTCGGCCTGAATGCAGTCAAGAACGTGGGACGCAATCTGATCGCGGCAGTGGTCCGCGAGCGCCAGGATCAGCCTTTCCGTTCTCTTTATGATTTCTGCCGCCGGATGTACGGCTGCGAGATCAACCGCCGTGCGGTGGAAAGTCTCATCAAGAGCGGCGCATTCGACGGTCTGGGCTCCACCCGCCGGGCCATGCTCCAATGCATCGAGGGAATTCTGAAGAGCGTGGAAACTGACAGCCGCAAAAACCTGGAGGGTCAGCTGGATCTGTTCAGCCAGAGCGGTGAGCAGGAATCGGTGAACGATTACGTGATCCCCGCTCTGGAAGAGTTCCCGACCGGAGAGCTTTTGCAGATGGAAAAAGAGGTGAGCGGCCTGTATCTGAGCGGCCACCCGCTGGACGCTTACCGGGAAATCATCAAAAATATATCCAGCTGCAAGATTAGTGAATTGACAGGGGAAGGCGCGAAAGCTTACGATAATAAAGTAGTCAACATTGTTTGCGCGGTGATCAAAAGCAAATTTATGACGACTCGTTCCAACACCATGATGGCATTTACCAACGTGGAGGATCTGAGCGGTACCATGGAGATTCTGGTATTCCCGAAGATTCTGCTGAACTGCAGAGATGCGCTGCAGGAAAATGCCGTAGTGGTCATCACCGGCCGCGTTTCGGTAAAAGAGGACGAAGCGGCCAAACTGGTGGCAGACGCCATCGTTCCCATTGAGCAGTATGAGGCACGCCGTTCGGAAAAAACGGCGGCAGGCAGTGCGGCTGAAAGGCCTCAGCCCCCCAAGAAAGGGCTGTATCTGAAGCTTCCCAGCCAGAACTGCGAGCAGTTCTGCAAAGTGACGAACCTGCTGAGCGGCATCTTTGACGGCAGCATGCCGGTCTACATGTATTTTGAGGACCGCAAGCAGCTGACCCTGGCGCCGCGCAGTCTGTGGGCATTGGACCATGAGCTGCTTTATCCGGAATTGCGCCGTATTTTGGGCGACAGGAATGTTGTTACAAAATAGTTGGTCAATTGGGCAAACCTTTTGGCGACAAATTGCGCAGAAAGTTTTGCATTTATGTTGCCAGGATGTTATAATTATACCAATGTCAAATTTCGATTTGATTTTAGGAGGGGCATTACTATGTATAAGGAAATTAAAACCATCGGTGTATTGACCAGTGGCGGCGACGCGCCCGGCATGAATGCTGCGGTTCGCGCGGTTGTTCGTACCGCTCTGAGCAAGGGCATCAAGGTTATTGGCATTCAGCGCGGCTACAATGGTCTGCTGAACGGCGAAGTACGTGAGATGGACCTGCGCAGCGTATCCGAGATCATCCATCGGGGCGGTACTGTCCTTTACACTGCCCGCTGCCTTGAGTTTGTAACTGCAGAAGGCCAGAAGAAGGGCGCTGAGAAGTGCAAAGAGCTGGGCATCGATGCAATGGTTGTAATCGGCGGCGACGGTTCCTTCAAGGGTGCTCGCGCTCTGGCCAACCTGGGCATTCCCTGCATCGGCATTCCCGGCACCATCGACAACGACATCGCCTGCAGCGAGTACACCATCGGCTACGACACCGCCATGAACACCGCTGTGGAGATGATCGATAAGCTGCGCGACACTACCCAGAGCCATGACCGCTGCAGTGTGGTTGAGGTTATGGGACGTAACGCTGGCTACATTGCTCTGAACGTGGGCATCGCCACCGGCGCTCTGGCTATCCTGATTCCCGAGCGTCCCTACGATCTGGACCACGACATCATCTCCCGCATGAACCAGACCCAGAAGACCGGCAAGAAGCACTTCATCGTGATCGTAGCCGAGGGTGTTGGTCATGCTCAGGAGCTGGCCAACGAGATCCAGGCCCGCACCGGCATTGATTCCCGTGCTACCGTTCTGGGCCACGTACAGCGCGGTGGTTCTCCCACTCTGCGCGATCGCGTGACCGCTTCTCAGATGGGTTACCACGCTGTCAACCTGCTGGAGAAGGGCATCTACAACCGTGTGGTTGCCGTTTCTGCCGACAAGATCGTGGACTACGATATCAGCGTCGCTCTGTCTATGCACAAGACCATCGACACCATGATGCTGGATGTGGCCAACACCATCTCCATCTGATTTTTCTGAGCATTTCAAAAAGCATGCCGCGTAATGCGGCATGCTTTTTTGTTAACTAGAAAACCACAAGCTATGCTTGTGGACGAGAAGAGCACGAGCGT
>MHCFR00700__coassemble_505_pt1 | contig 35452 bp, 27 predicted proteins | sample MHCFR00700__metabat2_low_PE_038 | metagenome-assembled genome bin MHCFR00700 | reverse complement strand
ACGCTAGCCTGTCACGCTAGAGGTCGTGGGTTCGAGCCCCATCCGGGTCGCCATCTTGCTGCTATAGCTCAGTCGGTAGAGCGCATCCTTGGTAAGGATGAGGTCAGCAGTTCAAATCTGCTTAGCAGCTCCATGGTCAAAGCCCTTCAAACATTTCGTTTGAAGGGCTTTTTTGCTGCCTGCAAAACATGTCGTTGCGCAGTGGGTCCCTTTTGTGTTATACTGTGCTAAAATAAACGCTGTGTGAGTAAACCGGGCGAACAGCCCGTGGAAAAGGGAGACAAGATCACCATGCAAAAGCATCCGTTCATCAGCCTGGAGCAGGCCCAGACGATCATTGAGGACGTGCCCACGCCCTTTCATATCTACGACGAAAAGGGCATTCGGGAAAATGCCCGCCGCCTGAACGCGGCCTTTGCCTGGAACGAGGGCTACAAGGAATACTTCGCGGTGAAGGCCACGCCCACCCCGGCGCTGCTGAAGATTTTGCAGGAGGAGGGCTGCGGGGTGGACTGCTCCACCTACACCGAGCTGCTGCTCAGCGAGGCCTGCGGCTTTACCGGCCAAGATGTGATGTTCTCCTCCAACGTGACCCCTGCCCAGGACATGAAAAAGGCCTGCCAGATGGGCGCCTACATCAATCTGGACGACTACACCCACGTGGAATTTCTGGAACGGGTGGCCGGTGTGCCGGAAACCGTGTTCTGCCGCTACAATCCGGGCGGCGTGTTCAGCATGGGCAACGACATTATGGACAACCCCGGTGAGGCCAAATACGGCATGACCGAGGAGCAGATGACCTCCGCCTTTGAAAAGCTGATGAAGAAGGGCGCAAAGCAGTTCGGCATCCATGCTTTCCTGGCCAGCAACACCACCAGCAACGACTATTACCCGGCCCTGGCCGAGATTCTGTTCCGGCTGGCGGTGCGGCTGAACAAGGCCACCGGCGCGAAGATCAAGTTCATCAACCTGTCCGGCGGCGTGGGCGTGGACTACCGCCCCGAGGAGCCCGCCAGCGACATTGCCGCCATCGGCGAGGGCGTGCGCAAAAAGTTCGAGGAGATCCTGGTGCCCGCGGGCATGGGCGATGTGTCCATCTTCACCGAGCTGGGCCGGTTCATGCTGGCCCCCTACGGCCATCTGGTGGCCACTGTGCTCCACGAAAAGCATATTCAAAAGGACTACCTGGGCCTGGACGCCTGCGCCGCCAACCTGATGCGCCCGGCCATGTACGGCGCGTACCATCACATCACCGTGCTGGGCAAGGAAAACGAGCCCTGCGACCATGTGTACGATGTGACCGGCGGCCTGTGCGAGAACAACGACAAGTTCGCCATCGACCGGGCCCTGCCGGAGACCGGCATCGGCGACGTGCTGGTCATCCACGACACCGGCGCCCACGGCTTCTCCATGGGCTACAACTACAACGGCAAGCTGCGCAGCGCCGAGGTGCTGCTGCACGAGGACGGCAGCCATGAGGTGATCCGCCGGGCCGAGACCCCCATGGATTACTTCGCCACACTGGACAACACCCCCTTCTACCAGAAGCTCTGCGAGCTGTGCGAGCAGGACTGACGGGCAAAAAGCGGCGGCCAAAATGCAATTGACAAGGCCGCTTTTCCGGGGGTATACTTAATGGCGCCCGCCGTGCATTGCGGCGGGAAAACGGCCAACAGCGGGCCCAGCGGCCCCCAGCGGAAAGGAAAACGCTTTATGGAAAAACGCATCGCCATCTGCCCCGGCAGCTTTGACCCCATCACCAAGGGCCACCTGGACATCATCCGCCGGGCCTCGGGCCTGTTTGACGAGGTGATCGTGCTGATCCTGGTGAACTACGCCAAGAGCAACACCGCATTTACCCCCGCCGAGCGGGTGGAGCTGGCCCGCCGCGTCACCAAGGATATGCCCAACGTGCGGGTGGACTTTTTCGGCGGCCTGCTGGCCGACTACGCCTCCCACGTGGGGGCCTGCACCCTGATCAAGGGCCTGCGGGCGGTGAGCGATTTTGAATACGAGTTCCAGATGGCGCTCACCAACAAAAAGCTATGCCCCACCCTGGAGACCATGTTCATGACCACCGACATCAAGTACATGTATCTGTCCTCCTCCATCGTTCGGGAGGTGGCCACCATGGGCGGCGATATCTCCGAGTTTGTCTGCCCCGAGATCATCGACGACATCCGCCGCCGTCTCGGCCCCAAGACCGAAGAGAACAAATAAACAAACGCAAAAAGCAGCCCCCTGCACGGTATTCCGGCAGGGGGCTGCTTTTGGTTTGTTTTGAGGGGGAAAATCAGTCCAGAATCTGGTCGATGAAGCCGCCGCCCAGTACCAGGCCGCCGCCGTAGAACACGGCGCTCTGGCCGGGAGCGGGCGCACGGGCAGGCTCTTCAAAGCGCACGGTGCCTTCGCCGTCGTAATGGCAGGGCACAGGCTTCGCGGCGCTGCGGATCTTCACCAGGTAATCCCCGGCGGGCAGTTCGCCCCCGGCGGCGCAGCACACGTCCCGCAGGGTCATGCCGGAAAAGAACTCCTCACCGGCCCAGCCCAGCTCCACGTCGCCGTTTTCCCGGATGGCCTTCACGAAGGCGGGCTTGCCCAGCGCCAGGCCAAGGCCCTTGCGCTGGCCCAGGGTGTAGTGCATCACGCCCTTGTGGGGGCCCAGGTCCTTCCCGTCCGGTGCGATGAAGCGGCCGGGCTTATCCTCCAGGCCCCGGCCCCGGATGAAGGCGGCGTAGTCGCCGTCCGGAATGAAGCAGATCTCCATGCTGTCCGGGCTGTCGGCACAGGGCAGGCCCAGGTCACGGGCGATCTGGCGGATGTCCTCCTTCTCGAACTCACCCAGCGGCAGGCACAGGCGGGAAAGAATGTCCTGACCCAGGCGGTAGAGCATGTAGCTCTGGTCCCGGGCCACGCTGGCGGGCTGAGCAATGTGGTACTGCCCGGCGGCGGTCTGCTCCACCCGGGCGTAATGGCCGGTGGCAATGAAGGGAATGCCCAGCTCGTCGGCACGGGCAGCCAGCAGCTTGAACTTCACCGTGGGGTTGCACAGCACGCAGGGGTTGGGGGTGCGCCCGGCACAGTATGCCTGGCAGAAGGGCTCCACCACCTGGCGCTCGAACTCCTCGCCCGCCTCAATGACCTCCAGCGGAATGCCCAGGGCGGCGGCTGCCTTGCGGGCCTCCTCCACCGCCTTGTCGTGGGCAGGGGAGAAGCGAATCACCGCGCCGGTCACCGCGAAGCCCTGCTCCCGCAGAATGTGCACGCACACCGCGGAATCCACACCGCCGGACACGCCCACCAGCACCTTGTCCTGCTTTTCAAAGGTGGAAAAATCGTTGCCGGGGAATAAAATATCGCTCATAATTGTTGCTCCTTATTGTGTTCTGAGCCGCCGTCAGGCCTGGCGGCCGCCGTACTTTTTGCTCTGCTCCACCGCCAGCCGGTCGCAGCGCTCGTTCTCCGGGTGACCGGCGTGACCCTTGATCCATTTGTAGTGGATCACATGCCCCTCGCACAGGTCCAAAAGACGGCCCCACAGGTCCGGGTTAAGGGCGGGGGATTTGTCGCTCTTTTTCCAGCCCCGGGCTCGCCAGCCCTTGGCCCAGCCCTTTTCCAGTCCGTCGATCACATATTTGGAATCGCTGCACAGGGTGATCTCGCAGGGCTCCTTCAGCTGCTCCAGCGCCCGGATGAAGGCGGTGAGTTCCATGCGGTTGTTGGTGGTCTCGGCCTCGCCGCCGGAGAGCTCCTTTTCAAATTGTTTATAGCGCAGCACCGCGCCCCAGCCGCCGGGGCCGGGATTGCCGCTGCAGGCGCCGTCGGTAAAAATCTCGATCTGTTTCATTGCTGTCCTCCTGCCCGCGCACAAGGGCGGGCGTTCTGTTCCGGGCGCAAACAGCCGGTCAACGCCCAATGGCATTATTATACCGGGTTTGCCCGTTGGCGGCAAGTGTAAGCGGGCCGGACCCTGCCCATACTTGGGGCAACACCACACAATTCACGGCGGCTGCCTGGGGCGTGCTTTGCCGCCTGGAATTGTGCGGGATTGCCTTGGAAAAAGCCCCGCCCGGATTATTTTACCCCGCCCACCCCGCTTTGTTGACAGAAAGCATACAAAGAGGGTATAATAAAACTAACTTTAGGTTGGAGAAGTTTGCCAGCCTTGGCCGAGCAGCGGCCCGTTGCCGCCGCTCTGTGTGCGTGATCCGTCCGGGGCCCGGTCGCATTGAACAAATGGACCCGTCGTGCCCAACACCACAAGCATTTACAAACTGAACCATCGTGCGCCCGGCCGTTTTTGCATCGGAAAGGAAAACGGGCTTTTCCGGCGTACGCAATTTTACGGAGGAGATCTATGACTCAACAGAAAACTGTAAAGGAAAAAGAACCCAAAAAACCGCGCGCTGCCCATAAGCCGGCCGCGCCCAAGGCCGAGAACGCGGGCGCACAGCAGCCTGCCCAGCGCCGCCGCCCCTTCTATTCCCGGGGCCGCAAGCCCGCTGCCAAGAACCACGCCAAGCAGGAAGAGGCTGTGCCGGTGCACATCATCCCCCTGGGCGGTCTGGGCGAAGTGGGCAAGAACATCACCCTGTATGAATGCCAGGGCGATATGATGATCGTGGACTGCGGCCTGGTCTTCCCGGACAGCGACATGTTCGGCATCGACCTGGTCATCCCGGACTTCACCTATGTGGTGCAGAACAAGGATAAGATCAAGGGCGTGGTCATCACCCACGGCCACGAGGACCATATCGGCGCGCTGCCCTACCTGCTCAAGCAGGTGAACCTGCCCATCTACGCCACCAAGCTGACCATCGGCCTGATCAAGAACAAGCTGGAAGAGCACAATCTGCTGGGCCGCACCAAGCTGGTGGAGATCCATCCCCGCCACAAGTTCAAGCTGGGCTGCTTCACCATCGAGCCCATCCATGTGAACCACTCCATCCCGGACGCAGTGGCCCTGGCCATCGACTGCCCCGCGGGCGTGATCATCCAGACCGGCGACTTCAAGATCGACTACACCCCGCTGTCTGCCGGGCCCACCGACCTGGTGACCATTGCGGAATACGGCAAGAAGGGCGTGCTGGCCCTGCTGAGCGATTCCACCAACGCCGAGCGGCCGGGCTTCACCGCCACCGAGCACAAGGTGGCCGACAGCTTCGCCAACCTGTTCCGCCGGGCGGACAAACAGCGCATCATCATTGCCACCTTCGCCTCCAATATCTACCGGGTGCAGCAGATCATCGATCTGGCGGTGGAAAACGGCCGTAAGGTGGCGGTGTCCGGCCGGAGCATGGCCAACAACACCCAGATGGCCCTGGAGCTGGGCTACCTGCATGCCCCGGAGGGCGTGCTCATCGACCTGGAGCAGATCAACAAATATCCGCCGGAGCAGATCGTGCTGATCACCACCGGCAGCCAGGGCGAGCCGCTGAGCGCCTTGTCCCGCATGGCCAGCGCCAGCCACCGCAACGTGCGCGTGGGCCCCGGCGACTTCATCATCATCTCCGCCACCCCCATCCCCGGCAATGAAAAGATGGTCACCAAGGTGGTGAACGGTCTGCTGCTGCTGGGCGCGGAGGTCATTTATGAATCCATGTACGATGTGCATGTGTCCGGCCACGCCTGCCAGGAGGAGCAGAAGCTGGTGCTCACGCTGGCGGCGCCCAAGTACTTCCTGCCGGTGCACGGCGAGTACAAGCAGCTGAAAAAGCATGCCATCACCGCCGAAAAGCTGGGAATCCCCCCGAAGAACATCCACATCGCCGAGATCGGCCAGGACATCATCCTCTCGGCCGACGGTCTTTCCACCGGCGAGCCGGTGCCTGCGGGCGCCGTGATGGTGGACGGCCTGGGCGTGGGCGACGTGGGCAACGTGGTCCTGCGGGACCGCCGTCATCTGTCCGAGGACGGTCTGGTCATCGTGGTGGCTACCGTGAATTCCCGCACCGGCCAGGTCATGGCCGGGCCGGACCTGGTCTCCCGCGGCTTTGTGTATGTGCGTGAGAGCGAGCAGCTGATGGATGAGGCACGCCGTCTGGTGACCCAGTGCTTCGAGAAGTGCGCCGCCGAGAATGTGCGGGACTGGAACAGCGTGAAGACCCGCGTGCGGGAAGTGCTGTCCTCCTACATCTACCGCAAGACCAAGCGCAGCCCCATGATCCTGCCCATCCTCATGGAGGTCTGACCCCAAACGCAAAGGAGGCTGTTGGGCCATGGATCTGAAACCCCGTTTCACACTGGAGGTCTTCGCCGGCGGGCTGGTGGTGCTGTGTGCGTTGCTGGCCGCTCTGGTGGGCCTGATGAAGCCGCGGCTGCTCTGGGTGCTGATTCCTCTGGTGGCTCTGGTGGCGCTGGCGGTGCTGCTGCTGGCACGGCGGATGCGCCGGGGACTTGCCCGGGTGCTGCAGTGCGAGAGCTTTGAAAACAGCCAGGCCCAGCTGAGCCTGGGCGCGCTGGCACTGCCGGTGGCGCTGCTCAGCGGCAAGACCCTGGTGTGGTACAACACCCCATTCCGTCAGCGTATCCTGGCGGACGAGGACCGGCTGCTTGCTCCGGTGGGCAAGGTGCTCTGCGGGCTGGACCTGCACCAGTGCGGCGAGCCTGCGGGCCAGGTGCTGGAGCACGAGGGCCGCAAATACAATATCTTTGCGTCGGCCACCGCCGGGCGCGAGGCGCTCACCGTGCTGTACCTGGTGGACGAGACCGACCTGCGCCAGCGGGCGGCGGAATACGACGCCACCCGCCCGGCGTATATGATCATCGAGATCGACGCCTACGCCGAGCAGCTGGCCGAGCTGAAGGACTCAGAAAAGGCCCGGGTGCTGGAAGGCATCAACCGGGTGCTGGAAACCTATATCGGCCGCACCACCGGCTTTTTGCAGCGGGTGAGCAACGCCCGCTACATAGCGGTGGTGGAGGAACGCCACATGAAGGAAATGGTGGCGGCAAAATTCGATGTGCTGGACAAGATCCGCGCCCTGGAGGGCGAGGTGAACGTGACGCTGTCCATCGGCGTGGGCCGGGGCGGCGATACCCTGCGCCAGTGCGAGGAGATGGCCCGCCAGTCGCTGGACATGGCCCTGGGCCGTGGCGGCGACCAGGCGGCGGTGAAGACCCCCGAGGGCTTTGCCTTCTACGGCGGCGTGTCCCGCAGCGTGGAAAAGCGCAGCCGGGTCAAGAGCCGCATCGTGGCCAAGGCTTTGTGCGACCTGATCCGCCAGGCGGACAGCGTGCTCATCATGGGCCACCGGATGAGCGATCTGGACTGCGTGGGCGCGGCCATCGGCGTGCTGCGCATCTGCAAAGGGCTGGACGCCCCCGCCGCCATTGTGGTGCGGCGGGAGGCCACGCTGGCCCAGAGCGTTTTGCAGGAGTTCGAGGCCGCGGGCCTGGGCGAGGACTTCATCTCGCCGGAGGTTGCGCTGGACGGCATGACCGACAACACCCTGCTGCTGGTGGTGGATACCCACATCAAGGGCCTGTTGGAAAGCGGCGATATTTACCGCAAATGCCGCCAGGTGGCGGTGATCGACCATCACCGCAAGGCGGTGGGCCATATCGACAACGCGGTGCTGTTCTTCCACGAGCCCTATGCCTCCTCCACCTGCGAGCTGGTGAGCGAGCTGCTGCAGTATGTGGAGGGGCAGCAGTTCCGCCCCACCTCCCTGGAGGCGGAGGCGCTGCTGGCCGGCATCATGCTGGACACCCGCAACTTCGGCATCCACACCGGTGTGCGCACCTTTGAGGCGGCGGCCTACCTGCGCCGCATGGGCGCCATGACCGAGCGGGTGAAGCTATTGTTCAATTCCAGCTTGCAGGAATACACCGCCAAGTCCAATCTGGTGGAAAACGCCGATATTTATATGGGCTGTGCGGTGTCGGTCTCCGGCGAGCTGCCGCCGGATATGGCGGTGGCGGTGCCCCAGGCGGCCAACGACCTGCTCACCATCCAGGGGGTGGGAGCAAGCTTCGTGGCGGTGCAGCAGGGCAGCGGGGTGAACATCTCGGCCCGCAGCATGGGCGCCGTGAACGTGCAGGTCATTATGGAGCAGCTGGGCGGCGGCGGTCATCTGACCATGGCGGGCGCTCAGATGAAGGATACCACCATCGACGAAGCGGAAAAACGCATCCGTCAGGTTATTGCCCGCTACCGGCAGGAGCAGGCCGAGGAAGAGGCCCGCTGCGGCAAAAAACGATAAACCCGGCCCCCGCGGCCGGCCAAAATACGCGGCGGTCCAACCAATGCCGCGCACATAAGGAGAGAGATACCAATGAAGGTTATTCTGAAGCAGGATGTGAAGAACATCGGCAAAAAGGACGAGATCCACGAAGTGTCGGACGGCTACGCCCGCAACTTCCTGTTCCCCCGCGGCCTGGCCGCCGAGGCGGACGCCACCGCACTGAACCTGGTGCGCACCAAGAACGAGGCCAAGGAGCATCACGCTGCCGAGGCTCTGGCCGCTGCCCAGCAGCTGGCCGCCACCATCAAGGACAAGACCGTTCTGATCAAGAGCAAGGGCAACGGCGGTCGTCTGTTCGGCAAGATCACCTCCAAGGAGGTGGCCCAGCACCTGAGCCAGATGGTGGGCACCGAGATCGACAAGCGCAAGGTGGAGCTGGAGCGGGACATCAAGGAGTTCGGCACCACCAACGCCACCGTGAAGCTGCACCCCGGCGTGACCAGCACCTTTAAGGTGAAGGTCGAGGAGCAGTAAAAAAGCGGAACTGCTGCGCCCAGTGGGGCGGCCATGGGGAAGAATGGCCCCGAAGGCCGCGCCCGCTGGGCGCTGCTTGCTGAAAGGCAGGCCCGCGCCGCAAAATGCGCGAGGCCTTGCCCGAAAAACCAACCGTAGCGAAAGGGAACGATGCCTGATGCAGGATACAAATTTTGAGCTGGACAGCATGAATCTGGCCGAGCCGTATAATATGGAGGCGGAGCAGTCGGTGCTGGGCGCCGCTCTGCTGGACAGCGAGCGGGTAATGCCCGCGCTGATCAATACCCTCAAGCCGGAGATGTTCTACTCCCGCCAGAACGCCGAGATCTTCAGCCAGATGGTGGAGCTGTATTCCGGCACCGAGCAGCTGGACGCGGTGACCCTGATCGACGCGGTGGCTTCCACCGGCGTGTTCGAGAGCATGGAGGCCGCCAAGGTCTACATTGCTCGCCTGGGCGAGGTGGTGCCCTCCATCAGCAACTTCTCCGCCTACGCCCGCATCGTGGAGGAGAAGTACCTCACCCGCCAGGTGATGCAGCTGGCCCAGAACATCCTCAAGCAGTCCAGCGCCCAGCCGGACGCGGATATGCTGCTGGAGAGCGTGGAGCAGCGCCTGACCGACATCCGCTCCAACCAGAAGCGGGAGGAGCTGACCAAGCTGTCCGACGCGTTTCTGGAGACCATGGCCACCCTGCAGAAGATCGCGGGCCCCAACAAGGACAAATATGCCGGTATCCCCACCGGCTTTACCTATCTGGATTCCATCCTCACCGGTCTGGGTCGGTCCGACCTGATCATCCTGGCCGCCCGCCCCGGTATGGGCAAGACCAGCTTTGCGCTGAACATCGCCACCAACGTGGCCAAAAAGAGCCACATCCCGGTGGCCATCTTCAGTCTGGAAATGAGTAAGGAGCAGCTGACCAACCGTATCCTCTCGGCTGAGGCCGGTGTGGACAGCCACTCCTTCCGTTCCGGCGCGCTGAGCGGCAACGACTGGGACGACCTGGCCCACGCCATGGACGTGCTGCACGATGTACCTATCTTCATGGACGACACCTCCGGCATCACCATCCCCGAGGTGAAGGCCAAGATCCGCAAGATCAACCAGGACCCGGAGAAGACCCCCATCGGGCTGGTGGTTATCGACTACTTACAGCTGATGACCAGCGGCAAGCGCACCGAGAACCGTGTGCAGGAAATCAGTGATATCACCCGAAACCTGAAAATCATGGCCAAGGAGCTGAACGTGCCGGTCATCGCCCTGTCCCAGCTGTCCCGTGCGGCGGAAAAGAGCGGCGGCCGGTCCGACCACCGGCCCCAGCTGTCCGACCTGCGTGACTCCGGTTCCATCGAGCAGGACGCCGACATTGTGCTGTTTTTGTACCGCGAGGGCTACTACACCTCCATGAGCGGCGAGAGCCTGGAGGAGAGCGATTCCAGCACCGCCGAGTGCATCATTGCCAAGAACCGTCATGGCGAGACCGGCAAGGTGGACCTGGGCTGGGACGGCGCGCATACCCGCTTCGTGAACGTGGACTACAACCATGCGGGATGAGTGCAGGCAGCCGCAGGCCTTTGAGGAGCAGGTGCTGGAGAGCATCCGCGGTCTGAACCTGCTGCAGCCCGGCGACCGGGTGATCGCGGCGGTGTCCGGCGGGGCGGATTCCATGGCGCTTCTGCGCTTTTTCCTGCGTCGGGGCCGGGAGCTGGGCATCACGCTGGAGGCGGCCCATGTGAACCACGGCCTGCGGGACGCGGCGGACGCGGACGAGGCCTTTGTGGCGGAATTCTGCGCAAAAGAAGGCGTGGTGCTCCACTGCCACCGGGCCGGGCGGCAGAGCGAGCGGCGCAGCGAGGAATGGGCAAGGCGGCTGCGCTATGATTTCTTTGAACAGCTGACGAAACAAGACCCGGCGGTGAAGATCGCCACCGCCCACACCCTCACGGACCAGGCGGAAACGCTGTTGTTCCGGCTTGCCCGGGGTACCGGGCTGGCGGGCGCAGCGGGCATCCCGCCGGTGCGGGGGCCGTTCATCCGGCCATTGCTTGAATTGCCCCGCCAGGCCACCGAGGACTATTGCCGGGCCACCGGCACCCCCTTTGTGCTGGACGAGACAAACGCCAGCGATGCATACGCCCGCAACCGGCTGCGCAATCAGGTGCTGCCCCAGCTGGAGCAGATCAACCCGGAGGCCCAGCGAGCGCTGGGGGAATATTGCCGCCGGGCCCAGGGCTGGCTGCAATATTTTCGCCGCCAGGGGGAACACTTGCTGCAAACGGCCCGCTGCGGGGACGGCTGGAGCACGGCAGTGCTGCAAAAGGCGGACCCGGTGCTCCGGGCCGAGGCGCTGCGCTGCCTGGTGGAGGAAAAAACAACCCTGCGCCAGGCGGACCTGCCCAAGCTGGAGGCGCTGATCGCGGGGAGCAGCCGTGCGGCTCAGCTGGCGGGCGGCGTGCGCATCGAGCGGTGCGCCGGGGTGCTGCGCTGGGCGCAGAGCACCGAAGAGCAGCCCGCTCCGCCACAGCCTGCCGAGCCGGGGGAATACCGGCTGCCCGGCGGCTACCGGCTGCGGCTGGAGCTGGCGGAAGGCGAAGAATGTGAACAAATCAAAAAATTTGCCGGGGGCCGGAAAAAGGGCTTAAACAATTGTGTGGATTATGATAGAATAAGGAGTAGTTTGTCTCTGCGTACCCGCCAGCCGGGCGACCGGTTCCAGCCGGAGGGGCGCAGCGGTAGCAAGAGCCTGAAAAAATACTTCAACGAGGCGGGAATTCCCGGTGCACAGCGTGCGCTGGCGCCCCTTCTGGCCCAGGGCAGTCAGGTGGTCTGGCTGTGGGGCGGCGGCGTGGCCCAGGGGTTTGCCCCCACAAGCGCCACCAGCCGTATCCTGGTGATCCGCCCGCTGGAACCAAGCGACAAGGAGCAGTGAATTAACAATGAGTCAGAGCAACGATATCCTGCAGGTATTACTCACCGAAGAGCAGCTGAAAGCCAAGTGCGCCGAGATGGGTGCCCAGATCACCAAGGACTACCAGGGCAAGAACCTGCTGCTGGTCACCGTGCTGAAGGGCGCGGTGGTCTACCTGGCCGACCTGATGCGCTGCATCGATCTGCCCTGCGCCATCGACTTCATGGTCGTTTCCTCTTACGGCAGCGGCGTGAAGACCAGCGGCGTGGTGAAGATCGTGAAGGACCTGGATCAGGACCTGTCCGGCAAGGACATCCTGATCGTGGAGGACATTCTGGACTCCGGCATGACCCTGAGCTATTTGAAGGGCCTGCTGCAGGGCCGCAACCCCGCCAGCATCCGCATTGCCACCCTGCTGGATAAGCCCAGCCGCCGCAAGGTTGACCTGCAGGCGGACTATGTGGGCTGTGAGGTGCCGGACGAGTTCGTGGTGGGCTATGGCCTGGACTACGACGAAAAGTACCGCAACCTGCCCTATGTGGGCATTCTCAAGCCCGAAGTGTACACCAAATAACATGCGCACGGGGGCGCGAAGCAACGGCCGAAACGCGGCCGGGCTCCCGTGCGGAATAGGAGATGAAGTCTTTGCAGCGTAAACCAAAATTCAACGGCATGATCATCGTCGTGCTGCTGGCGCTGAGCGTGTTGGCTCTGAATCTGTGGAGCCTGATGAACACCTCCACCACCACCATGAGCTACTCCCGGGTGCTCAGCTACTTCCAGTCCCAGCAGGTGGTCGGTTTCGAAATGGACCTGAACACCGGCGACATTAAGCTGGCTCTGGTGGAGGGCGACGTGGAGCTGCCCTCCAATGCGGTGGATACCGGCAAGCAGCCCGCCACCCGCGGCCAGCTGACCCAGGGCGGCATGTTTGATCTGATCCGCAGCCAGAGCCAGAGCGCCACCGGCGCCAAGGAGACCGTGGACCGGCTGCCCAGCGGCGAGGGCATCTGGCAGGTGGAATACCGCGTGCCCTATTTCAGCATTTTCTACGAAGAGGTGCAGCCCTACGTCCAGGCCTACAACGAGGCCCATCCGGACGCCCCCATGTATCAGGACTACACCCCGGTGAAGAGCAGCGTGCCCATCTGGGACATCATGATGATGGTGGTCATGGTGGGCAGCATGATCTTCATTTTCTACGTGATGTTCAAGGGCAACCAGGGCGGCAACATCATGAATGTGGGCCGCGCCAAAGTGAAGGACCAGAACGACGACAAGCGCAAGACCACCTTTGCAGATGTGGCCGGTGCGGATGAGGAAAAGGCTGAGCTGGAAGAGATCGTGCAGTTCCTCAAGAACCCCGGCCAGTTCAACAGCCTGGGCGCCCGCATTCCTCACGGCGTGCTGCTGGTGGGCCCTCCGGGTACCGGTAAGACCCTGCTGGCCCGTGCCTGCGCAGGTGAGGCGGGCGTGCCCTTCTACTCTATCTCCGGTTCCGATTTCGTGGAGATGTATGTGGGCGTGGGCGCCTCCCGTGTGCGCGATCTGTTCGACAAGGCCAAGAAGACCGCGCCCAGCATCATTTTCATCGACGAGATCGACGCGGTGGGCCGCCAGCGCGGCACCGGTCTGGGCGGCGGTCATGACGAGCGCGAGCAGACTTTGAACCAGATGCTGGTGGAGATGGACGGCTTCGGTGCAAACGAGGGCGTCATCGTCATCGCGGCCACCAACCGGGCCGACATCCTGGATCACGCGCTGCTGCGCCCCGGCCGGTTCGACCGTCAGGTCTATGTGGGCCTGCCGGACGTGAAGGGCCGCGAGGAGATCCTGAAGGTACACACCCGCAAGAAGCCGCTGGCTCCCGATGTGAACCTGAAGACCATTGCCCAGTCCACCGCCGGTTTCGCCGGTGCGGACCTGGAAAACCTGGTGAACGAGGCGGCCCTGCTGGCTGCCCGCCGGGGCAAGAAGGCCATCACGGAAAAGGAGATCGAGGAAGCCTCCATCAAGGTGGTGGCCGGCCCCGAGAAGAAGAGCCGTGTGGTCACCGAGAAGGAGAAAAAGCTCACCGCGTACCACGAGGCAGGCCACGCCATCACCAGCTGGTTCTGCCCCACCAACGATCCGGTGCATCAGATCAGCATCATTCCCCGCGGCCAGGCGGGCGGCTATACCATGTATCTGCCCGACAAGGACGCCAGCTACGTGACCAAGACCGCCATGCAGGAGCGCATCGTGAGCCTGCTGGGCGGCCGTGTGGCCGAGAGCCTGGTGCTGGACGATATCTCCACCGGCGCATCCAACGACCTGGAGCGCGCCACCCAGACCGCCCGCAGCATGGTCACCCGCTACGGCTTCTCCGAGCGGCTGGGCCCTGTGGTGTACGGTTCCGACCCGGAGGAGACCTTCCTGGGCCGTGATTTCAGCCAGGGCAAGGGCTATTCCGATTCCATCGCCGCCGAGATCGACAGCGAGATCCGCGACATCGTGGACGAAGCCTACGAGAGAGCTCGCCGCATCCTGAGCGACAACATGGATAAGCTGCATGTGGTGGCCGCCGAGCTGATCAAACGGGAGAAGCTGTCCGGCGAGGAGTTCAAGACCCTGATGGAGGGCGGCACCCTGCCCGAGACCGAGCAGCCCGCCCCGGCGGCAGCACCCGCTGAGCCGGTGCAGCCCGCGGAGCCTGCCCAGGCCGCAGAGCCTGCGGAGCCCGCCCAGCCTGCCGAGACCGCTGAGACCGCCGAGCCTCTGCCGGAGCAGCCGGACCAGGGAGAGAAGCCCGAGGGCTCCCTGTAACAGGAAAGGAGTAACGCTCTTATGGAAGAGAATTTCGACCTTTTGGCCCAATCCCGCGCCAACTATTACACCAAGGGCAGCCCCATTCAGTTCGTGAAGGTGGAGCTGCTGAAGGGCGACCAGAGCGGCGACATCGCGGTCTGCCTGTCCTTTAAAAACATTTCCAGCCAGCCGGTCACCGGCCTGCTGGTGGAGTTCAAGTGCAAGGACCGCACCGGCACCGTGGTCTGCCAGGACCGGTTTGAGTACCAGGGACTGAACGTAGCCAATGGCCAGATCTTCGGCTCGGACGACGCGGTCTACATCAGCCAGTCTCCGGTGGGCAGCGTGGAGGTGGACCTGCTCCAGGCCTACCTGGCCGACGGCACCGCTCTGGACTTGACCGGCTATGTGCGCACCCGCCTGCCCGCGCCGAAAAAGCTGCCGGAGGACCTGGCCAGGAAGCTGAGCGAGCGCACCGGCAAAGAGGGGCTGCAGTTTGTGCCCCAGGTGCTGGATCAAGGCTGGTACTGCGCCTGCGGCGCCTTCCATCCCCGCGAGGAGAGCGGCGTGTGGTGCAGCGAGTGCGGCTCCGACCGCATTCTGCTGCAGAACACCCTGTCCAGCATGCTGCAGGCGGCACAGACCGCCCAGCAGCCCGCGGCGGACCAGCAGCCCACCCGCATGGTGCCCCCGGTTCGCCCGGAGGAGCCCACCCGCGCGGTGCCTCCGCTGCGCAACCAGCCGGACCCCAGCTATGATGTGCCCCCGCTGCATCCCGATGAAGAGGACGACGCGGACATGACCCTGGCCGATGACCGGGGCCGCGGCCGTTATTCCGCTCCCCGCGGCTACAAGGCCGCCCGGGACCTGTACGAGGAAGAGGACGGCTACGAGGAGGAGTACGAGGAGTACGACGACGAGGAGATGGACCCCCGGGACGTGATCGCGGAAAAGATCATCCGCTGGGCCCCGCCCATCACTGCCGTTCTGTGCGCCATCGTGGCTCTGATCGGCTTTTTGCTGGCCTGATACCCGCTGAACGACCAAAACAAAAAGACCTTCCGCATTGCAAGCCGCAGTGCGGAAGGTCTTTCTTTCGCTGTGGAACCGGTTCAGTGCATGAACAGGCTGGCTCCCACGCAGTACAGCATGGCCAGCACCAGAACCACCCGGCCAAACTTCTGACCGGCACGGTACCAGTCGCTGGGCTCGCCGCCGTCCACTTCCAGGCCGTGGCGCATCAGGAAGAAGAAGTTGGGGAAGCGGATGTCCACCGCAAGGCAGGCGGCCAGCAGCACAAGGGGCAGCAGAAACATGGGGCTGCCAAAGGTCTCGCACCGGTCCGATACCGCCCAGGTGTAGAGCTGGTTGCGGCTGGGAAATTCCGGCGGCGGTTCTTGCGGACCCACATGAATCTGCACGATCTCATCCAGGTCAAAATCGCCCGCTGTGTCGGTCAGCATGTACCAATCCCCCATGGAATGGGCCTGGCCGGTAAAGGTCAGGGTTCCGTCTTCATAAATTTGGGTGGAAAAGCCGTCCGAGCCGAGCAGCACCCGGTAGTTTCGGGTCTCACCGTTCAAGGTGAAGGAAAGCGCGGCTTCGCTTTCGCTCTGTTCCATCCGCAAAGTGCAGGCGGCTCGGTAGTCCTGCCCGGAAAACACCCCCGCCTGCCGCCGGGCCAGGAAGATCCCGTCGTACCAGTAGCCGGGGCGGAAGAGGGCCCAGAAATAAAGCGCCAGCAGCAGGGCGGCCAGCACGGCACCGGCGGCGAGAAGAGGCTTTTTGCGGCGTATCATCCACTGGGGAAACGTCATGAGAAATCATCCTTTCACGGTGAAGATGGAAGGGGAAATCTGCTCTGCCCTCATGATACCATGCCCGCATTTTTGCCGCAAGGGCAGGGAGAAAAAGGCCGCCGAGCAGCCGCCCGGCGGCCCGCAAACGGCCCGGCAGAGCGCCCTGCCGGGCCCGGCGCGCCTTGACATTTTCCGGCGGGGCGTGGTTAAATAATATGGTATGCATTCAAGAACGTAAGAAAATCCCCGGTGCGCGAGGGCTTGCCTTCGACACAGACAGGCGGGGAAAACGGGGGACAGAAGCCCCCAAAACCAACAGGAGGTAGAACAGGTTGGCCAAAAAACAGGAATATGGCAACGACAGTATTTCCAGCCTGAAAGGCGCGGACCGGGTGCGCAAACGCCCTGCCGTTATCTTTGGCTCGGACGGCGTGGAGGGCTGTGCCCATTCCATCTTCGAGATCCTTTCCAACTCCATCGACGAGGCCCGCGAGGGCTACGGTGAGAAAATTCTGCTCACCCGCTTTGCGGACGGCAGCATCCAGGTGGAGGATTTTGGCCGGGGCATCCCGGTGGACTATAACCCCAAGGAGCAGCGCTACAACTGGGAGCTGGTGTTCTGCGAGATGTACGCCGGCGGCAAGTACTCTGCCGGGGAGGACAACTACGAATATTCTCTGGGACTGAACGGCCTGGGTCTGTGCGCTACCCAGTATGCCAGCGAGTGGATGACCGCCGACATTTACCGGGACGGCTTCCACTATCATCTGGACTTCAAGCAGGGCGAGCCTGCGGGCGAGATGGTGAAGGAGCCCTTCAAGGGCCGCCGCACCGGCAGCGTCATCCGCTGGAAGCCGGACACGCAGGTGTTCACCGACGTGAACGTGCCCACCGAATATTTCACCGACACCATGAAGCGGCAGGCGGTGGTCAATGCGGGCCTGGACCTGATCTTCGTGGACCAGACCGGACCGGAAAAGCAGACCATCGAGTTCCGCTATGAAAAGGGCATCGAGGACTATGTGAACGAGACCGTGGGCCTAGATTACATCACCCCCACCCGCTTTTGCGAGTCCACCGCCACCGGCCGGGACCGGGAGGACCAGCCGGACTACCGGGTGAAGATGAGCGCCGCCTTCTGCTTCTCCAACAAGGTGCAGATGCTGGAATACTATCATAACTCCAGCTGGCTGGAGCACGGCGGCAGCCCGGACCGTGCGGTGCGCACCGCCTTCGTGAACCAGATCGATAACTTTTTAAAGACCAAGGGCCTGTACAAAAAGAACGAGAGCAAGATCACCTTCGCCGACGTACAGGACTGCCTGGTGTATGTGTCCAGCACCTTCTCCACCCGCACCAGCTACGAGAACCAGACCAAGAAGGCCATCACCAACAAGTTCGTGGCCCAGGCTATGACCGAGTTCCTGAAGCACAATCTGGAGGTGTACTTCCTGGAGAACCCGGAAGAGGCCCAGAAGATCTGCCAGCAGGTGCTCATCAACAAGCAGAGCCGCGAGCATGCGGAAAAGACCCGCCAGAGCATCAAAAAGACGATGACCAGCCAGATCGACATCGCCAACCGGGTGCAGAAGTTCGTGGACTGCCGCACCAAGGACGTGAGCCGCCGCGAGCTGTACATCGTGGAAGGTGATTCCGCCATGGGCGCGGTCAAGACCAGCCGGGACTCCGAGTTCCAGGGCATCATGCCGGTGCGCGGCAAGATTCTGAACTGCCTGAAGGCGGACTATGACCGCATTTTCAAATCCGACATCATCACCGATCTGATCAAAGTGCTGGGCTGCGGCGTGGAGCTGGGCGGCAAGGCCAAAAAGGACCTGGCCACCTTCAACCTGGACAACCTGCGCTGGAACAAGGTGGTCATCTGTACCGACGCCGACGTGGACGGTTACCAGATCCGCACCCTGATCCTGACCATGCTCTACCGGCTTACCCCCACCCTGATCAACGAGGGCTACGTGTATATCGCCGAAAGCCCGCTGTACGAGATCAACACTAAAAACAAGACCTACTTTGCCTACACCGAGCCGGAAAAGGCGAACATCCTTTCCCGCATCGGCAAGGAGAAGTATACCATCCAGCGCTCCAAGGGTCTTGGTGAGAACGACCCGGAGATGATGTGGCTCACCACCATGAACCCGGAAAGCCGCCGCCTCATCAAGGTGAACCCGGAGGACGTGGAGCACACCGCCGCCGTGTTCGACCTGCTGCTGGGCGACAACCTGGCCGGCCGTAAGGAGCACATCGCCCAGCACGGCGTGGAATACCTGGACGATTTGGATCTTTCGTAAGGGGAGGAGAGAAGAGCAATGGCAAAAAAACAGACCAAACGCGCCGCCCCCGCCCGGCCCCAGCTGGGCGATAACGTGGAGATCCTGGACGCGGGCGTTGTGATCCAGAGTCCCATCACCGAGACCCTGGAAAAGAACTACATGCCCTACGCCATGAGCGTCATCGTCTCCCGCGCACTGCCGGAGATCGACGGCTTCAAGCCCGCTCACCGCAAGCTTTTGTACACCATGTACGGCATGGGCCTGCTGAAAGGCGCCCGCACCAAGAGCGCCAACATCGTGGGCAGCACCATGCACCTGAACCCCCACGGCGACGCGGCCATCTACGAGACCATGGTGCGCATGGGCCGGGGCAACGAGAGCCTGCTGGTGCCCTTTGTGGATTCCAAGGGCAACTTCGGCAAGGCCTACAGCCGCGACATGGCCTACGCCGCCAGCCGATACACCGAAGCCAAGCTGGAGGCGGTGTGCGAGGAGCTGTTCCGGGACATCGACAAGGATACCGTGGACTTTGTGCCCAACTACGACGGCACCACCACCGAGCCCACCCTGCTGCCGGTGACTTTCCCCACCATTCTGGCCAACAACACCCTGGGCATCGCCGTGGGCATGGCCTCCAACATCTGTTCCTTCAATCTGTCGGAGCTGTGCGAGACCACCGTGGCCCTGATGCGCCACCCGGATCATGACCTGCTCAGCACCATGCCCGCCCCGGATTTTGTGGGCGGCGGTGAGATTCTTTACAATGAGGCCGAGCTGCGCAAGATCTACGAGACCGGCCGCGGCAGTGTGCGGGTGCGCGCCCAGTACCGCTACGAGAAGGACGGCAACATGCTGGAGATCACCCGCATCCCGCCCACCACCACGGTGGAAGCGGTGATGGACAAGATCGCCGAGCTGGTGAAGGCCGGAAAGATCAAGGAAATCAGCGACATGCGCGACGAGACCGACCTGCACGGCCTCAAGCTGACCATCGACCTGAAGCGCGGCCAGGACCCGGACAAGCTGATGCAGAAGCTGTTCCGCACCACCCCCCTGGAGGACAGCTTCGCCTGCAACTTCAACCTGCTCATCGGCGGCCAGCCCCGTGTGCTGGGCGTGCGGCAGATTCTGAACGAGTGGGTGGCCTTCCGTGTGGAATGTGTGCGCCGCCGCACCTATCACGACCTGCAGGGCAAGCAGAAGCGTCTGCACCTGCTGAAAGGCCTGGAGGCCATTCTGCTGGACATCGACAAGGCCATCCGCATCGTGCGGGAGACCGAGGAGGACGCCGAGGTGGTGCCCAACCTGATGATCGGCTTCGGCATCGACGAGACCCAGGCCGAGTACGTGGCCGAGATCAAGCTGCGCCATCTGAACCGGGAATACATCCTCAAGCGCACCCAGGAGATCGCCGACCTGGAGGCCGAGATCGCCCGCCTGGAGGACATTCTGAAATCCGAGGCCAAGATCCGCCGCATCATCATCGAAGAGCTGAACGCGGTGGCCAAGAAATACGGTCAGCCCCGCCGCTGCCAGATTCTGTACGACGTGGAGACCGCGGACTCCGCCGCCGAGGAGGAGAGCCTGCCGGATTACCCGGTCACCGTCTTCTTCACCCGGGAGGGCTACTTCAAAAAGATCACCCCCCAGTCGCTGCGCATGAGCGGCGAGCAGAAGCTCAAGGAAGGCGACGAGGTGGTACAGCAGATCGAGACCCGCAACGACGCCTGGCTGCTGTTCTTCACCGACCAGCGGCAGGTGTACAAGTGCCGCGCGGCCGATTTTGCCGACACTAAGGCCAGCGTGATGGGCGAGTTCGTGGCGGCCAGCCTGGGCATGGACGAGGGCGAGCTGCCGGTCTACATGGCAGTCACCCTGGATTACAAGGGCTACATGCTGTTTGCTTACGCCAACGGCAAGTTCGCCAAGATCCCCATGAACAGCTACGCCACCAAGCAGAACCGCAAAAAGCTGCTCAAGGCCTACAGCGACAAGGAGCAACTGGCCTGTATGGTGCAGCTGCCTGAGGAGACCGAGCTGGCCGTTCGCACCAGCGGCGGCCGGATGCTGTTGGCCCACACCACCCAGATCGCCGAAAAGCAGACCCGCGACACCGCGGGCGTGGCGGTGATCACCCTGAAGAAGAACCAGCACATCGAATGGGTCAAGCCCGCCGGTGAGCTGGAGCTGGCCAACCCCCACCGCTACCGGGTGCGCAGCCTGCCCGCCGCAGGCGCTCTGGTGCGGGAAGAGGACGTGGCCGAGCAGCTGCAGCTGGGCCAGTAAAACCGGGTAAAACCCTTGCATTTTGCGGGTCTGTGTGGTATCATCATACTTGCATATTAGCGTGTATAAAAAGCGGAGGAGCGTTTACACTATGAGTATCATCGAGATCATCAGCGGTGTCGTGCTGATTCTGGCCGCCATCGTGATCGTATTTTTGACCCTGTCCCAGGAGTCCAAGGGCCGCGGCCTGTCCGGCGCCATTGCCGGTGAGGGCGGCATGATGGAAGCCGGCCGTACCCGTGCCAAGGACGTGAAGCTCGCCAAGTACACCAAGATCGTGGGCATCGTTTTCTTTGTTGTCATGATCGCGGTCAGCGTGCTGAGCGTTATGAGCATGAACTAACAAGCAAGAGGGCCCGCATTGTGCGGGCCCTTTTTGTCTGCACGGTCCTGTGCAAGGGGCGCAGGGCTCAGAGAGGGAGGGAAGCGTCATGTCCATTCGATCCAAGATCCTGCGGGAGCTGGAGAAAAAGCCCAGACGTCTCAAAGAATTGAAGGACAAGCTGGGCAACGACAAAAAGGTGAAGCAGACGGTGGAAGAGCTGCAGAAAAAGGGCAAGATCCGCCAGAAGAGCGGCGCCTATTTCCTGGCGAAGGATGCCAAAGCCGAGGGCACGCTGGAGTGTGTGCTGGTCAAGCTGGGGCCCAGCTTCGGTTTTGCCGCGCCGGAAAACGACCAGAAGGGCGATATCTTCATCCCCGGCCGGGCGCTGAGCGGCGCGCTGCCCGGCGACCGGGTGCTGGTGAAGCTGTTCGACAAACCCAAGGTGCCCGGCTCCCGGGAGGGTGAGATCCTGGCTGTGGTGCAGCCCCGCAAGGATTTTGTGGGAACTGTGATCCGGGAGAAGGAGCGGCTGTATTTTCTGCCGGATGAATGCCCCTTCGTGCGCCTGCAGGTGAAAAAGAGCGCCGCGGGCGGCGCATCGGACGGCGACAAGGCGGCGGTGGAGCTGCTGAGCCGGGGCGAGGACTACGAAGACCACCGGGTGGGCGTGGCGCTGCGCTTCGGCAGCGCCCAGGCTGCCAAGAACTGCGCCAAGGCTCTGTTGTACGCCGCCGGAGTGGACCGGCACTTCCCCGAAAAGGTGAAAGCCGAGGCCCGCAAGCTGGAGGGCATCCAGTCCTCGGACCTGAAAAAGCGCACCGACCTGCGCAGTTGGCCCATCTTCACCATCGACGCCGCCTCCACCAAGGACATCGACGACGCTATCTCGCTGATGGCAGTGGAAAACGGCTGGGAGCTGGGCGTGCACATCGCGGATGTGAGCCATTATGTGAAGCCGGGCAGCGAGCTGAATAAGGAGGCCATGCGCCGGGGCACCTCCATCTATTACGCGGACAGCGTGATCCCCATGCTGCCCCGCCAGCTCTCCAACGGGCTGTGCAGCCTGAACCCGGGCGAGGACCGGCTGGCCTTCTCCTGCATCATGCAGCTGACCGAGGATGGCCAGCTGCGGGACTTCCGGTTTGAAAAGACCGTGATCCGCAGCCGGGTCAAGGGCGTTTACAGTGAGCTGAACCAGCTGCTGGCCGGGGAGGAGAGCCCCGAGCTGGCGGAAAAATACGAGGAAGTGTGGCCCCAGCTGCCTTTGATGCAAAAGCTCTACGAGCAGCGGGCGAAGCTGCGCAGCGAGCGGGGCGGCATTGAGCTGGAGACCGAGGAGGCCAAGCTGCAGCTGGACGAGGACGGCCGCTGCGTGGGCATCCAGCGGCGCAGCCGCGGGGTGACCGAGTGCATGATCGAGGAGTTCATGCTGCTGGCCAACCAGTGCGCGGCCCAGCTGGCCCGCCGCAATCAGCTGCCCTTCCTCTACCGGGTACACGAGGCCCCCAATCCGGAGCGGGTGGAGCGGCTGACCGGTATGCTGCGGGTCTGCGGCCTGCCGGACCACTTTTCCGGCGAAGCGCCCACCCAGAAGGAGCTGGCCGCCCTGCTGGATTCCACCCGCGGCACCGACCTGCAGCCGGTGGTGCACACCGGCGTGCTGCGGGCCATGGCCAAGGCCTGCTACGAGCCGGAGCCCAAGGGCCATTACGGCCTGGCGCTGGAGGATTACACCCACTTCACCAGCCCCATCCGCCGGTATCCGGACCTGGCCATCCACCGCATCCTCAGCGACTGGCTGGGCGGCACCAGCCTGGAGGAGCTGAACCGGCGCTACGCCTGGTTTGCCCGGGAGGCCAGCATCCAGTCCAGCGCCTGCGAGGTGGCAGCCATGCAGCTGGAGCGCTCCACCGAGGCCTGCTACAAGGCGGAATACATGCACGCCCATCTGGGCAAGGTGTTCGAGGGCGTGGTCTGCGGCGTGGCGCCCCAGGGCATCTATGTGGAGCTGGAAAACACCGTGGAGGGCCTGGTGCACGCCGAGAGCATCTGCAAGGGCGAGCCCCAGTTGATCGAATCCATGCGATTGAAGGACCCGGTGAGCGGCCGTCAGTGGAGCCTGGGCGACCGGGTGCGTGTCCGGGTGGACCGGGCGGACGTGGCCCTGGGCCGGGTGGATTTCTCTCTGGAAGAAACTGAGTAACCCCAAACGCGGGCGGACCAGACAGGCCCGCCCGTTTTCTGTGACGGATGTCCTGCCCGGCAGCGCGCCGGTCATGATACAATAAAGCATACGCGGCGGCAAGCAAGCTGCCGGTCCACCCATCCCCAACAAAGGAGAAGCATTGATGAAGCGTACCCCCTTGAAGGTGGCCATCGGGGCCATCTGTTTTGTGAATCTGCTGTACATGATCCCGTCGGTGGCGGTGTCCGGCATGGTGGCCGCCTTCCCGGACCAGCCCCAGAACACGGTGCTTTTGCTGCTCACGCTGCCCAACCTGACCGGCATCGCGGGCATCGTGGCCGAGCCCTGGCTGGAACAGCGGTTCAGCCGCCGCCGGCTTTCCATCACGGCGCTGGCCGTGTTCTTCGTGTCGGGCCTTGTGAGCTTTGTGCTGCGGGAAAACCTGCCCGCCCTGATCGCCGCCAGCATGGTCATGGGCGCGGCCTACGGCATGCAGGCCACCCTCTATCCGCTGCTGGTGAACGACGGCTTTGAGGGCGAGGAGCGCAGCCGGGTGATGGGTATGGTCACCGGCATGCTGCAGCTGGGCCGGGTGGCCGCCACACTGGTGGGCGGCATGCTGGCCCGCCAGGGCTGGTACAACGTGTATCTGTGCTTTCTGGCGGTGCTGGTTCCGCTGGTTCTGGCGGTGCTGTTCCTGCCCAAGAAAAGCCACAGCGAAGAAGGCCCCAAAGAGGACGGCGACTGGTTCAGCCTGTCCGGCGCGGTGCGTCTGGCGGTGGAGGGCTTTGCCTTCGCGGCGCTGTTTTATATGGTGAACACCCACCTTTCCCTGTACGTGGAGGGCTACGGTCTGGGCGATACCGCCCTCACCGGCGTGATCAGCGCGGTGGGCTGCGTGCTGGCGGGGCTGATCTCCACCGTTTTTGCCTGGTTTGAGCGCCACACCGGCCGCTTTACCATGACCTGGGCCTTCGGTATTCTGGGCGCGCTGTATCTGGCGGGCGGTTTGTGGATCAGCCTGCCCGGCGCGGTGCTGTGCGTGGCGGGCGCGTTTTTGGGCATGGGCCTTTTCAGCCCCAACCTGATGCTGGGCTTCTCCCGCTGTGCGGGACCCCGCCGTCTGGCTGCCGTCACCGCGGCGGTGCTCACGGTGGTGAACGTGGGATATTTCGCGTCGCCCTATATCACCGGTTTTCTGGCAGGCTTTGTGGGCGAAAGCCCGGCGGACGTGTTCCGGGTCGCCGGAGTGTTGGGCCTTGCCTGCGCGCTGGGCTCGGCGCTGGCCAGCCGCAAGCCCCAGGCTCCGCTGCAGGCCGCTCAACAAAAAACGAGGTAAGAAGATGGAAAACAAGCAGGACCGGCTGGAACAATACTGGAAGCAGCTGGAGGACTTCGGGCTGGAGCGGAGCGACTACCCGGACGCCCGCCTGCGTCAATACCGGCGGGGGGAATTCCTCTGCCGCCAGGGCTGCCCCATGGAGGAGCTGCTCTTCGTGATGGAGGGCCGGGTGAAGGTGTGCGCCGTCACCCCGGCGGACAAGACCCTGCTGTTCTGCTACAACGGGCCCGATACTCTGGTGGGCGAGGTGGAGCTGATGACCGGCGAGGCCGTCACCACCAGTCTGCAGGCGGACGGCACCGTGCGCTGTGTGGCGCTGCCCATGAAAAAATACGCTGCCAGCCTGCGGGGGAACATCCGGTTTATGAATCGGGTGGCCCACATGCTGGCCCAGATCGTGGCCCGCAACGCGGTGAACGACACCTTCAACATCCTTGCTCCGCTGGAAGCCAGGCTGCGGGCCTACATCGCCCACAGCCAGCGCCAGGGCGTATTTGCAGGCCGTCTCACCGAGACCGCCGAATATCTGGGTGTGAGCTACCGGCACCTTTTGCGCACCATGAACGACCTGTGCGCCCGGGGCATCCTGGAAAAGACCCGGGGCGGCTACCGCATCCTGCAGCCGCTGGAGCTGGATCGGGAGCAGGAGGCAGGGGAGTGGAGCGTTCCCCGCACCAAAGAGTAACGAAGAAACGCCGTGCACTTTGTGTTTTGCAAAGCGCGCGGCGTTATTTTTTTGTATGGGGATGGAATCGGGCCGCGTATACCGGGCCATACTGGAAGCATATCCATAAACAGGAAGGATTCGAAGGGAGTGGATCGCCAATGATGGAAGCTGCCGCCAAACGGCCGCCTGCGCTGCAGCGGGTGGCCCGGGCCCTGACCGAGGACCGGCAGGAGCGGCTGGACCGGGAGGCATGCCAGGTGCTGCCCCTGGAGGAGCAGCTGCGCCGCTGCCTTGCGCAGATGCGCCAGAACCAGATGTGCTTTGATCTGGAGACCGAACCGGAGCTGATCGACGCACTGATCTATGAATACCAAGCCATTCAAAGCCGTTACCGCTACTACCAGCGCAAGGCCCGGGCCCAGGGGCTGCGGGCCATCCTGTGACGGCGCTGGCCCTGGGGGCGGCCGTGCTGCTGGTGGCAGTGGGGCTGGCCGCGGGGCGCAGCCGCCGCCCGGTGCGCACGGCGCTGAGCGCGGCGCTCACCGGAATGGGCGCGCTGGGGGCGGTGAACCTGCTTGCGCCGGTCACCGGTGTGAGTCTGGCGCTGAACTGGGCCACCAGCTTCATGGCGGTGGTGCTGGGCGCGCCGGGGGTCATCACCCTGCTGCTGCTGGATTTGCTTTTGGGGCTTTGAACATCAAAAAGGGCGTGTTTCCCGTTTGGGAAACACGCCCTTTTTGAAAGAAAACGACCGGACCGTAAGCCGGGTTCTGTATTAAACGACAATCTGTCTAGACCCTGCGTTGCCGCAGGGTTCATGCCACCTCCGGGGCGCGCGGGGAACGCTGTATGCCCCATACGGGTGTTGCTTCTGGTAGGGTTTACATAGCCGCAAAGTCGCCAGTGCGCTGGTGAGCTCTTACCTCGCCTTTCCATCCTTACCGCAAAATGCGGCGGTTTCTTTCTGTTGCACTATCCCTAGGGTCGCCCCCGGCTGCCGTTAGCAGTTACCATTCCCCTGTGAAGCCCGGACTTTCCTCAGAGCGAACGCAATGCCGCCCCGCTGCCGTATGTTCCACTCGTTTTCCGCTCCATATTGTATCACACAACGCCTTTCGACGCAAGCCCGGCACGAAAACCCTGCCTTTTTGGGAAAAGTATGACTGATTCGACAAAGCGTTTTGTGAATTTGCACAAAAAATATTGGCTGAATCGCTTTAAAAAACTGCTTGAGCAGTTGAAGTTTTTTCTTGCAAACACTTTAATGCGGTTTTATAATAAAATGCATAGCAGTGCAGCAGGGCTTTGGCCCTGATCGATAAACGCGATAGATTCCGATCCGCTGCCTATCAATGATGATCGTTTGAAAGGGGAAGTACGTTATGTTCAAAAACGATTACCTGGCCCGTGTATATGCACAGGTGGAAGCCCGCAACCCCAACGAGCCTGAGTTCCTGCAGGCCGTGCGCGAGGTTCTGGAGAGCCTGCAGACCCTGGTGGAAAAGCACCCGGAATATGAGAAGAACGGCGTTCTGGAGCGCCTGGTGGAGCCCGAGCGCTTCATTCAGTTCCGCGTTTCCTGGGTGGACGACGCCGGTAAGGTCCAGGTGAACCGCGGCTTCCGCGTTCAGTTCAACAGCGCCATCGGCCCCTACAAGGGCGGCCTGCGCCTGCATCCCAGCGTGAACGCCTCGGTCATCAAATTCCTGGGCTTCGAGCAGATCTTCAAGAACAGCCTGACCGGCCTGCCCATGGGCGGCGGCAAGGGCGGTTCCGACTTTGACCCCAAGGGCAAGAGCGACGCCGAGATCATGCGCTTCTGCCAGAGCTTCATGACCGAGCTGAGCAAGCACATCGGTCAGTTCACCGACGTTCCCGCCGGCGACATCGGCGTGGGCGCCCGTGAGATCGGTTACATGTACGGCCAGTACAAGCGCCTGCGCAACGAGTTCACCGGCGTGCTCACCGGCAAGGGCCTGAATTGGGGCGGCAGCCTGGCCCGCACCGAGGCCACCGGCTACGGCCTGTGCTACTTCACCCAGGAGGCTCTGCAGTGCATGCGGTCCGACAGCTTTGCCGGTAAGACCGTTGTGGTGAGCGGCAGCGGCAACGTGGCCATCTACGCCTGCCAGAAGGCCACCGAGCTGGGCGCCAAGGTAGTTGCCATGAGCGATTCCACCGGCTATGTATACGATCCCAACGGCATCGACCTGGCCCTGATGAAGGAGATCAAGGAGGTCCGCCGCGCCCGCATCGTGGAGTACGCCAACGCCAAGGAGAGCGCCACCTTCACTGAGGGCTGCAAGGGCATCTGGACCATCCCCTGCGACATCGCCCTGCCCTGCGCCACCCAGAACGAGCTGGACGGCGAGAGCGCCAAGGCTCTGGTTGCCAACGGCTGCACCGTGGTGTGCGAAGGCGCCAACATGCCCAGCACTCCCGAAGCCATCGAGATTTTCCTGGCCAACAACGTGCTGTATGGTCCCGCCAAGGCGGCCAACGCCGGCGGTGTTGCCACCAGCGGCCTGGAGATGAGCCAGAACAGCCTGCGTCTGTCCTGGACCTTCGAGGAAGTGGACGAGCGCCTGAAGGGCATCATGAAGGGCATCTTCCACGCCGCCTACGATGCTTCCGTGGCCTGCGATGCTCCCGGAAACCTGATGGTGGGCGCCAACGTGGCCGGCTTCATCAAGGTGGCCGACAGCATGATCGCTCAGGGCATCGCCTACTAATCATTGCATTTTCTTTGGGGCACCCCGCGCGGGTGCCCCTTTTTGTTTGCCCGACAGTGCGGGAAAATGCTATAATGCCAGTACAACAGCAAAACCAACGAAAGAGGGAAAGGACCCCATGGAACTGAGCTTTATTGTGCCGCCCCGCTTTGAGGGCGGCTGCCTGCGGGATTTTCTGCGGGGCAGCGGCGTGTCGGCCACGCTGATCAAGGCGGTGAAAAACGAGACCGGCGGCTTCTGGGTGGAGGACGGCCCCGCCCGCACCTGTGACACGGTGCACGCCGGGCAGATGGTCACCTTTGTGCTGCCGCCGGAAAAGCCCACCACCGTGGAGCCCCAGGACATCCCGCTGACCATCGCCTACGAGAGCCAGCACGTGATGGTGTTGGAAAAGCCCGCGGGCATGGCGGTGCATCCCACCCTGAATTACGCGGACGGCACCCTGGCCAACGCCTACATGGGCCTTTTGCGCCAGCGGGGCCAGCAGGGCGTGTTCCGGCCGGTGAACCGCATTGATAAGGACACCTCGGGCCTGGTGCTCTGCGCCAAAAACGCCTATGCCGCCCCGCTGCTGGCCAAAGGGGTGAGCAAGGTATACCGGGCGGTGCTGGAGGGCTGTCCGACCCAGAAGGAGGGGCGAATCGACGCGCCCATCGCCCGCGCACCGGGCAGCATCATCCTGCGGCAGGTGGCCCCGGAGGGCAAACCCAGCCATACCAGCTACCAGGTGGAGACGGAGAAAAACGGCCTGTGTCTGGTGGCGGCGGTGCCTATTACCGGCCGCACCCACCAGCTGCGGGTGCATTTTGCCCACATCGGCTGCCCGCTGGCCGGGGATGAGCTGTACGGCGGAAGCCGCCAGCGCATCGGACGCCAGGCGCTGCACTGTGCCCGGATGGAGTTCACCGAGCCGGGCACCCAAAAAACCGTGGTGGTGGAAAGCCCGCTTCCGCCGGATATGCAGAGCCTGCTGGAATAAACGTACAAAGGCGGCGCGTCCCCGCAGAGGGGGATGCGCCGCCCTTTGCTTGTGCCGGAAAAAGTTTGAAAACCCTGTGAAAATGGCCGCCCGCCGGTTGCCTTTTGTTCTACAAGTTGTCTATAATGATATTGTACAATTTGTAGAAGAAAGGCGGCGGGCGCTTTTTTATGGCACAATGCGTGGAAAATAAGACCCCGAACGGGCAGAAAAACAGCAGACAGCGGTGGCTCCGGCTGCGGGCGGAGGCAGTCCGTCTGGCAAAGCGGCTTCGTTTCAGCCGGGGCGCGGCGGTGCTGGGGCAGTTTCTCTACGATGTGGGCTTCTGGGGGGAGTATACCGCCCGGAGGCTGGTGCGGGGAAGCTGGAAGGCCTGCTGCTTTTTGGGGCAGCGCTGTGCGTATGTCTGGAACCGGGCGGCGGGTCTGGCAGGAAATGCGCTGAAAACCGGCGCGCAGGACCTGACCGCACCGTTCACCCGCATGGCAAACGGCGCGAAGAACATCCGCGCCCGGGTGCAGGAGGAAAAGCAGGCAGGCACGGCCCACGCGGCCAAGGAGGGCCTGCGCTACTTTGCCTTGGGCGTACACAAATATTTCCCGCTTTTGGGCCGGGCGGCGGCATACGTGCTGCCGGTGGCGGCGCTGGCGGTGTTCGGCTATACGGTACATACCGTGCTGGAATACAACTATGTTCTGGCGGTGGAAGTGAACGGCAGCGTGGTGGGCTATGTGCAGACCGAGCAGGTATTCGACTCCGCCAGGGAAGAGGTGGCCCAGCGCATCAACTACGCGGGCGCGGGGGAAGAAAGCTGGACCGTGGAACCCTCCTACCAGATCGCGGTGGGGGAGCAGGTGCTGAACGAAAACCAGATGGCGGACGCCATTCTGGAAAGCTCCAGCAGCGAGATCCAAAGCGCCACCGGCCTGTATGTGAATGGCGAGCTGGTGGCAGTGACCACCGAGGGAGACCGGCTGCGCCAGGAGCTGGACAATATGCTTGCCCCCTATCAGAACCCGGACGACCCGAACCTGACCGTGGCCTTCAACAAGGAGGTGCGCTGCGAGGACAGCATCTATTTCACCAGCACGCTGGTGCCGGTGGATGAGATCATCGGGAAGCTGCACGGCGAGGAGCAGGGCGCGGTGTACTACACCATCCAGTCGGGCGATACTCCCTGGACCGTGGCGGGCAGCTTCGGCATCAGTGTGGACGAGCTGCAGGCCCAGAACCCGGATCTGGACTTCAATTCCAGCTCCGGCTTCCCGGTGGGCAGTCAGCTGACCATCAGCCAGGCCATGCCCTACCTGCAGGTGAAGCGCACTCTGGTAAGTACCTATCAGGAGACCATCCCCTATGAAACGGAGGAACAGCAGGACAGCACCCTGCCCATGGGCACGGTGCAGGTGGTGCAGGAGGGAGCCGAGGGCCTGGCCGAGATCACCCAGCAGCAGGTGTTCTACGGCGATTCCTCCACCCCCAGCGAGACCACGATCATCGACCGGGTGGTGGTGCAGGAGCCGGTGAAGCGCATTGTGGCCATGGGCCAGTACGTCCCGGCGGAAAATATTGCCTATCTTTCCGACGGCAGCACCCTGATCTGGCCGGTGCCCGCCTACCGGGGCATCAGCCGGTGGATGCTGGGCGCAGGTGGCAAGATTCACGGCGGCGTGGATATCCGAGCCAATTACGGCACCGAGATTCTGGCGTCGGCCTCCGGTCAGGTCACGGTGGCGGGGTATCACTGGAGCTACGGCAACTATGTGGTCATCAACCACGGAAACGGTTACCAGACCCTGTACGCTCATGCCAGCAGTCTGGCGGTGCGGGCCGGGCAGACCGTGGCGCAAGGGCAGGTGATCGCCTATGTGGGCTCCACCGGTAAATCCAGCGGAAACCATTGCCATTTCGAGATTCGGTTGAACGGCGCGCGCCAGCAGCCAAGGGACTTTTTCCCCAATAAATGAGGGTTCTTTTGAAAGGAGTGTGAAAAAAACTGCCAAATCCTTGCCCTTTTGACCCCTTTCGCGCTATAATGGGGGATGTATAAAAGCAAGGAAGGAGGGCGGTCAGGCTGGCGATTTTGGAAAAGACCCCGGAAACGGAAGAGAAAACCAACCAACAAGAACAGCAGACCGGCTCCCCCTCTCCCGGAAAAGGCCCGGGCAGATGGGAAGCGATCAAACAGAAAATCCTGCAGAAGGCTGGCCCCTGGATTGAGCGGGCCAAGCGGCACCCGGAAACAGCGGTGCTGGGGCAGTTTTTATATAACGTAGGCTTTTGGGGCGAATATACCGCCCGGCGGATGGTCCGCTTTGTGTGGAACTGCATCCGCAAGGCAGGCGAACGCATCGTCTGGTTATGGGGCCTGGGAGCGGGGCTGGCAGGGAACGCGCTGAAAACCGGCGTGCAGGACCTGACCGCACCGTTCACCCGCATGGCAAACGGCGCGAAGAACATCCGCGCCCGGGTGCAGGAGGAAAAGCAGGCAGGCACGGCCCACGCGGCCAAGGAGGGCCTGCGCTACTTTGCCTTGGGCGTACACAAATATTTCCCGCTTTTGGGCCGGGCGGCGGCATACGTGCTGCCGGTGGCGGCGCTGGCGGTGTTCGGCTATACGGTACATACCGTGCTGGAATACAACTATGTTCTGGCGGTGGAAGTGAACGGCAGCGTGGTGGGCTATGTGCAGACCGAGCAGGTGTTCGACTCCGCCAAGGAAGAGGTGGCTCAGCGTATCAACTACGCGGGCACCGACCGGGAAGGCTGGACCGTGGAGCCCTCCTACCAGATTGCGGTGGGCGAGGAAGTGATGGACGAAAACCAGATGGCGGCCGCCATTCTGGAAAGCTCCAGCGACGAGATCCAGAACGCCACCGGCGTTTACGTGAACGGCGAGCTGGTGGCGGTGACCACCGAGGGGGATGTGCTGCAGGCAGATCTGGACAGCATGATCGCACCCTACGAGGACCCGGAAAACCCGAACCTGACGGTGGAATTCACCAAGGATATCCGGCTGGAAAACAGCCTCTATTTCACCGACACCATCGTGCCGGTGGAGCAGATCATCGAGAAGTTCCACGGTGAGGAGCAGGGCGCGGTGTACTATACCATCCAGTCGGGCGATACCCCCTGGACCGTGGCGGGCAGCTTCGGCATCAGTGTGGACGAGCTGCAGGCCCAGAACCCGGATCTGGACTTCAATTCCAGCTCCGGCTTCCCGGTGGGCAGTCAGCTGACCATCAGCCAGGCCATGCCCTACCTGCAGGTGAAGCGCACTCTGGTAAGTACCTATCAGGAGACCATCCCCTATGAAACGGAGGAACAGCAGGACAGCACCCTGCCCATGGGCACGGTGCAGGTGGTGCAGGAGGGAGCCGAGGGCCTGGCCGAGATCACCCAGCAGCAGGTGTTCTACGGCGATTCCTCCACCCCCAGCGAGACCACGATCATCGACCGGGTGGTGGTGCAGGAGCCGGTGACCAAGATCATTGCCAAGGGCAAGAAGCTTGCCAACGGCGATCTGGCCAGCACCGGCAGCGGCAGCCTGATGTGGCCGGTACCCGGTTACAGCTACGTGAGCCGCTGGATGAGCAGCTACCACAAGGGCGCGGATATCTGTGCCCCCTATGGCACGCCCATCTATGCGTCGGACAGCGGCGTGGTGACCACCGCCGGCTACCACTACAGCTACGGCAACTACGTGATCATCAACCACGGCAACGGCTATCAGACCCTGTATGCTCATGCCAGCCGTCTGAACGTGCATGTGGGCCAGGCGGTAAGCCAGGGCGATGTGATCGCCTATGTGGGCTCTACCGGCAATTCCACCGGTAACCATTGCCATTTCGAGGTGTATGTGAACGGCGTGCGCCGCTCCGCCCGCGAGTGGTTCCCCTACAAATAAGTGGAAAACCGGTTGAAAACCCGCAAAAAGGCTTGCGCTAAGCCGAAAAAACTGCTATGATTAACCTCGGACTTTCCTGGGCTTTGCCCGGAAAAGTCCGGGGTTTTTTTGCGGAGATTTCGGCATCGGGTTAAAAAGATGCTTTTCTGCGAAAAACATCGATTAAACGGAAACATAGATCCCGGATACATGTGCGCAGCTGGCGCATAGAGGTTACAAAATACGTAAATACTACTCTCAAACCTTTCATTCCGCGGAGATCCGGTGTATAATATAACAGTTGTGATGCAGTTGAAGCAGAACGCCTCAAAGCGCGCAAAGGAGAGTTATCGTGGAGAAATTTGTTATCAACGGGGGTAAGCCCCTTCAGGGCGAAGTGACCATCAGCGGTGCGAAGAACGCGGTGGTAGCCATTTTGCCCGCCACTATCCTGGCAGCCGATAAATGCGTGATCGAGAATGTGCCCGCCATCAGCGATGTGGCCGTCTCGCTGGAGATCCTCACCGCCCTGGGCGCTAAGGTGCGGATGCTCAATAAAAATACCTACGAGATCGACACCACCCACATCAACAGCACCGAGGTGCCGGACGATCTGTCCCGTCAGATGCGGGCGAGCTACTATTTCCTGGGTGCATTGCTGGGCCGCTTTGGCTCCGGCCAGGTCGCCATGCCCGGCGGCTGCAACCTGGGTCCCCGCCCCATCGACCAGCACCTGAAGGCTTTCAGCGCTCTGGGCGCGGGCGATTCGGTGGAGTACGGCATGATCAAGGTGAGCGGCAGCCCCCTGAAGGGTGCCCATGTGTTCTTTGACAATGTGTCGGTGGGCGCCACCATGAACGCCATGCTCAGCGCCGTGCTGGCCGAGGGCCAGACCGTGCTGGAGAACGTGGCCAAGGAGCCCCACATCGTGGACCTGGCCAACTTCCTGAATATGATGGGTGCCGACGTGCGCGGCGCGGGTACCGACGTGATCCGCATCCGCGGCAAGAAGAGCATGCACGGCTGCACCTATTCCATCATCCCGGACCAGATCGAGGCCGGCAGCTACATGGTGGCTGCCGCCATCACCGGGGGCAACGTGCTCATCAAGAACGTGATTCCCAAGCATCTGGAGCCCATCACCGCAAAGATGGAGCTGGCAGGCGTGACCGTGGAGGAGTATGACGATTCCATCCGCGTGTGCCGCGCCGGCGATCTGATGCCGCTGAAAATCAAGACCATGCCCCATCCGGGCTTCCCCACCGATATGCAGCCCCTGATGACCGTGCTGCTCACCACCGCCAAGGGCACCTCTATCGTGACCGAGGGCATCTGGGAGAACCGCTTCCGCTATGTGGATGAGCTGGTGCGCATGGGCGCCAACATCCAGGTGGACGGCCAGGTGGCCGTGATCGAGGGTGTGCCTGAGCTGCAGCCCGCGCCGCTGCGCGCTTCCGACCTGCGGGCAGGTGCCGCGCTGGTCATGGCCGCACTGAGCGCCAAGGGTACCAGCGAGGTTTCGGAGATCGCGCACATCGAGCGCGGCTACGAGGATCTGGTGGAAAAGCTGCAGGGTCTGGGCGCAGACATCCGCCGGGTGGAAAAGCCCGCTGCCGGTCTGCCGCAGGCGCTGTGATCGCACTCTGATCGAAGATGAAAAAAGGCCGCGGAGCTGCGTTTTCCGCGGCCTTTCGTATACATATAGGAGAATTCATGGCATTTTTTACATCTCTTTATTCCGGTTCTTCCGGAAACTGCTCGGTGGTGCGCTGCGAGGGCAAGTATCTGCTCATTGATATGGGCAAGAGCTGCCGCACCACCCTGAACGCCCTGAAGGAGATGGGGCTGGCCGTGGCCGACATGCAGGGCATCCTGGTGACCCACGAGCACTCAGACCACATCCAGGGCCTGCGGGTGTTTTTAAAGCATTATAACGTGCCGGTCTACGGCTGCAGCGCCACGCTGGACAACCTGCTGGATATGGAGCTGGTGCCCCCGGCGGCGGAGCTGATCGCCATTGAGGGCCGGCCGGAGGAGATCGGCGGCTTTGTGGTGGAGGCGTTCCCCACCAGCCATGACGTGCCCTGCTGCGGCTACCGCATCCGCACGCCGGACGGTGGGGTCATGGCCATCGCCACCGACCTGGGTGTGCTCACGCCCCAGGTGCACCAGGCGCTGGCCGGGGTAAAACTGGCGGCGCTGGAATCCAACTACGACCGCAACTGCCTGATGATGGGGTCCTATCCCTATCATCTGAAACGGCGCATCCAGTCTGACCGGGGCCACCTGGACAACGCGGAGTGCGCCGCCAAGGTGCTGGAGCTGCTGCAGGACGGCTGCGAGAAGATTGCCCTGTGCCATCTGAGCCGGGAGAATAATACCCCCGAGCTGGCGCTGGCCACGGTGCGGGAAGCGATTCTGTGCGCGGGACTGGTGCCCGGAGAGAACGTGGTCATCCAGGCCCAGAAGCGCAACGAGCCCAGTGATTGGATGGAGTTTTGATAACATGCAAAAGATCGATTTGATTTGTATCGGCAAGCTGAA